>Ga0209204_1000047_pt1 | contig 131596 bp, 137 predicted proteins | sample AD_JPNMR2_MetaG_FD_184425 | JGI IMG/M metagenome (GOLD analysis project Ga0209204, IMG submission 184425) | Active sludge microbial communities of municipal wastewater-treating anaerobic digesters from Japan - AD_JPNMR2_MetaG (SPAdes) (version 2) | ecosystem: Engineered > Bioreactor >...
GGGCCTGATGGAGTACTTCGAGCTGAATCCGCAGGTTGCAGAGGCGATAGTCGAGAAGGCGACAGAGGCGATGCGCGCCCGTGAGGCAGCCAGGAAGGCAAAAGAGCTCACGCGGCGGAAGACCGCGTTGACATCATCAGGACTTCCAGGAAAGCTCGCAGACTGCGTGGAGAACGATCCCGCAAAGAGCGAGCTTTACATCGTGGAGGGGGAGTCGGCGGGCGGTTCTGCGAAGCAGGGCCGGAACAGACACTTCCAGGCAGTCCTGCCGCTCAGGGGCAAGATACTGAACGTTGAGCGCGCGAGGCTCGACAAGATGCTCAAGAACGAGGAGATCAGGAACCTCATAACAGCTCTCGGCACCGGAATAGGCGATGATTTCGACATAACAAAGGCGAGATACCACAAGATAATCATCATGACGGATGCTGATGTGGATGGCTCACACATACGCACCCTCCTGCTCACATTCTTTTACAGATACATGCAGCCCCTGATAGAGGCGGGCTATGTGTACATCGCCCAGCCGCCGCTGTATCAGGTCAGAAGGGGAAAGAGTGTGAGGTATGCATACTCTGATGAGGAGCTTGCGAAGCTTTTAGAGGACGGCAAGGCTGTGGTCCAGAGGTACAAGGGTCTGGGCGAGATGAACCCGGAGCAGCTCTGGGAGACCACAATGGATCCGGAGAGGAGAACGCTCCTCAGGGTGACGCTGAAGGATGCTGTCGAGGCTGATGAGATCTTCTCCATACTGATGGGGGAGCAGGTCGAGCCGAGAAGGATCTTCATAGAGACGCATGCGAGAGAAGTGAGAAACCTGGACGTGTGATTCATGGCAGAGATAGATGTCGATGTAACAGAGGAGATGAAATCCTCCTACATAGATTACGCGATGAGCGTGATCGTCGGGCGGGCGCTTCCCGATGTCAGGGACGGCCTGAAGCCGGTTCACAGGCGCATCCTCTACGCCATGTACGAGCAGGGCGTGACATTCGATCAGCCCTACAAGAAGTCCGCACGCATAGTCGGCGATGTCATGGGTAAGTACCACCCGCATGGAGATGCAGCGATCTACGACACCATGGTCAGGATGGCCCAGGACTTCTCGATGCGCTACACCCTGATCGATGGCCAGGGAAACTTCGGCTCGGTCGATGGAGATCCGCCCGCTGCGATGCGATACACAGAGGTCCGGCTCTCAAGGATCGCGGGCGAGATGCTAGCGGATATCGAGAAGGACACCGTGGATTTCGTGCCGAACTACGACGGCTCTATGAAGGAGCCGACTGTCCTCCCATCCAGGCTTCCCAATCTCCTAGTCAACGGGTCCACAGGCATCGCTGTTGGAATGGCGACGAACATACCGCCTCACAACCTCCGAGAGGTTGTATATGCGCTCATCCATCTGATCGAGAACCCCGATGCCTCTGTAGCGGATCTCATGAACTTCATCCAGGGACCGGATTTTCCCACCGGAGGATACATAGTGGGAAAAAGCGGCATAGAGAGCGCTTATGCCACAGGCAGAGGCACGATAACGATCAGAGCCAGATCCGAGATAGAGGAGGGGCGAAGGGGCTCCAGGATAGTATTCACAGAGCTCCCGTATCAGGTCAACAAGGCCAAGGTCGTGGAGGACATCGCGGAGCTCGTCAAGACAGGAAGGGTGGATGGGATCTCTGAGATCAGGGATGAATCCGATAGAGAGGGGATAAGGCTGGTCGTGGAGCTGAAGCAGGGTGTGAATCCGCAGGTCGTGCTCAATCAGCTCCACAAGCATACGCAGCTTGAGACAACATACGGCATAATCAACCTCGTCCTCGTCGACGGCCAGCCCAGGACTCTTACTCTGAAGGAGACCCTGGAGCACTACATCAACTACAGGGCCGAGGTGATCGAGAGGAGGACCCGCTTCGAGCTCGACCAGGCTGAGAAAAGAGCGCACATACTCGCGGGAATTTTGATAGCCCTCAGGAGCATAGATGATGTCATAGCCCTGATCAGGGGCTCGCCCTCACCCTCAGAGGCCAGGGATCTGCTCATGGAGCGGTTCGGGCTCAGCGAGGAGCAGGCGAGGGCGATTCTGGATATGAGGCTGCAGAGGCTCACAGGCCTTGAGCAGGAGAAGATCGCATCCGAGGCCAGAGAGCTGGAGGCCACGATCGCAAGATTGAGGGGAATACTCGCGAGCAGGGCTGAGGTCCTCGATATAATCAAGAATGAACTGAGAAAACTCGCTGAGAGCTACGGAGATGACAGAAGGACAGAGATAGTGGAGTCTGTGGAGTCCGTGAGGCCTGAGGATCTAATCCAGGAGGAAGAGGTCGCGGTGATAATAACAAACAACGGCTACATCAAACGCCAGCCCCTCTCTGTGTACAGAATGCAGAGGAGAGGGGGAAAGGGCAGAATCGGGGCCGAGACGAAGAGCGAGGATTTCGTCACAGATATATTCACGGCATCGACGCTTGATTACCTCCTGATCTTCACAGACAGGGGCAAGGCGCACTGGCTCAGGGTCTATGAGATACCGATGGCATCCAAGGTATCCAGAGGCAGATCGATAGCAAGCCTGCTGCAGCTGGAGGAGAACGAGAGGATCACCGAGGCGATACCCGTCGAGAGCTTCAGCACCGATGGTTACATCGTGCTCGCTACACGCATGGGCAGCATCGTAAAGACCCCGATAAGGGCGTTCAGCAATCCGAGAAGGGGAGGGATCAAGGCCGTTAACCTTCGCGGCGACTCTCTTGTGGCCGCCAGGCTCACAGACGGCTCGAGGGAGCTGATCGTCGCCACAAAGAAGGGAAAGGCGATAAGGTTCCACGAGAGGGATGTGAGAGCGAGCGGGAGGGGATCGATGGGGGTGAAGGCGATAAACCTCTCCGAGGGGGATGAGCTGATCTCCATGGATGTGGTAAAAGAGGGCGAGACGCTCTTCACCATAACCACTCAGGGATACGGAAAGAGGACGGATCTAAGCGAGTATCCGCTCCAGAGGCGCGGAGGCAAGGGGGTCAAGAACATAGACACGCGAAGAGGGGATGTGGTGGCCGCGATAACTGTATCCGAAGACGACGGTCTACTGGTAACCACAAAGGAGGGGGTTATGATCAGAATAGCCGCATCCGATGTGAGGGTGCAGGGAAGGGCAACACAGGGCGTGAAGATCATGGACGTGAAGCCAGGGGACGAGATATCAGACGTGGCAAGGGTCGATTAAGAGTGGAGTATTCCTATTAACCTCCTGTTCGGGGATCTGCCTGATGCACCCGTACTGCAAGGAGATGTCCGTGGTCATCCATGGAGACGGCTCGGTCTCGTGAAGGATGACGGTCGTGGCATCCCTGTGGAGATCCATCCTCAGTACAGCAGGCCTGCGCATCAAAGAAGCTTTGCTCTTGTCTATAAGCTTACCAGAAGAGGCATCCGTCATGCCATGCAAGCGTTTCGACTTACCTTCGACTGTGTCGAAGGCATGGCGAGCGAATGAACCCATTCAGCAAATGGCTTGCATGTCCCTCAGGTCGCTGAATACATAAGAGCGATACCAAAAGGATGGGTTTTTAAGAATCCCCGGCTGTGTGATCGCTGATATCTCGCCCCTCCAGAGCCCACAGAACATCCCGCCAGAGGGCCTGAGCCAGGAAACGGTCTGGCAGATGGTTATCAAAATCACGATTAATGATGATAGATGGTCTTTGCTGTGCCAAACAATCCCTGAAGAAGTTGTCAATCATGTCAAAAGGTTTAAGTTCTAGTGGATCGCAGGGTGTACAGCTCTGTCTCTCGGGAGGTGACATCGATGAGCATCATGGATCATGTGCTTGTTGTGGTGATATTCGGAGTCCTGGTCGTTGCGCTGCCATGGATATCGAACAAGTGGTCCGACAGCCGGTCGGGCGTCAGGTAGACCCTGTAACTTGAATACCCGCGGGATTGCAGCCCGCGTCTGTATTTACATTGTATTTACAGGAAAGCAGATGGATGCCCTCCCTCTTCAGGGAGGGGATGAATGGCGTACGACTCGGTTACCGCATCCTGCATCTTTTTCCGTAATGCGGGCACTTCGTGTTTGTGCATGCATCCCTTGAGGCCTCGGTCAGCTCCATCAGCAGCATATCCAGCCTGCCCTCAAGCTCAGGCGGCACGTCCTCACGTCCTGCAAGCGCTTCCACCCTGTGGAGGAGGGAGTGTGCAGTCACGCTGCTCTCAGAGGACCTCGCCATCTCCTCGAGCTCTTTCAGGACCTCAAGCCAATCATCATATCTCATGCTGTCTGAAAACACGTTCATCGACATCTATCCCCATTATGGATCTCATCCCTGCGGATATATCTTCTGCGATCCAGGCGCAGCCGGTGGCCGAAGCAAATGATGGCAGAGGGATGACATCGGTGCCGAGAAGCTCAGAGACACGTTTGGCGATACGAGCAGCAGGGTCTCCTGCAAGAAACATATCCGGAGATCCAGCGCCGAGGTCTCTGAGAAGAACAGACATCGCGCTCATCTCCATCGCTGCGAAGAGCGCCAGGGTCTCAAGCGCGAGATCGTCATCCTCCGACAGATTCATCCTTCTGAGGATGCCGCCATGCGAGAATGCCTCATTCGCTGTCATCAATCCATCATCAACAGCCCGTATCGCATCGACATCCAGCGGCCCCTGAAGCAGCCCCGGGGCGAATATCGGCGCATCTATCGCGCCGGTGATCCTCCCCTCGTTTATGCCGATCGTGACTGTGTTGGAGCTCGCATCCGCTATCACAGCATTCCCCACACCCCTGCGCACCACATAGTACCCGAGGCCGACCTTCTCAGGGCTTGCTCCATGCGAAAAGACCTTCATCCTGGCGTCTATTCTGGAGCCCCTGTGTATGCCCGGGAGCAGGACCACCGGCCAGCCAGAGATCGCCATCGCCTCGTACACCCTGGTCCCGCCACCCACCTCGATCCCTGCACCGCTGAGCCTGGCGAGCCCCCTGTTCTCAGCATCCTGTATCCTGGTTATGCGCGTTATGCCGTCGCCCATCGAGTAGCAGAGCGCCACGAGATCGAAAGATCCATGAAAATGATCCTCGATCCTTTTCAGTATCTCCTCCGGCCTGAGGGATCCAGCCTCTGATCTGGGTATTGCGATGCCATCACCATGATGGTCCGCAAACCTTATCGCTCTCGTCCCGTGGTCGACACCTATGAACATGTGCTCTCCTTCTCATGCGAGGGTCTCAGAGGTCCCTTGTAATTTGCAGACCTGTGGCTCCCCCGAAAGATTTCGTTCGCGCTTGGACCTCTGAGCTGACATGGACCTCTGAGATGAAATGACGCACTCATCCTGCGAGCCTCACTATCTCCTTCGCGAGCCTTATGCTATCCTCCATGCTATCGATGCGCGTGTCAGCGCGTATGCATCTTCCTTGATAGCTGCTGCTCATCGATACAATGAAATGATCCACCTCTCCCAGAATCGAGATAACGCCCTCATCGTTCGGCTCGACCCCCACAGCCCTCATGAACCTGGCCGCAGGCCCGCTGAAAGGCCTGTCTCCATCGAGGGGGCTCACAGCCACTGTCGTCTTCTCCGCAATCGCATCCCTCACGCCCTTCAGCGAGAGGATCGGGCCGATGCTTGTCACCGGGTTGCTGGGTCCGATTACGACCGTCTCCTCTTTTCTGAGGGCCTCAAGGAATCCGCTGCTGGGTCTCGCATCATCGATGCCATCAAAGCGAATGCCCAGGACCTCGGGCTCACCCCGCCTCTCGACCCAGAACTCCTGGAAATGCATCTCGCCCAGTGGTGTTTTGATGATCGTGGATACTCTCTCATCGCTCATCGGGAATACACTGGACCTGATCCCCAGCGCTTCTCTCAGCATCCCGGTGGCATCGCTGAGCGTGCCCCCTCTGCGAATAACATTGGATCGGAGGATATGAAATGCCCTGTCAACATCGCCTATTGCGAGCCTCTCTCTCACACCCAGTTCTCTCAGACGGGTGTGCGTGATGAAGCTGTCCCCCCTGATGCCCCACCATCTCTCTTCATCTATTAACCCTGCCAGGGTGTAGATGACAGTATCCAGGTCAGGGGATACGAGGTTCCCGGAGACCCAGAGGTCCTCGGCTGTGTTGACAACGACCGTGATCTCCTCGGGATCCAGGAGCCTTGCAAGGCCGCGAAGCAGTTTTGGTGTGCCTGTGCCGCCACTGAGTATCAGCATGCTCACTCGGAGAGATCAAGAACTATCATGCCCGTCTTCAGAGTGCTGGCCTCCTCTATGGACAGAGGTGTTGCCACAACGTGATCCGATATTATGGCGCTGTTTCCGAACGGATCCTCCAGGATCACCGTGAGGCTGAACTCGCCCCTGAGCGCCATCTCTATCTTCGAGAGGATCTCCTCGCCCTTTGCGGTCCTCTCCATATCCCTGGCCTGTCTTGCCGCGTTCGTTGCGAACTCGACTATGCCCTTCACCCTGACTAGAACACCCTCGATGTTTGTTATGTAAGCCTCAGATGCATATCCTGGCTCGATATCCACGCCTATCTCAGGTATGTGGATCGTGCCGCTGGAGGATCTGAGAACCCTGGCGTTCAGGTCCTCTAGCTCCCTGACCACAAGAGTGTGCCTGCACGGCTCTCGCTGGCTCAGGAGCATCGTATCGCTGTGCCTGAAGCCGCACTCGCAGACCCCTGCGATGATCAGAGCATCCCCGAAGTATGGCAGCTCTGTCGTCTCCCAGTTGAACTCCATCGTCGCCCCGCACATGGGGCAGCTCGCCTTCGTCTTGAGCTTCAATCTCTTCCTCCCACAACCTTCTCCCTGTCGATCCTTATGCCACTCGGAACTATTACGACCAGATCGTCTCCAACTCCGGCTATATCTCCAGCCATATCCTCGACGATCTTCCTCAGCTCGCCTATCGCCCTGTCCAGAGATGCCTTGTCCCTCTTCATGGGCGCTATATCAACCAGCAGTATATTGCGGGATCGTATCTCCTGCTTTATCTCCGGCAGCACATCGAGAGACGTGAGCTCGGCCACTCTGAGATACGCCCTGGGACTCTCAGGCTCGTCCTCGAACTGGCCCAGGTCCACCTCCACATACTCATCTGTGGCAGGCCTGCCCATCAGTCTTTCAAGGAACTTCACCATCTCAAACCCTCAGGGATGTGATGATTATTATTATATTTAGATCTGCTGGCATGCACCGACAAGCCGGAGTCCGATCAGCGACATCAGGATTATGTAAAGAGCCACAGCCCCGACGAAACCAAGGGGCCTGAGGGTCTCGGGGAGCACAAGCTGTATCGCAATCAACATGGCTATCAGTGCCAGAACCATGCCGGTGCTTGTTATTATCTCCAGCTGCTTTCTATCCATGATGTGATCTCAAGATGATCTCAGAGATATTGTTTGCGGGCGCTCAGGGATACAGCAAGGGAGATAGCAGCACCTTTTTGTTCTCGCAATCCATTGAGTTCGGAGGCATGAGATCCTGTACCATTGCGCCCGCAGGTTTCTGAGAGCATGTTCAGTCATCGAGAGCAGGACCTGCTCATGGACTCGCTCATATCTGCTTACCGGCTGATCCCTGTACACCATCCAGCTCATTCATTCTTGCGGTTAGATACTCACGCATCTCGAGCAGAGCATCCCTCAATGTGTCCCTGTTGCTGTAATCCCTCAGCACAGTCTGAAGATGCTCTGCGGGGGTCCCTGAGAGAGATCTTATCTTCCCCATGAGATTCGGCACAGCTCTTGTTATGTTGTCCACGATCGTGATGCTTGCCATCATCGATGTCCTTGAGAGGGGATTGAGGTCCACAGCTATCACAGTCTTCCCCATCCCCACAAGCGCCTCGCACCTGTCACCGTCCTCGAGGGGTATCAGCACAGCATCCGCATCATATATGCCGCCCCTCGTTGCCAGCGCGCGGCTGTGCTCCAGTCCTGGTATCCTGCAGTCAGGATTCTCTCCGAGCACCAGGCTCGCGCCGTGCGATCTGAGGAGATCTGCGATCCTCCTCACCCTCTCCTCGCTCCTGTGAAAGAGGTTCACCTCCAGGGGAGCATTCAGGAGAGATGCAAGCTCCACCATCTCTCCGGGGACAAGAGCTGCGACATTCCCATTAACGCTGATCGCCGGCCTCTTCGCGATCAGAAGGGCTGCCGCTGCTGCGAGTGCTGCCCGATCCGCGGAGACCATCGTCCTCTCGCCGATGATGTAATCGAACGCCTCGCCCCTGCCCTGGGCGATCAGGCCTTGAATGCTTGTTATCCCATTCCTCACGCCCTCCGCGATCCTCTCGCGCGTCATGAGTGATGCGTATCTGGGATGCGATTTCGGTATCTCAGTCAAGCAGAGGCCCCCTATGAACGATCTCTGTCTCGATCACATCTCCGAAATGCTGAAGCGCCTCCCTGCACTCATCCCCACCCACTGCAAAAACAGAGTCGCCAAGCATTATCATGCTCGCCATTCCACCCGCAGATTCGACTGCCTCTATGGCATCCAGCGCCCATGAGCTCGCCAGCTCTATCTCATATGTGAATCTCCTCGAAAGGCGCATGAACTCCATCAGAGTCGGCCTGCGGAGGATCTCCTTCACAGCCCTCTCACCAGCATCATTGATTCTTTTCATCACGCTCGCATCCATGAGCACCTCCCTGGTCGGGATGGGCCCCCTCACAACAGCGTAGATCTTTGTTCCCGGAACTGGAATCCTGTCGACAACGCCCCTGCCCGGGGCACCGTGTGCTATGCGGATGACGAGGCCGCCGGTGTTCTGCGCTATGACATCCCCGAGGCCTGTGCCGCTCAGGACCTCCGCGCGATGCGCGACCGAGGCGACCTGGTTCGAAGTCAGCCCCAGGTCGAAGAGCTGGTTCAGCGCGTATGCACAGCCAAGTGCTCCTGCGCCGCTCGCCCCGAATCCAGCGCCCATGATCATATCCAGCTCTGTCTCGACCCTCACAGGCGACGGCGCCAGCGATTCGACGACATGTCTGCTCACAGGCGCATCTGATGGCTGACCGTTGATGATTATCCGGGTTGAATCTGCTACGCTCACCGTGGTCCTTGCGAGGAGCCCGAGGGTGAACCCGCAGCCTATGGAGCCGGATGCAAGAGGATCCTCCTCGCGCCTTGCTGCGAAGAATCCTGTCACATGCCCCGGGACCGTGGCCCTCGCCAGCTCAGCGAGTCTCTCCTGGTGAGCTTGACCACTGCAGTTTGCGCGCTTCACTGCATCCATGATCTCTATCATTCAGGATCCTCACAAGCTCATCGATCACACTTCTCGCTATGATGCTCTTCTTCCCTGAGACCTCTGCATGAGAGCCATCCTCTCTCACAATCAGAACCCTGTTATCGTCTGTGCCCATTCCCCCTGCACCCACATCGTTCGCGATCACGAGATTCAGGCGCGATGCATTCATGGATTCGCGGGCGCTTCTCATCAGATCCTCATCGCTCACGAACGTCTCGGCCTTGAACCCTATGATCGTGAGATCCGGATGCACTGAGCGTACAGATCTCAGTATCTTTGGGGCAGGCCTGAGCCTCAGGACGATCTCATCCTTTGATTTGATCTTTCTCTGCTCTGTGTCCACAGTGAAGTCCCCGACGGCTGCTGCGCCTATCAGTGCGTCGTACCCTGTGGAGAGCTCTTTCATAACAGCGTCGAGCATATCCTGAGCGCTCTCGACGTATATCTCCCTAAAGGGCAGACCCAGCCTGGCTCTGTGAACTACAGTCACCTCTGCGCCGCGCCTGTAGGCCTCGCGTGCTATCTCCACGCCGGTTCTTCCTGAGGCGCGGTTTGTTATTATCCTGATCGGATCGATGCTCTCAGCGGTTGCGCCGCTCGTCACAAGAACGCGCCTCGATCTCAGATCTCCAGGCCCCAGAATCCGCTCGACCTCGGCGACGATCCTTGCGTTTTCCGCAATCTTCGCCTTCGACTCCTCGATCCTGGGATCTATGCACACAACCCCCATTGATCTCAGCCTTTTCAGATTTTCGATAACCGCAGGGTGACGGTACATGGCCTCGTGCATCGCAGGCACGACAGCGACCGGCTTTCCGCTTCCTATCGCTGTGGTCGCGAAGGTCGTGACCGGCGTATCGTCTATGCCGCACGCGATCTTTCCAATCGTGTTCGCTGTGGCAGGGGCTATCAGAAGCATATCCGCGCGCCCCTCAACCCCGCACAGCTCCACATGCTCGACGCGGCCGGTTATCTCCGTGATGACCGGATTGCCACTGGCGTACTCAAGCGCATGGGGATGCAGTATCCTCTGCGCCGCCTCTGACATCACGCAATGCACATCCGCGCCGCGCCTGATCAGGTCGCGCACCAGATCGACTGTCCTCACGGCCGCGATGCTTCCTGTGACGCCCAGAGCCACTGTCCTTCCTGCGAGGGTATCACTGACAGATCCAGAGATGCTAAGCTCCATCACATGATGGCTCTGAGCCGATCGAGAAATAATTATCTCAGGAGAGGTGCTCGAACCGCTGAGACCCTGCGCCCGGCCATGGAGTGTTCACGGATATCTCCAGAGGCTCCCAGCCATCTCGTCAGGCTGTCAGGAACCGGAACGTGCTGAGATTCTTTTACATTGATCTTTGAGCACAGGTCGTGTATACGAGTACACGACCTGAGCACAAACCTTATGTAAGATCTCGAACGAGGGCTCTCTCCGGGCCGGGGTGGCCTAGCTGGTTAGGGCGCCAGACTCATAGGGTAAGCCAGAGGCGCCTGGGTCATCTGGAAGTCGCGGGCTCGAATCCCGCCCCCGGCACCTATTCTGCAGAGACGACATCCAGATCGCATCATGCATGGCAAAAGGTTTTAATACCAGTATTTCAGAGTTATGAACGCGCAAAAACTCTGTGTAGTTTTTCGCTAAGGACGGTGAAGAATTGTTTAGAAGTGAGGAAGGATTTTCTCGTGGCTCTGCTCCTTCTGCCCCGGTGGCTGTTGGCAGCGAGTACAACGTGAAGATCGAGGATATCGCCCGTGAAGGGGACGGTATCGCAAGGGTTGAAGGCTTCGTTATCTTTGTCCCGGATACCCAGGTTGGGGATCAGGTAAGGATACAGATCGACCGTGTGATGCGCCGCTTCGCGATTGGCCACAAGGTCTGAAGACCTTCAGCTTTTGTACAAGGAGTTTGCTGGTTCTGTGAACCACGCAGCCTCTGTTTTTTTGATGATGGTCATATAATTTTACATATTTTTCGAGGCCATTTCCAGACGATGCATGCTGGAGTTTTTGTGGCATCCCGGCCTGAAGGCCGGAGTTTGCGCCACGAACGCTCCTCAATAACTCCCGCTTATTTCTGTCGCCTTAGCTGCTCGATCGTCCAGCATAATTTGTATCCATCACCTTACGCGAAGTCCATTCGCTCTCAGGTACTCCTTGACCTGACCGACTGTGTACTCTCCACGGTGGAACATGCCTGCAGCGAGAGCCTTGTCCGCGCCTCCTGCAGTGAACGCCTCCAGTATGTGCTGGGGTGTGGAGGCTCCACCGCTGGCTGTAACCGGAATGTCAACCGCATCACATATCGCCTTCGTGAGCGGCAGATCGTATCCGATGTTCGTGCCGTCCCTGTCCATACTGGTGGGGAGTATCTCGCCGGCTCCGAGCCGCTCCACCCTCCTGCACCACTCTATGGCATCCATGCCGGTTGGCTCTCTCCCTCCGTAGATAACAACCTCGAACCATGCGCGGCTTCCATCCTCCAGCTCGTAGACGTTCACTCCTGGTATTATCTCGGTGTTCCGCCTGGCGTCAACTGCGACCGTGATCCTCTCCGAGCCGAACGCCCGGGCTGCGCTCCTGACCAGATCCGGATCCCTGACCGCGGCTGTGTTGATACCAACCCTGTCCGCGCCCGCATCGAGTATCTCCTTTATGCCCTGAATGCTGCTGATCCCGCCCCCCACAGTGAAGGGTATGTCAACAGCATCCGCAACCCTCCTGGCGACATCCACCATTGTCCTTCTCCCCTCATGGGATGCGGTGATGTCCAGAAAAACAAGCTCGTCAGCGCCCTGCTCCTGGTAGCGCCGAGCGAACTCGACCGGGTCGCCCTGGCGCTTCAGGTCCACAAACTTCACGCCCTTGACAACCGAGGGGACCCCATCCACGACCTTGACATCGAGGCATGGGACAATCATGGCATAATCTCTCATGGCTGTTAGAAGCGGATAACTGGAGATAAAAGCCTTGCTGGCCAGGATTTCCATCCGGGGAGATGACATCCCATGATACCTGAGGATGATGCATGTAGAGCCGGTCTCAAAGGGCTCGACAGATGCATGCCATTCTGAGACACAGTGTGCTTATATCCCAATACCTTCAACGGAATGTATTGCCACTTTTCGTGGTTATGTGCACGCTCCAAAAGTGGTGCTGAAGATGGTTGACATGCTCGGAGAAAGAGAGATCAAGAGGGCTGTGAGGGATGAATACTCCCGTATCGCGAAGCAGGCATCATGCTGCTCTGGCTCATGCTGTGGAACAGGATCTGCAGCCGAGATAAGCAGGAGAATCGGATACACAGATGAGGATATGCTCTCTGCGCCTCCGGAATCGAACCTGGGCCTCGGCTGCGGGAACCCTCTGGCCACAGCGTCACTGAAGAGGGGCGAATATGTGCTCGACATGGGATCAGGCGCTGGCTTTGACTGCTTCCTGGCGGCGAGAGCCGTTGGTCCCGAGGGGATGGTCATCGGCGTGGACATGACAAGCGAGATGGTGGAGAGGGCAAAGGAGAACGCGCGGAAGGGCGGATACAGGAATGTGGATTTCAGGCAGGGAGAGCTGGAGAACCTGCCGGTTGCTGACAACTACGTCGATGTCGTCATATCCAACTGCGTCATAAACCTTGTTCCTGATAAGCGCAGGGCCTTCAGGGAAGCTTTCAGGGTGTTGAAGCCTGGAGGCAGGATGATCGTATCAGATGTCCTCCTGAAAGGAGAGATTCCGGAGTCGGTGAGAAGATCCAGGGAGGCCTACATAGGATGCCTGGCAGGTGCGGTGACTATGGAGGAGTACATCGATGCGATAAGATCCGCTGGATTTGAGGATATATCGATCCTCGGAGAGTCGCCATTCCCGATTGAGTGCCTGCCCGCGAGCATCGGCAAAGCCGATCTATCCAGCTCTGTGTGCAGCGTGAGGATATCCGCAAGAAAACCAGTTTGAGAGGATCAAAGGAGGCGTCGCCGCCTGGCGGGCGTACACCAGATCTGCTGGAGGGGTTTGAGGTCGCCGGGAATCCTGTGGCCAAGCTGATGCCTCAGATACGAAGCCTGCTGCTTTTACTCCTCCTGGACGAACTGTACGCCGACGCGGCGCATTTTGTTCAGGCGCGCGATGTTCAGCAGAAGCGGCGTCAGCCCCTCGACCTGATGCGATACGCTCAGCGGGCCGGCATCAAGCGGCCTGAGATCGCGAATCTTTCTGCACATCTCAGCCACAACATCTTTTGCATCTTTATCGTCGCCGCATATAGGCACATCGAACCTGAGGATCCTCTCCGCATCCATGAGAGACTTCGCAGGTATCGTGTGAAACGCAGAGACCACCCTCACGCTCTCCGGGAGGGAGCTCTTTACAAGAAACGCTGCACATCCCTCCGGCGGCGGCCTGTACTCGAAGTGGTTCGTGCGGGCCATGGGGACGACAGGCGATATCACGATCTGGTCTGAGTAGCAGTCTCTCAGGTCAGATGTCACCATGCTCAGGCTCTCTGGAGGAACACAGAGAACGACGACGTCTGAATCCATGATGGCGTTTGCGTTATCAGTTCCATAAAGCACCGTATCGATACCCAGGGATCTCATGTATTTTCCGAGATCAGCTGCGCTCTCCCGGGCACGCTCCGCCTTTCTGGACCCGATGATCACCTCATAATGGGGGGACCAGCGAACGGCAAATCCATTACCGATATCCCCGGTACCACCGACAAGAGCAACCCTCATGGGCTAGAGGCTGCATATACATGATATATATTCTTTTCTGAAAAAGAAAGTCGATATTAATGATGATAGTAGCGTGAAGGGCAAAAGATGATGGTAACAAAATATAATAGTAGTATAAATATTAGTGAAGAACGATGGCTCTCAGAATCCACGACGCAACCGCGTATACCGCCATGCCCAGGGCTATTGACACCCAGACGCCGGTGCGTTCGAAGATGATCATCACCGTCAGCACATAGGCGATCCACGCGGGCGTGAAAAGCAGAAGACCTCTCGCATACTCGCAGAGATCAGCGCTGCTTCCCTCCATGGATATCAGTATGAACGTGAGGGCTGTGAGCACGGGAAACGTGGCGATAAACGCTGAAAGCGTCCCGCGGCCTGAGCTGCCGAGATGAACAACGAGCGCTGTGATGGCCCCACCAAGCACGAAATAGATCAGCAGACGCATGCAACCTCTTTAAGAAGAAGGGATGGCACGAGATGCGAAAGGGAGTAGCAATGAAGGGGGTAATTAAACGCGACCTCGTGCCACATGTATATCTGCCTGCAATGCTCTCGAAGCATTACAGTTATCATTATCATATACCTTCTTCCTTATTAACTTTTAGGTTCTCAATTATGGGCTGAAGATCTTCCCGCCAGATTTCGTGGTTTACGGATTGGATCCGGTCAATTGCCAGGAAAGATCTGGTGCCCTATTCTCAAACATCCCATCAGGCCAGCAGAGAAACCAGATCCCTCAAAGGAGCATCGGTCTTTATACCAACCCCTGTGAAGTGCGTCCTGGAAGCCCTGTAGCCATGCTCTCGAAGATCAGATATGACGGACTCAACCTTCGATGGTGTGATTCTCAGCCTCCTGCAGATCTTATGATGATCATAGTAGAACGGGACGTCAACCTCCTCAGAGCATAGTAATACTAATCTGTGGGCCCTGCTCTCAGGATCAAGTCTTTTGAGAGCTGCTCCGAGGAGATCTCTATCGTGAAGCGGGCCGAGCCAGAGAGGCCCTGCAGTGGATGTCCTTCCTCCACAGAAGCTGCATTTGCCTGAGGACGTGCAGCCCATGCCCATCCTCAAACTCCAGCCTCCACAACTGAAGCAGTGCTCAACATATCCCATGGACTTGAGGGCCTCATCGGCCTCATGCGCACCTTTTTTTATTCGCAGATGCAGGCGAACATAGTGCTCTGTGGCATACGAGAGCAGGGGTATTCCCCGCTTGTCAGCCCTCGCCATCTCCCGTATCACAGCTCCCATCAGGATCCGCACGCCCATCTCCCTGTGGTACTCGGTATTCAGAGGGACGGCAAGGTATTTTCTCATGCCGCTCCGGAGATGTGCCCCACAGAGTGGAGCGGTATCCGTGGCCGTTATGAAGAGATACGATCTTGCGGAGGATGCAGCAGGAGCGAGGAACTGCGCTGGGGAGCCGAACGGATCGAGATCGATCGTCTCGAACCGTCTCCTGCTCATGATGACACTGGCGCTCTCGCAGGTCACCTCACAGTCTGAGATGTCATTCATGGCAAGGTTCTCCCTGATGCGCTGGCATGCTGAAGGGCTGATATCGTTCATCACGACACGCCCGACGCCTGCCTCCTTCCTCACCCTGATGCCACGTATGCCGCTGGCAGAGAACGCATCCAGATACTCCTTTATTCCAAGCTCTGAGGCCATCGCGACGCAGATATCCCGGTTCGTCCTCATTCTGGGATTGTAGAAGACCCCGTCTGTGTTCACCCTGACCGGGCCCTCCACTTCAATCATCGACAGGCCTCACGCTCAGAATATGTCGCCGTGTATGATCGTCAGCCTTCTCTTCAGGTTTGCCACGGTCTCGATCAGCTCCCTCGGGACATCCCTCTTCTCCTTGGGTCGATCTGGAAGAGAGAGCGGGGGCCGCCCGATCATTTTCATTATCGCATCGACCCACCACTTCGGGAGCTCCTCCGGCATCTCCTTTCCCCTCAGGGTCTGGAATGCCAGCGTCCATGCGAGCGGCACGACCTCCAGGTTGTAGCCGCCACCGCCCAGGGCGAGCATCCTGCCGGTCGCATACTCATCTGTGAGCTCCTTTATCCTCCGAACGAGATAGCCGTAGCCATCAAGGGTTAGATCGAGGCTCGCAAGGGGATCTGCATAGTGCGTATCGACGCCGAGCTGCGCGACAACAGCATCAGGTTTGAACCACCTGAACAGCGCGGGGATGACAGACTCGAAGGCGTACCTGTAGCATTCATCATCCGCATTCAGCGGCATCGGTATGTTCGCGGAGTACCCATACCCATCGCCGCTGCCGATCTCGTCCACGAATCCGGTTCCGGGAAAGAGGTACTTTCCAGACTCGTGGATTGATATCGTCAGCACTGATGGATCCTCGTAGAAGATGTACTGCACACCATCGCCGTGATGAGCATCGATATCTATGTAGAGAACCCTGTCAAAGCGCTTCCTCAGTGTGCGAATTCCGAGGGCGCAATCGTTGAACACGCAGAATCCTGCCGCTCTGGCCGGAAACGCGTGATGGAGCCCGCCGGCGAGGTTGAACGCCACACAGGGCTCTGATGCAACACGCTTCGCGGCCTCGATGCTGGCTCCGGCGATCAGCGCGCTGGCGTCGTAGATGCCCGGGAAAACCGGGGTATCTGGCTCATCCAGGCCGAGCGCTGGATCCGGTCGCTCATCCTTCACCGCCTGGATGTACCCTGGATCGTGGACCATGAGGAGGTCGCTCTCGCTCGCGTAGTACGGCTCCTGAACTTCCGTATCATATCCGAGAAAGAACCCGTACTCCTCTATCATCCTGTAGGTGAGCATGATCCGCGCTGGCTGCAGCGGGTGTTCAGGGCCGAAGCTGTAGCCCATGAACATATCCGTATAGTATAGATAGATCATTTATAGCCCTTTTCCACCAGACCTTCGCTCCAGTAGTTATCACATCTGGGGCAGTAGTATATAGTTTCAACGATTATCTTCTTCCAGCTCTGGGCATCGAGAGCCCTACGCAGCTCCTTTGGCAGGCACTCGTTCCCGCATTTTGGGCAGAATGGGACGAACTGGTCGAGAACGCTCTGGTCTTCCTCCAACTCTGCGACCTCCTTCGCGCCTGGGATCCGAACAGGTTTTGATGTATGCGAAGATCCGATGGGATATAAGCTATGCGCATAGGTCGTGTACTCGTATCATTGAGATCAACAGCATGTGACGCCGCAGGATTTGTGAGATACAGTGCCGTTAATTGGCGGTTCCTGAGAGACGTTCAATGGTCGTGTGTTTGAATCACTGAATGGAATTTCAGGAATCTGCATACACCTGCATTCACTGGCACTGCAGATCACAATCCTGGATCTCACCTGCTGCCGGTTTCAGTGTGCTGATCAACCTGTTCAATGAATCGAGTACACGACCTAAGTACTGGAGATACGATCAGGACTCCTGAAGCCCAGGATCCCTCTTAATCAGGGCCCTCGGGAATGCTCAAGGCAGTCACAAACCTTTTTATATATGGTTTATCCTCTAGACTGAGGATGTCCGAGACCAGCATATACGTAGTCAAGACAACCGCAAATCAGGAGCGAGCTGTTGCGAATCTGGTCGCCCAGATAGCGAGAAAGGATAAGCTGGACATACGGGCGATACTCGTTCCTGATGTGCTGAAGGGCTACGTATTGGTGGAGGCTTCGGCCCCAGAGATAGTGGAGCAGGCTATCCAGGGGGTTCCACATGCGCGCTCTGTTATAAAAGGCGCATCCAGCTTCGCAGAGATAGAGCACTTCCTGACGCCAAAGCCTGCGGTCGTTGGCATAAGCGAGGGCGCCATTGTGGAGCTGATCTCCGGGCCGTTCAAGGGCGAGATGGCAAGGGTGAAGCGGGTCGACTCGGCCAAAGAGGAGATAACCGTGGAGCTCTTCGAGGCCATGGTGCCCATACCCATAACGGTCAGAGGAGATCATGTAAGAGTCCTTAGCAAAGAAGAGGCTCAGAGGTGAACAATATTGGCTAATGTCGTCGAGGCGCTGGTATCAGGTGGTAAGGCAACTGCTGGACCGCCCCTTGGCCCGGCGCTTGGACCTCTCGGTGTCAATGTAGCAGCTGTTGTCGCCAAGATAAACGAGCTGACCAAAGATCTGAACGGCATGCAGGTTCCTGTGAAGATAAAGGTGAAGAGCAGGACCGAGTTCGAGATAGAGGTCGGCACGCCTCCAACCTCGGCGCTCATACTGAAGGAGGCCGGGATCGAGAAGGGCAGCGGTGACAAGAAGAGCTTTGCTGGTAACATATCGATGGATCAGGTGATAAAGATCGCAGAGATAAAGAGAAGAAGCCTTCTCTCGAAGAACCTGAAGAGCGCGGTCAGAGAGATCGTGGGAACCTGTGGCTCTTTGGGGGTAAAGATAGATGGCATGACCTCAAAAGAGGTGCAGCAGGCGCTCGCATCTGGCAGCTACGACCACCTCTTTGAGGAGAAGTCCTAGATTGCGATCTGTGGAGCCGTAGAAGACCAAAAGTCGTGGACTACGGATGATCTGAATGAAAGAGAATATCGAAGAGGCAGTTAAAAAGGCGATCTCCGAGGCCCCGCCCAGGGGTTTCAAGGAGAGCGTCGATCTTGCCATAAATCTCCATAACATAGATCTGACACAGCCCGGCAACAGGATCGATACTGAAGTTATACTCCCGCACGGGCGTGGAAGGCCAAACAGGATCGCGGTTTTCGCAGCTGGCGATACTGCACTCAAGGCGAAGGGCGCTGGCGCCGACTACGTGATATCCCCGGAGGAGCTGAAGCTTCTTGGGGAGAACAGGAAGAACGCTAGAAAGCTGGCAGATGAATACGATTTCTTCATAGCCGAGACGCAGTTCATGCCGGTCATCGGCAAGACCCTCGGACCCATTCTCGGCAAGAGAGGAAAGATGCCCACGCCACTTCCGCCCAATGCGGATGTCGCCCAGATGGTCACGAGGCTCAAAAATATCGTCAGGATAAGATCAAGAGACAGGCCGACATTCCACATAGCCGTGGGCAGAAGAGACATGGACGCCAGGCAGCTTGCAGAGAACATAGAGTCTGTAATCACAAAGCTGGAGCAGACCCTGAAGGATGGTCGTCACAACCTGAAGTCAGTATATGTCAAGACCACGATGGGTCCGGCGGTGAGGGTGATCTAGATGTCAGCAGATGTTCGCCATGTCGCTCGCGTGCCTGAATGGAAGCTGAAAGAGGTTGACGAGCTGGTGGAGCGCATAAGAAGCAGTCGCGTTGTAGGCGTTGCGGGTATACGCGAGCTTCCGGCAAGTGAGTTTCAGAGGATCCGGAGTATCCTGAGGCCTCTCTCTGAGGTGAGGGTTGTCAACAACAACATCGCCCGGAGGGCCATACTGAAATCTGATGAGTCCATTAGGCCGCTTGCGGATTACATCGAGGACCAGACCGCTCTGATTTTCTCAGATGCGAATCCGTTTGCGCTCAAGAAGATGCTGGACGCAGAGAAGCGACCGATGCCCATAAAGGCCGGTGCTGTCGCGCCCATGGATATAGTGGTCGAGAGCGGCGAGACATCATTCTCACCGGGACCGATGGTCGGAAAGCTCCAGAGCGCTGGAATACCGGCCGCTATAAAGGGCGGCAAGGTCGTGATAAACCAGAGGGTTGTGCTCGCGAGGAAGGGCGATGTGATAACTCCCAAGGTGGCAGAAGTCCTCCAGCTCATGGAGATCTACCCGAAGCTCGTGGGGCTGGAGCTCCGGGCTGCTTACAGCGACAGGCTGGTTTTCGCCGCAGAGGATCTGGCAGTGGATACGGAGGCGGTTCTGAGGGATATATCTGAGGCTGCTGGAAAGGCGCTCGCCTTCGCAGTCGAGGTGGCCTATGTGACGCCCCAGACCGTGGCTCCGATCGTTCAGCGTGCAGCATCCAGGGCGAGGTATCTGGTGGCCGAGCGCGGTATTCCCGTCCCCGGCATGATGGATCTTGTCATAATGAAGGCACATGCCAATGCTCAGGCGATTGCAGGTCTGATGTCTGCAGGCAAGAGCGCGCCGGAGCAGAAGCAGGTCGAAGAGGTTGTTGAAGAGGTAGAGGAGAAGAAGGAAGAGGAGGACGCAGCCGCGGGGCTGGGTTCTCTGTTTGGTTAGAGAAAAGGTGAGTTTAATGGAATACATATACGCAGCACTGTTACTACATAGCTCAGGCAAGGAAGTAAGCGATGATGGCATAAAGAAGGTCCTAGAGGCAGCTGGTGTGACGCCTGATGAGGTCAGGATCAAGGCCCTGGTCTCAGCGCTTGAGGGCGTTGATATCGACAAGATACTATCCCAGGCGACCGCCATGCCGGTAGCGGCTGCGGCCCCGGCTGCAGCTGCCGCAGAGACCGAGGCCAAGAAGCCTGCAGCCAAGGCAGAGGAAGAGGAGAAGAAGGAAGAGGCAGAGGAGAGCGGCATCGAGGGTCTCGGCGCGCTATTCGGTTAAGGAATCCGCCCGCACAGGGCGGACCGCTCTTTTTCAGTTTTTCAAGATCTCTTTTGGATCACCATATCGCTATTCCGAAGTACGCTGCTATGAACTTCAGCGATACGTACAGGAAGTATATGCCGAATATCAGCTTGAGCGTGTTCGGCCTGAACCTCTTTATCACAGCGGCTCCGATCTGTGCGCCCACGATTGTTCCGGCTGCGAGGATTAACGCAGTGGTGAGCGCGACAAACCCCTGGGCGAGCTTTATGCCGCCTGCAACAACCGCCATCGGTATCATGACTGCCAGGGATGTTCCCATGGTGATGTATACAGGTGCGCCGAAGAGGTAGATCAGCCCCGGAACGAGTGCATATCCACCGCCCAGCCCGACAATCCCTGTCAGAACGCCGATCGCAAATCCGAAGACTGCAAAGCCGCTGCTTCCGCCTGGGATGGTATTGCCCTCCTGCTTCGGCTTGGAGCGACCGATGCCCTCGTAGATCATCCTGATCGCGGGCAGCAGAAACGCCAGACCCAGAATCAGCTGCAGGAGATCTATGTGCTCGACAAGAATGGTGAAGAGCCATGAGCCGAAGATCACGCCAAGAATGCCGCCGCCTGCAAGCCAGAGCGTCGCTCTTCTGTCCAGATTTTTCCGGATGAGGTGTCCGTACCCTCCGGAGGTGGCAGTGAAGATAACCGCAAAGATCGTCGTGCCGATCGCGATGGGCGCCGGGTAGCCCATCCAGAAGTGTATCACCGGGAGCATGATGCTGCATCCGCCTGTTCCGATCAATCCGCCGAGGAAACCGGCTGCCAGGCCGACCACGATCAGCAATAAGCCTCTCAGAGGAGTCAGCAGCGGCACGCCGCTCAGCCGGTCCCCTCCGGAAAGGTATGACCATATCGCAAGAGCCATTATGACAATCAGAAGTACGATCACTGGCCTGTATACCTGCCAGAATCTTCCATTCATATCACATCCTCCATACATCACAGAGATGCTTTCGTGTGGCTTGCAGCCACAATTTTACGAATCGATCTTTTTCGATTTAAATCTTTGCAATTCTGAGATTATATAACGCATAAATTCACACTGTTATCATTAACACTGTTACTCAAATCCCCCTGTGATCGGTTATAGGGATGAACAGATTTTTAAGAGAGCGGTGTCTGAGCAAATGAAAAAATTTTATTTGTAAAAATTAATACTCTTTGCTTCTCGAAAGCTTTAAATCGAAAAATATTGATCTGTATTTGGTGGAAGTATGGCATGGCTTGTTGGCTATCCTAGAGAGAAGATAACCTGGCATCCCACAATAGATCGCGAAAAGTGTGTGAAGTGCGGGATGTGCATGAACTGTGGCATGAACGTCTACGACTGGACAGAGGATGGGCCTGTGGTTGCAAGGCCGAATCGATGCATCGTCGGCTGCAATACCTGCGCCAATCTCTGCATGGGAGAGGCGATATCGTTCCCGGATATAAAGGCTGTAAGGGAGATCTACAAGCGGGAGCACATCTGGGCAAAGGTGAAGAAACAGCTCGAAGAGGAGGGAAAGCTGCGGCCATCAAGGTGAGTTCGAATCGCGAAAGGAATCGCAGGATATCACATTTCTGACCGGTCATCAGAACGCCTGACCGCAGCTGGAGTCATGAGAGGCACATGCTGAAACGGCTCACAAGGTTTATAGCAGATTACTGAATAAAAAATCAGATTGTCGCTGCAACACCTGTGGCCAGTCACACAGCCAACTGTGGGAGTTACCGGCGTGCTCATGGTGAAGTTGACCCAAAACTGCACCAGCGATCGTAATATTGCAGTGCCTCGGGGTGCCAGGATCTCAGGGTCGTTGGCTGTTTTGAATCGAACAGTGTTCTGCACGGCAGAACCGTCGATGGTCTCAGGATCGCAGCGAACATCCTGCGCCACGATGCCACAAACGTGGCAGCGTGAGCAGCAGTCCATTGGGAGTGAGGGATCTTGTATGAGCTGTACAACTGAGATCGATTTTGGGATGCCTCTCCTCGGGGACAGGCTTCCGAGAATGGAGGTGAGGACCACACATGGTCCTATGACTCTGCCAGATGATCTTGCAGGCAAGTGGTTTGTTCTCTTCAGCCATCCTGCAGACTTCACGCCAGTATGCACCACTGAGTTCATAGCGTTCCAGAAGCGTAGGGAGGAGTTCAAGAAGCTCAACTGCGAGCTCATAGGCCTCTCAGTCGATCAGGTCTTCTCCCACATGAAGTGGACCGAGTGGATCAGGGAGAAGATGGGGGTGGAGATAAAGTTTCCGATAATAGCGGACACAGGAGAGGTCGCAGATCTTCTCGGCATGATTCATCCCGGAAAGGGATCAAACACTGTGAGGGCTGTATTCATAGTTGACCCGAGCGGAACAATAAGGCTGATACTCTACTATCCCCAGGAGGTTGGCAGGAACATAGACGAGATCCTCAGGGTCGTGGAGGCTCTGCAGGTTGTGGATAAGAACAAGGTGGCAACGCCGGCGAACTGGCCGAACAACGATCTCATAGGCGATGAGGTCATAATACCGCCGCCAGCAGACGAGAAGAGCGCAAAGGAGCGACTCAAGATGTACGACTGCTACGACTGGTGGTTCTGCCACAAGAAGGTTTCAAGATGAAGACAAGATAAAGTGTGTCGCCCGTATCCATCTGATAACTTCCAGAAGACGCACTGGTCGCCATGCGCTCCTGGGAGTGAACGGGTGCTTCCGGCAACCAGATTGCATGCCTCAAGTTGCCAAGCACATAAGAGCGAGGTGTGTGATAGAGACGCCCCCGCTGGGCAGGGATCGATCAGCAAGGTCATGGCGCGAACGCGTGAAGCATCCTTTTATTTTATGTCACGTCCGCTGTGGTCCTTGCATCATATCATCCGATCCCACCACAGGCCGGATATCCGGCAGTGGGTGATTGGACATTCATTTATTTTAACTTAATTGCAGGAAGCACGCATTTTCAGGAGAGAAATGGGGCACACTGATGGTAAAAGGGAGTTAAGGTGCTCTGCGTTGCGGCCTGACATCGCATCCTGGTCGCGATCACTGATCAGCCTGCATGGCGGCAGCATTACTGGCATCAACTACCCCGGCCTGAAGACCGGAGTTCCGCCACCCCCACCCAAGGTTGTGAGACCGCATCTACTCCTCTGAGATCAGCCTCTCATAGCAGCGCTGCGCCTCCTCCAGTATCTTATCCTCCCCCTCGATCACGCCATCCCTCATGAGCACCCTTCCGTTGCATATCGTGCAGCTCGCCTCGCCAGGCATGCTGTAGACCAGATGTGAGAGCATCGATGTCTCAGGCGTGAACCATGGTCTTCTCATGTTGATCAGGGCGAGATCCGCAAGCGCCCCAGGCCTTATACCCATATCCAGGGAGAATGCCCTGTATGCATTCTCTGTGGCCATCCGCCAGACAGCATCAGCCGGAAGTATCGCTGAACGCCCGACAGAGCACTTCTGGACCACGGCTGCAACCTTCATCTCCTCGAAGATGTCCAGGTTGTTGTTGCTCGAAGCCCCATCCGTCCCCAGGCAGACGTTCACCCCCTGTTCCATGAGGGTCGCGACCGGAGCGATGCCTGATGCGAGCTTGAGGTTGCTTATCGGGCAGTGGACGACATTCACATGCCTCTCCGCCAGGGTCCTGATGTCCCTCGGCGTCAGCCACACGCAGTGCGCAGCCACCACCCTCTCGCTGAGAAACCCAATGTTTTCCAGGAACTCCACAGGGGTCATGTGCCGCTGGTTCACAAACGTATCGACCTCATCCCTGGTCTCCGAGAGGTGGATGTGGATCTTGACATCATACCTCTCCGCGATATCCTTTGCCCGGAGAAGCGTCTCCTCTGAACATGTGTAGACAGCATGCGGGCCCACAGCCGGCTTTATGAGATCATCATCTCTCCATTTTTTTATGAATGGCTCCACTTCATTGATTAGCTCAGGCCGCATATCGAAGAGCACGCCTGATAGCACACCCCTTATCCCCATCTCCCTGGTGACAGCAGCGGTCTCATCCATGAAGTAGTACATATCATTGTAGCATGTCACACCGAACCGTATCAGCTCCAGGCAGCCCAGCTTGACCCCTGCGCGGATATCAGATGGCCTGAGCCTTGCCTCCAGCGGCCATATCTTCTCCTGAAGCCAGGGGATGAGCTCCATGTCATCGGCATAGCCCCTTAGAAGCGTCATGGCCAGATGCGTGTGGCTGTTCACCAGGCCCGGAACTGCGAGCATGTTTCTCGCATCTATGACTTCATCATCATTCGGCCTCAAATCCCTTCCAACATCAGAGATGCGGTTCCCCTCGATGAGGATGTCGATGTTCTTCAGGAGAGACCCGTTTCGAACGAGGGATGCACTGCGGATTAGCATGGACGGATGTATAAGCGGTAGATATTAATACCCTCTTGCCCGGAAAATGTGATGGGCTGAGGTAGCCAAGTGGCCTACGGCGCTGGTCTTGAGGTTCCGTAAGGAACAGGCTAACCAGTGGTGCATCGCACCGCGTGAGTTCGAATCTCACCCTCAGCGTTTACGGAACTTCTCCAAACAAAAGATGGTGTTATGCCCTCTGAAAATCAAAATGATATCTGCATTGCATCTGAGATCATCTCGACCGCCATGAGGATCCTCCGGCTCGGACCGATATGCGACAGCTGCTTCGGCAGGCAGTTCGCCATGCTGGGCACAGGCATGACAAACAGCGAGCGCGGGCGCTCGATAAAAACTGTCATGGCGATGAGCGCAGACCTATGCGACTCTGAAAAGGCTGGAGAGGTGCTGCGCGCGCTCGCGCCATCCTGCAGGCAGGCAAGGCTCAGGCTCGGGGCCGAGGGTGTGGATGAGATATGCTGGGTCTGCCTGGGGCAGATGTATCCCGAGCGCCTGGAGGAGCTCGCAGACAGAGCTGTGGAGGCTCTCAGCGGAATAGAGTGCAGCCGGTTTCTGGTCGGCACATTCATGAGCGGCATCCTTGCCGAGAACGAGGAGCTTCTGCTCGCTGATGGCTGTTCAAAACACGCAGAGCCCATGAAGTCGGAGATCAACCGCGAGGTTGGGAAGCTCATAGCATTGAAGAGCGGGAAGCAGCCTGATCTCAGCAATCCTGAGGTTGTCGTCCATATTCACCTCTCAGACGGGCACATAGAGATCCAGATCCAGCCGCTTTATATCTACGGACGGTACAGGAAACTCCAGCGCGGATTTCCGCAGACGAGATGGCCGTGCAGGGTCTGCGGCGGGAAGGGCTGCGAGAGGTGCGGCAACACAGGGCGAATGTACCAGGAGTCTGTGGATGAGCTCATAAGAGGACCGGTTGTGGAGGCCGCAGATGCTGAGGACACTGTGTTTCATGGCGCTGGAAGAGAGGACATAGATGCCAGGATGCTCGGCAGCGGCAGGCCATTTGTGGTCGAGGTCGTGCGCCCACGGAGAAGAGATCTGGATCTGAATGCGCTCAGGGACGAGATAAACAGACGGTGCAGCGGCAAGGTCGAGGTCAGCGATCTCGTTTTCGTCGATAAGTCCATGGTCGAGACCGTCAAGAACGAGAGGTTCGAGAAGACCTACGAGGCCGTTGTGGAGATCTCCACGCAGGTGGATGAAGAAAAGCTTAAATCCGCCCTCTCCAGATTGGTAGGTTTTGTAGAACAGCGTACGCCAACTCGCGTCTCTCACAGAAGGGCGGATAAGGTCCGCAGGAGGGCGGTGCACAGCGCCGGGCTGGAAGAGCTGAACGGCCAGATGGCAAAAATAACCGTCCGCTGCGATAGCGGCCTTTATGTCAAGGAGCTGATATCAGGGGACGGTGGTAGGACCAGGCCCAGCCTTGCGGAGCTTCTAGGGTCAGACGCCAGGGTCGTGGAGCTGGATGTAATAGATGTAGGTGGAGTGTCCGATGCCCAAGTCACACGGATTTCGTAAGAACACCAGGGACAAGCTCAAGAAGAGCGTCAGGGAGAGGGGAATCTCTCCTGTGGTCAGGGCGATACAGGATTTCGCCGTTGGTGAGAAGGTTCACATAATAATCGATCCCAGCATACACAAAGGAGTGCCGCACCCGAAGTTTCACGGCAGGACCGGAACTGTGGTGGGCAGGAGAGGAAGGGCTTACATGCTGGAGGTTCCGGATCAGAACGCAAAGAAGCTCGTTATAGCCTTACCCGAGCACCTTGCTGCTCAGAAGTAGAAGATGATAGTCAAGAACGTTCTGAAAGAGGAACTGCTCACGATAGCAGAGGTGAACGCGCTTCTCAATGAGATAAGGGAGAGAAGGGCGGGCGAGCCCGAGGAGCTCGGATACGAGCTCAGGCGGGCCATGCGCCATGCAGAGCTGTTCTCCCACGGCACGCCTCAGGAGAGCAGGCGGCTCGTGGAAGCTCTCCTGGCTCTTGAGAAGGTTACCCCCGAGATAGCTGTGAAGATAGCGGACCTCAGGCCTGTGACCAGGGACGAGCTCAGGGCGATCTACGCTAAGGAGAAGTTCTCGCTTACAGAGGAAGAGCTGGACGCGATTCTCGATATAGTGCGCAGGGGGTAAGTCTCTCTTGCCCGATGTCAGGCCTCCAAAGAGGGAAACAGTAGCCCGGATACTCGACTATCTCCCCTACGGGCACGTCTCGGAGGCCATAACAAGCTACCAGAAGCGTCCGCTTGTTCAGGCAGTGGGCGAGGGAAATTTCGTTCTGATGGAGATGACCCCAAAGGAGGGGGTCGTCCCGACGGTCGGGCAGCGTGTGAACCTGACAGCACGCGACGTCATCGAGCGCGTGAACAGGAGGATCAGCTACAGCGATCTCACAAACAGCGCCAAGCTCGAGCTCGGGTATGAGATACAGAAGATAGTGCTCGATAACGAGGAGAGGTTCATCAGGTACTTCAACGAGGCTGGGCCGATCACAACAAGAATGCACGGTCTCGAGCTGCTCCCAGGCATAGGGAAGAAGCTGATGTGGGCAATACTCAACGAGCGCAAGAAAGGCCCTTTCAGGAGCTTCAAAGATCTCTCTGAGAGGGTGAAGGGTCTGCACAACCCTGAGAAGCTCATAGCGAAGCGCATTGAGGAGGAGCTCATGGACGACCGGATCAAGTACAGGGTGTTCACGGCAGAGCCGAAGGAGCCGAAGCCTGTCGAGGCCCGTAGAAGGCCATGAGAGGCGCAGCAGAGACAGCTCAGACGTGAGGCGGGATGAAGGCGGGGCAGCATTTTCTGGTGGACAGAGGGGTCGCGGAGAGAATAGCCAGTTACGCTGAGATCTCATCGTCCGACAGGGTGCTGGAGATAGGCCCCGGCAGGGGAAGCCTGACGGAGTTCCTGGCCGCCAGGGCGGGCAGGGTTTATGCAATAGAGGCGGACCCTGATCTCGCCCGCTATGTTGAGGAGAGGTTTCCCAACGTTGAGGTGATCCAGGGCGATGCGCTCCGCGTGGATCTGCCGGAGTACAACAAGGTCGTTTCGAACCTCCCCTATCAGATCTCGACAAAGATAACGCTGAGGCTGCTCAGAAGCCCCTTCGATCTCATGGTGCTGATGTACCAGAGAGAGTTTGTGGACAGGATGCTCGCCTCTCCCGGCACCAGGGATTACGGCAGGCTGAGCGTGAATGTCTCATACTACGCGAATGTCGAGATCCTTGAGACCGTGCCCAGGTCGGCGTTCCGGCCCATGCCGCATGTCAGCTCATCTGTTGTAAGGCTCCGGCCGAGGGCTGACAGGGAGCCGGTTGACGAATCTATGTTCTCCTCGATAAGCAGGGATCTGTTCACCAAGAGGAGAAAGAAGGTCAAGAACGCGCTGGCATCAATAGGTATCGCAGAGGATGTGATGCTGGACCTCGATCCCGCGATCCTCGATGCGAGACCCGAGGATCTGGGTGTCGATGAGTTCGTCCGGATCGCCAGGGCGGTCTCGGAGCATCAGTCGAGAAACTCGGTGCGTTAATCCGGGATGTCTGCGCTGAGCGCGTTTACATGATCGCCCGCAAGGGATAGTGATCCGGAATTTGAGGCAAACGAGATGATGATTTCGATCTTGTCCATTTGATGACTTGTCTGAAGGAGCAGTGGTCCTGCTATGCGTTCGTTTCGACTTGCTTTCAGCGACCACATTGCATGCTCGCAAGTTGCTACGCACATAAGAGAGGATGATTTCACGTTTGCCTGACCTGCGGGCGCGACTTTAGCGAGCGGTTTTCTTTCAGGATGCAGCAGCATCACCACAGCGCATATCCGAAGTATCTTGCTGCGAACAGCACTCCGAGGAGCACAACAAGAATCCCGAAGATCTTTGTGATGTAGCTGCCTGCTGATATGTATCTGTCTGCTATCCTGGCCGCGGCAGATCTTGAGAGCGCTGCCATCGGTATCACAGGCACCCCGTGTCCGAGTCCGAATACGAAGAGCATCACACCCCCTCCCAGGGGCGAGACGTCCTGTGAGATGAGCCAGATTATCACTGGAAACACAAGCGATATCGCGCATGGAGCCCAGCCCAAGGAGAAGAAGGCTCCGAGGAAGAACGCGCCAAGGGTCGAAGACCGCTCGAATATCTTCAAGGATACGTCGATCACGCGCTCAATGTAGCTCTTTCCAGATCTCCTGAACTTGAAGATCGTGCCCAAGAACTCGCCCATTGGGGTGATGCTGTTCACTCCAAGAACGATCAGCAGCATGCCAGCAGCGAGATCGAAGAACCTGGAGCTGCGCATGAAGATGCCGAGCTGGGATACGAAGAGGCCTATCACAAAAAACACTGCTGCCATGCCGATTGTGAATGATATCCCGATTGCCAGGCCCTCTCTGTAATCATCTGCACCCCTATCACGCCTCTTTCTCGATACTATGTAGGAGAAGAGAGCCGCAAGAAGAGCCACAGAGCATGGAGAGAGCGACGTCATTATCCCGAGCGCGAACATCCCGAGGGCAGAGGTCCCCGCGCTTGAGGCAGAAAGCCAGCCCGGTCTGTTTTCATCAGCGCTCATCAGATCAGCATAGAGCCTCTCAGAGCTCTGGATGCCGTCTATCAGCCCTCTCCCTATCTGGTACACGTGATAGACTCTGACCACATCACCATCGGAATTCAATATTATTATCGTCGGGTTCGAGAAGCCCGTGCCCGAGGACCAGTAGTCCATGTACCGTCCTGCGGCAGGATATGGCTGGAAGTCCTCTATCCAGGGCCATGTCACATTCACCCCCCACCATGAGAGGGCGAGAGAGCTGCCGTTTGCCGAGTATGGATTCTTCCGTATGTTTATCGTGATGATCGCCACATCAGGGTGCTCTGCCGCGAGCCTTGCGATCTCAGCGGTCTGTGCGGAGAGAACCTCCTCGCACTCCCTGCATATCGGGCTCTCTATGTTTGTGATGTAGATAAGAGATGGCCCTTCTGTGCTCTCCGGCGCAGCCCACGCAACAGATGAAGAGCACATCAGCAGGATCGCCAAAAAATGAAGGATCGAGCGCATCAAGCTCCAGCCCAGCCGCCTCTGTTCTCATTGTAAAGAGCGATCGCATCGTCCAGGTAAGATCTGATCCAGTCCTCTCCGGTGATGTCCTCAGAGCTGTGCCATCCAACCCTCACATCGCCATCATCATTCACGAGGGTGACCACCACCGTGAGCGGCACGAGGGCCTTTCCTCCGTCCGGATCATAGACGATGGCATCAGCAGCCCGCGCATCAGAATCTCCGGCCAGATCAAATAGCGTCACATCTCCGGAGTAATCCTGCATCACCTTATCAACCGCCTCCTTCTGTGGTGCACAGTAATCGCAGTTCAGATGAACGAAGATCAGAACCGGCCTCTCCTTCAGCGCATTCAGAACCCAAGCTGGATGATTCACGGAGCCGCCTGCATTTGTATTATCATCAGGATATGATGCCCACCAGTCGTCCTTTCCAGTGCCGACAGAATGCTCTGCCCCCATCGCTGAGAGCGAGAGCATCAGCAGAACCGCCATCAAGCTGTATGGCTTCAACATACGACCCCCAGTGCGGTCTCTCCGCACCAGCACTGCTTTGGTGGGTCCACATAAATCAATTTCGGTTCAACATATGTGGATATGAAGCGGACCGCAAAGTATCTATTCCTTCAGATCGAGAAGATGCTGTGGATCGCATGTCACTCCAACGAGATCTGAAAGATGTTCCTGTCATTAAGCGTCTCACTGTCGTGGTTTCAGTGCTCATGCTGGTCCTGATATGCCTCGGTGTGGGCCCCGCATCCGGTGGAGGCAACCGCACCCTGACCCAGCACTCGTATCTGTTTGTCAACGGCTATATGGACGAGACAAAGATATACGAGACGGACTACGGGTTCAAGGGGCAGAAGCTGGTTGTCGGGACGCGGGGAAGCGGTACTGTCTCAAGAAGGCAGACGATCGACTTCTGGAGCAGCAACACATCTGACGAGAGCGAGATGTACTTCAACGAGTGGGGTTACTTCGAGTACCATCCGTACTCAGAGGGCCCATCTGAGAGCGATCTGAAGAATGCGCTCTGCGCAAAGAACTACGATATCGGCAGCGTGGTCTCAGAGAGCTACTCCTCCATAAAAGATCTCGTCAAGGACACCACCATATACCAGAGCGAGAACGTCTCGCTCTACCAGATCAACTCATATCTCCACGGCACTGCCAGGATAGGGGCGAGGTTCGTCAACAAAACAGACAGGACAACAAACATGCTCATGGGCGGCCTATACATAGGCGAGGTCAACATACGTGAGGAGATAGAGGTCGGTGAGAATCCGCCGCTGACGCTCCCATGCGCCTGAGCGATAATCCTGATGTTTTCCAGAGAGACAGCCTGTGGCCTGGATTAGCATTGCGGCCTTTCGGAAACCGGCATTCACCGGCGTGCCTCTGTTGACCCTGCTGATCAGAGTGTGATGCCCGGCTGACATAGACGGAAGATGAGATGATCGTTGTATATAGCAGGGGCTTTGAGGAACGGTACCCCACAAATCCTGTTGAGAGCCCTGACAGGGTCAGGCTTGCAGCTCAGGAACTATCAGGGTACGAGTTTTTCGAGCCAGCTCCAGCGAGCCGCGAGGAGATCGCAGCGGTCCATACCGCAGGGCATATCGAGCGGCTCATGATAAGAGGCCTCTACGAGGCTGCAGCTCTTGCAGCAGGTGGTGCTGTTGCAGCCGCGAGGATATCCCTGAGAGAGCCGGCCTTCGGTCTGATCCGCCCGCCGGGGCATCATGCATCCTCTGACCATTCATGGGGCATGTGCTTCTTCAACAACATGGCCATAGCTGTGAAGGCCATCAGGCCTCATTTCCGAAAAGCCCTGATCCTGGACATCGACCTGCATTTCGGCGACGGCACTGTGAGCATATTCCGATGGGATCCGGATGTGAGCGTCGTAAACATCGGCGCCATCGACGTCAACTTTGATTACCTGAAGCTTGATAGCAGCGGATACATCGAGCAGGTGGAGAACGCGCTCGAATCACACGAGTACGACATCATATGCGTATCAGCTGGATTTGACACGTACCGCCTTGACTGGGGCGGCATGCTCGATATGGATGACTACAGAAAGATCGGTTCCCTGATAAGAGACGCATCTGAGGAGAGGTGTGATGGGCGCAGGTTCGCTCTTCTGGAGGGCGGTTACCATCAGGATCTGAGATACTGCATCAGGAGCTTCGTTTCTGGATTTGAATGATCAAATGCATGCGATCTTGCAGCACTCATTTAACCCATCAGAAAAGGCTCAAATATCTTTGGCTCAGGTTTTACTGTGAGGAACAGCCACATGCATGATCCAGACGATATCGAAAGGCAGCTTCGTGAGCTGATGCTCACAGGCTATGATGAGAGTGTTCGGGCCGAGCTTGAGTCCATTCTTGATGGCATAAACGAAAGAGACTGCCGGATCTCGGAGATGCTCGATGAGCTTCTTGAGGAGGTCGACAGGCTCCTGCTGCTGATGGATGAGCTCGGCCTGGATGATGAGTAAGGTGGAGTGAGTTGGATAGATTGCCGGATGTCCAGGCCTGTCACCCCGCGTACCCGATCACCCTCACAAGGGTAGGGGTGACTGGAGTGAAGAAGCTCGTGAAGGTCGAAAGGAGCGGCGAGAGGCCAATCGTTCTCATATCGAACTTCGAGGTATTTGTGGATCTGCCATCGAGCAGGAAGGGCGCGAACCTTTCGAGGAACACCGAGGCCATCGACGAGGTTCTCGAGGAGGAGATCTCGAGGCCGGTTTACGAGATAGAGGAGCTCTGCGGCAAGATCGCTCTCCGTCTCCTCGAGCGGCATGAGTACGCGACGAGGGCTGAGGTGAAGATGAAGAGCGAGTATATAGTGAAGAGGCAGACCCCTGCCACGAAGGTGAACTGCCAGGAGGTGGTCGACATCTTCGCGGAGGCAAGGGCCACGACCAGCCCCAATCCACACATCAAAAAGCTCGTCGGCGCTGAGGTCATCGGAACAACAGCATGCCCCTGCGCCCAGGAGATAGTGAGGGAGCAGATGCGCAGGGATCTCCTCAACCTGGGGCTGAATGAGGATGCGATCGAGAGCTTCCTGAAGAAGGTGCCGGTGGCCACGCATAACCAGCGGGGACGCGGAAGCATATCAATAGAGGTCAGCGACAGAAAATGTGTCTCCATAGACCGCATAATAAGAATCATAGAGGAGTCGATGTCCTCGAAGGTCTACGGCCTGCTGAAGCGCCCTGATGAGGCTCTCGTCGTATCAAGAGCGCACATGAACCCGATGTTCGTGGAGGACTGCGTCAGGGAGATGGCCCAAAGGGTCGTCGCAACCTTCGTCGAACTTCCAGATGACGCGGTCGTAACGCTGAAGCAGATAAACGAGGAGAGCATACACAGACACAATGCGTTCGCCGAGAGGGTGGCGAAGATGGGAGAGCTGAGGGCGGAGCTCGCTGCGATGCAGGAAATCCAGCCCCGCGGTGGCATCCCAGATACATCATAACCGCTCTCCAGCAGGTCACATGCGCAGCTTAGGGTAAAATCGATAAAGGAGCCTTCATGAGACCATGACAGACAAGATAGGGCTTATAGGGGAGAGGGTAAACAGCCTCCTGAAAGAGAGAGGAATCATCGCGAGATGCGAGCTCCTTCACAGGATCTACCAGGCGGTTCGCGAGGCGCGCCTGAGCGATGCTGAGATGGATATTCTAAAGAGAATGGTTGGGGAGAGACCGGCGCCCGGGATATTCTCGAGCATAATGAGCGGGCATCCGGTGTTTCACGATACTCCAAAGCTGGACAGCTTCATAGTGATCCACGGAAGGATATTCCACTTCCCGCTCTCCGGGAAGTACGACCGGCCGGACTTCCAGAGGGCGTACGAGACATTTAAAAGATCGAGGGATGAGCTGCTAGAGCTCGTTCGCTCCAACCTGGAGTGCCTGACTGAAGATTTCCTCAGCCGGGCCGGGTACTCGCTATCCCGCAGAGGTTCAGGCCGGCTGTCTTTCGTGAAGGGGGAGGATCGGCTGGAGGTTCTTGTCTATCCCAGGATCAGCATGCTCGATGTGGAGGAGTGCATCCTCGCATCAGAGCTTTACGACAGCATGGCCGCAATTGTGCCCCATGAGGAGAGCTTGGATCCGTTCATGAAGTTCTACCAGGATCATGCCGGCCTTCTCGATGAGAAGGGTGTGCAGATATGGGTGGCCAATATGGAGGAGGGCTCCGTCGATCCATTCATAGGGTTCACGACAGATCCTGAGATATACATGGGTTTCAAGAACCCAAAGCTTGCATCGATGGTCAGATCGAGATGGAGGTTCATCAGATGAAACACCCGGACCGGATATTCTCATATATGGAGCTGGAGAGCGAGGATGAGCTTGTGAAGGCGATCACGGAGCACACATGGCCCCTGTGCTACGGATTCTACCACGGAGATCTCCTGTATCTCGGTGACGGTGACAGTGAGGACGCCCAGGAGTATTCTGTGGTGAGGATCGAGAGGACTGAGGGGCATCATGGGATTGTGGGCACAGAGGTCGGAAGGATCGCATCACGCAACAAGGACGAGGTGCGCAGGATCATTCGAGAGATGAAAGCCGGCGTGAACAGCATGAGCAACCCCATTAAGGTACAGGTCGAGCCCAAGTGGCATCACAGCTGTCAGCTCTGCAGGCTTGAGGAGGATTGAATCCAGAGTTTCTTCCGGGCGCGGGTATTGATGACGTTTATATTGTGCGCCATCCAGATCGTGTAACGACTTGCACGCTCCAGCAATGGCGATAGGCGTCATCCATCCAAGCCCATAAGGATTTCAGATATTGGAGGTTTCATGAGAGATAGAATTATCTTGCTCGTTCTGTGCATAACAATCTGCCAGCTCGCAGGCGTCGTCGGATCGTACTTCACGGATATATCAGTCACCACATGGTATCCGACGCTGGTCAAGCCGTCCTACACCCCACCCGGATGGTTCATAGGCTTGGTCTGGGTGGTGCTCTATACGCTTATGGGCATATCGCTGTTCCTGATCCTCGACTCGAGGCCAGAGTCAGGAGCCCTGAAGAGTGCTCTGGTACCCTTCGGCGTTCAGCTTCTTCTCAACATCTCATGGTCCGGAGCATTTTTCGGATTGCGATCGCCACTGTACGCGCTTGTGGTCATAGCTGCGCTCTGGCTATCGATAACAGCAACCATGAAAAGATTCTTCGAGATATCCCGAAAGGCTGGCGTTCTTCTTATACCCTACATCCTCTGGGTGAGCTTTGCAGCATTCCTCAACTACACGATCTGGAGGCTGAACTGAACATACGAGGGAGATCCCAGATGTTTCCGAGAGGGATGCCTCATCGGTAAGCGCATCAGAATCAACGAGAGCTTCTCCCTCATCGCGCTCGGCATGCCAGAGGCAAACATTTCTCTGATTTTTATATAGATGCGGCAGCCTGGATGAGCTCAAGATGAATCACGCAAAAGCTAAATATCCTCCATGCAGAGGATGCCTGGATGTTTGCGAACTGGGAAGAGCACGGGCTCATCGAGGACGGCCTTAGGTCGCTGGTGCATGAGTCCCGCGGGCTGCACGTTGGCGAGGTGATCGAGTACGTGCTCATGTCTCCTGGCAAAAGGGTTCGCCCCCTGATACTTCTCTTCTCATCAGAGGCCTTCGGATGCGATCCAAGAGATGCGCTCAATGCTGCGCTGGCTGTTGAGCTCGCACATGCAGCATCCCTGATACATGATGACATCCTCGACTGCGGGGTGGAGAGGCGTGGAGCTCCGAGCGCGCTCAGGAGATTCGGGATGGAGGCCTCGCTGCTATGTGGTGACTATCTGATATCGATGTCGATAGGGCTGATCTCCTCGTACGGCGAGCCCGCAATCAGGCTCTTCTCAAAGGCGTGCATGGATATGGCAGAGGGGGAGATCATAGATCTATCGAGGATAGCATCTCCGCACGAGTACTATCAGTGTATAACAAAGAAGACTGCATCCCTTTTCGCGGCATCTGCCAGGCTCGGTTGCATGATAGCAGGCGCGGATCGTGAGGACCAGATTCTGTACGAGAGGTACGGCCTCGAGCTCGGGCTTGCCTACCAGATAGTGGATGACCTCGAAGAGCTCATCGGTATCGATCAGGGGAAGAGGTCCACGAAGAAGTCGATGACCCTGCCGAGGATCCACAGCCTGCGATCCGGGCCAGAGGAGACCCTGAGGATGTGTGTTGATGCGGTGAGAGAGCATACAGAGAATGCCGGAGCCTCACTGCGAAGCGCAGGTGGCGATCCGGAGATGAAGGGGCGCCTTCTCACGATACTGGAGAGCATGGTGAAGAGATGCAGCTTACCGAATCCCCTCTTCTGAATTTAACAGTCGATCTGGACAGCGGCCTCCGGATGACCGCGACCGGCCCTCTCGCCCCGATTGCTAAGCCGATCGTCAAAAAGATCAACAGGATATTCGAGAACGAGAAGCCGATCAGCTCTGGTGACAGGCTGATCTTCTCAACATGGATCCCGCCAGCGCCCAGCAGAGCATTTGACAGGATGATTTCCGCTCAGCTGATACATCTCATGCGCAGGAGGGTTCCGGATCAGCTCTCGATCTCGGTCTTCCGTGGCTGCCCGAACAGCTGCATCCACTGCTCAGCCCCCTCAAGAAGCGGTGATGTTCTGGAGGGGGATGTTGTTAAAAGGGTCATCTCCGAGTCCCTGGATCTCGGAACGTATCTTGTCACCTTCGACGGCGGAGAGCCGATGCTGAGGCAGGATCTGCCTGAGCTGGTTGCATGCGTCGACGACAGGGCGATCGCGACCTGCTTCACCAGCGGATACGCTCTTAGCGAGGACCTTGCGCTGGAGCTCAAGAAGAGCGGCCTTTACGCTCTCAGGGTGAGCATAGACAGCCCGGTGGAGGAGCAGCATGATCATTTCCGGGGAAGAAGAGGGGCGTTCAGAGATGCAATCTCCGGGGTCCAGAACGCTCTGAGCGCCGGACTTCTAGTGGATCTCTTCATGGTGGTCTCGCCATACAACATAGACCAGCTCGAGGATGCGTACTCTCTGGCATGTGATCTCGGAGCGCATGAGCTCTCGCTGTACGAGATCGTGGCAGTGGGACGGTGGGAGGATCATCTGGACGAAGTTCTCTCATCCAGCGATATCTACCGCCTGGCCGAGTTTCACGTGAGGAAGAACAGGACTCCAGAGGGGCCGAGGGTGACAGCCCTGCCGTACCTCCTCTCCCCGGAGATGTTCGGCTGCTTCGCGGGAAGGCGATGGATGCATGTTGATCCATCCGGCGATGTCATGCCATGCGCATACATGCCGATCAGCTTCGGCAATGTCAGAGATAACTCTCTTAAAAACATCTGGAGGAGAATGAGCAGATACAGCTGGTTCAGGCATCGCTGCTCATGCCAGATGAAGGATGATGTTTTCAGAAGTTTTCACTTTGAAAAGGAGGATCTGAAATGAGGTTTTACCTTGCTGTTATTCTGATCATCGCCTTCATGGCGATGGATGCTGGCGCGCAGAGGGACGAATCGACACCAACACGGTATAATGATTCGCTGGGCGAGGGGCTCGGATGGATGAACATAGTGAGCCCGGAGCATACGGCTGAGTACCTGGCGAAGACAGGGGGCGCCACCGGCAGCGCAACAGCGTACACAAGCATAGATCTCAGGGGGAACTGGTCGTTCGAGCTCAGGACTCTGAATGAGAAGATGGTCGGCACCGTCAACCTGAACCTTGCCCAGATCGGCACAGTGGTCTTCGGTGCTGGCACTGTCAGAGGCTCGAATGCGATCGCCACTGCAAACGGCGCGATTGTTGATAACATGCTCACTCTGAACATCGTGACGTATCCAAACGTGGAGTTCTATAACGCAAGGTTTAACCAGATCGGAGACGAGGGCAGATCTGCCTCAGGATACTTCGAAGCTTACTCGCCCTCAGGATCCATGCCGTCGGGAAGTATACGGGGCAAAAAGGACGTGCCCAGGACGCTGAGCTGATCCTTCCCTCTGACATTCCTTTTTCATTTCGGCTCATCCCTTTGATTCGGCGGATCTATAATCTCGCAGGAAACGGGCAACATCCATCTGATGACTTGCCCAAAAAGGCACTGGTCCTGCTATGCATTCGTTTCGACTTATCTTAGACTGCGTCGAAGAGTTTCGACGAAATCGAAACCCTTCGACGTATTCGATGGCGTGGCAGACAAATGAATGCTTGCAGCAGCCGCACCACACAGCCTCCAAGTTGCCAAACACATAAGAGAGAAGGGCAAAGTCGATTGCATCTGGAGTTTCCAACGCTCGCTGTTCCGACGATTCTGCCACATGTGCCTTCTTCCTGTGCAAATCCATACGCTGAGGACGTCGTCCTGGCTTCTGTCATTCTCGCATGCACACCCTCAGATGCACTTTATAGAGTTCTTCAGCGCCCTCACGAGCTCCGCGCGTATCCTGCTGTTCCTGTCGCCGCCGCAGACAGCGCCTCTCACCCCGAGTATGTCAGGAGATATCGATCTGATCGCCCCGAGCTCCTTCATCCCGAGGTTTCCGGCCAGGGCAGCCTCGAGCCCCAGATCGTGGGCTGATTCGACAAAATGCTTCAGCTCCTCCACATCCATGAACTCCAGCGTGGATCTTCCATCCTTTACGGCGGTATCAACCATGACAACATCAGCCCCGCATTCTGCAGCCACCTCCGGGAGCACCAGCGGAGGCAGCGAGCCTGCCCTCCTGAAATCAGAGTACGCTGCTGCCACGACCTTCCTTCGCGAATCGAAATCCCTTACGGACCTCACGATCGGCCTCAGAAGCTCGATCGCCTCCTCAGGCTCACTCACGCCCAGCAGGCCTGCCTTGATGTAATCGGCGCCTGATACTGCCGCGCCCAGTGCGGCAAGGCTCGCGGTTCCCGGCTTGAACGGGAGATCCCCAATTGTGGCGCTGACTGGCGCCCTCCCTGCAACCAGCTCCACCACAGACCTGATCGCCCAGGGAAAGTTCGCCCCGAGGGAGCCCTCCCTTGGGTTCTTGACATCGATTATATCCGCACCGCCGTCCAGGGCAGCCATCGCCTCTTCCAGATTGATTGGACTTACCAACAGCCTCATATTCATCAGTTCCCGAGAGGATAAGGATGCGTTGGATCTTCGTGATGGACATATTTAACGGTGAGGTGGTCCATGCGGTGCGCGGGGAGAGGTCTCTATATCAGCCCATAAATACATTCAGCAGAGTGGTATCGACCTCGGATCCAGTTGAGATCATGGACACTCTCGCCCCGAAAGAGGTTTACATCGCGGATCTGAACAGGCTCTCCGGCAGCGGAGATAATCTCAAGATAATCGAGAGCATCTCTTCGAGATCCGCCACCATGGCAGACATCGGCATCTCCAGCGTCTCCGACCTTGATCTGCTTCCAGAACCTGCTGCACCTGTGCTGGGGACTGAGACCGCATCGCTGGATCTGATCTCAGATGCATCAGATCTCCGCGACATAGTTGTGAGTGTGGACATGAAGCACGGGATGGTCATATCGCAGAGCGGTGAGCTGGATCCGCTGGAGATCATAAAGGAGCTGAACGATCTTGATATTCTTGGAGTCATAATTCTGGAGCTGGACAGGGTCGGGACGTCAACGGGCACAGACATCGAGTTCCTGAGCCGCGCCGTGGCCTCAAGCGATCATCCTGTTCTGGCTGGCGGCGGCATACGCGGCCTGAGCGATATTCACGCTCTGGAGGAGATCGGCGTCCAGGGGGTGCTCGTTGCGACCGCTGTACACTCTGGGGCGATACCCATCGAGATGATCCGCCGGTGAGCTCCCGATACAGCAGGGAGACGATGCCCATTCCGCCCGCCTCCTCTGCCGGCCCGTCCTCTTACCTGCGTGCCAGCTGGTCGTATGCAGGTGACAAAAAGATGAAGGAGCATTTCCATCCGGGTGACCCTTGGTCATTGCCTTCTGCTGCACAGATCCGTCTACCAGCACATTCTGTCCGGCACTGCCAAAAAGGGCAGAGTTCCCTCATGTGAACCTCAGCTTCCTGACCTTCATCGTGGATAGATCAACGTGCGGCACTATCCCTGGCGTGGGCTGTATGTTCATCTTCTTCTGGAACTCTGTCTGTCCCTGCCACGTGCCGCTGTTGATCAGCGTCACACCCTTGTATCTCGTTATACCCACGACATGCACATGCCCGCAGTGGAGTATCGCAGGCGGCCTGTCTATCACGTAATGATCCTCGACCTCTGGAGCGACAGAGACCCTGTTTCCGTATATCGGGCAGAGATGCCTCCGCCGGAGCATCTCAACCATCGCGAGCTCCGGCTCCCTGTATGAGAGACCCGGGACTTTAAGCACAAAGTCGTCAATCGATCTCCCATGGTAGATCAGCACCGGCCGGGAGGAGATACTTATCCAGGATGGGTTACCGACGAAAATCACGTTACTGGAGAAAAGCGACTGTATCTCCTTCGGCAGCGCTGGCTGCGGCTCGGCCTGCCTCACGATATCGTGGTTCCCAGGGGATATAACGATCTTTATCCAGGAGGGGATCTCTGAGATCAGATCCGCGGCCAGCTGGTACTGCTCGTAGATGTCCTTTATCTCGAGCTCATCCTCCTGCCCCGGGTAAACGCCAATCCCATCGACGATGTCTCCGGCGATCACGATACAGCCGAGATTCGAGCTCAGTCCGGTCGGATCCTCTCCGGATATCCAGGAGACGAAGCGGTTCCAGGTATCCCTAAGAAACTTCCTGCTCCCCACATGGAGGTCTGATAGAAAGAGAGCCCCGCCGGATGCAGGTGTCAGGGGCTGGGGTTGAGCCTGGAGATCCGGCCAGACGATCGACTTCGCGAATATCCTCCCTTTTCCATCTGATGTTCCGGTGATGCCCACGACCTCATCCGTGACGAGAAGCATCGAGTCCTCGTATGCAGGCGATTCCCTGGAGAAGAGCACGGTCACCATGCCTGTGGGATCCTCGAGCTCCACGACCCTGGCTCGAGAGGTGCTTCTTATGTCCATTATCATGCCGATAACAGAGACCTCGCGCCCCGCGGTCTGCGCGCTCAGGGTTTCTATGGGGCGGGAGCTCATCCGCTTGCTCAGAAGATCGTGGATCTTCGCGTATCTATCCCGGAAGTACTTCACGAAGTCGGAGTAGTTCCCCAGACAGGTCGATCTTCCTGTGATCTCCCTCAGCACCTCGACCTCGACGGAGGAGCTCCTCTGCCCGGGCGCGCAGCTCGTCGCTGAGGATTCCTTCACCATCTGGTTTTCTGATTTTACATTCCCAGCTGCCATAACGCCCGCCCCGTCCAGTAGTGAGAGCACATGCTCAGCGCTGACCACAACGGTGCTGGCGTCGAGGCTGCTTATCAGATGGTCGATCGATCCTGTGTCTTTTTTCAAGAGTATCTCGAGGGCCTCAGGTGTGAGCTGGTATCCCCTCTCAGCGAACATCTGAACGATCTCGAGCATCGAAAGCCGTATAACACCCTCCACCAGATAAATCTCCCGATGAAGCTATCGAATACTTGGGCAGGTCTTCCGTCCTTTGTCAGGGACATCATATTTGTTGTAGTCGTGGTCGGCGGCGTCTCCCTTGTCTCCCAGGCGCTCCTCGGCCTCTGGACCCCGATTGTTGCAGTTGAGTCCGGAAGCATGGTTCCGAACATGAACATCGGGGACATCATAATCGTGCAGGGCATATCCAGAACTGATGTGATCACATGGGAGGAGGGTGAGGCGAAGGGATACAGATCGTTCAACAACCCCGGGGATGTCATACTCTACCGCCCGTACGGAAAGAAGAAGCTGGGGGTGCTGGATATCATTCCTGGCATCCTGGGCATCGGGAGCAGTGGCGATAAAGCCACGCCAATAATACACAGGGCGATGAGGTGGGTGGAGAAGGGCGAGCCTATGTGGGAGGGTGGGCCGCCAGCGCCATTCGCCGGGTACATAACGAAGGGCGATCACAACGAGGTCATCGACCAGATGGCGGGAAGGATACTGGGAGTGCCTAACTACGCATACATCAGAGAGCATCCAGAGCGGTTCACGGAGACGGCTGATGGAATTCTCGTGGATAGGGAGACAGGCCTCATCATTTACAGCCAGGGCAACACATCGTATGTGACAGATGGGATAAGCTATCTGACACCTGTGAGAAAGGAGTGGGTTATAGGCGTCGCGAGATACAGGATACCGTATGTGGGCTATATCAGACTCATACCTGAGATGATCGTGGACTGGATTCGGAGAGTCATCTGAGCTTTCTCGCGACGACTGCGATGTGGTCCCTGTGGTGTGGAAGGTCCACCCTTCTCAGGACCTCCACACCCCTGAGGCGCTTTATCTCCTCATCGAAGATTTCAGCTGCCCTGGCCGTTGAGTCGATGGACATAGCCTTTATCATGACTATCATGAGACCGTCTGGCTTCAGGTATATCGCTGCGTTTCTCGATGCGATCTCCGCCTGGTTCCGCTGCGCCACATCCTGGTATATGAGATCCACAGGCTCGACGATCCTGCGGTATGTCTCAGGGCGCGCTGCATCCCCAAGTACCGGTATTATGTTCTCCCGCCTCTCCGCCAGAGTCAGCAGATCCCTCATCGCCCTCGGAGAGATCTCGACCGCGTAGATCAGTCCATCTGTGAGAACATCGCTGAGGTAGCTGACCGTGGCGCCGTTCGCAGCGCCGAGATACAGCACCTTTCCGGATGGCACCACCCCCTCCAGGCATGGATGCCTCAAAAGGAGGGAGGCAAGCTTCGATCTTCGCGAATCCCATACTCTGAGGCCGTCAACGATATGCTCGCCGTAGAGGGGTTCCTGAGAAGGGGAGCGGGTCGCGAGTCGATCCCTTCTGAGAATGTAAAGCCCGGGGAGTATCTCCCTCATAGCTCCGCGCCCACAGAGGTTGTGGTGAGCTTCACATGCTTGACGCCCTTCAGCGCCATCATCCTCTCCGCCGCCCTCCTCACATCCTTCCCCTCGCCGCGAAGGATCACCACCTCGAGGCAGTTGTCCTTGTCCAGGTGGACGTGGAGCGTTGAGTTTATGATGTTCCCGAACTCATGCTGTATATCCGTCAGGTTGTCCACCAGGCCGCGCTGATGGTGGGAGTAGACTATGGTTATCACACCCACCCTCTCGCCCTCGACATCGCTCATCCACTCATAGTGAATAATGTAGTTCCTTATCGCGTCCCTGATCCCCTCTGACCTCGAGGAGTATCCCCTCTGGGTGATTATCTCATCGAAGCGGCTCAGCAGCTTCTCCGGAAGAGAGACACCAATTCTCATGAGCTCCTGTTCCATTAAACCACCACCATTTATTTCGGTCAGATATAGTAATAAAGTTATTGGAATAAAATCTTACTATTTTTGATTTGCGCTTTTTTCAGTAAGTGCCACCCGGGCGCAGGGGCGCAAACTCCAAGTAATGAACAAGCTCTGCATTTCAGTCAACATTCCAGTAGGGTGCTGGATCATGTACCCACACCATATGACCCATGCTCTCCAGAGGCTGTCGATTGTGCATCTCATTCAGCTGTTCATGCTCAAGACCCCAGGGCAGGAGGTTTTTCATCCGATGAATCCAGAGATGAGATCATGATGCCTGCATTTATAATCGCAGGGACACACAGCGGGGTCGGTAAAACCACTGTCACGCTGGGCCTGATGGCCGCTCTGAGGAGAAGAGGACTGATCGTGCAGCCATTCAAGGTCGGGCCTGATTTCATAGACCCGACGCACCACACGGCCATATGCGGCCGGCACTCCCGCAACCTGGATACATTCATGATGGGCACAGATGGCGTGAGACGATCGTTCCTCTCTGCGATAAAAGGCGCAGACGTGGCGGTGGTCGAGGGGGTCATGGGGCTCTACGATGGGATCGGTGGTACCGACGAAGCCAGCACCTCACATGTGGCAAAGGTTCTCGGCATACCAGTGGTGCTTGTAGTGAACGTCCATGGCATGTCCAGATCTGCAGCTGCTCTGATACACGGCTTCCGTTCCTTTGATCCTGGTGTGAATATCGCCGGGGTCGTACTGAACCAGGTAGGCAGCGAGCGCCACCTGAAAGCTCTCAGAGAATCCATAAATTTCAGGATATTCGGAGCGCTTCCGAGAAGGAAAAGCATCTCGCTCCCGAGCAGGCACCTCGGCCTGGCGATGGGTTTCGAGATCGATCATGATGTGAATGCGCTTGCAGATCTCGTGGAGGAGAACGTCCTGCTGGATGAGCTGCTCGATGCGTGCACTCTCCCGATATCTGTGCAGGAGACGGAGATCAGAGACAGTGAAGAGGGCGGTGTGCGCATCGCGGTCGCCCTCGACGAGGCTTTCTGCTTCTACTACCAGGACAATATCGACCGGCTGAGGCATGCCGGGGCAGAGATCATACCTTTCAGCCCCATTCGGGACGCGCTTCCTGATGCTGATGGGATCTACATAGGCGGAGGGTATCCCGAGCTACACGCGGCATCACTCGAGTCAGGGAGGTGTATTCAGCAGATCAGAGCGGCTGCATCTGATGGCATGCCGATCTACGGAGAGTGTGGAGGCCTCATGTATCTCGGAGAGCATCTCGTTCTTGAGGAGAGGAGCTACAAAATGGCCGGGGTCCTTCCAGCCTCGACGGTGATGACCGGACGTCTTCAGGCCCTGGGCTATGTTGAGGCGGATGTCATCAGAGATAATCCAGTGGCTCCAGAGGGCAGCGTGGTACGAGGGCATGAGTTCCATTATTCGAGAATGGAGTGCGACCGCGACGCAAAGCTCGCATACAGGCTCAGGCGCGGCCAGGGAATTGAAAACGGCATGGACGGACTGGTCGAGCACATGACCCTAGGCGGATACCTCCACGCGCACTTCGCCTCATTCCCCGTGGAGAGGTTCATGGAGAGCTGCACGGCTTACAGGAGGAGATGATAGAGGATGAGAATCAGGGGCAGCACGCCAGGGCTGGCCGTCATGGAGATTATAGTCCTTTGCGTCGCTTCATGGGACCTGTCCGAATAAGAGTTCCGGAGCCAGATATTCGAGGCTTGAGGATGCTGATTGTTATGAGCACTTCTTCCTTATTCGGACACCTCTGCTTCATGTAAATCCATTTAAAAACTACTGGACATGTCACAGTTCATAGATGATTTTATGTAATACGAAATATTATATCAACTTGCGCGGAATAGTAGGAGCAACGCGAAAAGAGGGCCGGATGTGTGTCGCTCCTTTACGTTGCCTGCAATCCGGGTTGGGAGCGAAGATCACACGTCCATCCGCGTGGATCCGGATATCTCCCCTGCCAGGGGCCTTGACATCATCTCCCTCGCATCGTCCATGCCAGAGGTGTTCGCGAGGACCCACATGAGCTTGACCAGGGCCACCTCAGGGAGCATGTCCTCCGCCTCAATTGCGCCTGCAGCCAGCATGTACCTGCCCGTATCGTAGACCCTGTCGCATATCCTCCCCCTGAGGCACTGGGACGCCACAACCACCGGTATACCATTTTCTGTTGCTTTTTTGATTGAGGGTATCCAGTCTGATGCGACATGCCCCAGCCCTGTGCCCTCGATGACTATACCCCTGTATCCTGATTCCATGAGGTGATCGAACATCCCCGGATCAGCGCCTGGGAAGTACTTTATCAGGGCGCATCTTGGCTCGAGCCTGTCGAAGAGCTGGAGCTCACACTCTCCACGCCTTCTGTAATCTGATAATATCTCTATCCTTCGTGTTGAGTAATCGACCCTGCCGATCGGGGGATGGTTGACCGACTGGAATGCATCCCTCCTGGAGGTGTGCATCTTGCGGACCCTGGTGCCCCTGTGGATCAAACAGTAATCATCGCTGGTGCTCCCGTGCATGACGACGCAGACCTCTGCGATATCGCTCACCGCGACGGTTGAGGCGCAGATCGCGTTCATCGCCGCATCACTGCTCGGCCTGTCAGAGCTCCTCTGCGAGCCGACGAGCACCACAGGCACAGGCGTTCTGAGCATGAATGAGAGAGCAGCTGCGGTATATGTCATGGTATCTGTGCCATGGGTTATAACCACACCCTCCGCGCCGTTCCTTATCTCCTCGGCGACGGCCCTTGCGAGCGCGATCCAGTACTCTGCGCGCATGTTCTCGCTGAGTATTGTGTATAGAACCCTTGCACGGTACCGTGCGATCTCGCTCAGCTCCGGTATCGCTGAGATTATCTCCTCAGCAGAGAACTGGCTCGTCACAGCTCCGGTCCTGTAATCGACCTTGCTGGCTATTGTGCCCCCCGTTGAAATAATCGAGACCAGAGGCAGATCCTCATGCATCCGTATCTGCTCAGGCGGCTTCTCCTGCTTCTGCGCCTTTTCGAGAACCTCCATCCTGTCAGGAATCAGACCGATGTTGTAGCCATTGCTGAGCTTTATGACGATATGATCGCTGCGCGAGGGCATAAGTATCCCCTCGTATCTCATATCTCCCTTTATCACAGCCACTCTGTCTCCCAGCTCCATGGACACACCTCAGAGCGTTTTTGCAAAATCAAGTGCTGCTCTCAGATCAAGCATGCCGGTGTATATTGCAGTTCCTATAACAGCGCCCGCCGCGCCCGCGCCTTTGAGAAGCCTCAGGTCCTGGAGGGAGCTGACACCCCCTGCCGCTATGACCGGTATGCTCACCGCCCCGACCATCTCCCTTGTAGGTTCAGGATCAACACCGCGCTGCTGACCCTCTGTATCTATGTTCGTGAAGAGTATCGAGCCCGCCCCGAAGCTCTCGAAGACTATGCCGAGCTCAACCGCACTGAACTCAAGTGTCCTCTGCCAGCCCTCTGATGTGACATGACCATTCCTCACATCCAGCGCCACCATGATGCGATCCGGGCCGTACTCATCAGAAAGATGCATAACGACTGGAGGATCCCTGAGCGCCATCGTGCCCAGTATGACGCGATCCACACCTGTGTCCAGGACCTCTGCGACATCTGAGCGGCTCCGTATCCCACCGCCGACCTGAACAAAGACATCAAGCTCCTCGACGATTCTTTTGAGCACAGGCGCGTTCAGCCTGACGCCCTCTATCGCGCCGTCAAGATCTATTATGTGAAGATGATCCGCGCCCATATCCACCCATCTGACCGCCTGACCCAGAGGATCGTCCAGCGAGACGACCTCGCTGCCAGGCACGCCCTGGACGAGCTGGACGCATCTTCCGCCGCGCAGGTCCACCGCGGGAAATATGTCAAACGTCATGATAACACCTGGGTGAAAGCTGCAGTGATATAACACTTGGCATGATGGGATCGTGCAGCGCAGCACATGTGCTGCGCGTTGCTGATGGCAGCGCGTGTGACCTCAGAAGACGCCGTTCCTGATACTGCGGCTCGAGAGCTCCACCATCTGACCAGAGGAGGAAGCAGATCCTGCGCAGTGGCCGGCGCCGATAGATAAAGCATTTAGGCCAGATCACCTTCAGGAGATGGGTGAAAGATTGGAGAAGAGCGTTGTAAAGGATCTAAGGCTTGCAGATGTTGGTGCGAGAAGGATCGAGTGGGCGAGAAGGCACATGCCGGTGCTCCAGCTCATAAAGGAGGAGTTCAAGAGGGAGAGGCCCCTTGAAGGCATACGGATAGTTGCATGTCTGCATGTTACTGTAGAGACGGCCAACCTGATAGAGACGCTGCGCGCAGGTGGCGCCGAGATCGCCCTCACAGGATCGAACCCGCTGAGCACCCAGGATGATGTTGCAGCTGCTCTCGCAGCCCGCGGCATACACGTTTACGCATTCCGCGGCGAGAGCGAGAGTGAATACTATGAGTGCATAGAGCGCGCCCTCGAGCTCCGCCCGAATGTGACGCTCGATGACGGCGCTGACACCATAGCGGTGGTGCACAAAAGCCATCGCGAGCTCATCCCTGAGATACTCGGAGGGTGCGAGGAGACCACGACAGGGGTGATGAGGCTAAGAGCGATGGCCGATGACGGCGCACTGGCTTATCCTGTGATAGCGGTGAACGACGCAGAGACGAAGATGATGTTCGACAACAGATACGGGACGGGGCAATCAACGGTGCACGGGATAATGAACGCGACGAACTTCCTCTTCGCCGGAAAGACTGTGGTCGTTGCAGGCTACGGCTGGTGCGGCCGGGGGTTTGCGATGCGTGCGAAGGGATTGGGAGCGAACGTGATCGTTGTGGAGACCGAGCCGAGGAAAGCGCTCGAGGCTGCGATGGACGGATACAGGGTGATGTCGATGCGATCCGCCGCGCCGCTGGGTGATCTCTTTGTGACGCTCACAGGCGACATAAATGTGATAAGAAGGGAGCACTTCGAGCTCATGAAGGATCAGGCGATACTGGCGAACAGCGGGCACTTCAATGTTGAGATAGACATCCCTGGACTGGAGAGCGTGGCAGTCTCCACTGACGAGATCCAGCCCAACGTGAGGGAGTACGTCATGCCTGATGGGCGCAGGATATACCTCCTCGCCGAGGGCAGGCTGATCAACCTGGCCGCTGCGTACGGCCATCCGCCTGAGGTAATGGACATGTCATTCGCAAATCAGGCGCTCTCGGTGAGATACATCGTCGAGAACGGCAGGAGGCTTGAGAGAAAGGTCTATCCCGTCCCGGTCGAGATAGACAGGAGGGTGGCCGAGCTCAAGCTGAAGGCGATGGGGATAGAGATAGAGAGGCTTACTCCAGAGCAGGACAGGTACCTGCACAGCTGGCAGATGGGGACATGAGCATGGACATAACCAGGGAGAGCATCGAGAGATACCTCAAAAGCATATTCGGAGAGAGTGCCAGGCTCTTGTCCATAAGAAAGATGGGTGAGACCATCCCGACCACGGGGGATGTGAAGGGCTTCGGATACGGCAGCCCGCTGCTGATCGAGTATCTTCTTGATGGCAGTAAGGAGTACCTTGTGCTCTCGACCATGAGGGTACAGCACGGCTTCGGGCACGATCACTTCTCAGACAGGGCGCAGGTTATGCTCTGGCAACACTCGACATTCAACAAGCTTCCAAAGCATGTGAGATCGATAGATGTCGGGTACTTCACGCCCTCCGGGGATATGAGATCATGCGGCGATGCGCAGGAGTTCTTCCTTGTAATGGAGAGGATTGAGGGGAGAGAGTACTTCTTCGATCTGGAGCGGGTCAAAGAGAGCGGGGCCACAGAGCTTGACAGAGCGCGAGCTGCTGCACTTGCGGATTACCTTGCTGATATCCACAGCGTGAAGCACAGCTGCCCGCCGCTGTACAGGCGCAGGATCAGAGACACGATCGGCCACGGCGAGGGGATCATGGGCATTCTCGATGACTATCCGGACGCGCCGGAGTTCCTGGAGCGCGGCGAGCTCTGCGAGATCGAGAAGCGGTGTGTGGAGTGGCGCTGGAAGCTGAGATCGATGACCCACAGGCTCTGCCAGGTCCACGGCGATTTCCATCCGTGGAACGTGATGTTCAGGGAGGGCAGCGATTTCTCTGTGCTTGACAGGAGCAGGGGTGAGTGGGGTGAGGCCGCGGACGACCTGAGCGCGATGTCGATGAACTACATATTTTACTCTGTTCAGAAGGATATGCGGCTGGCAGGAGGTCTCAGGGATCTCTTCGAGATCTTCTTCGAGAGGTACCTGGAGAGGACAGGAGATGAGGAGGTTCTCGATGTCATAGCGCCATTCTTCGCGTTCAGAGCTGTTGTCGTGGCCAGCCCCACCTGGTACCCGCTGCTCTCATATAATGTCAGAAGAGTTCTCTTCAACTTCCTGGAGAACGTTCTGGATGACGATTCGTTCGATTACAGGAATGTGAACAGATATCTGACATAGATGGCAAAGTTCTACGCATTCGAGCTCTCCGGAGAGCATCCGACGGTACCGAGGAGCGAGGCGCTTTCACTCCTCAGGATCCATGCTGCATCCTTCAGAGAGGTGGCCGGAACAGAGCGCTGTCTGCTTGTGGATGCTGATGGCCTCGATCATAGAATCCTGGAGCGCAGGCTCGCGATGACCCACAGGATCCTTGAGGTCCTCAAAGTATGCGATGCGAGCCCTGAGAGCATCGAGCAGGCGCTCCGCTCGCTTGATCTCCCAAGGCTGAGCTACAGAGTCAGGGCCAGCCGTCTCGGAGAGGGGATCAAGAGCCACGATCTCGAGCGCATGGCTGGAAGGGTGCTCCATGCAATGGGCTACAGAGCAGATCTTGAGAATCCGGAGCTGGACATCCGCGCGATCGTATCCCGCAACAAGGTTGTGTTCGGATATGAGGTCGCAAGGCCTGACAGAGGTGGATTTGAGAGGCGCAGACCGCATCTGAAGCCGTTCTTCTATCCCGGAGTTCTGATGCCGAGAATGGCAAGGGCTCTGGTCAACATCACGATGGTCAGACCTGGAGAGCTCCTGCTCGATCCCTTTTCTGGAACCGCCGGGATTCTGGTCGAGGCCTGCCTCACAGGTATCAGGGGTGTGGGCGTGGATGTACAGGAGAAGCTGAACAGGGGTGCCAGGGCGAACCTGGAGGGGATGGAGGCGGATCTGATACTCGGGGATGCCAGGTCTCTTCCATTTAAAAATTCCTCAGTTGATGCCGTGGTCACCGATACGCCATACGGAAGATCCGCGGTGATAAAGGCGAGATCGAAGGATGAGATACTCTCGAGGAGTGTTGAGGAGATGTACAGGGTTCTCAAAGCTGGAAGGCGTGCTGTGATCGTCACAGACAGCCCTGCAGAGGATCTGCTGAGATCCAGGGGGTTTCGAATAGCGGAGCTTCACAGCGACAGGGTCCACCGGAGCCTGACGAGATACATCCATGTGTGCGAGAAACCCGCTGACTTTTGAAATGCAGGCTACATATTAATACAAGGATTGTAAACTCTGACTCGGCATTCTAAGGGGTTCGGCATGACGGTATGTGACGACTTCGATCTTGCAGAGGATCTGCTCAAGGGATTCACCAGATCTGCAATACGGACCAAGGTCCTTCTATCGCTCAAGGATGGAGAGCTGAGCGCGGGAGATCTCGAGAGGTTGCTGGGAACAAGAGCATCGACGATACTGCATGCGGTCAAGGATATGATCGAGTCCGGAACAGTCGTCAGGGGCCTCAGAGGATACACGCTCACCAACACGGGCCGCATTCAGGCGTTGATGCTTAGCAGGCTTTTAAGCGCGATTGTTGTGCTCGAGAACTACAGGGATTTCTGGATGACGCATGATATCAGCGCAATTCCAGATGATCTTCTTGTGGACATAGGCATTCTGAGGGATGGTGAAATAGTCAGCGGAGATCCGGCAGCGATACTCAGGACGCAGCAGATATTTGTATCACAGCTCATCTCTTCAAGGAACATATATGGCGTATCGCCCATCATAATCCCGGAGTATCCGACAGCGATAGACACTGCCGTGAAGAACGGGGCGCACGTGGAGCTTGTTCTCACAGCTCCGATTGTGGAGATCGTCGCGAGAGATTACAGGGATGTGCTGGAGAATCTTCTCAAAAAAGAGAACTTCGAGCTGTACAGGCTCGATGCTGATGTCAGAGCTGCGTTTACAGTCATCGATTCCTCACTCTCTCTCGGCCTCTTCAGGCTCAATGGTGGCTATGATGTCGGCCAGGACCTGATATGCACAGGGCCAGGGGCCAGAGAATGGGGGATGAGGCTCTTCATGCACCACAAGAAAATGGCGGAAAGGGTCACATCGATATAGATCAGCGATGGATTTGCGCAACGTGCTCATCCAGGTGATCTGGTCGCTCTTATGTATTCAGCAACTTTAAGAAGATGCAAGCTGGTTGCCGAATGGGCTCATTCGCTCGTCATGCTCGCACGGCATGATTTGTGCCTCTTCGGGCAAGTTATCAGATGGATAAGAGCGGATCTGGTTTGGAAGCAGTGAATGACTGAAAAGGTCCTCCAAAGTTCCCTATTGATCAGGAGATAGTTCGCGGAGATGCGCATAACATGGAGGGGCGGGCAGATCCCGCCTCGCGGCTCATACCAGGCCAGCGCGCTGGAGCCTCAGCAGGGCTGTTGTATCCAGCTTCTCTCCCTTCTTGAACTGATTCAGGATCTCCTCGGCCTCGCGCTTTGCAGCTTCTTTCGCGCGATCCTCTCTGGCATCGCGGCTCTTCTTCTTGAGGCCCATGATGATCTTATCAAAATCGCGGATCTCCCTCTGTGTCCTTATGAACTCCCTGTGCTGCTCATCAGCCGCCTCCTGAGCCTTTATGAACTCGCGGTGCGCAGCATCGGCCTCAGCCCGCTTCTGATCCGCCTCTTTGAACGTGGCAATCATCCTGTCGTGATACTCCTGGGCCAGCTCAGCGTACCTGGTGACGTCCTCGTGATGCTTTGAGGCCTGCTCGCGCAGCGCCTGAGCCTCCTCAAGCAACTTCTTCAGCTCCTCGTTCTTCTCGAGCTGCTCCTTGCGGAGCTTGAACTCGTTGTGGAGCATCGCGATCCTCTCTACGAGCTGCTTCTCCTTGTCTGGACTTAACACCTCGGTCTGCTGTCTGAACTCCAGATGGTCTATCTCCCTGCGAAGCTCGCGGATCGATCTGTCCCCAGAGAGATTGTACTTCTTCCGGATCTCGTCGATCTTCGCGTAGATCTGGTTTGTCTTCTCGTTGAGCTCATCGCGAAGCTTCTTCGACTCCGCGACCTTGGTGTTGTACTCGTCGCGAAGCTTCTTGAGCTCCTGTGCCTTCTCTATGAGCTCCTTTGTCTCCTTGTTCAGCTCGTTCCTTTTCGCAGCCCACCTGCTGGCCTCTGCATTCAGCTGGCTGCGCTTCTCCTTGAAGATAAGCGACTCCTGTTTGAGCTTGGCCTTCTTCTCTTCTAGTTCTGCAAGCATCCCCCTTTTTTCCTCCTTTTCCAGCACATGGCTGGGGTTCTGCCTGGGCTCGCTGCCCAGCACGCCCGTGGGCGTATCTCCTCCTCTGTACATTATGGGGTTCCCTCGACAGCAAATCAGCAGGGTCCTACACGTCAGATCTCAACAAACAAGTGCGATCGCAAATGCGATGGCGCCATTGTGCCGCATGCGTTCTCCACCAAAAGACATCCCTGTTGCGGACCATGCCGGTCGACTACTGTCCAAGCATCAGATATCCTTAACGTATTAATCTTTTGGTAGCATCTGCCGTGGATGGGGCCTGGCCCGCACGAAGACCTCAGAAGGTGTTTGAGTTACAATCCCGAACCGCTGGATGGTTGCGTGCCCTTATGAGAATTCCTATTAACCTCCTGTTCAAGGATCTGCAAATGCCGCTGCGTGCTTATATTAAAGAAACTTTATACCAAAAAGCAGAGGTTAAGAATTCCTATGCAACATAATACGATGAATATTTAACAATTTTCTACCACCATATATGTGCCACTTGATGAGACAGATATCAATAGTCACAACGCTTAATTTCAAGATAATACCCTTGTAAAAAATTATTGATCGATTCTTGCGTCAAATGGCCTTAACCGATGACGTATGGATTTCTCAGATCATCGAGATTCGCATCGCTCAGCCTCTCAAGATTCGTGGAATATCTTGACTCTGGATCCCGATTTCATCAGAACCATTCAGTGATTTGAGCCAAACCCGCCAAACTTTACAGCAAAAATCAATATCAAATGTGTTTCATGATCCGGCTGGGTCGATTGTTTCAGATCTCAGTGATGTGGGTACCCGAGAGGAAGTCCATGGTGCTACATGCAGAACAATCGTTTAATATCAGAAGATCCTCCAAATATTGATATCCTGCGGGTACTTTCATCAAACAGGATCGCCGATTCTTTTTCGGCGTGCTTCACTTGTTAACTGGATCGCCTGCATGATGCATCGTGGGGGTTATTAAGATCGCAGAGCTCCAGCCGCATTCCAGACACGCAGATGAGGTACTTCATGAGCTGAACACCTCTGTAACAGGTCTCAGCCGGGAGGAGGCGGCTGAGCGGCTCGTGCGCTTCGGCAGGAACACTCTTCCGAGAGCGAAACCTCTGAGCATACAAATGCTTTTTCTTCGTCAGTTTCTGAGCCCCCTGATCTATGTGCTTCTGGCAGCCGCTGCGGTTTCTTTCATACTTGAGAAAATGACGGACGCCGCATTCATCCTCGCCGTGCTCCTGATCAACGCGATCATCGGAACAGCCCAGGAGTATTCAGCCGAGCGGAACATCGAGTCTCTCAGAGATCTGGTAAGGACTTATGCACGTGTTGTCAGAGAGGGTGAGAGCATCGAGATGGATGCAGAGGAGTGCGTGCCTGGAGACGTAGTTCTCCTAGAGGAAGGGATGAAGGTGCCTGCAGATCTCAGACTGCTTGAAACGCACGCGCTCGAGGTGGATGAGGCCCTTCTCACAGGAGAGTCAACACCTGTATCAAAAGACGCCTCTGCGGTGCTGAAATGGAACGCAGCCCTGGGTGATCGCGTCAACATGGCCTTCGCTGGGACCATCGTGACCCGCGGGCGTGGCAGAGGCGTGGTGGTGGCGACCGGCAGAGAGACCGAGCTGGGAAGGCTGGCGGGATCCCTGACAGATGTGGAGTCCGCGAAGCCACCTCTAACCAGAAGGATGGAGGTGTTCTCCGGCAATATAGCGAAGGCGGTTCTGATCGCGGTGCTGCTGATAATCGCCATAGAGGTCAGAAGGGGCGCAGATTTCGCGCAGGTCTTCGTTCAATCTGTGGCCCTTGCGGTCTCCGCGATTCCTGAGGGTCTGCCTGTGGCGCTGACAGTCGTGCTTGCGGTAGCGGTCAACCGTATGGCTCGGCGTAACGTCATCGTGCGGCGCATGATTGCCGTGGAAACCCTCGGATCCTGTGACTTCATAGCCTCTGACAAAACCGGCACACTCACGATGAACGAGCTGACGGCACGGCTTATAGCAGTACCAGGCTATGGATACATGGAGGTGACAGGGGAGGGCATATCTCCTGAGGGGGAGATCAGAACAGCCCACGGAAAACCCACCGAGGAGGAGGATCTTCTCATAAAGAGAATCGTTACTGCAGCGGCTCTCTGCAACGAGGCGTTCTTCGGAATGCGCGATGGTCGCTGGATCCACCACGGAGATACAGTCGACGTCGCACTTCTCGTCATGGCGCACAAGGTGGGTGTGCGGCAGGCGGACATCGCCTCGAAGTACCCGCTGGTCACACAGATACCATTTGCATCTGAGAGGAAGTTCGCTGCCACTCTGAACAGGGCGGACGGGAGGCTCCTTGCATTCGTCAAGGGCGCGCCCGAGACGTTGCTGGAGATGTGCGACAGAATGGTCACAATCGATGGCGAGGCTCCGCTGGACAGAGATGCGATCGAGAGATGCGCATCTGATATGGCGAATAACGGCTACAGGGTTCTTGCGGTGGCAGATGGTCTGCTTGAAAGCGATGATGAATTCTCAGATAAGCGGCTCAGAGGTCTCACTTTCCTGGGACTTATAGGGATGATCGATCCCCTGAGGCCAGAGGCCAAGCCCGCAGTGACCAGATGCAGAAAGGCTGGCATACAGGTTGCTATGGTCACGGGGGACCACCCGATCACCGCACTGGCCATAGCCCGTGAGCTGGAGATGGCCCGGAGCATGGATGAGGTGATAACCGGTCCTGAGCTCAAAAAGGCGGAGCTTATCGGAGAAGATGCATTTGACGAGCTTGTGAGGAGAGCGAGGGTCTTCGCAAGGGTCGAGCCCAGACAGAAGCTGGACATAATCCAGTCCCTCATACGTTTGGGGCATACTGTTGCTGTAACAGGCGATGGCGCAAACGATGCGCCTGCTATGCGTGCTGCCCACGTTGGCGTCGCCATGGGAAAGAGCGGAACAGATATCGCAAAGGAGAGCGCAGAGATTGTCATAACAGACGACAACTTCGCATCCATCGTCGCAGGTGTGGAGGAGGGCAGGGTCGCATACAGCAATGTGCGCAAGGTCATATTCCTCCTGGTATCCACAGGGGCTGCAGAGATTGTGCTCTTCTTTCTCGCCCTCTTCGCAGCGGTGCCCCTTCCACTGCTTGCCGTTCAGCTCCTCTGGCTAAACCTTGTGACAAACGGTATACAGCACATAGGCCTCGCCCTGGAGCCAGCTGAAGGGGATGAGATGAAGAGACCGCCAAGGCCTCAGAGAGAGGGGATATTCAACAGGATGATGATCGAGCGGATACTGCTCTCGTCCATCGTCATGGGTGGAATTGCATTCATGCTCTACAGACACATGCTGACCACAGGCTCGAGTCTTTATGAGGCAAGAAACAGCATCATGCTGCTCATGGTTCTGTTCGAAAACATACAGGTCTTCAACAGCAGATCAGAGCTGCGCTCCGCATTCAGCCTGAGCCCGCTGAGAAATCCAATTCTCTTTTTTGGCACCATTGGAGCCCAGATGGTTCACATTATCGCCATGTACACTCCCTGGCTCAGCAACGTGCTGAATATCGGGCCAGTCTCACCAGAGCACTGGGCCAGGCTTCTGGCGCTTGCTCTTACAATACTGGTCACAATGGAGGCGTACAAGATGGTGCGCCGCAGGATCGCGGTTAGCTGAAGCCAAAATTAGCTCTCAAATCGGTTTGTTTTTGAGATGTTCTCTGTCACAAGCCCTGACTTTTAGATGGAGAGTGGACAGTCGAGATGGTCCATATGTGCTCACTCGAACTGGCTTGAGATCTTCCCTGAAGCCATCACAGATCGATAGTAGAACTCAGAGCGTAACATGCTCAATACGTTGAGGTGTATTGCCCTCTTGGCAGATTTCTGGATGAACGATTACGCCGACGATAGCGGCTTCACTTGATCAGCAGCTCAAGCACGCTCACGATATTGAACAAACACACAGAGCGTAATCATAATATCATTATATTTCATTATAATTTCTCTTTTTGCAGCACATTTTCTGCAAGCGACGACAGAATTATATACTTTAAAAGGACAGATTATGCTGTTGGGCTTTGCAGAGTGGGGCATTCCGATGATGGGGCTGGAGGAGATGCGGAGCAGGTGGCCGGATAGGTTTGCTCCAGAGAGGACCATATTCAAAAATATACATCCCGGCGACAGGATATTCATTGGCACCGGCTGCGCAGAGCCGCAGCATCTTGTGCGCTCTCTGATCGATTACGTCAGCAGGTATCCCACTGCGTTCTTCGACGCAGAGGTCATCCACGTCTCGACTCTGGGCGTTGCGCCATACACAGATGAGAAGTTCAAGCTGAACTTCCGCCTCGATTCATTCTTCATAGGGGAGAGCACGCGCGATCCGATCAACCGCGCTGACGCTGACTACACCCCTATATTTTTATCAGCGCTTCCGGAGCTGTTCAGAAATGGAACGATAAATGTCGACATGGCTCTCATACAGGCCACGCCTCCGGATGAGAACGGAGATATGAGCCTCGGGATAAGTGTGGATATAATAAAGGCTGTGATCGAGAACGCATCCAGCGTTGCTGTCCAGGTCAATCCTCAGATGCCTTATGTCCACGGAGACACCCTCATCAACATAAAGGATGTTGATTACGTTGTGTACCATGATGAGCCGCTCCTGGAGTATGTGGAGAGCGTGCCGACAGAGCTCGCACAGCAGATAGGAAAGTATGTTGCGAGAATCGTGGAGGACGGGTCCACGATACAGGTCGGCTACGGAAGCATACCGAATGCCGTTCTTTCAAACCTCCGGGACAAAAAGCACCTGGGGGTTCACACAGAGCTCCTCACGGATGGCATCGTTGAGCTCATGAAGAGCGGCGCTGTCGATAACAGCATGAAAACCCTCGATACCGGGAAGACCGTGGCCACTTTCTGCATGGCCAGAAGAGAGACGTACAGGTATCTCGACAGGAACCCGGATATAGAGTTCAAGCAGATCGATTACACAAACAACCCCCTCATCATAGCAAAACAGAGAAACATGGTCGCGATAAACAGCGCGCTCGAGATCGACCTGACAGGCCAGGCAACCGCTGAGTCTCTTGGAGGAACACTGTACAGCGGAATAGGCGGCCAGGCGGACTTCATGAGGGGCGCGGCCATGGCTCCGGGCGGCAAAACCATTCTCGCTCTGCCATCCACAGCAAAGGACGGGAGCGTGTCCAGAATTGTGCCGTGTCTGAGGGGCTGCGCTGGTGTGACGCTGACAAGAGGTGATATCAGATACGTTGTGACAGAGCACGGCATAGCCTACCTCCATGGGAGAAACCTGCGGGAGAGGGCGATGGCCCTGATAGCCGTGGCGCATCCGAAGTTCAGGGCGTGGCTTATAGAAGAGGCTAAACGGATGAATATACTGTACAGGGACCAGATCGTTCTTCCGGGATGGCAGGGGATCTATCCGGAGCACCTCGAGGTCCACAGAACCACCAAAACCGGTCTGGAGATTCTGATGCGCCCTGTGAGGATCAGCGATGAGCCATTGCTGAAGGACTTCTTCTATTCGCTCTCAGAGGAAAGCAGGTACCAGAGGTTCATATCGATGAGAAGGGAGATCCCGAGAGATCTGCTCCAGAAGCTCACCATGATCGACTACACGAACAAAATGGTGATACTCGCCACCCTCCCCGGCAAGGAGAGGGATGTGGTGATCGGCATAGGCCAGTATGAGGTCAACAGAGACAAATACACCGCAGATATCGCGCTCGCTGTCAGAGATGACTACCAGAACCACGGCGTGGGTAGCGAGCTTTTATCGTACCTGACACAGCTTGCGAAGAAGGGCGGCCTTCTCGGGTTCACGGCAGAGGTTCTGGCAGAGAACAATCGCGTTTTCAGGCTGTTCGAGAAGATGGGGTTTGAGGTGGAGAAGGTCAACGATGCTGGGATATACTACATGAAGCTCAAGTTCAGGTCATGAACTCAGAGCGTTTTTGATCTCGGGCAGCACGCTGTGTGGTCAGAAGCAGTCCACTGCCTCATATATTTCATTCACGCATGCGGTTCTTTGAGAGCTTCATGACCCTGATCTCGCGGGCTCTTATGAACGAGACGTCGCTATCCGTGTACCTCCCCAGCGCCCTGAGCACAATCCCTCTGTTGTACCAGGCGTCCTCATCCCATGGGTTAACAGATATCGCATCCTCGCATGCGCTGAGCGCCTCTTCGTACCGGCCGAGGTTGTATAGGGACCACGCACGGCCCTTCAGTGCGGATGCATTATCAGGGTCGATGCTGAGAACGCGATTGAAGCACTCAACTGCATCCTCATAGAGCCCGATCGTCCTTAAGGTGATGCCTTTCGCGTACCAGGATTGAGCGTGCTCTGAATCGAGTGAGATGGCTGAGTCGAATGCCTCTATCGCCTTTGATGCCATTCCCATTGCTCTGTAAGCGAGACCCCTTCCATGCCAGGCCTGGACAGATCCGGGGTCGAGCCTGAGCGCCTCTTCGTAGCAGTCCAGAGCTTCATCGTACCTGCCAGTGCTGTGCAGCGACTCGCCCATCCTGATCCAGCATCCTGAATCAGATGGCCTGAGCTCAAGAGCCTTCTCAAAGCATTCCAGGGCCTCGCTGTGTCTCCCGATTGTCTGGAGCGTTTCCCCGAGAATGCACCAGTCCCTGGCCTCAGAGGGGTCGATATCCAGAGCCATACGGTAGGCCTCGATCGCCTCCTTATACCTCCTCATGGAGAGAAGCGCCAGGCCCTTCTGCCTCCAGCTCTCCGCATCATCCGGCCTGGAATCGATGCACCTCTCGATCCATGCAAGCGCATATGCAGGATCCCTGTCTATGGCCTCCTGGTAGGAGCAGATGGCCTCATCGCATCTTCCCAGAATGAAGAGCACCTCTGCGCGGCACTCCCAGGCCTGCACGCACTCCGGATCCGCCTCTATCGCTCTGGTGTAGCACTCCAGAGCGTCCTCATAGCGGGAAAGACAGAAGCAGGCCATTCCCTTTCCACACCACGCTGCAGTGTTCCCGGGATCGATCTCCAGCGCCCTGTCGTAGTACTCTATGGCCTCATCATAGGACCCATCGAGGTACTTCTCCTCAGCCTTCTGCAGAAGAGCAGCGATGGAAACCATGTGAGATATTCTCATGAATATGTGTTATAAAACTTGTCTCGGGCATGGGTCGTGTGCGCGCACCATTGGGCTCATGTGGTTGAATCATCGGAAAGGTAAACTCAATCATTCGAACCAAAGTCGACTGGCACTACACTTTCTGCGAGATTACTGGTCTGCCCAATCACCCAGAAGAGCCTATCATTGAAATCCGCAGCGCTCAGTCCATACAGACTCATGGAACATCCCGCTCACCGAATTCGATTACATTAGAATCATTCAGCGATTCAGGCTCACGACCGGAAATCCGGCAAAATGCCGAGCGTGTAATGTCAAAGCCTTCGGGACTCCACAGACCTGCTGATACGGGAAAAATTTGATATACGAGATGGGCAGTAGGGTAACCGGTACGGGCGTGTGGCCTAGCCAGGAGCACTGGCCGGTGGCCTTGTTCCCTAGAAGCTGTTTAGCTAGCAAGGATATGGCGGCAGCCTCCTAAGCTGTAAGCCGGGGGTTCGAATCCCTCCACGCCCGCTTTTCTCCACACACTGTCATTCCAGGGTGAGCCTCACACCGGCTGGCTGCGCCTGAGTCAGTACGGCATCTCTTCTCGTGTATCCTGAACCGTACAGGCAACTGTATCTCCTCCGGCCTGTTGCGCTGCTCATGGGCCACGGATCGATCACCAGCTCGCGCTCACCCTACAGCCCTGATCAGGTTCGACACCTTTTTATGGTCTCGAATAAAGCCACGGACAGGGAGAGAATTGGATTTCAGATGGAGAGCCTGGTCTGCTGCCCTGTGTGCTGTGCTGATCGGGGCTGCCTGTGCTGCAGACTACGTGTTCAACGGTGCCCTCAACCTGGGCACAGGCTACCGCGACACCGAGCTGCTGGGGCAGACCGCGGCCGGTGACAAGGGCCAGAAGTTCGTAGAGAAGATCATAGGCAGCGGAAGGTTCCGCGAGAGGAGCGCGTTCGAGCTCGATGTCATAAAAAACACCATAAACTTCACACAGGATGCGGAGTTCGAGTACTTCCCTGTATCATATGGCGGCGGCGCCTATAACAGAAAGTGGTCGAACAGGATATGCGTCATAAACTACGATGCCGGATCGGTCCTCACAGAGGTATACACAGCCTCCGAGCTGATACACAGGAGCACCGAGATCAGGACCACAGGGGCTGCCGGTAACGAGAGCCTTCAGGCAGGGATGGATGCCACGTTCATAGGCAGCGGGCGAATTGCCTGGACGACCCATCAGAGAAACGACAAGCGCGCTGTGGAGCTGAGCAGATCTGTCGAGGAGCTCACTGGCGCGTTCTCCGTGAAGAAATACGTGGACCTCAGCAACAGATCCGGAAGGCCCAGCAGGGTCGACTGGATTCCATGCGCCTAGAAGTCGAAGAGCGATCTCTGCCTCTTCTCCTGAGGCATCTCTTTGCTCCTGGAGACGTCCTTCGGAGCCTGCTCTTCCCTTTCGATCCTCTTCTCGACGTTCAGGCCGCGATCTATCATGGCGATCTGCTCCGCCTCGATCATCTTCTGCGCCTCCTCGAAGAGCCTCTGCACCTTCTTTGTAGTTGGAGAGCTTCCGGTCAGGAGCGCGATCTCCTCTATGTTCAGACCGAGGGATGCTGCAACAGCCGCTCCGGTCTTCCTGCTGTTCAGCATAGCCCCCACAAAGTGCATGAGCTCAGATCTGGCGTACGATGTGCTGACGTGACAGTGCGCCGCTATCTTCCTGGCAGCTGAATCCCTCACGGATCTCGCCTTTCTCGTCTGACCCAGCCGTTTCCAGAGGCTTGGCGGCCTGAACTGGGTGTAACCCTTCCGCACCTTCAAGCTGACAGCTCTTACCCCCCCTGTCATCAGGAATGTGGCGTACCTCCAGAGCGTGTAGTTCTGCCGCCTTCTGACCCTTCCCAGGAAGATGTCCGCTCTCGATAAACACTCGAACCCCTTTGCGAGATCGCGATCCCTGTACACGACAGGCAGGTTCTCGTCGATCCAGTGTATTAGGTCCTCAGGGCTCTCATCAAGCTGGTACGTGGCCTCAAGCGCGCTCCTTGCGTTCTCCCCCTTGAATATCGAGTCGAGGACCTTGAATATCGAGGCCTTGACATCCCTCTCGGAGGTCGCGACATCCTCCAATCGCAGGTGCTTCAGACCACGCGCAGCCGCCTCGAGGTCGTTTATCGCGCTGCGCAGGTCCCCACCTGACATCTCGGCTATATGCATTATCGCGTCCGGCTCGCATTCGATCCCCTCGCTCCTGCATATCTCTCTGAGGAGGGAGGCTATGGTCTGCGCTCTTATCGATCGGAACTGAACCCCCCTGCACGCATCCCTGAGTGGCTTCTCCATATCGTAGTACTCGTTTGCTATGAGTACCACAGGCTGTGTCGCATCCCTTATCACCTTCAGGATCGCTGCCGCCCCACCCCGGTCGTATGTCCCGTGCAGGTTGTCAGCCTCATCCAGTATCACAAGCCTCCTTCTGCCGGAGAATGTGCTCACCTGCGATGCAGGTCCAGCAATGCTCTTTATGATCTCCGCGGTCCGCTGATCACTGGCGTTGAGCTCTATGTAGTCCCAGTCCATCTCCGATGCCAGCGCGAGGGCCGCAGATGTCTTCCCAACTCCCGGAGGACCATACAGGATAAGACACTTCACCTCCGGCCTGCCCTCCTCCCAGGCCCTGGCCCATGCCCTGAGCTCGGCCACAGCCTTTGCGTTGCCCAGTATGCCGTTGAGGTTCTTCGGCCTGTACTTCTCGGCCCAGCTCACCATACCTCTACCAGATCCCTTCCCTTCCAGTTATCTCAAACGCCTTTATCTCCCAGACACACATCTCCATGCGCTCGAGCATCTCCCAGGTGAACATCTTCCCGCCATGCCCGCCGATCCCGCTCTTCATGAAAGCATCGAACATCCTGCGCTTGGCCTCCTGTGATCCTGAGAGCTGAGCTTTTCCATACACTATGACGCTCCTCCACCGCTGGCCCTCGAGCTCATCCACCTCGAAGCAAACGTTGCTGTTTCTCCTCGCGATCTCGATCTTCTTTCCGGATGGCCTGGAGTGGAGTATGACAGTACTATCCGCATAGACATATGACATCGGTACCACATACGGTCGGTCCTCGTAAGAGAGCGCCAGCCTGCCGTACCTGCATCTCCTGAGCAGGTCCTCACATTCATCCATGCTCATTTCACGAACGTTCATCTCTTATCACCTCAGAGTTGCTTCTCGTGCATCATCAAATACGTCGAGCCGCGCAAAAAGGTCTCAAGGGTTCGATCAGAAGGCGCTACTAGCGTATATGGTTTGATCCGGCCTGAGGCGTCTCCGCCACGACCCCCATTCAATAACCCCTGCGTATCATGTAATCCGCGAGCTCGAGGAGCAGCTTTTTCGCGGGAGAATCCTCCAGGACATCGAGTGCATGCTTCCCTCTCTCGACGAACTCTTCCGCCCGTCTCCTGGCATAATCTATAGATCCACATCTCCTCAGGGCTGAGATCGCCTCTCTCAACTGCTCCTGGCTGGCCTGGCCCTTCCCGAATATCTCCAGTCTCACACCCTTGGAGAGGGCATCTATTATTATCATCGTCTTCTTTCCCTCGAGGATATCTCCTCCGAGCCTCTTGCCCAGGACGTCCTCTGGCACGGTCAGGTCGAGTATGTCGTCGTGTATTTGAAATCCCATGCCTGTCAGCCTGCCGAACTCCTCAAGGCCTCCTGCCACCTCAGGCGGGGCTCCGCCCAGGGTCGCGCCGATCCATGCAGAGGCGCCATACAGCACCCCAGTCTTCTTCTCGATCATCTCAAGGTACTCGCTCTCAGTCACAATCTCCGCGCGCTCGAACTCCAGGTCCTGCCACTGGCCCTCGCATATCGAAGTGCATGTTCTCGCGAGCATATTCATGGCAGCGAGCACCCTCTCAGGCGGCGCCTCCACCCTGGAGAGCATCTCGAATGCTTTGGAGTAGAGTGTATCTCCGGCGAGTATCGCCCCGGATGTCCCCCATATCACATGGACCGCAGGTTTGCCGCGCCTCAGAGAGGCGTTATCCATTATGTCATCATGTATCAGCGTGAAGTTATGTACCAGCTCTATTGCAACCGCAGCCGGAACCAGGCGCGCAGCGTCGCACCCCACAGACTCTCCAGCCATGAGAAGCAGCGATGGCCTTAGCCGCTTTCCGCCAGCGCCCAGCAGGTGCCTGGCAGCATCGTACAACCCTTCAGGTCTGGAGACAGGCAGGAGCTCGTCTATAGCTTTAGATATGAGATCAGCGCGCTTTCTCAGCTCAGCCTCCAGATCTCCTCCCTCCAAGGTTTTCATGATCTTCGACCTCTTTTAAGCTCACCCGAGGAGCAGCTCCTGCCCGTTCCTCAGGAGATGTATCGAGTATCCCAGCTTGTAGCCCGTATCCTCGGCCAGCATGAGGTACTGGCCGTGGCTGTTGAGATTGCCATGGCTCGGGATCACATGCTCCGGGTTTATCATGCGCAGGAGCTCCCAGTGGTCCTCTCTGCATGCATGCCCTGAGACGTGCACGTTATCGTATATCCTGGCACCCTTCATCTTCAGCTTGGTCTCAACCGTGTGGCGATTTGACATGTTGAGTGGCTGTGGTATTATACCAGCGCTGAATATGACCCTGTCTCCCGATTCCACCCTGAACTCGGTCTCCCCGTTTGCGATCCTGCTCAGTATCGCCCCCGGCTCACCCTGATGTCCTGTCATTATGGGCAGGTACTTGTCCTTGCCCTCAACCATCATCCTCTTCAGCGCTTTATCGACAGCCTTCCGCCTGCCGCATACTGCCAGCCCGTTCCCGCGCTCCGCGTACCCTGTTCTCACAGCAGTTCCCCAGTACTTCTCCATGCTTCTTCCGAGAAGAATTGGCTTGCGGCCCATTTTGCGGGCTGCCTCGATTATGGCCTTTATCCTGGCGATATGTGAGGAGAATGTGGTCACCAGTATCCCCGATTCTGTCTCCTCTGTTCCCATGAGAACATCCCAGACGAGGTCCTTGGCGATCTGCTCGGAGGGCGTCTTCCCGGAGATACCCGCGTTTGTCGTCTCGGTTATCAGCGCCAGAACACCCTCCCGCCCGAGCTGTCTGAGCCTGGGAAAATCCGGAGGCTCGCCAAGAGTAGGGCTCCTGTCGATCTTGAAGTCGTTTGCGTAGAGTATTGTTCCATGTTTTGTATGCAGCGCGGCGAAGACACAGTCCACTATGCTGTGCTGGACCCTTATGAACTCAAGCTCGATATCCGGAGTCACCTGATGCCTCTCGCCCGCCTTCAGGCTGATTACCTCGTTGTTCACCCTGAATATCCTCTCCGCCTTTATCTCCTGGTTCACGAGATCAGCTGTGAAAGGTGTTGCTATGATGGGTGCCCGGTATTTGTGGGCAAGCTTCGATACCGCGCCTATGTGATCCAGGTGTCCATGAGTGCAAACGATCGCCCTGACCTTTGATGCGACCCCGTTCAGAACGCTGTCATCAGGTATGGCGCCCATCGCTATGAGATCTGAGGAATGAAGAGACTCCACATCTGTATCCTCGTGTATCTGGACCCTGTCCAGGCGGATCCCCATATCCATTATTATTATGTCGTTGTCGACTCTGATGGCAGTCATGTTTCTTCCGATCTCGTCGTATCCGCCGACTGCCATTATTCCTATGCTGCTCATCCTAACACTCTCTTTTACCTTTTTGATGAAAAAATCTTTGTATCGATGCCCCGCTGCTCCAGGATCTCCCGGGTTCTTCCAGTTATTATCACAGGGGCCCTGCCCAGATCCTGCAAGCTCCTCGATCCGGTGAGGAACATCGATATCCTGAGCTCTCTCACGAATCTCTGAAGGACTCTGACGACATCCAAGCTGCCTCTCGTCGCGGAAGCGAGCAGGGGAAGCGCTGCGCCTGCCATGAACGCGCCAAGTGCGATGCTCCTTGCCACATCAATGCCGCTTCTCACGCCTCCTGAGGAAATGACCTGGGCGCCTGCGCGTGAGCACTCTATCACCGAGACTGGAGTTGGTATTCCCCATTCTGCGAAGAGCATGCCGATCTCCTTGGACTCTGCATCCCCTCTGAGCTCAGCCCTGTACGACTCGACCATCGACCACGATGTCCCTCCGGCGCCGGCAACATCTATGATCCGGATACCGGAATCTACGAGCATCTTCGCATCCTCGAAGGGGATCCCGCAACCTGTCTCCTTGATGATTATCGGCAGCCTGAATCTCGCATCTCTCAGAGAATCAAGAACGCCTCCTGCATGCCTCTCACCTTCAGGCTGGACCGACTCCTGGAGGAAGTTCAGATGGACAGCGACGGCATCCGCATCCACCATCTCCGCGACCCTGTCCAGGACCTCAGGCCCGTATCTGTGCAGCTGGACAGCCCCTATGTTCCCCACCACAGGCACATCTGGAGCGAGCTCTCTGACGATCGAGAATGTGTCCTCGAGATCGGGGTGCTCAAGCGCAGCACGCTGCGATCCCACCCCGATCGCGATGCCGGTCTCCTGAGCCGCGATGGCGAGGTTCGCGTTGATCTCCCTCGCATCCGGATGGCCACCGGTCATGGCGCTTATCATCAGCGGCGCGGAGAGCCTCCTGTTGAGAAATGTGCATTCTGTACTCACATCAGACTCATCGATCTCAGGCAGTGCTCTGTGCAGCAGGATCAAATCATCAAATGGCCTGTATCTGGAGACCACCTGCTTCTCCAGACATATCTCTATGTGCTCAAGCTTCCTGCGGACCGTCTCCATGCTCTCTACCTGTGATCAGTGTGCCGAGCTGTTCTCCTGAGAGAGCCCGTCTGACATTTCCAGCCACGCCGGCGTTGAATATCCTGGAGTCTATGCCGATCGCAGCGAGCTCCACAAGCTCTTCGAGCTTTCCGCGCATGCCTCCTGTCACATCAATTCCTTTAGCAGGCAGAAGATGAGATTCAATGGATTGCATGCTCTCGGGTGTTATGCAGCTGAGAACCCTGCCGTTGATCATGACGCCATCCACATCAGTGCCCATCGCGACCATCCCGGCTCCCAGAGTTCTCGCAAGGTATGAGACGAGCTGGTCTCCGGAGACTATGCCAGCACCCCTGGAGACATCCACCGCGACATCGCCGTGGAGCACGGGGACTACACCGCGCCTGAGCATCTCTGTGATCACTTCTGTGCTCATGAGATGAATCCTGCCGTCCCTGAGAACCACAGAGCTCAGGGGATGTACAGGCAGGGCGTCGACTCCGGCATCGTGCAGCGCCTCGACCACGGTTCTGTTGAGATCTGAGACAGAGAGATGTGTTTTCAGCAAGCCCTCCACGCTGAACCTGTCAGGTAGCCCGAAGTTTCTGGCGTGAATATGGCCGAAGGATCCTGCGCCATGCACGACTATCAGATCCTCACTCCCCGCGATCTCATGAGCGATCCTGGATATCTGTTCCAGCCTGGCGGTGGCCAGCCTGCTCTTATCCGTTATTATGCTCCCGCCCAGCTTCAGTATCTTCAGCATAATTATTCTACAGTAACGCCGTCACATCCGGTCCTTACCACAAATGCCCTTCCCCTCGCCTGGGATATCGCGGTGACGGTTCTCAGGCACGCGCCCTCTCCAGGAAGAGCTATCATGCAGCCACCTCCACCGGCGCCTGTCAGCTTCGCCCCCAGCGCCATTCCAGCGCCCCGTGCAGCGTAGACGAGCTCGCTCAGCTCCCTCGTCCCGACCCCGATCGCCTCAAGAAGGCCGTGGTTTATGTTCATGAGCGCGCCGAGCTCCTCAAGCTCCATCCTCTTTATGCACGGCACCGCCTTTCTTGATATCACGCCAATGGCCTTGAATATCGGGTCCACTATCTCCGGATACCTCGACCTCAGCTCCTGGACCCGCGCGACCTCTGCTCTTGTATCATGTGGAACTGATGTGCAGCCAATGACGAGATCCAGAGGGGGCAGCTCTACGGGGGTGACACCGTCTGAGATCTGCACATACCCGCCGTATGCGGCAAGCGCTGTGTCCATCGGGCTCCCCAGGCCCATCTGGACCATCTTCTCGATCCTGTGGGCCTCTGCTGCGATACCCCTGATATCCATATCGATGCCCATGTGGCGGCTCAGAGCGGCCAGCGTCGCAACGACTATTGCAGCAGAGGACCCGAGACCTGATGCCACAGGTATCTCAGAGGAGACCGTGATCCTCACATCGCTTACACCAAGTGTCCTCACAACAGCAGACACATACCTGGCAGCAGCGGCTGCCTCCTCTGAGCTGCCGAGAGATACGACTCTCCCATCAGAATCGATCGAGAAGCCGGAGAGCCTCAATCCCAGCCCCTGTATGTTGATCTCAGTCTTTCCAGGGAGATCCTCAACCATGACCCTGGCGCGCAGATCTATCGCGGTGCCCAGTGCGGGAGCGCCTGATACAACAGCATGCTCCCCGAAGAGTATGACCTTCCCCGGGGCTGATGCCGCTGTCATACTCCTCCTAGGTGAATATCACAGCCCCATAGCCCACGACCTGTCCGCGTTCTCCGGAGACATCTCCGCTGGTCGCATAGCGCAGAAGCTTCCCCATGCTCGCGCCCAGTCGCCTGGAGGCTGTTATCGTCGCCGCCATGGGACCATAGCCGCAGACCCCGTGCCCGTAGTACCTGGAATCGAGCATCTCGATCTTTGAATAAAGATCGTCGATGTCCATTCTGATCACAGACTCCAGTATCGATGCGTCGAGCTGCCTGGCGGTCTCATGCCTGAGATAATGCGTGAGATCGCTGGACGCTATCACAGTGCAGATCCTGCCAAGCTTCATGATCGCATCCGCCACAGCCTCGCCAACCTCGATGGCGGTCTCCTGATCCTGCATGCCCATGCAGATCGGGAGTATCCTGAAGCCCGAGAAGCACCTCTGGAGGAACGGGAGCTGAACCTCGATCGAGTGCTCCTCCATGTGCGCCAGCTCATCCGACGCCACTATTGTTCCCTCCAGGGCGTCAGCGAGCTCAAGATCAACAGGTACACTGCCCAGCGGAGTCCTCCAGGTCTCCCTGCTCATGGCCACAGGAAGCCCGAGGCCGGTGTGGTTCGGGCCTATCAGCACATACGTCTCGCGCTCAGGAAGCCTCGCATACACCTCGGCTGCAACAGACCCAGAGTAGATGTAGCCGGCGTGCGGCACCACTGCGCCGATAACCGGCATGGGCTCGCGCTTCAGCCCGCGAAATGCAGAGCTGAGCTCCGAGAGCAACGCCTCGGCCCTTCCAGGATAGAACATGCCGGCCGCAGCTGGTGATCTCATCTCTAAAACTCCATCTCGAAGTCAGATACGGTGTACTTGAACCTCTCCTCCTCGCCGCGCTCACGCAGGACCTGTCTCGCAAGAAGCCAGTAGATCAGCGTCAGTGCCTTTCTGCCCTTGTTGTTTGTGGGTATCACCAGATCAACATTTGAGGTCATGTTGTTGGTGTCGCAGAGCGCCACCACAGGTATGCCGATATCAACTGCCTCCTTGACAGCCTGACCATCTCCTGCCGGATCTGTGACCAAAAGCACATCAGGCTCTATGTATCCTGCGAACGATGGGTTCGTCAGAGTGTTCGGTATGAACCTCCCGACGTTCGCCCTGGCACCGACGGCCTTCGCGAACATTGTGGCAGGCCTCTGGCCGTACTGCCTGGCAGAGACGACAAGTATCTTCGAGGGCTCATAGTTCGCCAGAAACTTTCCTGCAAGCCGTATCCTCTTGTCTGTCGCCTGAACATCAAGAACGTAAAGACCGTCTGTCCTGACCCTGTAGATGTACTTCATCATGTCGCTGGTCTTCTGCTGCGTTCCGATGTGAACACCAGCAGCAAGATACTCGTCTATGGGGATCAGGGTCTCATAATCGCCCTCGACGGTTATCACCTCTTCTTCAACCAATCAATTCACCTACCTTTTGCGGTCACGTTTCACGGTTATAGGTATAACACCCAACCTCATCTCTTCAAGAGCTATTTCGAGAGGGTCTATGGATTCCGTCCTTATTAACACTGGGGCTCCCATGAAAATCTGCAGAGCACGTGCTCCCACTATCCTGGCTCGCTCAAATCGAGTATATTTCTCGCCCTTCAAATAGCCACCTCAAAAGGAAGAGTATGATGGGGTTGCTGAGATTCGAACTCAGGTCACAGCGTCCCGAACGCTGTAGGATGGACCAGGCTACCCTACAACCCCCTTCCTCTCTACTGATACCTGCGGAGCATATCCACGACCTCGACATGGGAGAGAAGCATCCGCCTGCAGCAGTACCTCTCTATCCCAAGGTCGTCCATCACCTTTCCAGGTGGCTCGGATTTGATCCGCTCCCTGTACTCTTCCCACACGCTGGAGATGACCTTCCCACAGGAGAAGCATCTTACCGGGATCAAGGCACCTCACCTGTAGGACTTCTGGTACTTCGCTCTGGCGCCAAGTCCGCCAAACTTCTTCTTCTCCTTCTGTCTGTGATCGCTTACAAGAAGGTTTCTGTCGTACTCAGCGTATGCCTCCTTCAGAGCGGCATCACCTGTCCACTCGAGTATGCCCCTGGCCAGGGCTGTCCTGACAGCATCCGCCTGACCCATGACGCCACCGCCCCTAACCGAGACGTCCACATCGACGCTCGAAAACGCCTCTGTCGCCATGATTACCGGCTCCATCATCTTCATCCGGGCCAGAGCAGGCTCGACGATCTCGAGCGGCACATTGTTTATGCGAATTCTGCCCCTGCCCTCTTTGAATGTTGCCCTGGCGATCGCAGTCTTCTTCTTTCCTGAGGAGTTGACCACCTTCATGAAGATCCTCCCTAGAACTTCGAGCCAAGCATCCTGCTCAGCTCGCCAAGCTCAATGTAGCTTGTTGTTCGCTTCACCTTGGCTCCATCCGGCTGCTCAAAGGCCATGCCGCTCAGGTCTGGAGGTACGCCCACATAGACCTTGAGGCGAGACATCGCCTCTCTGCCCCTGCTGGTCTTGTAGGGAAGCATCCCCCGCACAGTCCTTTTCAGGATGCGATCAGGGCGCTTCGGGAAGTACGGCCCCTTCTCACGGGTGCCCCTCTCCAGCATCTCGCGATACTCGCGGAGGACCGACTCCTTACTTCCGGAGATTATGGCCTTCTCAGCGTTCACTATCCTTATCTCCTCCCCCTGGAGAAGACACTTCGCAGTTATGCTGGCCAGACGGCCCATAACCAGACCGGTCGCATCGAAGATCATCGCACTCACCTCAGAATCTTTATGCCAGTCCCCTTGGGATGGAGCCTCATGAGCTCCTCTATCTTCATGCATCTTCCACCCGCGGAAATTATCTTCGACGCCGCCTGCTCGCTGAAACCAAGCGCTGCAACTGTTACCCTGTGATCTATCTCTCCGGCCCCAAGAACCTTGCCAGCGACCAGCACCGTGTCATCATCTCCAGTGTGCCTGTTGATCTTGCTCAGGTTGACCGCGGCGTAGTTTCGCCTCGGCTTCTCTAGCCTCTCAGCAACATCACGCCAGATAGCGGCCTTGCTCTCACGTGAGGCTGCCTTGAGGTCGCTGATGAGACGGACCAGTCTCGGATTAGTCTTCTTGATAATCTTCATCCAAATCCTCCGCAAAGCCTCGCTAGAGACCGACTCACGCGCACAGCGCGTTCGAACATCAGTTCATGCGCCAAGGGCCACCCGGCCCTCATGCGGATATCACTCTCGAACAATCCGCCAGTATATAAGGGTTTTCACGTATCCAATATTCGGTCTCGAACACCCCGGGATGAAGTCTCGAGACCAAACCGACCGCATGAGGTGCACCGCATCTGGATATTTTGAGACATACCTGATAAGTTGCGGCTTGAAGGGGCTGCCAGAAACAGCACACACCGGCATGATTGCATGCGCTCTTATTCAGCACTTGAAGTACATGCAACGAATGGACTCATTCGCCCGCTAGGCCTTCGACACAGTCGAAGGCAAGTCGAAACGAGCGCGTAGCATGACTGGTGCTGCTTCGGGCAAGTTATCCAACGGATGAGAATTGCATGAACATCACGATGTCGCATGCGTCTGAACTCTGAATACATGACCTGAGATCTATCCTGGCGGACCGGTCTGCTTTTCCCTGATCTCCACAGGACAGAGCTCCTCTCCGCGCGCTTTCTTGCAGATCTCGCACATCCTCTCTACTAAGTCAACGGCATCTCCGTTCATAAGATCCTCTGCAAGCCTGGAGATCTCCTCCCGGATGTCGTCTCTGAACACGATGTTGTAGCCTCTCTTCCCGGAGACATACTGCGAGACTGCCGCAGGTGTGACGTCCATCAGCCGAGATACCTCTCTCTGAGAGACGCCCCGCCTCACAAGCTCCTGTGCTATCGTGGCCCGTATTCCAGGGAGAACCTCCCACACAATCTCCTCGCATGGCGATCTCATATTATCAGAACCTTTATCATGACGATAGTTCCATTGGGAGATCTCTGGCAGATAAACGTTCTCCAGATGGAGCGTTGCGAGCATTATATGAGCTGCAGATCGCTGGTCCCAAAGCATCTCATAAGAAGCGCGGAGGCAGATAAACGGCTTGAGCTGTTCATGGTGACCTCTGTGGCGACTATTTTATGCATAAGGTTCATCCTTCATGCCACCGGCTACCCGCAGCTCGCAATCCGCGGCCTCCACATAGCACATGTGCTCCTCGGCGGAGCCCTGATGGTGCTCTCAATTGTTATACTCCTCGCGTTCATAGACCGATACTCCTCGGATCTCGCGGCCGTTGTCGGCGGGATCGGTTTCGGCGCGTTCATCGATGAGCTGGGAAAGTTCGTGACGATGGACAGCAACTACTTCTTCCAGCCAACTGTGGCGCTGATCTACATAACATTCGTGCTTCTGTATATCCTCTTCCAGATGATAAACGGTGAGCAGCTCACGCATGAGGAATGCCTTTTAAATGCCCTTGAGCTTGTCAAGGATGCTGTAATCAAGGATCTCGATCTCCAGGAGAGAAAGAGGGCGCTTGAGCTGCTGGACGGCTGCGATCCATCCGATCCACTCGTCGGGGTGTTCAGAGATATGCTGGCAGGGATGGAGTGCATCCAGACACCAGATCCTGGGATTTATACAAGATGCAGGGCGGGGGCAAGGAGGGTTTACGAGTGGTTTGTCAGCAGAAAGTGGTTCGTTAATGCGGTAATCGCGTTCTTCATCATTCAGTCTGTAGTGACGCTGTTTGAGGCCGCGCTGCTGGTTATGATCAAGCTGGCAGACTCGCTGCTGCAGCTCAGGCTGATCTCCATCAGCATGGCCAGCTGGCTTGAGCTGCTCGCCGCCACAGTATCGTCCATCCTTGTGCTCTCCGGGGTGCTTATGATCAGACGCAACCGCCTGGCAGCATACTACCGGTTCAAGAACGCCATGCTTGTCCAGATACTTCTGGTTCAGACGTTCGCGTTCTACAGGGACCAGCTTTCCGCGCTCACTGCTCTCGCCATCAATATTGTGATATTTCTGACACTCAGGTACATGATCGCCCAAGAATTGTCTGCTGATCGTGCAGATCTCTGATATCTCCGCTAAAGCGGCCCGTCTCTCCAGCTCCACCTCTCGACTTTATAAGCGACCGCCTCTGCTCTCGCGACGCCTCCTCTGACTGTGAGCTCTATTCCATATCGTCTTCTGAGATCATCCCGCGCGAGATCTAGGATATCTCCGAGGCAGGATCTCGCCTCAGGGATTCCGGCCGTCTCAGCCGCTCCTCTGAACATCTCGATCAGCCTATCCTCACCCAGAACAACCTGTACCACAACGCTCCGGCTCCGCTCATCCTCCTCGACGAAGATCTCCTCCCCCTCGAACTGGAAGACCTCCCCGGGCTGCATTCTCGACACCCTCGCGCGAAGCGCAGCGCGCACAAGCAACGGAAAGACCGGGTGACCTGAAAGCGCCCTCGCGCACTCCAGGCGCGGGTCAGCCGGCACTGAGGTACCCCCTCTCCCTCGCTCCTTCGACAAACCTGCTACCTGCAGCCATCAGCATCTCTTCTTATTGATTATTGACACCATATCACTCTTTCCTGAATGCTGCCCTTATCTCGGATCTGATGAGATCCAGGCCTCCGACCCTCATGCTCCATCTCACAGTACTGACAGAGGTGCTCGAAAGCTGCCTGAAGATCTGAAGAACCTCATCCTCTGTGAAGTAATGCGTGATCGTCCCATCCCCACGGATGAATGTCCTCTCTTCGATCTCATCGCCTCCGGCTCTGAGATCATCAGATGAGAATCCTCTGAAGAAGACCATACCATCCCTCCGTGTGACCCGCACGATCTCCCCTGCCATCGCGGATCTCTCATGCCCAACTAGATGCCCCAGGACATGGAAGGCGAAGACAGCATCAAATACCCCATCCCTGAAAGGGAGCAACCTGCCGTCAGCTGCAAGAAGCTCCACGTCTCCTGTGAGGTCTTTTGAGCGCGCACCTTTGCAATCATTTCTCTGAGCTGATGCGGCAATCTCCTTTATGATGGATCTTGTGAGCCCGACCGCCCCCGGAGATATATCGATGGCCACGATGCGCCATCCCCTGCCGATCATCCCCAGGATGGTCTTCCCGCTTCCACAGCCGAGCTCGAGGACCCTTGAGCCGCAGGGAAGCTCAGGGATCTCCCGCGTGACGCCTCCCCAGGATCTCCCCCTCCGACGGTAAAACAGATCCCAGATATCGCGCAGGTTCTGCGTGCAGTGCGGTTCTGCAGGCCTCTCCAGCGCGCTCTTGCATGCCCCGGCCGGCAGGATAGGAGAATCAGAAGCGTTCGATGGCATTACCGGATCCGGGAGATCTGGTTTTACACCAATTCGCCACATCATCTCATGCAGCGGGCTGGCCAAGCTTTTTGTCCTCTGCATTTTAATTTAACAGCATGGATCTTCTCGATAAATTTATCGGTTCCCTTCTCGGATCCGCGGCCGGAGATGCTCTGGGGATGCCGCTTGAGGGTTTCTCAGCTCTGGAGATACAGCGAGCATTTGGAAGAGTTGTAGATATGCTTCCTGCGCCTGAGCACCACTTCCATCACGGGCTCCAGGCAGGCCAGTACACAGATGATACTGAGGAGACCCTGATCCTGGCGGAGTCCATCATCGAGGCCCAGGGATTCTCAGGTGATGTTTTTGCCGAGCATCTGATGAGATGGGGGTCAGAATGGATACTGAACGAGAGGCTCAACAGAGGTGTGGGGATCACAACAAGATCCGCAATAGAGAACATGCTCTCCGGAAAGCCCTGGCAGGAGGCCGGTGTCAGTATAGAGACCTGCGGGGCTGCGATGAGGGCTGCGCCGATCGGTCTCGTGTACCACTGGGATCTGAGCATGGTATCCAGGTACTCTGAGCTCCAGAGCATCGTCACACACAGAAGCCGTGCAGCCAGGGCTGGAGCTGTTGCGGTCGCTGTTGGTGTTGCTCTCTCTCTTCTGGATCTCCCGCGCATGACGATCCTTGAGGTATCAGCAGAGTCCGCCTCGAGGATATCTCCAGAGCTCGGAAGAAAGCTGAGGGAGGTGAGAGCGATCCTCCTCTCGGATAAAGATCCATCAGATGCGTTGGATATGCTCGGCACATCTCCTTCTGTGCATGATGCTGTGCCCTCTGCGTTCTACTGCTTTGTGCGCCTTGAGCCGGAGGAGGCCATTGTGGAGGCGGTCAATGCCGGAGGCGATACAGACTCGGTGGCATCGATCACAGGGGCACTCGCAGGCGCCAGATACGGGACTTCATGGATACCCGAACGATGGCTCTCGCATCTCGAGAACAGAGACAGGATCGAGGAGATGGGGAGAGCTCTCAGCCAGCTCAGCCTCAGGCTCTCCGGCAGAGTCTAGCGCCGCAGATTTATATAAGCAGAGAGGTCCTCACGCAGCATGATAGACATAGGAATAGTCGGCGGTTCGGGCTATACAGGCGGTGAGCTGCTCCGCCTTCTCTCCGTGCATCCATCTGCAAATGTGGTCTGTGTCACATCCAGAAAGCTTGCTGGAAAGCCAGTGACCTCTGTTCATCAGCATCTCAGAGGCATGCTCGATCTCAGGTTCGAGGCTCCGTCGCCTGCTGAGATATCCCAGAGATGCGATGTCGTGTTCACAGCAGTACCTCACGGAACTGCAATGGACTGGGTTCCGGAGCTGCTTGATAACGGCGCAAAGGTGATTGATCTGAGCGCTGACTACAGGCTTCCGGTGGATGTATTCGAGAGGACATACGGGATAAAGCACAGAGCTCCGAGGGATGCGGTCTTCGGCCTGCCGGAGCTGCACCCGGAGGTTGCAGGCGCATCTCTTGTAGGGAATCCAGGATGCTATTCCACAGGCGCAACGCTGGCGGTTGCACCACTCGCGAAGGCCGGGATGATAGACCGCGTCGTCTTTGATTCCAAGTCAGGCATATCCGGCGCAGGCGCTGAGCCGACGGAGACCAGCCACTACCCGAACCTGGCGGAGAACATAAGGTGCTACAGGGTGACGAACCACAGGCACGTGCCTGAGATAAAGCAGGAGCTCTCACGGCTGCAGAACGATATCAGGATCAGCTTCACACCGCATGTGATACCGGCAGTTCGCGGCATCCTCACAACAGCTCACGTCTTTGTGAAGGATTCATTCTCAGATAAGATACAGGACAGGGAGTTTGTGTCAAAGCTCTACGGCGATTTCTACAGCAAAGCCAGGTTTGTCCGGCTTGTGGATGGTGTGCCGATGCTGGGCAATGTCCGCTGCTCGAACTTCTGCGATATCGGTTTTGAGATCGAAAAGAACAGCGACCGCATAGTTGTTATATCCGCCATAGATAACCTGGTCAAGGGCGCCTCCGGCCAGGCAATTCAGAACATGAACCTGATGATGGGTCTGGATGAGACAGAGGGTCTCTGGTTCCCCGGTGGTGCGCCGTGATTGTAGCGCCAGGGTACCGCATCCGGGCTGAGAAGGTCGCAGAATTAACACAATGAGGAGTCTCACATAAGGCGTGATTCAGAGCAACACCCTGGCTGGAAGGGAGGTCACAATGCTCGTTAAGGACATCATGAACAAAAACCCTGTCACCTGCCAGGCGAGCGATCCGATAGCGGAGGCGGCCCGCCTGCTCAGGGAGAACAGGATAAGCGGCATGCCCGTGCTCGATGGGGATGAGCTTGTGGGCGTGGTATCTGAATCCGATCTCCTGAGGCTTCTATCGACAGAGGACGATCGCGGAGAGCTCTGGCTCCCGAGCCCCTTCGAGATATTTGAGGTCCCTGTGAGAGATGTGATACGGTGGGAGCGCATGAAGCGCTCGCTTGAGGAGATAACAAAAATGTGCGTCTCGGACGTGATGAGCAGGAAGCCCATAACAGTGAGCCCGGATGCATCCATAGAGGAGGCTGCCGCGATAATGACGAAGCACAGAATAAACAGGCTGCCGGTCGTCGAGGGCTCCAGGCTGGTCGGGATAGTTACCCGCGGCGACATCATAAGCGGACTGGGATCAGCGGAGGTATCATGAGAGAGATCGATGGCGGTATATGCGCCGTGCCGGGCGTGAGGGCCTGCGGTGTGAAGCGGGGGAGGTACGGAGTCGCGATGATCGCATGCTCCGGATATGCGGCTGGTGTCTTCACGAGAAACAGGGTGAGGGCTGCACCGATAGAGGTGACCATCGATCATCTCAGAAGATCTGGAGGAAGAATTGAGGGGGTAATCGCGAACAGCGGATCCGCAAATGCATACACCGGGATGCGCGGTATGAGGGACGCGGAGAGGATGGCCGGCATGATGGCTGAGATGCTCGGATGCAGCCCTGAGCTGATAGGCGTCGCATCGACCGGTGTCATAGGCCGCTACCTTGATCTCAACCTGATCTCATCGCTCGCAAAAGAGGCTGCTCCAGCGCTCCGCTCAACTCCCGATGCGAGCAGGGAGGCAGCGCAGGCGATAATGACGACTGATACAAAAGTCAAAGAGGTCGCTGTCGAACATGAGGGATTTCGTCTCGGGGGCATATGCAAGGGCGCGGGCATGATAGAGCCTGATATGGCGACGATGCTGGCTTTTATCTACACAGACGCTGATGTCGGGCCAGAGATCTACACGTTCCTGAAAGATGCTGTGGATACCAGCTTCAACATGCTGACAGTCGATGGGGACACGAGCACAAATGACACGGTGCTTCTGACCAGCACCCGGGCGGTGGAATGCGATCCCGAATCATTCAGAGAGGCGCTGGGGTATGTGTGCGTTAGACTGGCTAAAATGATTGCCAGGGACGGAGAGGGCGCGACAAAGGCGATGGAGGTGGAGGTCACCGGAGCAGCATCCAGCGAGGATGCGCGGAGGGCTGCGAAGAGCATAGCGAGAAGTAACCTCGTGAAGGCAGCGCTGTACGGCGAGGATCCGAACTGGGGTAGGATTGTGTGTGCAGCAGGTCGATCCGGGGCTGAGTTCGATCCCTCGAGGATCTCTCTGAGCATGAACTCCAGCGGAGGCTCCGTGGTGCTTGTGGACAGGGGTATCATAGTCGATGGGGTGCTGGAAGAGGCGAAAAAGGTCATGTCCAGCGATGAGATCTTCATCCACATAGACCTGGGTGCAGGAACCGCGAGCGCCCGCAGCTTCGGATGCGATCTGACTCACGAGTACGTGAACATCAACGCGAAGTACACGACATAGAGCGGGATGGAGCAGAGATTGCGCTCTTATGTGTTTAACAACTGGAGTCTGCAGACCGATTGCTCACCCATCCGCAGTAGCGCATAACAGGACCGGTGATTCTGCGGGCAGGTGAGAGCGTTCCGGAAATCATGCTGCGATTCCATGATGATATCCGGTTCCGTGCTCCTTCAGCAGTGGTATGGCAGAGGCCATTCATGGCGCATGCTACCTTATCATAACCCTCCCGAGGCTCACCAGAAACAGTGAGAGGAAGAACCACCCCAGGATTCCCTCCAGGATCACAAGGTACCTGTAGATGCCGGAGGGCCTGAACTCTACCGGACCCGCATAAAGATATATGAGCGCGCTGAAGTACATGCTCTCGTGGAGCGAGATCGGCCTTCTCTCAACACTGATCTGCTCCCTCAGCCTTTCAGGATTCTGATCCAGCACTGTGGTCTGTTTGTAAACGCCTTTGCCGAGAGAGAACACCGCTCCGAAAAGTACTATAAGCACGATCGACCAGATGAAAGGATAACTCGGCCTGACCCCGTAGCCGCATGTTATCCATGCGAGGTAATCGATGGTCTTTCCCCAGCCGAAAGGCTTTCTGAGCTGTGCCTCCCTTCTGTAATCGTAGTAGCAGTTATCTGCATCCTCAAACCACTCCAGCTCCTGGTAGTTCTTGACCAGAGCCAGATAGGTTGCACCGTCGTAGAGGAGATGATCTTTTATTTGAGACCATGGTGCTGTCAGCCTTCTGAACTCAGCGCCCTTAAGGTTTATCCTGGATGCGCTCCCGAATGTGGTGTTGTCGAGAACGAAGGCATCGATGCGCGCGCTGTTCAGGTTGAGATCGCCCATGAAATACGTGCCCGCGAAGTTTGCGAGACCCTCGAACTGTGTCAGCCCGAAGACCGCATCTTCCTCGAATGTGATATCGCCGAAGTAAACAGCCTTATCAAACCTTGCCAGGGCGAAGTTAGCAACGCCCCTGAACACCGACCCCTCGAAGGAAGTGTATCCAGCGAAGCTCGACATGCCGAAGTTCGCATCTCCGTTAAACTCCGCATTCATGAAGCCAGCCCCATCACCAAATTTTGTGTTCAGGCCGAGAAAATCTCCGGAGATGCGGGCTCCGTAAAAATCCGCAAACCCCTGGAAGGAGGAGCTTGAAATGTGCAGACCTCCATGAAATGCGCTGTCCGCAAAGTACCCGTAGTCGTCAAATGCTGTGAAGTTCATCTCAGCAGCGCGTGAGAACCTGGATCCGGAGAAGCTCGCATCCCGCCTGAAGTGAGCGCCCTCGAAGCTGGCATCGCCCGAGACCTCGACCAGATCGAAGATCGCGTCCTGGGAGAACACAGCTGATGCGAAATCCATATCCTCGATCCTTGTCCCGGTGAGGTTCACAGCACTCTCAAACACCAGTCCGCTCAGGTCTGCATCACACATCTCCGAGTTCGTGATGACAAACTCCCTCCTCACGATCTGCGGCTCTATTCCGGAGAGATTCAGGGATCCCGAGATGGTGACGCCATCAAGCATAACGGGCTCCCCAGAGATCACCTTCTGCATGATCTCATCAGCCGCGACTGTAACTGCCGACGAGTCTGATTGTATGCTGATCAGCATAAGCAGAAGAAGAACCGAACTTTTAGGCCGGCAGATCATCTTCTGTAAAGTGAGAGGACACCTATCTAAATCTGGCGGAATGTGCAGCAGGGCGTTGCAGTTTCAACCTCCAGGGGTGCAGTGGCAGCAAAAACTCCTCTTCACCCGGTGTGGCCGAACCATGTGCATTTGCTCAGAGTGGCACAGGAGAAAGATATGACTCCGCAGCTGGCCCCCTCAGATAATCGATGCTGCGGTCATCAGGGCGCCTGCTATCAGGGGTATCGTGAAGTTGTCGTCCACAGACCTGCCTCTTACAAAAATCGGCACCGAGTCCGCAAGAGTCGCACCTGCTGCACCTGCCAGGTATACATGTGGCGGGAGGTGCGTGACACCGGAGAAAATGAAGCCGAGGAGAATGCATACCGAGAGCATGGTCGCTGCAACAACCCGTGGCTTTCTTTTTCGTGTGGTATTGAGCCGTGTGGTATCTAGATCGCGCACGTTTGATCCCACGACCACAGATCCGACGATGCCGCTGGCTGCATCGCCTATGCAGAGCATGAGTATGGCGAGAGCCGCAACCATCTCGCTGAAAAGAATCACCGTTAAAAGACATCCTGAGATGTAGAAGAAATAGCCTGCCACACGCCCCTGCTCGCTCTCCCTGACCTCAGGAAGCCGTATCATCCCTCTGAGCCTGAGCATTTCCAGGACGACCGCAATAAGCAGAGCTGTTGCGACAAACCCAACAGTTATGCACCATCCGGCCTTGAAGAGGAGGACTGGCACGGACAGGCCGGTGAGATGTATGGACTTCCTTCTGATCTCCTTTATCAGAGAGGAGCGCCAGTTCTCAGCAGCCATCATGCCTTTACAGGTGCACCGGCCTCTGAGAAGCAGAGAGCTCCGGATAGAAGATCCCTGATGACATCAACCGCTCTCTCTTCCCCAATCCTGATCTGCTGCATCGTGTCCCTGTCCCGCACTGTGACCGTTCCGTCCTCGAGCGTCTGGTAATCAACGGTGATGCAGTACGGAGTCCCTATCTCATCGTTGCGCCTATACCTCCGCCCAATGGATCCTGATGTGTCGAACTCCGCGAGCATGCCGCATCTCCTGAACGCATCAAAGATCCTCCTCGCAGGCTCGACCAGCTCATCCTTGTCCATTAGGGGGAGAATCGCTACATCCACAGGGGATATCCCAGGAAGGAACCTCAGGACAACCCTCGTCTCACCCTCGACAGGCTCTTCGTGATAGGAATGCTCGAGCACCGTGTAGAGGATCCTGTCTATCCCGAAGGACGGCTCGATGACGTGCGGCACCACCTCCTCGCCGCGTATCTCCTCCTCGATCTCCTCCACTGATACAAGACTCCTCTCGATCTCGTACGTCTCGCCGTCCACGGTGACCTTTATGATATCGTCTTTGAGATTCGAGAGATCCATCGACTGGAGGGCATCTGCTATCGCCTTTGCCCTGCCCTTGAACCTCGGCCCCAGTGCCTTCATATCAGGCTTCACAACGACCCTTTTGCGCCTGATGGGCTCCGGGTAGTGGACGAACACGCTGAGGTTCGCCTTGCTCAGCGCCATGTGTGACCTGAGATCGTAGTCGGTGCGGTCTGCTATGCCGACGATCTCTATCCAGCCGAGACGGTCGAGCAGGACCTCCGCATCCCAGCAGTCAGCTGCGTAATGAGCCATCTCATCCGCCTTGTGCTGCCTGAACCGAAGGCGCTCCCTGTCAACGCCAACAGCCAGCAGATACTCATAGGTCCTTGCGACGAAGTATGCGAGGATCTCGTGTGCTATGATCCCTCGCTCCACGGCCTCTCCGACGCTCATCTCCTCGACCTCGCCGCGCTCCTGTGCTTCCCTGGAGTAGAGTCTCAGCCGGAGATCCTTCACCTCGGAGAAGCGCGGGTGCCGCTTGCTCCTAGGATCTATGAAGACCTCTGCCTCGGCCTGGCTGAACTCCCTGAGCCTTATCACCCCCTGCCTCGGGGAAATCTCATTCCTGTAGGACCTTCCGATCTGGACAGCGCCGAACGGCAGAGAATCGCGGTAATACCTGAGAAGCCTGGGGAAGTTTATGAACATGCCCTGTGCTGTCTCAGGCCTGAGGTAGCCGGGATGCCTGTTGCCAGGACCTATCGCGGTTCTGAACATCAGGTTGAACTCGTACACCTCAGAGAGCTCTCCGCCGCACTCCGGGCAGGTGATGTCGTTCTCCTTTATCACCCTGTAGATCTCCTCCGCGGAGAGCGCGTCAGGGACCTCAACGATGTGCTTTATGAGATGATCCGCTCTGTAAATCTCCTTGCACTCCTTGCACTCTGTTAGGGGATCGGAGAAGCCGCTCAGATGGCCTGATGCCCTGAACACCTCCTCGATGCCTATCGTCGGACACTCGATCTCTGCAAAACCCTCACCTATGACGAAGAACCTCCTCCAGATGTCCTCTATCCTCCTCTTAAGCCTGGCTCCGAGAGGACCATAGTCGTAGAAGCCAGCAGCACCACCGTAGAGCTCGAAGGACGGCCACATGAAGCCACGTCTTCTCGCCAGCTCGGTCACCTGCTCGTACCTGTCCATGCCAAAATCCTCCGATGGTAGGATCGCACGTGATAATTTAACCTTTATCCTGGGCTAGAGGTTCTCCAGGCTGTTTCCGAGAACAGCGGTCCACCACCATCTCGCCATGTCAACAAGATCCTTGCTGAACGCTCCTGAGAGCCTGTACTCGCCTCCTCTTATGGAGATCAGGCCTGCACCCAGAAGCTTGTTCCTCATGGCATAAAATGCAGACCTGCTTATTCCAAGCTCCTTGATCATGCTCTCCCACTCGTTTGTTCTCAGTGGATTCCCCTCACGCATCCTCTCCTCGATGATGCCCAGGAACCTCCTGCCCCTCATCGCGGTCGTCTCATCCTTGAATAAACGCAGCATCAGCTCGTGATACGGATCCCTGGATCTGCTTATCATGTACTCAGGCTTCGATCTCACCTTGATCGTGGTCGCGGTTCTCGGCGCATTCTTGATGCTGGTCATGATCTGAAACCCCCTCATATCTGCATTCATTCAAATATTCTGCAGTCTGCTGGTCTCTCACCTGATACCAAGAGCATGTTGGCCCTCGGGATTCATGTGGTTAATACTCAGTGAACGCCGATTTTACAGGCCAGCAGGTCAGTTCGAGACCACTGCCCTCCAGTAAGCTCATCTCCTCCTCGGCCTGTACCTTTTTGTGACGAATCTGTGAGCTCTGTAGTCCCTGCCCACGGAATCGCCCACAAACCTCTCAACTCTCATCTCCCTCTCTCTCCTGCTTCTGGCCATGTAGACAACCACCAGGTAGTTCAGGGCAAAGAATGCAGGCAGCATCAGGAGACATATCAGCAGGATCTTCCACATCTCCATGGCATGGTGTATACAACCACCACTATAAAGATGCATGTCACTGCAAGTGAATGACTGCGATCTCCGTCTCACAACAAAAGAGCCAGACATCGTTTAGGGATTGCATCCTGTAATCGAGAGACACTGGAAGGGTCATCGCAATGGATAGCGATGAGTGGACCGCCCAAAAGCTTAAGTGGATGCTGAAGAGAGAGAATCAACATGCCTGAGGATCGGCTCGTGATATGGCCGGCTTACTTTGATCTGGAGCGGAGCAGGGATCAGGGCAGAAGGGTCGCAACAGCTGATGCGGTGCGCAACCCGAAGCTGGAGGATATAGTTCGCGTCTCAGCGGATCTGGACCTGGATCCTGTGGTGGAGCGGGAGAAATGCTATCCCAAGAGCTGGTACGACCAGCCCGGGAGGGTGCTCGTCCTGAAGAAGGGCAGCAAAACCAAGACGCTGAGGAGCATAGCGAGGGCGCTGAAGAAAAGAAGATCCTAGGGCTCCTGGCAGGTATCGATCTCCTCCACCATCTCCCTGCCAGCTACAACCTGATCGATGCTGTGAACAGCGCCGCCGAACTCCTGGATGAGCTTCTCCACAGCAAGGTAGTCTATGTTGTCGCCCTCGATGGTGACCTTCACGGTCTCTGTCTGCCTGTCCACCTCGAAGAGGCTCATGTTGACCCCCTTCACGCCCTTGAGATTACTGAGCACGTTCGCGAGCTCTATGATCGTGGGCCTGTGCGGCTTCAGCACATCTAGAACTATGCGTCTTATCATAATACCTCCAGAACTCTGGTATTAAGTCGTATACATTAAAAAGTTGCACGCTCTTATCCATCCGATGGCCTGCAGGAGAGGCACGGGTCCTGCTATGCGTTCGTGGCGAACGAGATTCACCCCCGGAGCAGATAGCGAGACCGGTGCATCTACAGGCAAGTTATCAGACAGATAAGAGCGACTTAGATAACCCGCCCTGATCGCAATCATCCAAAAGTACAGCTGTGTTACACTTTCCAGGCCGGGGAATGGCACAGCATGAAATGCTAAACTTTTGCTTCGATCACGCTCTTCGACTCTGCTATGAACCTCTCCACGAGCTCTCTGGCCACCTCATCCGGGTACTGGACAGGGGGGTGCTTCATTGTGTATGATGAGATCTCCAGAAGGGGCCCACCGATTCCTCTCTCGATCGCAAGCTTGCATACCCTTATCGCATCAATTGTGCAGCCTGCGCTGTTGGGCGAATCCTCTACGGACAGCCTGAGCTCCAGATTTATGGGAACGTCCACGAAGATCCTCCCCTCCATCCGCAGGAAGCAGACCTTGTTGTCCTTCTGCCATGGTATGTAATCACACGGCCCTATGTGTATGTTCTCCGGATCAAGAGGCGCATCCAGAACAGACTGAACAGCCTCCGTCTTGGATATCTTCTTCGATCTCAGCCGATCCCTGCTGAGCATGTTCAGGAAGTCTGTGTTTCCGCCGACGTTGAGCTGATAGGTCCTGTCGAGCCGGCAGCCGCGATCCACGAAGAGCTTTGCCAGCGTCCTGTGGACTATTGTAGCACCGATCTGCGATTTTATGTCGTCTCCGACCACGGGGATGCCCCTCTCCTGGAACCTCATCGCCCATTCCCTGTCGGATGCTATGAACACGGGCATGCAGTTGATGAAGGCCACGCCAGCGTCCAGGGCAGCCTGCGCATAAAACCTTGTGGCTCTCTCAGATCCCACCGGCATGTAGTTTATCAGTATCTCAGCGCCGCTCTCCTCAAGCTCCCTTCGGACATCACACGGTGGCTGATCAGATACGACGAACGTGCTCTCCTCCGGGTATTCCATCATGTGCGGCGCCACGCCATCGAGCACAGGGCCCATCCTGACCTCGACACCCTTGTACGGGACATCCGGATAGAATACCTTGGTGCAGTTCGGCCTGGCAAATATGGCCTCGCTGATATCACGACCCACCTTCCTGGCATCGATATCAAAAGCTGCCACAACATCTATATCTCCCGGCCTGTAACCGCAGATGTCGTAGTGCATGAGGCCGACGCACTCCTCTGCGCTCCTGTTTTTGTAATACTCAATGCCCTGGATCAGAGAGCTCGCGCAGTTGCCCACCCCTGCTACTGCCAATCTAATCTTTTTCAATACCTATTCCCCTCCTGGAATCCCTGGAAGCTGGAACTCTGAGACCGGTTCACGCTATTTAGGTAGACGTATATAACTCTATATGATGTATAGCTCCCCGGATCCTTTTACAGGTTGAGGATCGGCCCAAGAAGATCATTAAGCGCCTTCTCGAGATTTGTCCTCATCGATCGCATGTCAGATGGGCTGTACGGGAGCGTGTGTCCGGGGAATGCCACACGCTCTCCCTCAGTGTGGATTATCAGAGCGGGTTTACCGACTGCATGTGCTATCCCCAGGCCGTACATGACATCAGCGTCTCTATCTGTGAGATCTGCGACGACCAGTCTTGAACTGCAGATAGCACGCCATGCCTGCCTCAGAGAGATATCTGTCCCTGTTATGCCTCTGAGCATGATCGGCTCAACTCTGAGATTATCGAGGGCCTCCGCGACCTCATCGTATACCTTCTGCCCTCCTTCAGGGGAGAGAACCGCGCAGCTGTTCTCCAGGACGTACGGCGCTGGTCCGAAGGCAGGCCTCAGTCTGAGCATGCTGAGCATGCCCATGAAGCGGAGGAACTCGGAATCGACATGCTCTTCGGCCATCTTTCTGAGGACATCTGCGCGATCCGCAGCTGGCATATCAAGCAGATCCGCAGGGAACTGCAGCAGGAAGGGGTCCTCGAAGCCGAACTCCCAGCTCGCCTTGGACAGAGCCTGGTCTGCAGCAAGCTCGAGGTGCTCTGCTGAGATGTACATCGACGAGAGGTTGCTCGGCCTGAACTGCGCGATGACAAGAAGCTTGCTGCGGTCCAGAACAACCACGATGCTGCACGGAAGGGACGATCGCGCAATCCCGCGCTGCAGATGTCTTGAATCTGAGATCTCGTTGACGAAGCTGACGAACTCATCGAGAAGAACATCAACCTTCTCCTGCGTCTCAAGCGGCATCGTGCCGCCTTTAGTTCTCATGCCCCTGTGGATCATAACTCCTAGCTGAGCATTTTAGGTATATGAAGCTGCCACACATATGCCTGAAGGGATCCCGCGTCAGCTGCTCCGGCCTGAAGACCGGAGCCTTTCCCTGGTGCCACCTGAGGCCTCCATGTATCTGAGACGACAGGCCCGCTGACATCAGCAGGACCGAGCTCCGGAGAGCAACGATCCAAGAGCACCTGGCCTCAAATGCGGTTTCAGTATCCGCATCGCCGCAGATTCAGCGCTGTATCTGCTATACCCAGATACAGCAGCTGCTTTGGTAGCTCTCTGCACCGATACCTCTTGTCATTTCCCTAGAAAACGTTTCTCCCGAATGGAGTGTCTTACAGGAGGGAGGGATCCTGTACGATGGAAAGAACAGCTACGCCTGGAAACCGTTTCTTCGGTATGATTACAGGTCGGAGGGCATATGAAAGAATGTTGTGCGTGCAAGAACGTAAATCTCATGTGTGGACACACTCCTCCCGCCTGAAGGGTTTCCGCTACATCTAAGAGTGGTTCTATGAATCATCAAGAAAATGCGAGTTCGCAGCCCGCAATCCCAAAAGGGGTGGTCGATCTTGGATGTTGAGATCAGGCGCTCAAAACGCAGGCAGAAGACGATTGAGATAAGGCTCAAGGGGGACAGGATGGAGGTCCTGGCCCCGGCTGATATCTCTGATAAAGATCTCGACGCGCATATCGCCAGGTTCAGGAGCAGGGTGGAGAGGAGGAGATCGAGAGACGACTCCCATCTGGAGCAAAGGGCCACGCAGCTCAACATGAAATACCTCGGAGGTGCTGTCTCCTGGAAGAGCATCTCGTACTCAGATAGAATGGAGAAGCGATATGGATCCTGCACACCGTCTGATGGCACGATAAGGATAAGCTCCCGGCTCAGGAGCATGCCGGTCTGGGTGGAGGATTACGTGATCGTGCACGAGCTCGCACACATGATCGAGCCGAACCACGGGCCGCGTTTCAGGTCGCTGGTGAACAGGTATCCGCTGGCTGAGAGGGCTCGCGGATTCCTGATGGCGATGGATATGTGCAGGAGAAAGAGAGCGCAGACATAAGTGTGTTCAGCAACCACACTGACGACCCACAAGTTGCCAAAGACATAAGAGCGAAAATAATTGGCAGTAGCGCCGCCAACAGGGCTCGAACCTGTGACATTCTGGTATCTGCCGGATTAACAGCCAGACACTCTACCAGCTGAGTTATGGCGGCCCGCTCATATCCGTATCCACATCATCCATTTAAGCTTTACCGTGAAAGCACAAGAGGTGTCCGAATAAGGAAGAAGTGCTCATAACAATCAGCATCCTCAAGCCTCGAATATCTGGCTCCAGAACTCTTATTCGGACAGATCCAAAGCACGACATGGAGGGTCAACCTCCAGTGTCAGATCACTTATGGGAGCTGAGAGCACATCAAAGCCATCATTCTCTGGCATGCCTTCACTCATGCGGTTTTCGGCAACTCGCATCGCTGAAGGCATTCAAACTCCTGTGGGGCAGGGGTGCAGAGACCCCCTTCAGGAAATGGGGTGATCTGATCGATCGCCGGATCTCTGCTCTCCTGGCGCGTACGTGAATTGATATCACTCTGATGCGTTCTTTTCCAGGCTGCTGTGTTGGATAACTTTTCTATATTTTCGTCTCTAGATGTCGATTCCGGTCTGTTCCCCATCCATTCCTGGAATTGTCTTCTGCTTACTGATTTTCAGGACTTATCCAACACAGCATTCCAGGCTCTTCTCTAACGTGCTCGATGCGATCTAATCCAGATGTTTCTTGATCCTGCTCATCAGGATCTGCTTCGGATACGCCCCCACAAGCCTGTCGACAAGCCTGCCGTTCCTGAAGACCAGGAGCGTGGGTATCGCGGTGATGCCGTACTTTCTCGATGTGAGCGGGTTCTGATCCACATTCAGCTTTCCGAAGACCACATGCCCCTTCAGCTCGCGCGCCATCTCATCTATCACAGGCGCGATGGCCCTGCACGGCCCGCACCACTCCGCCCAGCAGTCGACCACGAATACAGGATACTGCTTTATTCCAGCATCGATGCTGCTGTCGGTCACCAGAACCGGCCTGTCCGGGTATTCTATTGTGGGCATACCCTGCGACCTCGCGGCCAGCTCGCGCTTCAGCTCCTCGAGCTTCTTTCTCCTTATCTCATCCAGCTCATCCATAACGAACCTCCAGCCTCTTCGCCGCATCAGATATGAGCGATCTGAAGTGATCAAGCTTTCCGGGGATTATGCTGTACTGGAGGAGCGTGAAGTCCATGAACTCCAGAAGATCTTTCTCGTAGGCGTCTGCATTTCCGAGCGTGTCGATGAATATCACGCCTTTGAATGATCCCATCTCCAGGCGGGCCTCCTCCATGCCCCAGCCGAGACGCCGGAATATCTCGCGCCAGCAATCGACCCATCCTGGAGTGAGATAGAAGTACAGCCCCTCTGATGCGATCCTCTCAACCTCACGCCTTGTTATGAACGCGTCTATGCAGTTCTGGCAGTCTATAAGCTCGGCTCTGAATCCTCTCAGAAGGTCGTTCATCTTTGGGTGGCAGGCGCCGTATACCACAATGATCCTGTCATCCTTACAGGACTCCAGCACCTCTCTCAGCCTTAGCGCCAGCTCATCAAAATCCACGTGCAGACCTGGATCCAGATAAACGGGATCAAATGAGAAGTCCAGCTCTCCCGAGATCCTCTCGATCTCTTTTCTGAAGACGCCACATGCGACCATGGAATACTCAGCTGTGCTCATAGAACCTCCTGGGATGTCAGAAACTTCCACATGAAGGGCTGACAGTTTCACAGCTCATATGAACTCCAGCACGGTACCGATATCGAGCTCTCTCGCCTTCCTGTAAACCAGGCTTGCCACTGCGATATCCTGGATGGCCAGGCCTGTGGAGTCGAAGATCGTTATCTCCCTTTCGCTCTCCCGCCCTGGCATCTTCCCGGCAACGATCTCCCCCAGCTGGGCGTGTATCTCATCGCTGCTGTACTCTCCCCTGGATATCGGGACGTTCACCTCTCCTGAGTGGATAGCCTGAGAGAGGTCATCGACGACCACCCTGGCGCGTTTCAGCAATTTTGGATCAAGTTCCTGCTTTCCAGGAGCGTCAGCGCCGATCGCGTTGATGTGTGTTCCGTCCCTCACCCAGTCCGAGAGAACAACAGGCGCCCTTGAGGGGGTGGCGGTGACAAGTATATCGCAGTCACATGCGTCCCTTCCATCTCTCACGGGAACGCAATCGCATCCCAGAAACCCCCTCACATCTGAGACGAATGCCCTCGCCCGCTCCTGGCTCTTATCCATGACCCTCACAACCTCAAGATCGAAGAGCTTTGAGAGGGCCATGATCTGGGTCCTCGCCTGCGCTCCAGCGCCGATGATGCCCACAGCGCTCGACTCTCTGCGCGCGAGGTGCTTCGCCGCGATCCCGCCTGCGGCACCTGTGCGCACCGCTGTGAGATATGTGCCGCCCATCAGTGCCAGTGGTGCCCCGGTCTCGACAGAGTTCAGTATGACCACGGCCATCACCGAGGGCATCCCTCTTTCCGGGTTCCACGGGTGAGAGTTGACGATCTTGACCCCTGTCGCTTCGAGCTTTTTGATGTATGCAGGCATCGTTCTGAGATCTCCATGCTCGTAGTAGAGATACGACTTCGGCGGCATCTGAACGTTCCCCAGGCTGTGCTCTGCGAATGCAGATTCCACCGCCGGGATGGCCTCCTCCATGGTCAGAACAGATCTCACGTCATCTTCTGAAAGCCAGAGTATCTCCAAGCTCAACACCGGCACACAAAAAGATGTTATGGGAGATAATCTTAGCTGTATGCGATGGATCGCTATGACGTGGCTGTGATAGGCGGTGGTCCTGCAGGGCTGATGGCAGCGAAGCACGCGTCCATCTGTGGAGCCAGTACTGTTGTCCTGGAGGAGCATAGGGCCGTAGGATATCCTGTTCAGTGCGCCGGCCTCCTCGGAATCAGGGCGCTTGAGGCATCGGAGATACGTGAGGAGGGTTTCCTACTGAATCCCTTCAGGGGCGCTGTATTCGTCCCCCCGGATGGCTCCAGGCTTTCCTTCAGGTCGCCGGATATCAGGGCGTGGGCTGTCGACAGAAGGCTCTTCGACAGGAGCATGGCGGTAGAAGCCGTGCGTCATGGGGTTGAGATAATGCTCGGTGCCCATGTGAGGTCCCTGAGAAGATCTGGCGATCTGACGGTTCTGGAGCTGGGCGATAAAGAGATCGCGGCGCGCGCTGTTATATCTGCTGAGGGGGTGAGGGCATCGATAGCCAGACGCTCGGGCATCCCACCTCCAAAACGCCTCCTCTCCGGCGCCCAGGTTGAGGTGCCTTTCGATGTGGATGACATCGAGTCTGTGGAGGTGCATCTGGGAAGGGATATCGCTCCAGGCCTCTTCGCATGGGTGATCCCGATATCCAGGAGCTCAGCGAGAGTGGGTCTCTGCGCCACAGATGGCGCATGCTCCCACCTCAGGAGGTTCCTGAGCTCTGACAGGATAAATGATAGAATTCGCGGCTCTCCGGTCTCACTTGTTGTTGGAGGGCTGCCGCTCGGCCCACCTGATAGAACAGTTGCAGATGGTATGCTCGCAGTCGGGGATGCCGCAGCTCAGGTGAAGCCCACATCCGGCGGCGGTGTGTACCCCGGGCTCGTCTGCGGCCGCATCGCCGGAAGGGTTGCAGCCGAGCATGTTTTAAATGGAGGACAGCTTGAGAGGTACGAGCGCGAATGGAGATCCGCGATCGGCAGAGAGATCTCTCTGGGCATGAAGGTCAACGATACCCTCAGGCGCATGAGCGATGGGGATATCGATATGATGATAAGAAAGATCGCCTCCAGGCCGGAGGTCATAAGAGCGATCGAGAAGCATGGCGATATCGACAGGCCAAGTCGTGTGATTCTCCGGGTTCTGACGATGCTTGCGCTGGACCTCTCTTTTATCAGAACGATCCTGAGGGTTATGTTCTGAGAACCCTTTTCTGCGAATCTGCACGAACGCAAAATAGCCAGCTGCCCTCGGCAGTATATAGGGGCCCAGAAACTGAAGGCACTAAAGGATCACATCTCGCAGTCGGTTGCTGGTGCAGCTTTGAGACGGCTTCAAGATGAATCCGGCGATCAGCTCAGAAGCTTCAGCTGCTCCATCTCGCCCTCAAGCCTGTGCAGCTCCTTTGTGTCAAGAGAGAGCGGATCGATGTGCACAAGCATCACAGCTCCCCTCAGTGAGACCTCATCCCTCTGCGACTGTATGAACCTAAGCACGGTCTCGTAGTTGCTCTGTGTTATGAGGTATCCGATGCCCTCCATGAGTATCACAGGGTACTCCGCCCTCCTAAGGAAATCTGATATCATCGAGCTGAGCCTCGGGAAGTTCGTGGGATCCACGGATCTGAACTTTCCCTCCTCTGTCTTCTGCGTGAGCCATATGACCCTCTCAGGCGAGATCCCGTACTTCTCACGGAGGCTCTCCGGGTTGTACCTCGATATGCACAGCCCATCGAGCCCTGCGTGGATCAGCTCGCTGAATATCTCAAAGCACCGAACCGGCTTGTCCTCCTCGATAGCATATGTCGTTCCCGGATTCAGTATCAGCTCGTAGATGCTGAATCCGTACTTGTCGATGAGCGGCCTCAGCACCTTTACAGAATCGAAACCGGGATCGGTTCTGCTCACACAGGCGCAGATGCGCCTTATTATAGTGAAGAAATGCCTCCTCGTGATCTTGCACCGCGTATCGATCTCGATCAGGCCCATGCCGCGCATGTCGGGATCGCAGGATGCGCCCTCAGCGATCCCTGACTGCTCGCTGAGAACAGAATTGGCGATATCCACTGCAGCCTCAGGAGACCTCGTCCCCCCGATTATGGCAAGTATGAACGCCCTGAGGAGATACGATGGCAGCGGGCCTGCAGTGAATATCAGCCCTTTTACTTCCACAGGCTCCACCTCGGATACGCCACAGAAGCCGATGAAGTCGGGCGAATCCGCCAGGATGAGCCTGGTGTTTGTTCTGTGAATGAGATTCTCCAGCTGACTTACAAAATCCAGCACGTCCTCCTCAGGTATCACTTTTTCATTGGCGAGCACTAGATGCTCAAGATTATCCAGAAGTATCACACCCTTCCTGCTCGTCTCGACGAATGTCTTTATCGTGAGGAAGAGCAGCGGAAGGTTCGCGGGGGATATCTGCTTCTCCCTGCCCTCTCTCTTCGGGTTCAGCCATATGATCGGCGTCTCCCTTAGACCGCACCTGCTTCTCACATCCTCCGGCGGTCTCCGTGTGACACAGAGCCCCTCAAATCCGTGCGTCACCTGATCTGTGAAGACCTCGTATGCCTTCTCAGCTGAGAAGTATATCTTTCCAGGCTCGAGCCTGAATTTCAGCGGAGCAGCCCCCATTCTCTCAGCAACCGGCCTGGGCGTGATCTGCTCCTCCACTATGATCCTCGTCGTCGATGTGCCAAGTGATCCTGTGAGAACCCTCTCCACGTGATCCCAGAGATCGAGGAGGTGCCTGGCATCGACCCTCTCCCTGGAGACGCCAAGCCTTGCAAGATCCGCGTCTATAAGCATCCTGGCCTTCTCCGCTCCTATATACCTGGCCAGCATCGACTCGACCTCATCAACCGTCCCCAGTCTTATGGCCGGCCGCTCGATCGGAATCGCGCCCCTCCTCTCGCTGAATATCTCTACAAACCCCTCTGCCTCGACCCTCTCCTCAGGCGTGGGGGTGCTCATCAGGGAGAAGAGCACATAGAGGCTCGCGTTCGCGAAGAGGCTCCAGAACACCGAGTTCGTCCAGGGGTCCAGATCCACGCCGAAAAGGTTTGTCGGAATGAGCGCAGATATACCGAACGGTCCTGAGTCCAGGATCGACTGCGAGAGCCAGCCGGCCCTGGCAACTGTGGGAACAAGCGCAGTGTAGATCCAGAGCACAAACCCTGCGCTCATGCCTGCGATCGCCCCCTCCCTGCTGCCCTTTCTCCAGTAGAGACCTCCGATCACCGCAGGCCCCATCTGGCTTGCGGCCACAAATGATACCAGGCCGATATCAACAAGGCTCTGGTACTCGACGGCTCTGGAGTAAATGTATCCGAGCACCACCACCAGGAGGATGTTGATGCGCTTGGCGTTGAGCAGAAGACCAGGGAGATCCCTGCCCCTCCCTATGTACCTCATGAGGTATGGCAGCTCGAGCTCGTTCAGCATCATGTGACCGACTGCAACGCTGTCCACCAGCACCATCGCAGTGGCTGCAGAAGCGCCCCCTATGAACACGAGCGCAGCGAGAGGTATGTTGCCCATGGAGTAGGGGATCTCTATGACGAACATATCCTTCACGCCGGGAACATCTAGAATCATACCGGCGCCGGCTATCGCTGGAACGAAGAGGTTTATCAGAAGGAGGTAAAGCGGGAAGAGCCACATCGCCTTTCGTATATGAGATTCATCAGCGTTCTCAACAACCATGACGTGAAACTGTCTGGGGAGAAGAAATGCAGCGAAGAAGGATATCAGCGTGAGCGAGAACCAGGATGTGTAATCTATGTTGATGAGATGAGAGAACTCCTCTGTTGACAGGACACGATCTATTATCTCAGAGTATCCGCCGAATATCCCCCATGTTATGTAGGCGCCAGCGATAACGAACGCAGTCAGCTTGACTATGGACTCGAATGCGACCGCTGCGACAAGCCCCTCGTGCCGCTCCATCGGATCAAGGTGGCGCGCTCCGAAGATTATCGCGAATATGCCAAGCAGTACTGCCACAACCAGCCTCGTGCCCCAGAAGCTCTCCCCGCCGCTTATTATCTGTATTGAGCTGGATATGGCTATGAGCTGGAGTGCGACATACGGTATGACGACCATCAGGCTCACAGCGGTCACTATTGCGCCTATGGCGTAGCTTCTGCCGTACCTGAAGCTTATGAAATCGCTGACAGATGTGAGACGGTACTCCTTTGATATGCGGACTATCTTGCGTATCATCACCCATCCAAGGAGCATCGCAAGTGTCGGGCCGATGTATATCGTGAGAAACTCCAGGCCGCTTGTCGCAGCTCTACCGATGCTTCCATAGAATGTCCATGCTGTGCAGTATACCGCCAGGGATAACGCATAGACATATGGATTTGAGACTATGCTTCTGCCGGCCTGCCTCTGTCTGTCCGCGTAGTACGCTATTAAGCTCAGCAGCAAGAGGTAGGAGACCATGAGGGCGAATGCGAATAGTGGCGCGCTCACATGGATCCCCTCCTGTCGAAGATGTATGCCCAGAGGATCACAAGCAACCACACAAGAAGGATGTAAAACAGTCGCTCGGGGAATCCCAGTATCCTCTCATCGGGGCTGGGTATCGAGAGGAGCGGCCAGTTGAACAGAGCCACGGCTATTATGAATGCCAGCACCCACAGTTCGATCTGCTCGAAGAGTCCTTTCGTTGATATGGTCATGGCCTACAGTCCCGGGTAAACCGTGATGCCCTTCGATGTTATATCGAGAGCATGCTTCCCAGCGCGATGAGAGGTGCCCATCATCTTGAGTATCTCCAGGGATCGCCTTCTGGTCCTGCCTATCTCCATGTTGTATAGTATTATCACCCCATCTGTTATGCAGGCGATATCCTGCGGATACGGGGTGCTCGATCTGGATTCAGCTGTTATCAGGACCACACTGTTCCAGCTCTTCATCATGGCGCCCAGCCTGAAGAGAAATCTGCTGTAGCCATCCTTCAGAACCGTTCTGAGAAAGGGGAGGGAGTCTATGACCACTCTTCTGGGATGAAAGCTCCTGACCTCACGATCCATCAGCTCCAGGATCTCGTCCTCATCACCCCCCTCGATCACCTCCCCGAGATCAACGTACCTTATCAGGGTGCCGAAGTGCCTGTGATCCACAAACTCGTAGGTGGAGATGAACCTGAGCATAAGCTCGGCAGGCTCGCTGAGGGCCATGAAGTATATCCCGCGCTCACCAAGCTCCGCTCCCTTGAAGAGGTACTGCATGCACAGGGTCGTCTTTCCGCTGCCGGTCTCCCCAGAGATAAGAACGCTGGAAGGTACCGGTATCCCGCCCTCCAGCATCTCATCCAGCCCGGGAATCCCCGTGGGCATCTTCTCTATCTGTCCCGTCCGACCGCCTCCATTCTGTGGCGGAGCATGAAATCCTGAATCCTAACCGATCAATTACCATCTCTTATTATTTCTCTTTTGTCCGTGAAGAGAATCTGCAGGAGAGCCGGGAAGGCCAGGAGGCGTCAGATATGATGCAAAAACGCATACCCTGATCTGGTGTCGATGACCTTAAAGTATGGATTATCTGAGAGATGCTGAGATTGGTAATCTCTTGCGGGATGATGAACAGGTCAGGGATGCGCGGATCTCAATGATCCAGGTACGTTATGAAGGAGACATCGATACAGATCCGGCCGAGCGCATCTCCCGCTGATCCGCCAGCATGACGAGGGCGCAAACTTGGGTCGCTCTTATGTGTTTGGCAACTTGCAGGTCGTGCAGTGTGTCGCTGAACGCACTTATTCATTCACCAAGAATGCATGGCAGGACCAGTGCTTCTACGGGCAAGTTATCATATGGATAAGAGCGACTTGGGTTTAAGGGAGTAACATGGAGCAGAACAGCCCAGATCAAGGCTTCAGCCCGAACTCCTTAAGCCTGTGAATGGCATCCCTGCGGGCGCTCTGATGCTCTCTGAGGAACTCCCTGATCCTGGCTGCGGCATTCTTCTTGCACGAGCCGCACATCTGCCTGCCGCTTCTGCACTCCTTGTACAACTCCTCCAGCTCACTGTCATCCTCAGCGAGGTGGAAGAGCAGGAACTCGTAGACAGCACACCTCTCAGGCTCTCCGCCATAGCGCCGCTGCTCTGCCAGGGATTGCCTCCCTCCGGTTATCGCCTTCATGACCTTGTTCGCGGCCTCCTCAGGATCCTCTGTCAGCGCTATGTGGCTCTCAGGACGGCTGGACGACATCTTTCCGCCTGTCAGGCCGGTCATGAACCTGTGGTATATCGATGCTGGGGGGATGAATCCGAACTCGCCGTTCTTCACCTCGACCTCTCTTATTATCTCATCGATCTTCTCAGCGTTGTCACCATCGAAGAGATCTATGTGCTCCGAGTACTGCCTGATCCTGTACCCGGCATCGATCAGTGCATTTGCAGCCGCTGTGATGAGATCCGGGCCCGCCGCCTTCCCCCGGATGCTTATGTATCCCTCCCTCTGCTCGACCAGAAATTTTCGCATCCTGTATGCGAGATCCCTGGTCAGCCTCATGTGCGCGTCCTGGTCAGATCCCACCGGAACAACAACAGGCTTCGGACCTCCGTAGTCTGGAAGCTGCGGATGGAGTATATCCGCCCCCTGAGCCATCACGCTCTCCATGTGGCCGATGGAGGTCTCTCCGGAGAATCCATAGATCGCACTTACCTCTGAGAAGTTCGTCTCTGCAGCCAATTCGAATGCAAGATCCCTCATCCTGTAGTTCTCTGACTGGAAGTATATGTGGCCGGTGGGCTCGAAGCCGAGCGCTATGAGGCTCAGGATGTAATCGTTGATCCCGAGCTCCCTGCATCTCTGCCAGCTGATCCCGCGCACGGCATGCGCCTCCATGTTTGCGATGGCCACGAATGCGTCCGCGCCGTGCCTCTGATGCCATATGATCTCATTCATCACCATCATGTGTCCGAAGTGCGCTCTGCCGCTGGGCATGAAGCCGCTCATGACCGCAAAGGGCCTGCGCTCCTTCATCGCCCTGAGAACGACATCGTAATCTCTGTGCCCGAATATGATGCGCCTTCTCATGTAGGGATGCGGATCGTCAATCTCCGGCAGGATCTCCTCAAATCGCGAGATTCCAAACTCCTCGAAGAGCTTTGAGTAATCTTCGACCTGAGACGAGCCCCATGGATCCAGCTTCACTTCCATGGCTGGGGGCAATGATCCGGACGTATATTTAAGTTATCTCCTTCGATGTGATCACTCTTGTGTGTTTGGCAACTTGCAGGCCGTCAATGTGGTTGCTGAACTCACTTGATCATTAACAGAGAATGCATAAGATGACCAGTGCTTCTACGGGCAACTTATCATATGGATAAAAGCGAGCGCTTCTTCCTTATTCGGACACCTCTCTGACAGCAATGCCAAAAGTTATGAACATGTAGATACAGCTTCTGTAAGTCTGTGTGAGAAATATGGTGCTCGATAACCTAGGCGGATCGCTTCGAGGTGCCCTGAAGAAGATAGCCTCGGCAACACGTGTTGATAAGGCTCTTGTGGATGACGCTGTGCGCGACATTCAGCGCGCCCTCCTCCAGGCTGATGTGAATGTAAAGCTCGTGATGAGCCTCTCGAACAGGATACGCGAGCGTGCACTCAACGAAAAGCCCCCTGCGGGGATGAATCCCAGGGAGCACGTGATAAACATAGTCTACCAGGAGCTGATCAACCTCGTCGGCAGGGGCACAGACATCCCTCTTAAAAAACAGACGATCATGCTTGTTGGCCTCCAGGGCAGCGGCAAGACGACGACAGCTGCAAAGCTCGCGACATACTTCCAGAGGAAGGGGTTGAGAGCTGCTGTCATATGCGCAGACACGTTCCGGGCGGGGGCATACGATCAGCTCAAGGCGCTCTGCGACCGCCAGGGGATATTCTTCTACGGGGAGAAGGGAAACAAAAACGCGCCTGAGGTCGCGAAGAACGGCCTGGAGGCGACAAAGAAATATGATGTGCGCATAGTGGATACGGCCGGCAGGCACGCGCTCGAGAGCGATCTGATCCAGGAGATGAAGGATATCCATGCGGTTGTGAACGCAGACCAAAAGCTGCTCGTCATGGATGCCGCAATCGGCCAGCAGGCGAGCGAGCAGGCCAGGGCCTTCAACGAGGCCGTGGGGATCACAGGAGTGATAATAACAAAGCTTGACGGCACCGCGAAGGGCGGTGGGGCGCTGAGCGCGGTTGCAGAGACCAAGACGTCCGTCGCATTCATAGGCGTTGGCGAGACCGCATCAGATCTGGAGAAGTTCGAGGCTGACAGGTTCATATCACGCCTTCTCGGCATGGGCGATATTAAGGGATTGATCGAGAAGGCCCAGGAGGTGCAGATCGAGAGCGATGTCGATGTCGATGCGATGATGAAGGGCAAGTTCACCCTGAAGGACATGTACAAGCAGCTCGAGGCCATGAACAAGATGGGCCCGCTGAAACAGATAATGCAGATGCTCCCGATCGGCGGAATGGGCATCGAGCTCTCCGATAAGGAATATCAGGTCACAAAGGAGAGACTCGACGCATACAGGTTCATCATGGACTCCATGACTGAGGAGGAGCTTGAGGATCCAAAGATAATAAACGCCAGCCGGATAAAGAGAATCGCACGCGGAAGTGGCACGCGGCCGGAGCTGGTCAAGGAGCTTCTGAAGTCACATGCTGCAATGCAGAAGGCCATAAAAGGAATGAGAGGGGGCATGGGGCGTATGAACGTGAAGAAGCTCATGAAGCGGCTGGGCCAGCCGAAGGTCTAGACCTTCGATTCCTCATACGCGATCCATACGATTACTATCCCCACCAGGATCAGAAGCGGACCGATGGACCCCTTGATGATGTCTGCTGTGTACGACCACCAGTTCAGACCGTACAGCCAGCTGTTGTGCCCAGACCATGCAGGGTCTGCCATGGCCCATATTCCAGTGATGACCACCAGAATGCCAATGATCACCTTCAGAAGATCTCCAATCCTCAAAGCATATCCCTCCTTTCGGATGATGTCCATGATGCTGATGATGCAAGTAAATTGCAGATTTTGGTATATGAGCCAAGTGGTTGTTCTGGAGGACGTGTCCGAATAAGGAAGATGTGCTCATAATAATCAGAATCCTTAAACCTCGAACGCTCTTATGTATTCAGCAACTTGAAAGACATGCAAGCTTGTTGCTGAATGCACTCATTCGCTCGCCACGAGCGCATAGCATGACTGGTGCCTCTTCGGGCATGTTATCTGATGGATAAGAGCGACCTCGAATATCTGGCCCGGAACTCTTGTTCGGAGAGATCCGTTCTGGAACCCAAGTCCCGGGCGAACCCCCTCGCCTTCTGGAAAGGTATTTAAATAATGCTACATACTGGTACATTAACGATTTACTTCGTGTTACAAAAGAGGTGATATGATTGCATGCACGTCTGCCCCTCGTTGTTCTGATGCTTCTGATGCTGCTTCCCGTCTCTCACGCCCAGGAGCCTCTCTGGCTCGGTCGTGGCGCCAATGAGGCTGTGGTGAATCTCGATGTGGGGGCGAGGTCTTCTGGTTATGTCCCCTCATTCGGGGCGAGGGGATTTGCAGCGCCTGCATCCCCGCAGGTGATGGCGCTGAGCCCTGGAGCAATGATACATCAGGCGGAATCATTGCTCTCTGAGGCGGAGAGAGCACGGGATGATGTCCTCTCGATCCACAACCTGACGAGACTTATGGCTGTTTACGCATCCGAGAACGCGAGCATCGCGAGATCAATGGCCGAATCAGCTGAGATGAGCGCCAGAAGAGCCGAGACAGGCGCATATGAATGCAGAGTGGTGCTCAACGAGACGGAGCGCGTGAGATCTCAGGTCCTCTCGATCTACAACCTGACGAGACTTATGGCTGTTTACGCATCCGAGAACGCGAGCATCGCGAGATCAATGGCCGAATCAGCTGAGATGAGCGCCAGAAGAGCCGAGACAGGCGCATACGAACGCAGGGTGGCGATCAACGAGAGCAGCTGATCTCCTGAAGCAGGATCTGTCGTGCACTCGTATCATTGCTATCAGAATGTGACACCGCGGGATTTATGAGGTATGGTGCCGCTGACCGGAGATTCCTGAGAGCGTTCGATGAATTGAGTACACAACCGCATGATCAAAGATGGATGGGGTCTCCACAAAAGGGGCCGGCTGTCCCCATCCGGAAAGATTTTTACAGTTTGGAATTCTGGGTAAAGCAGTGAGACCTTGAACATCAAGCGTGGCTGGATTGTGGCTGTGCTTATCGTAGCGCTCATCGCCATAGCCTACTTCATGTTCCCCCTCATGGATGGCATCATCCTCGGCACGGTCTTCGCATACATAGGAAGACCGATACGCGATATGTTCGGGAACAGGAAACGCCTCGGATCAGCCATAGCCTCCATATGGATAATAGTGCCAATCTCACTCGTTCTGATCCTGGGGGTTATGGAGATAGCGAACCTGTTCATGTGGATCGCCCAGAACCAGGGGAGCATAGCGAGGGAGATAAGCGGCACAATATCAGGCCTCGAGATCCCTGAGGAGATATACACGCTCATCACAGGAAGCCTGCAGAACGTTCTCAGCTTCATGGCAGAACTCGCTGCGAGGATGCCGCTCTTCGATTACGGCAGGAGGATGATCCTGCTCGCAATAAATCTTGTACTCTCGATACCTGTGTGCTACTTCCTTCTCTGCGACGGCGAGCGGTTTGTTGAGTCCTGGTTCACCATACTCCCCGAGGAGAGGCTTGATATATACAGGGTGTACTTCGAGAGGATCGACAGGATCCTGAGCGGCGTATTTCTCGGTAGCATGTACACCGCGATCGTCGGAAGCGTGATCTCTGCCGTAGTCTTCTACGCATTCGATGTCCCAAGGCCGTTTGCTATGGCGAGCCTGGTTTTCATAGCAGGTCTGGTGCCTGTGCTGACGGCATGGGCTGTCATTGTCCCGATATCGATATACAGATACATCCTACTGGGCCCGGCCGAGGCTCTCATGTTCTTTGCCATCGCATCCGCCCTGATCTACCTCCCATCGGAGCTGATCATACGGCCGTACCTGGTGGCTGCACGCTCATCCATACATCCGCTGCTTGTTATACTCTCTTTCCTGGGCGGGGCGATGGTTGCCGGAATAGGCGGTTTCTTCCTCGCCCCAGCGATCATGGGCGTGATCGTGGGCATATACCAGGTCAGAAGGGAGCAGATTCTGGCGAGAGAGCAGAGCGAGCAGGATCTCTGAGGTGGAGGTATGCGGTTCTGCATAGAGACCCATGGCTGCACAGCGAACATCGGGAACTCCATGGAGCTGAGGAGGATGCTGATCGCGCACGGGCACCAGGAGAGCGATCTTGATGATTCAGATGTAGTTATACTCAACACATGTGCGGTGACGTCGCGCACAGAGAGGGACATGCTCAGGCGGATCGGCGAGCTCAGAAGCAGGAGGCTGATAGTTGCAGGCTGTTTGCCTGCTGCCATTCCGGAGCTGATTGTGGGTTTCGAGGCGTTGGGCGTTCTGAACAGAGATGGCATGGAGAAGGTCCTCGATGCTCTTGGAAGATCTGAGAATCCGGAACCGGATCGTCCAATTCCGTGCCTGCCCGGCAGCCTGTGCGGCGTTGTCTCCATCTCAGAGGGTTGCCTCGGAGCATGCACATACTGCATAGTAAAGAAGGCCAGGGGGCCTCTGAGAAGCAGAGAGCCGCGCGAGATAGAGAGCGATGTCAGGCATCTCATAAATAGCGGTGCTGTTGAGATCCAGCTGGCATCCCAGGATGCCGGAGCTTACGGATGTGACATCGGCACGTCCCTTCCGGAACTGCTCGATCTGCTCTCCGATATGGGCGGAGCGTTCATGATACGGGTGGGAATGATGAACCCAAGCTCTGTCCTGAGGATTCTCGACGATCTCCTGGATTCGTACAGGAGCGAGAAGATATACAGATTTCTCCACCTTCCGCTCCAGTCTGGTTCCGACAGGGTTCTGGAGAGAATGGGGAGGGGCTACACATCAGCGGATTTTGTTCATATCGTAAATGAGTTCAGGTCAAGATTTCCGGATATCTCGCTCACGACCGATGTCATAACCGGCTTTCCTGGCGAGACGGATCAGGACTTCAGAATGACTGAGAATGTGATAAGAACAACCCAGCCTGACAAGGTGAACGTCACGAGATACTCGCGGAGACCTCACACGCCCGCCTTTATGATGCATGACATGCCGGACAGGATAAAGAAGGAGAGGTCACGCAGGATGACAGAGCTCTGGAAGGAGATCGCCCTGCTCCGGAACAGCCGGTACACAGGGCATGAGCTGGATGTGCTGGTCACGGAGCATGGGAGAGCTGGCAGCATGAAGGGGAGGACCAGGAACTACACCGGAGTCGTGGTCCATGGTGCCAGCTACATCGGAAAATGGGTTAGAGCAAGGGCGACAGATGCAACGCCCTTCTACATAAAGGCCAGATGCACTGGAAGTCTGTGGACACTCTGACCTGACCGAAAGTTTACAGGAGCACAACTGTCAGCTACGTGAGGGCCATGAGCTCCAGCTTCATGCGCTCCCGATCGCTCATATCAGATCCTGTGTTGGATGCGAGCGAATCGTCAGGCACGTATGTCAGCGTCAGCTTCCTGCGCTTGCCGTATGTGAGCCTGACGTGCTTGGGATCGAGTTCGGAGGCACGCTTCATAACTGTGATCACTGTCGTTTTATTGAGGCCCAGCATGTCCACCAGCTCCGCAGTGGTGTAGTCCCCTGGCCTCTCACTCATGATCTCTATCAGCGCCCTGGCATGCTTGTCTATCGCACGCCCCTCGCCGTACTCGAGATCCTTTGAGGCCCTGGCATGCCTCGCCCGAAGCTGTGTCTTCAGATCTGCAACCTCTTTCGATAATCTGTCCACCTGATCGATCAGCCGGCCGAGCAGCTCGACATCCCTTCCAGATCCAACACTCTCCGTCAGTCTGTTTACGGCAGTTATGAGCTCGATCATGGCCTGCTCTTCCTTCAGCTTCCTTTCAGTCTCAGCGGCCTTATTTTTATACAGCTCTAAAAGCTCTTCGAACATCTGCTTACACCTATCACTTGTATAGTTTGTTTGGGTGATGCAAAATATTATTTGTTCTTAAACAGACGCTACTATATATAGATTTCGATGTACACTCTGCGGTTTCCGTGTGAGAGATGGCCGGGCTGCAGCGATCTGCTCGGCCCGATCAGAGTTTGTACATCAGAGCTTTCATGCCAGCCTCCAGCACTGGGAATGTACGGTCGCATTACTGGGTCATGTAGTGTGGTGTGCTTCTGAGATGGTCGTGTATCCGATTATTGAACGTCTATCAGGAATCGCCGGTAAACGGCACCATACCCCATAAATCCTGCGGTGTCACATTCTGATAGCAATGATACGAGTGCACGGCCCCTGAGATCCAAAGCATGCGAACGGTCATACTTCATGACGCATTCTTCAGGGTACTGCAGTTCGGCTCAATCTCTTTGCTGGATTCGAACCCACTAAGGACGCAATCATAAGATATTCCCCTGTACCTGTGCCCTGGACCATATCAGTCATCTGCACGGACCGTTGATCGATTCATGCCGGTGATTCGGCGACCAGTAATCTCGCAGAAAGATGTGGTGCCGGTTGACGTTGGTTCGAGTGCCAGAGTCTGCCTCTCCGGCGATTCAACCACAAGCTGCTGTGTTGGATAAGTCCTGAAAATCAGTAAGCAGAAGACAATTCCAGGAATGGATGGGGAACAGACCGGAATCGACATATAGAGACGAAAATATGGAAAAGTTATCCAACACAGCACCACAAGCTGATCGATAATTCCATCATACGATCAGACATCGCACATGTTCGTTCACAAGATATATGCTTTCACTGTAACAGGAAGCTGACGGATATCTCCTATCATGATGTCCGCAACCTCCAGCAGCCTGGGGTGTGGGTCTGGATTCTGCTGGACCGTGAGCACTCCGAGATCTGCCTCCTCCAGGGCATAGATATCGTTGAGACCATCGCCGACCATCACCACAGCCCTGTGATTCTCCTTGAGCCTCTTAACGATCTCCTTCTTACGTATCGGATCGGCAACAGAGCATATGTTTTCAGGATCTATGCCGTAATCGATGAGATGGATCAGACTCCTTGGGCTGTCGCCGGAGGCTATGTAGATATCCGCCCCCATCGCTCGGAGCTCATCCAGGACAGATTTGACACCAGGAAACGGCACACCTCCGGTGCTCACAATGTAGGGGACTGTCATATCCATAGAGTCCACGATTATTCCAGTTGTGTGATACGTCTCAGGGCATCTCTGCCTGACGGCATCATGCGCCACCAGGAGATCCCTGACGGTCGCATCTGAGCGTCTTATCGCCTCAAGCGCATCCGATTGAGAGACCGGTGTGCTGTAGCAGCTTATCTCTATGCCCTCTGAGCACAGCTCTATCAGCCTGAGCAGATGCGTGTCCTCGGGATATCTCCGGACATCCCCCGGATCCATCTGAGGCACGACAAGCGCCCTGCCCGGCCTCTCTATTATAAGCTGCGCTGTCACTATCCTCTCCAGGATCCGCCGGCGGAGGAGATCATTGGCCACACGGTACATCCGGAGGAGTGTGCCTGCGACATCAAGAACGACTGCCAGCTCGCCCATCGCCATTCGGTATTCACGGAAGGGTGATGAACGTATCGCTCCTGAGCGCATCTAGGGAGAAAGTACGTTACATTTATAGTATTCCGCATAAGTTGATATAATATTTCGTATTACATAAAATCATCTATGAAGTAGGACCTGTCCAGTAGCTTTTAAATGGATTTACATGAAGCGACGCAAAGGACTATAGCCGCTCGTTCAGGCCAGGCGCATGGATCCTGTGGATCCACGGATCTCCTGTCTATGCCTTTGATCCTCTCACGTTCAGCTCTTCGATCCGGCGATATGCTGCCTCTGCCCCGCAGAAGGTCTATATCGCAAAAATATATACCCAAAAAGATATTGCTGTAATTTGCCATGAAGGACATTTCGAATCGCATCGCTGCGCTGGCTGCAGGGGCGCTCGAGCCGATCATCTCTGCGATGGACGCCCCCACGATCTCACATGAGATTGTGGCTGGTGGCAGGCGCTGGATGCTGGAGGTGAGCGACGCGCATGTATCCTGCAGGTGGTGCATTGCGGATTGCCTGGAGCTCCTGGAGAGGGCTGCAGAAGAGCTGGGCGTGCCTTTGGAGGAGGAGCTGGTCGTGAGACATCCTGAGATGGAGTTCAGCGAGAACATGGTCACCGGCTTCTTCGAGGCCTGGAGAGGGGTTGCAGTCAGAAAGAGGAACCCCATGGAGGATATACTCGACGCCCTGATCTCCGAGCTCGAGATGCGAGGGGTCAGCATATCTCTGGAGGAGGATTTTCTGGTGCTATCCAAGCGCAGATCGATGCGCTGAAACTCCCCACAGGGTGTGCTTTTCGGGCGCGCGGGGCGGTGGAGAGTCCGGTATGCAGGCTGAAGTGGTTGACCATCACTCAGCCCTGGAGCGGGCTGCAGCCTCTGCTATTCACATCGATATATGTGGGAAAGCCCATCGCGTTCAGCTCATCCTCGCCGAGGAGAATGGTGTGGCCCTGGGAATCAGAGGCCCTGAGCCATGATACCCGCCATCTACCAGGCTCTGCGTCTTCTGATATACAGATGTCGCCCTGGTAGATGGCACCGCTGCTGCCCGAACTCACTGTCTGGTTCAGCTGCACCTCAGCAGACATCCCGCCGGATGGGCTGACGAGCCTTATCGCTGGAGGAGACGCTCCGATCCCGGAGAGCGTGACCGATACGTTGAGCGCATCCACGGTGGCGTTCAGGACGCGCGGCTCGATCGTGAGATTCAGCAGATCGGGTCCGAGCCTGGCGTCGGAGGTATCTGATGCCCTATCATCTGCACCACCCGACGGCTCACCGCCCGCAAGGACTATCTTCTTCTCGATGGAGAAAACCCCCACCATATCATCAGTCCTGAATCCGTACATCGCTGGGTGGAGCGATGCGCCCTCTCCAATCCCGTATGAGATGTGCGCCCATGCTGATGAGACCTGAATGAGGGAGAGGATGACGATCAGAAGCAGCGCCACTCTGCACATCTGATGGGAGATGATCTTCATGGTAGATGAAGGTTGCTCAGAGCCTCATGGAGAGGTGGGGTGAAGGAACCGTGTTTCCTGGAAAGACACTGCTCCATTGATCACGGAACTGCAGTTTACCCTGCGAGATCTCCGGGATACACACAGCTGCGCCGCTGAATGTTACCGAGATCCTCATCTGCCACCGATGAATATCAATGCTGTCTTCTGGATCTCATGATGTGCGCTGCTGTAACCGCGAGCAGTGACCACATCGCACTCGCTGCTGGAATCTGCCTCTCTGAGCCATGGCTCACGTTATTTGTTTCAGGATGCTCTCCTGCCATCTCTTCTTCAGCAATCACACTCTCCTCGCTCACGTTCTCGACGATCAGATGGAAGCTCCTGTAGTTTGGAGGAGAGCCCTTTGCAGCGATACCGACCTCTATCGTATGATTTGCGGGAGGGACATCACCTGCGGACAGGTTCACATTGAAGGTCATCCGGCCGCCAGGATAGACCCATCTGGCTCTAGTCACATTCGAGACTGATATGCCAGGAGGCAGGCCTCTGAACACGAGCCTGGCATACGCTCCGTCACCGCCTATATTCTGTATGGTTATAGGTAGTGTTATTGTGGTGTTTGGCTGAATGCTCACATCAGGCGCGTCAATGACCTTGAAGTACGGCGTGGCAGCCGCAGCACTCAGAGCCGCATATATAAACACAATCAGGGCGAGTTTTCTCATGATAGTCACATTCTCAAACTTTATAAAAGCGTTTCCGGCGTCATCCACGGCCGGATGCTCTGAGTGCTGAAATTCAACTGTAAGATCACTGCGCTTCCCCGGACGCTCACTCCGAGAGGCGCAGGAGTATGCCCGTGTTCCTGGCCCGCTCGATCGTCATCTCCAGGGCGATCAGTCCTGCGATCATATACCCGGCCACCATCACCGCTCCTGTCACGATACTGTGATCCCCAAAGCCGTAGGCTGATCTGTAGTACTCCAGAAAATAAGTCAGCGGCACAGCATGTGCCATGAACTGGAGCGGCTCCGGAAGAACGCTGACCGGATAGTATATCCCGCTTATGAGCATTATCACCCCGCTCAGGCTCCACGCCGCGACGTCCGCCTTCTGACCGAAGAGGAGTATCGAGATGCAGACGATCATCCCTATGATGGCTGAGACCGCGAAGACCCCTGCCAGAAATATCAAAACTGTGTGTATACCTCCTGCGAGGAAATCAAAGCCGAAGAGGATTCTGCTGATAACAACAAGTATCGTGAATGCAAATGTTCCACGAACCATCCCGAAGAGCAGGGCGCCGAGCACAAGGTGGTACCCACGCACAGGAGAGACGAACGTGTTCTTTATGCTCTTCGACCACATATCGAACAGCAGAACATAGGCGACATCTATCTGGCATATCTGAAGGATCGTCAGCCCGATCGCCCCCACGAGGAGAAACGCAACTGTGTCCCCCTCCACACCCAAAAACCTGGTCATCAGACCGATGGAGAGAAGGCTGATCAGCGGCCAGAAAACGAGCTCGAAGACCGTGAACACGTTCCTCTTGGATATTATCCAGTTCTTGTATGCCGCGGAGAGACACTTGTTGATCTCACCCTGCAAGCTCAATGAACACATCCTCCAGATCCGGCTCTTCAAGCTCCAGCTCAAGTATTTCAGCGCTTTGGAATGTGCGCATGACCCTGCTGAAGGTCGCCTCGTTTTTATCGATGACAAGATCTGCCCTGCCCGTTGAAAGATCCGCGGATATCAATCCCGGAATCGACCGCAGGGCGTTCGCGTCTACATCTCCCCTGTACCTTATCGTCAACCTCTCTCCAATCTTCAGGCTTCTCTTCAGCCTTGCCGGCGTGTCCTGGGCGACGATGCGCCCCTCCTTCAGGAACGCTATCATCCCGCAGAGCTCCTCGGCCTCTGGCATGTAGTGGGTGGTCATGACAACAGAGACGCCCATATCCCTGTGAATCCTCCTGACCAGCGCTCTCGTCCTCTGGGCCATCTGCGGATCCAGGCCGGTCGTCGGCTCATCCAGAAATAAAAGCTTCGGACCGTTCAGCATTGCCTTCGCAAGTGATAGTCTCTGCTTCACACCGGTCGAGAGGTTCTCGAACCGGGTGTCCTGATACTGGTAGAGATCGAAGCTCTCCATCGACCAGTCCACGGCTCTCTCGAGCTCTCTTCCATGGAGACCGTAGAGCATGCCTGAGTGGCGCAGGTTCTCCCTGACGGTAAGGCTCCATGGAAAGTTCGGCTTGCCTGTGCTTATGTTTATGAGCTTCCTGACCTCATGTGTCTTCCTCCGCGCGTCTATCCCCAGAATGGTGAGCTCGCCCCTGTCAGGGTAGATGAGCGTGGAGAATATCGAGAGCAGAGTGGTCTTCCCGGAGCCGTTCGGACCGAGTATGCCGAATATCTCCTCTCCATCTATCAGGAGATTGATATCCCTGAGAACCTCTTTTTTGCTCCGGAACAGCGTGTTGAAGCTCTTGCATATCCCTGAGGCACGGACCGCATCATTCATGGCTCAATTGACCTGATCCTCCGTCGGATACAACCGAAATCTGTGGGCACTGTTTATCTCATGATCCATCTTCCATTTATTTCCTTCGTACGGGCACTCCGGAGTTTCCATCATTCAGCGAGCACATCGATCTCAGAATGTTCAGCGGCAGCTCGTTCATGTGAGTGCCTCCACGGAGCGCATACTTCAAACAGCACCCTCTCCTGCGCCCAGACGTCTAAGATCGGATAAGAATTTCCCGGCGCGGAGTCTGATGTGCCTCCTGAGATGTGCATCACCGGATGATACAGCCACGATGCAGCCCGGCCACCTCCCGCCCTCCAGGCCCAGATCGTGAAACTCAAGGGGATACAGATCAAGGCCCTCAGGAAAACCCGCGCTGTTCATGATGTGCCAGCTCATCGCCACCCATCCACGATCCCCAGCTTCTTTTAAAAGCTCGATGGCCCTCTCGTGATCCTGCGGGGTGGGCGGGTCGATGAGCAGAAGCCCTGGATCTTCTCTCTTCAGGAGATCCATGACGCCGGAGAAGCCATCACCCAGATGGAAATGCACATCAGGGCAACTGCGCCAGCTCTTTTCGACATCCACGCTGATATCCCAGAGCTCTGCCGTGACTCTCCGCCCGAAAGCTCTGCCGAGCCTCAGGACGAGCTGTGCTGAGCCAGGGTACCGCAGGAGCCGATCCCCGTTCATATCCTTCAGAACCGAGAAGTACGGGCTCTTGATCCATGATCTCACATGCCAGCACCTCCCTATGCCCCACATCCATTCCCCACCAGGCTCAAGCCAGTAATCCCGGTACCCTGCGTGCGATTCTGCATAAACCAGATCCGAACGGGAGAGCAGATACGCAGCAGCCTCTGATAGCAGAAAGTGCTTCCAGAGATCGCCTGCGTTTCCTGCATGCTCCCTGTGGTCATAGGTCATCCGTATCTCTTCAGGCCTCTCAGGGAAGCTATATCTTTTTGTTCGATAACCTCCCGTCTGGAGTCTCAGATCATATGCAGGAAGAGAGGCCGCTCAGGATCCTCCTCATGGGCAACCCGAATGTGGGCAAGAGCGTGATATTCTCGAGGCTGACAGGAGCTGATGCCATCTCCTCGAACTATCCAGGAACAACTGTGGGCTACACAGAGGGCAGCATGAATGTGCTGGGAAGGAGCGCTGCGCTGATAGATGTGCCCGGCGTGTATTCACTCGATCCAAGTTCGAAGGCTGAGGAGGTCGCGAATCTCATACTCGACCAGGGCGCAGATCTCATAGTCAACGTTGTGGACGCGACAAACCTGGAGAGAAACCTGAATCTCACCCTGGAGCTGCAGGAGCGCGGGATACCGATGGTCGTCGCCCTCAACCTCTGGGATGTGGCTGTCAGGAAGGGTCTCGAGATAGACGTCGAGAGGCTCTCGGAGGAGCTGGGCATAAAGGTCGTGCCCACGGTTGCTGCCAGCGGCCTGGGGATACGCGATCTCGTTGAGGCGATCGGGAGCTCGATGGGCTCAAGACCACCTTCGTTGAGCCTCGATCCCGCAGAGAGATGGCAGAGGGTTGGTGAGATCGTGTCGAGGGTGCAGAAGGTCCACCACCGCCATCCATCTCGCCTCGAGCGGCTGGAGGATATCACGATACGACCATGGACCGGAATACCCGTGGCGCTCGTGGTGCTCTATATCTCATTCAGCCTGATCGTGGGAGCTGGAGAGATCTTCATGGAGAGGGTGAGCGATCCTCTTTTCGTCAGGTACAGCTACTGGATCTTCGCGATGGCTGACAGATACGCATCGGGTTTCGCGCATGACATCCTTGTGGGGAGATCGCCAGAGCTGCTCGAATCTTTCGGCCTTCTGACAACAGGACTCTACATACCATTCGGCATCGTCCTCCCGTTCCTGATACCATTCTATCTTGTGCTGGGGTTCCTCGAGGACCTGGGGTATCTCCCCAGGGTGAGCGTGCTCATGGACGCTCTCATGCACAGGCTCGGTCTCCACGGTGCTGCGATAATACCGTGTGTGCTCGGAATGGGCTGCAGCGTTCCTGGAGTCCTGGGACTGCGCGTTCTTGAGTCGTCGAAGCAGCGCTTCCTCGCTGCGACGCTCATGACGATGAGCATACCCTGCGCATCGCAGACCGCCATGGTCTTCGGGATCCTTGCTCCATACGGCCTGCGATACATCTTCGCAGTCTATGCAACCCTCCTCACAGTATTCATCATCTCTGGCATGATTCTCCACAGGCTGATCCGGGAGGAGTCGCCTGAGATATTCATGGAGATCCCTCAGTACAGGATGCCTGTGCTAGGTGCGCTGCTGAAGAAGACGTTTCTGCGCATCAGGACGTTCATACTCGAGGCTGTTCCATACATAGGAATCGGCATAGTTGTGATGAACCTCTTCGAGATCACAGGTCTCATGATGAGCATCGGGGAGCTGGCGAGGCCGATCGTCTCAGGCGTTCTCGGCCTTCCAGAGGAGGCTGCGACAGCCCTCGTTGTGGGCTTCCTGAGAAAAGATATCGGCATAGGCATGTTCGCCCCGCTGGGCCTCTCGCCGGAGCAGCTCGTCATAGCAGCTGTTGTGCTCGCGATGTACTTCCCGTGTGTCGCAACCCTGACTGTGCTGATGAAGGAGCTCGGAGCTTATGATACAATCAGAGCTTTGCTTTTCCGCCTGGCTGCAGCTGTGATGGTGGGAGGCGTGCTCAGGGTTATTCTTCTCTGAATGCGGGTCATGTAATGATATCATCAAATGCTCTTGTCCACCTGACGACGCTCGAGAAGAGGCACTTATTCCGCCACGTGTTCGTGGCGAATGAATGAGTGCTTTCAGCGACCACATTGCATGCTCTACAAGTTGCTACGCACATAAGAGCGTCATCAAAATCCACAGCAATCACTCTCCAAACGCATGGATTATCCCGTCCGCTCTTATCCATATGATAACTTGCTCATAGAAGCACTGGTCCTGCAATGCATTCTTGTTGAGTGAATAAGTGCGTTCAGCAACCACACTGACGACCTGCAAGTTGCCAAACACATAAGAGCGTATCCCGTCCATGACTGTCGGCTCCAGCATAATCCCAGCTATCTGATCCGCACCCCGATCTCCACCCACCGACCAAAATCTATAAGTATTGATAAGTATAATTATTTCTTGCTGCAGCTCTGACGGGAACGGCCAGGGTGTGCTCCTCGAGAGCGTTTTTCGCCTGGCACGCATCCGGCGAGGCTCGGAGGTCAAAGTTGTGCGCGCCGTGATTGGCGCAGCATCGCTCTGAGCAGGGGGAACCGGGGTGTATCAGGGCTGCAGCACCTACCATCTTACCTTCTTTCTGTAGTGGTTTCTTACAACTATCGCCAGGAAGTTCATAGCGAGCACCAGACCCATGAGAACAAGAGCTGTGCCCCATGCCCTCTTCTCGACATCCCACGCCCCGAGGAAGTATATCAACTGCAGAAGATGGTAGCAGAGGTTGTTCACGGGCTGATACACATCCGGGATTACGCCATAGACCTTGTCCACATAAACTGGAGTGAATGTTACAGCGGTCCACATGATCGGAGCGGTCTCCCCAGCGGCCCTGGCCACGCCGATTATTAAACCAGTGAGAATGCCAGGAAGCGCTGATGGAATGACTATCCTCATGATCGTCTGCCACTTTGTGGCCCCCAGAGCCACGCTCCCCTCCCGAAGCGAGTCAGGGACAGATTTCAGCGCCTCCTGTGTCGTCAGGATTATCGTGGGCAGGTTCATGAGACCAAGGATCACAGATCCAGCAAGCAGGGATATTCCGACCGTGGAGACGAGAAATGCGAGCCCGAAGAGACCGTAGACCACAGATGGGACCCCATTGAGGCAGCTTATCGATATCGTGATCAGGCGATTGAGCGTGTGGCTCCTCGAATATTCGTTCAGATATATTCCAGCGCCGATGCCAAGCGGAGCGGATACCAGCATGGCGCCCAGGACGAGCCACATCGTGCCCTCAATGCACGTCGCAATGCCGCCCTCCTGCCCGAGGTTTCTGTGCGGCTCTGTCAGAAACTCGATGCTTATGGCGCCAATGCCGTTGTACAGGATCACTGAGAATATGCCGCCGAGTATCAGAATGGCCAGCACCGCCGAGCCTCTGATGAGCGTGAATGCCAGAACCTCTCTCGCTTCTGCGCCAAACCCGTAGAGCATGTTGATTGCATCTTTCAACATCAAAACGCCCGCGATGAATGCAGCTGAAGGCGCGAGAAGCCTGTAGCTGAACGATGCTCCGAGGTCCGGTGGGCTGATGACCAGATCGGGAGGTGAAAATAGCAGAAAGACCTCAATCGCGATGAGAATCAGTGCATCAATGTACAAAACCATCGCATTTCTAATGTTCAGCCTGCGGGCCTGGAGGATGAGCATGAGCGCCGCAACTGCCAGAAGAGATCTCCAGAGCAAGAGCAGAATCTGAAGCGGTGGCTGTATCAGAAGTGCGATCAGCGATGAGAGAAGCAGAATCGCGCCTGCGGCTGTGAGCGCTTCTGTTCTTATATCAGTAGCCACCGAACCTCCTCCTGATGCGCTCGCGAGCGAGATCTCCTATCACGCTCAGTATCGATACTATTATGAGAAGCATCAGCCCCACAGCGAAGAGCGCGTGGTAGTGCAGGGAGCCATGTGCCACCTCCCCCATCTCCCCGGCTATGACAGAGGTGAACGTCGCGCCACGATCGAAGACATCGTATATTGGTGTGGGCATCCTGGCGATGTTTCCAACCACCAGCAGCACAGCCATGGTCTCGCCGATGATGTTGCCTATGTTCAGAAGCACAGCTGCTGTTATGCCGGAGGATGCTGCTGGAAGAACAACATGTCTTATCGTCTGCCATCTCGTCGCTCCAAGAGCCATCGAGCCCTCCTTGAACTCGGTCGGCACTGCCCTCAGCGCATCCTCGCATATGGTCGTTATGGATGGTATGAACATTATCCCAAGAAGTATTGCGCCGGCAAGTATCGATCTGCCTGTGAGCATATCGAAGGTGTTCCCCAGGTACGGCACGAGAATTATTATGCCGAGAAATCCGTACACGATCGACGGCACCCCGGCGAGAAGCTCCACAGCCGGCTTCAGCACAGCTCTGCTCCTGGGGCCGGAGAGCTCCGCGAGATATATTGCAAGGGGTATGCCCACCGCCATGTTTATCGCCAGAGCGAGAACCGCGACCAGCAGCGTGTCGACTATCAGCGGGCGCATACCGAAGATGTTTCCAGAGGAGTGCCATTTCTCGCCCAGTACGAGGTTCAGCACCCCAATCTCATAGATCGCAGGCAAACTCTCCTGTATGAGGTATGCGAAAATGAGAATCATGAGACAGATGGAGGTCACTGCTGTAATCAGGAGCATGGACTCTATGATCCTCTCGGGCAGTCTTCTCAGGGAAGGAGGCAAGAGACTCATACAATCCCAGAGATCGGTGTGCTGCATAAAGACCTTGTCTATATTCAGTATATAGATGCATATGGCAAATGGACCATCGAGGCAGGCGCACCGCCTCGCATAAAGACCCTGCCCATATTCAGTATATAGATGCATGACATCGATTCCGGACACATCTCGAGATCACTTATTCGGAGGGGATGAGATCGCACAGGATCTGGTTGCCAGGCATCTGGCCAATCTGCGATAAAACCTGTCGGATAGGGTGAGCTAAAGATTCATCTGGTGCTCATCATTACTTGAAGTCTGATGGAGGTCTGAGATCATGGGGGATAAGACGAGCTTTGCGATAAACATAATATGCGAGGACAGGCCCGGCATGCTGCGCGATATAGCAGGCGTGGTGGCGGAGCACGGCGGCAATATCGTCTACACCCAGCAGTTCGTCCTGGACAGGGGCGTTAACCGGGGGAAGGGGACGGTGTACATGGAGATCGAGGGGGATGTGCGTGGTGGGGTTGAGGGCGTGGTGGAGTCTCTCAGATCGATGCCACAAGTATACGAGGTCACAGTGCACCCCTCATTCAACCAGATTTACGGCTCGCGGGTCATAATCATAGGAGGGGGCGCTCAGGTCGCCCAGGCTGCCGTTGGAGCGGTCAGCGAGGCCGACAGGCACAACCTGCGTGGGGAGAGGATAAGCGTCGATACGATCCCGCTTGTTGGAGAGGATGCGATCGCTGATGCCGTGAGCGCTGTGAGCAGGCTCCACAGAGCCTCGATTTTAATCCTGGCAGGCGCTCTGATGGGAGGGCGCATAACAGAGGAGGTGGCGAAGCTCCAGAAGGAGGGGATACCCGTCATAGCCCTGAAGATGGCGGGAACTGTGCCCAGGCAGGCAGACCTTGTCGTCACAGATCCGATCCAGGCGGGCACCTTCGCGGTCATGCACGTCGCCCGGACGGCAGTGTTTGATATAAGCAGGGTGAGGGGGATGGAGTTCTAGAGCTCAAACTCCTTGAGCCGATCGCCATCGAAGAGATCTCCGGTTGTGTAGAACCTGCCGTTCACCTCCAGCACCGGCGCGGACATCGTGAACACTCCATTGACCCTGAGCTCTGTGAGGGCCTCGGCTGTCGTCATATCGACAACCTCAAAGCTCACGCCCCTCCTCTCAAGAAATGCCTTCAGCTGCTCGCATCTCGGGCAGTCAGGCGTCGTGTAGATCCTGCATGCCAAACACCTCACCTCAGAGACATGGGGTAATCCCTGTCCGCCCAGACAGCATATCCCTGGCTCACCGCGCGCTCTGCGCACTCCCTGCAGCATGAGAAGTTCGCAAAGTACTCGACGCCGTTCATCTCATATTCAAACACATTGTTTATTGTGAATCCGCATATCCTTCTGAAGTCCTCGCCCATGCAGAAGAAATCATTCGCCACCTCAGGAGGGCACTCCTCAAGGTACCAGTCCTTTGGCACAAGCACAGGCAGAATGGCCATGTCCATCCCGCAGCCACACGGGCCGTAGCAGTCCTCAGGCCCCAGGAAGACTATCGCCTTGTTGACAGGAGGCAACTGACTCACCTCTTATCTGAAATGAGCACCTTCAGAGCTCCACACTCTCTGTGTCGGGATCGCATTTTAAGTTGTTGGCATACGGGCGGATAACAAATGCAACCCGCACTAACTCTGACAGAAAGATGCCGTTGTGTTCAGATGTGGTATCGAGATGCACTATACACCTCTGATACGATCTCATGGCTCATCCTGTAGCCTCCTCTGATTCTTGGTATCTCTGGATAGCTCTCGACCGTCTCGATGGCCAGGCACGGCGCGCCTGAGTCGCGAATCTCCTTCACGACAGACCAGGGTATCAGATGAGCTCTTTTTGATCTGCCTCTCCCCCCCCGGAACTCAACCGCCAGCAGCCCTGTGCGACCTGAGAGCGCCACGAACCTGCTCTCCCTCTCGATCTGGTCCGGGGAGAAGTGCTGCTTGAAATAAAGAGGGCCCTCCACGGCGAGGCTCTTGCACTCTATGGCGAGATAGTACTCGGGGTATCTTGAGTCGACAAGCACATCAATGTGCTGTGCGGAGAACCTGGCCTGCCTGAGTCTGTACGCGATCGCCTCGATCCCCTCCTCCTCAAAGAAGTTGTTGAATGCCCTCACAAGCTCCCATTCGAACTCCGCCAAGCAAACCCCTGTGAGATGAGAATCGATATGTTTATGATTCTTGTGATCAAACCCCAGAAAGGTGGTCATATTGGATCCGGAGGAGATAGCTGCAAAGTACACCATGAAGGATCTCAGGCCGATCGCCAAGAAGTACGGGATCCCGACCCGATGCGTTAAGAAGATAGATATCGTCAGGCAGCTCCCTCCTGAGGCGCTGGAGGAGCTGGAGAAGAAGAGCTGAGGAACTGGATTGTGCACGGCTCTGTTTAATTGCTCTGTGATATCGCTGAACCCATGGTCCAGGGAGCAATGAAGCTGATTGTAACAGATGATGATAGGAACTCATGGGAGATCTTGTAACCCCTCTGCGTGTTCAGGACCTGTATCATGAATAGCATCGGTCGGCTTGTTCGTGCCAGAGCAGCGGATGAAGCGTGGCGCCGTGGCCTCAACATCATATGGCGGCAGGGCGCCGAGATCGAGGACGAGAGGGGCTCTAGGACAAAGGAGCTGATGAACCTCATGGTCGTCATAGAGGATGCGAGCTCCTGCATCGCTCCCCGCGAGTACTCGTGGACAGAGGATCGTCTCGATGAATATGCATACCAGCTCCTCTCCCCAGAGAACCCCGGATTCGAATATACATATGGAGAGCGTCTCAGATCCTGGAACGAAGAGGTGGATCAGATCGCTGAGATCGTGAACCGCCTGAAGAGAAACCCCAGGACGAGAAGGGCGACCGCAGTGACCTGGATCCCCCCAGTGGATCACAGAAGAGAGGAGGTGCCGTGCATGGTCGTCTGCGATTTTAAAATAAGATACAACATGCTGAACCTGACGGCGGTGTTCAGGAGCCACGACTTCGCCGGAGCGTATCCCGCGAACGTGTACGCTCTGACAAGGCTCCTCCATCATGTTTCAGGTGAGACGGGAACGGCGCCGGGAAGCATCACCACGCTCAGCGTATCCGCCCACATCTATGAGCACGACTGGGACTGGGTGGAGGGTCTGATCGTGAAAATGGGTGGAGGGCAGGCAGGCCCGTAGAGCCAGCACATCCAACCTCTCTGGTCCTCACGTTGCTGTTTCATGAGTACACAACCGTATGAGATGTGCAGAGACATCATGCTGTTTGATCCTAGGGGGCACTGGCGGCCGTCAGGTAGATACTTATGAGATGCCGCCGGAACCGGAATGGAGGTGAGCGGGCGCGGGATCATGGCCTGTGCCCATCGTATGGATCTTGAGGGCTATGCCAAGCTTGGGCTGAGGAGAAATGACCCTGATATCGGGAGGAAGCTCGCAGATCTCATCGTCGAGATAAAGGGCATCCCCAGGGATAGAGCAGAGTCTCTGGCAGGAGCAGTGCTGCAGGAGGCGAGGGCAACACTCAACCCCAGAGGGGATGTGTTCGAGCTTCATGGCTCCGGCGTGAGCATGGGCGAGTTCGGGGTCGGATCCCGGGGCCTGGGCGACTTCTACATGCACACGAAGATCGCAGAGGTCATAGGAAGGACAGGCGCAGTCGTGGACTCATCAGAGCTGGACGATTCAGGAGTGGTAAGGGCCGGCGACAGGTATCTTGTGGTCACTGTTGATGGGATGCACTCCAGGCTGAGCGACTATCCGTTTCTCGCCGGCTTCCATGTTACAAGGGCCGCGCTCCGCGACATCCTGGTGATGGGTGCAAAGCCTGTTGCTCTCTTCTCAGATGTACATCTTGCAGACGATGGAGATGTCGCAAAGGTGCTCGACCACATAGCCGGTATCGCCACGGTCGGAGAGCTTGTGAACGTACCGCTGATCACAGGCAGCACGCTCAGGATAGGAGGGGATATGGTCATAGGCGACAGGCTCACAGGCTGCGTCGGTGCTGTTGGTATCGCAGAGAGGATCACCCCTAGAAAGGATGCGTCCCCAGGAGATGTCATAATCATGACAGAGGGCGCGGGTGGAGGAACGATCTGCGCTGCGGCTCTCTACTATGGGATGCACGATGTCGTGGAGGAGACGCTCAACATAAAGTTCCTGGAGGCTGCAGGTGCGCTTATCGATGAGAGTCTGGAAATACATGCGATGACGGATGTGACCAATGGAGGAATAAGAGGGGATGCGAAGGAGATCTCCCACACAGCAGGAGTTAAGATGGTCTTCTTCGAGGAGCGGATGAGATCCCTGGTCAACCATAGAGTTCTGGATATGCTCGAGAAGCTCGAGATAGACTATCTCGGGGTATCGATAGACGCTCTGCTCATAATCGCCCCAGAGAGCGAGGCTGATAGGATAATGGATGTCATAAAAAGAAGGGGCGTCGCTGCTGATATCATTGGGAGGGTCGAGAGGGGCTCTGGCGTGGAGCTCCATACGAAAGAGGGAATTAAAGACTTCTCGCCCAGATTCAGGGAGTCTGCGTACACTCCAATAAAGAAGTTCGTCGGCGAGGAGGCGACGCGGGACTTCGAGGAGATGCGCACGCTCGTGGACGCAGCGGCAGAGCGCGCGATCGAGAAGAAGAAAAGGTTCGTGGAGATGATCAGATCAAGACGATCGGGCAGCGCGGCCTGATTTTCTTTAATGCACAGGTTGCGGCGGACCTAATTCGCCGAGTCTGGAGCATTGACCACAGCAGCACGCTTCATCTAATGAATTCGGTGAGGGCATTTGCTTTGGGAAGATACAGTACACAGCGCTCCTGGTGCGCTGGAGACACATGAAACTCCGAGCCATGGGGGCACGCGATGGGATTTAATACATCATCGCGTATATTGACACATGGACTGTGATCATCAGTGCAAACATATCTGCAACTGGATAGAGAGGATGCCGTACCACAGGAAGTATGCGCTGCCGAAGGAGTGCTGCACTGAGCTGCCTGTATGTTTTAAGGAGACGCTGATGGGGGAGATGATCCCTGGAGCCATCAGGCAGTTCAGAGGACCGTCAGGTGCGCACGTTCATGAGTTCGATGATCACTGGCTGTTTCACAGGGACATCGTGAACGCCTCTGACGATCCTGTGGGACATCTGATGAGAGATGCCCCCGAGTATCTCGTCTCCATGGCGATCGTCTTTCTCACAAGCCTGCTGATGGGAAGAAAGACCAGAGAGAGGAAGGTGGAGGCTGCAATAGCAGGTGGCCTCTCAGGCCTCTTCGCGCTGCTCCTCAGCAAGCTTGTGAAGTCAATCGATGAGGAGCGCGGAATGGAGGAGGTGAGGGAGATATAACCAGAAGGCCAGCGCGATCATTATCGGTGCACAAAGGATTGCGGCCTCGTCCTCGCATGCGCCCAGGTGACGGAAGTTATCTGCGTCTATCTCTGGGCCTTGGCAGGCATCATGCTCAGGAACTTAGGGGGTATCGGCTCGGAGATTACCATGCTCTCGCTCACCTTCATCATCCTCACCCCTTCACGCTGAGCTCCTGCCGCGTCCACCACGATTATCTTCGGGTTGCTCGTCCTGAAGGTTCCGACCTCCCATGCCTTATCCGGAGTTGTGCTGAGGTGTACATACCTCTGTGTGGCTGACTTCAGGCCGACCTCAAGCAGCCGCTCTGCCTCCTCCTCTGCGGTCCCGTAGTAGAGCATGGGCAGCTCGTTCTCCGGGTAGTCGAGATCCACATCAACAGAATGGCCGTATCTGGCCCTTATTCGCGTGCCGTTTATCTCGTACCTCCCCTTTGGATCTGACCTGACGAGCGCCATTATGAGATTCTCGTTTGCCCACCTGTATCTGGTCCGGATGGCATCCACAAGCACCGGTATCTCCACCCACCCCTGCGGACTCATCGCCAGCCCCAGGTCGTCGGGGAAGTGACGGAGCGCTCCTGCGAGCAGCCTCCCGAGCTTCTCGGTCCTGACACCATCAAGAACTAGTTTTCCCCTGCTCCCGCAGGTGCATGCATCTCCTCTGAAAACTCCATGCTGCGGGCATCTCCTGATCGCATGCTCTGAATCCATTGATTAACCGGACCTCCACGCCTGAGTACACTCTTTGGCCTGCAACACAGGCCGGCACCAGTATCTCTGGGGGAGATGATGTATAGAGTTATCGGTCTGCAGAGACGAGACGTCGAGATCCACTTAGATGACCAAAGAGCGCCGATTTCTGAATAGCCAGAGCGATGGTGCTGCAGAACATCCGGAGCGCTGCTCTTAAAGGGCTCATGCGCCTGATGCCATCGAGATGTAGATGTTCCACGCGCCCACGCTGACAAAATCAACTGCTATCGCCCCGAGGATCAGGCCCATTATCCGCGTGAACACCATGATCCCCGTAACGCCGAGGAAATTATCGATATACTCTGCAGATCTGAGTATGGCATAGGTTGCGCTGAATGTCAAACATATCGCGAGGAGCACCAGCATCTTCTCCACGAGTGTGCTGCTTGCTCCCATATTCACTATCACTGTGGTTATCGCTCCAGGGCCGGTGAGCAGCGGGATCGCCAGCGGGAATATCGAGATGTCGTCCCTGGTTGTTGCATCCTCGATCTCGGCCTCAGTGACCTTCTTGTGAGGTTTTGCGCGGAGCATGTCTATGGCCACAAGAAAGAGCAGTATACCGCCTGCGACCCTGAGAGAGTCGACGGTTATGCCGAAGAATCTCAGGATCATATCCCCCGCAAGAGCGAAGATCATCGCAACAGAGAATGCCACAAGCGTTGTGCGGACGCATATCCGGCTCTTCTCTGCGGGGCTGGCCTCCTGCGTGAGAGAGACGAATACCATCGTCGCCTCGATGGGGTTCACTATTATGAATATTGAGGTGAACACGTATATGAAGTACTGAAGATATGCGGCCAGATCCAGATCAGAACCCCCAGTGCACCTGACTTTGAGATTACAACTGCATGAGACATAATCTTAATGGGTCGCATGGCGATGGAGCCCAGCTTAAGGCTGCAAAGAAAGAGATCCTGCCATGAAAATCCTCCTCTCCTAGCACTTCGACTGGAGGGGATTCTCCGCCATTCCCGCGGGTTAAAATACCATTGCTGCGTTACATTAATGCATGCAGGATGTGGTCGTGGTCGGGGCCGGGCCCGCAGGACTCTTCGCAGCTCTGGAGCTGTCCTCCCACGGAAAGAGCGTGGTTGTTGTTGATAAGGGCAGGGACATCTCTGATAGGAGCTGCCCGATGAAGAAGTGGGGACACTGTCTCCACTGCGAACCCTGCCATATAATGTGCGGGATGGGCGGCGCCGGCACATACTCAGATGGCATACTCAATCTCCATCCGGCGATAGGTGGAGATCTCACGCGCCTTACAGATGATGCATGGGCGCTCGTAGATGAGGTGGACTCGGTATTTCTGAGATATGGCGCCCCTGTCGAGACACAGGAACCGACACAGAATGATGTGGAGGAGCTGAGCCGGAGGGCAGCATCAGTAGGTGCGAGATTCATAGCGATAAAGCAGCGCCACATGGGATCCGACAGGACTCCTGAGATAATAAGGGCGTTCAGTGAAGACCTCAAAAGGCGTGGCGTCAGGTTTGTGCTGAACAGCTCGGCAGCAGATCTCATAATTGATAGCGACGCATGCATGGGAGTCAGGCTCTCGGATGGAAGAGAGATCAGGGCTGAGAGCACGCTCCTAGCTCCTGGCAGGATAGGCGCAGAGTGGATCGGAGAGATGATCGACAGGTACGGAATCAAAGCAAGGTATGGGCCTCTCGATGTCGGGGTGCGTGTGGAGGTGCCCTCGATAGTAATGGATCCCGTCACGCGGATCAACAGGGACCCGAAGTTTCACATCATAACTCACAGATACGATGACTTCATCAGGACATTCTGCACAAACCCAGGGGGGTTCGTGGTCAAGGAGGAGTACAGGGATTTCATAGCAACAAACGGACACTCGATGTCAGGAGACCGCTCCGAGAACACTAACTTCGCATTTCTTGTAAGGCTCGAGCTGACGAAGCCGATAGAGAACACCACAGCCTATGGGATATCTATAGCGAAGCTCGTGACAACAATCGGCGGGAGAAAGCCAGTGATTCAGAGGCTGGGGGACCTCCACAGGGGGAGGAGGTCCACGGAGGAGAGGATCGCCAGGAACCCTGTCAGGAACACGCTGAAGGACGTGACTCCGGGCGACATATCGATGGCTCTGCCTCACAGAATAGTCATGGACGTCATCGAGGGGCTTGAGATCCTGAACGAGATCATCCCCGGGGTGAATGCTGACTCGACACTGCTTTACGCGCCGGAGATAAAGTTCTACGCCCGGGAGATAAGCGTCGACAGGGACCTGCAGACCAGCATAACATCACTCTACGCTGCAGGCGATGGCGCCGGTCTCTCGAGAGGCATAGTCGCGGCCGCAGCCACCGGACTGCTTGCAGCACGTGGAATACTCGGAGGTCAGTAGCACGTCCAATCCTGCAGACGCAGTCATCACCGGCTGCAGGAGCGGAGACGCGCCAGCCAGAAATCCGGGAAAGCGGTCACGTCAGGCATAAAGATATCCGCTCTCATCCATTTGATGACTTGCCCGAAGGAGCGGTGGTCATGCTATGCGTTCGTTTCGACTTACCTTCGACGTGGTCGAAGGCATGACGAATGAATGGCTGAGACCGCATTGCGTGCTCTGCAAGTTGCTACGCACATAAGAGCGAAGATATCATGCACATGAGGATAATCGCCGTCGGCAGGATCAGAGAGCGATTCTGGCAGGATGCAGCATCATATTATCTGAAACGCCTCGCTCCCTACACCAGGCTGGAGGTCGTGGAGGTTCGCGAGGGGGATCCCGTTAAAGAGGGCAGGGATATACTCACGCATCTGTGCGGAGGGATGACAGTGGCGCTCGATGAGCACGGCAAGAGCATGAGCTCCATGGAGCTGGCATCTTGGCTCCAGAACAGAATCGTCGAGGGTTGTGGCGGTATTAACTGGATAATCGGCGGGCCGGAGGGTCTCTCACAGGATCTGCTGAACCGCTCGGATCTCCAGCTCTCCCTCTCGAGGATGACATTCCCCTATCAGCTGGCGAGGGTAATACTCCTGGAGCAGATCTACAGGGCGTTCAGGATAATAAAAAATGAGCCATACCACCGCTAGATCGCGGGTATGGCATCTATAGCGTCTTTGTTGACCACCGATGAGGTATCACCGAGAGCTGCTCCAAGCGCCTTCGCCTTGATCACAGCCCTCACAGGCTTCCCTGTTCTGTCCTTCGGTATGGCCGGGACGAAGTAAACCTCAGAGGGCATCGCTATTGGCCCCATTGTTGTCCTGACGTGGTTCCTGATCTCCTTCTTGAGGTTCTCGTCAGCCCTGACGCCCTCTTTCAGCACGACGAAGAGGACGATATTCTCTCCCTTGACCTTGTCCGGCCTGCCGATGACCGCCGCATCCGCGACCTTGGGGTGCGAGACCGCGGCAGCCTCGACCTCTGCGTTGCTTATCCTGTGGCCTGCGACCTTGAGGACATCATCGATCCTGCCCAGTATCCACCAGTAGCCATCTGCGTCCCTTCTCGCCCTGTCGCCGCTGAGGTATGTTCCAGGTTTGATGCTCCAGTAGTAGTCGTAGTATATCTCTTTGAGCTTCTCCGGCTCTCCGTATATGCCTCTGAGCATCGTCGGCCATGGGGCTGTGAGCACGATGTTCCCGCTCTCTTCAGGACCAACAGCCCTCCCGTTCACATCCAGGAGCTCCACGCTGTATCCGGGAAGCGGGAATGCGGGGGAACCGGGTTTGAGCGGGGTTATCGGCAGTGGAGCTATCACATGGCACCCGGTCTCTGACTGGAACCACGTGTCCATTATGGGAGCCCAGTCGTTGCCAACATGCTTCCTCCACCACAGGAATGCCTCAGGGTTCATGGCCTCGCCCACAGACCCCATCAGCCGGACGCTTCTCAGGTCGTACTTCTTAGGCCACTCCTCGCCCTCCTTCATGAACATCCTGATCGCGGTGGGCGCTGTGTATATCACAGAGACACCATAATCCTCTATGATCTGGAACCATCTCCCGAAATCAGGGTAATCCGGAGAGCCCTCGTACATCACGCTCGTCGCGCCCAGGCAGAGCGGTCCGTAGACTATGTATGTGTGGCCTGTGATCCATCCTATGTCAGCTGTCGACCAGTAGACATCAGTATCCTTTATGTCAAACACCCAGCTCGTTGTGTACGCGGGCCCGACGCAGAAGCCGCCGTGCGCATGCACAACACCTCTCGGCTTTCCTCCAGCCCCTGCTGTGTAGAGTATGAAGAGCGGATCCTCCGAGTCCATCTGAAGTGTCTCACACTCATCAGGCTGGTTCTTAACAAGCTCATGCCACCAGATATCGAATCCATCCTTCCAGTCGATGCTCTGGCCGGTCCGTCTGTAAACGAGCTGGCGCTCGACAGAGGGCGCATCCTGGAGGGCCTCGTCAGCCTGGGCCTTTATCGGGATCGGCTTTCCTCTTCTGTACGATCCATCGCATGTTATCAGGATCTTGGCCCCAGCGTCATTGATCCTCTCGCGGAGCGCGCCTGCGCTGAACCCCGAGAAGACAACGACATGTATCGCGCCGATCTTCGCGCAGGCCAGCATCGCCACCGGCAGCTCCGGGATCATCGGCAGGTAGATCCCAACCCTGTCGCCCTTCTTCACACCAAGACTCTTCAGACCATTTGCGAGCTTGTTCACATCTCTGTAGAGCTGATAGTACGTTATGGCCCTGGTCTCTCCGACCGGCTCGCCCACGAAGTAGTAGGCGACCTTGTTTCTCCGCCAGGATCTTGCGTGCCTGTCTAGGGCGTTGTGCGCTGCATTGCACTTTCCTCCAACGAACCATCTCGCGTGCGGTGGGTTCCACTCCAGGACCTTCTCGTATGGCACAAACCAGTCTGCATATGTCTTCGCCATCTCGTCCCAGAACTCAATGTAGTTCTTTGAGCACCATTCCCGCAGCTCCTTCTCACTCCTGAATCCCTTTCTCTTCATCCATTGCATCACGTTGGAGTTCTCCACCAGGTCGCTTGCCGGCCTGTAGACGTTCTCCTGAGAGGAGACCTGTGCTTTTTCATCTGCCATTTCGGATCGCCTTCCGAGTTCAGTCCATTCATCAGGCAATTGCGGAAAAGACCACAGACATAGTATTTAGCGAACAACACGAATTTTTGTAGCCTTTTTCCGCAATACAGTATTTTTAATTGGACTGATTCGCTATGAGAGCCCTTTTAATTTATAAATTTGTCGCACAAGATTTATTATGATGAATTCCCGTGAAAACACCTGTCATATGCTGCAGATGGACAAACCAATGTGTATTATAAAAGAATGTACTGCTTCACTCTCACGAAGCTGCACGCATATCGCTCAGACACGCAGCGTGATGACCCTCAGAATCAAAGGAGAAGATGTTCGTGGAGGTCGACCCCAGGCAGGCCATTCGGTGATTGAGCCACGACCCACCACCCAGTGGAGGGCTCTGCGAACAAGGGGCGGTTATCTCCCTGTCTGTTCGCTGCGTGTTATGAGGGCTGCAGATCGTGAGGCGAATTATGAGAAGATGCAGAGACAGGCCCGGCCGAATCGACATGCGTGGCAATTTTGGTGCGCTTCTTTTATGTGTTTAGCAACTTTGAGGTTGCGCAATGTGGTTGCTCAAAGCACCCGTTCACGCTCGAGGGGGCGCATGCATGACTGGTGCCTCTTGGCAAACCATCAGATGGATAAGAGCGTTCGCTCTTATGTGTTTGGCAGCTTGCAAGTCGTGCAATATGGTTGCTGAATGCACTTATTTATTCACCAAGAATGCATGGCATGACCAGTGCTTCTATGGGCAAGTTATCATATGTATAAGAGCGAGAGCGTTTTGGTGATATCTGCGCAAAAACAGTGCGGTGACCTCACGGTGATGTTTCGACTTCATCGAAACTCTTCGACGCGGTCGAAGATGGTGCGATCCAGGAGTTGCGCTCCTGGGTCACGCCGTTACCTTTGTCTTTGCGATGTACCTTATGAGATCCGGGCCGATCCTCGCCTTCTTCTGGAGCTCCTCTGCCATCTGCTCAAAGGAGACACCCTTGTTTATCATCGACCTTATCTCTTCTATTGTGCTGTCGCTCACCGTGAAGTACTCGTCAAGATCCTTCCTGTGGCCCCAGACATCGCCCTCGAGCAGCTCAATGCCCTGCATCTCCAGGAACACCTGAATGGCGTTTGACATCGTCTTCTTGTACGAAGGCGGTACCTGGATAACCCTGAGCCGCGGGCACCTCTGCATAAGATTCAGGAAATCGACATTTGATGCCCTGAAGGCCAGATGCACCATTCTTTCATTCGGATTGAGCTGTGCGATCTCGCTCTTGGAGCTGACTACTCTAATTCTCATAGAGACTCACCACACACAGGGACAATATCATATTATTAATAGACACTTGTGGTTTATGATACCGTCTAAATAAAGTTCTATCGGGAATAATCAAAATTAAAATTTTAATTATGATCTTCTGGAAGATCCTGCGCACCTCTGACAGGCAGCTTTGCCATCATTGAATGATGTTCCAGGCTGCTGTACAATACAGTGCGCTCAGCGCCCTGAAAATGGTTGAGATGCAGAAGCGGGTCATCTGCGGATTATAACTGCCAGAATAATAAGCAGTGGCAGTGCCAGAGTCACAAACAGGCTCCAAAGCCCGAACCGCTCAGCAACGCGGCACCAGGGGGCGCAGAGCCGGCCACCGGTAAGCCCGCCACAAACAAGAGAGCACCACCATCTGAAGAGAGGGCATCGGGCGACCTTCCAGTCCCTGCACCTCTCAGGTATCCTGCCCATGTACCATAATGTTTTCTCACTGAAATAAATGCCTAACTGCTATGCATGCTGATTAAAAATATTATAATATCACCAGATTGTGTGGCTGAACCGCCGGATCCGCGCAGTTACACAGGAGATCCGAACCCTGAAAGCCCGGGAGAAGCTACAGCCTCAAAGCTCACCTCAGCCTGGATTCTATCTCCCTCTCCCTGAGCTTGCAGAGATTCTCAGCCCCGCGCACGTAGAACCAGTAATGGACCACCACCAGCAGTCCCCAGCCCACTATTGGGTAGTACATCGCCCAGCCGGGGATTGTCTTTATCGTGCCCACGGCGTTGAGAGCTATCCAGATGGCATTCACCACAATGTAGATTGCTATGTGAAGCTGGAACAGCTTCACCTGATCCGAAACGGTCGCCTCTCTAAAAAGTCTTTTGTATTCTTCCAGAGTCGCAGCCACAGTCCCACCCCCTTAATCATGTGGACGCCTGCTTCCTGAGGTGAGGATAACTGATCATGTGCACATAAATTTAATGTAACAGATCACAGAGCATGACATCACTGAATCATCGATGCCCAGCACGGATGCAGACCTCAACGCACAGCTCTGATCTGCGCATGTGATCCTCACGCCAGGAATTAATATTGTTGTTCTTCAACCTTATATATTTTGTTCTTGTTTTCCGGCTGCAGTGCCGGTTCTGATAGGATTTCATGCTTCCGGTTAATGCCGGGTTGTGTACTCGGATCACCGAACCCGGAAGCAGGTGATACCGCAGGATCTGTGATCTGCTGTGCCAGTGAGTGCTGATTCCTGAAATTCCATTCAGTGATTCAAGCGCATGACCCGGGCTTTGAGATCTTCCTTCTGCATGTTGCGTGCTCGAATAGCTGAATGTTCCTGACGGAATCGAGCACCTTGGGAGAGATGGCCCATGAGTCTGGATGGACTGGGCGCTGCGGATTTCAACGATATGAGCACGCAACCCTTCTGCAGATGCTTTACGCGTTAGCGATTATGCATGGACCGTGGATCTCTGCTGCCACTACCCTGTCAGGATTTGTCTGAATAAGAGTTCTGATCCATTTGAGGTCTGAGAATGCTGATTGTTATGAGCACTTCTTCGTTCGGACACCTCTCCATGTCATATCCTAAAGCTTATATCGTTGTATGGCTGGTATGGGGCAGGGTTCCAGGATGGCACGCTTGGTAATGAAATTCGGCGGGGTTTCTGTAGCTGATGGCAGGCGGCTCAGAAACGTTGGGGAGCTTGTGAGGGGATTCAGCTCAGGTAATGAAATCGTGGTGGTGACCTCTGCCCTCCAGGGGGTCACCGATGATCTGCTGGAATGTGCGAGATCCTCTGCGAAATACGGCAGGGTATCCGACGTCGAGGATTTCATAAAGAGGCTTGCTGAGAGACACGAGCAGGCGATCACAGATGCGATATCGGATAATGTGATCCGTGAGGAGATCAGATCTGACATACGCAGGAAGATCGACATGCTTGAGAAGGCCTACGTCGGGATATGCTATCTCGGAGAGCTCACGCCGAGATCCATAGATTACATCTCAAGCTTTGGCGAGCAGCTCTCAGCCCCGATACTCTCAGGCGTCTTCAGGGATATGGGAATCGAGTCGAAGTACTATACAGGCGGAGACGTAGGGATAATCACAAACAGCGATTACGGGAACGCGAAGCCTCTCGAGAAGAGCTACACGCTCATAGGGAAGAGGCTGCTGCCCATAAAGGGGATACCTGTTGTCACAGGATTCATAGCAAAGGATGAGAACGGTATAACAACAACACTCGGGCGCGGCGGGTCGGATTTCACAGCATCGATAATCGGCGCTGCGATAGACGCGGATGAGATCTGGTTCTGGAAGGAGACCTCTGGAGTCCTGACAGCAGACCCCAAGATAGACCCGTCTGCCAAGACTATACCCACGATATCCTACATAGAGGCTATGGAGCTCTCCTTTTTCGGAGCGAAGGTGCTTCACCCAAGGGCGATCGAGCCGGCAATAAGGAAGGGCATACCTGTAAGGGTGAAATGCACATTCGATCCCGAGAGCCCGGGCACACGGATAGTACAGGAGGAGGAGCTGAAGGACGGGGTCATAAAGGCTGTGAGCCTCTCCACAAATGTCGCACTGCTCAACGTCTCAGGCGCGGAGATGATCGGCACGCCTGGAGTTGCGGCCAGGGTATTCTCAGCCCTCGCAAACTCTGGGGTGAACATAATCATGATCAGCCAGGGCTCGTCAGAGGCGAACATATCGATGGTGGTGGAGGAGAAGGACCTTGACAGGGCAGAGGAGGCCCTGAGGCGCGAGCTCCCGAGGGAGATCGTGAAGGATATCACCCACAACAAGGACGTCTGCGTCGTCGCAGTCGTCGGCTCTGGCATGGCAGGCACCCCTGGTGTGGCCGGCCGCCTCTTCAGCGCTATGGGGAGAGCAGGGATAAACGTGAGGATGATCAGTCAGGGCTCGAGCGAGCACAACATATCATTTGTAGTCGCATCGAAGGATGGAAAGCGTGCTGTGCAGGAGATACACAGGGAGTTCAAACTCAACGGTGAGCACGCATGAAGGGGATGACCTACTCCGAGGCCGGCGTTGATATCGAGCTGGAGAACAGGTCCATCGATGCGATGAAGCGCAGGCTCACATTCTCCAGAAAGGGCTTCGGCGCGCCTCTGACAGGCATAGGACATTATGCTGGCCTGATCGACATGGGCGATTTCGCGATAGCGATGACGACCGATGGCGTTGGGAGCAAGATCCTGATCGCAAATGCCCTGAGAAAATGGGACACAATCGGGATAGACTGCATCGCGATGAACGTGAACGACCTCCTCGCTATAGGCGCTGAGCCACTGGCTTTTGTTGATTACCTCGCTGTGGAGAGGGTCGATCCTGAGGTCTCGGAGCAGATAGCTGTGGGGCTCGAGAAGGGCGCTGAGATCTCCAACATCAGCATAGTCGGCGGGGAGACCGCGTCGCTGCCTGAGATGATCCGGGGACTGGATCTGGCCGGCACAGCAATAGGCTATGTGAAGAAGGACAGAGTGATCACCGGCGAAAAGATCCGCACCGGAGATGCTGTGGTGGGGGTGCCAAGCACGGGGCTGCACAGCAACGGTTACACCCTCGCCAGGAGGATAATCGAGAGCTCTGGCTACACATATTTCGATAAAATGCCGGGCGACTCCAGAAGCATAGGCGAGATCCTGTTGACGCCCACCAGGATATACATCGAGGTTCTGGAGGTCCTCAAGAGATGCGATGTCCATGGCCTTGCGCACATAACAGGCAGCGGGCTCCTCAAGCTTCAACGCATAACAGATCTCGGTTTCGAGATAGCAGACCCCATCGAGCCACACCCTGTATTCAGATTCCTGCAGGAGCTGGGGGGAGTGGATGATGCGGAGATGTACAGGACATTCAACATGGGGATGGGGTTCGTCGTGGTGCTTCCTGAGGAGCAAGCGGATGAAGCCTGCAGGATCATGGGCCCCGGCTCGAAGGTCATCGGAAGGATAGTCGATAGCGGCCTGAGGGCAGGCAGCGTCAGGCTCCGGTAAAGATGGGTCTGATGGCAGAGGAGATATCAGATACGTAAACCTCTCAAAAAAATCGAACACGCTCAAGATGCCCCGACCAGCCTGAACTCTCGAGGGCAGCTGGAGCGGTCAGCTGCTCCGGCCAGAAGACCGGGGTTTCCGAGACCCCTGGGCTTTGGCAGGTTCTGTAAAGCTCCATATCAGGGGTGGTACATGCCGAAGATGGTGATGTTTCGACCTCGTCGAAACTCTTCGACGCAGTCGAAGATGGTGGGGCTGCAGCACGGCTCTGATATAATAAAGGCGATAGGAGAGGCGGCTGCTGCTCT
>Ga0209204_1000050_pt1 | contig 128210 bp, 100 predicted proteins | sample AD_JPNMR2_MetaG_FD_184425 | JGI IMG/M metagenome (GOLD analysis project Ga0209204, IMG submission 184425) | Active sludge microbial communities of municipal wastewater-treating anaerobic digesters from Japan - AD_JPNMR2_MetaG (SPAdes) (version 2) | ecosystem: Engineered > Bioreactor >...
TTGACTATGACCCGCGAGCAGAAATAACACAACAATTTTTTCAAACCGTTCAAAACAAATTGCACTGGGCGGCACACGGGCATACGGCAGCCGAAATTATTTACCAAAGAGCCAATGCTCAACTGCCCTTTATGGGATTAACCACCTTTAAAGGGAAGAAGCCGACCAAACAAGAAATAAACATTGCCAAAAATTATCTTACAGAAGAAGAATTATCTGTATTAAACCGATTAGTTTCGGCTTATTTGGATATTGCCGAAGTCAATGCTATGCAGCGCAAACCCATGTATATGAAAGATTGGATTGAAATTTTAGACGGTTTCATCAAAATGAGCCGACAAGAGGTGTTAACCCATGCAGGAAAAATTTCGGCTGAATTAGCTCAACGCAAAGCATTAGCCGAATATGAGGTTTATAAGAAGAAATCAGATAATGAACTTTCGGAAGTAGAAAAACAGTTTATTGCCAGCATTGAACAAGCCAACAAGAAACTTAAAGCATTGAAACCCAAAAACAAAAAGAAAGAATAATGGCATTTTTATATGAAATATTCAATAATCCTTTTGCTAAACGAGCCTTAGCACAGGTTGAAATACCTAATTGGATTAGCAACAATTTGAAATTCAAACAAAGACCTTATCAAATTGAAGCTTTTAAACGATACATTTATTTAGACCAAGAAGATTTTGAAGAGAAGCCGAAAAAGCCTTACCACTTGCTATACAATATGGCAACAGGCAGCGGAAAAACGTTGATAATGGCAGGTTTGATGTTGTACCTTTACCAAAAAGGCTACCGTAATTTTTTGTTTTTCGTAAACAGCAACAACATAATTCAGAAAACCAAAGACAATTTCCTCAATCCGCAGGCATCTAAATATCTGTTCAAAGATAAAATCGTTATTGAAGGCAAAGAAGTATTGATAAAAGAAGTAGAAAACTTTGAAGAAGCCGACAACCAGAATATCAATTTAAAATTTACCACTATCCAACAGTTACATATTGACCTGAACAACACCAAAGAAAACAGCGTAACCTACGAAGATTTTAAAGACAAAAAATTGGTTTTAATTGCTGACGAAGCACACCACTTGGTGGCAGGAACAAAATCGGGCAATCTGTTTGGCAGTTGGGAAGACACCGTAAAGAAAATTCACGAATCCAATTTTGAAAATATTTTGCTGGAGTTTACGGCAACCATTGACACCGACACAGCAGAATTGGTAAAGCACTATCAAGACAAGGTAATCTTTAAGTACGACCTTGCCGAGTTTCGTAAGGACAAGTATTCCAAAGAAATCAATCTTATCCGTTCCTTATATGGCGAGCAAGACAGAATCATTCAGGCTTTAATTTTGAATTTGTATCGTCAGGAATTGGCAACTTCTTATAATATCAATTTGAAGCCCGTCATTCTGTTTAAAGCCAAAAGAACAATAAGCGAATCCGAGAAAAACAAAGAGAAATTTCACAAATTGATTGATGATTTTTCGGTGGCAATGGTGGAGAAAATTCAAAAGACATCTACCGTTCCAATCGTTCAAAAGGCTTTCCGCTTTTTTGAATCCAAAGGCATTTCTGCCAACGATATAGTAAAACGCATTCAAGCTAATTTCCGATTTGAAAATTGCCTGAGTGCCAACAATGACGCAGAAGCTGAACAAAACCAAATCTTACTCAACACCTTGGAAGATGAAAACAACCCAATCCGTGCCGTTTTTGCTGTTCAAAAGCTGAACGAAGGTTGGGACGTTTTGAATTTGTTTGACATTGTTCGTCTTTACGAAGACCGAGATGGTAACGACGGAAAGCCGGGGAAAACAACCATTGCCGAAGCTCAACTTATTGGTCGTGGTGCAAGATACTTTCCATTTTCACTGGAAGCAGGCAATGCCCTGAGCTTGTCGAAGGGACAAGACAAGTTTACTCGAAAATTTGATGATGATATTTCTAACGACTTAAGGATACTGGAAGAACTGTACTACCACACCAAAGAAGATAGCCGTTACATTTCGGAATTGAAGAAAGCTCTTATTGATACGGGTATTTATGAAGATGATGAAAACCTTGTTACTAAGCAATTGAAATTAAAAGAAAGTTTCAAGAAAACAGATTTTTACAAAAACGGACAGGTTTTCTTTAATAAGAAAGTGCCTAAAAGTTTTGATAACATAAAATCGTTTGCAGATTTAGGAGTTAAGAAAACCAACTACCGGCACACTTTATCTTCGGGAGATGGCAGAATGTCAAGTGCCTTTTTTGAAATGGAGCCGACACAATCCAATGATGAAATAATTAAAACCAAAGATGTAAAGCTGACTGAAATCCCGAAAAACGTAATCCGTTTTGCATTAAGTCAAAATCCATTTTTTTACTTCGACAATCTATCTCGCTATTTTCCAAATGTTGGTTCACTTTCCAATTTTATTCAAAGCCCTGACTTTTTAGCAAGTTTGGAAATTACATACAGCGGAACAACCAAACGACTGAAAGAAATTAGCCATTTCGACCACTTGCAAGCCTTAAACGGACTTCTGCAAATCATCGAAGCAGACATAAAGAACAACTCGACAGAATATGAAGGTTCAGACTATATTTCGGACAGAATACATAATGTGTTTAAAGATAAAGAAATTAGAGTGAATAAATATGATGATCGCGCCAAAGGGCAAGAAGAATTGGTAGCCAACGAACCTTGGTATGTTTATAATGCAAACTATGGGACAAGTGAAGAAAAGAAGTTTGTAGAACTTTTTTCCAGACGATTTGAAGGTCTGAATCAGAAGTTTGAAAACATTTACCTAATCCGAAACGAAAGAGAAATTAAAATCTTCGACAAACTCGGACGAGCCTTTGAACCAGACTTTTTATTATTCTGCAAACAACGTAACGGAGAACAAATGACGTTTCAGGTTTTCATAGAACCTAAAGGTGAGCATTTAAAAGGACACGACAAATGGAAAGAAGACTTTTTAAATGAAATCAGAACAGAACAAAAAACAATCAAAATCCACACGGACACTTATTTGATAACAGCAGTCCCATTCTACAATTACAACAACGAAAACGAATTTAAGACAACATTGGAAAATACTTTAAACGAATAGGAATGCCAACACTCAACAGCCACATATCCAGAAAGCTTTCGGGACCAAGTCGCACCAGCCGACCCTCAAACCAAAACTTGTCAAAGAGTGTGTCTGTCCAAACGCACGGCAAACAAAAGCGAAGTAGCAAATTGAAAAAAAATTACTAAAAAAAGAACAACGAAACGCTAACAAATTGTAATGCCATAAAGGTTTCAGTGGTTTGCGAAAATTTGTAGCCCGCTTAAACTTTTCATATAACTTGACAGGGCAGTGCTCTGAAATCCGCCCAAACGCAAAGCCCGTAACCGTTGTTTCAGGCGGGGTGAGCCCGATGCTACCTTCGGTTGATCGGGACATGTTGTGAAGACAGAAAGACTTTGGAAATTAATCATTAGAAAATGAAAATGTAAACTTATAATAGAATTAAAAATTATGTGTTAATTTGTGGTAGGATTTATATATTGAGTTGTTCTAAACTATGTTTACACAAAAAAGAGTAAACGTTAAAGAAAATCTTAAACGATACCTCTTTTTTTTAGGATGAGTCACGTTATTGCCGGAGTTGCAGTATAAATATAATCCTTTATCCTTAAAATTTTCTTAATACTTTTAATTAAGTTTTTATCAAAAAACTCTTTTGATTACTTTAGCACAAAATCTATTTAAATGAAAAAATATTTTCTTCTTTTAATTGCTTCATTAAGTATTTTTAACATCATATCCGCTCAAAAAAAGTGGACTCTCGAAGAGTGTGTTGATTATGCTTTCGATAAAAATTTGCAAATCAAATCTCAAACTCTCGAAACACGTATTTCTCAAAACCAATTACAAAGTTCGCGATTAGCATTTCTACCTTCAATAAACGCAGCCAGTTCGGAAAATTTTACTTTCGGGCGTAGTGTTGACCCCTACACTAATGACTTTTCAAGCGAAAACTTCAATTCTTCTAATTTTCAAATATCCACAGGGACAGTGCTTTTTCAAGGTTTTCAAAATCATTATAATCTCAAAAAAGCCGAATCCGACGCTCTGGCTTCCGAAGTCCAACTGCAACGCGTGAAAAATAACATGTCTCTGGCAATTGCGGCAGCATATCTTAATGTACTTTTTGCTGCTGACCTTGTAGAAATGGCAAAGCTTCAAAAAAATACAACTATAGAGCAACTCGAAAAAATTAAAATCCTCGTGAATGAAGGCAGTCTTCCTCTCCAAAATCTTTACGACACTCAGGCACAGCTTGCAAACGATGAATACAACATTGTAAATTATGAAAATCAATATAAAACAGCTTTATTAACTCTTGCTCAACTGATTGAATATGAAGACTTTTTAAATTTCGATATACAAAAACCTGATTTAAGTAATATCGAACAACAAATAATATTACCGAGTATTAATGAAATATATCAAGAAGCTCTGCATAAAATGCCCGAAATAAAATATGCCGGACTAAAAGTATTGTCTGCTGATTATAATTACAAAATTGCGAGGTCAATGTTAATGCCTCGATTAAGTTTAAGTGCATCTTATGGCACCGGTTATAGCAGTGCAAGAAAAATGATTTCGGACATACAACTTTCGACACCTTTCTTGAGCGGTTTTACAGTTGATCCAAACGGAAATATTCTGGATGTTTATCAGTACTCATTCAATTATACTTATCAAACAAAACCTTTTTGGGATCAATTCAAAGAAAATGCAAGTGCTGCTGTAATGTTCAATCTAAGTATTCCTATTTTTAATTCTTATCAAACCAGAACAAACTATAAAAATTCGGAAATTTTTCTTGAACAATATCGCATTCAGGAAGAACAAGCCAGAAAAGATTTATTAAAAGAAATTCAACAAGCCTACAATGACTTTCAGTCTGCACTAAAAAAAATGATTGCAGCCGAAAAAAGTCTTTCTGCTGCAGAAATTAATTTTAATTTTACAAACAAGAGATACGAACAAGGACTAATTACTCAAGCTGATTTTAACATAAGCAAAAACAACTTGTATCGTTCTCAAATCGAGTACATAAGGACAAAATATGATTATGTTTTTAAGTTAAAAATTCTTGATTTTTATAGAGGAATACCAATAAGGTTATAATAAAAAAAAATTGTAAAATGGCTCAAAAGAAAAACAAAAAACAAAAACGCAATATTATTATAATTTTAACAATAATTATGATTGTGTTCCTGATTATCGGGAAGAAAGCCGGTTGGTTTGGAGAAGATTCAGCATACAAGATTAGTACCGATCCTGTTGAAAGACGTACCATAAAGGAATATGTTTCTGCCAGTGGTAAAATTCAACCGGAAACTGAAATTAAAATCAGTCCGGATGTTTCCGGCGAAATTGTTGAATTAGCTGTTAAGGAAGGTCAACAAGTAAAAAAGGGAGATTTTTTGCTTAAAATAAAACCCGATATTTACGAGTCAGCACTCGAAAGAACAATTGCAGCAGGAAATTCGGCAAATGCAAATTATATGAATTCTCAAGCGCGTCTCGAACAAGTAAAAGCCCAATTTCAACAAGTTGAACTTTCCTATAAAAGGAATAAAACTCTCTGGGAACAAGGAGTTATTTCACAGGCAGAATATGAAAATGCCTTATCTTCATATCAGATGGCAATTGCTGATTTAAGAGCTGCTGAAGCAAGTGTTAATGCTGCTCAATTTCAGCTTTTAAGTGCTCAGGCAACAATCAAAGAAGCCAATGAAAACCTAAAAAAAACCTCCGTTTTTGCTCCTATGGATGGAATTGTCTCCATGCTTAATGTCGAAGCCGGAGAACGTGTGGTTGGGACAGAAATGATGGCAGGCACAGAAATGCTACGAATTGCAAATTTAAATGTTATGCAAGTAATTGTAGATGTTAACGAGAACGATATTGTTAAAATAAAAATAAATGATACTGCAGATATTAACGTTGATGCGTATTTTAAACGAAAATTCAAAGGCGTTGTTACTGAAATATCTAACTCAGCAAATATTTCCGGTTTTAGTACCGACCAAGTAACTAACTTTAAAGTTAAAATCCGTATATTGCCCGAATCCTACCAAGACCTTATTTCAGAACATAATAAATATCCTTTCAGACCAGGGATGACTGCCTCGGTTGATATTTACACCAATTCCGTTAGCGATGCATTAGCCGTACCTCTCTCCGCAATTACTACCAGAATAGAAAAAGAATCTTTTTCAGATTCCGAAAATAAAGGAAATGACAATCCAAATGATTATAATGAAATAGTTTTTGTTTATAAAGACGGAAAGGCTATTCAAAGAAAAGTAAAAACAGGCATTCAAGACTCATATTATATTCAAATCATCGAAGGTTTACAAGAAGGCGAAGAAGTGATTACTGCTCCATATTCGTTAATTTCCAAAATCTTGAGAGATGGAATGACTGTTAAAAAAGTTTCAAGAGAAGAGGTTTATTCCGAATCTAAAAATAAAAAATAGTATCTTTGCAGCGTTATGGCTAAGATATTAAACATAGAAACATCCACAGAAGTTTGTTCAGTTTCCCTCTCGATTGATGGAAATGTCGGAGAGAACTATCTAAAACTTTATATCCCGGATAATAAAGAAAAGCCCAAAATGGTGCATTCTTCGCAGCTGGCAATTTTTGTTGATGAAATTTTAAACAGAACTAACGAGAAAATAATTCCTGACGCTGTTGCAATAAGTTCCGGACCCGGATCTTACACAGGTCTAAGAATAGGTGTAAGCCTAGCAAAAGGTATTTGTTTTGCTGCAAACATACCACTAATTTCCGTTGACACACTTCTTTTATTGGCAGAAATGGCAAAAAACTATTCCAAAATTGATTGCGAAAGATTTGTCCCGATGATTGACGCCCGCAGAATGGAAGTATATACGGCAGTCTTCGACAAAGATTTAAATAAAATTTCTGAAACAAAGTCTCTCATAATCAGTCAAAACAGTTTTGAAGAATTTAAAAACCATAAAACATTATTTTGTGGTAACGGAATAAATAAATTAAAAGATTTTTTAAACAGCGAAAATTTTATTATTTTAAATAACATATATCCGTCTGCCCAATGCATGGGACGAATTTCTGAACAGCTTTTTGCAAAAAAACAGTTTGTTGATTTAGTCTATTTTGAACCATTTTATTTAAAAGATTTTATAGCGACAACTCCAAAAAGAGTTTTTTAATTGTTTAACCAAAAAATGAAATTGATATGAGAATTACAGGAACATCAAACCCGGTATTAAGTCAGAAATCTTTTGCGGTACCAACCGATGGACAAGTAATGACTATTCAAGGAGCAGTAAACAAATCTCTGATTTTATTTTTAATTATTCTTGCTACTGGAAGTATTTCATGGAGGCTTGCTTCTACCAACATCGAAATGCTATCAGGCTTGTTGTGGCCATCTGCCATTATAGGATTTATTCTGGCAATGGCAACTATTTTTGCAAAAAAATATTCAATGTTTCTTGCTCCTCTTTATGCTGCTGCACAAGGATTTTTCCTAGGAGCAATTTCAATGGTTTATAATACAGTTTTTACAGGAATTGTAATCCAGGCTGTGCTTCTAACCGTTGGAATTTTAGGAATAATGCTTTTCGCTTACAAAACAGGAATCATCGTGCCTAATCAAAAATTCCGTTCAGGTGTTATAATGGCTACTGCAGGAATTGCACTTGTATATTTGGTAACCTTCATTTTGAATTTATTTGGAGTTTCGGTTCCTTTTATACACGACAGCGGACCGATTGGTATTGGGATTAGCCTTTTTATTGTTGTTATAGCATCATTAAATTTAATTCTTGATTTCAGTTTTATTGAAGAAGTTGCTCAAATGGGTGTTCCAAAATATATGGAATGGTATGCAGCTTTTGGTTTAATGGTTACTTTGATATGGTTATATCTGGAAATCTTAAGACTACTTTCCAGATTAAGAGATTAATGTAATTGTTTATCAGGTCAGAATACTGACCTGATTTTTTAACAAAACGAGATATGGAAATAAAAGAAGTCAATCTTGCAGAAAATAAAGATTTTTTTGAAGTTGCTTTAAGAATTTACAAGAATGATCCTAACTGGGTTGCTCCGTTAGAAGTAGAAATAAAATCCCTATTCGATAAAAACAAAAACAAGCTATTGCAAAACGGAGATTTCAAAGCATGGGTTTTATATAAAAACAACATCCCGGTTGGTCGTATAATTGCTTTTTGGACAGAAAAAAAATCAAAAAAGAGAAGTCCTTACGAAGGCGGATTGAGTTTCTTTGAGTGTATTAATAATCAAGAAGCAGCAAATTTATTGTTCGGCACTGCAATTGAATGGCTAAAAACTCAAGAAATGCAGGTGGTTGATGCCATAACAGTTCCAGGCGAGAATTACAATTATTGGGGGGTTCTTGTTGAAGGATTTGTTCGTCAGGGCTTTGGTATGCCATACAATCCACCTTACTACAAAGAATTATTTGAAGATTACGGCTTTCAAAACTATTACGAACAATATTCCTATCATGTTGATTTAACAAAAGAATTTCCCGAAAGACATGTAAAATTTGCTCAGCATATTCTAAATTCAACAGAGTACGATTTTAAATATCTGGATATAAATAATCCTGAAAAATTTGCAAAAGATATTACTACAATCTTTAACGATGTTTGGTCTGTTTTCCATGCAGATTATGTGCCTGTTGAATATCACGAATTTCTTAAGATTTTAGAAGAACTAAAACCTATAATTAAGCCAAAATATGTTTGGCTGGCTTACCATAATAATTATCCGGTAGGAATGGCAATTTGCTTGCCCGATCTTAACCAAGCCATCAAACCTTTCAAAGGAAAACTTAATCTGTTCAATAAAATCAGATTAATTTTTCGATTGAAAAAAATCAACAGAGCAAGACTTTTTGTAACTGGAGTAAATCCAAAATACCAAAGAACAGGATTGATTTACGGTATATTTTTAAAACTAACCGACTCCCTTAAAGAAGATAAAATAAAAGAACTTGAAATGTCGTGGGTTGGCAATTACAACCCCAAGGTAAATCAATTATACAAACACATGGGCAACACAATAAAAGCCAAAACTCATGTTACTTTCCGATACATTATTGATAAAAACATAGAATTTAAAAGATTCGAAAATTTAAAAGAGCATGAAAGTTAGTTTTCTGAACGATTATAGTGAAGGTGGGCATCCAAAAATTTTGGAACAGCTTTCAAAAACCAACTACGAACAGATGCCGAGTTATGGTGAAGACCCTCTTTGCAGAAGAGCAGAAATTAAAATTAAAACTCTCCTAAATAATCCTAATGCAAATGTTCATTTTGTTAGTGGTGGAACACAGGCAAATTTATTGTGCATAAGTTCATTTCTAAAACCTTTTGAATCTGTTATTGCAGTAAAAACTGCTCATATCGAAATCCATGAGGCGGGAGCAATTGAATTTACCGGACATAAAATAAATACTTATGAAGGCAAAAACGGTAAAATTACGCCACAAGAAATTGAAGAAGCCATCCTATACCATTACGATGAGCACATGGTAAAACCCAAAATCGTTTTTATTTCAAATTCTACTGAACTTGGAACCGTTTACACTAATTCAGAGTTAACTCAAATTTCAGAAGTTTGTAAAAAACATTCATTATATCTCTACATTGATGGAGCAAGATTGGGGTCTGCACTCACTTCAAAACATAACGATCTAAGCCTCCAGGACATGGCAAAATATTGTGATGCTTTCTATATTGGCGGCACAAAAAATGGAGCTCTTATTGGAGAAGCCATTGTTATTTGCAATCCGGAATTGCAGAACTTTTTCAGATATCACATGAAACAAAAAGGAGCATTATTGGCTAAATCAAGACTAATTGGAGCACAATTTGATGTTTTGTTTGATAATAATCTTTATTTTGAACTCGCAAGCTATGCCAATTCAATGGCAGAAAAACTATCTGAAGGCTTAAAACTAAAGAATATTGATTTTTTGATACCGCCTTCAACAAATCAAATATTCCCCATAATGCCAAACAAACTTATTGAAAAATTAGAAAAACAATTTGATTTCTATATTTGGAAAAGGTATGATGAAAACAATTCTGTTGTAAGACTTGTTACTTCATGGGCAACAAAACCCGAAAATGTTGATTTGTTCTTAAAAAGCTTTTAATACAAACAAGCCGAATAATCATAATGCTTCCCTTGAGCAATGAATTGCATCTGAAAATTAACTTCTTTAGCAATAGCCTCCATAGTATAAGGATCAATAAAAACCCATTTGAAAGGATCGGTTTTCAGTTCTTTATATTCCAGATAATATTCAAGTTCGCCATAATATGTGTCACCTAAAGGAATACAGGCGCTCCCGTCTTCTTCGAGATATAAATATTGCAAGTCGGAAGAATCAAAAATTATCTTTCCTCCTGTTTTAAGTAAAGTTTTTAAATGATCCAATAAGCAAGGCAAGTTAGCAAGAGTTCCCGAAATACCTATTCCGTTCATAAGCAATAATATTGTGTCAAATGTTTTTTCGGAATATTCTAAAATTTCGGAACAAACTATATTTTTCACACCTCTTTTTTGCATTACTTCGCAACAACCGGCAGATGAATCCAAAGCAGTAACATCATAACCCAAATCTTGCAAATACAAAGCATGTGAACCGGCACAAGCTCCAACATCCAATATATTGCCCCTCACCAACCTCAAAGCCTTTTTTTCGTGAAAAGGCATCTCTTCATAAGGTCGAAAAAGATAAGAAGCAGGCAATTCATCTGTCTCTGCAATATTACTATGAACTAAAATTTTTGCTGTTTTATCCCCATTAAGATAATCTAAACAGCATTGTCCATAAACATCTTTATTGTTTTTCTTCAGCATTTCCTCAATATCAACGATAATTCAATATCTTTAACGAAAAGATTGTCAAAAAGTTTCATTTGTGATTTTAAAATATATTTTGTATTTTTGATTAAATAAAAAAAGAAGTATGAAAAATTTTTCGATATTAATTCTTGCCGCACTTGTGTTTGCTTGTACTCCCCAAAACTATTACCAGTTAATAGAAACTGACACCAGCACACAAAATATAACATCAAACTATTTTTTCTTCGAAAATGAAGATGTGATAATTCAATATAATTTATGGTCTAATTTAGGAAATGGGAATTTCATTCTTCATAATAAAACCAATAATGATATTTTTATTGATATGAAGAGATCCCATTTTATTGTAAACGACTTTGCTCAAACTTATTTCCAGAATAGACATTTTAACCCTAAAAAAATAGGAACATTAAATCAGGAAAACACTGACGAAGAATCATTAAAAATACCCGGCTTCACAAAACTAGCAAACCCTCAGCAAACCAATATCGAAATCTCGTTCAATGAAGAAAGAATTATTTGCCTTCCACCACATTCAAAAAAAATTATTCAAGGATTTGAGCTTCAACAGCAACCCATTAGAGACTGCAGGCTTTATAGGTTTCCGAAAAAAACAGAAATCACAAGCATAGAATTCGACAAAGAAAACTCCCCAATAACTTTCAGAAACAGGATTTGCTACTCGTTCAAGGAGGATTTTACAGTATCAAAGTACATTGAAGATAGTTTTTACATTAAAAAAATTACTAATCTACCATCAACAGAATTCGAAAAACAGGAATTTATGGTATTTTGTGGCGACAGTACCGATTATAGAGTAAAATATTATCCTTTAATGAAACCAAATTCTTACTATATTCTCTACAAACTCGAGCCAAGCAAATTTAACCATTAAAATTCATTCAAGATTTCATATTGTTGATTACGACGCCGTGGAATAAAACCTGCCTCTGATATTGCTTTTTTCATGGCATCTTCGTCGAGTTTAAAGTTTTTCCCGGCTTGCGATACAACATTTTCCTCAATCATGATACTACTCATATCATTCGCTCCACAATGTAAAGCTAAGGATGCCACTTGGGCACCCATAGTCAACCACGAAACCTGAATATTTGGAATGTTTAAAAGCACAATTCTCGACAAAGCTATTATTCGTAAAAATTCAATCGCAGATACATCAGGAATGAAAGGATATTCTTTAACCAGTTTTGTTCCTGATTTTGCAAAAGGCCATGGCGTGAAAGAAATAAATCCTTTTGAGTGATTCGGCTTTTTATTTTGCAGTTCTCTTATTTTTAATAGATGTTCCACTCGTTCATCCATAGTTTCAATATGTCCGAACATCATAGTGGCAGATGTTATAAGTCCAATTTCATGAGCAATTTGCATCACTTCAAGCCATTCTGCAGAAGAGCATTTTGCCGGACTAATTATATTACGAACCCTATCACAAAGTATCTCTGCTCCTGCACCCGGCAAACTGTCCAATCCGGCTTCAATAAGTATTTCTAAAACCTGACGAATTGATTTTTTTGACTTTTTCGCAAGAAAAACAATTTCCGGAGGACCTAAGGCATGAAGTTTTAAATCGGGATAATAATTCTTAAGTTGTTTAAATAAATTTTGATAATATTCTAAATCTAATTTAGGATTCATTCCTCCTTGCAAAAGAATCTGTCTCCCGCCTAACGAATATAATTCATCAATTTTTGATTTGTAATCTTTTAGTTCAAGTACATACACATCATGATCGTGGGGCTTGCGGCAAAAATTACAAAATTTGCATTGCGAATAACAAATATTTGTGTAATTGATATTCCTATCAATGATATAAGTTACAATATTATCGGGATGTTTTTTTTTTCGAATTAGATCAGCATAAAACACCAATTCATGAAAATCAGCAAATTTATATAGGTAAATAATTTCATCATAATTCAGAAACTCTCCTGATAGTGATTTTTCCAATAAATCGGTAGAATGTTTTTGGTTCATTAGTAGGAATTGCAAATCTTTTTTAATTTACTTTCATTCTTAATTTTAATTTTCCTTCCATGAATTTCTATTAATCCTTCGGTTTTAAACTCCGACAGCAAACGTATTACAGATTCGGTTGCCGTCCCGATGATGTTGGCCAATTCTTCACGAGTAAGAGTGAGATTTATCATATCTTCATTATTTACTCCAAACTCATTTTTAAGATGGAGAAGAATTTCTGCCAATCTTTCTTTTACCGATTTTTGAGCAATATCAGTGATAAAACGGTTTGATTGGTCAAGTTCTTTACAAGCGATATGAAGCATTTCCAGAGCAAAATCGGCATTTTCTCTCAATAACTTAAATAAATCTGACGAGGGAATCTGACATAATAAAGTATCTTCCAAAGCCGTAACGCCGGTACAAGCCGGTTCATTATTGATAACAGAACGATACCCAAAAATATCTCCGCCTTTTGCAAATTTTATTATTTGCTCTTTACCTTCTATCCCGGTTTTATAAATTTTTACAACTCCTGATTTTATACAATAAATCCCCGTAATTCTATTCCCTTCTTCGTATAAGACTTTCCCCTTTTTTAAAATAATACAATTTCTAACAGAATCAAGATATTCAAACTGTTCGCTGCTCAATTTCTTGAACACATTTTTAAATAACAAAGCACATGACTTACAACCTGATTCTTCAATCATAATGATTTTTTTTGCAAATATACCAAATTATTGTTAGTAAAAATTATAAAATCAGATTGTTTATGTACAACTATAAAAGATGATGCTGTTTTTTTTATATTTGAAAAAAATTACAGTATGATAGTTTTTACATTGGATGCCGGCGGTACAAACTTTGTCTTCTCTATAGTTGAAGATGGAAAAATTAATCCAAAAAAAATTCATAAGCCTGCCAATGGTGATAATCTTGAAAAATGTTTAAAAAATATTATTTCCGGTTTTGAGGAGTTAGCTACAATAAACAACAAAAATCCCGATGCTATAAGTTTTGCTTTCCCCGGTCCTGCTGATTTCAAAAATGGAATAATCGGAGATTTACATAATTTACCAGGTTTTAGAGGCGGCGTAGCTCTTGGAAAAATGATTGAACTATGGTTCAAAGTACCGGTTTTCATAAACAACGACGGAGATCTTTATGCTTATGGCGAAGCAATGGCAGGGACATTACCTTTCATTAATAATATTCTAAAAAAATCAGGAAATAATAAATCTTACTCCAATATCACAGGAATGACACTGGGAACAGGCTTTGGAGCCGGAATAGTCAGCAATGGGCAATTACTACAGGGAGACAATATGTGTGCTGCTGAGATTTGGATTACTTCAAACAGAGTTAACCCCGAATATAATAGCGAAGAAGGAGTTAGTATTAGAGCTGTAAAATATTTCTTTTCTAAATTTTCAGAAATACCATTTTCAGAGTGCCCAGAGCCAAAAGAAATTTATTTTATTGCTTCAGATCAAAAAAATAAATATTCCTTTGCAGCACAGAAAGCCTTTTTCGAACTTGGCCGATATTTGGGAGACGCAATTGCAAATATAATTACCCTCACCGATGGAATTGTGGTTATTGGAGGAGGTATTGCAGGAGCAAAAGAATTTATCATCCCCGGTATTAATCATGAACTTAACAGAGAATTTAAAAAACTCGATGGAAGAACAAACAAAAGATTAACTCACAAAGTATTTTGTCTTAATTATGAAAGAGAACTCAAAGACTTTTTACAAGATGATAAAAAACTAATCAGCGTCCCATATTTTGAGAATATAAAAATTGAATCTTATCATATACCCAAATCGGCATATATGTTCTCTAATTTTGACACATCGGAAATGATTAGTTTGGGAGCATATTTCTTTGCTGTAAAACAACTAAAAAAAACAAACACTTAATAAATTTTATAGTACATTTGCCCCAAAAAATATGATAGTTAAAGAGTATCTGTTCAATTTTCTTAAAGGCATTGCAATGGGAATTGCTAATGTAATTCCGGGAGTTTCAGGCGGAACTATAGCTTTAATAACAGGGATTTTCGAAAGACTGATTAATTCATTAAAATCCTTTAATTTAACTGCTGCTAAATTATTATTTAAGTTTAAAATTTCTGATTTTATCAAGCATACCGACTTATATTTTTTATTATCGGTTCTTTTAGGAACATTTACAGCAATTTTCAGTATTGCAAAACTTTTCGAATACTTGTTTGAAAATTATCCTGTTTATATTTGGGCTTTCTTTTTTGGATTAGTTTTGGCTTCATTATATTTTGTCAACAAACAAATCAGCAAGTTTTCAATTCCCGTAATTTTATTTTTTTTAGCGGGTAGTATAATTGCAATCAGTATCTCCATACTTAGTCCTGCCGGAGAAAATCAAAGCATATTCTACCTTTTTATTTGTGGTATCGTTGCTTCATGCAGCATGATTCTTCCCGGATTAAGTGGCTCATTTGTTCTTGTTCTCATGGGCAATTATCAACTAGTTATGGTTCACGCTGTAAGTAATTTTGATTTAAAAATTCTTATTCCTATAGGCTTTGGCGCAATGATTGGATTGATTGGTTTTTCTTATATACTTTCTTATCTTTTTAAAAAATATAAAGATATTACAATAGCACTATTGTCGGGTTTTGTTACAGGTTCATTATTAATATTATGGCCTTGGAAATTAATGATAACAGAAAATTTTGGTGGTAAAGAAAAACTCGTAGCCTACGAATGGTTTTTACCGCAAATTGATACCGAATTTTTTCATGCATTAACATTCATTATTTTAGGAGTGATTGTTATTAGTTTTGTTGAATTAATTGCAGAAAAAATTAAATAAGATGAAAGTTTATGGTTTAATAGGATATCCACTGGAACATGCTTATTCCCCAAAATATTTTGCAGAAAAATTTATAAAACTCGGAATTAGTGATGCAAAATATGAACTTATACCACTTAGTGACATTTCAAAAATAAACAATATAGTACAAACACGTAAAAACCTCGTGGGATTTAATGTAACAACTCCATATAAAGAAGTTATAATTCCTTATCTTCAAGAACTCGATGATATAATTTATAAATTAGGGACAGTAAATACTGTAAAAATTTTAAGGAACGGAAATAATTATATTTTAAAAGGCTATAATACGGATATTTTTGGGTTAGAAAAAACTTTCAATCTCCTCGACCTTCCCAAAAATACAAAAGCCTTAATCTTAGGTAGTGGAGGTTCTGGAAAAACTTGCGCTTATGTTCTTAATCAAATGGGTATTGATTATACTCATGTTTCGAGAAATCCAAAAAGTTTAAAAATTTTGTCTTATGACAAACTCACTGAAGGAATTATTCATCAACATAACTTAATAATAAACGCTTCTCCTGTTGGTATGTATCCAAAAGTTAATAATTATCCTCAAATACCTTACGATTATATTACAAGAAATCATATTTGTTTTGATTTAGTTTACAATCCTGAAGAAACAATATTCCTCAAAAAAGCAAAACAAAAAGGAGCAAAAACAATTAATGGTTTTACAATGCTTTATGAACAAGCTGATAAAGCTTGGGAGATTTGGAATAATTAAAAGGGAAGGATTTATATATTTTCTTTAAGTTTTATTAAATATAAAAATACTTTTATAATTTTGTTTAAGTTAATGAACAGAACTATTACACATTTTATTTCTAATAATAACTAATAAGTATAATTATAAAATAAATTTGACAAAAATCATTGTTATTAGAAATTTATTTGTTATATTAGCAAAATAAATTATCTTTAATAAGAGGCTGATTTTAATTAAAAGTTTAACCAAATAAATAAATTTATGAAAAATAAAGTTACAAGCTTTTTAAAGGAGATTTTTCTTCTTTCAACAGTTTTTGCCTTCATTAATTTAAATGCACAAACTGTATCAAATGGAGATTTTGAATACTGGACAGGTTCCAATCCGGACGGATGGACTTGTGTGGCCAATTTTGGCACTAATATCAATTTTGCTCAAGCCTCAGGACAAGGTGTTACAGGTGATGCACTAAGTGTTATTGCCAATAGCTATAACCATGGTGCAGACGGGTATATATCAACTACCGTTAATGACATTACTCCCGGGAATTGGTACGACTTAGCTGTAATGTTAAAAGCTAACGACGATCTTATCAAAATCAGAATGACCAACCTAAAGTGGAAAGATGCATCTGATGCAGTGATTTCTACTGTTACAGAAAACACTCTTAGCCCAAACACATTAGGAAACTGGATTGAATTCAAAAATCCTCAAAACCCACTTCAAGCTCCTGCAAATGCAGTAAAATTAGAAGTAAATATTGTATTTTATTTTAATGTTGGAATTAACCCCGATGTAAGTGAAATGCTTATTGACAATTTTACTGTTGTTGACAAAACAAATGCAGTTGCTGCCCTACAACATGCAGCTTCGAATACTTTATTAAATAATTCACCAGCAACTATTGTTGCAACTTACCAAGATGACATTTACTTTTCTACTACAATACAATATCCGACTTTTTTACCTGAATTACCATTAGACGTACTTAATGATATTAAAATTGAAAGTAATATTCCGATAAATGCCGGAACTGTTATAAACATAAAAAATACTGCTTTCAGTATTGATTATTATTATAATGTTAGCTCTCCAACTACAAGTTTTTGGATAACTGAAATGTTAGGAATTTCCAGACCAACTTTAGCATCATTCTCAAATCAAACACAAGTTTGGGAGTTTACATTGTCAGGACTTAATGGAGGAGATTATGTACTGACAATTAGCAGCGTAGCCGATGATAATTATAATACCCCCGCTAATTATTATATTCTTGGAACTGACAATGTTACATTGGATATTGCAACTCCAGAAGAAGTCGCAATTCAAGATGGTATAGATAATACAAACATGACTGTTCTCCCCACTACCCAAACAATAAATTCAACTGAAACTGCAACAATTACTTCAACAACAACAATTGCAGAATTTTTACCTGATTTTCCTAATGATTTATTATGGGATGTGTTAATCTCTTTTCCGGGAGCTCAATTGCCTGCAGGAACACAAATGAGTATTGAATTAAATTCTGTTGCTTTTGCTACATACACTTTTGTTGGTGGAGAACAAGAATTATGGCTAACTTTACTTGATGATCCAAATACATTAGACAGAAGTCCTATTTTAGCATTATCTAATACTATCCAGACAATTACAGTCAATTTACAAAATATTCCAACAGAAAATTCTTACACTATAAAATTAGATTTTATAGCTGCCACAGCAACCAATTTCAACAATCCTGCAAACTATTATTATTTCGCTACAGGACAAGCAAATGTAGTTGTGGATAACACTATCTATGCGACATTCCCTCTGTTCGAAGGATTTGAAGGAACTCAATTTTACTTTGAAAATGCCCCTGGAAACCAAGTTAACTGGGTCGTAAATTCTACTATATTTAAGGAAGGTACAAAATCATTTCATAATCCTTATGGAGCATCAAACAATAATATTTTAAAAATTATTGGACCACTTAATATTAATAATGTAGATAATCCAGTACTTAGCTTTTGGCATATAGCTAAAACAGAAAACAATTTTGACCACTGTTATGTTGAAGTTTCTACTGACGGTACAACATGGACTATTTTTCCTATAGAAGCTTATTTAGGACAGGGAAATTATGTTACTCCTCTCTACAATACTCCCGAAGGTAGATGTTTTATGACAACTTCCTATACAGACTGGGGAACAACAAATGTTCCAGCACAAAATACATGGTGGAAAAAAGAAAAGTTTTCGCTTACAAATTACAAGTCGGGAACAACTTATGTTCGTTTTAGACTTAAATCAGACGGAAGCATTATGTACAATGGATGGTATATTGATGACATAAATATTTATAACGAAACCTGTCCTGATCCAAGCGGATTCGCTGCTATCAATCCATTAATCTCACAGGTAACTCTGAATTGGAATCCTATTGGAACTACCAGTAACTGGCAAATAAAATACAGTACAACATCCGGATTTGATCCTGAAACACAAGGAATTCTTATTGATGATACTGGAATGCCTCCATATACATTAACTGGCTTAGCCCCATCAACAACTTATTATGTTTATATTAGGACAAAGTGTGATGGAGATGAATTCAGCCCTTGGATAGGCCCAATTAACTTCACAACTTTAGTTCCATGTCCAAATCCTACAGCATTTGCTGCCTCGAACATTACAGCAAACTCAGCTGAACTTTCATGGACACAAATTGACGGAGCTACAGAATGGACTATAATATATGGACCACAAGGTTTTAATCCTTCTATTGAGGGAACTATTTTGAACGGAATTACTGAAAATCCTTATACAATTACAGGTCTTATTCCGGAAACTCAATATCAGGCATATATTAGAGCAAACTGTGGAGCCAATGGTAACAGTTCTTTAGTTGGACCTATTTCATTCACAACTTTAGCTACATGCCCTGTTCCAACAAGTCTTGCATTTGTATCAGCCACCGGAACCACTGCTACTATCAACTGGAATCCGGTTGGAGGAACAACACAATGGAATATTCAATACGGACCAACCGGTTTCACTTTAGGTACCGGAACTATAATTTCCGGAATAACTTCTTTACCTTATACAATTACAGGTCTAAATCCAACAACTGCATATCAGGTTTATGTTCAAGCTGATTGTGGTAGTGAACAAAGTGTATGGTCTTCAGCATTAAGCTTCACAACTGATTGTAACGAAATTACTCCCCCATGGCTCGAAAACTTTTCGGGAACATTTCCCCCTTCATGTTGGTTAAGAAGACAAGGACAGTTGACAGTAAACTCAACACTCACGACTTCGACTCTTTGGATTGCTGACGGATTTGCAAATGTTGGTACAACAGGTGCTGCAAGAATTAATATTTATGGTACAAATAGATTTGCCTGGTTTATAACACCAACTATTGATTTAGGAGATGGTTCTAATAATTATATGCTGGAATTTGATTTGGCTCTTACTGCATATAATAGTACTAATCCTCCATCTCAATCTGGTGTTGATGACAAATTTGCCGTTGTTATTTCAACCGATAATGGTGCAACTTGGAGTTCTAATAATATATTAAAATTATGGGACAATCAAGGCTCTCCTAATGTTTATAATAATATTAGTAATACAGGACAGCATGTAGTAATTGATTTATCTTCCTATACCGGATTTGTAAAAATAGGCTTTTACGGAGAATCTACAATATCTAATGCAGACAATGATTTATTTATTGATAATGTAGCTGTTACTGAAATTCCAGAATGCCCAAATCCTAGTAGCATCACTGCTTCAAATCCTACAATAAATTCGGTTGACTTAAATTGGACAGAAGTATTTGTTGGAACTGAATGGGATATAATTTATGGAGCTCCTGGATTTAATCCAGAAACTCAAGGAACACTCATAGAAAATATTATAACAAATCCATATACAGTAACCGGATTAACGCCGGGGACTGCATATCATTTTTATGTTAGAAGGAATTGCTCAAGTTCTGTTAGTGAATGGGTAGGACCTGCTACATCAATTACAGAACCTACATGTCCTATCCCGACAGCGCTTTCTGCAAGTAGCACCACTGCTTATGAAACAACTCTAAACTGGACAGAAAACGGTTCTGCTACAGAATGGGATATTATTTATGGTATTACAGGATTCGATCCATATACAAGTGGAACATTGGTTACAGGAATTTCAACACAGCCTTATACTCTTAGTGGGTTAATTCCTGGAACTAATTATCAAGCTTATGTTAGAGCAAATTGTGGAGGAGGAGATTTAAGTCCATGGTCAACAGCAGTAAGTTTCACTACAGGATGTGGAGTTTTTCCAATCATATTTAGTCAAAACTTTTCAGGAACATTCCCACCACTTTGCTGGGATAGAGCATCCGGACAACTCGCTAATCCTTCAGTTTTAACAACACCTTCAACTTTATGGGTGGCTGATGGATTTGCAAATGTTGGCGCAACAGGAGCTGCAAAGATAAATATTTACTCTACCAATAAGTTTGGATGGCTATTTACACCTCAGATTGATTTAGGTAATATCTCAGAGCCTAAACTTCTTGAATTCGATCTCGCTCTTACTGCATCTAGCTCAACAAATCCTCCTAGTCAAAGTGGTGTTGATGATAAATTTGCTGTGGTAATTTCTACCGATGGTGGAACAACATGGACATCAACAAATGTACTAAGAATGTGGGATAATCAAGGTTCTCCATATGTTTACAATAACATAAGCAATACTGGGGAACATGTATTCATTGATTTAACAGGATATTCCGGTATTGTAAAATTCGGGTTCTACGGAGAATCTACTATTTCAAATGCCGATAATGATTTGTTTGTTGACAATGTTATTGTGCGCCCATTACCTTCCTGCTTCGAACCTCTTAGTGTAAACTCTGGGCTAGTTACTTCAAATTCAACTCAGATTAGCTGGACGGAATTAATAGCAGGATCCGAATGGGAAATTGTCATTGGAACTCCCGGATTTGATCCGAATTCTCAAGGAACTATAATCTCAAACATTACAACAAATCCATATACTATTACCGGACTGTCTCCTGAAACCCAATATTCTGTTTATGTTAGAACTGTTTGTGGTGCTGAAACTAGTACATGGACAGGTCCAACTAACTTTACAACTTATCCCTCATGTGTTGCTCCTATTAACATTAATGCAACTGCTCCTTCTGGAACTTCAATAACTATTAGCTGGACAGAAGTTGGTACTGCATCACAATGGGACCTTATTTATGGAACGCCTGGATTTAATCCAAATAATGAAGGTACTTTGATTTCAGGAGTATCCTCAACTACATACACAATTACCGGATTAGCACCCCTGACTGATTATACAGTTTATTTAAGATCTGATTGTGGTATGAGTAATTACAGTTCGTGGTCTACTGCTCTAAACTTTAATACAGGATGTTCCTCAGCTTTTGTTTTACCTGTATCAGAAAGTTTTGAAACAGGTTTAGGTATATTTAAGAATGCTGCCGGGAACAATGTACTTTGGGAAACAACTAATACAGTAGCTAGTATGGGAACATTCTCAGCAAAAAATCCTTACGGAGCAACTAATACAAATATTTTAGTTACTCAATGTCCGGTTGATTTAAGTACTGCTGTTAACCCTGTACTGCAATTCTCTAATATGGCTCTTACCGAAAACAATTACGACCACTGCTATGTAGAGTATTCAACAAATGGAAGTACCTGGACAATTCTTCCTGTTTCTGCATATTTAGGTACAGGAAATTATACTACTCCTTTATATAACAGTCCTGAAGGCCCGGCATTTACAGAAAGTGCTTATGCAGGTTGGGCAAGTGCAACTCCTTCAAATACTTTATGGAAGTCCGAAAAATTCTCTTTATCTTCAGTTGCTGGACAAAGCGAAGTTTGGATTAGATTCCGCCTTAAATCTGATGGATATATTCAAAGACAAGGCTGGCATATTGACAAAATTCAAATTCTTGATGAAACTTGCCCTGAACCAACAAATCTAAATGCATCAGGTATTACTGCCAACTCCGCTACATTATCATGGACTCAAGCAGGAGGAATTTCCGAATGGGATATTGTTTATGGACCATCAGGATTCGACCCCAATACCGAAGGGACTTTGATTACGGGATTAAATACAAATCCTTACACCTTTACAGGATTAACTCCTCTAACAACTTATAATGTTTATGTGAGAGCAAATTGCGGAGGTGGAAATACCAGTATATGGTCATCTGTTCTAATTATTACAACTGGATGCGAAGGTTCCCTTTCAATTCCTCTGACAGAGGATTTTGAATCAGGATTCAGCCTTTTCAAAAATGCAACCGGAAATACTGTCAACTGGATAACCACTAATACTGTAGCAAGTTCAGGAACATTCTCAGCAAAAAATCCTTACGGAGCAACTAATACAAATATTTTAGTTACTCAATGTCCGGTTGATTTAAGTACTGTTGTTAATCCTGTACTGCAATTCTCTAATATGGCTTTAACCGAAAATAATTATGACCATTGCTATGTTGAATATTCCACAAATGGAACTACTTGGACAATTCTTCCTGTTTCTGCATATTTAGGTACAGGAAATTATACTACTCCATCATACAACTCTCCAGAAGGACCGGCATTTACCGAAGGAGCTTATGCAGGTTGGTCAAGTGCAACCCCTTCAAATACATTGTGGAAAACCGAAAAATTTTCATTGGCCGAGATTGCTGGACAAAGTGAAGTTTGGATCAGATTCCGCCTTAAATCTGATGGATCTATTCAAAGACAAGGCTGGCATATTGACAAAATTCAAATTTATAATGAAACATGTCCTGCTCCAAGCAACATTAATATCATAACAAACTCCGGTTTCCAAACCACAATTGGATGGAACGAAAACGGCACAGCTACAGTATGGGAAGTTTTATACGGACCTGCAGGTTTTGATCCTCAAACACAAGGTATTTCTGAAATCGTTAACACTACGCAATACCAAATCACCGGATTAACTCCAACCACAAACTATCAAGTTTATGTTAGAGCATTATGTGGAATTGGTGATGAAAGTATTTGGACAGGACCATTCTCATGGTCAACAACAGATGCTTGTCCTCCTGTTCAAGGAACATCATTAGTTATCGCTAACTATGAATCCTTAACTATTCAAATAAATACTACAGGGGATGAAACAGAATGGGATGTAGTATACGGATTACAAGGATTCATTTATGGAGAAGGCACTCAAATTAATGTTAATACAAATCCATTCACAATTTCGGGACTTAATGTTGAAACTGCGTATGATATCTATGTGAGAGCAAATTGTGGAGTTAATGGAACATCAACTTGGGTTGGACCATTCACTTATTCCACTACAGAATTATGTCCTCCTGTATCAAATGTCCAAACTTTAAGTTCAACTCCATCATCTGTTGTTATAGGATGGAATCCCGGCTATTCAGAAACTGAATGGACTATTGAATATGGTCTGGCAGGCTTTGTTCAAGGTACAGGTACACTTCTTAATTTAACTTCTAATCAAGTTGAACTAACCGGATTACAAGGAAATACAAACTACACAATTTACATTATGGCTAATTGTGGTGGTATTTTTGGTGATTCCGATTGGGTTCAATACAACTTCAAAACTCCTTGTAATGTTATTGATGTATTTCCATGGGTTGAAGAATTCGATAACTGGATAGCTATTACCGATTGTTGGGACTTAACAAGTGGAACACAGACTGTTTCTCAATATTTAGGTAATGCCGTACGTGCAAACTTCTGGTCATGGTCATCGGGAAATACAGCCTACATGACAAGTCCTGATTTTGATATTTCATCACTCACCAATCCAAGACTAGAGTTTAAATGGTCTCACTTATATAATGCAAGTTACCCGAATGATAAAATTGAAGTTTTTGTTTCTGACAATGGAGGACTATCTTGGACATCTGTTTGGATGAAAACTGGAGAACAATTAAATTCAAATGATGGAGCTTCCACTACAACTCCGGGAACTTACGTATCTAGTGGCGAAATATATCTGGATGCTTTTGCAGACAATATTAAATTCCGTATAATTTTCACTTCTGGATACGGACCAGATGCTTTCATTGACAATATCACCATTTATGATTTCATCTGTGAAGATCCTTCTGATCTAAGTGTTTCCAATATTACTCATAATTCCGCACAACTTTCATGGACTGATAACAGCGGAGCAGGTTGGGTTAATATTTACTACGGTCCGCAAGGATTTGATCCTCAAACTGAAGGTAATGTTTTAATGAATATTAACCAAAATCCATTCACTCTTACAGGATTAGATGCTGCAACTGCTTATGATTTCTACGTTGAATCTTTGTGTGGAACAGTATTCTCCGCAATTATTGGACCTGTCTCTTTCACAACCTCAGATTGTCCTGAACCTCAAAATATTGTTGTAAGTGAAATCACACCTACCTCTGCAACAATAACCTGGACAGACAATTCCGGTGGTAATCATGTTAATATTTATTTCGGAACTACAGGATTTGATCCTTTAAGCGAAGGAGATATAATTCAGAATGTAAATCCTTCATCATACACAATCACAGGTTTAACTGCTGATACTCAATATGATGTTTATATTGAAACAATTTGCGGGCTCTCTACATCAACTCTGACTGGTCCTTATAGCTTTACGACTTTGGCATATAACAACGAAACCGACATCTTAACATTCACATTTGGTGCTCTGGATGTTAACCCTGCAACAATAATTCCTTCGGCAAAAACTGTTTATATTGTAGTACAAAATGGCACTGATTTAACTAATCTCGTTGCTAGTTTCACTTTATCCCAAGGAGCTACAGCTTATGTTAACGGTGTTCCACAAGTAAGCGGTGTTACTGCTAACAATTTCACAAATCCTGTAATTTACAATATTGTTGCAGAAAATGGCACTGATAATGCTAACTGGACTGTTACTGTTGATGTTGCTTCTGAAATTAGCATAAACGAATCTGCAGGAATTAAAATCTATCCTAACCCCAACAAGGGTAACTTCATCATTAATTTCACAAGCCTTGATGGTAACGTAATATACCAGATATTTGATTCAAAATCTGCTATTATTACAGAAAAATCATTAAAGGATGTGAAAAATACTGTTGAAGAAGTTAAGGTTGATGTTAACCCGGGAGTTTACCACATTAGAATTATTACCGATGATAGAATATTTATTGAAAAAATTGTCATCGAGTAAAAATAATTTCTTACTAAAAAGGAGGAACACATGTTCCTCCTTTTTTTTATTTTCTTAAACTCAACAATCATTTATGGTTTGAAAATAAAAATCCTTATTTTTGCAAAAACAGCTATTGTGGAATATTTATCAGACATAGAACATTTCCCGGATTTTGACAATCTGGAATTTATTGCTCAGCAAGTTGTTGAAGGTTTTATTACAGGATTACATAAAAGTCCATATCATGGGTTCTCTGTAGAATTTGCAGAACATAGAATTTACAATAAAGGAGAAAGCACAAAACATATAGATTGGAAATTATATGCACGAACAGAAAAACTTTTTGTAAAAAGATACGAAGAAGAAACCAACTTGCGAGCTCAAATATTTCTTGACTGTTCATCATCAATGCTTTTCCCATACGATAACAAAAAATACAATAAACTTATTTTTTCGATTTATTGCTCAGCCGCTTTAATTTATTTACTCCGCAAACAAAGAGATGCTGTAGGACTTTCTGCTTTTAACAAAGAAATTATTTTTCACGAAAACGCAAAATCAAATTATGTTCATGCACAAGTATTATATAATAACCTCAGAAAACTCATAAACCCAACTAATATAGGTTTGCAAAAAAATACTGATATATCTTCGGTAATACATCAACTTGCAGAAATTATCCACAAACGTTCTTTGGTTATAATCTTTTCTGACTTGTTTTTTACAAATAAGGATGAAGTAGAAAAATTTTTTAGTTCTGTTCAACACCTTAAATACAATAAGCACGAAGTTATTATATTTCAGGTTACTGATAAAAAATTGGAACAAGAATTTGCTTTTGCTAATCGTCCATATAAGTTTATTGACCTCGAAACCAACAACATAATCAAACTAAACCCAAACGAAATCAGAAATATTTATGTCGAAAGAACTGCTGAGCTTGTAAAAGAAATTGAAACTAAATGTAATCAGTTTTCAATAGACCTGATACAGGCGGATATAAACAACAGATTCAGCGAAGTTTTAAAATCCTATATTATTAAAAGGGAAAAATATTTCTAATTTTTTAGCCTAATTTAAACAAATATCCAATAATTTATCTTTTGCAATTTTATCTTGTTCGTCAATATTCAAATCTTCTTCGATATAGAAGCCAGTATCTAAAAACATCAATGGATAATTAAGCAATTTTAAAAATTCTTGCTTCTGCTCTTCGGAAAGCACATCAAACAAAATCTTCCACATTTCGAAATTTGCGATATGCTTATTTAAAAATTCTTCATCAAAACTTTTGCTGTTAAAAATATCATTAATAGAATCCACGAGCTCTTTGTATCTTTTAATATCAACATTAAGATATAAAGGAGGAAAATCCAGAATAACTTTCTGGTCGTTTGTAAGAGTTACGCTCCCATTTTCCGTTTTGAAAACCAATTTTTGCATCACAAAACTTTTAAATGACCAATCAAAATCAATACCATTTTTACATTAGACACAAAAACCGGAAAAAAAGTTCCCGAAGAATTAAAATTTTATTTTTTACTATTTATTATTTTCGATAATAACATCTATTGGATTCTCTTTAAAAGATCGACCATATCCTCTTCGAGGCTTTCTCTTGGTTCTTCAACTATTCTGCAAAGTTCTTCGCCATGAAAATAAAAAATAAAAGTAGGAACAAATTGAAGGTAAAAATCCTCTGTTTCGAGAATATCTGTTTTCTTATTAGAGTCAACAGCTATAAATCTCAACTTTGTTTCATCAAAAATATCAATTTCATCAATAATTTTACAAAATCTAGGCAATTCTCGCCGTGTATCACTGCACCACGAAGCTGCAAAAATATAAATACTATCGAATGCAACTCTTAAATCGGGTGTAAAAACCTCCTTTTTAACTTGATAGCTGTTATATTCAGGGGCGAACCATTCGTTATATTCAGAAGTTGCAATAAAATCAATTGTAAATTCCCCGAACAAAATTTCTGCATTTTTTTTCTCATCAAAAACGATTCGGTTTAATTGAGAAAATCCTTGAATGCAAATTAATAAAACTGTAAAACTCAAAACATTTCTCTTCATCAGATCATTATTAATTGTTAAACTTTAATTGCTTTGCAGCCTTTTTATCAATAATTTTGCCATTATGATAAACAATTCTGCCATTTACAAAAGTAGTTATAATCCTCGAATAAAAAGATTCTCCTTCAAGAGGAGACCATCCGCATTTGTAAAATAGATTTTCTTTCTTAATAAAAGTTTGTTCATTTAATGAAACCAAAACAAGATCAGCGTAATAATTCTCCTTAATAAATCCTCTTCTATCTATCTTAAATAATTCGGCAGGATTATGACACATCCATTTTACAACTTCTTCAACATTAAAATTTCCGCGTTCGGCCAGCTCAAGCATAACATTTAAGGAATGCTGAACCATAGGAGCTCCCGATGGACATTTTAAATAAGGTTTATTTTTTTCATCTAATGTATGCGGAGCATGATCAGTAGCAACCACATCTATTTTTCCGTTTTTAAGAGCTTCGATTAGGGCTAGTCTGTCTGACTCTGTTTTAATAGCAGGATTCCATTTTATTTTTGCCCCAAGTTTCTTATAATCATCTTCATTAAACCAGAGATGATGAACACATACTTCGGCTGTTATTTGCTTATCATTCAGTTTTTTTGTTGACAACAATTCAGTTTCTGCTGCAGTGCTTAGATGAAAAAGATGCAACCGAGCTCCGGTTTTAAGAGCTGTTTTCACAGCAAAAGAAGATGCTCTATAACAAGCTTCTGCAGAACGTATTTTTGAATGGTATTGAAATGGAATATTTTCACCGTATTTTTGTTTAAATTTTTCGAGTTCTCTGGCAATAACGCTATCATCCTCACAATGAGCAGCTATTATTACAGGAGAAGCTTTGAATATTTTAAAAATATTTTCTTTATCCGATACCAATAAATCTCCGGTTGAAGAGCCAAGAAAAATTTTTAATGCAGGAACAATTGACTTATCTATAGATAAAATTTCATCAAGATTATTTTCGCTTGCCCCAAGCATAAAAGAATAATTCACAACGGAATTTTCTGAAGCAATTTTTAATTTTTCAAACAGTAATTCATTTGAAATTGTTGGCGGATTTGTGTTTGGCATATCAATATATGAGGTTACTCCACCTGCAGCTGCTGCACAAGATTCCGAAAAAATATCCGCTTTATGAGTTAAGCCAGGCTCCCGAAAATGAACCTGATCGTCTATTACTCCCGGTAGCAAAAGTAAACCTGTAGCATCAATAAAAGTATCGAGTTTGGCAAAATCAGCCTCATCAAAATGCCCGATTTTTTTTATATTCTCTTCTTCTATCAGAACATCTGCTATATATTTTTTGCCTTCATTTATTATTGTGGCATTTTTAATTAAACTCAGCATAAATCTTTTTTTCAAAAATATAAATTTCTAAAATTCAAGTTAAATATATATTAATAAAATTCGTTTGTTAAATCAAAGTTAAAAAGTACTGTGTTAAATTTACTAATTTTAATATAAACGTTTTAATTATTATCTTTGCAAAAATTTTTAATATGGCGAAAAAGAATAATGATGATGCTCAAGAACTGCTTTTAGCAATTTATGACTCAATATTAGAAAAAAAAGGTGAAGATATTTTAATACTTAACATCGGGAAAATTCCGAATTCTGTAACAAACTATTTTGTTATTTGTCATGGTAATTCTGATATTCATGTAAACACAATAGCTCAATATGTCGAACATAATGTCAGAAAAACTCTAAGAGAAAAAGCATGGAAAAAAGAAGGATACGAAAATTCAGAATGGATTTTACTTGATTACGTAAATGTTGTTGTTCATATATTTCAGAAACGATCAAGAGATTTCTATCGTCTCGAAGAGTTGTGGGCTGACGCAGAACAAGTTGAATTAAAAATTTCATCTAAATCAAAACAAAATTAAATCATTTTAGTTATACAAAAAGAAAATTTTAATTATGAGCGAAAAAAAAGGATTTAACAACAATAAAAACAGCGAGAAACCTCCACGTATATCGGACGAAATGCCTGGTCAAAAAAATAGAATGTGGATATATCTTGTTTTAATGATAATATTTTTGGTATTTTCATTTGTTGACTTCGGAGGAAGTGTAAAAGAAATTGGAAGAGATCGTTTTGAAAGAGAGATGCTTGCTTCGAAAGATGTCGAAAAAATTGTCATTGTTAACAAGGAAAAAGTCGAAATTTACATTAAACCCGATAAATTAGACAGTGAGAAGTATTCCGATGCTGCAAAAGGTGGTACTTTTGGTATGGGAGCGCAAACCGGTCCACATTACTATTTTAAAATCGGAGACCCCGAAACTTTTGAACGACAATTAGAAGCAGCACAGAAAGATTTTGCTCCCGAAGAAAAAATATTTCCACAATACACTACACGTCATAATTATCTTGGTGAAATTATTAGTTGGCTATTGCCGATTGTTATTATTGTGGGAATTTGGTTTTTCATCCTAAAAAGGATGAGTGGTGGTGGTGCAGGTGGAAGTCAAATTTTTAATTTCGGCAAATCAAAAGCACAAGTTTTCGATAAAGAAAGAAAAGTAAATGTAAATTTCAATGATGTTGCAGGGCTTGAAGAAGCAAAAGTCGAGATTATGGAAATTGTGGATTTTTTGAAAAATCCATCAAAATACACAAAACTTGGTGGCAAGATACCAAAAGGAGCTTTACTTGTTGGTCCTCCGGGGACAGGAAAAACCTTACTTGCTAAAGCAGTCGCAGGCGAAGCTGATGTGCCATTTTTTTCCCTAAGCGGTAGCGATTTTGTGGAAATGTTCGTAGGTGTGGGAGCATCAAGAGTAAGAGATTTATTCCGTCAAGCTAAAGCAAAAGCACCATGTATTATCTTCATTGATGAAATTGATGCAATAGGTAGAGCTCGTGGACGAAACCCTAACTTTGGGGCAAACGACGAAAGAGAAAATACCTTAAACCAGCTGCTTACCGAAATGGACGGCTTTGATACAAATAGCGGCGTTATTATTTTGGCTGCCACAAACCGAGCTGACATTCTTGATAAAGCTCTGCTCAGAGCCGGTCGTTTCGACAGACAAATACATCTTGAACTCCCCGACATAAAAGAACGTGAAGCAATCTTTAAAGTTCATACCAGAAGTTTAAAATTAGATCCTGAAGTAGAAATCGAATTTCTTGCAAAACAAACTCCCGGTTTTAGCGGTGCTGATATTGCAAACGTTTGTAACGAAGCGGCTTTAATTGCTGCAAGAAAAAATAAAAACAAAATAGAAAAACAAGATTTTCTCGATGCTGTTGACAGAATTATCGGTGGACTAGAAAAAAAATCAAAAATTATAAGCAAAGAAGAAAAAAGAATAATTGCTTATCACGAAGCCGGACATGCGACAGTGAGCTGGTTACTTGAATATGCAAATCCATTACTAAAAGTAACTATTGTTCCACGAGGAAGAGCCTTAGGAGCAGCATGGTATTTACCCGAAGAGCGATCTATCACAACTTACGAACAAATGCTTGATGAGATGTGCTCTATACTCGGGGGGAGAGCCAGCGAAGAACTGAATTTCGGAAAAATTTCTACCGGAGCTCTCAACGACCTCGAAAGAGTAACAAAAATGGCTATCTCTATGGTAAGCTATTTTGGAATGAGTAAAAACATCGGAAATCTTTCGTACTATGATTCTACCGGTCAAAACGAATTCGGTTTCACAAAACCCTACAGTGAAAAAACTGCCGAACTAATTGACAAAGAAATAAAAGCTATTGTTGATGACCAATACCAGAGGGCACTAAAAGTTTTGTCAGAAAATGCTGATGGATTAAAACAATTAGCCGAAACTCTTCTTGTTAGAGAAGTCATTTTTAGCGATGATCTAGAAAAAATATTCGGAAAAAGAATTGTTGACATAAAAAAACAAGCGGAACAAGAAAATTCACAGGAAAAACCTGATGAAAACAATACAGATAATAATGATGACAACATTTCAGAAAACCAATAAAATAAGAATTAACCTGTGGACTTAAAAAATTTAAAAACAAGAATTATCACGGGGGCTCTTTATGTTATCATAAGTTTAGCTTTAGTTTTAATAAATCAATATACACTTTTAGCATTTTGCATAATCTCTTATGTTTGGTTAACCATTGAGCTTAAAAGATTTATTCAACGGACAAACATAAGAATCTCTTTAATTTTTCCTTTAATGATCGGGCTTTTTGCTTTACTTATTGCTTTCTTAAACATCTATTACAACATTTCTTTTACCTTGTTTTTATTGATGATAATACCGATTTACGGAATATTTATTCATGAATTATTTATTTTGAGAGAAAACTCACTGCAATCCATTGCTCATACACTTTTCTTTCTAATTTATCCATTACTGCCAATTTTATTGACAATTTACCTTAGCTCCGGAAGTTTTTACGGACAGTCAGTAAATTATTCTCCCGGAATTTTAGTGTTTACTATGGTTCAAATCTGGATTTTTGACTCTATGGCTTATATTTTTGGCGTAAGTTTAGGCAAACATCGTTTGTATGAGAAAGTTTCTCCAAAAAAATCTTGGGAAGGCTTTATTGGTGGTTTTGTAATAACTTTAATAATTGGAATTTTAGTAGGATATTATTCAAGCCTAATTATTGTTATAGATTCAATATTTATTTCAATTATTGTTTCAGTTTTTGGCACTTTTGGAGATTTGGTAGAATCATTATTTAAAAGAAACATTAATCTAAAAGATTCAGGGAACACACTACCCGGCCATGGCGGACTATTAGACAGACTCGACAGTTTTATATTTGTTATTCCATGGATTTTTCTCTATTTTTTAGTTAAAAGTTTTATAATTTAAAAAAAATCTTAAAATAAATTTGATTTTAAAAAAAATACATATATATTTGCAGTCCTTTTTAAGAATTGAATTTTATTGATTAAAAAATTAAATAATATTATTAAAAGATATGGCAAATCATAAGTCGGCATTAAAAAGAATAAGACAAACTCAAACTAGAAGATTGCATAATAGATTTTATGCTCGTACAACCAGAAGCGCAGTTAGAAAATTAAGAGCAATGACAAACAAAGAAGAAGCTGCTTTATTCTTACCAAAAGTTTGTTCAATGTTGGATAAATTAGCTAAGAAAAACATTATCCATAAAAATAAAGCTGCAAACTTAAAATCTTCATTAACAAAACACGTAAATTCATTACAATAATATAAATAGATTGAAAATGAAACTGTTTCGAAAACCGGAACAGTTTTTTTTATTTATAAACTCAACCATGAAAAAAATTCCGATAAAACAGTGGTCTGAGGACGATAGACCAAGAGAAAAAATGCAAAAAAAGGGAGTTTCTGTATTAAGTGATTCAGAATTAATTGCAATTCTTATAGGTTCTGGGACAAAAAACAAATCAGCAGTTGAAGTAAGTAGAGAAATTCTTGAATCATGTAATAATGATTTAAACGTTCTTGCAAAAAAAACAATCAGAGAGCTTCAGAATTTTAACGGTATTGGCGAAGCCAAAGCAATTAGTATTGTTGCAGCTCTTGAGTTGGGAAAAAGAAGAAAAGCAGAAGAAGTTATTAAAAGAAAAAAAATAACTTCGAGTCAGGATGCCTTTGAATATTTTCATTCTTTATTATGCGACCTTCATCACGAGGAATTTCATGTTTTATATCTTAATAGGGGAAACGTAATAATTTCCAGTGAAAGAATCAGTTCAGGAGGTACTACAGGCACTGTTGCCGACATAAAAATTATTTTCAGAATAGCAATTGAAAACCGGGCACAAGCAATAATAATCGCACATAATCACCCTTCCGGAAATATTCAACCAAGCGAAGCCGATAATCAGCTTACAAAAAAAATCAAGGAAGCTGCAAAAATTTTTGATATAAGTTTTCTCGATCACATAATAATCGGTGGAAACAATTACTACAGCTACCTTGATAACGGAAATTTATAGTTATATAAGCTAAAAATCAACTTTAAAATTTTTAAGTTTAAAATTCCATGGCATCGAAATCCATGGTTCTCCGGCATAATCTATTCCAATACGGGGAGATGTAAGATATTCCCCCGAAAATTCATCATCCTCTATCCACAAAAATTTATTTCTAAATATAGAAGTTTTATTAAATGTTTTATCAATTTTAAGTGCTTTTGTCAATTTACCGGGACCGTTGTATTGACCTACTCCTCTTATTAGAACTGCCTGTGGATTATCAATTTCAGAGCAAACGATATTTAGCATCCAATACATTCCGTAAATTAAATAAATATAAATTGTGCCTGCCTCCATGAACATTGGTTCTGTTCGCGATGTTTTGCCTTTAGAAGCATGACAAGCTAAATCATCTGTGCCGCAATAAGCCTCGGTTTCAGTAATTCTCAATCTGATAGTAGTTCCATCTGGAAACTTTCTAACTAAAATTTTACCTAATAATTCCGGGGCTACAGTTAAAACATCACGAGCAAAAAAATCATAACCTAATTTCATACTGAAAATTAATATTCAATTTTATTTTCAGTTTGAGACCATAATTCAAAAGCTTTTATGGCATCTTCACGCATAAGATTCTCGGTTTTAAGATTTCTTTCGCTATAAGGTTTTGCTATTTCATCATAAATAAAATTATCACTAAAACCTATTGCATCAGCATCATTTTTAGTGTTTGCAAAATAGAGTTTATCAATTCGTGCCCAATATATAGCTCCCAAACACATAGGACAAGGCTCGCAGGAGGAATAAATTTCACAACCGGATAAATCAAATGTTTTTAGTTTTTTGCATGCTTCCCTTATTGCATTTACTTCGGCATGAGCCGTAGGATCATTATCAATAGTAACACTATTTGCAGAAGCTGCAATAATTTCGCCGTCTTTAACAATAACTGCTCCAAAAGGACCTCCCCCCTTTTCAATATTTTTTATTGACAAGTCTATTGCCAATTTCATAAAATCTCTATTCATAACACAAATTTTATTTATTTTCAACTTGGTTTTCCCTTCCCCAAATAAATAAGCAATAGAAAAAACTAAAGAATGCTACACCTGTTGCTGTTTCAAGAGTTTCATCAGAAAACATTGATAATATAATAATAATCATGAAAGAAAAAAATGACCAATTTAAATTTTCTAGATTTTTAAATATAGGATAAAACATTCCGATTATAATTAATAAAAAGCCAAAAACACCAAAACTAGCAAAAAATGTAATAAATTGATTATGAGTACGATGTCTAAATTGGGGTTCTAATTCAGATTTCTTTTCTATATATAGAGCCTTAAAAGCATCATCAATATCCCCCGTACCGGTACCATTAAAGAAATATCTATAAGATAAAATCAGACCGTATTTTAAATATTCTATTCGTTGCGATAATGAGTGTCCGGAGGGATTTCCTCCTTTTAAATAATAATCCAATTGCCAGATTATTTTATAAACTCTATCGCTAATTATTTTAGGTTGAGCAAAACGATAATTTGTTATTCCGTTTTCAATATTCATAATATCTTCATCATGAAGAGAGAGAACAGCTTCTGCATCCTTAGGTAAACCTTTGGATGCAAGATATCTTATTAAGGTATGCAATATTGGATTACCTTTTGAATCAGTTTTATCCAAACCTACATTACTGCGTTTTGCCCAAGCCCAATGTAACTCTTTTTCACAAATATTAATATAAACCGGATTGCCATTTTCCAGCATACAAACAGTTGTATCATGAAAATAATTATTACCTCCTGCAGTAACCTCAAGTAAAGTATTGTCAGCGGTAGGTTTATAAAAATGCCTTATCTCATTGAAAACACCCCAAAAAGAAATAACAGGTATTAAAACCCCTAAACTGATAAAAGCGATTTTAGAATTTATATTTTTTGAATAAAATCCTTTTAATAAAATTACGAAAATTCCAGCAGTCAATAAAGCAAAAATTCCAGTGAATCCTTCAACAAGCCCGAGAAAGATTAAAAACCACAATAAAATCGTAAAAGAAAATATTTTTAAATAAATATTTGTTATAAAAATCTTTTTTGCCCAAAAATAAATAATTAGCATTATCGAAAAGCTGCTCATCAAAGATAATCTAATATGGCTGATAAAGACCGAAAGTTGCCTAACATTAAAATCTCCTTGTGAGAACAACTCGCGATGATGCATTAATACACCTACTACAGAACTAATTAAAACTCCAAAAATAAAAAAGACACATATCAGATAAATTTGCTTATAATTGAGCTTGAAAGATGTTGCAAAAATAACAGGCAAAGCAAGTAAAGGTAATTTTATTCGAATATCTTTCAAAGCATAGCCAAAATTGTGAGTATTAATTAGCCAAATGATATGGACAAAAAAGATTAATAGAAAAATCAGAACTGATTTATCTTCAAACAATCGCTTAAACTTGGTCTTAAAATTAAGTTCAGCAAACCAATTAGTCAAAAGCATAAAAATGGCTGCACTTATGATAAACTCTGACAATGGCAGAAAAAATGCAATAAGGCAAAGACCAGCCAAATAAATGTAAAAATGAATTTTCTCTCTCACCGCAATCCAAAAGTTTTATGTACGTATCGAGGCTGTTGATTTAATTTTCTTATAACCGAAAACAAGATTACATCCAATTCTGAAGTTTATGTTTTTAGCCTTTTGAGGGAATAACATATTTGTAAAGCTATCCGTAACAAAATACCAGCTCATAAATCCCATTCTGGCAGATAATCCAAAACCCAGATGTCCTGCATAATTATGAGCTATAGTATAAGTAAGGTGAGCTGATAAGAAATTGGTAAGATTAGAATTCACTCCTAAAGTAAGAGATTGGAAATAAGACTTTCTAAAAAATTCCCCCCTATAAAGAGCAGTAAAATGCAATAAATCGTGAAACTTATATTTTCCTCCCAAATAAATACTTGTTGGTAACCATGTTACATATCCAGTTTCAATAAGTTCGAAACCAAAAGTATTTACAAGTGTATCAACCAATTGTTGAGCAGTTTCACCTAAAAAGTCTGTAGAATCCGGGATTTGTACTTGTAACCCTTTAAATTTATATTCACCCTTACTTACAAAATTTTGCGGATTTGTATTCCATGTAATAAAACCAAAATCATTTACCGAGCCATAAAACTCAATTTCAGGACTAAATTGATATCTGACACCCAAATCAAAGCCCATTCCGATATTTCGGAGATTTAATAAATATTTTGTGGCAGCAGATACCCCCCCGTCTCGGGTAAACTCATCAATAGATTGTTGATTTATACCAAAAGTTACGGAATCCAGATGTCCGTCGGATTGATGAAGCATATAATCAAAATAAATTGGAAGCGAAGCTTGAATTTTCATGTCTGTAGCCCAGGTCATGTGATAATTTTCGGGATCGGTGAACAATTGAAGTCTTTTGATGTCAGTATTAAAATTAGCCATCCCGAAAAGTATTTTTGCTCTACCACCAAATGAGAACTTATCATTAGCATTCATCGAAGCCCCCACAGCAAGTTGGCGATAGTGAGTAAAATGTAGTCCAAATCCTTTGAAGTCATGGGGTTTACTTTCTAGCATGTAAGGCATATTACCATTAAGTGCAAATTCAAAAAGGTCGCGAGGCAAAGAAAATCCGTATCTTAATTTTTCGGTCAATGCAACTGTAAGAAACATATTTTCAAGTCTTATACCAAGATTTAAAAGTTCAAAATCTGTTTCAAATCTAACATAAGTAGTATTTTTAAGTTTACTATAAAATAAATCAAGATCAAGAACTAAGCTATCTGCTTTAGAACCTTCGCCGAAATGAAAAATATGATTATAATAAAATGAATTGTTTGCATAATTAAAGTGTATAGGTGGAGGTAATTGACCTACAATAGGAATTAATAATCCTCCTAAATGAAATTTGTGTTGAACATCAATTGAAGGGTTTACAAACTGACTTTGCAATACTTTATCCATGTTATACAGTGTAAGGTTTTGTTGTGCAAACACTGCTATAATGCTCAATTGAAATATGGTAATTATTATTAGCTTTTTCATTACTCAAAATTTTATTGATTTGACAAAGAATCTATATTTCCACTAATACCCAAATCCGCTTCAAACCCAATATCAAATTTTATTCTATAGTCATCATAAACTTTTGAAAGTTTATTTTGATCAGCTTGAGTACTATTTGCATGTGCTTCGTAAACAACATATTTGCAAGTTCTCAGCTTTTCGAGTCTTTGAGTATCAAATTCGATTTTTGTAACTTTTCTGCTAAAATCAATAACCCTACCATTATTATCAACACTGGCAGCAGTAAGTAATCTCTCATTATTACTATGGAATAAAGAATCTAATATAAGATAATTCTGATCTAAAAAATAAACCTGTGAATATGCTTCTACAGGAAAACCATTTTGAATGTCGATACGAAGTAATGCTCTCTTAACAGGGTTATTATCCCGGAATAAATCTCTCAAATCTGCTTCAACGGTATCACGCATATTGAAATTGTAGATGTATCCCCATAAAGGTAATTCCATACTAACTTCTACTTCAATCAAAGATTTATCCGTCACAAAATTATTGTGAGAATACCCAACCGGATTTGTTGTTGCTTTTGCTTTAAACTGAATCCATTTAGGACGTTTATTTAATATTTGAGCGATATTCGAATTGCTTTTATTTAGAACCAACGAATCGTGCTTAACTTGATTTGGATTTGAAGAGTAAGATACATTGTATGGATTTGAAGCGCCTATTGGTAACCCTACACCATAATCAATAATGTCGTAATCAATATTATCGAGAGCAGAATTTGCGACCATGTGAGTAAAATAAAACTGTGATGGAACCCCGTATGAATTCCAATATTTAACTAACAATTTAGGATCTTCAAAATGATATCTTTCAATTTCAAAGTTTTCGTCTTTAAACAGATTAACGTCAATGGTATCGCTTTCAAAAAACAAAGTATTTATTCCGAAATAACCATACATTATTGAATAAGTAAGGTTTGAAATATCAGCCGAAGTTGTGAGACTTCCGCTATTATCAGTGGTTCCAGACCAGTATAAAGTTAGCCTCATTTCCACAGGTATTTCGTTGAAACCGGTTGCTGTTTGAGTCATATCAATTTTATAACCGGTTAAATCATTTTCCATAGAAACTGCAGAGCCACCGCCTGCAACAAAAGTAAATGTACGTTTAAAAGGAACTCCGTTTTTAGTTACAGTCGGGAAAGTAATATATAATTTAGCCGAATGCTTAAAAGTTGATGTTACCATCATGTTCATTATCCCAGTTTTCAGAGTTAAGGAATCTATTTCAGCGTCTGGATTAAACATTGAAAACGGCATGTCAATAGTTTTTGCGAAACTTACAGTATCACCAAAACTGTTAAAATTGCTAAAATTAAATTCCGGACTGAAAATATTTCCGTTAAAATTTTGATCAGACAAGAATAAAATTTCATTAACTTTATTTGAACTTACTCTGGTTTTATATTGTAATGAAACATATCCATCGCTGTTTTTTATTAACATTCCGGAAGATTCAAATTTTTTAAGAGCATCAGTAAATGCAATATCTCCCCAAATTGCAGGGAGAGCAAAAGATGCTTCATAATTAACTTCACGATCCCACAGATCGAAGTTAAAATTATCTTTCACACATCCTGATATTGCAATTAATCCTAATATTGCAATAATTAAACTGAATTTTAACTTTTTCATAATCAATTCTGTTTTATTTTGTAATTATACAAAAACTTTTCATTACCTCCGACAATTAAATTAAATATATTTGAATCTAAAAATAAATAAGCTATGCTAAAACCTGTTTTTCCACGCAAAGGGAATCCATCATAAATGCTTCCATCCGAATTTACTAAATAAATTTTTCCTATATCTCCACAGACTACGCCAACTTTAATTTGTTTGCTTGGAAAATTATACAAAGAAGGTTCTTCGGTAACATTTCCGGCAAAAGAACAGCTTGATTTTAATTTTCCTTTAAAATCATAAATCTCTAATTTAGAACTGTCAATAAATACATAATCGTCGTACCCATCAAAATCAATATTGGTAACTAGAAAATAGTGTTCTTTAGAAAAATCTCTAATCTTCAAAGAATCAGTGCTCCCATCTAATTTAAAAAATCTTATAATTCCGTTTTCATCGGTTGTAACAAATTTCGCTGGACCGGGCTTGGAAATTAAATAAATCTTATTCTTTTCAGAAAATTTGAAATTTAATTCAGTTTTTAATTTTGTTTCTCCAAGTCTGTTTAAGAGATATAATCTGTAATCATCATTAAAAACAATAAAATCTTCTTTTCCTACTCTGTAATGAAGTATTTCATTACTAACGGAATTTTCGGTTTTTTCAAATTGCCATCCTTTTACCAGCAATCCGTTAATATCGTACAAATATACTTTTCTATCTTCACAAGCTACCGTAATCCGGTAATTTTTATTGTTTTCATAATCAAAAAGACTTATAGGCGAACTCGCTGTAGAGCGTAGTTTTACAGGGAATTTATCAACATTGTTTCCAAGTCTGTCAATCAGATAAATATGATTTTTTGTAGAAAACAAATACTGCAATTTACCGTTTTTAAATGCATCAACCTGATAGACCTTACTAATTATTGACTCATCCAATTTTATCCTCCAAATTTCTCTACCTGAAGCACTCAACAAATAGACATTAAAGTTTTCATCTTGAACAAAAATCTCTTTTGATTGATCATCATGATTTAAAACCACAAAAGGTTTAATAATTACATTTCCTTCGAGGCGAGTTTCCCAAACTGTTTCAGGTTTTTCATTAATATCCGGTTTATACCTTAAAACAAGATTTGCATATAATAAATCGTTTGCAGAATTTATTTGAAATGCCCAATTACCAAAAAGTTTGAGTTTAGTTGGATTAATTTCTTTAAGATTCTCACTTATACTTGGATTAAAAAATCCGGAAATAATATCAGAGATTTCAGTGAAATTGATGTAAGCAAAGAAAACCGATTTATTTCCAAAATCAGAAAGAAGATTTCCGAAATCAATAGATTTAGAAAGAGTATTGTTTAACATCATCTGATAGACAATGTTTTTCAAGGTATTTTTATCATCAGCTGATATTATATAATTAGAGTAAACTGTTAAATATTTACCGTCTAAGTTCTTAAATGCCGGCCCAAAAACTAATTGAGGCCAGCTCTCTATAGGAATATAAAAGCACTTTAAAGTGGTTTTATTGTCAATTTGAACTTCTGAAACACTTTCTAAAGTTATTATACCTGATTTTTCTCCCAAACCTGTTGAAATATTTTCCAGCTTTAATTCAGCCGAAGCTCCGGATTTTGTTTTCATTGCCAAAAAGAAATTTCCTGCCTCTAAATTTTTTCCATTCGCAATCTCAGCAAAGCATACTTCTTCGTTTACTAAACTCAATATTTCAGAGCAAAAATCTAAATCATTTTTTTGATTTAATTCATTTTTTATTTTCTCTATATCATTGTCAGGATTTATTTTTTTTGAATATTTTGTGGTTGTTGTAGTCCATTTTTCAATGTCAGTGAGTGAAAATATTATGAAAAATCTTGTATTATCAGGCAACACATCAAAAGAAGAAAATTGCACCGGATTTTGAGTCTCAATAATTTTTGCAAAAAAATCAGATTGTGAATTTTTTAGAAAGCCGTTAAATACCAATTTCTCATCGGTGAAATTTAAGTCAAATGAAATCCATTCAGCAAAAAATTCAAAATTTTTTGCCATTGATAAAAAATCATCATTGAAAACATTCTTAAATGTCCATGCAAAATTTTTAAAATTAAAAAACAAGTTTACCGGTTCATTTTTACCGGCACTGTTTATCAACCATGCCAATTCTAAATTTTGATGTAATAAAGATTTTTTAGAGATAATTTTTTCTATTGATTTCTCTATCTGTTTTAAACTCTGTGATACAATAAATAATCCACGAAATACTGTGAAATAATATTTGTTATTATTAATAATAAGCTCCCTAATTTCAGCTCCGTTAAAATCTCTTTTTGAATCAGGTTTAGAACACAACAATTCATAAATCTTCTTTGGTTTTATATCTTCGGCAGTAACACAAATACCTACAAAAGTTTCTCCTGCCCCTTCTTTTTTATAGGTAAATATTGGACTGACCGTTTTAGAAAATATTTCTTTATTAATTATCAATAATTTTGCAAAATCTCTGTAAAAATAAGAATGCTGATTAAAGGTTAAAACAGTATCCGCCAACTCAAAAATTTTATTACTTTCCAAAAGATTATTAAATTCACTCAGATTATTTACTTGAGCTACGTAAATAAAATCTGGATCAACAGCTAAAAACGGATCTTGATATCTTACAGTTTTCTTAAAAACACCTACAAAAAACAAAATAACTACAACAATTAAGATTGTTGAAATAACAATTATCGGTATAAAATATCTTTTACTCATTCAACTTCAAAATTTTCAGTGTAAAGATATAAACCTTTATTAAAAAAATGATCATTAAAACAAACTTTGTAATATTTTTCAAAATTTTAAAAAATTACAATTTATATATACAAACAAAAATTACATATTTTTGTTTGTTTTTGAAAATATTTTATTTTTTGTTCATTAAACTAAAATTTTAATTCTATGAAATCCATTCTACTATTTATTGTTTTAACAATAGCCATAAAACTGTTTTCGCAGTTTAACATACCCGAGCCTATCATAAATACAGGAAATTATATCATAACCGACACAGTTTATATGTCAGTTAATGGGGATGATTCAAATCCGGGGACAATTGATATGCCTGTAAAATCTTTTAATATTGCTTTGCAAAAACTACCGTTCGGTACTTCCGAAGTAAACAACGGAAATTCTTATGGACTTATAATGCTACTTCCGGGTTATTATTTAACGGATGGATTTATCCAATCCGAACCACAATGGCATGATGGGCAAGGAGGATATAAAAATGTTAGTATAGAGGGTATTGGAGAAGTAATAATAGGTGGTACCCCCGATAATTTTTCATCAAATCAACTATTAAGGTTAAGAGGTAGCCATATTTATATAAAAAATTTAAAACTCAAATATGGGAATTTTAGCGGAATTCATTTATTTAATGATAACCAGAGTAATATCAGGCAGAACAACGTTTTAATTGATAATGTAAGAGTTGATAGCGTTAAGATATTTTCAATGATTTTAATAAATGTTGATACTATTTTAGTTAGAAACAGCGGATCATTTTACGCATCACAACCAGGCAATGAAAATCTTACCTACCCATGCCAATGGCCAAGTGGAATAAAATTTAACGGATGTAGTTATTGTACTATTCACGATAGTGAAATTGCATTCACAAGAGGAGAAGGACTAAATTTTCATAATAGCATATACTGCAAGTCTTATAGAAATAAACTACATGACAATACTTTAAATTTGTATAATGATAATTCAGCTAAATTAAGCATACATAACAATTTGATTTACAATACTCCCGGACTTTGGGAAAGCTTTTGCAGAACATGTCCCGGAGATGTCAACCCGGTGTTGGCTGGAAGAGGCTTACTGGTTGCAAACGAAGGAGCTTGTATTAGTGGCAACTTACCTAGTTTCGAAAATTGTCAAACAAAATGTACAGCTCCTATAGAATTTTTTCCTAACGTTGACAGCATGTTCGTTTTTAATAACATCTTTCAAAACCTCGGTAATAACATTGGTTTCTGGCAGGGAAATACTGATATTATTGGAGTTAATTGCATAAAAAATGTTTTTATTACCAACAATACCTTTATTGGGATGGTAGGAATGGAAGGAACTACTAATTGGCCATTTATCAGCTTTCATTTTGCAAGTTATAATTTCCTTTTCAACAATTTTTATTCTACAATGGAAAACGTTAGAATTACAAACAATATTTTTAGCTATGATACTGTAACATATCCTAATATTCAACCTGTTCAAACAGCTTTTCATTCTTTGCATCCGGGGCCACTGGATTTTGCATTTGATGGTAATATATGGCTGCAAACTCATCAATTTATGGGTGTCAATGATATTGTTCGGACAAATTTGCCAGGTTCACTCGACTTCATTGGCGATAATATTAATTTAATCCTGCCCTGTCCGGAAAATCAACCTTTTGTTTATTCGCAGCCTCCTGCTTTTGACTTTATTACCCATGATTTCTACGGCAACCCAAGAAATTCTCAAATGACTAATGTAGGTGCTCTGGAGTTCAACGAATTCTGCAATTTAACAATAGAAAATATCACTTTACCATATAATAAAAACAAAATTAAAGTGTATCCAAACCCTTGCTATGATTGTAAAAAACTTTTTATCTCGGGCAATTTAGAAAACGAAAACTTAAACTATACAATTTATTCAATTGAAGGCAAAATTTTAAAAACAGCAACTACTAACTCAAACGAGATAGATATATCTGATATCAAATACAAAGGATTTAGCATCTTAAAATTAGAAAATAAAACTAATTTAAACTCAGAAAAACTGATTCTTTATTAGCAAGGACAACAATTAACATTGTTTCGTGTATAAATTTTGAATTTTCAGGTTTTTTATTTTCTTTGCATTCATATTTTTGTAAATATGAAACATATATTTTCATTTATACTCTTTCTACTATGTTTTTTCTCTTCCTTTGCGGTTTTTGATGGAGATATGCCTAATAAATCAACTGCAAAAACTTTTAAAAATATTTATGAGAAAATAGACTATGGTTATTTTAAATATGCCGATTCATTAAATTTTAATCGAATAAATAAACTAATTAAAAAAGACAGCATAAATCACAGTAAAGCTCCCGTTTTTCCTGATGAAATCTACAGAGCAAGAATCAATGACTTAAATGAAAGAACTCCGGTAAAATTAGAATACAACGAACACGTTAAATACTTTATCGAAGCTTATTCATTAAAGAACAGACCAAAACTTATAAATATTATAGAACGTTCTTATTACTACTTCCCGATTTTTGAAGAATATCTGGATAAGTACAAATTACCTTTGGAATTAAAATATCTTGCCGCCGTTGAATCTTCACTTGACCCAACAGCCGTTTCAAAATCCGGAGCCGTTGGATTATGGCAGTTTATAATCAGTACAGGTGAAATATTAGGACTAAATGTAACTTCCTATGTTGATGAACGAAGAGATGTTTATAAATCAACTGATGCTGCTTGCAGATATTTAAAATATCTTTATGAAACTTTTGGAGACTGGTACTTAGTGCTGGCTGCTTATAACGGGGGTCCCGGAGCTGTTAAAAAAGCAATTGCCAGAGGGAATGGCAGCACAAACTACTGGCAAATTAGAGGTTATATGTCCGAACAAATGCAAAGATATGTTCCTGCTTTTATTGCAATGACATATTTAATGAATTACAGTTATGAACATGCTTTGTTCCCTGCAAATCCAATGATACCATATTATAAAACCGACACTCTGATTGTAAATGGTCCACTGTATCTTAAAAATATTGCCACTACAATAAATGTTGACTTAGAACAATTAAAAGCATTAAATCCAATTTATACTTACCAATATATTCCGAATGATGGAAATAAATATCCTCTGGTATTGCCTTTCGAAAAAACAAACGTTTTTCTCGACAATTACCACAATATTAAAGATAATTCTTTAGCAGAAAAACAAAAAGACAGTACTGTCAATACACCTTTTGTAGAACAGAAAGAAAGAAATAGAGAAATAATTTATGTAGTTAAACCGGGCGAAAGTTTGTTTAGAATTGCAGTAAATCACGACACAACGGTTACAAAAATACGAGAATGGAATAACCTACCTGACAATTATGTATTAAAAGCCGGGGACAAAATAAAAATACTTGTTGAATAAACTATCTTTGTTCAACTTTTATCAGTTTTCCGGTATTGTATCCTCTGTTCCGAAGCTTTTCCAGTATCTCTTGATACAAATCTTCTTCAATAATAGGCTTACGGCTAAGAATCCACAAGTAATTGTCTGATTTACTTCCTACCACAGCCCATTGATAATCGGGATCTAACTCCATTATAAGATAGTCCGCATAAAAAAACAAGAAAAAAGAAACCTTTAATCTTGACTTTTGATTTGGATCTGGGATTTTTGCCTTACCAATTGCTTCGGACATTTTACCATCAAAACTACCCTTATACCCACGATTAACAACTCTAATCTTGCCCTCTTCTCTGAGCGAATAGGTGGCTGTTACACCAACAAGGGCTCTCTCAAATCTATGGTCATATCTGGCAATTTCATACCAGGTTCCAAGATATCTGTTGAGGTCAAATTCTTTCACAACTGTTTTATTCATATAAGATGTTTTGCATGAGCATCCACTTATTAAAAATAATATACCCACGAAAAATTTAAAATTGCAATTTTTAGTAAATTTATCTAAGAATATACATCTTTCCAACCTCTTTCTCAAAATATTTATCCGCTTTAGTATTCAACAAATCTATATCTTTTCCATTTATTTTAGCCTTAACGGTATAGAAATATGTACCTGTAGCAAGTTTGTCACCATACATATCAGTTCCATCCCAGGCAAATTCGGTAATGTTTTTACCGATTCGAATAGGACCGAGTTCTTCAAGGAATATTGTTCTTACAAGTTTTCCACTGATAGTAAAAATATCTATTCTCAATTCATCGGGGATTTCACTTCCGGTAAGTTCAAAAACAAATCTGGTACTTGAAGAAAAAGGATTAGGATAATTTAAAATCCTTGTAATCGTAGAAGCAGTAACAACTCTAAAATCAATTACATAATCGTTTTTGCCGGATTCATTATTTGACATATCCTTTGCCTGAACTCTCAAACGATAAAAGCCATCATCCTCAAATATGGGTTTATAGATAATTTTACAAGAATTTTCAGGTAGAACAGCCGGAAAAAACTTTATACTTTCACCCGGTTTACGGGGATTAGAAAAGTAAACTCGCTGCTCTTCTCCTTTTTGCAAATCTGTTAAATAAATCCTAAAAACAGAAGTATCGTTAAGTGCTAGAAATTTATTTTCATCTTTCAATTTAATTAATATTTCAGGCTTTGCGGAGACAATTTCTCCATTCATAATATAACGACCATCGAAACTCACATCCAGTAGTGGATTTATATTATCCCTCATCACCACAAAATATTTCACTGCAAGATTGTTAAAATGATATTGCTCAGGCTGATAATATCTATTAGTAAGAAGATTTACTGGATTGTATTCTACCCAGATAGAATTGATTCCTCTCATGTTTAAACTGGAATAAACAACTGTATCAATTAATACATCGCCTGCAGAATGATTTCTAAGTTTTCTTAAGTCAATCGGAATAATCTCATTATTATTATCCTGAATCCAGTATTTTACAACCAAACTATCCATATTTCGAGAAGAAATATTTTTTGTGGCTACAGCAAACTTTATTTCTTCACCTTCCTGTATGGTGTCGCAACAGAAATAAAATCCTGATTTGGGATCTATTGCAGTTTCAGGTACAGGGACATATCTCAACTGCCACTTTAACAATTGAGATGCTGTTTTATTGATTTTATCTTCTGTACGGAAAATAAGTTTTAAATTTGGATAATGTTGATAATTAATACTATCTGCAAGGCTGTCAATAATTCCGGCAAAATCTGTAATGTCAGATAAAATTTGCTCGTATTGATTTTGAGAATTTAATCCCATAATTTTTATTCTTATTTCATCAGTAACAGGTTCTTCATTTTCTGTAGTTTCCCATACAAAACTTTGCCATTCTTGAGATGGACCTACATCAACCGAAGTAATAAATCCGTTGTCGAAATTGGTAAAGAGATCTGTCTGAAAAATTATTGTATCAGTGCTACTATTTCCGTAAAGTTCCTGAGCACTTGACGGGATTCCTTTTTTCGCAAAGAAAATATAAGGATTGCCGTTTTGCAAATTTCTGATATTGATAGAACCAAGGTTCTCGAATGTTTGAAAAAGACTTTCGGGCCATTGTTGGAAATAAGCATTTCCCCACGAATAGGCCAAAACATAATGACCATCAGGGATATCGTTAATCATATTTTCGAGATTTTCAAGCCCTTGATAATTCACAGTATTCCCAGCACCGGTACTGAAACTAAAGAAATACTGAGGACGAATTGACGAAAAACACTGTGGGTAATTTCTATGACCATAATCCTGAATATTTGATGGCCACGCTAACAATGTCTCCGGATCAATTACCACGACAAGCATAGCAGCTGCTGTACCGCAATTTCCGAAATCTCCCAGTCCGTTACCTATTGAGCCATCAATCCTCCACGAAACAAACTCATAACCGTCAATCCAGTAAGAGCCTGTATTTTTACAAACTAATCTGCGAGGATAATCAACATAGCGAAATTCTCTTGCAATACGATCATAATCTATAAAATGAAAAGAATTTTCTTTAAACTGGAAAAAATGTGCCTGCGACCATCCCTCTTCCCCTTCGATATAAATAAATGAAGACTCCATCCATACAATAGAATCGGGATTTGAATGCTGTGCTGCTATCTGCCAATAATAAATCGTATTCTCAACCAATTCAAAAGGCAACTGCCAAGACACAAGTCCACCTGAGGATTGAACACTTGCCTGTCGTAACAACGGGCTATTAAAAAGATCAGTTGTATCAATTCTGAAAAGATAATTTTGTGTTTCAGAAAATGGATTTCCTGTAGAAGCAATTAAAGAAATATTTTTTGCAGGAACAATTGAATATCTATATGGATAAATTGGGAAGAGATCTCCAGTCTTTATCAAAAAGTTTATACTTGAAACATTATTATCCTCGCTTAGTTCCATAACATCATTTCCGGAATCGAGATAAATTCGAATAGTATTTAATCCCGGTCCTTTTAATCTATCCGCAGGAAGTTTTAAACTTACTGTTTTTTCAAAGTAACAATTATCTACCGGAATTGAATATTCAGAGATGCTGCCATCAGGAAAGATTCGTGTAAGTCCGGTGATAAAACTTTCATTTGTGGCTTTACCTATATTCTTAATTAATATTTTCACCTCAAAACTATCGACAACGGTACTAACCTGAATAGGATTCAGTGCAATCTGAGCCGGAGTAATAACAAAATCTGGTTTTTCGTGTGAATTAATTATTATTGAAGGATCCCCGTGTAAAGTAAATTCGTGACAAGTAATCTCCATCAATAAATTCGACCAGTAAGAGTTTTGTATATTTTTAATAGTATTAATTATCTGAAATGAAATTGGGCTATTGTAAAGTTTATAGGCGATATTTTTATATAGCTCGTTGCTAAAAACATTCAAATACGAAGAAAATCCATCACCGACCGAAGCAAGAAAAGCTATTGATCCGCCATTTACAGCTTTTACCCATCTCTCGCTAATACTGCCCGAACTTTGCTGGTGTATGTCTCCGGAAAAACAAGAATTGGCAAGAATAAAAGGATATTTACCTTTGTTGGAATAAGTATCAGGAAAATCAATATCCTGATCAAAACCTGAAGCCGAGGCATGACCAAAAAATGTCATCATCGAGACACCGCCGTTAATCAAATTTCTAACACTGTCGGTCTGAGTAATTTGAATAGGTTCGGAAGATGTTTTAAGAAAAGTACTTACCCTTGCACCAAAAAGAGTGTCTTCTATTATATTTTTGTAATTATTCAAATAAGAAGCAAAAGTATTTTGTTCGTTGGCATTAGATCCTCCGCCGAAATGGACTACATACTTCATCCACTCTGCCGGCAAATTTGATTCATATTCAATAACTTTGTTCAGATATGATAAAACTTCTTCATTATTACGAGCACTCAGACGTCCGGTTCCATAAAGTGGTTCAAAATGTGTTAGCCCTAGACCGGCAGTGAGAAGATTATCACTCGATGGATTTCCTGCACTTGGTACCAAACATTCGGCATACCTTGAAGATTCTTTGCGATATAGCCGAGTATGAAGAGATTTGCCAAGTAAGAACAACATTCGAGGACGTTGATTAAAGCTATATAGTTGTTCTACAAAACGTCTGATAGAAGCAGGATGTTTTCCAACACCATAAGCATATTGGTCGCAAAGATGATCAATATCGACTAATGCTACATTTAAACCTTTTGATGCTCTGTAATTGGCATATTGTTGTGCCGAACTCCATAAACTTTTATTGGTAACAATTATATAATCGCTCGTTTTAAATTGATCAAAATAATTCGTAAACTTATTGTCGTTACTAACTTTTGTGATTCGGTCAACACTTTTAATTCCAGCTTCATTTATTAAAATTAAAAATCTCTGAGATGAAGTATTTGGAACCAGAGCCTTTAAAACGCCTTGATCCTGAATAACCAAAATTCGTTTGTGATTAGTAAGATCATAAAGAAAATATTCATTTCCTGAAGCAAAGTTTGAAATTTCCAGATAATCCTTTTCTGTTGTAGAATTAGAGGCCAAATAAAATTCAAAATAATTTTTATTCTCAAAATTCCATGTATGTGGATAAATAATTTGAATATAAGAAACTGCATTTCTGTCGGGGACATTTGGCTGTGTAACGTCATTAGCAGTAAACTGAAAACTTATATTGTTTGTTAATTGGTTTGAAGGAAGAGATATACTTTCTCTTACAAATTGATAACCGGTATATGTTCTATTAATTCTCTCCTGACCTAAAAAACTTACTTTTAGATGATGAGGAACATTAGAAGTTACCTGATTAGCAGGCACTCCTACCACTGCAATTTCGAATATTGCCGGCACAGATATTGGATAAAAATTCGGAACTGATATTGTTTTTGTAACAGGATTAGTTTCGGTAATTACAGAATTATCAAACCAACCTTCGCCTTCGGTAAAAAGATTTCTTGTTGATCCCCAATAATATGTAGATACATAATTAGTCCTTATTTTTCGCAGACAATAATCTTGAGCAAAAGATACATAAGGAGAAAAATTATTATCGGTTTCTACCGCAAATCTTTTGTTACCTGTAGAATAAGACCAGGTAAGAAAATAAACAGACGTATCGTTGTAAAAACTGTAATCATTATTTACTCTTGAATCCGGCGAATCAAAAAATTCGAGGTCGTCATCTCCCCTATTTCTTATTCCATAAAACTCGATATATCCACTCGGATCAAATATTCCTGTGGAACTTTCTCCTTTTATATAGATGTATTGTTCTTCGCCTCGATAAAAAAGCTGTATCCCTCTCGGATCAATCAGATTTACAGGAACACCGGCATTGAGCAGCTCGTTATAGGTTATTCTGTAAATTCCGTCAGAAGATACATGAATTTTAAAATATTGCTTATTGTAATCAATCCAGGAATTTGCCTGAGTAAAAGCAGAAAAATAAATAAGCACTGAAAGAATAAGATTTATAAGTATTTTATATTCTTTCTGCATATTTCACTTTTACTTCAAAGATATAGAAATTCTTAATTCAATGATTCAGATTGTTTGAAAAAGTTTTTTGTATCAAATCTGTATGATAAGGAGAATATGTGTGAATAAAGAGCTATACTCTTATTTCCAATATCAGTATAGGCATAATCAAGATTAAATCCGTAAAGTTTAATTCCAAGCCCAATGTTTGGTTGCCAGCTGAATGATGTGGTATTATTGAATTCAGGGATTTGTTGAAAATTATTTATTCCACCACGAACAAATATCATATCATTATATGAAAATTCTATTCCAAAAGAAGGATCTGCACTAAACAAGTTTGATTTCAAAAGCGTATTTCTTTTCCCGTCGGTAGTAACAATCACACCAATTTCGGGATAAACCGAAAAATTTTTATCAAGATTAACTTTATAACCAGAACCTAATAATAGTCTTGGTAGAGTAATTTCAAGACCGTTTTCAGGAATTTCATTTCCGGTTTCAATAAAAACATCTTCGAACATTTCGCGATTAAATGACCATGCATTAAAAGTTCCAAAAACATCACGAAGATTAACCCCCAAATATAAATTTTTCATCTTATATGATGCAGCTGCATCTATTCCAAAGCCCCATGCATCGGCAAAATTACCTACTATTCTTCTTATAACTTTAGCATTGCCTCCTATGCTTAGTCCGTCAATCGGCATCAAACGACTGTATGAAAATAAAAAAGCATAATCAGCAACTGAAAAAGAGCTGATTCTGTCATAACGTATATTGCCATCACTATCAATAAGATCAAGAGTATTCGGAATATCATCTACTCCAAAACGTATCATCGAAAAACCTGCAACTGATTTATCGTCTAGTCTATAAGATACTCCCAAAAAATCATATTTCGCAATTCCGGCAAAATACTCTGCATGCATCCCTCCTATTTCCATTTGCTTATCAAGACCCGTAAGTAAAGCCGGATTCCAATATACGCCGCTAATATCTTTTGCAGACGCAATTACTGAGTTTCCCATTGCAAAAGCTCTACCTCCGACACCTATTGAAAGAAATTCATTACTGTATTTTGGAGCATTCTGAGAAAATCCCCAAACATAACATAATATTAAAAAAATTATTATTTTTGACTTCAGTTTCATAAAACAACATTATACTTACAAAATAACAACATGTTTTTGTATTTATTGTAAAATTAATAAAAAAAATGTATGAACCTAAAATACTTTATTCCATCACTTTTAACCTCAACCAATATATTTTTGGGTTCTGTCGCGGTTTTTTGTGCAGTTGACGGAAAAACTGATCTTGCTGTTTATCTTGTTTTGTTTGCAGCAATATTTGATTTTGCAGATGGTTTTTTTGCCAGAATGTTAAATGCTGTAAGTGATTTCGGAAAGCAACTCGATTCGCTTTCGGACCTGATAAGTTTCGGTTTTGCTCCGGCAAGTATTTTATATTATCATATTTCCACATACCTAAATTTAAATCTTTTAAAGTTTATTCCTAGTCTTATTGTAATATTTTCGGCTCTAAGGCTTGCTAAATTCAATATTGATCCTAATCAAAAAAGCAGTTTCAAAGGTCTACCAACACCTGCAAATGCAATGTTTTTAATAACAATATTCCATTCAGATTCAATAAAAATTTCATTTATAGAAACATTATTGCAAAGCGATATTTTCATAGTTTTATTAATAATAGTTTTATCGGCATTACTTGTTTTGCCATTAGATTTTTTTTCATTAAAAATTAAAAAATTAGTTTTCAAAGAAAATATATTTCAAATCATATTGATATTAAGCGGGATAGCACTTTTTACAATTTTTGGGTTAACCGGAATTTCATTTTCAATAATTTTATATATTGTACTTTCAATTTTTAAAAGTATTTTTGGCAAAAAAAATAACAATGAAATATTTAGCACAGATTGACATTATGCCTCAAAAGGCTTTATTAGATCCACAGGGTAAAGCAGTGTTAAACTCTTCGCAAAAAATTGGTTTTGATTTTGTTGAAAATGTAAGAGTAGGTAAACACATTGAAGTTGAACTCGAAGCTTCATCCAAAGAAGATGCTCAAACTAAAACAGATGAATTGTGCCGTAAGATTCTAATAAACCCTATCATAGAATATTACGAATTTCATGTAATAGAAATTTAAAAAATTTTTGCTGCATTAAATTTTTTCATATATTTGCAGCCTGAAATGGTGATTGTAGCTCAGTTGGTTAGAGCGCCAGATTGTGGCTCTGGAGGTCGCGAGTTCGAGTCTCGTCTTTCACCCTTAAAAACTGCCCAAGAAATGGGCAGTTTTTTTGCAAACTCCGAAAAATAATAAAAATTTACAATACAGCCTCCTTGGATAGCATTCTTACAGCAATAATATTTCTGTGATTATAATTAAAGTAACATTGCCCGAAATTAAGTTTGTTTAACCATTGATGAGGTTAAATGCTGGTGAGAAATACTAAAACCAACGTTTCTACACAATCCCTTCCCGTATCAAGTCGTGAAGATGTACCATTCCCGCATAAGTATTATTTTTATCCACCACTATTACCTGAGTAATGTTATTTTCTCTGATAATCTTTAAGGCATTTATTGCAGGTTCTTCTTTTTGAATTGTTTTTGGATTAGAGGACATTATATCTCTGGCAGTTATCTTAGTAATAATGGAAAGCTTTGACTCAATAGTTCTTCTTAAATCGCCATCAGTAATTATACCCAACAATTTATTTTCTGAATCAATAACAGCAGTTGCACCTAGACGTTTGGAAGTAATTTCCGAAATTATTCTTTTAATATCGTCTTCGGGAGACACTTTCGGTTTTTCGTTGAGTATGTAAATATCGTCAACTCGCAAATAAAGTTTTTTGCCGATAGAACCTCCTGGATGAAGTTTGGCAAAATCTTCAGGAGTAAAACCTTTGTATTTAAGAAGAGCTATGGTTAAGGCATCTCCAAGCACCAATTGAGCAGTTGTGCTTGCTGTGGGGACAAGATTATCGGGACTGGCTTCTTTTTCAATTTCTGCATGCAAAACATAATCGGAAGATTTTGCTAAAAACGAATCCAAATCCGATACTATTGCAATAATTTTGTTTTTGTTAGCTTTAATTAACGGTATTAATACTTTTATTTCAGGAGTATTCCCACTTTTAGAAATACAAATAACAATATCTTCTTGTTGTACGATACCTAAATCACCGTGGATAGCATCAGCAGCGTGCATAAATATTGCCGGTGTGCCTGTAGAATTTAAACTAGCAACTATTTTAATTCCGATGTTGGCACTTTTACCTATTCCTGTAACAACAACTCTTCCTTTACTACAAGCAATTAATTCTACTATTTCGGCAAAATTATCATCTATTTTCTCCGAAAGTCGTAAAATTGTTTCGCCTTCGATTTTGATAGTATTTTTTGCTGCTTGCAAAATGTTTTCTTTTAAATATCTTTGCATCCCAAAATTTTTTGCTAAATTAGAAATATTTAAAAATTTATTAGTGTGAAATTTTTAAAATAATTTTTTGTGTGAAAAAAATTATTAAATTTGAATAAATATAAAATTCTGGAAATGGAAAATAAAGAACAACTAATATATAAAGTTTTAAAAGAGTATTTTGGGTTTGACAATTTTAAAGGTTTACAAAAAGAAGTTATATTAAGTTTGCTTGAAGGGAATGATGTATTTGTACTGATGCCAACAGGTGGAGGAAAATCATTATGTTTTCAGCTTCCGGCTCTGATTCTGGAGGGAGTTGCAGTTGTTATTTCTCCGCTTATTGCCTTGATGAAAAATCAGGTTGACTCTATGAGGGGTTTCAGCACTGAAGAAGGCGTAGCACATTTTCTTAACTCTTCATTAACGAAAACAGAAATTACCAAAGTAAAAGAAGATATTTTAAGAGGGAAAACAAAATTATTGTATGTAGCTCCCGAATCTTTAACAAAAGAAGAAAACGTTGAGTTTTTACGAAAAATAAAAATATCTTTCTATGCTATTGACGAGGCTCACTGTATTTCTGAGTGGGGACATGATTTCAGACCCGAATACAGAAGAATCCGAGAGATTGTTAATGAGGTTGGAAGAGCTCCAATAATGGCATTAACGGCAACAGCTACACCAAAAGTTCAGCATGACATCCAGAAAAACTTGGATATGATGGATGCTGTTGTTCATAAATCATCATTCCGAAGACCAAATTTGTACTACGAGGTACGCCCAAAAGTAAAAGCTGCCAAAGAAATAATCAAATTCATAAAAAATAACCCGGGTAAATCAGGTATTGTATATTGTTTAAGTCGCAAAAAAGTTGAAGAGCTTGCAGAAATGTTTGCGATCAACGGTATAAAAGCCCTCCCTTACCACGCCGGTTTAGATTCAAATACTCGTAACCGTAATCAAGACATGTTTCTAAACGAAGAAATTGATGTAATTGTTGCTACAATAGCTTTCGGTATGGGTATTGATAAACCGGATGTAAGATTTGTAATTCACTACAATATCCCCAAAAGTCTCGAAGGGTACTATCAAGAAACAGGAAGAGCTGGTCGTGACGGTGGTGAAGGAAAATGTATTACATTTTACAGTTACGATGATATTCAAAAGCTTGAAAAGTTCATGCAGAACAAAAGCGTTAGCGAACAGGAAATAAGTAAACAGTTACTTTACGAAACTGTTTCTTATGCCGAAAGTAGCACTTGCAGAGTCCGTCAGCTTTTGAATTATTTTGGTGAAGAATTGAAAGAAGATTGCGGCAATTGTGACAATTGTCTGAATCCAAAACCAAAGTTCGATGCAAAAGAAGATGTACTTACTGTTTTGGAAACAATTCTTGCTGTAAAAGAAAAGTTCAAACCCGAACATATTGTAAATATAATTATAGGTAAAAAAACTGCTGACATTGTAACATACAAACATCAGGATTTACCCATGTTCGGAGTTGGCGGAGATGATGCATTGCATTGGAAATCCGTTATCAGACAAATGCTTATTGCAAAATTAGTAGAAAAAGAAATTGTCAATTATGGATTATTAAAAATAACTCCTGCCGGACATGATTTTTTGAATAATCCTAAAACAATTATGTTCTCAAAAGATCATGATTACGAAGAAGGTGATTCCGATGAAGCAATGTTCAGCGGAGGAACAGCTCTCGACAATGAATTATTCTCCATGCTTAAAGATTTACGCAAAGATGTATCAAAAAAACTCGGTGTTCCACCATTTGTTATTTTTTCCGACCCATCCTTGCAGGAAATGGCAACACAATATCCGATTACCATGGATGAACTTACTACTATTACAGGAGTAGGACAAGGTAAAGCACAAAAATACGGTAAAGAATTTCTCGAATTGATAAAAAAACACGTTGAAGAAAACGAAATTGAACGTCCTCAGGATTTCGTCGTTAAATCAGCCGTAAATAAATCTTCAAATAAGGTTTTTATTATTAAAAATATTGATAAAAAAATGCCACTCGAAGAAATATGTAATTCTTTGGGAATAGAGATGATTGACCTCATTGAAGAAATGGAAGCCATTGTTAATTCAGGAACACGCATTAACATTGACTATTACATAAATTCTGTAATGGATGAAGATGTAGTGGATGATATTTACAGCTATTTTAAGGAAGATGCCGAATCTGATTCTATTGATGAAGCCTTAAAAGAACTCGAACCCGAAGGCTATTCAGAAGAAGAAATAAGACTGGTAAGAATAAAATTTATAAGTGAGTTAGGAAACTAAATTAAAACACTCACTTATTTATTGTAATTATGAAATTCAAAAAAAATATTATTAAAATTGCTGTTGACGGTTTTTCGTCATGCGGGAAAAGCACACTTGCCAAAGACCTTGCCGCAGAATTAGGATTTATTTACATTGATTCGGGGGCAATGTATAGAGCAATAACACTTTATTCCATACGCAAAGGTTTCTTTGAGGATCAAAATCTAAATTCGGTTGAATTAATCCGTTCTCTTAATCAGGTAAACATAGATTTTTTAACTGACGAAAATTCAAATCTAATCACACTCTTAAATGGAGAAAACGTAGAATCTGATATACGATCTCTTTCGGTTTCTTCTAAAGTAAGCATAATTAGCTCTGTACCGGAAGTAAGGAAAAAAATGGTTGAATTACAACGACAAATGTCATCAAAGAAATCTGTCGTTATGGATGGAAGAGATATTGGTACAGTTGTTTTTCCTGATGCGGATATTAAATTTTTTGTTACTGCCGACATTGAAACACGAGCAAAAAGACGTTTTCTGGAACTTGTTGAAAAAGGGCAAAATCCCAATTTCGAAGAAGTAAAGAAAAATCTCACGGAAAGAGATTTTCTTGACCAAAATCGCAAGGACAGCCCTCTCGTTAAAGCTCCCGATGCAATTCTTATAGACAATACCAACCTTAACAGAAAAGAACAATTAGAGCTTGCTTTATATTACATTACAAAAACACTATGTTAATCGAAATTGATAAATACGCAGGATTTTGTTTTGGTGTAACACAGGCAATACAAAAAGCAGAAACTTTACTTAACAATAAAATTAAATTTTATTGTATAGGAGAAATTGTGCACAATAAAAAAGAAGCTCAGAGATTAGAAAATCTAGGCATGATAAAAATAGAAAAATCAGATATCGAAGAAATTAAAAATTCAGCTTTTCTAATAAGAGCACATGGAGAACCTCCCGAAACATATCTGAAAGCAAGTAAAAATAATAATAAAATTTACGATGCTACCTGTCCAGTTGTTATAAAATTACAACAAAAAATTAAAAATGTTTTCATCCAGAATCCCGAAGCAAATATTATAATTTTTGGTAAAGCCGGACATCCCGAAGTTAACGGTTTAATGGGACAAACCAACAATAAAGCTATAGTTGTAGGAAATTCCAGAGAAATTGAAGATCTCAAATTATCAAATAATGTTATACTTTTTTCGCAAACCACATCTGATTATTTTGAATATCAAAATTTAATAACATTAGTTGAAAATAAATTAAAAGAAATCTACGGAAAAGACTATATCCTTCAAGTTAATCAAACAATTTGTCCATCAGTTAAAAACAGAATTCCCGGCTTAAAAGATTTTTGTTCAAAATATGATATAATCATTTTTGTTTCAGATTATAGTTCTTCAAACGGGAAAAGTTTATTTGAAATTTGTAAAGCAGAAAAGCCGGGGAAAACATTTTTTATTACTTCACCAAATGATATCCAAAAAGAATGGTTAAAGAATATAAAATCAATCGGAATAACTGGAGCAACCTCAACTCCATTGTGGCTGATGGAAGAAGTAAAAAATTCTATTAAAAAAATAGTTAATGATTAATTAAAATCAAGTTTTGAATATTTAATATATTTGCAAAAATTTATTACAATGGCAAAAATTAAAAAAATTGCAGTTTTAACCTCGGGTGGTGATGCTCCCGGTATGAATGCTGCCATAAGAGCAGTTGTTAGAAAAGCATTAAGCGAAAATCTTAAAGTATATGGAGTATTAAGAGGATACGAAGGTCTTATAAAAGGAGATTTCATACCAATGAACTCCAAAAGTGTTGGCAATATAATACAACTAGGCGGGACAATTTTAAAGACAGCAAGATCTGAAAAATTCAGAACTGTTGAGGGACGTCAACAAGCTTACAATAATTTAATAGAAAAAGAAATTGACGCTCTGGTGGTAATAGGTGGAGACGGTACTTTTAAAGGAGCAAGAACATTTGCAGAAGAACACAATTTCCCTATTGTAGGGCTTCCAGGTACAATTGATAACGACCTTTTCGGAACAGACATGACTATTGGCTTTGACACAGCAATTAATACTGCAGTTGAAGCTATTGATAAAATTCGGGACACAGCAGCCTCTCATGAAAGAATATTTTTCATTGAAGTCATGGGACGAGATGCAGGCTTTATTGCTCTAAGAGTAGGTATTGCTAGTGGAGCCGAAGCGGTTATTGTTCCAGAAGTTCCCACAGATCTTGAACAGCTACACAACAGACTTGTGGAATATATGCAACGCAAAAAAACATCAAGTATAATTATCGTTGCTGAAGGTGATGATGCCGGAGGAGCTTTTGAGATTAAGAAAGCTATGGAAAAATACGGCGATGAATTTGATATGAAAGTTACAGTTCTCGGTCATATACAAAGAGGCGGCTCTCCAACTGCCTACGACAGATACCTCGCAAGCCGTCTTGGAGTTGCTGCTATTGATGCCCTCCTCGACGACCAACGCAGTGTTATGGTTGGAATGATAAATAGGCAGATTGTGTATGTACCTTTTAATCAAACAATCAAACACCACAAAACAATTGACCAAACTCTGCTCGATGTAGTTGATGTTCTTAATACTTAATTTATTTTAATGTTAAAATACCGTTTTGCCGAAATTTTATTACCTTTAAACATTGATAATACATTTACTTACGAACTTACCGAAACACAAGGAATTGTTGATGTTGGTTTTCGTGTAATTGTGAATTTCGGTAAAAATAAATTATATACCGGTATCGTAAATGAATTACACAATAATACTCCAAATTATCCCACCAAACCTATAATCGAAATAGTTGATTCTGCTCCAATTATCACAAAAAAACAATTGCAGCTGTTATTCTGGATACGTGATTATTATTGTTGTAACGCAGGTGAAGTTTTAACTGCTATGTTGCCCGGTGACCTTTTACCCGGCGACGAATCTATTATTTATTTAAATGAAGAAAATATAGAAAATTTTGATTTGGTTTCTCTTAACAATAATGAATTTTTAATAATTCAAGAACTGAAAAAATATAAAAAAATAACTGTAAATAAGCTGAAATCAATAACAAGGATCAAGAATATTCTGCGATACATAAATAATTTACAACAACATCAACTTTTAAGTGTAGGAAAAGAAATTACCGAAACTTATGCCCCTAAATTAAAAAAAATAGTTGTTTTCAATCCCGAAAGCCTGTCTTTATTGAATTCAATAAAACTTAGAGGACTAAAACAAAACAATTTAATAGCTTATCTTACAGAAATCTCTTTGGCAAATAATAATCAAATCGTTGAAATCCCAAAAGAAGAACTCATAAAACAAACTGGTATATCATTACAAACAATCAAAACATTAGCTGACAAGGGAATTATTGAAATAAAAACAACGCAAATTTCAAGATCAATAGAAAAAAAAGATTTGGATTTTTCAATTAATTCCGAAATTGTTCTTTCGGAACATCAAGCAGAAGCATACAATAAGATTTTACATAATTTTTCGGAAAACAAAGCTGTGCTTTTACATGGTATAACATCAAGCGGAAAGACCGAAATTTATATTAAACTTATAAAAAAAATAATATCACAGGGAAAACAAGTTTTATATCTGCTGCCCGAAATAGCTATTACCGGACAAATCATTTCAAGATTGCAACGAATCTTCGGGAAAATTGTAGGAGTTTATCACAGCAGATTTAATCAAAACTACAAAATTGATTTATACAATGACCTTTTAAAAAGTGACATTAAAATTATTATCGGAGTTAGATCTTCAATCTTTTTGCCTTTTTCTGATTTAGGATTAATAATTGTTGATGAAGAACATGACCCGTCGTATAAACAGCAAGATCCCGATCCTCGTTATAACGCTAGAGATGTAGCATTGATTTTGGCAAGATTTCATTCAGCAAAAGTAATTTTAGGCTCAGCAACCCCTTCGTTGGAATCTTATTACAATACTATTAGGGAAAAATACAAGCTCGTAGAACTTACCAAAAGATATAATGAAGTACTCTTGCCCGAAATACACGTAGTCGACATTAAAGATGCTTACCGAAGAAAAATTATGAAAGGGCATTTTCATCCTTTGCTTTTTGATAAAATAATCAGTAATCTCAATGATGGTAAGCAAATAATTTTATTCCAAAACCGAAGAGGGTTTTCACCATACATAGAATGTGAAGACTGCAGTCATATTCCAACATGTAAATCTTGCAACGTAAGTTTGACTTTTCATAAAAACAATAATTCATTGGTTTGTCATTACTGCGGCCAATCTTATAAATACTCTGATTCGTGTGAGAAGTGCGGCAGTACCAAAGTTAAAACCAAAGGATTCGGCACAGAAAGAATAGAAGATGAAGTAAAACTTTTGTTTTCGCAGGCAAAAGTTGCCCGGCTGGATCACGACACTGCAAGTTCAAAAACAAAATTTGAAACAATTTTAAACAACTTCAAAGAAGGGCTCATTGATATTCTGATAGGAACTCAGATGATTGGTAAAGGACTCGATTTCGAAAGAGTTAAGCTCGTCGGAATATTAAATGCCGATAACATGATAAATTTTCCTGATTTCAGAGCTTTCGAACGTTCCTGGCAATTGATGGCACAAGTAAGTGGAAGATCTGGACGGAGAATAGACAGAGGTGAAGTTGTTATTCAAACTTTTTCTCCTGATCATAAAATTATTAATTGGGTGATTAATAACAACTATAAAGAAATGTTTTATGACCAGATTAAAGAAAGAAATGCTTTCAAATATCCTCCTATATTTTCATTTATAACCATAAAAGTAAAACATAAAGATAAAACAATGGCATATAGTGCTGCTGAACTTTTTGCAAAAAATATTAAAGCTAATCCACAATTAATTGTCAACGGACCTTTTGAACCTGTAATAAATAAAATTAGTAATTTCTTTATTTACAACGTATTAATAAAAGTGCCCAGAACTATTAACAATAAAGAAATCAAAGATTTCATCCGTAAATTGATTATTGAAACAAAAAAAAATAACAGGTTTGTTACGGTAAATTTTGAAATTGATGTTGATCCATATTAGTTATTTATGAATTAATTTATAATAATTTTGAAAAATAATTAATTTTGCAGCTGAAACAAAAACTATAATATTATGTCAGGACATAGTAAGTGGTCAACAATTAAGCGTAAAAAAGGGGCATTGGATGCCAAAAGATCAAAGATTTTTTCAAAGTTATCAAAGGAAATTACTATTGCAGTAAAAGAAGGAGGCGGTCCTGACCCTGATTACAATCCCCGTTTGAGATTAGCTATTCAAAACGCTCGAGGTGCCAATATGCCTAAAGATAATATCGAAAGAGCTATAAATAAAGGAAATCAAGACGGCAACAATTTTGTGCCTGTTACTTTCGAAGGATATGGCCCACATGGCATAGCTATTTTTGTAGAATGCTTAACTGACAACAACAACAGAACCGTATCTAATGTTAGAGCAGCCTTTAATAAATATAATGGTTCATTAGGGACAAACGGTTCATTAAGCTTCTTATTCGACCGCAAAGGAGTTTTTGAGTTTGAAAAACCTGAATCAATGAATATGGAAGACCTCGAACTCGAACTTATTGATGCCGGAGCCGAAGATATTGAAGTCGAAGATAATATGGTTACTGTTTATTGTGCAATGGAAGACTTCGGTAATTTGAATAAAAAATTTGAAGAACTAAAAATCACTCCTTCAAATGCAGAACTTCAGAGAATCCCAAATGATACCAAAACTCTTGGCGTTGAAGAAGCCAAATCTGTACTTAAGTTGATTGATGCTCTGGAAGATGATGATGATGTTCAAAAAGTTTTCCATAATCTTGAAATGACAGACGAGCTTGCAAGTGCTATGGAATAAAAGTTTTTTATAACAAAAAAAAGAGCAAAAAATTTTGCTTTTTTTTTTTGAAAAAATTTTTCAAAAAAATTTGGAAGAAATAAATTTTTTGTTTTTCTTTGCAGTCCCAAAAGAGAATGGGAAACGGTCCATTCGTCTAGCGGTTAGGACGCCAGATTTTCATTCTGGTAGCAGGGGTTCGATTCCCCTATGGACTGCCAAAAGCTATCTCAAAAAGAGATAGCTTTTTTTTCAGATTATCTTCCTAAAACAAACTCAAGAATTGAAAATAGTAGATATATTATTAGTAAAAAACTAATTGTAAATAACATTATTAAGTAAAATCCTGACAGCCATTTGCTCAAATAAATTACTCCATCATGTATTACTGTTGTTTGCCACATTGTAGTAAGGCTTAATACAAATAGTAACAAAATAAATATTCCCAATCCTTTGGCTGCACTTCTAATGTCAGATGGACTTAAGTTTATCGAACTTCCTATGGAAATGAAAAAATAAATCATTAAAACTACTCTCCATACTTGTGATAGTTCAACGTTATTTAGAGACTGAAAAAAACTAATAAAAGCATTATAGAAATTTTCTAAGTATATTTGTAATGAATACCATCTATAAAACTGATCAGGAAAATCTATGGTTTTAAAATAAACAAAAACATCAAATTCAAACAAAAAATATGAAATACTAAAAAGAGCTAAAGATCCTAAAATTATGGGTCCAATTCCGATAAAAAAGCTTCCTATTTGTGACCATAAATTGTTTTGATTGTATGAATGATTTACATAACCTAAATTTCCGGATTCATAATTTACTTCAAATAATTTCATTTTTATTATTTTATGTCCAAAAACCGGACAAAATATTGCATGTCCGAGTTCGTGGATAGCAGTTTTCAATGCTGCAAAACCATATAGACAAAACTTTATTCCAAAAATTTTTATTCCGGAACTTTGAATTGCCAATGAGAGATAATGTAAAATCAAACCAAGAATAATAATCGGAAGAAAGAGAATTAAAATATGATTGAATGTTTGCAAAATGGTTCTAAGTAAATAATCCAGAAAAACCATGATAATTTTTTAAATGAGCTATAATGTTGATTGTTGAGCGGGAAACGGGGCTCGAACCCGCGACCCTCAGCTTGGGAAGCTGATGCTCTACCACTGAGCTACTCCCGCTTCTTTTTACAAATTTATATAGTTTTTTTTAAAAACCATCAAATTAAAACAAAAAATTTCAATTTCTAATCAAATATTTTTCAATCAAAACCTTCATTCCCTCAACAGCAGTTGATTTAATATGTACAAAATTTTCCGGAAGCAGGAATTCTGTTCCGGGATCAATCAAAAAATTTTTGCAATTTTTGGGAGTATAATGAATAAGTCCTGCAGCAGGATAAACCTGCAAACCGGTTCCTATAACTAAAAAAATATCGGCAGTCTGTACAATTTCAACAGCTTTACCAATATTTGAAACAGGCTCTCCAAACCAAACTATATGTGGCCGCAATTGAGATCCCAACGGACATCTGTCCCCGATATTTAATTCATCAGAATCTATATCAATTATAATATCAGGATTGTCAGTACTGCGAGCTTTCATTATTTCGCCATGCAAGTGTAAAACATTCTTTGATCCCGCTCTCTCATGCAAATCGTCAACATTTTGAGTTATTATTATGACATCAAAAATTCTTTCTAATTCTACAAGAGCAATATGGGCATAGTTGGGCTTAGAATTTCTTACAATCTTTCTTCTGGAATTATAAAATTCCAGTACCAATGCAGGATTTCTTCCCCATGCTTCGGGACTTGCAACATCTTCAAAACGATATTGCTTCCACAATCCATTATTGTCTCTAAAAGTCGGAATTCCACTTTCCTTACTTATTCCTGCTCCGGAAAGAACAACTAATTTTTGGCGAGTCATATATTAATTCAAGTATTAAGAATTAACAAACTCCAAAACACTTTCGGCAATATATTTTATAATTTCTTCATTCAACTCGGTATTCATAGGAAGAGACAAAACCTGTTCGCACAGCATATCGGTTACCGGAAAATCTGAAGGATTGTAATCGAACTGCTGAAAGGCTTTTTGTTTGTGCAAAGGTACAGGATAATATACAGCAGATGCAATTCCTTTGGATGCTAAATGCTCCATTAACTTTTGCCTGTTAACATTAACCAATCGTAAAGTGTATTGATGAAAAGTATGAGTTGATTTCTCAAATCTCTTTGGAGTAATTATTTTTTCACACCCGGCAAATGCTTTATCATAATAATTTGCTGCATTCACCCGAGCTTGATTGTAGGAATCCAAATATGGCAGTTTTATTCTTAAGATTGCAGCTTGTATTGAATCAAGTCTGGAGTTAACGCCAATAAGATCGTGATAATATCTAACTTTCATTCCATGATTAACCAAAATACTAATTTTCTGGGCTAATTCATCATCATTTGTAAAAATAGCACCTCCATCTCCGTAACAACCGAGATTTTTCGATGGGAAAAATGATGTGCAACCAATATTACCGATGGTTCCGGCTTTCTTTACCCAAGCTTTTTCAGATTTAAAATCGCTGCCAATAGCTTGAGCCGTATCTTCAATCACGAAAAGATTGTACTTTTCGGCTATTGCCATAATTCTGTCCATATCGGCACATTGTCCAAAAAGGTGAACCGGCATAATTGCCTTCGTTCGAGGAGTTATTACTTTTTCAATTTTATCAGGATCTATCAAAAAAGTATCAGGGTCAACGTCAACCATCACAGGCTTTAATCCAAGTAATGCGATTGTTTCGACGGTAGCAATAAAAGTAAAATCACTTGAAATAACTTCATCTCCGGGTTTTAAATCTAATGCCATAAGAGCAACCTGAAGAGCATCAGTACCATTCCCACACGGTATAACATGCTTTACTTTAAGATATTCAGCGAGTTCGTTTTTAAAAAGTTTTACATCATCACCGTTAATGAATTGAGTTTTATCTATAACGTTAAGTATTGCATTATCAATTTGATCTTTAATTTTTAAATATTGATTTTTAAGATCTACCATTGGAATGTTCATAATGTAATAAGTTAAATTGTTAATAAAAGTTTTAATGCTGCGAATTTAATTAAAAAAATAGGAATAAAAACTATATTAGTCTAAAAACATAATTGACTGAATTACAGAAAAATGAAACGTTAAATTTATAAATATTATGCTTCTTAACATATTTTTTATCAATTTTTTGTCTGAATAAAAAATATAATTTTGTGCTAATTAAATAAATGTCAAATAAAAAATAAACAATTATGGCAAAGAATGTAATTATTATTGGAGCAGCGGGAAGAGATTTCCACAATTTCAACACTTACTACCGCAACAATCCGGATTATAGAGTTGTAGCCTTTACGGCAGCTCAAATTCCTGACATTGACGGCAGAAAATATCCGGCAGAATTAGCAGGAGAACTATATCCGGCAGGAATTCCAATTTATGCTCAAGAAGATTTACCAAAATTAATTAAAGAATTAGACGCTGATGAATGCGTATTCTCTTATAGTGATGTTCCGTACCAATACGTAATGAACCTAAGTGCTTTAGTTAATGCTAATGGAGCTAATTTCACACTTTTAGGTCCTAAAAAAACACAATTAAAATCAACAAAACCGGTTATTGCTGTTGGAGCAATTCGTACAGGTTGTGGTAAATCACAAACTTCAAGACGTATTATCGAGCTGTTAATGGAAGCCGGACTTAAAGTTGTTGCTGTTCGTCACCCAATGCCTTATGGTGATTTAGTATCACAAAAAGTTCAACGTTTTGCCACTGTTGAAGATTTAGCAAAACACAAATGTACAATTGAAGAAATGGAAGAATACGAGCCACACGTAACTCGTGGTAACGTAATATATGCAGGCGTTGATTATGAAGCTATTCTTCGTGCTGCTGAAAATGATCCTAATGGTTGTGATGTTATTTTGTGGGACGGAGGAAACAACGACTTTCCATTTTACAAACCCGATTTAATGGTTACAGTTGTTGATCCACACAGACCGGGACACGAATTAAGCTATTATCCGGGTGAAGTAACTTTAAGACTTGCTGATATTGTTGTTATTAACAAAATGGATTCTGCTGGTCCTGAAGCAATTCAAATTGTACGCGAAAACATTGCCAAAGTTAATCCTAATGCAGCAGTTGTTGATGGTGCTTCTCCTCTATCAATAGATAAACCCGAACTTATTAAAGGTAAAAAGGTATTAGTCGTTGAAGACGGCCCAACATTAACTCATGGTGAAATGAAAATTGGTGCTGGTGTTGTTGCTGCAAGAAAATGTGGTGCTGCAGAACTCGTTGACCCAAGACCTTATGTGGTTGGTAAATTAGCTGAAACTTTCAGAATTTATCCTAACATCGGTACTTTATTACCTGCAATGGGCTATGGCGAACAACAAATTAAAGACCTCGAACGTACTATTGCAAACACTCCTTGTGATGCTGTAGTTATTGCGACTCCTATTGACCTTAACAGAATCGTTAAGATTGATAAACCTACAGTAAAAGTTGGTTACGATTTGCAAGAAATCGGTACTCCGAATCTTAAAATGTTCATTGATGAATTTGTTGCTAAATACGTAAAAAAGTAATTTTTTAATACACAATATAGAAAAGCCCTTCTTTTGAAGGGCTTTTTTATTGAAAATTCCCTTAATTTATTTTATATTTGCGGCAATTTAAATTTATATGAAGAATATAAGAAACTTTTGCATAATTGCCCATATAGATCACGGTAAAAGTACACTTGCCGATCGGTTACTGCAAGAAACTAAAACTATTGATGAGAGAAAATTTCAGGATCAGGTTCTCGATAATATGGATCTTGAAAGAGAACGAGGTATTACTATTAAAAGTCATGCAATTCAAATGGAGTATCTCTATAATAATGAAAAATATATTTTAAACCTTATTGATACTCCAGGGCATGTAGATTTTTCTTACGAAGTTAGCCGTTCAATTGCTGCTTGCGAAGGTGCCTTACTAATAGTTGATGCAACTCAGGGAGTACAAGCTCAAACTATTTCTGTGCTGTATCAGGCAATTGACAATAATCTTGAAATAATCCCAATAGTAAATAAGATTGATCTCGATGCGGCAATGGTTGAAGACACCGAGGATCAGATAATTGACTTAATCGGTTGTAAACGCGAAGAAATCATTCATGCCAGCGGAAAAACAGGTTTTGGAGTAGAAGAAATCTTAAAAGCAATAATAGAGCGTATTCCTTCACCGATTGGCGACGAAAATGCTCCGCTCGAAGCTCTGATTTTTGACTCTGTTTTTAATTCATACCGCGGAGTTATTGCTTATTTCAGAATTTTTAACGGCACTCTCAGAGTTAAAGATCATGTAAAGTTTTTTAATACAGGCAGTGATTATCATGCTGATGAAATCGGAATTTTAAAACTTGGATATCAACCGCGAGATGTTTTAAAAGCTGGTGATGTAGGATATATAATCTCAGGAATAAAATCTGCTGCCGAAGTCAAAGTCGGTGATACAATAACTCACGTTGAACGTCCATGCGAAAGAGCCATTGAAGGATTTTCGGAAGTAAAACCTATGCTTTTTGCAGGTATTTATCCGGTTGATGCTGATGACTATGAAGAACTGCGAGCATCACTGGAAAGATTGCAGTTAAACGACGCTTCGCTAACATTTGTTCCTGAATCTTCTGCGGCTCTTGGTTTTGGATTTCGCTGCGGATTCCTCGGACTATTACACATGGAAATAGTTCAGGAACGCCTCGATCGCGAATTCGATATGGATGTAATAACTACTGTACCGAACGTTCAATATTTGGCATATACCACAAAAGGAGAATGCATAGAAGTACATAATCCATCGGGGATGCCTGCTCCGAACCACCTCGACAGAGTTGAAGAACCTTATATTAAAGGTACGGTTATCACCAGGTCAGAATATGTTGGTTCGATTATAAAACTTTGCCTTGATAAACGCGGAACTTTATTAAACCAAATATATTTAAGTACAGATAGAGTAGAACTAACTTTCGATCTACCATTGGGCGAAATAGTATTTGATTTTTATGACAAACTAAAAAGCATTTCGAGAGGCTATGCGTCTTTCGACTATCATCATTCAGGATATAAAGAATCAAAACTTGTTCGCCTCGACATATTGCTAAACGGAGATATGGTTGATGCTCTTTCTACTCTTACCCACGTTAGCAATGCTTACAATTTTGGACGCAGAATGTGTGAAAAACTCAGGGAGTTGATTCCGAGACAACAATTTGATGTTGCAATCCAAGCTGCTATTGGTAGCAAAATCATTGCCCGCGAAACTGTCAAAGCCCTTCGTAAAGATGTTACTGCTAAATGTTATGGAGGTGATATTACCCGTAAACGTAAATTGCTCGAAAAACAGAAAAAAGGAAAAAAACGAATGAGACAAATTGGTAATGTCGAAGTACCTCAATCAGCATTTTTAGCAGTATTAAGACTCGACTAAATAACCTACTTAATTATTTTTATTTTTTAAGACTTCTTTCAACATTGCTAGTTCTGATTTAGAATGTGAAGAAGCAGATGAATTTTCCTGTGCCCGGCGAATTAAATAAGGAATTACTTTATTTACAGGTCCGTAGGGAATGTATTTGGCAACATTAAAGCCTTCAGAAGCCAAAGCAAAACTAATGTTATCACGCATACCATATAACTGACTAAAGAATATTCTCTCATCAGAATGCGAAATCCTTAAAGTATCAATCAAAGAAATTAAATACAGGGTTGATTCTTCATTATGAGTGGCACAAAAAATATTTATCCGATTAATATTTTCAACAGCAAATTTTAGTGCAGAATTATATGCATTGTCCGTTTCTACTTTAGTTTTATAAATTGGATCAGGATAATTAGATTTTTTTGCCATTGCTCTTTCTTTTTCCATATAGGCACCTCGAACAAATTTAATTCCAAGAATAAAATCATTTTTTTCTGCTTCGGTAAGCAAAAATTTTAAATAATCTAATCTATCTGTTCTATACATCTGTAGAGTAGTAAATACTACAGGAAAAGACTTGTTGTAGCGTTTCATGAAATTCAGAAGAGTATCGTCAATTTTATGTTGATATACAAAATCTTCGGCATCAACAAGCACCCTAACATTTAATTCACGAGCATAGCTGAATATTCTGTTAAATCGTTCGATAAATTTTTTAAATTCAGGATTTTGGATATCAGAATCTTTTGTCAAAAGTTCCGGATTTACTAAACCGGTTGGTTTAAAAACGGCAAACGGAATATCAGGATTATTGTGAGCAATTTTTATAGTTTTAAGCACTTCATTTTCGAGTTTAGAAAAAGATTCTTCTTCAGCCTGACCTTCAACGGAATAGTCAGGAATACTTTTCACTCCGTATTTTGACAACTTTTCAGATAAAGCAATTACATCATCCAAACTTTCTCCCCCGCAAAAATGTTTATAAATATTTGCAGTAAAAGGTTTAAGCGGCAATTTTAATCTTTGTGCTATTTTAATTAGGCTACTTCCTAGACTTACTAAAAAAGGACTTGTGATAATTTTAAAAACTATTAAAGAATTTTTTAGCTCCTTCTTTGATTTGTATCTATATGCAAGGTTAAAATTCTGAAAATTCATTTTTGTAAATTTTCCTCAAAAACAAAATTCTCTATTAAAAGTTTAATCATTTTTCGTATTTAGATGTATAACACGCTGTGGAAAAGGAATTTGAATATTGTTTTCTCTAAATAATTTATCAATTTGGAAACGGATATCGCTTTTAGTTTTTTCAATTCTGAAATTATTTTGAGAGTAAAAGAATAATCGAAATTGCAGAGCAGAATCAGCAAAGTCAATAAATTGAACAGAGGGAGAAACCTCTTCTGAAACATCAGCAGAAGATTTTGCTGCTGTCAAAAGAAGAGATTCAACTAATCTTACATCACTGCCATATGCAACTCCCACGTCAATATAATGTCGAGTTATTGGACTGTTTAGAGTCCAATTAATAATATTATCAATTATAAATTTGCTGTTAGGAACAATTATTTCCACATCATTTCGTGTAATTAAAACCGATGATCTCAGTCTTATTTTTGAAACACGTCCAATAATACCATTATTTAACTCCACAATGTCTCCAACTTTAATTGTTCGTTCAAATAAAATAATAAACCCTGAAACCAAATCTTTAAATACATCCTGAATACCAAAACCTACCCCAATCAAAAGTGCTGATAATGAAGCAATAAGTATGGTTACATTAAAACCTAAAGATTCAACAAAAATGGTTATTGCAATTACATAGATAAAATATTTTGCAATTAAATAAAAACTGTGAGCTTTTCCTTTTTCCAGATCTTCGTTTTTGTACCTTTTATTAAAACTAAATTCCAATAATATTATCAAAACCTTGGTGCCAACAATTATCAGATACAAAATCAATAAATGGTATAGATATATTTTAACATTTTGAGTTAATAAAATTTTTATGTTTAAAATCCTGTTGAATTTAAAACCCAATGATTCTGAAAAAGACAATATTCCAAGAAAAAAATTAAAACTAAAAAAAAATTCGATAATATTCTGGAATTTTTTATCCCTAGAACTGTCCTGATTTTTTTTCGATTAAAAAATAATTTATTAATATAAATCAAAAAAAACATTGCAAATAGTGAGATTGTCGCCAGAACTATTTGCGTAATAGTGAAAGTTTTATTAAAAATTTCGATATCACTCATTTTCTTTATTCTCGTTTTTAAAAAATTCGGCACTTATGCAATAATGGTCGGACAAATCCTCTCTAATAATCTTATGAGAATAACAATCAAACTTTGTCGGATTGTAAAATATAAAATCAATCCTGAATTTCAATCCTGCTGCTTTCCATGTATAACCCGGAATTTTTCCGCGTCTGATATAGGTATCTTTGAGTCCTCTTGATAATTTGACATGCGTATTTGAAAGAGGGAAATCATTAAAATCACCACATAAAAAAATCGGATATGAAGTAGTATCCATAACCTGGCGTATATTATTCACCTGTTCTTGTTTCTTTATTGCCGAACGAAAATATTTTTTCAGAAGACTTTTATCTATTTTATTTTCAGAAGAAATGTGTTTTAATGTTTCATAATCACTTTCATCAAACTTAAGTGATTCCAGATGACAATTAAACACTCTGACAGTATCATCCTGAATAATGATATCGGCAAACATAAAGCCATTGTATGAATTCTCGAAGCGGTGCTTATAGGTATTTATTACAGGGAATCGCGACAAAAGAGCCAAACCGTAATTATCCTGTTTGTCTTCTCCACGCAAAATAGGGAAACTGGCTTGATACTTAAGATTTAGCAAATTAAGTATTTCTGATATTGTTTTGAAGTCTTTATTTTTAGTATGCCAATATGCTTCTTGTAAGCAAATAATATCGGGTTTTTCATCAGATATCAATTTTATCATATTTGTTCTTAGTTCCAGATTCTTTTTCCAATTGTACAAACCAAAGTTTGCAACATTATAGCTAATTATTTTAAATTCAGGTTCTTTTTGGGGAGTTGAAAAGTATGAATCTACCGGAATAACCATAAAAACATATTCTATTCCTAGAATGATTGGCAAAACAGTAATTATTGAGTATTTCCAATTGATGAAGAGCCAAAAAACCAGAAAAAAAACATTGACGACAAACAAAATAATAAAAATAAAAGGGATAATAACACTTAAATGCTTTATACCGCCAATATTCAGTGAGACATAAGAAAGCAACAATAAAACTGAAAAAATAATATTGATAACAATTAATGTTATTTTGATAAACTTTTTCATTTTCGATTACTCATATTAAAAAGTTTTACTTTTTCTTCATCACTTAAGCTTTCATAACCGGATCGTGAAATTTTGTCGAGAATGGCATTTATTTCTTCTTGTTCGGCCTTTTTCCTCGCATTATATTCTTCATCATTTTCGTATCTTGCTTGATTTTTGGCAGTATTAACCTTAATGCGTAATTTCTTTTGAGGAATAAAAAATTCTTTAATCCCATAAATCAATCGCGACAGCCAAATCGTAATGTCTGTACCTTTTCGATAAAAATATACAAATAATGCTCCAGAAAAAGCACCACCTATATGAGCAATATGCCCTCCCGCATTACTTAATGGGATACTCACCAAATCAAGCACAATAAAACCAAAAGCAATATATTTTAATTTTATTTCACCAAAAAACAAAAGATAAACACTATTATTAGGAACCAAAAGAGCTATACTAAAAACAACAGCCATAACCGAAGCCGAAGCCCCAATTGCAATGGAAATTTCGGAATATTTGTTAAAAACAGTAATTAAATTAAAGGCTACTATGTAAAACAAAGCTCCGCTAAGCCCTCCGATAATATATATACTCAGCAATTGACGCTGTGAAAAATACATCAAAAACATTCTTGCAAACCAGTAAAATGCAAGTAAATTAAACAAAATATGCAGAAAATTCTCATGAGTAAACATGTAAGAGATTATTGTCCAGGGCCTAACAATAAGAGTGTTCAAATCAGCAGGAACAGCAAACCAGCTAACTATTTCGAGCGGATTTTCGCCAATAAAAAAATAAATAAGTTCGATGAGTTTAATGCCAATAAAAACTATTAGATTCAGGTAGATAAGAATATTAAAGTTATTCTTTGTTTTCCAGCTATATTTTAATTCTTGCGTAAAGCTCATTTTAATTCCATCTGTTATAATCGAATTTTCCCCAAATTAAAATAAATATAAGACCAAAGAGCATCCCCCCGAGATGAGCAAAATGAGCGATATTATCACCAGCTTTGTTGAGGAATCCGAGATATAATTCAATCGCCATGAAAATTAAAACAAGATATTTTGCTTTCATGGGGATGGCAAAATAAACATAAATCACAGCATTGGGAAACAACATTCCAAAAGCCAACAATAAACCGTAAATTGCACCTGATGCCCCAACTGTGGGAGTATTAAGCATAAGATTTAAATCCCTCATTTGAGGATCTATAAAATTACGACCTGTCAGTAGAGCTTGAGCTCCTTGACTCAAAACCAAATCTATTTTTTCAGGGCTCATTTTAGACATTAGTATATTCATTTCGACGCTCATTACAGTCATGTGGATTAGAGCAGCTCCTATTCCGGTAACAAAATAATAAATAAAGAACCTTTTTGGTCCCCAGACTTCTTCGAGAATTCGGCCAAACATGTACAAGGCAAACATATTAAAGAAAAAATGCCAGAAATCTCCATGCATAAACATGTGAGTTATAAACTGAAATGGTTTGAAAAACTCTGATTTGTAATTGAAAATAGCAAGGTGCATTACTAATTCCGGAAATATCATTCTTAAAATAAATAAAAATATATTTAACCCCAATAAGGTTTGAACCACCGGAGGTAAATCAAAAAATCCTTTTCGTTGATAGTACATAATTTATTAATTTAATTTTTTTTCTATTTCCTCTGAACTTATTATTTCTAAAATTTTTTTTCCGTCCGGAGTATAATTGTGATTTTTACAACTCATAAGATCATAAAAAAGCATTTGCATTTCGTTTTCGGAAAGAATCCTATTTGTCTTTGACACTGCTGACCTTGAAAGTGCCAGAGCAATTTTTTCGTTTAGCACTAATTTAGGATCTGCTGAAACTTCTGCCATAACATAAATCATATCTCTCACCAGCTCTACTGGATTCATATCTGTAAGTTCTCCCGGAATCCCTTGAATTTCGCACTTATCCGTCCCTTTTAAAACAATCTGAAATCCTATGTTGTTCAATTCGATTATAATTTCCATCAAAACTGCTCTTTCCTCCGGGCTTGGTTCGTATATTACTGGAAATAAGGTTTTTTGACAGACACCTTTACGTGTCTCTAACAAAAGCATAAATTTTTCAAATAATATTCGTTCAAGTGCCCTATCTTGGTCAATGATCATCATCCCGGATTTCACGGATGTTATGATATACTTATGTTTTATCTGTAAAAATTTATTATGGATTTTTTCTTCATTTGTATTATTCTCTAAATCTATTTTTGTTTGAGTATCATTTTGATTATCAAATCCCGGTAAGAAAAAATCATCCGGATTCTTTTCAATTTCGGAATTAGCCGTATATAATTTTTCCCAATTTCTCGGAACGAGATTTCGTTTGTATGTATTTTCTTTACCAAAAGGATTATAATCGGGGTTTACTGTTATTGAAGGTGGTTTAAACTCTGTTTTTGATGTTAGATGAATATCTCTAGTAATATCTTCTTCAAATTCCAGTGGAGGAACGATTGAAAACTTTCCCAGACTTTCTTTAACAGCAGCATGCAGAATATGAAAGATTGAGTTTTCATCTTCAAATTTTATTTCTGTCTTAGTGGGATGAATATTTACATCAATCCCAGATGGATCTGTTTCAAAAAATATGAAAAAAGATGGATATTCTCCTTCTGGAATTAGTTTTTCGTAAGCATTCAGAACAGCTTTCCTGAAATAAGGATGTATCATAAAGCGATTATTAACAAAGAAGAACTGTTCGTATGTAGTTTTTCTTGTTCTATCAGGTTTTCCGATGTATCCGTAAATTTTAACTATTGATGTATCTACATTAATCTGTATTAAACTATTTAAAATGCTTTTCCCGAAAATTGCGGCAATTCGTTGTTTTAGTTGTTCGGGTTTTAAGTTTAGTTCTATATTACCATTATTAATTAATTCAAAAGCAATCTCCGGATAAGCCAGAGCAACTCTATGTATTTCGTTTAGGATATGTTTATATTCTACCTGATCTGATTTAAGGAATTTTCTTCTGGCAGGAATATTGAAAAAAATGTTTTTAACGCTAAAACTTGCCCCGGCAGGACAATATACAGGTTCCTGACTTTTAACTTCTGAACCGGAAATTAAAATATGAGTTCCAATTTCGTCCTCGGGACGTCGGGTTTTTAACTCAACAGTAGCAACGGCAGCAATAGAAGCAAGAGCTTCGCCTCTGAAGCCCATAGTGCGAATTTTGAAAAGATCCTCAGCACTGGAAATTTTTGATGTGGCATGACGTTCAAAACACATTCTGGCATCAATCGGAGTCATTCCTTTACCATTATCAATAACCTGAATAAGGGTTTTTCCTGCATCTTTTATTATTATTTTTATTTCTTTAGTACCGGCATCAATTGCATTTTCTACTAATTCCTTAACCACAGAAGCAGGACGCTGAACAACCTCACCTGCAGCTATTTGATTAGCAACCGAATCCGGTAATAACTTAACTACATCCGTCATTATTTCATAAATAATTTAACCAATGAAGAAAAATCTGCAATTAAAATTATATAAGCCATAAAAAGCAGAAATATTGTTATTAGGATTAATCTCAAGGTTCTATTTCTGTCACGATACGATCTTCTTTTCATTTTAGGCCGGAAATTGCCTTTTATTAAGCTACCCGGTTTATATTCTTCCTCCGCATTATCATACAAAGGTTCTTTTCCCTGACTAATCCGAAGTTCGTTAAGTTTTTCACGGCGTTCTTCTTTTTCCGGATCGTAAAATCTGGGTTTATAATCAAAAACATTATGCGAAGGTAATCTGAAAAAGCTAAATCCCATATTATTTTTTTTACAAAAATACCATTTTCAAACGAAAGTTTCAAAAATCATTCAAATAAAAAAGGCTGCCTAATTGACAGCCTTTTACTTTATAATCCTTTTAAATATTATGCTTTGCCTTTATATACAAAACCTAGAATATTTCCTGTGGTAGGTGAACGATGTCCAAATTTATACCATACCAATTTATATGTATTGTCAGTAAATTTAACTGCAAAATATTTAGTCTGGTAAGCTCTATTTTCATCAACATTCAGGTCGTACTGAGTAACAGCAGTTCCGTTATTATAAGCATTTACCAATGCATCATAACTTGTAATATTCTCAACATTTACTTCAACAAAGCCTGAGCAATTGCTTGTAGTAGTAATTCTTCCAATACCTGCGTTTGTATAAGTATATGCCATACCTAAATCATTTGATTGGTATTTACCAACTAATACTCCATTATATGTAGCCCAGCTTACTTGAGAAGATAAAGCAAGTACGATAGTATCTGACCATTCAGCAGCAAGTTTAGTTGTCATTACTACGTTAATTGTAGTGTCATTTCCGGGCATTGTAAATGTTCCGGAAACAGTTTCATAACCGTTACGAACTACTTCGTAGTTGTATTCTAATTCTGGTTTGATGTATTCAAATAAATAAACTCCTGCATCATTGGTTTTTGTTCCGAGTGTAATAACTGCATCTGTAATATTGTTATTGAAACCGTCTTTTACAACAAAAGTTACATTAAATGCTTCGATCACAGAGAAAGTATATTCCTTGGTTGCAGTTTGTCCTTCTTTATCTTTTACTATAAATTCATAAACAATCTTTGTAACACCACCGGTAAAATCACTTAAAGTGTGGTTCATAGTAAAGTTGTATTCAAAAGTAGTTAAGCCAGCATAACCCGTTGGATCAGAGAGTCTTACTTCTATAACATCAAGACCTTTGTGAATATTCTTCCAAATTTGAATCTCTTCAAGACCTGCTTCTGCAGCAAAAGTAATGTTTAAATCAAGGTTCCAGTTTGAATCATCATCAAAACTGATGATACGAGACACTGAACCTGTCCAGTTAATTGTAGGTTCTGCATATTCTTTATTACAGCTGCTGAATATTACAGCTCCGAAAGCTACTGCCAATAAGGCAAAATAAATTCTCATTTTTTTCATAGTTCTAAAAATTTAGTTATAAATTATTTTCTACAAATTTAATATTTTTAATCATAACTAACATTTTTTTTGCAAAAATGTTTATAATATATTTAGTAATTAAAAATTTCTTCAAGTGTTAATTCTTTTACATCACCATATTTTTTCAAAAGTTCAAAATCTATTTTTTCCTTGTTTCCAAGGATTAAAATATCATAATTTTTACCTTTAACATGCCTGTCAAAGAACGTTTTCACGTCATTTAAATCGTATTTTTTCACTTTTTGGTAAACCTCGCTGCGATAATCAAAATTTATGCCACGCTTTAGATTAGATTCGTAAGTCCAGAAAATATCATCCTTAATTATTCTTTCTGTTTCGATTTGTTTTAAAACGGATTCCCTTGCTATTTCGAATGACTTTTCGGACAAAGCTAAATCATTTAAAAGACTTGTGAGTGCGTCGAGAGCTTCTTTCATTTTGTCGGGTTGAGTACTTAAAAATCCGGTTACAAAATTTGGTTTATTTTTTTCTGCTGCCAATCTGTATCTGGCATTTGCAGAATAAGCAAGGCTTTTTGCCTCACGAATTTCCTGAAATACAACGCTCGACATGGATCCTCCGTAATATTCGTTAAACATTGTTGCTGGAGCAATTTGTGAGGCATCAAAAATTACATCTTTACTAACAACGGCTATCATAACCTGAACCATATCATAGTTTACAAACAAAATCTGTGGTTTGGTATAATCTTTTTCTTTAAATTCATCACTTGAAGGTATTGGGGTTAAGTTTTTAGGAGTTTTATGATGCTTCTTCAAAATGCTATTTACATTTTTCAATTCACGCGGACCGTAGTAAAACAATTTATGTTCATAAGTCGGAAGATTGTTAAATATTGAGGTTAATTCTTCAGGTTTAATTTTCCTCAATTCTGACTCTGACAAAATGTCTGTAAAAGGCGATTTTTCTCCATAAACCGAGTAATTATACATCGCTCCCCATAAAATTCTATTTTTATTGAGTTTGTCATCTTTTCTTTGTTTAAGAATAGAATTTACATATTCGTTATAAACATCTGCATCAGGTTTTATATTTTTAAAAATATCTTCAAGGATTCTGACTGCTGCTTCGAAATTTTTGTCTAAGCCGCTAACATAAGCAAATACTCTGTCATCACCGACAGAAACATTAAAACTTATACCCAATCTGAATAATTCCTGCTGTAATTCATCAAGAGTTTTATCTTTTGTCCCTAAAAATTTCATATAATTTACAGCAACAGGAATTTTTTTGTCATGTTTTTTACCTAAATCAAAAATGTAATACAAACTAAAAATCTCATTGGTAGTATTTTTAATATAATTTACAGGAACTTTACCCAAATTTTGCTTTTGAATTAAAGAGTTGTAATCCACAAAAACAGGTTCAATAGAATTTGGAGTAATATTTCTGAGCATTTTTACATAATCAGATTCTACATTTCTGTTTATGCTTATTGGAGTAATGTGTGGTTTCTCAATTCTGAATACATCGTTATCAGTTCCTAAGCGTTTATAAATAACAACATAATTTTCTTTGAAAAATTCGGTGGCGAATTTCACTAGTTCATCTTTTTGGATTTTTTCGTACTCATCAATTTCATAAACCCAATCTTCCCAATTTCTGTTCTGAATAAAATTGCGAACAAAAGAATAAGCAATAGAATTACCCTCTATTGAACGAATACGATTAAGTCTCATCTCGTTAATAATAGCTTCTATGAGCCATTCTTCAAATTCGCCTTTTTTAATTTTTTCGAGTTCGACAAACAAAAGTTTTTCAACATCTTCGAGGCTTTGTTCAGCTCTAGGATACCCCCCTAACTGGAAAACTCCGTAGTCATTCATGGTCCAAGCCGAAGCATAGGCTGACATAACTTTTTGTTTTTTTACTAAATTCAAGTCAATTAATCCTGCTTTTCCATTATACAAAATTCGGGCAATCAGATAAAGCATTTTTGCTTCTTTTGTCTTTTCGTTTGGTGTTCTCCATGCAATTGTAACATATTCTTGTTCGGGGCCATAAACGTCAATTTTGTCAATACTTGTTCTTTCTTCTTCAGGTTTATATGTAAATTCAGGAATATTTGGATTTGCTTCCCAATCTCCCCAGTATTTATCAATCATTTTAACAGTTTTTTCCGGATCAAGATCTCCCGCAAGACAAATCGCTATATTGTTTGGCACATAATATTGACTTTTAAAATTCAAAATATTTTTCATTGAAGGATTTTTGAGGTGTTCCCCTTTGCCAATAACACTTACACCATAAGGATGATTTTTAAATAAAGTAGCCATCATTCGAGAACTAACTTTACGGCCGTCTTTATCTTGCCCCATGTTGAATTCTTCAAAAACTGTCTCCAATTCAGTATGGAATAATCGTAAAACAAGGTTTTCGAAACGATCGCGTTCCATCATCAACCACCTTTCCATTTCGTTGGAAGGGATTTCATTTACATAAACAGTTTCCTCATAAGAAGTCCATGCATTTGTACCACTTGCTCCGAGCATAGAGCAAATTTTATCGTACTCATTTGCAATGGCATATTTTGATGCAATTTGTGATATACTGTCTATTTGGCGATAGATTCTCTCTTTATCTGCAAAATCGTTGCTTAGGTTTCTTTCCTCAAACAGGTCAATTATTTGTTGGATATACACTTTTTCTTTTTCCCAATCAATCGTACCGAATTTGTCAGTTCCCTTAAACATCATATGTTCAAAATAATGAGCCAGTCCTGTTGTCTCTCTTGGATCATTCTTAGCTCCTGCTCTTACTGCTATAAGAGTTTGAATTCTTGGCTTATCTTTGTTTACAGAAATGTAAATCTTCAATCCGTTATTCAGGGTATAAATCCTTGCATTTGCAGGATCGCCTATTACATACTCGTACTTGTAACCATTTTCATCAACAGCAGTTTTGGTCCTTGAACCTTGAGCTGACAAAAATAAATTCAAAGAAATGAATAAAATCAAAAATAATATTGCCTTTCTCATAATTTTAAAAATTTGATTTTGTAAAAGTATAAATTAAATGAGATATAGACTAGCCTGATTAAAAATTTTTGTTAAAAAAAACTAAAACCAAAAAAATCTATCCTATTGAAAAACACAAGCAAAGGGTTTGTTTACAAAAAATTTTTAAAAGCCGCTGTCTTTTTATATTTTTGAAGCGTAATATAATTTCATTTTCATGAAGGTACTTGTTTTGGGCTCAGGCGGAAGAGAACATGCAATTTCAAAAAAAATTGCAGAAAGTAAATTAGTTGATAAAATATTTGTTGCTCCGGGCAATGCAGGAACATCAATTGATTTTGAAAATATTTCTATTTTAGTAAATGATTTTGAAAAAATAGGAGAATTTATTTTACATGAAGAAATTAATCTTCTTATTATAGGGCCGGAGGATCCTCTTGTTAAAGGCATACGTAATTTTCTGGAAAAAGACGACAAGTATAAAAATTTGCTCATAATTGGACCGGATGCTAGTGCCGCACAGCTTGAAGGTAGTAAAGATTTTGCCAAAGAATTCATGTTCAAATATAATATTCCTACAGCAGCATACTTTAAAGCCGAGAAAAACAATTATGATGATGCGGTAAAATTCATGAAGAATCTTAATCCTCCTTATGTTCTAAAAGCCGATGGACTTGCTGCAGGAAAAGGAGTTATTATTGAACCTGATTTTGAAACTGCCTGCAAAGAATTGAAGGAAATGCTACATGGCAAATTTGGCAATGCCTCTGAAAAAGTTTTAATTGAAGAATTTTTAGACGGAGTTGAATGTTCGGTTTTTGTTATCACCGACGGAAAAGACTTTGTTCTTCTGCCCGAAGCTAAAGATTACAAAAGAATCGGAGAAGGCAATACTGGACCTAATACCGGAGGCATGGGAGCTGTCTCTCCCGTATCTTTTTTTGAAGGAGATTTCAAAAATAAAGTATTACAAAAAATTGTTATCCCAACAATAAAAGGAATTCAAAAAGAAAAAATGAATTACAAAGGCTTCATCTTTTTCGGACTTATCAACGTTAAGGGCGAACCTTATGTTATTGAATATAATGTTCGTATGGGCGATCCCGAAACCGAAGTTGTGATGCCAAGGATAAAATCCGATTTAGTCGAAATTCTAATTGCTGCAGCTAAAGGAAATTTGAAGGATACAAACATAGATATATATTCAGACATTTGTACTACAGTTATTTTAGCATCGAAAGGCTACCCAGGCAATTATGAAACAAACATTGAAATTTCAGGATTGGAAAACATTAGCGACAGCATAATTTTTCATGCCGGAACAAAATTAGTTCAAGGTAGAATTTTTACATCTGGAGGAAGAGTGCTTGCAGTAAGCTCTTTGGGCAAAACTATGGAAGAAGCCCTAAAAAAATCCTATACTTCTGCCAAAAAAATAAACTTTGAAAATAAATACTACAGGAGAGATATTGGTTTTGATTTATGATAATTTTATGTTAAACACATTTAAGACAAACAGTCCTTTTAATTATATTCTGATACTCATAATATTTTTGATTTTTTGGGGATATAAAATTATTTATGTTCCAACAGATATTGAGTCGTATCCTATAATTAGCCCATTATTACCTGATTTCCCCGAATCGTTTTTTTTTAACAGGCTTCAAACTTTTTTGGGATTAATTGTATATTTCATAATCGCATTTTTAATAATTAAAATAAACTCGGATTTATTCATTGTAGAAAACGGATATCAATCGCCTGGAGTAATTTTCGCATTATTAACCGGGTATTACATAAATAACCAAAGAATAACAGGAGTGTTGTTGGGCAGTATGTTTTTATTTTTAACCTTTTCCAGAATTTTCAAGTCTATTAACGATTACAAAGCTTATGGCAACTTTTTTAATGCAGGGTTATTTTGGGGATTGGGAATATTATTTTATCCAAAACTTATTGTAATGTTTCCCACTATTGTAATTTCAATGTTTATGATTCGTACTGTTTTATGGAGAGAACCGCTTTTTTTCTTATCAGGATTCCTAATTCCCATTTTATATTATTTTGCATTTTATTTTTTTAAATCGGATTACACACATGCAGTTTTTGAAGTTAAAGGTTTATTTTATAATGCAGTCATTCCGGTGGCAAAATCATATTTAACTTTTCAATATTTGATATTTGTTCCTCAATTATTAATAATATTGATAGCTGTAATTTCCAGATTTACAATTAAAAAATCATCCAAAGTAAGTTCGAGAAGATTTTTAACTGTTATCACGTTGATAACTGTTTTTATTTTAGCATATTTAGTAAGTCATTTAGCAGAATTGGAAGCAGTAATAATAATTTATCCGTTCATTTCAATTTTGTTGTCGTACATGTTTATAAATCTAAAAGAAAAGACTGCAAAGATTTTTATCGGCATTTTTGTTTTAACGATAATATTTACACATGTTTTACAGATATATTATTATTCGAGAATTTTTTGAATAATTTTTTTGAATAATAAATATCTTTGCAAAAAATTAAGGTTTTGAGAAAAAATTTTATAATAAATTTAATTTTTTTATTATCTCTAAATGTTCTGATTAAGCCTTTTTGGATTTTCGGAGTGGAAAGGTCTGTTCAGAACATTGTCGGGGCTGAAGAGTTTGGGTTATATTTCTCGCTATTTAATTTTTCTTTGCTTTTAAATATATTGCTGGATCTTGGGATTACCAATTTCAACAATCGCAATATATCACAAAACCCTGCTTTGTTAACTAAACATGTTTCTAATATAGTTTCCCTAAAACTTCTTTTAGCAATATTTTATGCAATTTTAACTCTGAGTATTGCTTTAATAGTTGGATATGACGAGCGACAGTTCCGGATATTATCGTTGCTGATTGTTAATCAATTTTTACTAAGTTTAATTTTATATTTAAGATCAAATTTGAGCGGGTTGCATCTTTTCAAAACCGACAGTTTTGTTTCTGTACTCGACAGATTTTTGATGATTATTTTGTGCAGCATCCTGATTTGGGGAAATGTTACTTCTACGCCCTTCAAAATAGAATGGTTTGTACTCATCCAAACTTTTTCATATTTGTTAACGGCTCTTGTTGCTTTTATTCTTGTTTTGCGAAAAACAAAATTCTTTAAATTGAATTTTGATTTTAGATTCTTTAGAATATTTCTTTACAAGAGCTATCCTTATGCTTTGCTAATATTGTTAATGGGCTTTTACAACAGAATTGATTCCGTGATGCTCGAGAGACTTCTCCCCAACGGAAAAGAACAAGCCGGAATATATGCACAAGCCTATCGTATTTTGGAAGCCGCCTCAATGTATCCGTATCTTTTTTCCATTTTACTGTTGCCAATGTTTGCCAGAATGATTAAGAAGAAAGAAAATATTCTGCCGCTTATAAAATTGTCATTTTTACTTGTTATTATTCCTGCAATAATTTTATTCAATATTTGCATTACCCATAGCGAAGACATCATGGATCTAATGTATGTAGAACATGTTGATTCAAGTTCCACAATTTTACATTTGTTGATAATTGGGTTTTCAGGAATTTCCACAACTTACATTTTCGGCACCTTACTAACTGCAAATGGGAATCTAAGATATTTAAACATCATGGCAAGCTTTGGTATGCTTTTAAACGTGGTTCTAAATTTTATTCTAATCCCTAAGTACAATGTTTTGGGGGCTGCTGTTTCAAGTATGACAACTCAAATTTTCACTGCTTTGTCTCAAGTTTTTATTGCCAAAAAAGTTTTTGATATGAAAATTGATTATAAACTCATAGTCTCCTTAATCATTTTTGTAGGAGTAAGTTTTTTTATCTCAAAAACACTTAGTATATATGTCCATCACTGGATTAAAGAAGCATTTTTAACAGGAATTTTATGTTTAATTCTTGCATTTGTTACCGGATTATTCAAAATTAATGCTATTTTTGATATTTTAAAAGAAAAATCCAAAACAGAAACTAAAATCTAAAAATTTATTATCATCGTTTATGCAGGAGATTCTAAAAAAAACTTTATCTATTGTTATTCCGGTATTTAACGAAGAAAAGAATATTTCTGCATTATATAAATCTTTATTATTAGAAATTTCGAAACTCGAAATTTTTAATTATGAAATAGTATTTGTTAACGATGGCAGCACCGACCATTCATTAGAAGAAATAAAAATAATTTCTCAAAATGATTCTAAAGTAAAATACATTGATTTCAGTCGTAATTTCGGTCAGCAAGTAGCTCTTTCGGCTGGAATTGATTATGCAAAAGGAGATTATATAATTTTAATGGATGCTGATTTTCAGGATCCTCCTGAATTAATTCCCGAACTTGTCTCTTTGGCAGAAGAAGGTAATGATGTTGTTTATGCTAAAAGAAAAAGCCGTAAAGGCGAATCATTTCTGAAAAAACTGACGGCTAAAATTTTTTACAGATTTTTAAACCTGATTACAAATTGTAAAATTCCACTTGATACTGGTGATTTCAGGATAATTTCCAGGAAAGTTGCCGATATTTTAAAACAGATGCCTGAACAACAAAAGTTTTTAAGAGGTCAGATTGCTTGGATTGGATTCAGACAAAAAATGATAGAATACGATCGTCCGGTAAGAACAAAAGGCAGAAGTAATTATTCTTATGGGAAAATGATGAAATTTGCTATTGACGGAATAACCTCTTTTTCTGACTTCCCATTAAAATTTGCAACCTTCCTGGGATTTTTTGTAAGTATTATTGCTTTTATTTTAATGCTTTGGGCCCTTTATCAAAGATTAATAGTCAAAGAATATGTTCAAGGTTGGACATCTTTAATTTTGAGCGTTCTTTTTATCGGAGGCATACAGCTAATTAGCATTGGTATTATAGGAGAATACATAAGCAGAATAGCCGGAAATATACGAAAAAGACCTTTATACATCGTTAATGAGACAAACTGTGAGGAGAATAAGGATGAAGACAAGAAATAAATTTATAATTTCGGTTTTTACTTTTATTGTTTTATTAGGAGTTTTTGCAATATTTTTTGTGGGTCGCAAACTTGATAAATTGCCAACAAAAAACCTGAATGTTAATGAATTAAAATTTTCCGAACAAGATTCCTGCGTTTATATTTTTGATTTTGAAACTACAATGTATCTTCAAAATACAGGAAAACTTAGCCCCGAAAAAGCATTTTCAGGAAGATACAGCAGTTATGTTAAAGATTATAATGATTTCAGCACATCTATTTTTCTGCCCCTTCCTGATTTAGATACAAGTTCCTCAGCAAATGTTAAGATTGGATTCTGGTTATTTCCCGAAAGCTCAAATATTAATGCTGTTTTTGTACTCTCTATCTTCGACAAAAATAACAAACAAATTTACTGGGAAGGGTTTCAAATAAATAATAATACTTTTATAGCAAAGAATTGGCAATATTTTGAGAAAAATTTTATCATCCCGAAAGAATGCTTGTCGAAGGAAAATAATCTTAAAATATATTTATGGCAAAAAAATCATAATAATGAAAAACTTTTCATTGATGATATCTCAATCAGTTTTGCCGACAATCAATATAATAGGCCAGGAACATTTTTCGAAAGTTTTGAGGAATATTCAGGAGAAAAAATAAGTTCGAAAAAAGCAAAAACCGGTTTTTATTCTAGTATTGTAAAAAATGAAAATGATTTTTCTGCCCAAATAAAAATTCCGATGAACAAACTAAATTACAAAAACCTCGGTTCTATTTTATTAAATTTTAACATTTATTCCGAAGAAAAAGATATTGACGCTGTTTTTGTAATAACAATAAATGACTCCGTTGGTAATCAATTATTATGGCAAGGGATTCAAATCATTAAAACCAATTTTTCCCCTGGAGAATGGAAAATGTATAATGCGGTAATAAGCGTTCCGGAAGAAATGTGTTCAGTAAATAATTATATTGCGTTTTATCTCTGGAACAGAAAAAAGGCTGAAGTTTTCCTCGATGATGTTTATATTATTTTTAAAGAAAGAAATGTATATGGAATCGAAGAAAACCCTGCATTAGATTTGATAAAGGATAAAGAATACCGCAAAGAAAAAAATGCTCCTCCTTACGATTTTGATTTTGTTTATAATTATGAAGTTAATCCAAAATATAAAGGTAATCTAATTAAGATTTTTAACGGGAAAAGTATTAATTGTGGCAGATTCGACAAAACAATAGACTTCGACCAGATTTTATATAATTACAAAAATAATTACGAATTGTTTTATTTTAATCAAGGGAATTGTTATTCTTATAAAATTACATTTTCCCCGGAAGTCAATCCAAACTCAAAGATTTTCAATGATGAAGATATTGTTTTTACTCAATTTGTTACTCAACCCGATTTATTGAATATTTATACTTACAATCCCTCTAAAAAAGAATTTGGATTAAATAATCAATTAAAAATTGAAAAAACAGAAAATTCAAACATAATTTTTATCAGTAAAAATTCCGATAATTCTTACAGTATTGTTTTTGAGAACGGGGTTATACAAAATTACATTCAAAATCAAAATGGAGAACTGAAATATCAATCAAGTTATAAAACATTTTCATCAAATACTAACAGATTAAAAGTTTTAAAAGCCAACTTTCTTGGTAATGGGAAAAAACAATTATTATTAATTTATCAAGAGAATAACCACACTTTTCATTTATTGCTTGATTATCTTAATAAGAATTGGCAATTATCTCCTTATCACTCAAATAACAAAGTCATATTTAAAGATAATTTGGATTTTAACAGCGACTTCCATGTATTGTCGGGGATAAAAAAAGAAAAAGATTTCTTATTACAGTTAAACAGAAATAAAAGATTTGAATTAAAAATGATTGAATTCTCCCGAGAAACTTTCGAAATTCTAAAACTTATTGAATTTAAAGGGTTTCCACACCGACAAAATCCTAAATATTATGAAATAACAAAATACTTAACCGGAGATTTTTTAGGAGATGGAAAATCTCAGATTTTTATTTTTCAGGATAACAAAACCAAAACAGACTGGCTAGTTCAAAAAGCTGAGTTGTATTATTTTAAAGATTGATTATGAAAGGAAATAATTTGATTTACATTTTAATTATTGCAATAGTTTTCGCATTTTCTTGTAAAAACTACAAAACTAAAATTTCGGATACAATAATTATTAAAGACATTAAAGTTCCGGCAAATTATTCGTCTTCTGTAATATGGATGGATTATGAAGATGCAATTATTACCGGATTTATTATTCCATCAAAAAAACAAACTACCAACGGATATTTCAATTTTGCATTCACATTAAAAAACAATTCGGCAAAAGAAGATGAATATTATTACAAAATTTATTATCAAAACGAATCATACAAATGGCCTGAAGTTTCTAAATCAAATCCTATTTTGCAACACGAATTTGCTCACGAAAATTTTTACGGGAGTTGGGAAGATACAAATATAGAATTTAAATTTGCCGGAAAAATAAAACCCGGAGAAACAGTTAATATAAGAGATAGCTTCAGGATTTTAGGAAATCCGAGAAACGAAGATAAATATTTTTGGGAAGGAGAAAACGACAGATGGAAAAGAAATCCGCGAGTCGGAGATTATAGTTTTATGATTGTTGTAGTAAATAAAAGCGACTATCAAAAAATCCCCGAATACATAAAAAATATTAAACTCACAAAAGACAATACTTTTATAAATCCGTTTTACTACTTTAGATTCGGAGATGGGAAGAAATTTGAAAACCTAAAAGTAGAATATATTCCAAAATTTATAAATGTAAAAGCCTCTCCTGATCTGGGTAAAGGTATTTATATTCAGGAATGGAAATTTGTAAACAATAATTCCAAAGATTTCAGAAAGTTTTATTCATGCACTTGCGGCACTGATGAAAAATTATACAGAAATGCTCCGGTAAGCCAGTTTATTCACTATATTGATGAAAGCTCAAAATTTGACAACATTCCGGTTATTGCAGATGTTTTTGACGGCAACTTTACTAAAGAAGAATATAATTGGGTAAGAGCCTTTTACAAAACAAAAGATAGAATAAGAGTTTTGCCAAAAACTGCTCCACAACCTTGTGAAATAATACATTGCGATACTGTAAATAAAAAAATTACTATTCGAAATCCAAAATCTGAATTTGGCAATTGGCAAAAACAAAATGCCGGTATGATTACTAGGCATGGATTTGCTTACGGAAAATTTACGGTTAAAGCAAAACTTACACGACTACTAAATGATGATGGTGTTTGGAATGGAATAACAAATGCAATTTGGTTAATATATCAAGGAGGAAGAGGCGAAAATGAAACAGGATGGAATCTTCGTCGTCCATGTAGGAAAAAAGGTTATATGAAAACTTATTGGGGCGGACGCCTCGATGATAGAGTTGAACGAGTTGCTTACAGCGAAATAGATTTTGAAATTTTAAAAACTGTACCTTATTGTCCTGATAATTGTTATCCTCCTATTTATGAAAATTTTGAAGGCATACCTACAAAAATCAATGCTTGGAATATTAAACTTCCGGCCGATGTTCTGAAAGACGATAAAAACATTGCTGTATGCTGCACCAATTGGGATATGGCCTGCTGGGAACCAAAAAATTTTAGTACTGGCTGTCATCCCGTAAAGCATGAGAATAAAACCTATTTAGCTCATCGCTGGGAAGATGTTTACAGAGCGATAACAACCAAGTACATGGCTCCGGACAAAGAATTATTCGGTAGAGATTACTATTATTTTCAGATTGATTGGCAACCCGATAAAATTATATGGAGGATTGGTCCCGAAAAAGATAAACTTTATGAAGTTGGATATGTAGATTATACCGTTTCAATGATTCCGGATAACCAAATGCTCTTAATCGTTACTCAGGAATTTCACAACACCAACTGGTGGCCCGGTTCTCCTTATTTACAAGAAAATATACCTTTCCCCGCAAAAGATTATGTGGGAGAAATTTTTGAAATAACAATAGAATAGTAATTTTGCCAATATGGATAAAAATTATAAAGCAAAAATCCTTTTAGCTGATGACGACCCCGACATCCTAGAATTTTTATCGTATAATCTAAAGAAAGAAAACTACAGAGTTTACTCAGCTGAAAATGGAGAAGAGGCTATTGAAAAATCCTTGAAACATAAACCGGATTTAATTCTTCTGGATGTAATGATGCCAAAAAAAAATGGTATGGATGTTTGCAAAGAATTAAGAGAAAATCCCCAACTAGATGATGTAATTATATGTCTTTTAACAGCTCGGAATGAAGATTACAGTCAAATTATAGGATTTGAGTCCGGGGCAGATGATTATGTAGCCAAACCAATTAAATCCACAGTTCTAATAAAAAGAATAGAAGCTTTATTGAAACGAAAAATCAAAAGAGATGATCTTGAAAATAAAATTTTTATATCAGGAGATATAAAAATTGATTTCGAGTCAAGAAAGGTTTATGTTGGAAAAAAAGAAATTTCATTGCCTAAGAAAGAGTTTAAATTACTAAAACTCCTTGTTTCTCAACCTGGAAAAGTTTTTACGCGAGAAGAAATTTATTCAAAAGTTTGGGGCAATGATGTTATTGTTGGAGACAGAACTATTGATGTTCACATTAAAAAGTTAAGAGAAAAAATCGGCAACAATTACATAACGACCATAAAAGCTGTAGGATACAAATTTAATTTAGAATAAAATGAAAGAATATAGTGCAAATAATATCTCATTCTACTTTTCATTGTTTTTAAGTATATTCATAGGAATTTTATTATTTATTGGAGATTTGATTTTTAGTTTCGATGTTAATTGGAATATTGCAATTATCTTCTTTCTGATAGCTTTTGTCTTTTCTTTTCTTTTATTAAGAACAATGATATTATCATTTCTTTACAAAAGAATCAGGCTTATCTATAAAACAATTAATCAGCACAAAACAGGAAAACCGGGTAATCCCGAAAAATTTAATTATAGAACAGACCTCATCAGACAGGTTAATTCAGATGTCAATCGCTGGATGGAAGAACAAGAACAAAAAATGAACGAAATCATAAACTTAAGTAATTATCGTAAAGAATTTGTGGGAAATGTTTCTCATGAGTTAAAAACTCCTATCTTTAACATCCAAGGATACACTATCACACTGCTCGAAGGAGGATTAAAAGATGATTCCATTAATGAAAAATATCTACGAAAGATAGAAAAAAATATTAATCGAATGATTAATATTGTAACCGACCTTGATGCAATTACAAAGTTAGAATCAGGTCAACTTAAACTACGTATGCAATCCTTCAATCCGGTGGAGATATGCAAAGATTGCATCGAAGCAGTGGAAGAAATCAGCAAGGAGAAAAAAATAAAAATCGATATAATTAAACATTACGACAAAAATTATTATTGCATTGGCGATAAAGAGTACATTCGTCAGGTTTTTTCAAATTTAATTATCAATGCCATAAATTATAACAACGAAGGAGGTTTCGTAAAAGCAGAATTTTTTGATATGGATGAGAACATACTTGTAGAAATTACAGATAATGGTATTGGTATTCCTGCCGAAGATTTACCTCGGATTTTTGAAAGATTTTACAGAGTTGACAAAAGCAGATCGTTAAACAGCGGAGGATCAGGATTAGGACTTGCTATTGTAAAACATATTATCGAAGCACACGGACAAAAAGTAAACGCAAGAAGTACTCTTGGTGTTGGAACAACAATAGCTTTTACTTTACAGCGAGATATTTAAACAAGTCCATAAATATTACACAATCTCGTCTTTAACTGTAATCAAATAATTTTAATTTTGCCGAAAATTTATTTATGTTTAATAATTATTACGGTGAAATTTTTGCAATTCTTACCTCATTTTGCTGGACGATAAGTGCTTTGAGTTACGAATACGCGGGCAAAAGAATAGGCAGTGTACCGATGAATATGATCAGGATGTTTATTGCTCTTGGCTACATGAGTCTATTTCTGTTTATAACACGAGGATTTATTATCCCTGCACATATTCCGCTAAATAATTGGATTTGGTTGCTTATTTCCGGACTTATAGGCTTTGTTGTTGGAGATATAATGTTGTTTCAATCATTTGTTGTAATAGGTGCTCGCCTTTCGATGCTGGTGATGTCTTTAGTACCTCCTTTGGCTGCAATTTTCGGAATTTTGCTACTTAAAGAGAAAATGAGTTTTTTTCAAGTTTTTGCAATGTTTGTTACAATCTCAGGTATTGCAATAGTAGTGTATTTTGGTCGAAGAAATCACAAAAATACAGAACCCATAGCAAAAAATCTTTTCAAAAGATTAAAAGGATTCTTGCTTGCATTTGGAGGAGCAGCCGGACAGGCCGGCGGATTAGTCCTCAGTAAAAAAGGAATGTCAGGATATGATGCTTTTGAATCAACTCAGATAAGAATAATTGCTGGAGTAATCGGCTATATAATTATAATTTCATCATTTAAACTATGGCGAAAAACTTTTGAGGGATTAAAAAACAAACCAGCAATCGGAGCCGTATCTCTTGGTTCGTTCATTGGACCTTTTATAGGAGTTAGTTTTTCGTTAATCGCACTAAAACACACTTCGGCAGGAATCGCCGCTACTTTAACTTCACTTGCTCCAGTTATAATAATTTATCCATCAATGTTAATCAACAAAGAAAAAATAAAACCCTTTGAAGTAATCGGAACCATTATTTCTATATTCGGGGTAGCATTGTTTTTTTTGTAAAGAAAATGATTCAGATGTTTAGTTTGTTTTTGATTTAATCTAAAGCTCATACAATAATTCCTGTAACGCAAAAATATTACATTTAATTAAAGGTTTTAACACTTATATGTTTAATCCCATTTACTTAAGTTGTGATTTAATTTTTTAAAGTTGTTAAGTGATACTATGTTCGCTATAGTTTGTGTAGTTTGTTTGTTTTAAAGGATTTTACTCTTCTTTTTTTCCGATAAATTGAGAAAAACCCGAATACCTTACTAAGACGAATACTCTTGAGATTAAAAAAATTTTTATTCTCCCAATAGTTTAACAAAAAGTATTTAGCAATTAAAAATCTGGATACTTTTAACTTGATTGATAAAGGATAGTAATTATAGTAATATAAAGAAATTCTGCCTTTTTCAATTAATTGATTTTTCTGCCCTTCCACAAAGGCTTGTAAAATATAGAAATTAATGCCGTGCTGATAATGTATATCGGATGTAACAATTCAAGCAAAATAAAAACCCGCAAAAGTTTTTTCTGTTTATAAAAATCAGTTACGGTTAACAGAAATAAGAAGTCTGTAGATAACTTTAAAAAAATTAGCCATATATATATATCAGGATTATTTGTAAAAAAAATCATTACTATAGAGAATAAAATTGCAAATGACATTATAAATCCCGTAATGGATACATAAATAGCAAAAAAATCCCTATATCCTTTAATTTTTGATCCCCACCTTAAGCGTTGAGTAAAAAATTCTTTTAACGATGCAGGTGCTTTAGTTTTTACAATAGCCTCATACGAGTTGCAAAACGTAATTTTATGGTTTTGTTTTACTTTATGCAGCAAAAAAACATCATCTCCGGAGGTAAACTCGTACTTGATAAATGGCATCGAATCTTGATAAATACTTTTATAAACTGCATAATTCGCACCGTTACACATAAAAGGTTTATTAACGAAAAAAGATGCTGCCCCAATTCCTGTTAAACTTAAAAATTCAAGATTAATAATCTCGGCAAAAAGATTTTTATTTCCATAAAACTCAACAGGCCCACAAACCATTTGTGAGTTAGTGTTTTGTAACTGATTAAGCAAAGTATATAACCAATATTCGGGTACAATGCAATCTGCATCAGTAAAAGCTATTATCTCTCCATTCGAATTAAAAAATCCGAATTTTAAAGCCTCTTTTTTCCCCATCCTTTCCTTAGGCAATTGTAAGACTCGAAATTTATCGTCTATTGAACGCCTAGCTATATCAATAGTTCTATCTTCTGAATGATCGTCAATAAGAAGAACTTCGTAGTTATTAATCCCTTTTTGGTTTTTAAGACTCTGTATAAGAGTCTCAATATTTTTTTCTTCGTTTCTTACGGCAATAATTACACTTACAAAATACTGAGATGAAATAATATTTTGTTTTTCAGTACTTATAATTTTACGTGTAGCAAAAAAAACCGCAAAAATTATGAACAGTAAAACATAGTTTACTGTAAAGGCAATTAAAAAATATAGAATAATATTGTCCATATAAATAAAAAAAGTTCGTTCAGGAAGTTTCCGAAAACGAACTTTTGAAATAATTTTGAAATATTATAATTTATGAATTACCAAGCCTGAACGTAGTTTTGGCTCAAACCAGGTTGTTTTTGGCGGCATGATATTACCAGTATCAGCTATTTTGATGAGTTGATCCATAGAAACCGGATAAAGCGCAAAAGCAACTTTCATTTCACCGCTGTCAACTCTTTTCTTCAATTCTCCCAAACCTCTGATGCCTCCAACAAAATCAATTCGTTTGCTTGTTCTCAAATCTGAAATACCGAGAATATTATCAAGAACATATTTTGAAAGCACATTTACGTCTAATGTTTCAAGAGGATCATTATCGTTGTAAGTATGTGGTTTTGCATTTAATTTATACCAGTGACCATCGAGGTACATGCTAAATTCGTGATGAGCAGATGGTTTGTAAATTTCCGTTCCCATATCCTGAACAAAGAAATCCTGTACTAAACGATTCATAAAGTCTTCTGAACTAAGTCCGTTTAGATCTTTAACAACACGATTATAGTCAATAATTTTCAATTGATTATCGGGAAAGTAAACAGCCATAAAATAGCAATATTCTTCGTTGCCAGTATGGTTAGGATTTTTTTCTGCTCTCTCCTTACCGATTCTTGAAGCTGCTGCTGTACGATGGTGTCCGTCAGCAACATAAACATAAGGAACTTTGGTTGCAAATAATTCTTCGATTCTCTTATTTGTTTCCTGATCATAAACTACCCAGAAATGATGTCCAAAGCCGTCTTCTGCGACAAAATCATACTCCGGAGCCTGATTTTTTACTATATTTTCAACAATTTGGTCGAGTTCAGCAATAGCTTTGTAAGAGAAGAATACAGGTTCAATATTGGCATTGGTATATTTTGTAAGAATCATTCTGTCTTCTTCTTTATCGGGACGAGTTAATTCATGCTTTTTGATTATGCCGTTAAAGTAATCTTCGAAATGTGCACATCCTACAATACCATATTGAGTACGGCCGTCCATAGTTTGAGCATAAATATAATATCTTCTTTCAGGATCTTCCTTAAGCCATCCGTTTTCCTGCATTTTTTTGAAATTTTCAACAGCTTTTTCATAAACGACTTCGCTATGAATGTCTGTCCCGGCAGGTAAGTCAATTTCTGCTCTTGTAACGTGTAACAAGGATTCCTGTTTTCCGGCTGCCATTTGAGCAGCTTCTTCACTATTCATTACATCATAAGGTAAACACGAAACTCTTTCAACAATCTCCTTGGGCGGACGAAGCCCTTTAAACGGTTTTACTATTGTCATATCTCAATTTATTTAGTTTTTAATTAAATTTCGGCAAATATATTCAATTCAATCAATTAAAAAAATATATTTACAACATAATAGTATTGTAAAAAAGTTAAAGATGAAAATAAGAATTAGTCGCGGTAATCTGCTTTTATTAAGCATACTTTTGATTATTACTTTTTATTTAATAAATCGCTTTGAAAAAATTCGTAAAAGCAATTTTACAACAGGAAAAATTATTGAGTTAGAAATTATTTCGGATAAGGAAACAAAAGAAGTTTTGCAAATTATTCCCTTAATAAAGTATGAAATTGATGGAAAAGAATATAAAATTAAAGGAAATTCAACTCTTGATGCAGAAAAAGACAGCTACATAAAAATAATTTATAATCCAAAACACCCAGAGGATGGGATTGTTTATAATTTTGCAGAATTTTGGTTACCGGCATTAATCTATTGTATTGTTCCATTAATGATTTTATTTGCTGTTATACTTGGAATGATAGATCATAAAGGTTGCCTTGTAATAAAAACTAATAAAAGCAATTTACTGCAAATTCGGAAAACGGCTTGTGATGAAAAACCAAACAAATGTGAACAAAACTACCCCCAAATACTAAATAAAACAGGAGAAGAATAGATTATTGCATGAAATGAATTTCGTCAATCCAGCTTATGATGTATTCAAGATCACAAATATTCGGATTATGAATATGCCACTTCCCGCGGATGTTTAACTCATTTAGAGCCATTTTAAAATTAGATAGTGCTATTCCCATATCAATTTTTTGAAGATCTGTAGATTTAGGAGCTCCAGTAATTTTTTCTCTTTTTAGGTAAAAGTGATATTTACTTCCCACCTTAATTACCCTCCAGGGTTGCTTATTTACTGCTGAGGGAGCAAGTCGAACGCACTCAAGTGCTTTATGATAAGGATCATCAGGATCGAAAATCAAAGGCTTATTTAAACTTTCCTCAAAAAATAATGTGTCGAAGTTATATCTTTTGCTTCCGTCTGTGAATGTGAGTCCTAATTTTTCTCTTAAAGTTTTATCTTCGGCTTTATATCCCACCGGCGTTATTGCCGGAATTGTTTCGTTGGGTTTTAAATCCAATAATTTAGCATAGTCTTTACGATTGAAAGTTCCTCCAATCCAGCATGTTCCAAGCCCCATTGATGTAAGACGTATTACAATTTTTTCGAGGCAGTAACCGTAATCTACTTCTGAAAATTCAAATTTTTCAACACATCCGCCAATAAAATACAAAGCATTAGAGATAAAACCATAAGTACCAAGTCGAACTTTTTCCTTTGCTTTAGCAACAGGTTTTTCAATAAAAATAAATCTTGTTTCATTACCAAAAGGTCCCTTACAAGGATTTTGAATAAAATGAATAATTTCCTTTATAATTTCGGGACTAAGTTCTCGTTTTTCGTATTTGCGAACAGATTTGCGTATTTTAATAGCTTCTATATCAGTCATTTCAATCAAAAATTCTTTGCAAAAATACAATTGCTTTTACAAATAAAATATGGTTTTATCTTAAGATAATATAAAATTATACTTTATTGTTGTTTTAAAGCATTAAACAATACTTCGATTGGATGTAAAGCATATGCTCCCGTTCCGTCTTGAATCTGACATCTGCAACTTGTACCGGCTGCCACAACAATTTCGTCATCATCAACAGCTTTTCTAACTGCCGGAAATAAAACAAGCTCTCCGATCTTCATTGAAATCTCATAATGCTCTTTTTCATATCCGAAACTACCGGCCATCCCACAACAGCCTGAAGGGATTTCTTCAACAATATAATTCCTTGGCAAACTTAACATCTTTAAAGTATAATTTGTTCCGGTAATTGCTTTTTGCTGACAGTGTCCATGAAACTTTATTCTGCGAGTTTCATCTGTAAAATATTCTGATTGAATATTTCCCTTTTCTATTTCGGAACATATAAACTCGTCAAAAACCATAGCATTTTTTGCAAGTTTCTCCGCAATATCTCTATTTTCTTTATATGCCAGATCAGGATATTCATCCCTGAAAGCAAGTATTGCCGATGGTTCTATTCCAACAAGCGGAGTATTTTCGTCAATCAAATCTTTTAAGATTTCAATATTCTTATTTGCGACTTTTTGGGCTTTTTTCAATAATCCTTTACTTAAAAATGTACGACCGCTTATATCAATTGGAGCAATTTTTACATCATAACCAAGACTGCTGAATAATTTTATGGCTGCAATTCCTATTTGTGAGTCTAAATATCTGGTAAACTCATCAGTAAACAAATAAATTTTCTTTTTATATTCAGTTTTATCAGTTCTAATTTGAGATTTAAGTATCTTTGAAAAATTTGTGTAATTTAATAAAGGTATATTTCTGTAATAATTGAAGCCAATTATTCTTTTAAGTATTCCGGCAGAAAATTTATTCTTCATAAAGAAATTAAAAATTCCGGAAAATGGACTCATTAATTGATGAAAAATCGGCAAATACCCAATTACAAGCGCCCTGAGCGGAATTGAATTATAATCATAATAATGTTGTAAAAATTCCATTTTCAGTTTAGCGACGTCAACACCCGAAGGACATTCAGATTTACAGGCTTTGCATAAAAGACACAAATCCAGAACATCTTTAATTTCCTTGGAATTAAAAGCATAATTAAGATTATAATTTGTAAAAATTTCGCGTATAATATTAGCTCTTGCACGTGTTGAATGTTTTTCATCCAGAGTAGCCTGAAAACTTGGACAAAGAGTTCCACCAATGATCGCAGTTTTTCGACAATCTCCACTTCCGTTACATTTTTCGGCAGTTCGCAAAAAGCCTCCTGTTCGGCTAAAGTCGAAATAGGTCTCAAAATCAGGAGTTCTCATTCCGGGCTGATAACGCAAAGAAGTATTCATCGGTGGAGTATCCACAATTTTATTCGGATTTAAAATTCTTTTTGGATCCCAAACCGTTTTAATTTGTTTGAATACCTCGTAAAGCTGTTGTCCATACATTAACGGAATAAATTCTCCACGCAAGCGTCCGTCTCCGTGCTCTCCACTTAAAGAACCACGATATTTTTTTACCAACAAAGCCGTTTCGTAGGCTACAGTGTGAAAAAGTTGTACGTGTTCGGGATCTTTGAGATTTAACACAGGTCTCAGGTGCAGCTCCCCTGTTCCGATGTGTGCATAATAAACACACTCAAGACCTAATTTTTTCAGAAGTGCGGAAAAGTCTTCCATATAATCGGGCAAGTCTTCAGGCCTAACTGCAGTATCTTCTACCACGGGAACAGGTTTTGCATCACCCTGCATATTTGTTAAAACACCCAAACCTGCTTTTCGCAATTCCCATACTCGCGAAATATCTTTTCCCTTGATCACAGGATAAGCATACCCTATTCGGTTATAGATAAGTTCATTCTTTAGATTTTCGGCTAAGTTATCTATCTCGGCAAGATCATTGGCAAACCACTCTACTATTAAAATTGCAGCAGGATCTCCATCTACAAAAAAGCGGTTTCGATTCTGATTGATATTCTCTTTTGTAAGATCCATTATTTTTTTGTCCATCAACTCAATAGAAACCGGCTTGTGTTTTAGGGCAATTAAATTCGCATAAAAGACTTCTTTTAATTCATTAACATGAACACACATCAGAGCTTTGTGTTTTGGAGGAATATCTACAAGATTTAGTTTCAATTCAGTAACTATAGCCAACGTTCCTTCTGAACCGGCAATTAACTTAGATAAATTAAATTTATTATAACTATCGGAAAACACACAAGTATCAAGAAGTATATCGAGGGCATAACCAGTATTACGTCTTTTAATATCCTGATGTGGATAATGTTGTTTTATTTCGTTAACAATTTCCTTATTACTGAGAATTTCGTTTATCTTTCTGTAGATTTTTCCTTCGAGGCTTGCTAATTTGAGTTTTTCTTGAAATTCATCTTTATCAAGATCTTTAAAAACAACCACAGAACCATCGGCCAAAATAGCCTCAACTTCGAGTATATGATCCCTTACAGAACCGTAAATTAAGGAATGTGCTCCGCAGGAATTGTTACCCAACATTCCCCCAATCATACATCTGTTTGAGGTAGAAGTCTCAGGCCCAAAGAATAAATTGTGTTTAGCAAGTTTCTTATTCAATTCATCTAAAACTACTCCCGGCTGGAGTTTTACCCATTTTTCATCGGTATTTATTTCGAGGATTTTCGAAAAATTATGACCAATATAAACAACTACACCGCTCCCAACAACCTGTCCTGCCAGAGAAGTACCCGCAGCACGTGGAATCAAATTAACTTTATGTTTATCAGCTGCTTTTACTATGGTGATCAAATCATTCTTATCCTTTGGAATCAAAATCATTGCAGGAATTTCGCGATATGCCGAAGCATCAGTAGCATAAAGTTTTTTATAAATCTCATCATTCTTTATTTCGCCTTTGAAAGATGTTTTTAACTCTTTGTAAAAACTTTGAATCATAATAAACTTTTTTGCAAAGTTATTTTTATCTCCAGAAATTGAAATGATAATTATTAGAAAATAGCTACATTTTTTTAATTTTGTGAGAAATGAAAAAATGATGGAATACGAAAGGATACTAAATAGTCTTAAAAATAAGATTTTTAAACCTATATATGTATTTTACGGAGAAGAATCTTACTTTATTGATAAACTAACAGACTTCATTGAGGAGAATGTTCTTCTACCGTCGGAAAAAGCTTTTAATCAAACGATTTTATATGGAAAAGATGTAATTGCAAAGGATATAATTGAAGTTGCAAGACGTTTTCCAATGGCTGCTAATCATCAGGTTGTAATTGTGAAAGAAGCCCAGGATGTAAGTGATTTACATAAATTAGAAGTTTATATCGCTAACCCGATGAATTCTACTTTGCTGGTGTTAAATTTAAAAAATACAAAAGTACTTGACAAAGGAGCTAAGATTTTTAAACTTGCAAACAAATTTGTTGAAACTTTTGAATCAAAAAAATTAAACGAAAAACAAATATACGCCTGGATAAATAATTTTCTTAAAAACGAAGGACTTACAATTCATCCCGATGCCTTGAGACTATTTTACGAAAGTATAGGGAATAATCTGAATGCAATTAATAATGAACTTGAAAAAATAAAGATTCTTTTACCCAAAGGTTCTAATATTAATGTTGAAACCGTTGCTTCCTTAATAGGTGTCAGCAGGGATTTTAATGTATTCGAACTGCAAAAGGCTCTTGGATATAAAGATATTCCAAAAATTTACAGGGTTATGGATTATCTTATGACAAGTAACATTAGAGAAAATTCATTAATAGCTGTTACCATCAGACTTTTTGAATATTTTTCAAAAATAATCAAAGTACACACACTCTCACAGAAAGATAAGAACTCTATTGCTGCAGAAATTGGAATTCCGACATTCTATGCCGATGAATATATAACTGCTTGCAGAAATTATTCGCTTTCAAAATGTATTATGATTGTTTCATATTTACGCGAGACACATATGATGGCTCTTGGAGTGAATAATAATGTTAAATCCGAAAAAGAACTCGCAATTGAACTAATTTTTAAAATCATACATTAAACTTTTATGGTAACAACAATAATTTTAATAACTTTAATAATATCCGTCTATGCATGGCAAGACAGTAACTTATTTCAAAAACTTTTATTATCTCCGTATATTTTAGTGAGGAATAAAGAATATCACAGATTAATTACTCATGGATTTCTACACGGGAATTGGTTACATCTTATCGTAAACATGCTGGTTTTTTGGTCGTTCGGAAGAGTTTTATTGATTTATTTTAATCTCATATGGAGTAATGGCAATTTGGTTTTTCTATTTTTCTATCTAAGTGCAATAGTGTTATCTTCATTATATTCGGTTGTTAAACACAAAGACAATTATGAATACAGTGCAGTTGGGGCAAGTGGTGCAACGTCGGCAATAGTATTTGCTTATATTTTCTTTGAGCCATGGAATTTGGTTTATTTTTTCGGAGTATTGCCAGTACCGGGAATAATTTTCGGAATATTCTACTTAATTTATTCCTATAAAATGTCTCAAAAACAAATTGACAATATCGGCCACGACGCACATTTTTGGGGAGCAGTTTACGGTTTTTGTTTCCCGATTATTTTCAAACCAGAGTTGATGCAACATTTTATCCATAGTTTATTAAGCTTTAATTTCTAAAAAATGAATAAAGCAGTTTTTCTCGATAGAGATGGAGTTATAAATAAAGAAACAAGACAATATACTACTTGTGTTGAAGATTTCATAATAAATGAAGGGATAGGTGAAAGCATAAAACTTTTAAAAGATTCGGGATTCTTGGTTATTATCATTTCAAATCAGGGAGGAATTGCAAAATCACTGTACTCACACGAAGATGTTCTGGAAATGCACTTAAAACTCTGTGAATACCTTTATATCTATAATACCGCCATTGACGACTTTTATTACTGCCCTCATCACCCTGACATAGGTCTTTGCTTATGTAGAAAACCTGACAGTCTGTTACTCGAAAAAGCTATTTCAAGATACAATATTTCAATTGAAGATTCATATTTTATCGGAGATTCAGAAAGAGATATGGAAGCTGCGAAAAAAGTTGGCATTAAAGGGATTAAAATAAATCCAAATGAAAATATATATAATATCTGTAAAAATATTTGCAACCAGAATAATCGCGAGTAAAAACATCTAAGATGACAAAACACATAATGCTCAACGGAGATATAATGCCGGCAGGAAGTCCTGTTTTGCATCATAACAGCAGAGCCATTCGTTATGGAGATTGTTTTACAGTTGTATTACGAGGTAATTCATCAAAAGCATTTTTCCCGGATGAGTACTTCGAATACATGCTTCAGTGTATGCAAGAACTTAATTATTTAATTCCCGAAACTTTTGAAAAGTCAATATTTTACAATGATTTATACCTCATTCTGCAAAAAAATCGCATTTACAAAGGATTCAAAGTTTATATAAGTTTTATCAGAGATTTAGATGAAAATAATCTCGAACTGCAAAATACATCAATTTTAATTTCTCCCGAAAAAATTACTCCTGAATTTTATGAAATAAAAGAACCCGGAAAAACTATAGATATTTCAACTATCCAATGTATTCCACAATTTTTATTTGAGCAAAAATATTCTCATCTTATCGAGAATTATCTTATAAGTAAAAAAATTTATCCTGCTGCTTCCGAAATTGATATTTTTCTTTTTGATGAAAATAAAAATATCATCAGAACAAGAAATTCTGCAGTATTTTTTGTAAAAAAAGACAAAATATTTATCCCCGAAAATCTTCCGAATGACAGTTTAAAGATTTTTACCTACATTATTATTGCAATAGCTGAAATTTCGGGAATAAAAACAGAAAAATTACAAATCAATATTTCCGATCTGCATAAATTTGATGAAGTTTTTACAGCAGATGTGATTAATGGGATACAATATGTTAATGGTATTGAAGATTTAAGATATTATAAAAACATTTCGAAGTATTTAGCTCAAAAACTTGATAAAGTGATTAAAAAGACTTTGGAGGAAAATTAAAATAAGTATAATCACCACTTCAAAAATGATTTAGCTGGAATTTTATTCATGAACTTTATTTTCTAATTTTATTCAAGTATAATCAAATTTTTAAGGTTAATAAAATAACCTCCAAATAAATTTTGGAGGTTATTTTATTAATTGAATTTAAATTACTTCTTAATAATCTTATGCAAAATGTGGTTTTTGTTTTTACCGGAAATTTTTAAAATATATGTACCGGAACTTAAATCGGGCAAATCAATTGTCAAATTATCGGATTGAATTTCTTTTTCTAAAACTATCCTACCTGTAATATCCGTAATACTGAGTTTTTCGTAACCGTCGGAATAAGCATTTTCAATTTTTATGTTTGTATCAAATGGATTTGGATAAATCAAAACAGCTGCTCCATATTCGTTAATATTTACTGCCGGATATACTTCAATGGTAAAAATACAATTACCGGTGCAACCTGTGTTTGGGTTTTGATAGTAATAATAAATTTCATGAATACCAATTCCGGCAACAAGAGGATCAAATTGCGTAACAATTTCATTATTAAACATATACCATCCTCCTTCAGGAGTTCCCCCAGTTAATTCAAAAACTCCACCATAGTATGATACTAATAGATTTTCGGGACATTCCACAACAGGTATCGGATAAACCAAAACATTGAAACTGCATGAGAAATTTCCAAGGGTGTAAGTAATTTGATGATAACCCGGATTTACTGCATCAGGATTGAAAACTCCTGAAACAACCCCATTTCCCGAATAAACTCCACCTTCGGGGCTTGCTCCGGTTAAAACTACGGGTTCAGAATTCTTGCATACGGAGAATCCCTCAGGACAGATTACTGTTACCGGCTCATAAACATCTATAATAAAAGAACAAGAGTTTTCGCACAAATCACTGTAAACATAAGTAATTTCATGCTGTCCGATACCTGCCTGAGCAGGATCAAACATCGAAATCTCGATACCGTTATAGAAATAAGTTCCGCCTTGTGGATAAGCTCCCGATAAAGTAAAGGAAGCAGAATTTATGGCAATGCTTATATTACTAGGACAGTTTACTTCCGGAATAGCATTTACAACTATTTCGTAACTGCATGTTCCGGTTTGTGTTTGATATATTACCGTATAAGAACCTACCCCGTATTGTGAAGGATTAAAACTCGTAATCGTATTGCCATTAATAGAATATGTTCCACCAACAGGAGTTGCTCCGCTTAAAGTAAAAGAATTGCTGTTTTCACACACATAAACATTTGATGGACATTGAACTGCAGGATCAACCTGAATAGTAAAATTACAGGATGTACTACATGAATTTGCATCAGTGTAAGTATAGGTTACAGTATAATTACCAACACCATAAATGCCGGGATCGAAATTACTTACCGAAACACCATTGATAGTAAAAACTCCACCACTTGGAGAAACCGATAAATCCGATAGATTCAATGGACTATCATTTACATTCATAACTAAATTTCCCGGACAATTTACAGTTGGAGGATTTACTACATTTATATAAAACTGACATGACTGTGTGTTGTAAGTATAAGTTATTAGACTTTGTCCTATACCTGAAACAGCTGGATAGAAAACACCATCAACTACTCCAGTTCCTGAATAAACACCACCCGGAGGTGTTCCTCCTTGCAGAATCACACTGTTAACATCCGAACAAACCGAAAAGCTTGCAGGGCATTCAACTACATCGGGTTGATATACGCTTACCATAAAACTGCAAGTATTTGAACATAATGTGGTTGGATTTGTGTATGAATATTGAACAATATAATCCCCTACTCCATAGGTTGATGGGTTAAAGGTGGTAATCACATTAGAATTTATGCTGTATTGACCTCCAACAGGACTTGCACCGGTTAAAGTAAATTCCGGATCGGTTATTTGCTTGTAAATATTTGCCGGACAATTTACGGTTGGCAATGGATTTACTGTAATATTGAACTGACAGCTTTCTGTTTCGAGAGTATAAGTGATAGTATGTGCCCCAACTCCGGCTACTGATGGATTAAAAACACCTCCGGCCACACCGGTTCCTGAATATGTTCCTCCCACAGGACTTGCTCCTGTTAAAGTAAATGCGGGCTCAGAAATACAAACTGAATAATTAGAAGGACAATCAGGCACAACCGGTGGATTTAAAGCTCTTACACCATCCGATGTCCGAACATTACTATATAATCCTGCATTGTTAAGTATTTTCACACTAACATAATACATTGTTCCTGGAATAAGGCTAACAGAATTATTTGTGAAAGAAAGATTTAATCCATTATTTGTCCAGTTAATCAGTTCTGTACCACCGGGAGTAGTTCCAACTGCATAATAATAAGCCTGAATGCCACTTTGCAGGTCGGAACTGGCTGTCCAGTTTGCTGAAATGCTATTTAAAACATAAGTTGTATCAATGTCTGCTCCTAATCCATCGTTTACATTAGCAACCATTACAGGTGCTGTCCAATCAGTTTTTATTGATTGCTGAGAAATCGCACTAATATTTTTTGCAGAATCCGAAACAATGGAATATATTTTTGCAGAATACGTTGTAGAATTTAGACTCTGATATCTTATGTCTGAGTTAGCATCACCCATAGAAATAGTTACATCAGGATATCTTGTTCTAAAAACTCTGAAATTATCAACCGACATTAAGGAATTTCCCGAACGGAACGAAACATAATCTCCTGTTTGATATGGGTTTTCATCCTTATATTCTCCAACAAGCACATTATCCATATAAACATAATGTTCGCCGGTAATTCTGTCGTAAACAAGTTTTATGTTATACCATTGACCAAGATTCAAAGAAATATTGTAATATTTTTCAAGAGAGAAAACATTATCGGTTACTTTATAGAACTCTAATTGTTGTGAAGTGTGTCTAAACCATATAAAGTAACCGTTTCCTCTGTTTGTTTGAGTAGGATCAGATGCAAAATAATGAAATCCTCCTCTTCTGTTTGTACCTGAACCTTCAATTTTCAAATCAAATTCATATAAATATCTGTTGGATAAATTTTGTTTGAGGTATGCCCAAATGTTGGAATTACCCTCCGATTCGTTAGTTTGAACAAGAGCTCCGTTTGAGATACTCCATGTTCCAACCTGCTGTGTCCATTCTGACCCTATTTCTGAATCAAAATTATTGTAAGCAAAACCGCGTTCGGCATTAGCTGTCCATTTAGTGCCATTAAAATCCGATACAGAATAAAATCTTTTTTCTATTCCACTCAATTCATCACTGTCATTGAAATTAATCTGGAAATTTGCAGTTTGCCATTCTCCGTTAACATTAAAACTTGTTTGCGGGTTTGTAAAATCAGTAAAAATATTTTCTGCATAACTTGTTGACCAGTTATTATTGTTGTCCATCAATAAAGTTCTAATTCTTCCGGCTTCTTGTGAAGATGAAACACTTTGATATCTGATTTCTTTTGAAGAATTAAGCCCGGCAGTAACATTTACATTTGTAGAACGACTCACATATACTTTTACGTCATCGTATTCTGCCAGACATTCTCCTGCTCTGAGGGAAATCGCAGTTCCTGCGGTAAATGGAGAGGTATCCGTAGTTGTGACAGCAAGAATATTATCAACATAAACGTCTATTTTACCTGTATTGGTATTCAATATAACCTTAACGTCGTACCACTGATTAGCATTAATTGTAAAATTTTGTGTTACATAATAACCACCACCTGAAGAATATGAGTTATTTACATATTTGTAAATCTGAACAGTATTATTATCTGCTCTGAGATACACCATATAAGAGTTGCCTCTTCCGTCAGCAGCGGGGTCGGAACAGAAAAAGTGCATTCCTGCTCTTCGGTTTGTTCCGGTGCCTGAAATCTTCATTTGCCAGTGATAAAGATATATTTTTCCACTTTGCTGTGTTACATTAGCATAAATGTTTGTGTTTACTAAACTTTGATTAGATTGCAATAATCTTCCTCCCGAAATACTCCACGTTCCGCTAACAGAAGTCCATTCCGGATGAATAGCGGAAGTAAAGTTGTCGTTGAAAAATCCTCGTGAAGAATTTGCCCGCCATTCAGTGCCATTATAATCCATTACTTGATAAAAGCTATGTTTTACACCCGTTCCGCCCACATTATCAGCATCAGAAAAATTTATTGAAAAATCAGAGTTATACCATTTTCGAGATTTGTTTATCTCTGTTGTTGGCGGAATATTGTCTGTAGGTGTAGTACAATCATCTAAGATCTGCTTTGTTTGGGTTCTTATATTTGGCAAAAGAGCATACAATGTTTCACCCGGGCAAGTAGTCCCACCAGGATTTACATCTCTATGTCCACATATTCTTGGTAAATTAATCCATTGAGTTCCGGCCTGATTTAAAATTGAAGCAGAACTTAAAGGATCATAACTTTTATGGTCATACCACCATGCTAAAAACTCCTCACATTTTTGCAGCTGAGGTGTAGTTGGGGCAGTTCCCGGAGCATCGCTATTTCCCAAAAAATTTAACCCAATTGAATATGAATTTGAATACCCTGCATGTGCCCCTTTTACATCTTGATTGGGAAGATTGGGATTATAACGACCCTGATAAAAATTCCCGTATTTATCAAATAAATAATTATATCCAATATCACTCCAACCATTGCTGTTTACATGATAGTTCCAATATGACCTCACTACTGCAGCACCATCAGTGTAAGAATCCGGACTTGCTCCATGATGTATAACAGTATGAGTGCAACTTGTAAGATAGGTTGGCGTATATGTTGGATAAAGACAATCCTGATAAGAACCACACCACGATGATCTTGGAATTATTACCGGAAACTCCGGGCATGATTTTGCTCCATTAAGTTCTTCTTCCCCTGACTTAAAATTAAGTTCAGAAGTTGGTTTTACATTCAATAAAATCATATAAACCTCAGTAATATAATCTGATTCCGGCGGATAAATATAAAACTCTACTGAATCGTGCTCAAATTCATTAAATCCGAACATAAGGTCGGACTTATAAAAATTATCTTTCGTGTCTTTTGGATTATAGTGTCCATCAGAATATTTCCAATCGCTCCAACCCGTATTATTTTGATATACACGATATGCTATTTCGTAATTACCTGCATCCCATAAGCCTACTCCAGATTTCCATCCTAAAGCAAACGAAGTATAAGCAATTGGGGATTTTAACTTTAGCCCATAAGCTCCATTAACTTCGGAATAAGTATCATCCTCAATTTTATAACAAACCAGTATATCTCCTCCTGTTCGTACTGAATAAAATTCCTTTAAACTTTCTTGCGAATAAAGTAATTCCGAATAAAAACAAAATAACAAATTAATAAAAATCAATGTGTAAATAACTTTTCTCATAATGAATTCTTTTGATTTTTTGGCAATATAAAAAATTTTAAAATACAATAATGTTAAAATTAAATTTTTTAGATATAACAACGTTTTTAATTATAAAACATCATGTTTTTAGATATTTTAAAATAATGATTCTTTATCTGAAATCTCAAATTAATAATTTATAAAATTTAAGAATTTTGCTATGTTTGTGATAAATTTTCATGTTTTTAATGAAAGCAAAAAAAATAAGACTATCACCTGATTTCGATTTTGAAATAATTGGAATTTCAAGTTCAGCTTATGACTATCAAATCGCATGGGAGTTGACACAATTATTTGATTTTGAATTTGAAAAATCTTCCGATGTAACTATTATAGATGAAAAATACAGCGAATATCAAGTGTTCAATGTATTTGAAGTAAAAGATGAAGAGGAAGAATGTTTAGCAAAACTAATTTCGAATAAAGCAAATAACATTGGTTATTTTTGTGAGGAATTAAAAAACATTGATTTCTTCTTATTAATTTTCGATAAGAAAAAACTTCTTGAAATTAATGACTTGAAGAAAAAACTTAAAAAATCAAAAAACATTAATGCAGTTTTTATCTTTGATATTGAAAACATAAAATCAAAAGAAAAATTTATTTTTTAAATATGGGAATAATTGCTCGACAGTCAATAAAGGGTACAATATATTCATATATTGGAGTGGTTCTGGGGTTTATCAATGTCGGGTTATTAATGCCTAATATATTCTCTACAGAGGAAATTGGATTGGTAAATCTTTTAGTTGCACTTTCGGCAATTATAGGTCAATTTGGAACTCTTGGTATGATGAACGTTACAATCCGACAGTTCCCGTTTTTTAGAGATAAAGAAAAAAAACACAACGGATTTTTGTTTTTATTATTGTCCGTAGGGGTATTTGGTTTTTTGCTATCGGCAATCGGTTATTATGCTTCTAAAGACTGGCTCATAGAAACTAACATTGAAAAATCACCTTTGTTTGCAGAATATGTTTATCTACTACTCCCCCTTATTTTTGCCACAATATTTTTCTTCCTCCTCGACACTTATAACAGGATGTTCTTTAATGCCTCCTTTGGAATTTTTGTTAAAGAATTTCTGCTTAGAATTTTAAACCTTCTTGGTATAATACTATTTTACTTAAAAGTATTTGATTTTCATGGATTTATCATTTTTTACACAATAGCTTACGGAGTACCTACTATTTTACTCTGTTTGCTTTTAATTATTAGAGGAGAATTTTCGCTAAAACCGGATTTGAAATTCATAAACTCTAAAATTTTACGTGAAATAATTTCTGTTGCACTTTTTGGAATTGTTTCAGGATTTAGTGGCTTGGTTGTAATGCAAATTGACAGATACCTAGTAAACCATTATTGTAATTTAAGTGATACAGGAATTTATTCTACAGTATTTTTCTTTGGTTCGGTTATACTTATGCCCGGCAGATCTCTTATCCGTATAGCAAGCACCTCAATAGCAGAAGCATTTAAGAAAGAAAACATTGATGAAGTAAATAAAATTTATTCGGGAAGTACAATAAATCTAAGTATTATCGGATTATTGCTGTTTCTTTTGGTCTGGATTAACACCGATAATATTTTAATGCTTTTGCCCGATGAATTTCATTCCGGCAAGATGGTAATCTTTTACATTGCTCTTGGTCATTTACTCCAAATGTATGCCGGAATCAGTGGGGAGATTATTCAATTCGGAAAATTTTACAAAGAACACAGTTTGATAATGATTTTTCTGATAATCTGCATTGTTATTTTCAATATTATATTACTCCCTGTTTACGGGATTACGGGGGCTGGTATTGCTTTTGCTCTTTCATTTCTTATTTACTGGATAATTCGAGTTTGGTTTGTATATTCAAAGTACAAACTGTTTCCATACAACAACAAATTTCTAAAATTGAATCTGATTGGAATTTTATCTCTGATTATTAACTCACTTATTCCAACAACCCCATTCATTTTTGATGTTTTAATCAGAACAGGTGTAATTACATCATTTTTTTTGGCCTTAATAATATATTTAAGAATTTCGGAAGATTACAATCAAAAAGCAACAGATTTTATAGAAATAATAAAACAATACATTGTAAAAATACGCAATCACAAATAATTTAGATCTGCATCATTAGATTTTACAAAAGGTTCGATTGCCCTATCATATATACCCTGCACAAAAGCTATAAGCATCCCATAATTAGTTACAGGCACTCCAGCCTCAACAGCAGGTTTTAATCGCGAAATTACTTGCTTACGAGTCAAAACACATCCCCCGCACTGCACAACAAGAGCATAATCAGTTATTTTTCCCGGGATTTCATCAAGTCCGGCAATAACTATATATTCAAGAGACTTGCCTGTATAATTGCTTAACCATCTTGGAATCTTAACTCTGCCAATATCATCACAGGATACATGATGGCTGCAACTTTCAAGAATCAGTATTTTATCACCGTCCTTGAGATCGTTGATTTTTGGTGTTCCTATCAGATAATTATCAAAATCTCCTTTATATCGAGCCAATAAAACAGAAAAACCCGTTAGCGGAATATCTCGTGGAATGGAAGCAGCTGCTTTCAGAAATATTTGTGAATCTGTAATTGCCAACTTCGGTTTAATACCGGTCTTTTTCAAAAAGGAATCAACCTCACGTTCTTTCAATACAATTGCCACACAATCATTATCCAAAATATCCCTTATTACTTGAACCTGTGGCAATATTAACCTGCCTTGAGGAGCTTCGATATCTATGGGAGTAATCAGTAAAACCACATCTCCGTAACTTACTAAATCACCAAGCAAAGAGGTAATTTTCCAGGATGATTCAGGAAGCAATTCTTTTATGGTCTTTAACAAAATTTCAGTATTGCCATTAGTTTCAACAGAATAATCAATTACACGACAATTGAATTTTTCTTGAATTTTTTTTTGTAAATCTTTATTAAGTTTTACAAGGTCTGATTTGTTATAAATAATGAAGAACGGGATTCCTTCTTTTTTAAATTGATCAATCAAATTTTCTTCTTCAACATCAAAAATATTCTCACTTATAACCAGAATTGCCAGATCAATTTCTTTTAGAGTTTTTAGTGATTTTTGTACTCTAAGTTTTCCGACTTCACCTTCATCGTCAATTCCGGCTGTGTCAATCAAAATAACCGGTCCAAATCCGGTAATTTCAAATGACCTTTTCACCGGATCTGTTGTAGTACCTTTAAAATCAGCAACAATTGCGATCTCCTGTCCCGATATATTGTTTATTAATGAGCTTTTCCCAACATTGCGGCGTCCGTAAATACCAATATGTGGTTTATTTTCTTTGCCTTTCTTCATTATATAAATGTTTTTTAATTAATTGTTTTATGCAAATTTTGTTTAGGTATAAATTTTAAAGGTAAAATTAATCCTATTTTAAAAAACACAACTAAAATAATGTTATTTTTATGGCGATTGTACAAAACATAAAAATAATGTTTAAAAAGATTTGTGTTTTACTTGTATTTTTACAATTGATAAGCTTAATTCGAGCACAAGAATACGGGTTACCGATGATTCACAACTTTGCCCCCAAAGACTACAGGCACGAAAATCAGAATTTTAGTATTGCTCAAGATAACTATTCAATTATCTATGTTGGCAATGCAAATGGGATAATGGCATTTGATAACAGCACATGGAATCTTATTAAAGTTTCGGGACGACCTATCATTAGAATAAATGAAAAAAACGAAAAATTTTATGCAGGATATAATCAAGCCGGTAAAATTGTTTATAAAAACGGGAAGATGAGTTTAGAACCTTTTAGAATTTTTGAGGAATACAAGCCAGGTCATTTTACAAATATTATATCCTTAAATGATGAATTGTTTTTAACCTCATCTCATCAATTATTTGCTTTAAAGAAAGATTCGTTAGACATTGAGATCTCAAATGCTCCTGGCATTAAAATTTTTAAGATTCACAAAAAACTTTTGATATATGTTCCACAAAGAGGTTTATATTATTGGAATAAAAATAAAATAAAAGAGTTTGAAAACAGCAATTTGTTCGAAAACCTTCCAATTCTTGATATTATTGATATACCAAATACAAAAAATGACTTAATAGTTTTAGTTGATGATGATCAAATTCTATATAAATATAAAAACAAAAATTTAGTTCCGATAAATAATAACATACAAGATTTTATAAAATCTAACATTTATACCTGCAGTATTATTCTTGACGATGGAAGACTTATAATAGGCACAATGCACGGCGGTATAGTATGTATTGATAAGAACGGCGAATTGTTATTTTCGATTAATATAGAATCAGGATTAAGAGACAACTACATAACCGACATGATTATTGATAATTACGGTAGATTGTGGGTTTCAACCTACAATGGGATTTCGGTCTTAGAAATAAATTCTGATTTAAGTTTTTTCAGTTCATCTTTTGGTTTTACCGGAACAGTTTTATCAGTTATTAGATTTAATGGACAACTTTATATTGCAACAGTTAATGGGGTCTTTGTTTACAATTCAAGTAATATTTATGATTCGGCAAGGAAAATATTTGACATTAGAAAAAGATTTGAAAAAATTGAAGACATCCGTTCAATATGCTGGAAACTAACAGAAATCAATAATCATCTTTTTGCCCTAACAACTGATGGTCTATATGAAATTACAGGGAAAAAGGCTACTTTAAAAATTAAAGGGTCTTTTAATTGCTATTCTTCAATGAGCTATCACCCTTCAAAATATCTTTTCGGGACTTCTGAAGGTATTTTAATGGCTAATATTACGAAAAATTCTATTGACACAATAGGATATGTTAAAGATTTTAGATATAGCATTAGAACTATAGCTGAAGATTATTTTGGAAACTTTTGGTTAGGAACAAATGAAGATGGACTATTTCAAACAGCTTTTCATAACGGATTAAAAAAAGACACAAAAATATATCATTTTACTTCAGAACAAGGATTACCTGCTGATTTTGAATGGATAGATGTATATCCCAGCTTTCAAGGAATTTTATTTTCAACAGACAAAGGAGTTTATAGATATAATTATTCAAAAAACAAATTTGACAAAGATACTCTTCTGGGCTATGACTTTTCTAACAATAAAAAATATTTATATCCAATAATTGAAGACTCTAAAAAAAATATTTGGTACAGTTGTATTACCAAAGAAGAATTTGAAAGAGAAACAGGATATTTTATTTTTAACGGGGCAAATAAAAAATACACCCCTAATTACAAAAAGTTCGCTCTATTACAAGAATATGTAATTGAATGCATATATCCCGAAAGTCCCGAAAAAGTATGGTTAGGAGCTTCCGATGGACTAATTTTGTATAGCCCTTTAAAAAAAGGCTTCGATACGTTAAAGTTTGATTGTTTTATAAGAAATATTCAAATTGGGACGGATACAACTATATATTTTGCACCAGGAGACAACTTATCTGATCATAATATTTCATTTCATTTTAATAAAAAACGTATTAGATTTAACTTCTCTGCTCCCAAATTCGATATGCTTAATAACACAAAATATCAGGTAAAACTTGACGGATTCGATAAAAATTGGTCTGAATGGACAGATAAAAATTTTAAAGAATATACCTCACTTTACGAAGGTACCTATACTTTTAGAGTTCGTGCAATGGATTCATTTGGCAATATCAGCAACGAAACATCTCTAACTTTTGAAATAACACCTCCGTTTTATAGAACATGGATTGCTTTTGTAATTTATGCGATTATTCTTTCAGCAATAGTTTTTGTAATTATCATTTTAGTTAAATTCAATTATAAACGTGAAGAAAACAATTTAAAAAGACGCATTGAAGAAAAGACCAACGAACTTGCAAGACAAAAAGAACAAATAGAACAATTAGTAGCCAAGTTAATGCCACAATCAGCAGTAAATGAAATAAGAGATCAGGGAAAAGCTAAAACTCACCGATACGAAATGGTTACAGTGTTATTTGCTGATATACAGGGGTTTACAAAATATGCAGAATCCACAAAACCAGAAGAAGTAATAAAATATTTGAATGTAATTTTTAATTCATTCGACAATATCATTGCAAAATATAATATAGAAAAAATAAAAACTATTGGAGATGCCTATATGTGTGCAGGAGGCATGCCAAAAGAAGATAATATTAATCCTATTCAGGTTGTACTCGCTGCTTTAGAAATGCAAAGAGAAATTCAGCGTCTAAATGATACCAGAGACATAAAACTCGAAATAAGGATTGGAATACATACGGGTCCTGTTGTAGCAGGTGTTATCGGAATTAAGAAACTGGAGTATGATATTTGGGGTGATACAGTAAATATTGCCAGCAGAATGGAATCTTACGGAATGATAAACAAAGTAAATATCTCAGAACAAACTTATAACCACGTTAAAGACTTTTTTGTTTGCCAATACAGAGGCAAAATCGAAATAAAGTACAAAGGTGAAATGGAAATGTATTTTGTCCATGAAATAAAAAAAGCTCTTTCTGTGGATGGAGATAGAAAAACTCCTAATAAAAATTTCTTTATTAAACTTCAACATGTTCAGTTTAAAGATATTCAGGAAAAAATCCTCGAAAAATTGCAAAAAAGCCTTCCGTCAAACTTATACTATCACAATGTAAAGCATACTATTGACACGCTTTACATCGTTGAAAAAATTGGTCGACAAGAAGGTGTTGATGAAGAAGAAATGTTATTACTAAAGTGTGCTGCTTTGTTTCATGATGCAGGCTTTATATCACAATACGACAATAATGAAGAAATAGGAGCAAGCATGGCAGAAGCAGAACTAAAAAATCACGGATTTACAGAAGAGCAAATCGAAACTGTAAAACGTCTGATTATGGCTACAAAAATGCCTCACAAACCCAAAGACTTATTAGAAAAAATAATGTGTGATGCCGACCTTGATTATCTCGGAAGACCGGATTTTATCCCAATCTCTCAAAACCTTTTCCGAGAACTTTTCGAAAGAGGTAAAATAAGCACTATTGAGCAGTGGAATAAACTTCAATACAGATTCATTGAAAAACATAAATATTTTACTGCAACTGCCAGAAAAGAGCGTGATCCCGGGAAACAAGTTGTTTTAAAGCAACTTAAGGAAATGTTTGAATAAACTTGGTAACATGGATGAAAATGATGTTAAATTTCTTATAATCAGACTCAGCAGCATTGGCGATATTGTTTTAACCACACCTGTTATCAGATGTTTAAAAAAACAAGTGCCAAATTCCATTATACATTTTATCACAAAACCTCAATATGTTGAAATATTAAAATTTAATCCATACATTGATAAAATTCATGTTTACGAAAATTTTCACAAAACAATTGAAGAAATAAAAGCAGAAGGGTTTGATTATATTATAGATCTACACAAAAATCTACGGTCTAAACGAATTATAAATAAAATAAAAATACTCGACTTTTCATTTCCAAAATTAAACTTTGAAAAATTTTTAATTGTTAACTTCAAAATAAACAAATTACCTGATATACATATAGTTGATAGATATTTTGAAGCTGTTAAGTTATTCGATGTTAAAAATGACAACAAAGGACTTGACTTTTTCCTGGATGAATTTATTAAACAGGAATTATTCTCGAAATCAATAATTTTACCCGAAAAATATATAGCTTTTGCTATTGGGGCTCAACATAATACAAAAAAATTACCCACAGCAAAAATCATTGAAATTTGCAACAAAATAAACTGTAAAATAGTATTATTGGGAGGCAAAGAAGATTCAGCAAATTCATCACTTATAAAAGAATCTTGCAACAATACAATTGATTTATGCGGAAAAATAAGTTTACAGGCTTCAGCTTATATTGTTAAAGAGTCATTTGCAGTAATTACACATGATACAGGGCTTATGCACATAGCTGCAGCATTTAAAAAGAACATTATTTCTGTGTGGGGAAACACTATTCCAGAATTTGGGATGTCACCATACCTTTCAGGAGAGAGTTCAAAGATTTTCGAGATAAATGATTTAAAATGCAGGCCTTGTTCAAAATTAGGTAAGAAAAAATGCCCTAAAAAACATTTTAAGTGCATGAATAAGCAGAATTCAGATAAAATAGCAGAATATATAAATCAACTTTTAAATAAAAATACTTAATAACATTTTAGTAGTAACATACTAATAATAAAAAAAAGCTGCTTTGTAAGCAGCTTTTTTTAAATATTTTTTTTAGAATTAGTTAGATAAAGCGTAACGGATGAAACCTGTAACAACTAGATCTTTATCTGTACGTTTCAAATAATCTGCTACAGTCATTTTTTCTTCCATTATATATTCCTGATTAACAAGAGTAGATTCTTTGATAAACTTTTGCAATTTACCCTGAGCTATTTTATCAAGAAGATTTTCAGGTTTTCCTTCGTTGCGAGCTTGTTCTCTTCCGATTTCAAGTTCTTTTTGAATTACTGCAGCAGGAACGCTTTGTTCATCAACAGCAATCGGATTCATTGCAGCAACTTGCATTGCAAGGTTAAAGCTAACAGAAGGATCCACAACTTTATTTAATCCAACAACAGTAGCAAGTTTGTTACCCATGTGTATATATGAACTTACTTGAGCAGCTTCAAGTTTTCCGTAAAAAGCGAGTTCCATTTTTTCACCGGTAACACCACTTCTTTCCATAACTAATTCTTGTACTGTTTTACCATCTACAGAAATATTTTTTAAAGCATCGAGATTTTCCGGTAAATTTTCGGCTGCAATATCAAGGATTTTCTTTGCCAAATCAATAAAGTCTTGATTTTTTGCTACGAAGTCGGTTTCGCAATTTAATGCGATAATAACTCCTACAGTATTATTATTAGTGGTTTTTGCCAGTACAGCACCTTCGGATGCTTCACGGTCAGATCTTTTATTTGCGATAGCAAGTCCGCGTTCGCGAATAATTTCTTTAGCTCTTTCAAAATCTCCGTCGGCATCCACGAGAGCTTTTTTGCAGTCCATCATGCCTGCACCTGTAAGTTGTCTTAATTTGCTAACATCAGCAGCAGTTATATTTGCCATTTTTACTTGTTTTAATTTGATTAATAATTATTCATTATCTTCATCTCTGAATTTTTCAGGAATTTCGTTTTCACTATTTAATTTTTTAGCTCTAGTTCTTCTACCCTTTCTTTCAATTTCTTCGTCTTCATCATGAGCAGGAACAGCTTCAGCTTCTTTATCGAGGGCACGTTCGTTTAATCCTTCCTGAATAGCTTCGCACATAGCTCTAACAATGAGTTGAATTGATTTTGAAGCATCATCATTTGCAGGAATAGGATAATCAATCGGACGAGGATCAGAATTTGTATCAACCATTGCAAATACAGGAATTCCTAATCTTTTAGCTTCGTTGACTGCAATTTTTTCTTTAAGTACATCAACAACAAAAAGAGCTGCCGGCAATCTAGTCAAATCAGCTATTGAACCTAAGTTTTTTTCAAGTTTTGCACGTTGACGAAGAATTTGGAGTTTTTCGCGTTTTGATAAAGTGTCGAAAGTCCTGTCGGTCTGCATTTTATCAATTAAAGACATTTTTTTAACAGCCTTACGAATTGTCGGGAAGTTTGTTAACATTCCACCCGGCCATCTTTCAGTAACATAAGGCATATTTACTTTTTTAACTTCTTCGGCAACAATTTCTTTTGCTTGTTTTTTAGTTGCAACGAAAAGGATTTTACGACCAGATTTTGCAATATTTTTCATTGCATTGGCTGCCTCGTCAATTTTAACTGCTGTTTTGTGCAAGTCAATAATATGAATCCCATTACGCTCCATAAAGATGTAAGGAGCCATTGCAGGATTCCATTTACGTCTCAAATGGCCGAAGTGTACTCCGGCGTCAAGTAATTGTTCAAATGTTAATCTTGGCATTTTTTTAATTTTTAAGTTTACATTCTGTAGTAACAATCATCAGGTAGAGCTCCCGAGAGACCTGTCCTGACAATTTAGATACTAAACTTTTTATACTCACTAAATAAATTTTAACGTTTAGAGAACTGGAACCTTTTACGAGCTTTCTTTTGTCCCGGTTTTTTACGTTCAACGACTCTTGGATCACGAGTTAAGAATCCTAAAGGTTTGAGTGTGGAACGATATTCAGGATTAACTTTCAATAAAGCTCTTGCTATCCCAAGTCGCAATGCTTCAGCTTGTCCTTTAATACCTCCTCCGTCAAGGGTAACTTTAATATCAAAGCTTTCCACCTTGTCAATTGCTTCGAGGGGCTGTTTTACTACAAATTGATGATGGAGAACAGTAAAATATTCTTCCAATTTGCGACCATTAACAACTATGTTTCCTTTTCCTTCTCTTAGAAATACTCTGGCTACTGCGGCTTTTCTACGGCCTACTGCATTATATACTTCCATGCTCTTTATTTAATTGTATTTAAATTTAACACTGTTGGTTTTTGAGCTTCGTGTTTATGCTCATTTCCAACATACACATATAAATTACCGAAAATCTTATCACCCAAACTGTTTTTTGGTAACATTCCTTTAACAGCTTTTTCGATTATGCGACGTGGATCCTTTGCTTTCATTGCTAGATAAGGTATCCTTTTCTGACCACCCGGATAACCGGAATGTCTGATATAAACTTTTGCATTCTCCTTGTTACCGGTAAGTTTTACCTTTTCAGCATTAATAATAATCACATTGTCACCACAGTCAACATGAGGTGTGTAAGATGGTTTATGCTTTCCTCTCAGGACATAAGCAACTTTAGATGCTAAACGCCCAAGAATTTCTCCTTCAGCATCTACCACAAACCATTGTTTTTCAATGGTTTCTTTATTGGCTGTTAATGTTCTATAACTCAATGTATTCACTTCTTTAATATTTTTAAATTAATAAAACTTTTTTCCCATACGGGCGGATGACCAAACGGACTGCAAAAATAATACTTTTTTATTTTCTGCAATATTTTTTCAACAATTATTTTTTATATTTTTATTTTATGTGATTTACCTTATTTTTCAAGACTTGTACGATGATAAAAAAATTTTCTTCAAAAAAAATATCAACAATTTTTCTTAATCTTTATCAACGAAGGATTTATATTTTATCCAAGTTCACAAATTTTTTTAAGTTTCTTAATATCCTTCAATGTAATTTTTTCCCCTTCGAGTTTAATAATATTCTCCTTGCTGAATTCCGACAACGTCCTGATGACATTTTCCGGAGTTAAGTCGATGAGTTGAGCTATTTCCTTCCGTCTCAAAGGAATTTCATAACTATAAGAATGATTGATTTTTTCGGCAAAAAACAATAAAATATATGCTATTCTTCCTCTCATATTTTTCATACTGAGCATAAGTTTCTGTAAAATTATTTCATCGGTATTTTTGCTCATCTTCTCAATTAGTCCAACAGCAAATTGCCCATTATTTAAAGCAATGGATTTTATCTTATCCATTCTAATGCAACAAATTACAGAATCTGTAAGTGCAGAAACTCTAAACTTATGGTAAGGCTCAGAAAAAACCGTAAGTAAACTTACAAAATTCATCGGAGTACCAATACTGATTATTTGTTCTTTACCGATTTGATTATAAAAATAGTTTTTTACTAACCCTGATTTTAAGTAGAAAAAATCAACGACAGGATCTCCTTCTTTAACAATAATTTCTCCTTTTTTATAAAACTTCTCTTTTTTGAAATCGCACAATGAGTTTATTTCTTCATCTTTCAAATTAGTGAGAACTAATTCTCGGTATTTACAATTCGAACAATCACAAGTCGCATTTTCCATTTTAGAATGATTATTTTTTTGTAAAATTAAAACTTTATCTTTACAGTATAAAATTTATTCAACTATGATTCCGTATATCTTTTTTGCACCGATACAAGGAATAACCAATTCTGAATTTATAAATACTTATGATACATTTTTCGGCGAGGATATTTATAAATATTTTACCCCTTTTATGAGAATGGAGTCTTATGAAAATAAGATCCGAAAAAAAGACTTGAAAAATATCCATACCATTAATATTAATATAAAGCAAAAAGTTATACCACAAATTGTTTCTAATAATTATGATGATTTAGTAAATTTTGCTTCTCAACTTTCAGAAGAAGGATTTAATGAAATAAATTTGAATTTAGGCTGTCCTTTTCCTATGCTTGTGAAAAGAAAATTAGGCGGAGGATTATTAGGTGACCTAAATTTAATTACTGCGTTATTAGATCAATTTTTCTCCAGCTCAGCATCTACAGTAGATCTTTCCATAAAAACCCGAATTGGTTTAGAAAGTCCGGACGAGATATTCAAAATCATTGAAATATTTAACCAGTTTCCCTTAAAATACATAATCATTCATCCGCGAACAGTAATGCAACAGTACTCCGAAATCCCCTATAAAGAAATTTTTTATGAATGTATAAAAATTTCAAAGATTCCATTAATTTACAACGGAGATATCTTAACAAAAGATGACTATGATCAAATAATCAATTCATTCTCGAATAATTACGAAAGAAAAATAATGATAGGGAGAGGAATATTAAAAAATTTATTTTTGCCTGCGATCATTAACGAAAACTTTCGATTTACAAGTGGTTCTGAAATTGCTTTAAAAATTCAAAATTTTCTTTCTGAACTTTTGGAACAATATCGTCAAAGGCTTTCCGGAGATAAAAACATAATATTAAAGATGCTACAATATTGGGAATATTTTTCTGTGATGTTTAATAATAATTCCTCTAAGGTTTATAAAACTATCAAGAAATCACGTAATTTGAATCATTACATTGAAAATGTAAATAAAATATTTAAAGAATATGAATTAAAATTTTTGATGATTTAATTTTACAAAATATTATGATAATAACTATTTATCGTGATAATTTTAATTTATATAGAATAACAATTCAGAATATTTTAAATATCATAAATGAAAATTATATTTGTAAAACAAATTTTTAATAAATATGGCAAAGAATTACGAAGAATCAGTAAACAGTCTAAACATTATTGGTAATGGCACAGACATAACCGGAGACTTGAATTCAAATGGAGATATAAGAATAGACGGGAGCTTAAAAGGCAATTTAGTTACTCAAGCAAAGTTTGTATTAGGACAAACCGGTAAAATAAAAGGAGAAATAAAATGCAAAAATGCAGAAGTTTCAGGAATTGTAGAAGGAATTTTAAACGTTGAAGATTTGTTGGTATTAAAAAGCACAGCTCAGATTTACGGAGATATCTTCACTGGAAAACTTTTAATTGAAGTTGGAGCTGTTTTCTCAGGTAACTGCAACATGAGCGGAAATATTAAAACAGAATAATCATTGAAAAAGCCTGATAACAATTTTAATAAATTTATAAAATATTCTTCCTTAGCCATCGAAATGGCAATTTTCATTACAGGATGTGCATTCCTTGGGAGATATATTGATAATAAAGTTGAAACATCCAAACCTTTTTTCACAATAGGATTTTCGCTTTTTGCAGTTATTGGTTCGGTTTATCTTATTATAAAACGTTTGCTTGATGATAATAAGTAAAAGAAATTTTAGATTTTTCACATATTACACAATTATAGGGTTATTTCTATTTATTTTACATTATTTTTTAATAAGATTTTTCCCGCAAATTTTTTATCCTGTAAAAATTTTAGAATCTCATATATTCATATATTTAATTACACTAATTTTCTTGATAAGTTCAAAAATTATTACCAGGAAAGTAAGGAAAGAACTTGTTGGATACGTTTTTCTTGCCTCAGGATTATTAAAAATGTTCATATGTGTGTTTTACTTGTTCCCTATAATACGTTCGTCATTTGATTTTAGAAAAGTGTATATAATACAATTTTTTGTGATATATTTCATTTATCTGTTTTTAGAAATTTTTTATTTTGCTTCCGAAAATAAAATGAAAGATTAGTAAAAATTTTTATTGTTTTTTATTATATAAAATTAAATTTGTAGCAGAATAAAACATTAAATATGATTCGATTTTTTGCTTTAATAGCAGCGGGAGTCTTTTTAGCAATAAACCTTTATGCAGGAGGTCAATCAAATGCTTCCCATGATCAAGAAGAAAAAGATTTCAATGTCAACGAATTAATAATGCATCACATCAAAGATGCCCATGAATGGCATATACTCGATTATAAAAAATCTGACGGAACAATAAAATCTTTTTCCATTCCTTTACCAATCATTGTATATTACAAAGGACAATTAGATGTTTTCCTTTCATCGGAATTTGAGCACGGGCACAAAATTGTAACAAAAGGAAATAACAGTTATATCCTGCATCACGAAAAGATTTACATTGCTGATCCTGAATCAGAAAATGGATTAAGAATTGAAGAAAAAGAAAACGAACACGTAATTTTAAACGAAAAACCCTTGGATTTTTCCATAACGAAAAATGTTTTGGCCATGTTTATCGTGGCAATTTTGATGATTTTGATTTTTACAAAAGTTGCCCGTTCATATCAAAAAAATCCCGGTCGTCCACACGGATTACAAGCATTTTTGGAGCCTTTGATTGTTTTCGTACGTGATGATATAGCCTACCCTAATTTAGGGAGTAAAGCAAATAGATTTTTACCTTACTTGTTAACGGTTTTCTTTTTTATCCTAATTAACAATCTTTTAGGTATTGTTCCATTCTTTCCGGGCGGAGCTAATGTAACCGGAAACATTGCAGTTACAATGACTCTTGCAACATTTACATTTTTAGCGATAAATCTTAACGGAAACAAACATTATTGGCAACATAATTTTTGGATGCCGGGAGTACCAGTATTTGTCAGACCTATCTTGGCTGTTGTTGAGATAATGGGGATGTTTGTGAAACCTATTGCTCTTACAATCCGTCTTTTTGCAAATATTACCGCAGGTCATATTATAATTTTAAGTTTAGTTTCTTTAATCTTTATCTTCAAATCATTAACGATATCTCCAGTGTCGGTAATATTTGTATTGTTTATGAATTGTATGGAATTATTGGTTGCATTTTTACAAGCATATATTTTCACAATTTTATCGGCATTGTTTATAGGTATTGCAGTTGAGGACCACGAACATCACGAATCTCACGAACATGTATCGCATTAGTATTAAAATATTTTTTATGTTTAACTTTAACAAATTAGTATTATGGTAGGAATTCCGGCATTTGGTGCTGCATTAGCAGTTATTGGAGCCAGCTACGGCATTGGCAAAATTGGTAGTTCTGCAATGGACGCAATCGCAAGACAACCCGAAGCAGCGAAAAATGTTCAAACAGCGATGATTATTGCGGCTGCTTTAGTTGAAGGTGTTGCTCTTTTTGGCGTTGTAGTAGCTTTACTACAGTAAAATTACAGGTTTCTGTTGCGATTGGCAACAGAAACCTTTTATGGTAAACTTAAAATTTAACAATATGGATCTTGTTACACCGGGTATAGGACTAATTTTTTGGACAGGAATTATATTTCTGACCTTATTGTTCATTTTAACCAAAGTTGCATGGAAACCAATAAACAAAATGATTGAAAATCGCAACCAAAGCATTGAAGATGCTTTAAAAATGGCAGAAAAAGCCAGAGAAGAAATGAAACAATTACAAGCCGAAAATGAAAAGATTCTTTCCGATGCTCGTGCCGAAAGAGATAAAATGCTAAAAGAAGCCAGAGACATGAAAGAGCAAATTGTGGCTCAGGCTAAAGAAGAAGCTGTAAAAGAAATGGAAAGAATTCGCAAAAATGTCGGCATGGAAATCGAAGCCCAAAAAGCTGCTGCAATCGAAGAAATGAAAAACACAATTGTTGATTTGTCAATAGAAGTTGCTAAAAAAGTTATCAGAAAAGAGCTTAAATCCGACAACGAACATCAACAATTAGTGGAAAGCATGTTAAAAGACATTAAATTTAACTAAAATGAATAAAGGCAAAATTGCTGTAAGATATTCTAAAGCTTTGTTTGAACTTGCTTTGGAAAAAAATGTTGTTGATGAAATTTATAATGATCTGATATTTATTACCGACAGCATTGGATCATATTCTAATTTTATGAATTTATTCAACAACGTAATAATAACAAAAGAAGAAAAATTAAAAATTTTAAGCAGAGCTTTTGAAGGAAAAATTCATGAAATTACATGGAAATTTTTGTGGTTTCTTATTGAAAAACAAAGAGACAACCAACTTTATGAAATTTTCCTGAGCTTCAAAAATTTTTACAGAAAATACAAAAACATAAAATTAGTAGTTATCACTACAGCACATCCTTTAAGTGAAAAACTAAAAAATGAAATCTCAGAAATTTTCACCAAGGGATTAAACGCAAACATTGAATTAAAAACCGAAATAAACTGTAACTTACTGGGAGGTGCTATTGTCCGAATTGATAACAAGCAGTTGGATTTAAGTGTTAGCACCCAATTAAACGAATTAAAGAAAGTTCTAAAATCAAAAGTATATACAAAAGATTTATAAAATTTTATAATTATGATAAAAGATCTCAAACCATCAGAAGTTTCGAAAATAATTAAGCAGCAACTTGAAGGACTTACTTCAAAAACTAATCTCGAAGAAGTCGGTATTGTTTTACAGGTTGGAGATGGTATTGCTCGTATTCATGGGCTGGAAAATGTTCAGGCAAACGAACTTATAGAATTTGAAAATGGGACAAAAGGTATTGTTCTCAACCTTGAAGAAGATAATGTTGGTGCAGTATTGCTTGGTTCAAGCGAAGGTCTAAAAGAAGGCAATATCGTTAAAAGGCTTCGTCGCATTGCTTCAATTATGGTCGGAGAATCAATGCTAGGCAGAGTTGTTAATACAATTGGAGAACCTGTTGACGGTAAAGGTCCTATTGACGGAGAACTCTTTGAAATGCCACTCGAAAGAATTGCCCCTGGTGTTATTTTCAGACAACCTGTAAACGAGCCTTTACAAACAGGAATAAAAGCTATTGATTCTATGATTCCTATCGGCAGAGGACAAAGAGAGCTTATTATCGGAGATCGTCAAACCGGAAAAACGTCAATAGCTATTGATACTATTATCAATCAAAGACAAAACTACGAAAAAGGACAACCGGTTTATTGTATTTACGTTGCTATTGGTCAAAAAGGTTCCACTGTTGCTAATATTGCAAAAACATTAGAAGATAATGGGGCAATGCCATATACAATTATCGTTACGGCATCTGCATCTGATCCTGCAGCAATGCAATTCTATGCACCTTATGCAGGTTGTGCAATTGGAGAATACTTTCGAGACACCGGACGTCCCGCTCTCATAATTTATGATGACTTATCAAAACAAGCTGTGGCTTATCGTGAAGTTTCATTATTACTCAGAAGACCTCCAGGACGCGAAGCATATCCGGGCGATGTTTTCTATTTACATTCAAGATTGCTGGAACGTGCTGCTAAAATAATTCAATCAGATGAAATTGCAGCAAAAATGAACAACTTACCCGATTGTTTAAAAGGTAGAGTTAAAGGAGGAGGGTCTCTTACTGCTCTTCCAATAATTGAAACTCAGGCCGGAGATGTTTCAGCTTATATCCCTACCAATGTAATTTCCATTACAGATGGGCAGATTTTCTTGGAATCTTCATTATTTAATTCTGGAATTCGACCTGCAATAAATGTTGGAATTTCAGTTTCTCGCGTTGGTGGTAATGCGCAAATTAAATGTATGAAAAAGATTGCAGGAACGTTGAAGATTGACCAAGCTCAATTCAGAGAATTGGAAGCTTTCGCGAAATTCGGGTCAGATCTTGATGCTGCTACTCTAGCTATTATTGATAAAGGAAGAAAAAACGTTGAAATACTTAAGCAAGAAGAAAGAGCTCCTGTAGCTGTAGAAAATCAGGCAGCAATAATTTTCTGCGGAACAAATTACTTGCTTAAAAATGTTCCTATCGAAAAGATTCATGATTTCGAAGAAGAATATATCAGTTTCCTGAATCTAAACCATAAAGATATCATGAAACGTCTTGCAAAAGGTGATTATGATGACGAAATAATTACTGTTCTGACAAATGTTGCTAATGAACTAACAAAAAAATACAACAATTAGTGTAATTATGGCAGGTCTTAAGGAAATACGAAATAGAATTGCTTCCGTTAAATCTACCCGACAAATAACATCGGCAATGAAAATGGTTTCGGCAGCAAAATTAAAGAAATCACAAGATAGGATTACTCAAATAAAACCATACGCCGCCAAACTTGTTGATGTTTTAATTGAAGTTAGCTCCTCACTTGACAAAGAACACAAAGGCATTTTCAACGAAGAAAGAAATCAAGAAAATGTTCTTATCGTGCTTATGGCATCAAATAGAGGACTTTGCGGTGCGTTTAACTCAAATATTTGTAAAGCAGCTATATCTCATGTTCAAAACAACTACCCCGAACAAGCAAAAAGCAATAAAGTAAAATTTTTAACTATTGGAAAAAAAGCAGGAGAATTTATTAGAAAACAAAATTTCGAAATAATCAAATCTGCTGATTATATTTATGACAATTCGAATTTTGAGTCAGTTGCAAAAATTTCTGAATATCTGATGCAGCTTTTTGCAGATAAAGTGTTTGACAGAATTGATCTTGTGTATAACAGTTTCAAAAATGCTGCCTTGCAAATTCAAACAATTGAACAATTCTTGCCGATGACTGTCAACAGAAATGAAAGAACTAATCCTTCTGAATATATTTTTGAACCAAATCTTAATGAAATTCTCGAAGAGGTAATACCCAAAGCATTAAAAATACAATTCTTTAAAGCTATTCTTGACACAAGTGCCGCAGAACACGGAGCCAGAATGACAGCTATGCATCAAGCTACTGATAACGCCACAAATATGATTCATGAGCTTACTCTTGAATACAATAAAGCTCGTCAAGCTGCTATTACCAAGGAAATTTTGGAAATTGTCAGCGGTGCAGAAGCTCTTAAATCTCGTTAATTTTTCGCAACAATTAATATTGTTTTGTTCAATATCATTTAAACAAAATTATGCATTATAAAATACGAAATTTGTTACAAAGTCAACAACTGAGTATTCTGAGGCATGAAAAAAACACTTACTTCGGCTCTTTAAAGTGGGGGAGCCTAAATGAAGACTCCTGCTAATCAAAAGCTCTTTAGATGCCTAATGCTTGATACGGGTTTAATAAGGAATAGCAAAATCTTCAATGAAATATAAATTGCTGGTTTTCCAATAACGTTTTATTGGGTTTTCATATGCTATTGAAGTTTTTAAATTCAAAAAGTCCCTGTAAACAAACTCCAATCCAGTAAACTTTCTCCATACAAACTTTTGATTTATATTCTCCCGACTTAATGCATCAAAAATGCCTTGCCTCGTATATACAAAGTAATCCCCGTAAAATTGCAAATATTTTGTCGAAACTCCTTTCAAACCAAGGTTTAACCAAGTTTTCAATCTTGATAACTGATTCTTGAATGTTTTTATCGTATCTGATGTTTTTTCATTATATCCTTCAAATTCAACCTTCTTAAATTTTGCTCCCAACCTACTCGAAAAATTCACAAAATCCTCATTTGCATAACTCATAAATACTTTTGTCCTTCTGAATTTTTCTTTTAAAACAGTAATGATTATTTCCGGCGTAAGACTTCCTACTGTTGCTATCTTTGCATCATATTTAAAATAATCATATACTGTCATCAATTTTGTTATGTACTTCTCTTTATTCATTATTACATTACTCCTGCTGTTACCAGAAATAGAAACTCCTCGCCTTCCCTTCTGATTGAACAAAAACCACAAATCATAACAAATCACTTCTCTACCATAACCCTCAACTCGTGGCGGTACTGATGCCAATATCTTATGTCGCCAATCAAAGGCCGTAAGCTTTGATATTCCAAAACGTGTTGTCATAGATTTTACTGTGTGAAGTCCCTCAGTTCTTACAACCTCTGCATATTCAATA
>Ga0209204_1000054_pt1 | contig 124112 bp, 96 predicted proteins | sample AD_JPNMR2_MetaG_FD_184425 | JGI IMG/M metagenome (GOLD analysis project Ga0209204, IMG submission 184425) | Active sludge microbial communities of municipal wastewater-treating anaerobic digesters from Japan - AD_JPNMR2_MetaG (SPAdes) (version 2) | ecosystem: Engineered > Bioreactor > Anaerobic...
CGGCGACCATCGAGGCCAACGCTAAGTTGGCGGGCAAATACAAGATATGTATCAGCAATAAGTTATGCGTCGAATACGACGAAACCCTGCATATCCTTCTTTTCCGGTATCCCCCGTATTCCCCGTTCAGCACTCAGCCCTCAGCACTCAGTACTCAGTACTCAGTACTCGGTACTCAGTACTCAGTACTCGTCCCTCGCCCCTCCCCCCTCGTCCCCCTTATAATCCGCCCAAACAAAGCCCCTTCGACCCGGGCTGCCGATGCTTTGAAACCTCTGAGGTAGCGAATGACCACCCCCGTAGTGGCCGGTTATGACCTGGATGTATTGGATGCCGAACTGGAAGGCCGTGACGCCCTCGACGTGATCGACTGGGCGGCGCGCGAATTCGGCGATGATTTGGCCTTGTCCTCCTCCTTCGGGGCCGACAGTGCGGTCATGCTTCACCTGGCCACCCGGGTCAAGCCGGACATCAAGGTCATCGCCATCGACACCGGGTTTTTGTTTCCTGAGACGATTCGTTTCCGGGAGGACCTTACCCGCCGATTGAACCTCAATCTCATCGTGGTTCGCCCGCGGATCCCCACGGAGGTATTCCTGGAAGAGCATGGTAAGATGTGGCAGTCCAGCCCTGACTCGTGCTGTGCGATGAACAAACGCGAGCCTTTCGACCGGGCCAAGCGTGAGCTGGGCATTCGGTGCTGGCTGACCGGCATTCGCCGCGAGCAGTCCAGCACCCGCAGGGCGACGCGGATCGTTCAACAGGATCACCTGGGGCTCATGAAAATCTGCCCCATCGCCGCCTGGACGGCCAAGGATGTTCACTACTACCTCCTGGAGAACGATTTGCCGTATCATCCTCTGCGCGCCGACGGCTTTCTGAGTATCGGCTGCCACCCGGAGGACGGATATTGCACCACCCGGGTCAAACCCGGCGAAGATCCCCGGGCAGGTCGCTGGGCCGGCTTCGATAAGACCGAGTGCGGTCTGCACGTGCACGAGCAAGGCGCCGGAATTTAGGATAGCGATCAGCGTTCAGCCATCAGCGAGCTGACGCCCGATCGCTGACACGTGATCGCTGAACGCTGAATAGCTGATCGCTGACTGCTGAACGCTGACAGCCGATCGCTGACATTGACAGCTTCTTTCAAGAAAGGTGCGGGTATGGAAGCGTTGTCTCACGGGACCAGCGCGTTCGTGCTTGTGGCTCTGTTTCTGTGCACGACTGGCTACGGCCAGCAGGCTGCGACTCGGCCTGCCGGCAGCGAGAAGAAGGCGGACCTGGCCACCCTCCCGCCGGAAGAAGGCGGCTTGGGCAACAAACTGGCCGCCACGCCCAACGATGTTCACGCGCTGATCGTCGACGATCCGGTCTCATTCGCCGATTCCAGCCCCGGCCGGCTTACCTCCCGGGTCATCGAGACCGAGTTCCCCTTCAACGACCTGCTGCCCTCCTGGAACGTGGATGTCCCGCCGGGCGCGGCCTTCACGGTTGAATTGCGCGTGGGCCGTCGTGAGGGCGATTTCTGGACGCCGTACTATTCCCTGGGCACCTGGGGGCGCCGCGAACCCCTGAAGGGCAAACACCTTCGCGATGAGAACGGCTTCATCAACATCGACTACTTCCAGTCTTCCAAAAAGTTCGATCGCGTCCAATATCGCTTCCTGCTGGAGGCCGGCGAGGGCGGCCTGTGGCCGATACCCCGGCGGGTAGCCCTGGCCTACAGCAACACCCTCAACGACGCCGAGCTGGCCCGCAAATTCCGCAAGACCGTCGATCCGGTCCCGAAGGAAAAGTGGACCCGCCGGCTGCCCATTCCATTCCGCAGCCAGAAATGGGAAGACCCCTCCATCCGTGGCTCGATCTGCAGCCCCACCTCCGTCGCAATGGTGCTGGAGTATCGCGGGATCAAGCGACCCACCGTGGAAGTGTGCAATACCATCTACGACCCGGCCTACCGGCTCTACGGCAACTGGTGGCGTGCCGTGCAGGGCGCTTACACCTACGGCGTCCCCGGCCACGTCGAGCGCTTCGGCGATTGGAATGCCGTCAAACGCTATATTGCCGCCGGTCAGCCGATCATTGCCAGCATCCGCATTCAGAAGGGTGAAATGAGCCATGCCCCCAACCGGCAATCCAATGGCCATCTCATGATCATTGCCGGTTTCGATGAGAATGGGGATGTACTGGTGAACGATCCCGCCGGCGAGACCACCGAGTTGGGCGTCACCACCTACAAACGCGCCGACATGGACAAGGTCTGGCTTGCTCGTGGAGGCGTCGGCTACATCCTGCTCCCGCCTAAGCAGGCCGGCAGGTAGGCGCAGGCCACCGGGCGAGACCCGCTCAGACTTTAACCCAAAGAGGATGGCCGGCCGGATTGAAGCCTGCCCGGGTCCCGGCTACCCTTCTGAATATGACCGTCAAACACGCAGAGGTATATCCCGAGCTTCAGGACGACCAGATGCTGGCCATCGGCATCTACGGCGAGACGGTGGCCGCCTACCGCTACACGGTTCTGGCCGAGAAAGTCCCCGGGCAGGAGGAGCAGCGGACCTTTGCGGCCATTGCCGACGAGGAGCAAGCCCATAAGCAGATGCTCCAAAGGCTCTTCGAAAAGCACTTCCCCGGCAGCGCCTTCGCATTATCGGACCAGGATAAGGCCCTGGTATTAACCGGTCCCCGGCTCATCAATGTCCGCGATCTGGCTGACTATCGCGAAGTGCTCCGGATCACCCTTGCGACCGAATTGAGAACGACCCAGTTCTACGAGGCCATGCGGCACCAGGCCCGCAACGAAGAGCTCCGTGAAGTGTTTACCACCCTGGCCGAAGAAGGATTCCAACACTACCAGCGCCTGCTGAAGCTGGGGCGGGAACGCGGGCTGCTGCCGCCGGAGGGCGAAACCTCGGCCCCGTAATGGTTTGGCTGTCCACCTTGAATCAGGACCAAAGCAGTACTATATTGGCTCAAGAATATGAGCCCGACGCGCCAGCGAGGGAGGGCTGTTGAGCCCGAATCGCCGGCGAGGAAGGGCCGCTGAGCCTGACGCGCTCGCGAAGGATCACCGTCCCGTGCGCCGAATGTGGTGGGCAGGGCGGTAAGTCATGAAAGGACAAATGGATGAGCATCTCGGGATCTCCGACCAAAGAGCAGGTCATTGATATCCTCCGGCAAGTGAACGACCCGGAGCTGCACAGAGACCTCGTCTCGCTGAACATGATCAAGAATGTGGCAGTTTGCGACGGGAATGTGCGCGTGGCGGTCGAACTGACCACGCCGGCCTGTCCGCTTAAAGACAAGGTGCGGGAGGACGTCCTCGCGGCCGTCCGCAAGCTTCCCGGGGTGGCCAATGTCGAGGTGGAGTTCAGCGCCCGGGTGCGCAGCAGCCCGTTCAAGCAGGCGATGTTGCCCGGCGTGAAAAACGTCCTGGCGGTGGGGGCGGGTAAAGGCGGCGTGGGCAAGAGCACGCTGAGCGTGCTGACGGCTGTCGGGCTGGCGCGGGCCGGGGCCAGGGTGGGACTGCTGGATGCCGACGTCTACGGCCCGTCCATTCCGAAGATGCTGGGCGTGGAGAACGCCCGTCCGAAGGTGGCGGGGGAAAACAAAATCATCCCCATCGTTGCCCAGGACCTCAAGCTCATGAGCGTCGGCTTCCTGATCGAGCCGGAGCGGGCGGTGGTCGTCCGCGGCCCGATGGCGCACGGGCTCATCCGCGACTTCCTTGAGAAAGTGGAGTGGGGTGACCTGGATTACCTGATTGTGGATCTGCCGCCGGGTACGGGCGACGTGCCGTTGACCCTGTCGCAGTCGCTGCCGCTGAATGGAGCGGTGGTCGTATGTACGCCCCAGGAAGTGGCTCTGCTGGATGCGGTGCGGGCCGCCCGGATGTACCAGATGCTCAACGTTGAGGTGCTGGGCATCGTGGAGAACATGAGCTACTTCATCGCCCCGGATACGGGCAAGGAGTATGACCTGTTCGGCAAGGGCGGAGCGGAAAAGGCCGCGGCCCGCCTGAAGGTGCCGTTCCTGGGTTCCATCCCCATCAATGTGGCCATCCGCAAGAGCGGCGATGAGGGCAACCCGGCCGAGATCTTCGAGAAGGACCCGCAGGGCGTCGGCGCGGCCGTTCAGAAAGTGGTGGAGAACCTCGCGGGGCAGATTTCGATTCGCAACGAATCACGCGCCGCGCCTGTGGAGTTGAACATTCATCGGTGATTCAGCGATAATGGAAGATCAGCCTGCGAGGAATTGCCATGTCCATGCGAGTTTCAATTGATCTTCCTGAAGACGCTTTCTCTGCTCTTCGTGTGAGCCCCGATGAGTTTGTCCGGAAAATGCGCCTTGCCGCTGCGGTGAAGTGGTACGAGATTGGCGTAGTTTCCCAAGGCAAAGCAGCCGAACTGGCGGGAGTGTCGCGGCACGAATTTCTTGATGCGTTGCACCATTTCCATGTCTCCCCTTTTCAAGAAACGCCTGAGGAACTCGCCGCGGAGTTGGATCGGTGAGCCGGCGTTGGGTCATCAACGCCTCGCCGGTGATCGCGCTGGGCAAGGTGGAATTGCTTTCCCTTTTTGACCGTTTGTGTCAAGAAATCGTCATTCCGCAGGCAGTTGCGGATGAGATCCAGCGCGGGCCGCGGGATGATCCCGCGTGCCGCTGGCTCAGGGAGGCTGCTGCACGATGGGTATGCGCCGGCCCGGCCCTGGACCCGGTTGTGTCCGCCTGGGATCTTGGCGCCGGCGAGACGGCTGTCTTGGCTTGGGCACGTTCGCACCCGGGCTTTGAGGCTATCCTGGACGATCGGGCGGCCCGTAACTGTGCCGCCGCGCTGGGATTGCAGGTTCGTGGAACGGTGGGTGTGATCCTATTGGCCAAGCTGGAGGGGCTTCTACGGAAGGTCGCCCCAGTCCTCGATGAACCCGAAGCTGCAGGCTTCCGTTTGCACCCGAGCCAAGTGGCAGCAGCGCTGCGCTTGGCGAATGAAGCCCCTCCGGATTGAGGCGGGGCGGGCGGTGGTCGTCCGTGGCCCGTCTGAAGGTGCCGTTCCTGGGTTCCATTCCCATCAATGTGGCCATCCGCAAGAGCGGCGATGAGGGCAACCCGGCCGAGATCTTCGACAAGGACCCGCAGGGGGGCGGCGCGGCCGTTCAGAAAGTGATGGAGAACCTCGCGTGGCAGATTTCGATCAGGAACGAAACCCGCCCTGCCCCAGTCGAATTGAGCATCCATCGGTGATGCAATCAGGTCGTCTGGGGCCGAAGCCCCGAGCCCCTTTGAGCCCGAAGCGCAAGCGAGGGAATGTGCGCCGAAAGCGCCTCCGAGCCCGAAGCGTCGGCAAGGACGGACACTGCCGCAGATCGCCTCCCACTGAGCCCGAAGCGCAAGCGAGGGAGAACGAATCACCAGCAGCGTTCTGCCCTCGCTTGCGCTTCGGGCTCAAGACTGCTCGGGCCCAATACCGCTTGGGCTCAAGGCCGCTTCAGGTTCAAAGGCGCTTTGGGCTCAGGGCAGGTCCGGGCCTTGTTCTTCAAACACGTAGCGGATGGCATTGCTGAGGGCCTGCTCCGTGTATAACGCCCGCTTGCTGCCCCCTTCGGTCCAAACCTGTTGATCGGATCCCAGCAATCCGGCTTCGCGGAGGCGGCGGGTGGTCCAAGCTTTGAGCTGTTCCATGACCTGCTTGGGCGTGGCTGTCGGAGCATACACAATCGCATGGACATGGTTTGAGCGCACGTTCAGCGCGGTCAATCCCCAGTTGCGGATTTCGCAATGGGCTGCCACCGTCTCCCGTACGATCTGACGACGCGCCTCATCCAGCGTTATGGGGGGATGTTTGAGGAGATGCCGTTCGCGCTCCTGACGCTGTGGATCAGGTGCCAGAACCGGTGCTCCCGGGCACCGGTGGTCCCGGTCCACTGAACCACGTGGATCGCCGTGCAGCCAAGAGCCGTAGGTCGTCCAAGTCAGCAGATAGCCGAGCGGCCCCATGGGAAATACCCTATCCGTCCGCCGCTGAGGTGGTCAAGCCCCCAGATGGGGTCCCGGACTGAGCCCGAAGCGCAAGCGAAGACGGATTATTACCGCAGATCGCCTCCCATTGAGCCCGAAGCGCAAGCGAGGGAGAACGAATCACCAGCAGCGTTCTGCCCTCGCTTGCGCTTCGGGCTCAAAGTTGCTTCGGACTCAGAATCGCTTCGGGCACAATTGCGAGGCATTCCGATAGTAAATCCTTGTAAATTCATGGCTTATTGGGATTATTGGATTGCCCGCCACGCCCGCTTGACAGGCTTTGCCGATATGCTATACTTACATGCCCGTCGTGGATATTAACGACGGTAAACGAAGGTTGCCTCCCGAAGGTGGCGGTGCCCGTCAGCAGTGGCGGGTTTTTTAACCGGCACAGAGAATTTGGGTCGTGGGGGTGACCGGCAGGCTTTCTCAAGCCGGTTCGGGTCTTCGGTGGCAACGCCGAAGGATTGGTGACGAGCCAACTGATGAGCCGGCGACAAGCCGATTAAAAAATCTGAAAAATGCCCGGTCAGCTTCGAAAAAGACTGTTGACAAGCCGGACCGGGATGCTAAGATACCGAGCCCTTCGCCAAAGGGAGTGAGATGCTCCCCACGCGAGGGACCTTGGAATGCTCTTTGACAAGTGAACAGTGTGAAACTACCGCCGTGAGAACGTGGGGTGGCGGCCGGGTGTTTGCAAGGCACTTGGTCGCGACCCAGATCCACAATAGTCGTTCGGCTGGACTGCCAGTACGGCCGAATGGCAAGGTGTGAAATCAGGGGGCGGTCGAAACAGCCCGTGAGGGCGCACGTCGACCGGTCCCGGAATGGCACGTTCTCGCAATTAGTGAGAAGTGATGCCCAGCGTAGCCTGCGTAAGCAGGCGAAGCCAATTCCAAACTTGCACGAGTGGCGGATGCGAAAGCGTCCGTTGCTCTTAAAGTGAAGAGTTTGATCCTGGCTCAGAACGAACGCTGGCGGCGTGGCTAAGGCATGCAAGTCGTACGGGGCTGGATCGGTAGCAATATCGGTTCAGTTCAGTGGCGGACGGGTGAGTAATACATAGGTAACGTGCCTTGTGCTCGGGGATACCGTCGGGCCCGCAAGGGTCCTTTGCGAAAGTGACGTTAATACCTGATGACGTCTTTGGGTCGCATGGCTCGAAGACCAAAGGTGGGGACCGTAAGGCCTACCGGCACGAGATCGGCCTATGCCCTATCAGCTTGTTGGTGAGGTAACGGCTTACCAAGGCTCTGACGGGTAGCCGGCGTGAGAGCGCGACCGGCCACATCGGGACTGAGACACTGCCCGGACACCTACGGGTGGCTGCAGCAACGAATATTCCGCAATGGGCGCAAGCCTGACGGAGCGACGCCGCGTGGAGGATGAAGTCCTTCGGGATGTAAACTCCAATAGTTTGCCAGGAAGCAACCTGGCCTAATACGTCGGGAAGTTGACCAGCAGACGAAAGGGGCGGCTAACTCCGTGCCAGCAGCCGCGGTAAGACGGAGGCCCCGAGCGTTGTTCGGAATCATTGGGCTTAAAGCGCGTGTAGGCGGGCCGGTAAGTGCTTTGTGAAATCCCCGGGCTCAACCCGGGAATTGCTTGGCATACTGTCGGTCTTGAGGCAGGTATGGGTCACTGGAACCTTAGGTGTAGCGGTGAAATGCGTAGATATCTAAGGGAACGCCGGTGGCGAAAGCGGGTGACTGGGCCTGTCCTGACGCTGAGACGCGAAAGCGTAGGGAGCAAACGGGATTAGATACCCCGGTAGTCTACGCCGTAAACGATGCGCACTAGATTCGAGGACCCCTGACGGTCTTCGGGTCGAAACAAAAGCGTTAAGTGCGCCGCCTGGGGAGTACGGCCGCAAGGCTAAAACTCAAAGGAATTGACGGGGGCTCACACAAGCGGTGGAGCATGTGGATCAATTCGAAGCAACGCGAAGAACCTTACCTGGGTTTGACATGGTTGGATGGTCGCCTCGAAAGAGGAGTGATCTGCCCGCAAGGGTGAAACAACCACAGGTGCTGCATGGCTGTCGTCAGCTCGTGCTGTGAAGTGTCGGGTTAAGTCCCTTAACGAGCGAAACCCTTATCGTTAGTTGCCAGCGGGTCATGCCGGGAACTCTAACGAGACTGCCGGCGTTAAGCCGGAGGAAGGTGGGGACGACGTCAAGTCATCATGGCCTTTATGCCCAGGGTGTCACACGTGCTACAATGGGGCGTACAGAGCGAAGCAAGACCGTAAGGTGGAGCAAATCGCAGAAAACGTTCCTCAGTTCGGATTGGGGTCTGCAACTCGACCCCATGAAGCTGGAATCGCTAGTAATCGCGTATCAGCCATGACGCGGTGAATGTGTTCCTGAGCCTTGTACACACCGCCCGTCAAGTCATGGGAGCTGGGAGTTCCCGAAGTCGCCACGATTCGGTGGTGCCGACGGAAAGCCCGGTGACTGGGACTAAGTCGTAACAAGGTAGCCGTAGGGGAACCTGCGGCTGGATCACCTCCTTTCTAGGGGATAACCTAGACGGAGTCGATCGCGGATCCTAGACTGCCTCGCTTCGGTGAGGATCAGACCCGCATAAAAAGGTCGACTCCAGGAAGTCAGCACGCTCTCGGCGTAGTAACCGGTTCATGTGAGCCGGAGGCTACGCGGTGGATGGAGCGATCCATTCGCCCGGCGGATGAACACACTGTTTACTGATACACAAAACGAGTCAGGCTTTGCCTGGCTCGTTTTTTTGCGCGCTGGGCGGTTTGCCGGTTTGTCGCCGCCGAAGGTGCCGGATATGCTCTTGCCTGCGGCCGGTGCATCCTGTCGCCCTCTCGCGTGTCCGAAGTAGTGCGGGAGGTTGGGGGTTGGTGCTGTTGCTTTTTATGCAGACGGAGCTGTCCCGTGTCCAAGTCACGTCGTCGAAAGCGCCCCGCAGTGCCGGATGCGGCCGTTCGGTTCAGGCAGCCGACGGTCCCGCCAGTCGCCCCGGAACCTTCACCACGGCCTGCGTCGGTGGATGTGAGCAGGCCCACCCTCCAGTTGCCGCCCCCGGGCATGGCGGTGCTTCCCTCTGAGTTGATGGCCCGCCTTCAACGGCAGTGGATCTGGTTCGTGCTGCTGGCGATCCTGTGTTTGCTGCTGGCCGGTTCTTCCATCACCGGCTGGATGTTGTATATCCGCCTGGCCCGCCAGCAGGGCACGTCCCCATCGGAAGTGGCCGGGCTGGAGACCCGGCTGGCCAGCCTGCAGGATGAGTTGAATCAGCGGCAGGCCCGGCTCGAAAAGGTCGAGAGCGAGCTGGAGGCGACCAGCAAGGCCCTCGACAAGGCCGAGGCGCTGCTGGCCGGCGCCGACGTTCTGCGAAGCTCCGACCGGTCGCGGGTGGCCGACGCTGAGCGCGGGCGGGCCGATGCGGAGGCGCGGGCCGAGTCCGCTGAGCGGACCAAACAGGAGCTGGAAACCAGGCTCGCAGCGTCGGAGCAGGCCCTGGCCGAGCTGAAAACGAAACTTGCCGCCGCCGAAGCCGCACGGACGACTGCGGAGGAGAAACTCGCCGCAGCCGAGACCGGGCGGGATGAGGCCGTAGCCAAGCTGGCTGGCGCTGAGTTGCGGGCCGGCGAGGTCCAGCGATCGCTGGACACCCTCAAGGAGCACGTCGCGCGACTGGAGGCCGATGTGCAGCGCTACCGCGACGAAGCGCGCGATGCGCGGGCCGATGAGCGCGCGGCCGTCGCCAAGTGGCAGGAGGCGATCGCCGCACGGCTTTCCAATGACAGGGATGCGCCTGCCGGGCCGGTTTCAACCATTCGACCGGCGGATGATGAAGTGAACTCGGGGGCGTCGGCCGCATCGTCCGTGACGCAGGGCGCTCCGCCCGTTCAGAAATCGACCGCATCCTCAGCAGATTCGGCCGCTCCTTCAGCCCCGCCGGCCGCTTTTCCACCTCCTCCGGCCAGCAGACCGGCTGAGCCTGTCGAGGGGACCCTGATGGCCGCCGTCGTGGGCCGCGACCCATCGGCCGCCCGTCCCGAGTCGGACGAGGATCCCATGCTGAGGGACGGCACGCCCATGGAGATGCGCGGCTGGGGCGAAGCCATGATTGTGGGCGGCAACCCGGGCCGGGCGGTTGAGCTGCTCCGCAAGGCCGTTGAGAAGGGCGGTGAGGGAGCGGGGTATCAGAAATCACTGGGCTGGGCCCTGCTGCAGGCCGGACGAAAAGAGGAGGCCAAGGTCGTCCTGGAAGCGGCGCTGGCCGGTTTCGAGGACTGGCCCGCCACTTCGGACAAGGCCAGCCCCGATCATTGGACGGCGGCTTTTCTGTTGGGCAAGGTGCCTGAGGACGAATACACCCGCAGGTACAATCGCGTGTCGATGCTTGGATACCGCCTCGATTGCCTGCCCTGGTTCTACGTGGGCCAGCGGAGGGAAATGGAGGGCCACCGCGAGGAGGCCATCACCGCTTATCGGGCCTGCGTCGAGTTGGGCCAATTGCCGAACGCCTATCCGATCTGGAGGTGGGCCAACCAGCGCATTGAGATCCTCTCCAGCCTGCCGACCAGCGCCCCGGCGCAATAACGTCGCGTGCGGGCGGCGGAAACTTGAGCGTGCTCAGTAGCGTTTTGCAGACAGGATTGTTTGCCGGGCAGCCCTCCGCCGGCTCCTCTCGCCGGGACCACAAGAAGCCGGTCGGCCGCGAGCTCTCGCGAGTGTGCTATAATAAAAACTCAGCGGAGTGGGCAAGGCGATCGCTCGGTCGGCCTTTGGGGCAGGCCGGGAGGAAAGTCCGAACTGGGCAGGGCACAGTGATGGCTAACGGCCACCCGGCGCGAGCCGAGGGAAAGTGCCACAGAAAACATACCGCCGGCGTCCGGCACTCGAACCGAGCCCGAGGCGCAAGCCCAGGCCCGGCTCCCGTGTGAGCCCCGTCAATGGCGGGCGTCGGTAAGGGTGAAAAGGTGCGGTAAGAGCGCACCGCGGCACGGGTGACCGTGTCGGCAGGGCAAACCCCACTGCCAGCAAGCCCAAATAAGCAGCGAGAGGCGGCCCGTCTCGTTTGAGCTGCGGGTAGGGCGCACGAGCGGCCGGGTAACCGGTCGCCTAGATGAATGATCGCCCTCCGCCTTCGGGTGGATGACAGAATTCGGCTTATTGCCCACTCCGCTTTTTTTGATTCTTACCAGGTTGCGAGCCCTTGGGCAGGCCATCTCCTGCCGGGGCTCGCATTCTTTTCTGAACCCAGGAGAGGCTGGTGCTTGTGGACTTGCTGAGGTCAGCGAGTAAACCCGGCGCCGCCGGCAGTGCTGCCGCCGCTGTGGCTGGGTTCGGCGTCCGGCGGCGTGAGCCTGCTTCCCACCTGGTGGGGAGGTGCGGCGGTAGAGAATCCGTCTGCCTGACGGTTATGGCTTGGCCGGTTTGCCGTGAAGAGAAGATCCCCGCCTCGTCGGTTCCGCGCCCGGCTATCAGCGCTTGCCGCCGTGGTTTGCCGTTGTGCCGGATCCTGACTCATACCGATGCCTGTGCCGGGCGCGAGATGCACGCAGCCCTGGGAACAGGTGTCAAATACGCCTGCTCAGCACTCGGGACTCAGGACTCCCTTCAGCCTTGGCCCTGCCACTGGCCGGACGTATACTGATTGGCACTTCAAGGAGCCGAGCAATGCTGCTGTCCGTTCTGCGGGTCCTGTTTGTGCTTATTGTGGTTGGCGTGGCCATGAACTTTGCCGAGTCTGAGTTCATGACCCTGGACGCCATGACCATCTTCCTTATCGCGCTGGGCGTGGCCAGCCTCACCATTGGCCTGGATGTACTCATCCCCCAGAAATCGCTCCTGGCTATTTCCGGCTTGTTCTTTGGGCTTCTGGTCGGCCTGGTCGTCGCCTGGGGCGCCGGCAACATCGTGGATCTGCTCTCCGACGCCTGGCGGATGCCGGTGATCGAAACCCTCGACATGCGCGGCGCGCAGTTCGAGAAGCTGGTGGCGACCATTAAAATCCTGCTCGGTGTGGTATCCTGTTACCTGGCCGTCAGTTTCATTCTTCAGACCAAAGACGATGTCCGCTTTGTGATTCCATACGTGGAGTTCGCCAAGCAGCGCAAGGGCCAGCACCCGCTGCTCCTGGACACGTCGGTGATCATCGACGGCCGCATTGCTGACATCCTGCAGACCTGGCCGGTGGATGCGCCTGTGCTGATTCCCCGTTTTGTGCTCCAGGAGCTTCAAGGCATTGCGGATTCGAGCGACCGCCTGAAGCGCAATCGCGGCCGGCGCGGGCTCGACATCGTGAATCGCCTGCAGAGCCTGGAGAAGATCGAGATCCAGTTCCATGAGCCGCGTTTCACCCGCGAGGAGGCGGCCGAACCGGTGGATCAGCGGCTGGTTACGCTGGCCCGCAAGCTCGACGGGCGCATCGTGACCAACGACTATAACCTCAACAAGGTCGCCCAGATTCGCGGCGTGGACGTCATCAACATCAACGACCTGGCCAACGCCCTTAAGCCCGTGTTCCTGCCGGGCGAGGGCATGCAGGTTAAGATCATCAAGCCCGGCGAGGAGCCCGGCCAGGGCGTGGGCTACCTGGAAGACGGGACCATGGTGGTGGTGGAGGCGGCTCGCGATCGGATCGGCGAGACGGTGCCGATTCTGGTCACCAGCGTGCTTCAGACCAGCGCCGGACGCATGGTGTTCGGGCGCGTGGAAGGAGCCCCGCCCGTGGATCGCTCCACCCGGCGCCGCTCAGGCCCCGGCGCTTAACGGTGGTCATGAAAAGGGGGGCGATGCTCTTGAGCGGCGCTGGACCGCATTCGCCGCCGCTGAAGCGGGGCGGGCGACCCGATCGGAGCGGAGGCGTGCCGGCTGACAGCGCCGACGCTCGGCAGGGTATCTGCTTGCATGAAAGCCTTTTGGCAGTCCCGTTGACCTTGACAACCCAGCACTACCTTCCATTAGATCCATTGCGGAAAGCATGCAGGCAATCCTCCTGAACCATCCTGCAGGATGCAGTTCTCTGCGAACCTGAATCGTGGTAACACCATTGGGCATCAGACGAGGCGCCAGGCTTCGAGGCGGCGTGCGGCGTCCGCACGCGTTCAGTGATTTGCGCCCCGCACATGCCCTCGGGAATATGGAGGTAAGCGATGATCGAGCTGATGCGGAAGCTGCAATGGGGGGCGGGGGTAGCGGCCGTAGCCCTCGCGGGCTGGGTTTATGCCGCTGACGACGAGAAGTCGGAGGGCGAAAAGAAGCACGGCACCGACGTGAGCGTGCAGATCGGAGGAGGACGAGGCATCAATGTGGAAGTGCGGCATGGTTCCAGGGAGCAGGACCTGGCCCAGAAGGATCTGCAGACCGGGAAATTCTCCGTCCGGCGGCTCAGTAAACTCTACAGCAAGAATCTCTACAACGACCGGGGAGAGGACGTGGGCGACATCGAGAGTGTGGTCATTGATCCCCATGCCGGCCAGATCGCCTTCGCCATCGTGGAGTTCGACAGCGCCATGGGCGTGGGCGACAAGAACTTCGCCATTCCCTGGACGGCCATTCACAAGGAGGTGGATCAAAAGGACTTCGACAAGATCTCCTTCTCGATGAACGTGGACAGTAACAAGCTCCAGCAGGCCAAGGGCTTTGATGAAGACAACTGGCCCAATCTTGCCGATCGCACCCTTGCGCGCGATCTCCACACGCTCTGGGGCCAGCAGCCCTACTGGGAAGGGGCCGTCGCCCAGGCCCGCATGAGGGCTCAGCCCACCATCACCGGGACCCCCATCTCTCCCGAACATGAGCGTGGCCAACGCGAGCCCGGCCGTGGGGCGCTGCTCCTGAGAGGCAACGACCTGGTGGGGCACAAGCTGCTTGATCAGAAGGGCCAGGAGTTCGCCGAACTTGAAGAAATCATGGTCGACCCCAAGAGCGGCGCCCTGCTGTACGGAATTGTTCAGATCGATCAGGCGCCCGACTTCTCCAAGGATTACATGCATCCGGTCCCCTGGCAGGTAATCAGCGTCAGGTATACCGGCCATGACCGGCCCGGTGCGGGGCGGGATGTCGGCGACAGGGCTGATGAGGGGCGGTCCGAGCCCATGCCCGGCAGGGAGACCGCTGACGAGGAGCGCGGACTGAAGACTGCCGACCTGGGCCGTGGCAAGGTGCTGACGGACTCGGACCAGTTCCAGCTCGTCCTGAATGTCTCGCGCGACAAGCTTCAGAACGGGCCCAAGTTCGGCGAACGCGAGTGGCCTAACATGACCTCTCAGTGGGGCGAGCAGGTTTATAACCACTATGGCGTCCAGCCCTTCTGGAAGGAAGGCATGAAGGGCGATCAGGAGACGCCCGGGGAATCACGGTGAAATCCGTGGCCGGCCCGGCTCAGGCGGGTGAGCACACCGATTCCGGCCGGTGAACCGATTCCCCTTGGAGCTTGCGAGGAGGTGCGGCATGACGCGCAAAAAACATGGCGCCGGTCCCGGCCAGGACCCGGAGTCGCTGGCGCCCGGATCCGACCTGCCGGAACCGTACCCCGGCGAGGAGATGATCCCTCCCGAGGCGCCTGGCGATCTGGACCCTTCGGAGACGCCGATTGTTTCAGATTCGCCGCGCCGGGCGTTGTCGGCCGGCCGGTTCGGGAACCCGCGGAAAGAGGAGCTGGCGGACCAGTCGCCGAACTCCGATTCCGTGACCGATGATGAGCCGATGGAGTCCACCGAAGAGCGGTCCATGCGCGACGTCGATTTCCCGGAGGATGTCGATCCAACCGCGCGGCCGCCTCGGACTCCGCGTAGAAAGGAATGACGGTTCCTTGAACCCGGCCCTCCCCGTAAGCCGGCGTGGAAGCGATGCGGGTTGCTTCCACGCCTTCTTTATTGGTGCAATTGTTGAGGCCTTGTCGGCCGCGCAGGCGGCCCTTCCAGGGCTGGCGACGCGGCCGTCATCAAAACCACCCCGCTGGCTGTCTGTCGAGGCAGCGTGGGACAGCGACGCGCCGATGGGCCGGGCCGCTGAGCCGGGGGAATTGCTCCCGGCTGCGTGTTTTCGGCCTGCGAGGATTTATCCTGTATCAGTGGTCCGGTGTTGTATCCCGGCGGTGGAGGAGATCGTGAGTGCCTGACCGGGGATGGTGGCCGGACCCCGTACCGGCCGTTGCCCGGGCCCGGCGGCCGGTACAGGGCCCGGCCGCTGCGACTACTCACGCCGCCAACGTCTCATAAATAGCTTCCAGTTTCCGGAAAAGCTCGGTGATATGGGCCGGCTTGGTGATGAACAGGTCCGCGCCATACTCCCGGCAGCGCTTCTGATCGCTGGCCAAGTCGGAGCTGCTCATGACCACGATGGGGATCTCGCGGGTGAGCGGATCGAGCTTGAGCTCGCGTAATACCTCGAATCCGTCCACACGTGGCATGCGTAAGTCCAGAAGGATCAGTCGCGGCAGGGGATACCTGTCCCGATCGGCGAATCGGCCCCGCCCGTAAACATAATCCAACGCATCTTCTCCGTCAGTAACGTGGCAGACAGAGCACTGAGGTTGGGAGCGGCGTAGTGCGTGTTGAACAATGCGAGCATACGCGCGGTCATCTTCGACCAGGAGCGTATGGAGAACCGAATCAGTCATAGCTTCGAATGCCCCTGCTTCGCATTCACGGGGAGTGCGTCCTTGCAACATCCTGCGGGCTCCAGCCCGATCCGGACCTCTCCCGCAGTTTACGTTAACATATATCGGGGAAGTGCATGGTGGAAGCAAGAGCGTAAAATAAAATTAACTGCCTGAGCTTGGCCGGACTGTTCAGCTTCCCAGCCCGGGCGAAACTCTTGAGTCAGGCTGTGCGTCAAAGAGAATAAACCGTGAAAACACGCCGTCGAGTTGCAAGTGCCGTGAGCGAGAGTAGTTCTGTGGCCCCTGCGGAGCACGAGCTGCCTTATCCCTGGGTGCGTCTCAGATCCGCCACCGCCCACGCGTTTATCTACCGCCGCATGCTGGCCGACGTGGATCCGGCCGCCAGGCCCGGTGATTTCGTGGCCGTCTACGACAAGCACGATCGCTTTTTCGGTCACGCGTTCTACCATGATCGCTCCCAGATCGCCCTGCGGATGCTCTCGCATGTGCCTCAACCTTCGGATGAGGAGTTCTTCAGGAGCCGACTCCGCCTGGCCCTTGACTGGCGCGATCGGCTCCTGGGAGGCGACGCGAAGACCGATGTGTATCGCCTCGTGCATTCCGAAGGCGATTCATTCAGCGGCCTGATCGCCGAGCGTTATGCGGACGTCATTGCCATTGAGATTTTCTCTCTCGGTGTTTATCGCCGCATTGAGCTTATCAAACGCCTGTTCAGCGAACTAACCGGCATTGACCGCTTTGTCGTCCGGGCTGACGAGCGGGTTGAGCAGCTCGAGGGATTTCACGTCAAGCCCGCGTTTTCCACGGCCGGCCTGGAGATGGTCACCGTGCGCGAGCACGGGCTGCGCTTTCGCGTGGATCTGCGCGGCGGGCACAAGACCGGTTTCTTCGCCGACCAGCGCGACAATCGTCGCCGGCTGGCCGGCCTGACCCGTGGATGCGAACTCCTCGATGTGTGCTGTTACACCGGCGGGTTCGGCATCTACGCCGCCAAGCTCGGCGGGGCTGCCGCCGTTACCGGCGTGGATCTGGACGAGAAGGCCGTTGAGCTGGCCAAAAAGAACGCCAACCTGAACAATCTGCGCATCCAGCACGTCCACGCGGACGCATTTGCCTACCTCCGCCAGATGCAGACCAACCGCCGGTTGTACGATGTGGTGGTCCTGGATCCCCCAAAATTCGTCGCCGGCCGGGACGATTTCCACGAGGGCGCCCGCAAATACGTGGATCTCAACACCCTCGGGATGACCGTTCTCAAGCCCGGCGGCCTGTTGTTAACGTGTTCCTGTTCCGGCTCCGTTTCCCGGGACGACTTTATGGGCATGGTCAAGGCGGCGGCCAACCGGGTCCGCCGCCCCTTGCAGATCGTGGATATCACCGGCGCGGCCCCCGATCACCCGGTGATGGCCAATGCCCCCGAAAGTGCCTATCTCAAAGCGGTCTGGGCCCGGCTTCTCTGAGCGGTGGAAATGTTCAATGACCAGACCGCGGACCCGGGAAGCCCCAGTGGTCCCTTCCGAATGACGAATCCGCGCGGCCCGTGCCCGGCGGTTTGCGATTCCGTGATTGGTCATGGATTGGTCATCGGGTTCCTGGTCAATGGTCATTGTTTGGACTGGAATTTCCCCCGCGCGTGCCCGACAATAGGGTCATCGGGCCTCTTCAGGAAGGAGTAGGATCATGGCCGACGTGACGCAAGGGCCGGAAGTCCCACAGACACTGGAAGGGTACTACATTCTGCACGACGTCTACAACGTGGACTGGCCGCGGTGGCGGGCGTTGGACGCCAAAACGCGGGGCGACATCGCCGCGTCTTCGGCCCATTGGCTGACGGAGATGGCCGGCGTCGAGGCGGGCGATTCGGCCCTCTACAGCGTCCTCACCCAGAAGGGCGATCTGATGTTTCTCCACTATCGCGAGACGCCGGAGGAACTCAATCGTGTCGAACTCTCCCTGCGCCAGACACGGCTCTACGACTTTCTCCGGCCGGCCTGGTCCTATTTCTCGGTCATTGAGCTTTCCATGTACGAGCTCACCGCCATCGCCCGCAAGAAGCTGATCGATCAGGGCATCCGGCCCGGCAGCGACGTCTATGACTCCGCCTTCGAGGTGGAGATGGAGAAGCAGAAGGTACGGGTCCGGACCCGCCTGTTCCGCAAGATCCCCGAGGGCCGCTTCATTTGCTTCTACCCCATGAACAAGCGGCGTGGCGAGCAGGTGAACTGGTATGCCCTGTCCATCGAGCAGCGCCGCGAGATGATGCGCAACCACGGCCGGATCGGCCACAAATACGCCGAGACCATCACCCAGATCATCGGCGGCTCGGTGGGGCTGGACGATTGGGAGTGGGGCGTGAGCCTGCACGGCGACGACGCCCTCACCTTCAAGAAGCTGATCTACGAGATGCGCTTCGACCCGGCCAGCGCCCTCTTCGCGGAGTTCGGCCCCTTCTACATCGGCATCCATGTCCCGCCGGAGGGCCTGCCTGAACTCCTTTCCGGCCGTCTGCCGTCCAGCCCCGGCCGTGAAACGCAGTGAATGGAAACGTGCGGGGCGCCGTACTTCTACCCTGCAGCGCAAAGTGGGCAACTTTCCGTAGCGGCCGGGCTCTGTACCGGCCGTTTGCTCCAAGAACGGCCGGTACGGAGCCCGGCCGCTACGGGCGTGTTTCGTGTCGAACCGCTGGCGTTGTTGGGGGGGGCGGGCATCCTGCCCGCCTCACAGGCCGAAGCGCGAGACTCCTGGACTGGAAAGGGTACTACCGCGGGTCAATGCCGCGGCCGGCAGCCTCGGCCCGGAATTGAGTCTTGATCGCCTCGTACTTCTCGCGGTTGGTCTTCGGGTCCTGATGGCAGTAGATCATCACCCCGTCCGCCGACGCGCGGGCTGCGCGGATCACCTCGTTGACGTACTCCGGCGTGGACGCCCCCAGGCGGCTGTGCGCTGTCGCGTAAACATCCACGATGATGGGCAGATTCGCTCCCAGCATCTTCCGCAGGTCGTTGACCTCCTTCTCGACCTGGCCGGGGTCCTTCAGGTCCGCCTTGACGGACTCGTTGCGATAGGGGAATAGCACGCCATCCAGCAGATCGCCGTAACCCTTGGCCAGGCCGCGCTTCACCTGGGCGTAGTAGCAGCAGGGCACGAAGGCCAGCTTCGGATTTATCTCGCGGGCCGCGGTGATGATGGGCCGAAGCTTCTTGGGCGAAAAGACGTCGGTATTGTGCAGAAAATCATCGATGCTCCAGGCCACCAGGTTGGGCTCGCGCAGGCTCAGCCGGGCGATCTCGACGGCCCACTTCTGGTAGTCCAGGCGGAACGGCTCGGAGTACGCGCGGGTTCGCGGCGGCGACTCCGAAGGCGGCACCAGCGTAACCCAGACCCGGATTCCCGCCTCGCGCGCGAGAGGCAAAAACTTCTGGAGGTCCTCCCAGTCGGTGGGCTGATGCCAGATGAGCCAGTTGTACGTATTGGCCTTGAGGTCCTTCAGTTCGGTGATGAGCCGATGCGGATCAACCCGCTTGTCCGCGGAGCGCGGCTCCCCGGCATACGTGCCCAGCGTGCCCCGGAGCACACGCGCCCGTTGCGCGTCCACAGCGGGCTGTGAGGAGGGCGATTCGGCCGCCAGTGCAATGCTCGCGGCCAACAGAACCGGCAACACCCCGACAAGCTGACGAAGCATGGGATTCTCCCTTTTTCAATGGACCAGCTCTGTGTGCCACGGCTCTTGAGCCGCGGCGGGACGACTCGGATGTTCGCCACTGCTCGAGAGTGGCACACACCGTGTGGGGGTATGCTCCAAGGCATCTCACAGGAGCGCGCACGGTCCCATATATACAAGAAAGCCCCGCCGCAAGCGACGGGGCTCCCAATAAAGTCTTCTCTCTGGGTCCTCTGTGGCCCAAATCTCTGTGGCTGAACGCCGCGCTCTGTGCCCTCTACGGCCTCAGCCCTCTCCGCGCTCACAGCGGCGGTAGCGTCACCGGCAGCACCTTGATGATGGCTGGCTTCTGGGCCTCGAGCTTGGCCAGGACCTCCGCGGGGATGGGGGCGTCCAGCTTGAGCAGCATCAGCGCGGTGTTGTTCTGCCGTGAGAGCATCATGTCGGCGATGTTGATCTTGTGGTCGCCGAAAATGGTGCCCACGATGCCGATCACGCCCGGGCGGTCGTCGTTGAAGATCAACAGCATCTCGCCTTCAGGCACCAGGTTCATCTGGTAGCCGTTGACGGCCAGAATGCGCGGCTTGCCGTCGAGGAAGACCTCGCCGACCACCTCCTGGCAGCCTTCCGGCGTGGTGACCTTGGCCGCGACCGTGTCCATCAGCGTGCTGACCGACTGGTCCGTCACCGCCTCGACCTTGATCCCCCGGGACTGTACGGCCGCATCCACGTTGATCAGGTTGAGCTTGGTTCCCAGGTGCGGGGTCAGCGTGTCGGCCAGGATCTGCCGGGCGATCATCCGCGTAATCGGCTGGAGCGACTCGCCGTGCGTGCGCACGCTGGCCGTCTGGATGCCGGCGGTGCACAGTTTGGACAGGATCACCCCCATCCGGCGGGCCAGATCGACGTAACGCTTGTCCCGCTCGGTAAGCTGGCTGGGCAGACCGGCCACGTTGACCGGCCAGCGGATCTGGTCGCGCAGCAGGAAGCTAAGCAGGCTCTCGGCCGCGTCAATCGTGACCGTGAGTTGAGCCTCTTCCGTGGACGCGCCCAGGTGCGGGGCCAGCACCGTGTTCGGCGCCGACAGCAGGGGGTTGTCCTTGGCCGGTGGCTCGGTACTGTACACATCGATGCCCGCCGCCGCGATTTTGCCGCTCTTGAGGGCCTCGGCCACGTCGGCTTCGTTGAGCAGACCGCCGCGGGCGCAGTTGACCAGCCGCACGCCGTCCTTCATCTTCGCAATTGTGGCCGCGTTGATCATGCCCTTGGTATCGCTGTTCAGCACGGTGTGCAGCGTGATATAGTCGGCGTTGGGCAGGAGCTCATCCAGCGACTTGGTCATGCTCACTTGCCCGTCCATCGCCGAATCGCCCGTGAAGAACGGGTCGTAGGCGATCACCTTCATGCCGAAGGCCAGTGCCCGCTCGGCCACCGTCCGGCCGATCCGGCCGAAGCCGACAATCCCCAGCGTCTTGCCGGCCAACTGGGTCCCCGTGAACTTCTTGCGCTCCCACTTGCCCTCGCGGACATGGGCATCGCCTTTGGGCGTATGGCGCGAGATGGCCAGCATGAGGTTCATGGTCTGCTCGGCCGTGCTGATGGTGTTGCCGTCCGGGGTGTTCATCACCAGGATGCCCGCCTTGGTCGCGGCATCCAGGTCCACGTTATCCACGCCGACGCCGGCCCGGGCGATCGCCCGTAGCCTGCCGGGGTTGGCCAGCACCTTGGCCGTCACCTTGGCCCCCGAGCGGATGATCATGCCGTCGTATTCGCCGACGGCCTTGGCCAGATCGTCCTCGCTCAGGCCGGTCTTCACGTCGGCCTGCACACCAGGGGTCTCAGTGAACTTCTTCATCCCCTCCTCGGCCAGAGGGTCGGCTACCAAAATCTTGATCATTGTTTCCTAATCCTCTTGCTGTTAAACATCGCCCCATCAGTAGTTTCTGGGCGCATCGCTTATTGTAATTCCATCCCCAAAGCATGTACACGGGGTTCTGGAGAGTTCGGAGGGCGGAGGCTCAAGTTTCAGTGTGGCTGCACGAATGCGACGGCAGGGTTGCCGTACGGCTGGCTAAAGAGTTATCATAGAATGTCCTTGGGAGGTGGTGCACTATGCTGCTCGAATACATTCAGGCCGCCATGGATCGGGCGCAGTACGAAATCCTTAGGGATGACGGCAGCTACTATGGCCGGATCCCCGGCTTCAAGGGGCTCTGGGCTAATGCAGACACCCTCGAAGGATGCCGGCGTGAACTCCAGTCAGCGCTTGAAGATTGGCTGCTACTGGGTATTCGCTTCGGTGATAAACTCCCAACGGTCAACGGCATTCGCATCCGAGTGCCAAAGCTTCCGCGTAAGGTTGCCGGTTAACCCAAAGCCAGCCATTCTTTCGTTGATACGCCGATTTCGCGCAGAATCCGCTTCTGGAGCTCGACGCCGATCTCACGGCTTTTTGCATCTGCTCTTGGGAGGGGCACTTTGAGTTGGTCCGTAGGACGACGCATGTAGTCGTGGCGACTCCCGGGAAAGGGACCGTCAAAGGCCAACGCACTGAGACGCTTGATCAGCTCTCGCCGTGAAATCGGACCCATGCTGGCCATTGGTTCTCCTCAGCTGGTTCTCCCCTGAGTGCACCCTACACCATCCGGGCCGCACGTTTCAAGCGTCTTTTCAAGACGGCATGTTGAATCCTTGAGAGCACACAAGCCCTTGGATTTACCCGGTTTGAGCAGCATTATCCTTGGGAGTACAATGCTGCCGTGCCACAACAGAAGCCGAGGGAATCTCGGCATTGGAGAGGGTATGGGTTCCTATAACCTGGGCATCATCGGCGCCGGCAACATGGCTGAGGGGATCGTGGCGGCCGTGGTCGCCAAAGGGCTGTACCCGGCCGGCCAGATTATCGTGTCAGATCCCGTGGCTGACCGGCGGCAACTCTTCGCTGAACGGTTCGGGACGGTTGTCACCGAAGACAACCGCCGGCTTGTAGCGCAGGCTCGCCGCGTTCTTTTTGCCGTCAAGCCTCAGAACTTCGAGCAGGTGGCCGGCGGCCTGGCGGACGCGGTCAGCGGGGACCACCTTTTGATCAGCATCATGGCCGGCGTGAGCACCGGGCGGATCGCCGCCGCGTTTCCGCACGTGAAGGCGCGCGTGGTCCGGGTCATGCCCAACCTGCCCATCCGGGTGGGCGCGGGCATCGCGGGCGTGTTCCGGGGCGAGCACGCAACCGACACCGATTTGGCCGAAGTGCGGGCCATGCTGGACGCCGGCGGCAGTACGGTCGTGGTCACCGACGAGAGCCTGATAGACGCGGTGACGGCGGTCTCCGGCTCCGGGCCGGCCTACTTCTACTACTTCGTAGAGGCCATGGTGGCCGGCGGAGTGGCCTGTGGCCTGACCGAAGCGGACGCACTCAAACTGGCCGAGCATACCTGCCTGGGCGCGGCCCGGATGATGCTCGAAACCGGCGAGCCGCCCGCCGAACTGCGTCGAAAAGTGACCAGCAAGGGCGGCACCACCCAGGCAGCGCTGGAACACATGGCCGCGTGCACGGTGGGCGACGCCATACGCGATGCGGTCCGCAAGGCCTTCGAGCGGGCCCAAGAACTGGGCAGTTAACCCCGGACTGCGGATTGAAAAGCAGGGCAAGATGGGCAGGTGAGGTAAAGGCATGCGACGATGGATACGCTGCGTAATGGGCGGCCTGCTGTTGGCCGGTCTGATATCGGGTTGCAGCAAGAAGGGCGATTCCGGGGGCACGGCCGGCGTCTCGGACGGATCGGCCGCGACTCAGCCTGCCGCTGCAGGTTTCTGCCGGCGTGAGCAGCCGGCCAAGGCGGATCTGCTCCGGATTGCGGTTATTCCCAAGGGCACCACGCATGAATTCTGGAAGTCGATCCACGCTGGGGCCGTGAAGGCGGAGCTGGAGCTTCAGGGCGTGCAGGTGGAATGGAAGGGGCCGGTGAAGGAAGACGACCGCAAGGCCCAGATCGACGTCTGCGAGAACTTCATCAATCAGGGCGTGGCCGGCATCGCCCTGGCCCCGCTGGACAACCGGGCCCTCGTGCAGTCCGTTCGCGAAGCGGGCCGGGCCGGCATCAGCGTGGTGATCATGGATTCGGCCGTCGATGCCGAGCCCTGCAAGGACTACGCCAGCTTTGTGGCCACCGACAACTACGTGGGAGGGCAGAAGGGGGCTCGGCGTCTGGGCGAGCTCCTCGGCGGCAAAGGCCGGGTGCTGGTGATGCGTTACCAGGAGGGCTCGGCCAGCACCATGGAACGCGAACGCGGTTTCCTCGACACCATGGCCAAAGAGTTTCCCGGAATCCAGATCGTTTCCAGCGATCAGTACGGCGGGGCCACCACCGAGACTGCCTATGCCAAGGCGGAGAACCTGCTCAACCGGTTCTCCGAGCTGGAGGGCATCTTCACGCCCAACGAGTCTACCACCTTCGGCATGCTGCGGGCGTTGGAAGGCTCCAACCGGGCGGGCAAGGTCCGGTTCGTCGGCTTTGACAGCTCCGAGAAGCTGGTGCAGGCCCTGGCCGCCGGCCGGATCCACGGGCTGGTCTTGCAGGACCCGCTCAACATGGGCTACATGGCGGTCAAGACGCTGGTCGCCTATTTGCGCGGCGAGGAGGTGCCCGCGCGGATCGACACCGGCAGCGAAGTGGCCACGCCCGAAAATATGAACGAGCCGCGCATCCAGGAGTTGCTCAAGCCGCCGATCGAGAAGTACCTCGGCAACTGAGAACCGCGCTCCGGCCGCCAGGCGGGGGTGAAGAAGTGAGAAGTAAGCAGTGAGTAAGGGTTCAGGGTTCAGGGTTCAGGGTTCAGGATGGGTGACCCACCTCGGACGGGTGGTCCACCTCAGATGGGTGGCCCACCTCTTCAGAGGTGGGCTCACGATTTGGGGCGTCGTCATAGCGCTCTCCATCGCTGGTTGCAGCAAGGATAGCTCTACTCAGAAATCCCCCCAGGTCCTCGAAATCGCAGTCATTCCCAAGGCTACCAACCACGAGTACTGGAAGGCCATCCACGCCGGCGCGCTCAAGGCCCAGCAGGAACTGCCCGACGTGCGCATCATCTGGAAGGGCCCGCCCCGCGAAGATGATCGCAACGACCAGATCAACGTGGTGGAGAATTTCATCAACCGGGGGGTCTCGGGCATCGTGCTTGCCCCCCTGGACGACACCGCGCTACTGCGACCCGTGCGGCATGCCATGCAGGCCGGCATTCCCGTGGTCATCATGGACTCCGGCCTCAAGGCCGAGGCCGGCCAGGACTACATCAGCTATGTAGCCACCGATAATCTCGCCGGCGGTCGCCAGGCCGCCCGGCGCATGGGTGAGCTCCTGGAGGGCCGGGGCAAGGTGCTGGTCCTGAGGTATTTAGAGGGTTCGGCCAGCACCAGCGAGCGGGAAGAGGGTTTCCTGCAGGAGCTGCGCACCCAGTATCCGGACATCCAGATCGTCTCTCACGATCAGTATGCCGGGGCCACCACGGAGGAGGCCTTCGCCAAGGCCGAAAACCTGCTTCAGAAATATCCCGACGTGGACGGCATCTTTGGCCCCTGTGAGCCGGTCCTGTTTGGCGTGCTGCGGGCCTTGCAGGAAATCCGCCGTGATGGCCAGGTGAAGCTGATTGGTTTCGACCGTTCCGAGAAGCTGGTTCAAGCCATGGCCGATGGCCGGGTTCACGGCCTTGTTCTCCAGGACCCCGTCAGCATGGGCTACCTGGCGGTCAAAACGCTGGCGGCCCACCTGCGCGGCGAGAAGGTGCCCGCGCGGATCGACACCGGCAGCACCGTGGCCACTCCGGACAACATGAAGGAACCGCGTATCGCCGAACTGCTGTCCCCGCCGGTGGAGAAGTACCTCGGGAAGTGAGAACTGAGAAGTGAGAAGTGAGAAAGGGTTCAAGGTTCAGGGTTCGGCAGGGGCAACAGGGGTCTCGTCTGTCACGCCTGCGCCGGCGCTGCTCACCGTGGGCGATCGCGCGCGCAAGCTGCGTCAGCTTTTCAACACCCTCGGCTCGCTGGCCGCGCTGCTGCTGATCATCATCGGCTTCGCGGTGGCCATTCAGATCAAGGGCGGGCTCGACCAGCACCGCTACGCCGTCGAACGTGCCCAGCGCCAGCAGTCGCTGGGCCTGCCCGTGACGCCGGTTCCCAGCAAGTGGGAGCTGATCCGCGACTACGAGAACCGCTTCCTGAGCGTGAACACCTTCCGTTCGACCGCCAACCAGATGGTCTCGGTGGGCATTGCCGCGATGGGCATGACGCTCATTATCATCAGCGGCGGCATCGATTTGTCCGTGGGCTCGGTCATGGCCCTGACCTCCGTGTGTGTGGCTTTCTGCCTCCGGGCCGGCTGGTCGCCCCTTCCGGCCGCGTTGGCGGGCATCCTGCTCGGCGGCCTGTGCAGCTTAGCCAATGCGCTCATGATCACCCGGCTCAAGGTGGTGCCCTTTATCGCAACGCTGGGCATGTGGGGGATCGCCCGGGGCCTGGCCAAGGGGCTGGCCGGCGAGCAGAAGATCGACGCACCAGCCGGCTGGCTGGGCACCAGCGTGCTGGTCCGTGAACCCGAGCCGGCCTGGCTGCTGGTCTCGCCGGGCGTGTGGACGCTGATCGTGCTGGCGTTGGCGGTGTGGATTCTGCTGCGCTACACCTCGCTGGGCCGGCACATCTTCGCCATCGGCTCCAACGAGACGGCCTCGCGCCTCTCCGGCCTGAGCGTCGAGCGCATCAAGCTGCTGCTCTACACGTTGGCCGGCCTGACCACCGGATTGGCCGGTGTCATGCAGTTCGCCCGCCTGACCGTGGGGGACCCCACCACAGCCATGGGCGCTGAGCTCGACGTGATTGCGGCGGTGGTGATCGGTGGGGCGAGTCTCTCCGGCGGCGAAGGTTCGGTATTCGGCTCGCTGGTGGGGGCCCTGATCATGGCTTTCCTGCGGGTCGGTTGCGATCACGTCGGCGTGCCCAGTTGGGTGCAGGAAATCGTGATCGGCTCGGTGATCGTGCTGGCCGTCGCGCTGGATTACTTCCGTCGCCGAAGTGCCGCGCACGGCTGATCTCGCGACCAGTTCCCCGGCTCCTGCGTCACGCAGGACATCGAAAACCGAACGACAAGGAGACAAGGGGACAGGGAGACAAGGAGAGCAGGGCGCTCATCCCCTTGTCGCCTTGTCTCCTTGTCCCCTTGTCATCTCTTGCCACGGACTACTCGTCCTGCTCAATCTCAATCCCCTCCACATCCGGCATAGGCATTTCGTCGGCATAGGTGGGTACCTTGGGCTCGGGGATGGTCTCGATGAGTTTTCGCACAATTGCGACCGAGTCCATCCCCTGGGCCTGGGCGGCGAAGTTGCAGGCGATGCGATGGCGCATGACCGGGATGGCCGCGGCGCGGATGTCCTGGATGCTCACCGTGTAGCGCCCATCCATGGCCGCGAAGGCCTTGGCGGTCATGATCAGCGCCTGCCCGGCGCGCGGACCGGCGCCCCAGTCCACCATGTCGCGAACGAACGGCGGCGCGGTGGGATCCTTGGGCCGGCTGGCCCGCACCAGCCTGGAGACGTACTGGATCACGTAATCGCTCACCGGCACGGCCGCCACGAGCTTCTGCATGTTGAGGATCTGCCGGTCATTGAGGATTTTGGCCAGCATTGCCTTCCGGTGCCCGGTGGTGCTGGACAGGATGAGCTCCTCCTCGCGGGCCGACGGGTAGTCTACGAAGATGTTCAACATGAACCGATCGAGCTGGGCCTCCGGCAGCGGATAAGTGCCTTCCTGTTCGATGGGGTTCTGTGTAGCGATGACGAAGAAGGGATTGGGCAGCGGGTAGGTTTCCTGCCCGACGGACACCTCGCGTTCCTGCATGGCCTGCAGCAGGGCGGCCTGGGTTTTGGGCGGCGTGCGGTTGATCTCATCGGCGAGGATGATGTTGGCGAACACCGGCCCGCGCACGAAGCGGAACTCGCGCCGGCCGGAGGGCGCCTCATCGATCACGTTGGTGCCGGTGATGTCCGAGGGCATCAGGTCCGGCGTGAACTGGATGCGCTTGAAGGACAGCATCATGATGTCCGCCAGCGTGGAGACGGTCAGCGTCTTGGCCAGCCCCGGCACGCCCACCAGCAGGCAGTGCCCCCGGGCGAGAATGGCCGCCAGGATCTGGTCGAGCACGTGACGCTGCCCGATGATCACCTTGCTGATCTCATCGACGATCAGCTTATAGCTGGTCTGAAAGTGCTTGAGCAGGATCGCGTAGGATTCCTTGGCCATGTGTTCGCCCCTTGCGTGTGCAGATGGCGAGACAGAGAGAAAGTGCAAGAGGGCCGTTTCTCTCCATCGCTCCTTCTCTCCATCTTAAGCGTCAATCAACAATCGACTTCCCAGCGTTTTCCGTCAAGAGCGTCAGCATAATCTCTGTGGCCAGATAAAGCTGCTCCAGCTCGATGAACTCGTCGGCCGTATGGGCCTGGGCGATGTCCCCCGGGCCGAAGAGGACCGATGCAATGCCCGCTTCGCTGAACGGGCCGGTGTCCGCGAAGTAGTTGACGCCCTGCGGCTGGGCCTTGCCCTGGGCCCGGCGGCAAACGTCAAGAAGGCGTCGGACAACCGGGGTGTCCGGTGGGGTGTCCAACTGGCCGCTGCTGGTAAGCCCGGTCACAGTGAACAGCCGTTCGTCCCCCAGGTGTCCGGCCAGCATCCGCCGGAAGTTATCGAAAACCTTCTCCATGGGCTCGCCGGGGATCAGCCGGTTGTCCACTTGGACCCGGCAGTGGGCGGGCAGGATGTTGATCTTGGTTCCCCCCTCGATGGTGGTGACCGCCGTCGTGGACCGCCCCAGCAGCGGGTGTTCGCCCCGGCTGATGTGCTCGCGCCAGGGGCCGTGCACGAACTGGATAACACGGGCCATGAGGTCGATGGCGTTGACGCCGTGGTCGGGCATGGAGGCATGACAGGCCCGCCCGTGGGTCTCGACGGAGACCCACAACGGCCCCTTATGGGCGGTGACTACCTCGCAACGGGTCGGTTCGCCCACGATAGCCGCGTCGGTGCGGAAGGGTGTGGTCATCAGGGCGTACGCCCCTTCGCAACAGGTCTCCTCGCCGATGCTGGACACAAACCAGATCTGATCGGCCGGCAGGGCGTCCTCTTCCCGGGCAATCGCCAAAGCGGTCAGGAACGCCGCCATCGAACCCTTGGTATCGCAGGTTCCCCGGCCGTACATCCGGCCATCGCGGATTTCCGCCGCAAATGGATCGACGGTCATACCCTCGACCGGCACGGTGTCCATGTGGGCTTCGAGCATGAGGCTCTTGCCGCTCGTGCCCTGGCCGGGCCAGCAGGCCATGAGGTTACACCGGCCGGGGTGGACCTCATGCCGATTGATCGTCATGCCCATCTTGGTGAGGTGGTCAGTCAGGAAGGCGGCCATCCCTTCCTCGGCCCGGTCGCGGTTGGCCTGTTCGCGGGACGCGACCACGCTTTTGATCCCGACCAGGGTGGTCAGCAACTCGCGGAGTTGCCGGCGTTGATTATCGTTAAGGCGGTACATGCCACTATCGTACAGGGGCGAGGGACGAGGGGCGAGGGGTGAGGGAGTCGTTGCCCCAGATTGAGGCGGCCGTCTCTGACGGGCAGGAGGCCACCAGGGCATGAGTTCCGGCCACAAATCCCGCTGGAATGGACGCAACTTCGAAACCGGCGGTGGGCGCTAGTGGTTTGCGTGGATAGATCGGCCCAATGCGGATGGTCCTTCCCGGACCGTCTGTCCCCGTGGCCTGTCTTCATCTGCGTCTATCTGCGCGCATCCGCGGTTGATTTCCCCGCCCGGCTGGCTCGACGGAGCTGGCCGCAGGCGGCATCGATGTCGGCTCCGCGGCTCTTGCGGACGTGGGCGTTAACGCCGCGCTCGCGAAGCCGTTCGACGAACTTGTGCGCCGCGAACGAGGTCGGCCGCTCGAAGGGCAGGCCGGGCACGGGGTTATAGCGGATCAGGTTCACGTTGCAGCGCATCTTGCGGGCGAGCCTGACCAACTCGTATGCGTGCTCCGGCTGGTCATTAAGATTGCCCAGCAGAATGTACTCGATGGTGAGCTCGCGCCCTGTCTTCTCAAAGTAGTAGCGGGCGGCCTCCACGATCTCGTCGATGCTGATCTTCTCGGCCCAAGGGATGATCTGCCGGCGAAGCTCATCGTTCGGGGCATGCAGCGAAATCGCAAGGTTGATCTGCAGGTTCTCGTTGGCCAGCCGCATGATCTGGCTGGGCAGGCCGACGGTGCTCACGGTGATCTTCCGGGCCCCGATGTTCATGCCCTCGGCCGAATTGATGAGCCGAATGGCCGTAACGACATTGGCATAATTGGCCAGTGGCTCGCCCAGGCCCATGAATACGATGTTGCTCAGGCGGCCGTCGTGGTTGGGCGCCGCCGCACGTGACGGGCCTCTCCGGGGCTTGGCTTCCGCCTCGCCCGGCCGTTCGCACAACTGCCGCACGCGCATGGCCTGCTCGACGATCTGGCCGGCGGTGAGTTGACGCTCCAGCCCGCTGAGGCCGCTGGCGCAGAAGTGACACCCGACCGGGCAGCCCACCTGGCTGGAGATACAGGCGGTGTTGCGATCCTCTTCCGGGATGAGCACGCACTCGCTGTTGGCCCCGTCCGACCACTCCAACAGCAACTTGACCGTGCCGTCGGACGATTCCCACCGGCGGCTGATGGTGCTGGTGTAGATGTCCCAATGCTCAGCCAGCAAGGCGCGCAACGGCTTGGACAGATTGCTCATGACTTCAAAGCTGTCCGCACCCTTGCGGTAGACCCAGTCGAAAACCTGTTTGGCCCGATAGGCGGGCTCCTGGTGTTCCGCCAGAAAGGCGGAAAACTGCTCAACCGTCGTTCCCAGAAGATGCTGTCTCTCAGTTGTGGGCATAGCGGGCTCTCAAGTTAATGGCGTAGCGGGGAATTGTAGCGATCTGGCGCCAGGAGGGCCATCTGCTATGGCCCGGCGCACAATGAGGCTCCGGTGCACAATGGCCCATCTTCCGCGGCCCGGCAAAATGGACCATCTTCTGTGGCGGCCGGGCATCGCATCAGCCGTTCCCTGCTGTACCGCTTTTGTTGTAGCGGCCGGGTTCCGTACCGGCCGTTCTTGGAGCAAACGGCCGGTACGGAGCCCGGCCGCTACACAGAGCTGGCGAGTACGCAGCCTGGACGCTACACAGTGCACGGAGGGTACGGAGCTTGGCCGCCACCTACTTGCGTAGCCGGGCTAATAGCTCGTCGGTCCGATCTCCACTCGGCGGCGGAAGGTCCAGTACACCAGCGTCGTATAGGCGATCACCAGGGGCATGCCGATCAGGGCGATGATGAGCATGATGCCCAGCGTTTTGTCGCCCGAGGCCGCTCGGTAAACGGTCAGGCTGTATTCGGGATGATTTCTCGCCGCCACCAGGTTCGGCCAGAGGGCCATGCTGAAGAGCGCCACCAGAGCCAGGATGGTGACGCAGCTTGACAGGAAGGCCTCCGCCGGCCGGTCCGCATACACCGCGCGGGGAATGTTCGCGATCGCGAGGACGTTGACCACCACGATGGCCGCCGCCCATGGCCAACGTTCGAAATTGGCCACCGCCTGGGGCACCGCGATCAGCGTGTACACGGTGGTCAGCATGTAGACGACCAGGAAAACGCCCCAGGTGTGCCACATCCACCGGCCGATGCGGGCGTGCAGCTCGCCCTGTGGCACCTTCAGATAGAGGTACAGCGCCCCGTGCATGGCAAACATCGCGACGGCCAGCAGGCCGACCATGATCGGGTAGGGCCCCAGCAGATCGAAAAAGTCACCCACGAACACGCCGCGCTCGTTGAGCGGGATGCCGATCATCCCGTTGCCCACCGCCACCCCGAACAGCACCGTGGCCAGCAGGCTGGAGGCAAAGAAACCGACGTCCCAGGCCCGCCGCCAGCCGGGGGAGGTGAGCTTGCTGCGAAACTCGATGGAGGCCGCGCGGAAGATCAGCGCGAACAGCAGGAGCATGAAGGCGGTGTAGAAGCCCGAGAAGATCGTGGCGTAGGCCTCGGGAAAGGCGGCGAAGAGCGCCCCGCCAAAGGTCACCAGCCAGACCTCGTTGCCGTCCCAGATAGGCCCGATGGCGTTCAGGAACACCCGCCGTTCGTGATCGTTGCGGGCCAGGGGGTGGAGAATGCCCACGCCCAGGTCAAAACCATCAAGCACGGCGTAGCCGGCCAGCAGCAGGCCCAGCAACACGAACCAGGTTGCGGGAAGATCCATTATGCGCTCCTCCAATGCTCACCAAGCAGAGACGGAAGTGTGAGAGATGGAGAGTATGAGAGATGGAGAGAGGGCGCAGGGTACTCTTTTCTCTCCATTGCTCCATCTCTCCTTCTCTCCATCTCTGCTCCGTGCTCTCCCGGGTTATTCACGATCCTCCGGATCCTTCGCTTCCGTCATGCTGGCCTCATGATCCACCCGGCCGGCGGCCGACTCGATGATGCCTCTCCCGGTGGTCCGCGGCAACGGAGTCACCGGTACCGGCCCGTGATGAATCTTGTGATTCAGCACCAGCACCCAGATGGCCCCCAGCAACAGGTAGACCAGCCCGAACATGACGATTGAGCCCACCACCTGTCCGCTGCTCACCGCCTCTGAGACGGCCTTACTGGTGAGCAGTCCCTCTTCCAGGCGATACTTGAGCATGCCGTCGGCATCGAAAACGAATCCCCCCGCGGCGTCGCGCTCCACGCGGGGATGGACGGACCAGGGCTGCCGGCCCACTTCCGCGGCGATCCAGCCCAACTGGTTGGCGGCCACGGCCAGGATGACCGCGAACACGAACGTCCACATCAGCCAGCGCTTCTGAAACAGCGTGCCTCTCCAGCGCAGCACCGAGGCCAACACGGTGAGCGCGATGAAAATCGTCCCAATGCCCACCATGACGTGATAGCTCACGAACGACATCGCCACCGGTGGCCAGTACGCGCGGGGAACCTTGTCCAGCCCGATGACGGGAACGCTGGCGTCGTTATGGACGAGGAAGCTGAGCAGGCCGGGGATAGCCACGTTAAACCGCGTGACGCGGGCGTCTTCGTCGGGCCAGCCCAGGATGCTCAGGTCGGCCGGACCGGTGCGGAAATGGCCCTCGAACGCCGCCAGCTTGATGGGCTGATGGTCCGCGACCATGTTGGCGTTGGAATGGCCGGAGACCAGTTGGGCCAGGCTGAACACCGTGCCGAAGATCAGCGCCCCGGTGAAGGATCGCCGGGCGAACTCCTCGTGCCGGCCTTTGAGCAGGTAGTAGGCGCTGATGCTCATGATGAAGAACGCGCCCATGATGAACGCGCCGATGAGCGTATGCGTCAGCCGGTCGATGGTGGACGGGTTGAGCACCACGGACCAGAAGTCCACCGTTTCCGCCCGCAGGATGGCTTCGCCGGCGGCGTCGAGCCAGGGCCTCCCGTCGCGCATCATCTGCACGATGTGGTGGCCGGCCGGGGTCTGCTGCCAACTGTTGGCCACCACGATCCAGATGGCCGAGAAGATGGAGCCCAGGGCCACCATCAGCGTAGCGAAGAAGTGGAAACCGGCGCTGACCTTGTCCCACCCGAACACCAGCACGGCCAGGAAGCCCGACTCCAGGAAGAACGCAAAAATTCCCTCGGCGGCCAGGGCGGAACCGAACACGTCGCCGACGAATCGCGAGTAGGCCGCCCAGTTGGTCCCGAACTGAAACTCCATGACGATCCCGCTGGCCACGCCCACCGCGAAGGTGACCGCGAAAAGCTGCGTCCAGAAGCGCGCGGCTGTTTCGTAGATGGGTTCGCGCCGCCACAGGTACATGCCCTCGAGATAGACCAGCACCACCCCCATGCCGATGGTCAGCGGGGGAAAAAGATAGTGGAACATGATGGTCAGGGCGAATTGGAGGCGGGACAGGAGGACGACATCCAGATCCATGGGGCACCATCGAGGTTGAGCGTATGCTCCTCGCCTGAGGCACGGCGGATGGAGCAGGGAACGATACCGGCCAAGATGTCTGTATTATACCAGACTTCGTGCAGGCTGCGGAGGTTCTCTGTGTGCCACGGCTCTTGAGCCGTGCGCCGTGCCAGGTGGCACCGGCGTCTCCCCGGTGTGGGAGGGCGGGCATCTTGCCCGCCTTGCTGAATCCGAACGAGGAGCGACGTTTTATCCGCGAACCGGTCGGTACTCGGAAAGGATATCAGTATCCAGCAGAGCCCGGTTCATCGGATGGCCTTAACGGCTGCCGGTGGAAGCGGCCATCGCACTTGCCGAATCGGGCGGGTATACTCCCCGCCAACAGGAGGACTGTTCCATGGCACTGCTCTGCGGAATCGACGTCGGAACGTCGGCGACCAAAACGCTTCTTTGCACGCCGGACGGCAAAGTGCTGGCCACGGCCAGCGTCGAATACCCCGTCTACACCCCCAAGCCCGGCTGGTCCGAGCAGAACCCGGACGACTGGTGGAAGGCCACCGTCCAGGGCCTCAAGGCCGTCTGCCGGAAGGCCAAAGTCAAGCCCCGTGCCATCACCGGCATCGGCCTCTCCGGCCAGATGCACGGCAGTGTCTTCGTGGACAAGAACGGGAAAGCCCTGCGCCGGGCGCTGCTCTGGAACGACCAGCGCACCGCGGCCGAATGCGCCGAAATCGAGGAGCGGGCCGGCGGGCGCAAACAGCTCATCAAGATGGTGTCCAACGTCGCCCTGACCGGCTTCACCGCGCCGAAGATCCTCTGGGTTCGCAAGCACGATCCCCGGACGTACGAAAAAACCTTCAAGATCCTCCTGCCCAAGGATTACATTCGCCTCAAACTCACCGGCGAGTACGCCAGCGAGGTCAGCGACGCGGCCGGTACCCTGCTGCTGGACGTGAAGGCCCGCCAATGGCACGCCGGGCTCCTGGAGCGGCTCCGGATCGACTCCGACCTCATGCCCCGGCTCTACGAGTCGCCGGAGGTGACCGGCCAGGTCACTCCCGCCGTCGCCAAATTGACCGGCCTGGCCCCCGGCACGCCGGTGGTCGGTGGGGCGGGCGACCAGCCGGCCGGCGCGGTCGGCAACGGCATCGTCCGGACCGGCATCGTCTCCGCTACCATGGGCACCAGCGGCGTTGTCTTCGCCCACGCCGATGAGCCGGTGCCCAACGAGGACGGCGCGTTGCAGTCCTTCTGCCACGCCGTCCCCGGCAAGTGGTGCGTATTCGGCTGCATGCTCTCCGCCGGCGGCAGTCTGCAGTGGCTGCGCAACACACTGATGGCGGATGACGTCGAAGCCTTCCGCAAAGCCCGCAAGGACCCCGGCCTGCTCTATCCGGAAATGCTCGCCGAGGCCGCCGAGGCCCCGCCCGGTTGCGAGGGTCTGCTGTTCCTGCCGTACCTGACCGGCGAGCGCTGCCCCTACGCCGATCCGGACGCGCGCGGCGCCTGGGTCGGCCTGACCGTCCGACACAACCGGTCGCACCTGATCCGCTCGGTGGTCGAGGGCATCACCTTCGGCATGCGCGACCAGGTGGAGATCATGCGTTCCCGCGGCGTCAAGGTGACCGAAGTCCGGGCCAGCGGAGGCGGCGCGGCCAGCGCCTTCTGGCGGCAGATGCAGGCTGACATGTACAACGCCCGGGTGGTGACGATCAATACCCGGGAGGGTGGGGCACTGGGCGTGGCCCTGCTGGCGGCCGTCGGCACGGGCGAATACCAGAGTGTTCCTGAGGCCTGCTCGGCGGCTATCAAAGTCACCGAAACGCGCAAGCCCCAGAAGGCTTCGAAGGTCTATGATTCGATGTATCCGCACTACCGGCAGCTCTACAGGAGCCTGCGGGAAGATTTCCGGCGGATTGCGGCCTGCACGACGGCCGGTAAGGCGGGAAAGTAAGAGGGCTTGTGCCGGTCGGCATCCGTGCCGATCGTTCTGGGGATGTTATGGCCAACCAGGAGTACGAGACGATTTGCTCGCGGGTCAGGGAGTGGGTCCGGGAAGTCGGCGTCCTGGCTCGCGAGCGTCAGGGGCGGGCGGTTGCATCGCGCAAGGCGGACCGTTCCGTGGTGACGGATATCGATCACGCCGTGCAGGACATCCTCCTGGAGCGGATCGGACGTGATTTTCCGGCCGATGCGGCCATCACGGAGGAAACCCAAAAGGCGCCGGGACGGCACGCGGCCGTTGGCTCGGCGGCCCGTTGCTGGGTCATTGATCCGATCGACGGGACCCGCAACTACGCCCGCGGCTTCCCTCTTTTTACCATCTCAGTCGGGCTGATGGAGGCCGGCCGGCCGGTCCTGGGCGTGATCCACAACCCCATGACCGGAAACATGTACTCGGCGTTCGCCGGCGGGGGGGCTTGGCTGGACGGAGCGCCCATGGCCGCCGTCGATCGACCGATGAGCGGCAGCACGATCATCGGGGTGCCGTCGGCCCGGGAGGCGCCCCTGCCCGGGATCATGCATCGCTGGATGGATCGCATGGTGCTCCGCAACACCGGCTCGACCGCTTTGCACCTGGCCCTGGTGGCCAGCGGGGCAATGGACGCGGCCTGCTCGGATGACTGCCGCCTGTGGGACATCGCCGCCGGAGCGGTTATCGCCAGCGAGGCGGGAGCGATCTTTGTCCGACCCACCGGTGAGCCGCATTTCCCCATGGACCTGGCTTCGTATACCGACCAGAATGTTCCCTTCATTGTGGCCGGCCCCGCCCTGGCGGCCGCGCTGGTGGCCGAATACCAGGCGGCAATATGAGCGAGGGACGAGGGGCGAGGGACGAGTACTGAGTGCTAATCGCTGACTGCTGATAGCTGACTGCTGACCGCTGACCGCTGCCCTTCCATAGGTGGGGGCATGGAGATTCGAGCCATCAGCGCGGAGCGACCGGCAATTAAGATAAACTGCGAAGAACAATCATTGCGGGATACGACACGGCCGCGCCCGGGAGCGCGGCCGCGTCGTGTCTTGTGATGGCGAGTGGTGCGTTACGTGTGCTCAGCGCCTCGCCCGCGAGCCGATTCGCCTGGGCCGGCGGATCAGGCCCAGGGCCAGCGCCGAGAGGATCAGGGCCTGCCCCACACCATTGCCACAGAGCACGAAGGGAGTGGTGCCATTGCCGTTGCCGCCGTTAGTGGGCGGATCCCCCGTACCCGGCTCGGGGCCGCCGGATGGCGGGGTGGGTGTTCCGCCGTTGTTGTTGGATGGCGGCGGCGTTTCGTCGTTCGTCGGCGGTGGCGCTATGGTCTCGCAGGCATCGCCGATCTGGTTGTGGTTCGAGTCCGCCTGGTCCGGGTTGGCCACCATGGGGCAGTTGTCGCAGCCGTCGCCCACGCCGTCTCCATCGCTGTCCAGTTGGTCGGGGTTGGCGAGGAGGGGGCAATTGTCGCAGACGTCGCCGATGCCGTCGTTATCACTGTCAGTCTGGTCGGCGTTGGGCGTCAGCGGGCAGTTGTCATTGCAGTTAAAGGTGTTGCCTTCAATGCAGGGAGTGTCTTCGGTCGCTCCATCGTCGAGGATGCCGTCGTTGTCGTTATCTGAGTCGCAGGCGTCACCCTTACCATCCCCATCGATATCGGCCTGATCCGGATTGGGCTTTTCGGGGCAATTATCGATGTTGTCCGCCAGCCCGTCTCCGTCCGTGTCGGCGATACCCGGCTTGGTGTACTCGTTGGTATCGGGCAACTGCTCAGGCAGCGCCACCGTCAGATAAATGGGCAGCTTGATCTCCCGGTAAGCGGGGTCGGCCTGCTCGGCCTGGACCGTCACCCACCCGCTGAAGTAGCCGTTGTTGCGAATGCCGCTGGAGTCAAATTCGATGACATGTTCCTGCTTCTGGCCCGCGGTGGAAGTGCCCTCGGTCGGAGTGACCGACTTGATCCAGGGCAGGTCGGGTTTGATCAGCGTGTAGGTCAGGGTGCCCGGCCCGTCGTTGTAGATCCGGATCGTACTGGGAGGCCAGGTCTGGCCCGGCGAAGTCAGGTTGAGTCTGATGGGCAGGCCTTCGGTCTTGACGTTGGGCCCCACGATCTGCACCCGCAGGGAGCCCAATTTCTCCAGTGTCGCGGCCAGTGGGTTGGCATCCACGACGCGGATGGTGATGGTGCTCCGACCGGGCGGCACCTCGCTGGTATTGAAGGTCAACGTGTACTCTCTCGATTGTCCGGAGGCCAGGGCAGACGGGGCTGCGCCGGTGACATGCACCCAGGGGACGGCCGGGGCCAGTATGACCTCGGGGTAGAGGTTGCCGGGGCCCGAGTTTGTGACGGTGAAGGTCTGGGGCGCTGCGTTGGTTCCCACATTGGTGGTCACTCTGATGATTTCAGGGTTCAGCATGATGACCGGGGGGCGCACCCAGATCGAAATCGTGGCTACGTTCGACTCACCCCCGTCCGGCGGGGTGCCGCCGTCATTCGCGGAGAAGGTGAAGCTGTCCGGACCGGAATAGTCGGTCGTCGGAATGTAAGTGACCACATTGGTCGTGTCCAAGTCAGCGGGGAAGGTGTCGATGGGCGTATCGTTCACCTTCAGGCTTCCGTGGTTCGGCCCGGTCTTGATGGTATAGGTGATCCGCGACGGCTCGGGCAGACCGTCATCTGGTGCCCGGAGCGTGATGTCCACGCTCCCGTTCGAATCGACCTCGATCCGCTCATCCAGCGCGCGGGGGGGGCCGATGAACCCGGAACTGAACATGAAGCTCATGATTTCGCCGGCGTTGGAGAGCACTTCGATGGAGTGCAGAGTCTGGATGATCTCGCCGTTCTGGTAGGCGTTGGTATTGGGCACGGTCTTCTCATTCAGCAGGAAGACGCCCTCCCTGTGGTAGAGGTCGCCCGCATCGCCCCAGTTCTTGTTCCTTTCCAGATCATAACGGCCGTCGGCCTGAAGCAGCGCGACGCGATAGTGTCTGCCGTTTTTCGGCCATCCGGGCTGACCGGGATAGCCTTGGTCATTATTGACATTATTCGCGTTGAGTGAGCCTTTCTTGTCGTCGATATGCCAGATGGCCAGGCCGCCCTGGGGAATGGTGGATTCGATTCCCACCGGTTGGCGATTCTCAATCAGCAGGTACTCGTCATCTGGATAACCCAGGTCGATCCGATAGACAACCGGATTGGTCTCGACTTGGGGGACGTCGTAGGTGCCGGAGTTCAGCACTCGTATGGGCTCCACCCAGTCCAGGAAGACCTTGCACCAGACCGAAAAATGCGGCGGATTAAGACCGCTGTAGTCGAAGCCCCAGCTATTGGCCATCATGCACCAGGCGCCGGCGCCTTCGCTGGGATTGTCATCATCCGTGTCGTACAGGTCCGGCAGGCCCAGGAAATGCCCCGTTTCGTGGGCGATCACGCTGAAAGTGGTGATAAGCATTTCCTCCATGCCGTCCAGGGCCGGTTCGGTATGATACGGGGACACCTTGACCCCTTCGGCGCTGGTCCACGGTTCAATGCTCCATTTGTGCGACCAGATCATGTTAGGGTTCTGCGTGTATTCCGCGCCATAGCCGGAGTGGATGATGTCGATCGCGTCGATCCAGCCGTCGCCGTCCTGATCGAATTCGGAGAAGTCCACCAGCGGGTCCGCCAGCTCCAACGCATCCTCGACCATCTCCCGGGCCCGCAGCACAAAATCCCCGCCGGCATAATAGGCCTCGGTCTGAGGCAACTCGATCCAGTCCACGATCGTGCTCTCGATGGTCAGGGCGCCGTACGAGTTTTCCAGGTACAGGCTCTTGACGCTGCCGGTGGGGGCCAGCACTGGATGGGGGGTGTCGCTGTTGAAAAGGACCTCAAAGTCCTCTTTCGGGAGCGTGTGTTGCTCGAGTGTATGATCGCTGAACTTCACGAGGAGCACCAGGTTCTTGAGCGTGCCGGTGGTCTGAATCTTGCGCGGCACCTTTGGCTCGAGGGCCGCCATTCGCGCCGCCCTGGCCTTACGAACCTCGCGCTGCGGAAGAATGCGTGGCTGCAGACCGACGGATGAGGGGTCTACCTTGCCCACCTGGTGCTCGCTCGGGGCGAGTCGCCCCTGGTCGTCGAGCCGGGCGTAAACGTACTTGTCGCCATCCCGGACGACCGTGTGTCCGGCAAGATCCTCAAGCCAACTGAAATGCTCGTCGCCCCGGACGCGCAGCGTGATCGTGCTGCCATCCGGCTGCGTGCGCGTGAAGGGGGTCGGATTGGCCGGCACGGCCCAGACCGCTCCCGCCAGCCAGCTCAGCCCGCAAAAGACGGCCGGCCCAAACCATGCCCAACCTGCAAACATCCCGCGACTTGGTGAATTGTGATGGTGCATGAAGTTCCCTGCCTCTGCGTCAAACAACCTCCAGTCATCCCGGGGCGTGTGCCGTTTGACGGCAACGCGAAGAGGGCCCCTTACGATGTCATCATATCAACTAGTCTGGAGGTGTAAAGAGAGAATTGTCCGTGTTGTGAATGCAGTGGTTGCGGATTAAGGCCTCTCCGCCGGCCGGGACTCCGAGGCCTCGGCAGTCAGCAGAGCTTCAGCCCGTTCACGCTCCCGGGAAAGGCTTGTTCCCGGCAGGTCGCGTCGAATCCACTCATAGGTGTTGATGGCTTCCATCGCTTCCCGTCCCTCGCCCAGGGCCAGGTGGCTTTGGATCAGCACCCAGTAAGGGTCGCCCACCACCGGCCCGAACCGCTCAACGACTTCCCGGGCCGCGGCGATGGCCTCGCGGTAGGCATTTTGCTGGTAATAGGCCAGGGCCAGGTTGCGACGACCCTGGAAATTGTCCGGCTGTCGTTCAATGACCTCCTGATTCATGATCAGGTTATTGGCGAACTTGGGGCCATACTGCCAACTGGCCGGCAGCAAAACCCCGGCCGCGGCCAGCCCCAGAGCCCAGCCCGCCACCGGCACACGGGCCAGGGCGGCCGCAACCAGCACCGCCATCAGCGTCGAAGGCAGATACAGCCATCGCTCCGCGTACAGCCAGTTGGCCATCGGCAGGGCATGAACCGGAATCGCCAGCAGGATCAGCAGCCCCCCAAGCAACGCTCCCAGCGCCGAACCCCGCCGCCACATCACCACCGACAACGTCACCAGCAGCGCCAACAGCAGCATGCCCGCCACCACGTCCGGGGCCGGCCCGTTCGGTAAGGACACTGCCGGAATCGACCAGATGGGACACAGCCTCCGCGGCCACACGATGATCTCCAGCGTCAGCCACAGCAGCCGGAAGGGAGTGAGCAGGTGTTCGATCAGAGTGGCATGCCCCACCGGGTTCTCCCAAACCCGCATGCTGGTGGGGTTCATCCGGTAATGCTCGCCGAATACGGAGAAGCGGAGCAGAAAAAACACGGTCGTCGCCAGGATGAAGCCCAGATGAGCGGGGGCGATGCGCTCGTTGAACCATTGACGCCGCACCTCCCCATCGGCGCCACGCATCCGCCGGTATCGCCACCCGTCGTAGAGCATCAGCCCAGGCCAGACCAGAAGAGAATGCTCCTTGCTCATGACCGCCAGGAGCAGCAACACGGCGTTGATTACATGGAACCAGGCGGTGCGGAGGCTCCGATGGCCACTGGCGGATCCAGCCGCGGCTCCGCTTTCTCCCTCAGCCGGTGCCGTTCCTTCCCGCGGCCCTTCTGCCCCCTTTTCTCGCCCCTCGTCCCTCGTCCCTCGTCCCTCCGCGGAAGCCTCAACTCTGAACCCCGAATCCACCTGACCGGGCCGGACATACCGCGCCATCAACCAGACGCCGAATAACGCCGCCAGCAGTTCACTTCGCCCGTAGCCGGTGACGACCGCCTCTGTGTGCAGCGGATGTACGGCGAACAGGATGCCGGCCAGCCAGGCGGCCCACGCTCGGCCGGTGACCCGCCAGGCCAGCAAGGCCACCCCTGCACCGGTCAGGGCATGAAGGGCCAGATTCGCCAGGTGAAACGAACGCGCATCGGGCCGGTCCTTCCCTGAGAGCACTACGTTGGCCCGGAAGGACCACGTGGTCAGCGGGCGATAGAGCTTGTCAATAGATACCCCGCGCGGCCAGTAAGGCTCGCGCCAGAAGCGATACCACGGCCCCGGCTGAGTCACCAGGGGGTTCTCGACAATAGCAGGAAGATCGTCGTAGACGAACTGGTTATCGACGGACGGGATGAAAGCGACGATGCCGAGAATGGCAGCCACGAGCATGGCGGCCGTGATAGACGCCCGGCCGATCAGGAATGGTTGACGGTTCTGGTTCTGCACGTGCGGTCTCTCGCGGGCGCGCTGCCCGGTGGTGAATGGTACCGGGCGGGCTGCGAGGCCACAACCGCTTCATGTCTGCCCCGAACGGATATGTGCCACTGCTATTGAGCAACGCTGCATCACGTCCGCCTCTCCCGAAATAACATCCACGCCCCGTTCTTGTCCGGCGTATTCCAACCCTGGAGAAAGACGCCTGGGCCGGCATAAACCCCGCTTTCGTGTTCGGCCGATTCGGCTTAGCATGGGCGGGATTTACTAATATCGGTGGAGGACCTGCGGATGAGTATTAACAGACATGCCCGGCTTGGTTTTCTGATCCTGGCGTTGGCCGGGCTTTCGAGCGTGGCGGTGGCACAGCCGCAAGCCCGAATCGAGTGGCGCTTCGACGCGAAGGGCCGCTGGACCGGCTGGACTCCCGACGGCAACATCCGGGACATCCAGTTCCAGGAGGCCGGCGTGAACTTCCGCCCTGTCGGCTCGGATCCGCAGATTACCAGCCCGATCTTTGAACTGACCCCCGCGACGAACCTTCAGTGGGTGGAGATCGACCTGACGAGCGAAGCCCCCGGCGAGGGCGAACTGTTCTATACCAATAAGACCACCGGCCGCTACGGCGGGCTGGAACCGGACTGGATGACCCGAGTCATTGTCCCCTCGGCCGGTCGGCAGACGGTGCGGGTCTGGCCGTTCTGGGAAAAGCTGGGCAAGATCATCCGGCTGAGACTGGATCCCCCGAGCGGAGGCCGGTGTACGTTGCACGCCGTCCGAATCAGGGAATCCACCACGCTCGCTCCGTTGCCGGTGTGGACGTTCTCCAAAGACGCCTCTGGCGATTCCTGGCAGTCCATGCACGCGGCCCGGCTGGAATGGACCCAAGAGGGCCTGCGGATCAAAGCCCTGCGCCCACAGGCGTTGGTGGTCACGCCAGTAGAGCCGTTCGATGCAGCGAAGCGGTCGCTGCTGAAGATTACGGCGAGTTGTCCTGGCGAAGAGGTCATCGGCTTCTACTGGGTGACTCGGGAGCATCCCGGCCTGATGGGCGAACCGATCCGAGTTGGCCATGAGCCGCTGGCCGAGGGCCAGGCCCTGGACCTGCGGATGTTCCCCACGTGGCAGGGCACCGTCACGCACCTCGGTTTGGCCTTCGGGACGTTTGGGAACGAGACGCTCACGCTGCGCAAGCTGTCGGTGGAGCCGAACGAGCCGCAACAGCCGGTGTTGCGGACCCGGTATCTGGGTTTTGCGCGGCCCATCAATCGTCCGAATCAGCCCGCCACGATCCAGGCCATCCTGGAGCACGCGGGTGGACCTGCTGTTCCCGCAGGCACCGCTGTGCTGGAGGTGAAGGGGGCGCTGATCACCACGCGGCTTGAGACCGCTTTGCCGGGCATCGAGGTCGGCGGGCGGGCCGTGCTCCAGTGGCCGGTCACGCCCGACGCCACGGATTACCTCCGTGTCCAGTTTCATGCCAACGGGCAAATCTTCAAGGCCGATTTGCGGGTGGATCCACGAGTGAGCCGGGTTGTGGGCGGCGAACCCCCGGCGGCTGATTACGTTCCGCCGCCCCGGCCGGTGAAGACGCGGTACAACTTGGGCATTTACTATTTCCCGGGCTGGTCGGCGGACCAGTTGTCGCGGTGGAAGAATCAGCGCGACTTCCCGGAACGCGAACCGGTATTGGGCTGGTATGCAGAGGGCTCGCCTGAAGTGGCCGATTGGCACATCAAGTGGGCGGTGGAGAACGGCCTGTCCTTCTTTGTCTACGACTGGTACTGGCGCAACGGCAAGGAGGAACTGGGCGCGGGCCTCAACGAAGGTTTCCTGAAGGCCCGTTACAACCACCTGATGAAATTCGCCCTCATGTGGGCCAACCACAAACCTTTCGCCGATCACACCCCCGAGCAGCTTCTCGAAGTGACCGATTACTGGATCGAGCGTTATTTCCGCCGGGATAACTATCTTACTCTCGACGGGAAGCCCTATGTCAGCTTCTTTAGCCCCGGCGACTTGATCTCCAACCTGGGCTCACCGGAGAAAACGCGCGCGGCCCTGGATGCCATGCGCCAGCGGGTCCGCGCGGCCGGGCTGCCCGGTCTGCACATCGCCGCGTGCAGCGGGCCCGATCCGGCAGCCGGGCAGCAGCTCAAAAACGCGGGGTTCGATTCGCTGACCGCCTACAACTACCTGCGCACCGGCGCGCTGGCCATTCATTCCCCGTATCGGCAGTTCCTGCTGGGGCACGAGGCCATCTGGCGCGACATGCGGGAGGCCGATGCCTTGCCGTACATCCCGCTGCTGACGGTCGGTTGGGATGCCCGGCCCTGGCACGGCCCGCGTACGCAGCGCAAATTCGCCCGTGAAACCCGTCATTTCGCGGAAGCCCTGCGGCAGCTCAAGGCCCATCTCGATGCGACCGGCGAGCGGATGGCCATTCTCGAAGCCTGGAATGAGTGGGGCGAAGGCTCGTACATCGAGCCCAACGCCGAGTTCGGGTTTAAGGATTTGGAAGCCATCCGTGAGGTGTTCGCCGAGCGGGCCGACTTCCCCGTCAACATCGGCCCCGATGACGTGGGCCTGGGTGGACGCTACGACCTGCGCCGCCTTTCCCCGGCAACGACAGAACCGGCCTCGTCTTCAACGGCCGGGTCCGTGAAGCGCGTGCGCCTGGCCGGCGTGCATCCGGCGGTGGTCAAAGGCATGGACTTGCTCTGTCGGGATGAGCGAATTGAGCTCGCGCCTGGCGAAGCTCGAATCGGTGACCGGGTGGTGACCACCGCCGGCGGGAGCGTGGCCTTGAAGCCCGCCGAGATCGTGTCCCAGTCCACCGCGCCCATCACGCTGGTGGAGGGGCCGGTCAATCAGTGGTACGGGGGGAACCGGTTGACCCTGGGGCCGGACACCGGCCGGAACGTCCTGCCCGGCAGCTTCGTGCCCGGCACGCTGCGCCTGGTGGATCCCGCCGCGCCCGAGCAGGTGGTCGCCACCGAGGAGGATGTGGTGATGGATCCTCAGTGGGGTGCGTTCGCTCTCAAGCCCGGCGGCAAGCTCCAACCCGGCCAGAAAGTGGTGGCCCATTTTAAGATGAGCCTTCGGCGCGTAGACACCCTGGTGCTCGATGCGCAGGGCCGGCTGGTTCTGATTGCTGGCGAGCCTTCTCCGGATGGCCCGCTGATCCCCGAGGTGCCCGCAGACGCCCTGCGCCTGGCCAATCTCTATCGGCCGTTTCACGCCGCCGGCGTGGAGCCGGAGCACGTCTACGTGATCCGCATGCCGGCGCCTGAGCCGCCGCCGCGGGGCGATACGGCGGCCCTGGCTCCGGTGCTCCAGAAACTGCGCGCCGGCCAGGACGTGACGGTGGTCTGCTGGGGCGACAGCGTGACCGCCTGCGGCGACACCAGCTCTCCGCAGACTTGTTATGTCGGCCTGCTGGAGAGTGGGCTCAAAGCGAGATTCCCCGAGGCGCGCATTCGTGTAATCAACGCGGGGATTGGCGGCAGCAGCACGCCCGTCCGGTTGCCGAACTTCCAAAAAGAGGTACTGGCACACAAGCCCGATGTGGTCACGCTCGAGTATGTCAACGACATGTCCCTGCCCGTGGAGCGGATGTCGAAACTCTACGAGGAAATCCTTCGCCGAACCCGCGAGGCCGGCGCGGTCCTGGTCATCATTACGCCGCACTTCGTCATGCCGGCCTGGATGCCCTTCACCGAGCCGGGACACAGCAGGGACCCGCGCCCGGGAGTAGCTTTCCTGCGGAAGTTCGCCCGCGAGAACGGAGTTCCGTTGGCCGACGCGGCCTTCCGCTGGGAGCAGCTCGAAGCGCTGGGCATCCCCTACGAGATCCTGGAGAAGAACGGCATCAACCATCCCGACGACCGCGGCCACGTCCTCTTCGCCGAGGAGCTGCTGCGGCTGTTCGACAACTGAAAAGAAGACCCTGATCACCCCGGCGGGTTACAGGGAAGCCCGGGCCGAGAGGCGGCCAAGGACCAAGAACTCAACTACTGACCACTGATCTCAGCCAGTCAGCAGTCAGCAGTCAGCGTTCAGCACTGAGCACTCAGTACTCAGCACTCAGTACTCAGTACTCATCCCTCGCCCCTCCCGGCCTTCTATACCAGCCTGATCTGGACCATCTCCGCCGGAGCGTTGACACGTACCGGAAACCAGTTGCCTACCCCCGCGCTGACGTACATGCGTGACCGGCCGATGGCGTACGTGCCGTGGATGTAGCGGAACAGGAGGTTTCCCGCCCCCAGGGGCGGGTTCAGGCCCGGCGGGGTGAGCATGATTTGCCCGCCGTGCGTGTGGCCGGCCAGCACCAGATCGACGCCGGCGGCGGCCAGCGCGTCGAAGGCGTGCGGATGGTGGGCCAGGGCTATGGTAAAACGCTCGGGATCGGCTCCGGTCAGGGCTGCCCGGGTCCGCTCCAGGTGGCCGGGGTGCCTCCCGATCTGTGTCTCGCCGCGCGACCAGAACAGCCCCGCAATCTGGATCCGTTCGCCGCCGATATCGATGGTCGCATGTTCGTCGCGCAGGAAATAACGCTCGTGCCGAACCCAGAACAGCTCGGCCGCTACCGGCTCGTCGATCAGGTCGTGGTTTCCGATCACCATGTACCGGCCGAAGGGGGCTTCAATCTGTGCCAGCGCCTGCTGGGCGGCCGGCAGAAAATCGTTGGAGTGATCGACGGTGTCCCCGGTTACCACGACCAGGTCGCTCCGCAGGCGATGGGCGGCATCGACCATTCGCGGGAGATGCTCCGGCCGGAAGAACCGCCCCACGTGCATGTCGCTCAGATGCGTGATGGTCAGCCCTTTGAGCCGGTCCGGAAGTCGCGGTACCTGAATGGTGACCTCGCGAATCAGGAAACGGCCTTCCTGCCGTTGACCGGCCAGCACGGATCCGCCGGTGATGACCAGCGGCGCGGCGGCGGTCACCCGGGCCAGCAATGCCCGGCGGGACAGACACGGCCCCTGGCCGGCGGGCGACACATCCGGGTCGTGAACAAGGGGGCTGGGCGGATCAGTCGCAAGGTCACGGTGCGGCCATGGCCCCCGGCGGCGCATCCAGCGGATTGTCAGCGTCAGCAGGAGCAATAGCGAAGCGACGCAACCCAGCGGTGCCAGTAGCAGGTGCCAGACCAGCGTCCACGAGAGAATGGGGACTGGAAGGGCTTCCCACTTGTCCCGGGCTCCACCCATGAAAAAGGCGAACGGCAGGAGCATCAGCACGCAGTAGCCGGCCCAGAAGCCCCTCAGCCAACATCGCCACCGTCGCGATGAACCTGCCGGCACAGGGCTGCCGCTTACCACGCGGTCAACCCACCACCACCACAGCAGGTTGGACAGGACCACGATGCCGAGGATCAGCAGAAAGCTTGACCCGTTGGTCGGTCGGACGATCCCCAGCCAACGCATCAGCAGCATGGCCAGCAAGATCAGAATGCCGAGCGGAACCAAGCCGCCCCCAATCCGAGACCATTGTTGCTGGAACATGTAAAGGGCACCCCCGCTCGACGGATCGCGCACGAGACGCCTGAACAGTCCGTTTACCTCCGCGGCATTGTAGTCCGGTACGCCACCAGGCCAAACGCCTGACCGCTACCAGCGAGCCTGCAAGGAGTGCCGACGCACTGTTCGTCCCGGCACTCGGCCTGAGCCAGGCCCGTTGTACCGGCTTCCCACGGTTGGTTCGGTGCCGGCTCCCGGGAAGGGCACACTCCAAGAAATGCGGAGTACCCTTCCGGATACTCCGCATTTCGCTTACAGGGAGAGATCGTGAGGGCGGCAGGTGGTCCGCCCGAAGCCTGCCCGGAGCTTTATGATCTCGACTCGTCTTCGCTGTCGTTGTCCCCGGGGGTGCCGGGCAGGGCTCGCGCGCTGCCCGTCAGCACGGCTTCTTCGGGCTGGTAATCGTAATAGCTGCGCATTTGTTCGCGGAAGTATCCGCCACGGGCCACTTGGGCCGCGTTGAGCACCGCCCCGAAGATCCGCCCATTCACCCGCTCCAGTTGCTCGCGGGCCCGCTGAATGACGCCGCGGGAGACCGACTTGGCCCGGCAAACCATGATGACGCCGTCCACCGCACTGGCCAGCACCAGCGCGTCGCTCATCAGCAATACCGGCGGGCCGTCGAGGATGACCTGATCATACCGGTCTGCCGCCTGGCTGAGCAGCTCAGCCATGTACCGGCTGCTCAGCAGTTCAGTCGGGTTCGGAGGAATGGGACCGCAAGGTAACACGTCCAGGTTGGGCAGTTCGGATGGAACCGCCAGGTCTTCCAGCCGTCCGCGACCGATGAGAATGTTGCTCAAGCCCTCGGACCGGACCTTGGGGAACAGAGTGTGGAGCGTGGGGCGGTGGAAATTCGCATCCACGAGCAGCACCCGTCGCCCGCTTTGCCCGATGGTGATGGCCATATTGACGGCCACCGAGGTCTTGCCTTCCTCGGGTTTCGAGCTCGTGATCAGTACCGAACGTTGCCGTTCCGCCGGAGAGCTGAGCAGCAGGTTGGTCCGCACTACCCGGAATGCTTCCGCGATCATTGAACGCGGCGCGGTGTGCGCAGCCAACTCGATCCGCTCGATGTCCACTTCCTCGTCATCGAGGTGGGGAACCGTGCCCAGGATCGGAACGCGCACGTGCCGCACGATGTCCCGCGGTGTCCGGATCGACGTATTGGCCACTTCCAGCAGCAAGGCCAGGCCGACGCCGGCCAGCAGCCCCAGGAAGCTGCCCACGGGCATGTTCAGTTCCCATCGCGGGAAGCTGCGTTTCAACGGCTCGACGGCCGTGCCGACTTGCCGCACGCTGACCGTCTCCTGGCTGCTGTCCAGCAGCCTGAGTTGCTGCACGAAATCCGCCAGCCGTTCGTACTGTGCCTTCAGCATGGCCTGGCGCTCTTCCAGGCTGGTGACGCGGGCCAGCTTGCTCTCAAGATCGCGCTGGGCGTCCTCATACTCTTTGATTCGCTCCTCCAGGGCCAGTTGGGCCTTCAGCGCGTTGAGCCAGGCGGTCTCGGCCGAAGTCACCTGGAACGCCCGGATCTCGTTTTCCTTCTGTTGGATCACCTCATCGCGTGCGCGCTCGGCGGCGGCGATCTGGTCGGCGAGGCTCCTGAGTTCCCGGTGCTGGGGGCCGACCCGACCCAGCAGTGATTGGTACTGCTGCTGCAGCCCAACCACCGTGTTGTTCAACGCCATCACCTGGGGATCCTGCTGAATGTTGATCTGCATCTGCGGGCTGAGGGCCAACTGACTGGGATCCATGTCCTTGATGTTGTCCCAGACGCCCTTGAGCATGAGCTGCTCGGCTAACAGCCGGCTGGCTTCCGTGGCCAGGGCCCGCCATTGCTCGCCCGTCACATTGAGGCCGCTGACTACCCCGGGCTCGCGGATGGAGTTGCCGATGTACCGCTCTTTCTCCTCGCGGGCCGCTTCAAGCTGCTTCTCGAGAATGTTTAACTGGGCAGTCATGGCCTCCAACTGCGTGGACAGCGCCGTCTTCGACTCTACCCGTGTCGTCTCCAGGTATTTGCGCACGATCGTGTTTACGATCGTTGCCGCGTCTTTCTTGTTCGGGGCCGTGAAAGTGACCAGCAGAAAGCTGGAGTTCGGAATCGGAGCTACGTTCAAGGCCTCCTTCAGTTGCTCAAACAGTTTGGCAGCGCCCACTCGCTGAATCCCCTCCATGTACCAGGAGGTGGCCTGGACCCCGGGATCCTTGAAGGCCGCGTCCAGCACCCGATGTTGCTTGACCATCTGGGCATGGTTCGTCAGCCAGCGATTGAGCATCTCCACTTGTATGTGGATGTTCGATTCGGTCCGCAAGGGATCCCTGACTCCCTGCGCCTGGACCTCGATCATGGTCTCCGCTTTGAACTGCTCGTGGTACTTCTGAAGATACCACGTGATGACGCCGGTCACGGCGGTCAGGAAGAACCAGATGAACACAATCAGGAATATGTGCTGCTTCAGGATGCGGACGACGTCGCTGAACGTCAGGCCGCTCGCGCTCGCCCCTGCCGGCCTGCGAATCGCGCCCGCGGCCATGGGGAGACGATCTTGAATAGTCACTGGTACGGAGGTCATTCTACCAGTCCTCCAGCCATCCGCCCGGGCTTCATGATTCACCCTCCACGAACAGATGGCTTAAGACATAAGAGATTCCCAAATAGATGCCGAAGGCGATGCCGAGCATGCCCAGCCCCAACAGCGTGTGCCAGAAGCCCGTCGCCAGATCGCTGTGACCTTTGACGTGCAGGAGCCCCGTCAGGGTCACGCGAATGAAATTGCAGAAGATGGCAATTGGCATGCAGGCCAGGATGATGACCATCCGCTGCCACACCGGCCGATCGCTGACGAAGGCGGTGGCCACGCCCAGGGCCATCATCGCGATCAGCAGTCGAATTCCGCTGCAGGCCTGCTCGACGTCCAGTTGCCCGTGCCGGGCGCCGTCCCAGTAGTGGACCACCACCGCCTGGACCTCGAAGATCATATTGGGGAAGATTGCCTGCAGGACTGCGCCTGATACTTGGGCCGCCACCACACGCAGCGGCATGGTCAACTGAAAATACAGCCGTTCCGGCAAGGGCAGGGCGAAGACCAGGAACGCCACCGCGAACCAGCACCAGCGCGCCACCGGCCAGCCGCAGGTCATCAGCACCACTCCCATCACGCTGATAACCAGGGAAAGTCGCTTGGGGTACTCAATCTGGTAGATGGTACTGCCCGTGTAAACGACAAAGGCCAGCGCGATCAACAGAGCGCCGGCCATCCGCGTGGTCGCCCGCCGATCCGGAAACTGCACCGGCAACCGATCCCGCCGGGCATACAGGTAGTACAAGCTGAACAATGGGATGACAAAACCGTGTGACCAGTCCCCGTTGTTCTGCCAGTAATACACCAGCGAGTACAGCACGTGCCGGTAGTGAAACCCCAGCAGGGCCGCCAGGATCACTGCCTGCACGGTCATCGCGGAGGTCCACCACGGTCGTTTAAGCGATCCTGATGCCTGCATACAACCCTTGTCTACGTGAACGGTTACGGGAATAACCCCGGAAACCGTTGCTGGAGCGTGACTCGTCGCACATCCCGCGGATTCTGTTGCGGAATGTAGGCGTCGATGTCAGCAAAATTGCGGTCATACACAAAACCGAACCCATACGTCAGCCGGAACGAGTTTCGGATCGTCAACAGCAGCGGGGCGATCGCATGAGTTCCTACGTCAATTAGATCGTTAGGTTTGAGGTAAAAATCGGGATCTTTCCCTTCAGCGATCCGAGCCAGATCGAGTTGCAGTATCTCTTCACGATCCCCTTGAATTCGCCGGGTAATCGAGCAGCGGGTCGGCCAGGCCAGCCCGTCCAGACCGCCGGCCGAGGCAATCGCCTGGCGAAGCGTGATTTGCTCCCCGACGAAGTTATAGGCCCCGGGCCGAACCACGTGACCACTGAGGTAGAAGGCCCCCGTCGGGCCGGGATCCAGCCGGATCCAGTCATCGTGGCGGATCACGATGTTGTAGTTCGCTTCGCCGCTTCGCAGCTTCTCGGCGGGAATGTGGATGATCCGCTGCTGACCTTCCTGGGCCAGTTCTTCCCAATCGACCGGCTGGGTGGTGGCCGGCGGGGCGGCTTCAGGGGCCGCCGGCGTTGGGAGGGCCGGTTCGGCGGCTGTCGGTTCCGTGGTTGCCGCTTCTGTGGCCGGCGCCTCGATGAACGTGTCATTCACGTAAATCCATCTCGGACGGGAAGGTTGAGTGGCCGACGGAGAAGCGGGCGAGGGGGTTTGGGACTGTCCCCTGGTCGCATTTTTTTCTGCCTCGGGCGCCAGGGCTTCCATCAGCTCGCGCTCGGCCTGCTCGGGAGGAACCGCCAGGTGGGTGGTCGGCTGGTTCGATCCGTTGTGGCCGGTCGCTGCTGCCGGTCCTTGTGCCTGTCCCATCTCTGCGAGCGAGACCGGGCTGACCGGCGGCGGGGTGGTGAACTCGTCCGGACGGGTGGCCGGAGTACCGGGAGGCGTACTCTCCATCGTCGGCTCCCGGCGGATCTTCTCGCGCGGTTGGTTGCGCACGATGTAGATGTCTTTGACCGACTGGTCCAGCCCGCCTCCCAGATTCAACGCCTCTCGAAGGCGGAAGTCCGGCCGGATAATGGGGTACATACCAGGTTGGGCAATCGCACCGGCCAGGTAAAACACCCGCTGCTGGGCCGACGTGACCGTTACTACGACGGTGGGTTGATCCTCCTGGCTGTAGATTTCCCGTTCCTTGGCCCGGGCGATGATGTCCTCCTGCAGCTCGTAAGCGGTGCGGCCTTCGGCCGGCACTTTGCCCAACTGCGGAATGAATACCTCGCCAAGCTCGTTGACCGTTACCGGCGTCAGATCGGTTTCCGCTCCAATGGCCACAAAGTCCAGCAGCCGAATCGACAGCACATCGCCGGGACCGATGCGATATTCCTCGACAATCGCGACCAGGTCCTCCGGCTTCGGTTCTTCGGCCCCGGGAACGCCCATGGGCGGGTCGTAGAAACTGATGCTCCGCTGAATCTCTACAATCTCGTGGCTGCGGAAGTTACCTATCTGGGTGGGGTCCAGAAATGAGTTAAACCACGCTTGCGAACAACCCGCGCACAGGAGTCCAATGGCGGACAGCAGGCACAACGCACGAGAATCCGGAAAAGCTGTCTGTTGGCTGAGTCGCATGAATAGCTGTCGATCCCGAGGGGCGCAGACCCCTCAACGGCTCCGGTTTTCCACTTCCAACGCCCAGAAGAATCGAATCGCGCCTAGTTATCGGCATCCAGCCGGGGGCGGTTGAGGTTTTAGACCGGTAAGCTATTCCACCGCTGCTTAGCGGTCAAGTTCCACCAGTGACGCGATTTGCATCTCTGGTTCACCCCCGACCGGCGGGGGCACGTCACAGTACACGCCTCCGGGGCGCCGCACCCAGACTGTCCGCCATCCCAGACGCCGAGGTCCAACGAAATCCTTGCTGCAGTTATCGGCAATATAGACCACTGCGGCCCCGTGAGTTTTGAGACGGTTTTCCATCACTTCAAATCCACGCGGGTGTGGTTTCCAATACTCCGGGCCCCATTGGTCGGTGAGAATGATTTCGTCGAGCAGAGGCCGGATCCCCAAAGCCTCAACCTTCTTCTCCTGCATCACCAAGGGGCCATCGGACAGCAGGCCCAGCCGCCAACGTCCGCGCCATGCCTCCAAGGCAACGCGCGCATCCTCATGAAGCGTAATGTGCGGCACATGGGTCCGATAACAGCGGACCATCTCGGAAATGAGCTGCTCTGACGCGGGGTGACGCAATTCCGCCAGCAGGCGGTCGAATACATGACGTCGCTCCCCGGCCAGAAACAACTCCCGCATCCTTGCGGCCGGATCTATGGGGCAGGCCACCCGTGCCCGCAGCCATTCGCCGACCGCATCGAATCCGCTGAACACATACGCCTGTTCGGGATACAGCGTGTCATCCAGGTCGAAGACGATGGCGCGAACTTGCGAAAGGTGGAACCGCACCCTGTTCATACGCTGCTTCCCACTGATGAGGTTCTGGCGCGGGGCCGCTTTTTTGTCCTCACACCGTCATGACCACGTGAACCACGCCTCCCTCGGTGGTGGTCTCGATGTTCAGCCCGGAGCGGTGGAAGATCTTGAGCATGCCGCTGTTTTCAATCAGCACTTCGGCCGAGAACTTGCGAATGCCGTTGCTTCGCCCGATCTCCAGCAGCCTCTGAAACAGGATTGTTCCCAACCCTTTGCGCTGCCAGTCATCGCGGACCACAAAGGCCATCTCGGCGCTGGTCTTGGACGGGTCCGTCAAATACCGCCCGACCGCTACCACTTCCTCCTCGCCGGGTTCGCCGACCGTGCCCACCAAGGCCATCTCGGTGTCGTAATCCACGTTGCAGAACACCTGCAACTTATTGTGTGACATAGTCTTAAGCGAGGCGTGGAACCGCAGGTAGACCGTCTGCTCGCTGAACGAGTAGAACATGTCTTTAATGCGCGATTCATCATCCGAGCGGATTGGGCGGATCAACACCTTCGATTCGTCTCGTAAGGTAGCCTGGTACTCGTACCTCTCCGGATAGGGCTGGCGGGGGGGCGGCATGATCTGGTTGGGATAAACGATCCGCCGTCTCTTGGCCGCGTGGAGCAACTCGCCGCGGTAATCCGGATGGGCGATGCTGATCAGGGACATGGCTCGCTCGCGCAGCGATCGGCCGTGCAGGAAGGCGATGCCGTACTCGGTGACGATGTACTGCGCGTCGGCCCGGGTGGTGAACACACCCGCCCCCTCCTCCAAGCCCGCTTTGATTCGCGATTGGGGGCCCAGGGGGGTCTGCATGGTGCTGGGCAGGACCACCACCGCTTTGCCATCCTTGGCCATCGCCGCCCCGCGGATGAAATCGGCCCGCCCGCCGATTCCGCCGCGCAGGAGCGGACCGAATGAATCCACCGAGGCCTGCCCGGTCAGATCCACCTCCGCCGCTCCATTAATGGCCACCATGTTGTCATGCTGGGCGATGATCCGCGGATCGTTGACATAATCCGACGGATGCAGCGCCACCTGGGGGTTCTCGTGGAGAAAACGGAACAGCTCGTGGGTGCCGACCGCGAAGCTGCCCACGATCTTTCCGCGGTTGAGCGTCTTCTGTCTGCCGGTGATCACGCCGGCCCGGGCCAGTCGCATGATGCCATCCGAGATCGCGTCGCTGTGTACGCCCAGATCGTACCGGGCGGTGAGATTGGAGAGGATCGCATCCGGGATACGCCCGATGCCCACCTGGAGCGTGGCCCCATCAGGCACAAGTCGGCTGACGTGGGCGGCGATCTGTTCGGTGACGTCGTCCGGCTCATCCAGCGGCGGCATCTCCAGCAGCGGTTCGTCATGCTCCACCAGCCAGGTGATCTGGTTCACGTGCAGGAACGAATCGCCCAGCACGTAAGGCATCTGCGAATTCACCTGGGCAATGACGATCTTCGCGGCCTTGGCCGCGGCCCGGGTCACGTCCACCGAAACGCCCAGGCTGCACAGGCCGTGCTCGTCCGGTGGAGTCACCGTCACCATGGCTACGTCGATGGGCAGCTCCCGCGACTTGAACAACCGGGCTGCCTGGGAGAGCAGCAGAGGAGTGTAATCGGCCCGGGCCTCGCTGACAGCGTCACGGAGGCCCGGGCCGATGAAGAGGGTGTTGGCTCGGAAACTGGCGGTGTATTGCTTGTCGGCATGCGGAGCAGGGCCCAGCGGCAGCGCCTGCATCACTTCAACGTCGTTCAGCTTGTCGCTGGCCTGCACCAGGGCCCTTACCAGGGCCTGAGGCTCTCCGCATCCTGAACCGATGAATACCCGGTCGCCGGAACTGACTTTTTGAACGGCAAAGTCCGCCGATACGAGCTTATCAGCGTACCGCTCGCGCCAGTTTCCGGCCATAGGCTATTTCTCCGACAAGATGATTCTCGCGTCGGCCACGACAACGCCCTTACCTTGCGGGTACACGATCAGGGGGTTAATGTCAAGCTCTTTGATTCTGGGGTGCTCCGTGACCAGTTGCGACAGCCGGCACAGGGCGTCGGCAATCGCGGGCACATCCGAAGGCGGTTCACCGCGGACGCCTTCCAACAGCTTGTAGGAACGGATGCTGCGCACCATCACGTAGGCCGAGTTCTCCCGGATGGGGGCCAGGCGGAAGGACACGTCCTTGAGGGCCTCGGTGTAGATGCCGCCCAGACCGAACATGATCAGCGGGCCGAAACGCTCGTCCCGGCTCATACCCAGAATCGTCTCTTTGCCCGGCGGCAGCATCTTCTGGATGAGCACGCCCCAGATCTCGACGTCATCGCCCATCTTGTCCTTGACCGAGGCGATCATACCATCGAAGGCCGCCCGCACGGAGGCCTCGTCGCGCAGGTTCAGCTTCACGCCGCCCACGTCGGTCTTGTGCAGGATCTTCGGTCCCGAGATCTTCATGACCACCGGGTAGCCGATCTTGGCCGCCGCGGCCACGGCCTCATCAGCCGTCTTGGCCAGAGCATAAGGCACCAGCGAGAAGCCGTAGTGCCGGAAGACCTCCAGCGCCTTGAGTTCCACAATCTGCTTGCGGCCGGCCTTGAACTCCTCCTCCAGCAGCTTTTCCACCGCGGCCTTGTCGGCGTCGTACTGCACGAACCGGCTGTGGGGCGTCCGGGTCCACTCCGCGAAGCGGGCCTTGGCCGCCAGAGCCCGCATCGCGTTCTCCGGGAACGGGTAGGTCGGCACCTTGTAGCTGTGCAGCTTCTCCACGCCCTCGGCCACGTCCGCCGCGCCCATCATGCAGGCCACGATCGGCTTGGTGCAGAAGCCCTTGGCCTCGCCGACCACCTGGCCGATCTCGGCGTCGGGGGTCATCGACTGCGGCGTAACCAGCACCATGATGTTGTCCACGTTCTCGTCCGCGGCGATGGCGTCCAAGGCCGCCCGATAGCGATCGTGGCGGGCGTCTCCGATGACGTCCACCGGGTTCTTCAGGCTGCTGGTGGGGGGCATCTGGAACTTCAGCGATTTGATGGTGTAATCCGCGAACTTCGAGAGCTGCAGCCCGTAGCGGATGCACGCGTCGGTGGCCATGATGCCCGGCCCGCCCGCGTTGGTGATGATCGCCGTTCGCCGTCCGGCCGGCATGACCGGGTCGGAGAAGATCTCCGCCAGGTCGAACAGGTCTTCCACGCTCTCCACGCGGATGACACCGGCCTGGGTCATGATCGCGTCGTACACCTCGTCGGAGCCGGCCATCGAGCCGGTGTGCGACGCGGCCGCGGCAGCGCCCTGGGGCGTCCGCCCCGTCTTGATGGCCAGGATCGGCTTGGGGTTTTCGCCGTGGGTGATCTCGTAGGCCGTCTCCACGAACGCGCGGCCGTCGGTGAGGTCCTCGATGTACATCATGATGACCTTGGTGTTCGGGTCCGCCGCAATGGAGCGAAGCAAATCCACTTCGGTCACGTCCGCCTTGTTACCGAAGCTGGCAAACCGCGAGAAGCCGATGCCGCGCCCGGCCGCGTAGTCCAGCAGCGAAGCGCTCAACGCACCGCTCTGCGAGATCAGCCCCATCAATCCGGCCTTGGGCATCTCGCGCCCGAAGGCCGCGTTCATCCGCACGTTGGGGTCGGTGTTGATGATGCCCAGACAGTTGGGCCCCACGATATTCAGCCCGCGCTCCTTGGCGATCGCCTTGAGCCGGAGTTCCCGCTCCAAGCCCTCGCCGCCGATCTCCTTAAAGCCGGCCGAAATCACCACGAAATTCTTGGTGCCCTTGTCAGCCGCCGACACCAGGACTTCTTCCACCGCAGTGGCCGGCACGATGATGACGGCCATGTCCGGGGCTTCGTCCATCGCCGAAATGTTGGGAATGCAGCGAATCCCCAGAATGCTCTTGGCCTTCGGGTTGATCGGATAAACCACGCCGGTAAATTCCCCATGCACCAGGTTGCGCATGATGTCGTTACCGACTGTCCCGCTGGTGCGGGAGGCACCCACCACTGCAATGGATTTGGGTGCGAAGAGGCCCTCCAGATCACGAACTTTGGACTTGGTTGCTTGCTCAACTGCAGTTGTTTGGGTCATCACACACATCTCCTGCGGGTTTATCCGCAGCCTTTCTAATTAGGGACAAGCCCGTTGCTGGAACCAGATGGACTTCTGTTGCCGGGGCGGTTCTAATCTCCCGATGGATCTACGGTTACCGCCCATTCGAGGGTCGGATGAGGAAGGTGTAGATCCAGTTGTCATGCTTTCGGGTTATAGGCCCAGCTTATCAAATAAAGCAACGGATTAAAGTCAGTCGAGGATCGCGGCTCCTCAGACCGGTCAGCCTGAAACGGAACGCCGCGTGTCCACTTTGCCCAACATCACAGGCAGAAGTCGTGCCAGTGTCAAGGGCAAAAAACGGTCGCGGATACCCCAGTTGGAGGAACAGATTAATGACACGACAATCACGGATTCGCCGGTGGATGCGCGTCTGGGGCCTGCTGGTCCCCGGCGCGGCCCTGTTGAGCACCGGCACAAGCTGCGGCGATCAGATCCGGCAGAGCTTGCTCGACACCGGAACCACCTTTGTCAGTCAGAGCCTCAGTCTGCTGATCGAGTCGGCCGTCACTGACCTGCTCGCCGGCGCGGATCAGGCATTGCCCCAGCAGTAGTCTGCTCCCCCGGGAGGTGGACACAGGTCGGGTCAGCCGACCGCATGCGGCCGGGCATACGCACAGACCCCACAGGTGAGAGGGCGAGAGGGGGAAGGGTTATCCTTTGTCCCCATCGCTCTATCTTTCCTGCTCCCTATCCTTCGTTCACGGCAAGGGCCGCACCCACACGTTCCGGAATCGCACCGGGCATCCATGCCCGCTTAGGGCCAGCGGGCCTTTGCTGATCTTCTGCTTGTACGCCGGCAGGGCCCGGTGGACGGCTTCCCCGTAGATCTCTTGGTGGTGCTGCACGACCACCCCGTTATGCAGCACGGTGACGTGCGCCGGCCGGACCAGCTTGTCGCCCTCGAACACCGGCGCGGTGAACAGAATGTCAAAGCTCTGCCACACTCCCGGCGGCAGGCAGGCATTCACCAGCGGGGGCGTCTGCCCGTAGATCGCGCCGGCCATGCCATCGGGATAAATCTTCTCATTGTACGAATCGAAAATCTGGATCTCGTAAATCCCGAACAGGCTCACCCCGTTGTTGCCCTGGTTGTACCACGGGCCTTTGAAGTCTACGGGCGTCATCCATTCAAGGTGGATCTGGCAATCGCCGAAGCTCTCCTGGGTGGTCAGCTCGCCGTTGCCTGCCTCCAGCAGGCCGTCCACGACTTTCCAGTCGCTCTTTTGCCACTTGTCCAGATCCTTGCCGTCAAACAGCACCACCGCGTCCGACGGCGGCGGCGCGGCCTTCTCGACGGCCGGGCTGACCTTTACCCGCCTGGGCGCCGGCCGATTGGGATCGTGGACGTGGAACCCCGACCACGGCTGTATCGGCGTGTCGGTGTATCCGTAGACTCCCGACCCATCCCTGGCCTTGACCAGTTCCGGCTCGGCCGCGCCGGCGACGAGCGTGGCGGCCAACACAACGGCGGCATTCACAATCAGCAGGTTCCGAATCATGCTCACGGGTGCTCCTTTGTGCAGCTTGAACCCCGAACCTTGAATCCTGAGCCTGCGGGCCAGTCCCGCGCTGGGGGTTCTCCTGTTTCAGTTCAGGCCTGGGGCCTGGCCTTGATGGGACAGGGCCATGCGCCGCTCGGTCGGTGCTGAGGTATCGATTCCGAGCCGGCGGGCCAGGTCCTCGCCCAGGTCGCTCTTCACCCAGGCGCGCATGGCGGCTGTATCCGCGGCGTTCCTGAAATGGCTCAGAAGGGTGGTATTGCGCGAATCACCCCGGTTGATCTCGCGCCACCGGACGCCCTTGGCGTGAATGTCCAGCGAGCGGTACGCGGTGAGCGCGATGAAGTCGCGGAGCCGTCTGCCTTCGTAGCTCTGATAATAGGCGGGGTCGTACTGCTTCACCGCCATGCCCAGGGCGAACCCATAGAACATAAACTCCAGCACGTTGCCGGCGGCCTCCGGCTGAATGGCCGTGGGGTTGAACGGATTGAGCGGCTTGCCTCGATTGAGCTGATCGACCGCGATGGTGACGTCATTGGCGTAGGCCGTCCACTCGTCCAGCAGGTACAGAGGGTCCACTTGGGCGTTGCCGCTGTTCTGCACCAGATAGAGATCGTAGAGCACGCCCCGCAGGCTCGGCGGAACGTGGGGAACAACGCCGCGCAAGCCATCGGGAATGGTGAGCGTGACGTACCGGCCTTCCAGCATGTAGAAGGCGGATTTGCCACTTCCGGCACGGGATGAGAGATAGGCATTTAGAAAGTGCGTCCACTCGTGCCCCGCAGTTACCAGGTCGCCTTCGCGCGTGTAGCGGATAAAGGCGTCCTGATACGTGCCGGTGGTCGGCAGGCGGCGGGCGATGTCGGTCAGCACGCTGCCCCAGTTCTCGTGCGAACGGTGCGTCTGCTCGGGATGGGTCTGGATTTGAAGAAGCCTGGAGAAGGCAGTTGGGCGAACGGAAAGGCGTTCGATCGGGACGGCGCTGCCACCCTCTGCGCCGGCGGCAGCGGCGGTCACGGCCGATCCCAGAATTGCGCATACCGATAAGGTCAGCTTCCGTGCTGTGGCCATCTTGGCCCCCTCATTACTACGAGCAGTTACAGTCCGGCCCTGACGCCATCCGGGCAGTCAGGCACAGGCGTGCAATACTTATCGGACTAATCGGTTCCCGTCAATTGGCGAAACAGGGGAAGAACCTCAGCGGTGCGAGCCAAATAGGTGAATCACCCCCATCGGGATGGGGTCGTGCTTGAGGCGCGCCGGTCTGCTGCGAAGCGTTTTACGGCCGGTCTGGAACTGTGCCGGTTGCGTCTAAGCGGCCGGTCGGATGGGGCAAGACACGGGCTGTGACGCCTGTGTGCCACGGCGCTTGAGCCGTGCATGGACGGCGCTGACATTCCGCACTGCTCAACAGCAGTGACCCACACAGATCGCGGCACGCGCGGTCAGCGGTTCTTGATCAGCTTCTCCACCACGCTCGGGTCGGCCAGCGTGGTGACGTCGCCGATCTGTTCCGGCTCGCCTTCCGCGATTTTTCGCAGGATTCGCCGCATGATCTTGCCGGACCTCGTCTTTGGCAGCGCAGGGGCCCAGTGGATGACGTCCGGAGCGGCGATGGGGCCGATCTGCTTGCGGACGTGCTGGACGAGAATCGCCTTCAGTTGGTCGCTGTACTCCTGGCCGGCCTTGAGCGTGACGTAGGCGTAGATGCCCTGGCCCTTGATCTGGTGGGAAAAGCCCACGACCGCCGCTTCAGCCACGGCCGGATGCGAGACCAGCGCACTTTCCACTTCAGCGGTGCCCATGCGGTGGCCGGAGACGTTGATGACGTCGTCCACCCGGCCGGTGATCCAGTAATAGCCGTCCTCGTCCCGGCGGCAGCCGTCGCCGGTGAAGTACAGGCCCGAAAAGCTGCTGAAATAGGTTTCCTTGAAGCGTTGATGCTGGCCGTAGACGGAACGCATGATCCCCGGCCAGGGCTCCTCGATGCACAGCACGCCGGTGCCGGGGCCGTCGATGCGCTGGCCGTCGGGAGAGAGCACCACCGGCTTGACGCCGAAGAACGGCAGGGTGGCCGAGCCGGGTTTCTGGGGGATTGCGCCCGGCAGGGGCGTGATCATGATCCCGCCGGTCTCGGTTTGCCACCAGGTGTCCACGATGGGGCAGCGTCCCCGGCCGATCGCGCGGTGATACCAGAGCCAGGCCTCGGGATTGATAGGCTCGCCAACGGTGCCCAGCAGGCGGAGGCTGGCGAGGCTGCGCTTATTGGGGTGGTCTTCGCCCTCGCGCATGAGGGCGCGGATGGCCGTCGGGGCGGTGTAGAAAACAGTGACGTTGTGCTTGTCGATGATGTCCCAGAATCGGCCGGGATCCGGGTAGGTGGGGATGCCTTCAAACATCAGCGTGGTGGCTCCCGCACACAACGGGCCGTAGACCACGTAGGAGTGGCCGGTGACCCAGCCGACGTCGGCGGTACACCAGTAGATGTCGTCCTCGTGGTAGTCGAAGACGTACTCGAAGGTGGTGGTGGCGTAAACCATGTAGCCGCCGGTGGTGTGCAGGACGCCCTTGGGTTTACCGGTGGAGCCGGAGGTATAGAGGATGAACAGGGGATCTTCGGCGTCCATCCACTCCGGGGGGCATTCGGATGAGACGGTTTTCACCGCCTCGTGCCACCAGATGTCCCGCCCGGGCCTCATGTTGATGTGGACCTGTTCGCCGACGCGTTGGAGGACAATGCAGGTCTTGACCGTGACACCGCGCTGGGCGCTCTTTTCCATGGCCTCATCGGCACTGTTCTTCAGGGGGACAGGCTTGGCCCCGCGATAGGTTCCGTCGGCGGTGATGAGCGTTTCGCAGCCGGAATCGACGATGCGGTCCGCCAGCGACTCGGCGCTGAAGCCGCCGAAGACGACCGAATGAATCGCACCGATCCGGGCGCAGGCCAGCATGGCCACGGCCGCCTCCTTGACCATGGGCATGTAGATGGAGACGCGGTCGCCCTTCTTGACGCCGCGGCTCTTGAGCACGTTGGCGAATCGGCAGACCTGGGCGTGCAATTCGCGATAGGTGAGCTGGCCGTCTTCGCCGGGCGAATTGCCTTCCCAGAGGATGGCTACCTTGTCGCCCCGGGTGGCCAGGTGGCGATCGAGGGCGTTGTACGAGATGTTGGTTTTGCCGCCGATGAAGAACTGGATGGAGATGGAGTCTTTAAAATCGTATTCACGGAACCTGGTCCAGGGCTGCTGCCAGTGGAAGCGGCGGGCGATCTCCGACCAGAACCCCTCCGGGTCTTCGATGGAGCGCCGGTACATCCGGCGATACTGTTCCAGGGACGAAACGTGAGCCTTGGCGGTGAACTCGGTTGGCGGAGGAAAAAGGCGCGCGCTGCCGGACTCGGCAATGGAAGTGGCGGTCATTATTTGGCTCCTGCGATGGCCCAGTGAATCGTATGGTTAACCAGTGGGGGATTCTAAGTGAAGTGTTCGCAAAAGACGCATTTCTTGCACAAGAAAACTTTGTAGAAGTGTATGGAAGTACCAGGGAGGGGTATGGAACCGCCGAAAAAATGGTTTCATCTGTCTCGAATGCGAGACGCCGGCGCGCCGGCGATACATAAAACGAGGGAGGCCGCGGGTTGGGTGCGGCCTCCCTCGTCTGCTATTCAAGTCCGGCGGCTTGCCGGGAAAGGTTAATCGCGGTCCCGGGATCTGCCGCGCCAGCGGCCGGGGTCATCGCCGGGGCGGCCGCGGCGCTCTTCACGGCGATCGCTGTTGCGCCATTCGCGAGCGGGGCGCGTGGTGGCGTTCCCGCCTGGAAGCATCAGGTTTCCCGCGGGTTGCGTGGTCGCACCGGCCGGCTGGGTGGTGGACCTTCTGCCCTCGGCGGCCTGTCGCTGGGCCAGGGTGGGAATCGATTCCAGCTTGGCCTTGAGCTCCTCGTACATGCGGACGACCGGCGCGTTGAGGGCATCGAGCTGCTGCTGACGCCGCGCCGGGTCCTCGATCTGCTGGATGATGGCGACGTCGTTGCGACGGCTGTCCTCGAACAGCCTGCGCTGGTTCAGCATGTCGCGAAGCACGGACTGGGCCGTGGCCTGCTGGGAGGGATCGAGCCTGTAGCGGCGGATGTAATCGCGAACGTAGCGCTCCCAGGAGCCCAGCGGATCATCGGGCGGCGGTTCGTTATCGCTGCGGGCCTCTCCGCGCTCGCCGCGCCGGCGGTCCCAGCGGTTGCGACCCTCACCACCTTCGGAACCTTCCTCGCCGCCGGATTCACCCCTGTTGCGGCGCTCTTCCCAGCGGCGGCGCCATTCCGCGCGCCGGCGTTCACGATCGCCCTGCTGCCCGTCCTGATCCGCTTCGGTGGATGGCGTGGCGGAGTCTGCCGGCCAGTCCTGGCCGTCGGGGCCTTGTCCACGCTGCTGGCGCCACTGTTCGCGCTGCTGGCGGAAGAACTCGCGTGGATCGCCGCCTTGTTGACGCCACTGCTCAAAGCGCTGGCGAAACTCCTGTCGCCGCTGTTCATCGCGGGTCTGCTCCTCCTGCAATCGCTGGCGGCCCCGGGCGGCCTGTTCGGGGGGCAGGATCTGCTCCATTTCGCCCATGATTCGCTCACGGTTCATCAACGGTGAGCTGCTGAAGACTTGCCTCATCTGCTCGCCGAGCTGGCGGTACTGTTGCGGATCGACCTCTTCGCCGCCGTCACGCCGCTGCCGGAGTTGCTGGAACTGCTCACGGATGGAGTTCATCTGCTGCATGCGCTGTTCGGCGGAAGATCGATCCTCATCGCGGAGGGCCATCAGGCGTTGGCGTACCTGCGCCTGCTGTTCGTCGCTCAGTTCGTAGTTGCGGCTGAGCCGTTCCATCTGCCGTTCGATAACGCGATTGTAGAACTCCTCGCGCTGCTCGGGGCTGAAGGGGCCCGGGCCGCCTGGTCCACCGAAGCCACCGGGGCCACCGGGGCCTCCGGGTCCGCCCGGTCGGCCGAAGCCACCGGGTCCGCCGGGGCCACCCGGGCCGCCGAAGCCGCCGGGGCCACGGTCGCCGCCACGATCCGGCCCGCGCTGGCGGCGGCCTTCAAAGTTGCGGCGGGCGCCGCGATCTCGCCCGCGTTCTCTGGCGCCGTTCTCCCCCCGGTTCTGGTTCCAGGTGCGTTCGCGCTGACGCTCCTGGTTTTCCTGGGCCTGGGCCACAGACCAGCATCCGCAGGCAGTGGCCAGAAGCACGGCAATGCTCATTCGTTTGATGTTCATGTCTCAACTCACTTTCGGTGTGAACAAAACCGAAGTCCTTCCACTCGACGACCAGCCCGGGGTTCCGGCCGCTGGAGACGCGCTCACTGCGGCACGGGGACCGGTCATCACAAATCCGCGTTGACTACTACATCCTGTCCAGTCGGGCGCTGCCGCTGAGTTCCCTGGCCATCGGCCCGGGGCTGGGGCCGCGATGCCGGGCCAGAGGGGCTGCCGCGAGATCCGGGGGGACCACCGCGTGGCCCGGGGCGGACGCCGCGGTCGCGTTCGCCTCGTCGCCAGTCGTAGGGCCCTCGCTCTCGATGCAGCCGTTGCAGCAGTTGGTCGCACCTGGCCTGTTGATCGGGCGTCAAAATTTGACGGGTGCGCTCCACCGCGTCGTCGAAAGCCGTCCGCCATTCGGCGTCCAGTTCCGCCATTTGCGCCGCGTAATCGCTCAGGATCGCCTCGTAGAGAAGTTCATCTTCCGGGCGGATCAATGCGACGATGGCTTCGTCGCGCTCGCGATACAACTGCCGGCGGCGTTCTTCACGTTCGCGCCCGCCGCTGCGGGCGATCTGCGACCAGATTTTATCCAGCTCTTCCTGCTGGCTGGGGGTCAGGTCCAATTCCCTGGCCAGCCATCCGCCACCCCGGCTGGGTCGCTTGGTCTGAGGCGGCTCCGGGGCGCGCCACTGCAGACCCACGACCAGGCCGGCGGCAAAGGCCGCCACGAAACACACCACCACCAGCGCCTTGGTCATCTCAAATCACCCGTCCGCTCCGTGGACAACTCATCAGCCATCCACTTGGCCAGGACCACCTCGGAAATCGCTTCGTCCTGAATGTCCGCCGAGGGCGTGACCACGAGAGTCTCCCAGAGGGCCGGACCGGCGACCATCGGGGACGAATCGACCGGTTTCCTCAGCAGCGCGATGATCAGCACGGCCGCGGCGGCAGCGGTGAGCCAGCCTGCCACGCGAATGAGCCCGGCATCGGCGGTCCACGGCCGGCATTGGGCCAGCCGGTCAGCGGCGTCGGCGGGCAGGTCGGCCAGCGGCGCCCGGCGGATAAGGACGGACACGCTCCGCAGGTCGGCAAGCAACTGGCTGCACTCGGCACAGGCGGCCACATGCGCTTCCAGAGCGGCCTTCTGCCCGGGCGGCAACTCGCCGTCGTGATACCGGTGAACCTCAATGGTGCGAGTGCAACTCATGATCGCTGTCCTACGTCATGATCCGATTGTGACTTCCTGGTCCGCCTCCTGAATCGTCCCGGGCGGGGGCGCCGACCCGGCCTACAGGTAACCCTTATACCGTTTTCGCAATTCCTCCCTGGCCCGGTGCAAGCGGGATTCGACTGTCCCCCGCGGAATGCCCAGGGCCGCGGCCATCTCTTCGTAAGTCATTCCCTGCAACTCTCTTAGCACGATAACCGCCCGGTGCTCGGGCGACAGGGCGGCCAGCATGGTGGCCAGATCCAGGCGGGCCTCTACGCCTTTCGAGGCATCGCCGCCAGCCGTTGATTCCACTTTGCCCGCCGGGTCGGCTGTCGCATCATGATCCCGCAACGGCCGGCGTCTTCGCCACCAGGGGGACCGCCGGAGCATGCCTGCTTGCCGGACCAGGATCCCCACCAGCCAAGTGCGAAGCGAGGACTCGCCTCGATACCTGCCTTTGAAGGCCCCGGCGAAGGTCTCCTGCACGAGGTCCTCGGCGTCGGCGGCGTTGCCGACCAGGGCCCGGGCAATGCCGTACAGGTAAGGCGCTTCGCGCTGGACGAGCCGGCGGAATGCGGCCTCGTCGCCACGGCGGATCAGTCGTGCCAGTTCCTTGTCGTCGGGCACCGTAAGCGCCTCGCTCGGCACCGATGGCGCCGCGTTGCCTGTATCGTTGCGTCTGAACGTATCTTTCTTCCCCGATCTTGCCGGAAATCGCAAGGGACGGATAGGCCGGCGGGTTCGATCCAACTTGCCGGGAAGGCCGCGACCCTGCCAGAATGCGGGCCATTTTGCTTGTAAGATTATGGCAAATATGAGGTTATGGTTGTCCTGGGGGGCGGCGCGTCGTTCTGAAGCCGGGGGTGGGTTCGTTGTTAATGCTCTTCCGGAAGCCATCAGGCGTCGTTGCGTCAGGACATGGCCACAAAGCGATCCAGCACCTCGAACAGCACCGGTTCGAGGTGGCGGAATCGTTGGGGGGCATCCAGCAGCGTCTCGGCGGGCTGTTCCCACGGCCCGGTCCCGATCTCATGGCCCGCGTGCTGAATCAGCAGGGCCGCGCTCTCGGGCGTGACCTCGATGTGGAACTGGAGGGCCAGCGCCCGGCGCTGGTAGAGAAAAGCCTGATTGGCACAGGCCTGAGAGCGGGCCGCAAGCACCGCTCCGGCCGGCAGATCGAACGTTTCACCATGCCAGTGAAAAACGAGGGGCCAGACGCTGACGCCCAGCGCGTCGGCCGCCTCACCGGGAACGCTTTCGATGGGGAACCAGCCGATTTCCTTGACGGAATTGCGATAGACCCTCGCTCCCAGGGCGCTGGCAATCATTTGGGCGCCCAGGCAGACGCCCAGCATGTGCCGACCGGCCTGGAGGGCGGCGCGGACCAGCTCTTTCTCGGGTGCCAGCCAGGCGAAGCGGTCTTCATCGTTGACCGACATGGGGCCGCCCATCAGGACCAGAAGATCGAACGTCTCAACTGAGGGCAAAACGTCGCCCCGGTAAACGTGGATCTCGCGCAGCGTGTGGCCCCGCGCGGTAGCCCAACGGGCAATGTTGGCCGGACCTTCGAAGCTGACGTGCTGGATGCAGGCGATACGCATCAGTATTTGCCCTTGTACACCTCGACCGGGTACTTCTTCGCGTTGCGTCGCATCTTGTCCCGCAGGGCCTGGGTCAGGTCGATGTTGGAGGCATTGGCGAAGGAGAGCAGGAACGCGAGGGTATCGGCCACTTCATCGCGGACGCCGGCCAGAGCCTTCTCATCTTTGAGCAAGTCGGCGGCGTGCTCGTTGCGCACCCAGCGGAAATGTTCCATCAACTCCGCGGCCTCGGTGGCGATGGCGATGGAGAGGTTCTTGGGGTCGTGGAACTGCTCCCAATCGCGCTCATGGACGAAGGCCGCGATCTCGCGGCGGAGGGTCTCCACGGTGGTGTCGGCGTCCGAGGCGGTTGGCGAGGAAACTGGCTTGTCGGTCACGATAGACGGCTCCAATGGTGCAGGGGTGAATCATTCCCGCCGGCCCCGGCCGGCTCCGCCCGCGGTTTCCGAAATCGCGAGCTCTCGCTTGGAGAACCTGGGATACCCGGTTGAGAAGCGGCGTCGCACACCACGCCGCCCAACATTTTACTCGGTGACGAGCACGTATGAGTGGCCCGGCAGGAGCAGCTTGTAGACGAGGGCGACGTCGTCGGGGAGCATGCGGATGCAACCCATGGACACGTCCTTGCCGATGGTCTCGGGTTCGATGGTCCCGTGGATGCCGTAGCCGACCTGGCCTACGGCATCGCCATCAACGCCCTGCAGGCCGATCCAGTGTTCGCCGATGGGGTTGTTGGGATCCAGTGAATGCCAGCGCTGCCCGGTGCGCGGATCGGTCCAGGCGGGGTCGGATTGCTGGTTGACCACCTTCCAGAGGCCGGTGGGCGTGCTGCCGTCCATTCCCAGGGCCACCGGGAAGCTGCAGACGAACTTGTCCTGCAGGTAGACGTCCATGATATGCCGCGACTTGCTGACTATGGCATGCCAGGGGCCGCGAACTACTTTGAGTCGCTGCCCCAGGCGGATCACGTTGCGATTGGAAATGTGATTGATCGCCAGTAGCAGATCCTCGGACACGAAATGGCGGCTGGCAATTTTCCCGAGGGTGTCGCCCGACTGAACGGTAACGAACGCGGTGAGCGGATCGTGCGGAATCTGCCGCTTGGAAAAGATCGTCTGACCGGCCAGTTCGGTCAGTTTCTTGCGAACCTGCTGAACGTCAGCGGGGGCCGGGCCGGCCTCATACGCACGGCTCAGCAGTTGCCGGGCGGTCAGCAGATCGCCTTTCTGCAGGGCCTCCATGCCAGCCTTGAGATTGGCTTCGGCCTTGGCCGGATCAGGCTTCGTCGGCCGCCTGAAGGATGGCAAAGTCGTGGGGACCTGTGCGCGCGGCGCCGGCGGTGCTTCCACGGTTGGCTCAGGCGCCGGGGGGGTGACTGCCGGCTGAGTGGCTGCCGAGGGGGTGGCTGCTGAAGGGGTGACCACAGGGGCCAACGTGGGCCCTTCAGAGGCCTGACGCAGGCTGGTAAGCGCCAGGGAGCTCTCCGCTCCGGTGCCCCGGCCAGCCGAAGCCCAGGGGAACCAGGTCATCTGGGAACGAAACCAGAGAGTGGATGCGCCTGCCGTGGCCAGGACAGCCAGTACGAAAAGCCTCCTTCGCCTCCTCCGCTGACGTTCTCGCCATCGAGTCACATGCATTCTCCTTCGTCAGCCCAGCCGGAACAGATCCCCATCGAAACGGCCGCAGGGATCACAGGACGAGGTTTCAGTACCCAGGTAAGAATACCGCAGTTGAGCCGGAATGCAAAGTTATGTAAAGATGGGCAAGATGGGGTGATTGGGTTGCTCTAGCAAGGGCCTTTTCAGGGTTGTCCTGGAAGGGGAGGCGTGTATTGCGGTTTCGGCTGCAAACTTCAGTGCAGGCTCCTGCGTGGTTGCTGGTCGCCTCGCTGCTGATCGTTTGAATCTTCGCCCGAAGAGGCGGGGTGCTCAATGCGAAGAGGCAGGGCACCCGGCCCGAAGAGGTGGGGCACCCAACGCACAAGATTCGTCTGGGATTCGTATCAATCGCCGAAGCGGCGGACGGCCTCATCGGTGACCAGCATGTCCACCTGCATATCGTGCTCGGTGACAGGGACTTCGGGGACGACCTGCTCCTCGAGGGCCAGGCCGCAGGCGATGCCATGCCAGTCGGGATGGGCCAGGAAACGGTCGTAGAAGCCCCGGCCCCGGCCGATGCGGTTGCCGTGCAGATCGAAGCCCAGGCCGGGCACGATCACCATATCAATAATGGCAACCGGGATGGGCATGCCCTGGGCGGGCTCACGGATGCCCATGGCGGAGTGGGCCACATCGTCATCGGAGAGCGAGCGGATCTCGATGGGAAGCATCCGGCGCTGTTCCCAGCTTACTTTGGGGGCCAGCACCCGCTTGCGGTCGCGCCAGGCGTGCAAGACCAGCGGGGTCGTATCCACCTCGTTGGGCAACGAGAGGAAAACCATGATGATCTCGGCCCGCTGGTACTCCGGGGTCTGGATGAGGAGGTTACAGGCCCGGATGGAACGGGCGTGCAAATCCGTGGGCAAGACGGCCTCGACGGCGCTCCGGAGTCGCTGACGAAGCTCTTTCTTAGTGAGAGGCGGCATGGCGATCCTCCCCCTGACCCCCGGTGGTGTCGATATCTGAATCGGCCCGTTGCTTGCCACGTATCGCCTCCAGGTACTGCTTGATCCGGCCTTCGTGCCCACGATCAGTCGGCTGGTAATAAGTTTTATCGACGCCTAGATAGTCCTGCTGCACAAAACCGCCTTCGTAGTTGTGGGCATATTTGTAACCTTCGCCGTGGCCCAGGCGAGCCGCCCCCGCGTAACTCTTGTCTTTCAAATGCCTGGGGACCGGTATGGTTCGACCCTCACGCACGTCCTCGCTGGCCGCCCAGATGGCCTGGGCCGCGGCGTTAGACTTCGGCGCCGTGGCCACATACGTCACCGCCTGGCTGAGCGGAAGCTGGCACTCCGGCATGCCCACCAGCATGGTCACCTGGGCCGCGGCATTGGCCACTACCAGGGCCATCGGGTCGGCATTGCCGACATCTTCGGCCGCACAAATCGTCACCCGACGGGCGATGAAACGGGGATCTTCGCCCGCCTCCAGCATGCGGGCCAGCCAATAGACGGCGGCGTCCGGATCGCTGCCGCGCATGCTCTTGATGAATGCGCTGGCCGCGTCGTAATGCTCGTCGCCGGTACCATCATACACGATAGCCTTGCGCTGAATCGACTCCTCGGCGACGGCGAGGTCCACGCGGATGGCCCTCGCTTGCGCTTCGGGCTCAGAAGGCGGGGCCGGAGGCTGGCCCTCGGTTCCGGCGAGTTGGGACAGCACGGCCACTTCCAGGGCGAGGAGGGCGCGCCGGGCGTCGCCGTCACAGGTGACGGCCAGGTGCCGGACCGCCTCGTCGGTCAGTTCGATCCGGTACCGGCCCAGACCCCGTTTCGGGTCGGTGGCTGCCCGCCGGAGAATCGCTTCGATGTCCTCGACGGTCAGTGGCTCGAACTGAAAGATCTGGCTCCGGGAGATGAGGGGTGAATTAACGCTGAAAAAGGGGTTCTCCGTAGTTGCGCCAATCAGGATAACCAGGCCGTTTTCGACGTCACTGAGGAGCACATCCTGCTGGGCGCGGTTGAACCGGTGGATTTCATCGAGGAAGAGCACGGTTCGCTGCCCGCCGTTGGAAAGTCGATCGCGGGCCCGGGCCAGGATGTCGCGGACCTCCTTGACGCCCGCGCCGGCTGCATTGAGCTCCTCAAAGGCGGCCCGGGTGTGTCCGGCGATGATGTGGGCCAGGGTGGTCTTGCCGGTGCCGGGGGGGCCGTAAAAGATCGCGCTGGACAGCCGGTCGGCGGCCAGGAGTCGCCGGAGCAATTTGCCGGGACCGGCGAAATGCTGCTGGCCGACGAACTCGTCAAGGGTTCGTGGTCGCATGCGGACGGCCAGCGGTTGAACGCGGTCGAATGCTGCCTGTCGCTGTTGTGAAAATAGATCCATCTTCAAAGTGCGACTCTCACGGCGGCCTGCGGCAAGACAGTAAATAATACGCGAAAGGGCTTCAAGGGGCAAACGGGGGGACGTTTCGGCAGGATTGGGTATGATGTGCCTCCTGCGGGGAAGCGCCTGTGGATCGGACGCTCCCCGTGTGCAACAGGAGATTCGCATGCTTGAGTCCAAGGAACGTATCACCGGCCACTTAGACACCGATGCCGTCCATTGCGGCGAAAAGACGTGGCTGGGCAGTGTCACCACCCCCATCGCTTTTTCGAGCACATTCGTATTCAAGGATATGAACGAGGTGCTGGCCTACGGGCAGAGCCAGGCCGCGCACTACGAATATGGCCGATATGGCAATCCCACCCGTGAGGCGGCGGAGGAGAAGCTGGCCGCCCTGGAGGGGGCCGAACGCTGCGTGTTGTTCGACAGCGGCATGAGCGCCGTCACGGCGACCATCCTCTCCCTGTGCGAGCAGAACAAGCATCTGGTCATCACCGACGATGCCTACAAGCAGACGCTCAGCTTTGTGACCAAGGTTGTGCCGCGGTTCGGGATTTCCTCAACGGTGGTGCCGATGGGCAACTACGCGGCCCTGGAAGACGCCATTCGCGACAACACGGTGATGATCATCTCCGAATCGCCCACCAACCCCTATCTCAATATTGCCGACGTGGCCGAAGTCGCGCGCATCGCCCGGAAGCACGGCGTGCTCAGCGTTATCGACGCCACCTTTGCGACGCCCTACAACCAGCGGCCGCTGGAGCAGGGCGCCGACCTGGTGATTCACAGCGCCACCAAGTACCTGGCAGGGCATAACGATGTCCTTGGCGGGGCGGTGCTGGGTACAACCGAGGTGACCGAGCCGATCTATCAATGGCGCCGCGTGACCGGCGGCATTGTCGATCCGATGAGCTGCTATCTGCTCATTCGCGGCCTCAAGACCTTTGGCCTGCGCATGGAACGGCTGAACCGCACGGCTCAGTGCGTCGCCGAATTTTTGAGCAACCACCCGAAAGTGCGGCGGGTGTACTACCCCGGCCTGTCCAGTCATCCCCATCACGACGTCGCCCGGAAACAGATGCGCGGGTTTGGCGCGGTAGTTACCTTCGAGATCGACGGCGGGCTGGAGGATGCCCTCCAGTTCATGGACCGCCTCAAGCTGTGTCTGCTGGCGCCCAGCCTGGGCGGGCCGGAGACGCTCATCACCCATCCGGCCACCATGAGCTATTACAAGGAAACGCGCGAGCGGCGCTATGAACTCGGAATCATCGACGAGTTGATCCGCTTGTCGGTTGGCCTGGAGGATCCGAAAGACATCATCGCGGATCTGGAAAGAGGGCTGGGCGCCGTGACCGGGTGAGAGGCGCGACCTGATAACCTGACAAGAAGGCCGGATCAGCGGGCCCACCGTCCGGGCCCGCTGCCGCTGCAATTCGTGCACCCGGCTGTCTTGCCGTTGCGCACGGGATCACACAGCCTGCGGCTGCGGCAGGCTGAAGTGGAAGATTGAGCCGACCCCGGGGGTGGACTCCAGCCAGATCTGGCCGCCATGCTCCTCCACGATTTTTTTGCAGGTGGCCAGCCCCACGCCCAAGCCGGGGTAGCGGTGCTCGTCGTCGTGGAGCCGCTGGAAGATCTGGAAGATCTTGTCGAAGTGGCGCGCCTCGATGCCGATGCCGTTGTCCTTCACCGAGAAGAGCCAATGGCTGTCGGTGCTCCGGGCACTGATATGCACGACCGGGGGAGACTGGCCCCGGTACTTGATCGCGTTTTCAAGAAGATTCTGGAATACCTGCCCCAGCAGGGCCTCATCGGCCTGTACCACCGGGAGCGGGTCATGGGTGATTTGAGCCCCCGTCTCGGTCACCACCGCCCGCAAACTTGACAGCACGTTGGTGAGCACGCGCTGCGTCGAGCATTGGCTGATCTTCAAACCGTCCCTGCCGAGCTGGGCGTAGGTCAGCAGCCCCTTAATGAGCCGGCCCATGTGCCGGACACTGTTCTGGATATTGTCGAGAAGTTCCGTGACCTCGGGGTCAGACTGATTGGGAAGGAGTTCTTTGAGCAACTGAGCGCAGCCGCTGATCGAGGTCAGCGGGGAACGCAGGTCGTGAGACACTACCGAAGCGAACTGTTCCAGCTCGGCATTGATCCGGCTCAGCTTGCGGACGTGCTCGGCCAGGCTCGTCTCGATTTTCTTGCGCGCGGTGATGTCCAGGTGGACGCCGACCCACGAGGTAATCCGGCCGTGCGCGTCCCGCACCGGCCGGCCGCGGATGAGGACGGTGCGCCGCTCTCCGTTCTCGCCGCGGATGCAGTGCTCAGTTTCCCATTCCTGGCCGGTCTGGGTGTGATACCGCCATTGTTCCAGGAACAAGGAGGCCAGCTCAGGCGCCAGCGATCGGGTCCAGCCGAGGCCGCGGGCCTCTTCCATGGTCATCTGGGTCATTTCCAGGAAAGAGGGGCTGGCGTATTCCAGGGCCCCCTGGGGATCGCTGATCCAGATGCCGAAGGGAATGGATTCCCCCAACAGGCGGAAGCGCTGTTCGATTTCATGCAGGGCGGCCTCGGTTTTGGCCTGGTCGGTCCGGGCGTCACGCAGTTGCTGACGCGTGTCCTGCAACTCAGCCAGAGCCTGACGAAGTGCCTGATCCGTATCGGCCACCCGCTGGCGCAGTTCCGCCATCTCCGTCTGCCAATGGCCCATGAACTCGCCGGAACCTCCCACGGGGGGATACGGGGGAGAGGCTGGCTTGCCTGGCGATTTGGCGTGCGTCTGTTCCTTCCGTGACGGCATCGTGCTCCCTCCTGGCTACCGCGAGAGCTGATGTGACCGCTCAATCACAGGATAGGGAGACCGAAGTCAGTCGCGGCAGCACTGACGTATTGGCACATAGTGTACTCTCAATGACGGCCTAAACGCAATGTAATTCTGCCCTCTGCCCGTGTTTTACCTCAGCAGTAAGGCGGACAATCACCTTCACTCAGGCGAAGGCAGTCGGCCTGAAAATAACTGTCGCGCCGAGGGCCGCCGCCTGGTTGGTTCCTGAAGAGCTTTGGGTCTCGTGATCTGCCCGGGCTCAGACGCATCGACGCTTCTCCCATTCGCATTTTTCCTGATAAGTGCTGTGCCTTGAGGTGCTTGCGACTGTGAGATGGGTGGCGGAAAGCCGTCTTTTGCCTCTAAGGGGCTTGCTCAGCCGCGTTAAATCGAACTTTAACTGTTGTGTTATATCCCGTGTGCGATTTGAGACATGTCCTTGGGCTTGAGTACCGCCACTTGCGGCTGAGCTGGGTATCTGGCCGAAGGAGGGGGGGGGTTCCCGAAAAAGTGCCTGCCCCCGTTCGGATTGACGAAGGCGGGCAAGATACCCGTCCCCCTTTTGGGTTCAGAAAGGCGGGCAGGATGCCCGCCCTCCTGCGTCGGCAAAATGCCCGCTCCTCTTGCGGCGGTGGCCAGCTCTTCCATGGAAATTCTGCCGGGCTGATTGGTCGAGAAACTGGGTACTGGCAACGACGATGGCTTTCGTTTCAGCCGGGGGATGGTTTTACGGAGAAGTGAACTCTGCGGTGGATGCTCTTCGTTGCTTCTGGTTGGTCTGTTGTTCGTGTGAGTCGTTACATTGTGAATTTTTCTTTTTTTGAGGTGCGTTCCCGTCACTCAAGACACCGGTACGACCTAAACTGTTATTAACCTTGATGGCAAGAAGATTTCATGCAGGAACTCTTGCGGCGCGGCGCATCTTCCTTGATCAGTCAGCGGGCCAAGATGGCGTGGGCATAGGTAGTTATGCGTGATGTGGTCACGAGTCGTCAGTGGGGGGGATACTTGTTGGCGTTGGCTTGCACGGTTGTGGCGCTGTTGCTGGGAAAGGGCGCCGCGGAGGTGTTGGGTGCCAGTCCGTATCTGGCGTTTTACCCGGCCGTGGTGATCGCCGCGGTTTTTGGAGGAACGGGGCCGGGCCTGGTGACGACGGTGGCCCTGGGGATCTGTGGCGATCTGATGTTCGATACCACGCCCGGTTGGGTCGATTGGGGCGATCCGGTCGCCGTGGAGCGGCTGATTGTGTTCGTGGTGGGTGGGGGCATCATCAGTCTGATGGCCGGAATGCAGCGCGCGGCCCAGATCAGCGCCCAGGATTATGCCAGAAAGCTGCGTGTTCACACCGCGGCCCTGGATACGGCGGCCAACGGTATCTTCATCACCGACGCGAAGGGTACAGTCATCTGGGCCAACCGGGCCGTCGAGGTGATGACCGGCTACGCCCGTGAGGAGATCCTGGGGCAGAACCCGCGCATCCTCAAATCCGATAAGCATGAAGACGCCTTCTATCGCGGTATGTGGGAGACAATCCAGCAGGGCAAGGTCTGGCGCGGCGAACTAATCAATCGACGCAAGGACGGCACCTTGTACGACGAGGAAATGACCATCACACCTGTTCAAGACGAGCAGGGCAGGATCAGTCACTTCATCGCCATCAAGCAGGACATCAGCCAGCGCAAGGCGGCCGAGGAGGAGCTTCGGGCCAACCGGGCGGACCTGAACCGCGCCCAGGCGGTCGCCCATATCGGAAGCTGGCGGCTGGATGTGCGGCACAACCGGCTGCTCTGGTCTGACGAGACTCATCGCATTTTCGGAATTCCCCGGGGCACGGCCCTGAGCGCGGAAACATTCTTCGCCGCGGTCCACCCGGAGGACCGGGCGATGGTGGAAGAGAAATGGCAGGCGACTCTGCGCGGCGAGCCTTACGATCTCGAGCATCGCATCATCGCGGCGGGTGCGGTGAAGTGGATCCACCAGAAGGCCGAGCTGGAGTTGGATGAACATGGCGAACCGGTGGGCGGGTTCGGGACCGTCCAGGACATCACCAGACGCAAACAGACTGAAGAGGCACTGGCCGCTGCCATCCGCTCTGCTGAACACGCCAAGGCCCAGGCCGAGGAGGCCAGCCGTGCCAAGGACCATTTCCTGGCTGTGCTGTCCCACGAGTTGCGCACGCCGTTGACTCCCGTTCTGGCTACGGTCTCCATGCTCCAGTCCGAGGGATGCTTCGATCAGGACACCCGCCAAAACCTGGAGGTGATCCGGCGGAACACGGAGCTGGAGGCGCGACTGATCGACGACCTGTTGGATATCACCCGCATCGCCCGCGGCAAGGTCGAGCTGGACAAGCAGATTATTCCCTTGTGTGAGCTGATCATGCAGGCCATCGAGGTCTGCCAGCCGGATATCGAGGCCAGGAGCCAGCATTTCGGCGTCGACATGGAGGCCGGCTCGTCTTTCTTCGTCATGGCCGATGCGGCCCGCCTCCAGCAGGTGTTCTGGAATCTGCTCAAGAATGCGATCAAGTTTACTCCGCCGGGGGGATACATCCGCGTGCGTTGCCGGCCGGATGGCCCGGACGCGGTCGTCGTCGAGGTGGCGGACAACGGCGAGGGTATCGAACCGCAGGCCTTGAAAAAGATCTTCAACGCCTTCGAGCAGGCCGAGCGTTCCATCACCCGCCAGTTCGGCGGGCTGGGCCTGGGCTTGGCTATCAGCAAGGCCCTGGTGGAGATGCACGGAGGCCGCCTCGAAGCCCACAGCGAGGGCAAGGGCAAGGGTGCCACCTTCCGAGTGTGGCTGCCCCTGGCATCGACGCCTGCTACTGACCCGGCAGGTTCCAAGCCTGGGGCGGACGAGCCCCAGGCGGAGAGCGGACGGCGCACGGGACTGCGGTCCCGCGGCGCGGAGCCTTCCCGCCGACTTCGCATCCTGCTGGTGGAAGATCACGGCGACACCGCCAGGATTATGACTCGCCTGCTGGTTCGCAGGGGTCATGAAGTCAAGGCCGCCGGGGACGTGGCCAGTGCCCTGGCCCTGATCGATCTGAGCGGGTTTGATCTGCTGGTCAGCGATCTGGGCCTGCCGGACCGCAGCGGCCTCGACCTGATTCGCGAGCTTCGTTCGCGCGGTCAGACGCTGCCGGCCATCGCCTTGAGCGGATACGGCCAGGAGGAAGATGTCCGCCGCAGCCGGGAGGCGGGGTTCAATGCCCACCTGACCAAACCGGTGGATTTTGAGCAGTTCTACCGGACGATCACTGCCGTAACGGGTTAGTTCCACCGCTCCGAAAGAGGAGTGCCCGGTGACCCGCGCCGACAAGCGCGCCCCATTTCATGCGGATTCCCAATGAATCTTGTGCGTTTGGAACCCCACCTCAACTGAAGCCGCATCATTCCTTGTCCGCGGTTCTTGATGCGTAGCGTGCCACCACCTCGCGGAATTCCATGAAGTCCACGGGCTTGACGAGGTGCTCGTCGAAGCCGGCCGCTTTACTGCGGGACAGGTCCTCTTCCTGGCCATAGCCGCTCAAGGCGATGGCCGGCAGCTTCCGGCCGCGGGCACGAAGGGCCTGGATCAATTCCAGCCCGCTGCCATCCGGCAGCCCCAGATCACTGATCAACAGATCGAATGGCTCGCGGATCGCCAGCTCCAGCCCTGCGGTCACTCCGCCGGCGGACTGTACCTGATGCCCACAGGCCTTCAGCAGTTTGTGCATGACGCGAACGGTGTCCGCGTGGTCCTCGACCAGCAGAATGCGAAGCGGACGCGGGCGTGCGGCCTGCTGAGTACTTTGTGGGGCGTCTGGTTTCGTCGCAGCGCCCGGGCTTTCGGATTCGGCAGGCGGTACGTTCGACTCGATACGCAGCACCGGCAGCCGTACCCGGAAGGTGGCTCCCGTGCCCATGCCCTCGCTGTGGGCTTCGATGGTGCCCCCGTGCATCTGCACGATCGCCCGGGTGATGGTCAGCCCCAGTCCCAGACCGCCGAATCGACGGGTGACCCAATGGTCGGCCTGCTCGAAGGCCCTGAAGATCCGGCCGAGTGACTCCGGCGGAATGCCCAGGCCGGTGTCGTGGACCTCCACGACGACCATGGAATTCAGGGTTTCAGGTTCGGACTTCAGGGACGATGACCGCTCCTCGTTCGTGCCCTGTTCGCCGGCCGCCGGCGACGCCTCCCCATTCTCCAGGCGACAGCGTATCCCTACATGTCCGCCCGGCGGGGTGAACTTGATTGCGTTCTTGAGCAGGTTCCAGAACACCTGCTGGAGGCGGGCGGCATCCGCTTCGATCCAGCAGCGGGACGCCGGGCCCAAGTCAAAGTCAAAACTGAGCGCCCGGGCCGCGGTCTCCGGTTTGCAGACCTCCACCGCCTGCCGGATGACATCGCCCAGTTCGAGGGGTCGCTTGTCGAGCTCGATTTTGCCCTGCGCGATTCGGTTGATGTCCAGCAGGTCGTCGATCAGATGTGCCTCCAGCTCCGCGTTGCGACGGATCATCGAGATATCTTCGCGAAAGTCGGCCGGCAGGGCGGGGTTGTTCTCCAGCAGAGAGGCGGTGGTCAAGACAGGGGTCAGGGGCGTTCGCAGCTCATGGGAGAGCACCGCGAGGAAGCAATCCTTCGCCCGGCTGGCCTCCTCGGCGACCTCCCTGGCGCGCTCAGCACTGGCCTTGGCGGCGCGTAAACTCTCCTCGCTGTGCTTCAGATCCAGGAACAGCAGGTCGTAGGGCCGGGCCAGCCCCGTTTCCACGATGGCTTTATACACCAGGTAGAAGCCCACGAGCTTGAGGCAGTGGCCCACGTAGTTCCAGCGCCCGAAAGGATCGCTGTACAGGGTCAGGGACAGCTCCTGGAGGATCGTAACCGCCATGGCCGCTATTAAAAGCTTGCTGACCGCCGAGTTCAGCTTGTGTCCCTGCCACCACAGACTGCCCATGGCCGCCAGAAGGATGCCGCAGATTACGTATTCGCTGATCAGCTTGAAGGGGGTGAGCCCCTGGCCTTCCACGAAACAGGTGGGGAACACATGCCACTCGAAAATGGCCAGCAGCACGAGGATCAGCACCACCGTAAAACCGGCCAGCACCGGCAGCGGCCGAATCTTTCGCCCGACCAGCAGGACGGCTCCGAGCATGGACAGGCTTTCCATGTAGCGGGCGGCGAGCCAGAGCTGCGTTGCCGGATCCGGGCCCTTGTGCTCAACAAAGACGTTCATCTCCTTGTAGGCGAGGGTGTGTACCAGGTCGGTGGCGCCCACAAACAGAAAAGCGATGCCCAGGAAAGTGAGATAATCGTTCTCGTGCAGCCGTCGGGCGTTCCAGGCCACCATAAAGATGCCGGCGGCGATCACAATGCTGAACAACTCGGCCAGGCAATGGAACAGCAGGTAACTGTGAGTATTCGCCCATGCCAGCCCCAAAAGCACCCCCAGCACAGTGAGCGAGCTGGAAAGGGTCTGACGCAGACGGCTGTTCATAGGAAATCTCCACACGAAAAGTTTACCAGATGAGGATCATGTCCGAAACCGGGACGGATTGCCGGTTCTGGCCTTGTCGCCGAAAGGGGGGCTCTTGCCGAATCCGCCGGGCGTAGCGCGCGATGGGGGGGCTGCCACCACTCGCTTTCCGGCCGGGTTTCTGTTACAAAAAGCCTGCTGGTCTGGAGCCGCATGGCCACCGCTTGGGGATTGCCCGCAGATGTCATCGAGCTCGACAATCCACCCGCCCATCGGCCGGCGTCTGACGTTGGTCAAAGGCGTGGTCTGCGCCGTGCTGCTGCATGCCGTGCTCGGGTGCTCGTCGCTGTCCCTCCAGAACTCCGCCAGCCCCGTGCCGGCCCCCACCACGCAGCCGGACGGCGCTTACCGGCGGCAGATCCTGGAGCGCGCCGCCCAGTTGGCCCCCTGCAGTCAGCCGGCGGGTCAGGCCGCTTCCCAGCCGGCATCCCAGCCTGCCGGAGTGGCGACCACGCCCGCCTGTCAGCTCAACCCTCTGACCATCATCAAGCTGGTCTATGAGCTCAGCCCCCAGGTGCGGTCCCACCGGGAGGCCATGGAGGCGGCCGAGCACGGGCTGGAGGAATTCCGGGCCAACTTGAGCCGATTTGAACCTTTCACCGAAGCCAATGGGCAGATGAACCGCTTCCCCGAACGCCAGGATTCCAGAGGGACCAGCGGTGAATTCACCGCCGGTCTGCAGAAGGAGACCTTCGAGGGCGCCATCTTCCGCATCGAAGGCGGAGGCAGCGCGTCGCGCGTCAGGATCGGCGAGCCGGACAAGGATCAGGACAGCGTGGACGAGGGCAGCGGCGGACTGATCCGCGGGCGAATCGAGGTGCCCTTCGTGGGCTCCCGCCGTCGGCAGGAACGCATCATTTCCTCGGCTTTCCAGGAATCCACCGCCCGCCAGGCCCGGCTCAACTACCTCGACAACTATCGCACCTACGCCGTCGAAGCCCTCCAGTATTACGAGCTGGCCATTTACTATCTCCAGATCGCCCGCGCCTACAACGACAAGATCGAAGCCCTCAACACGATCCGCGAGGACCCTCGCGTTCGGCCAGGAGATCTCGACCGACTCGATACCACCATCGCAGACAGCCGCGTGTACCACGACCAGTACATGAACTACCACCGTGACGCCATGCTCTCGCTGCTGGCCAGGCTGGGGCTGGATCCTGAAACCTCCTACGTTCTGGAAGAGCCGAGCGAGTACACGCCCAGCAAGTACATTGAAATGTCCGCCACGTCTGATGGGCTGGCCCGCATGGTGCAGGAGGCGTATACCAACAACCCCCGCTTCCGTGTGCTCGATAACGCCATCGAGAACGCGGAACTCCAGCGCCGGCAGGCCATTCAGGGAACCCTGGACATCACCGCTTACCTGGAAGGCACTCAGTTCGCCTTTGGCGCCGAGAGTTTCGACGACCGGGTCGGCGGCTGGCAGGTTCAGACCGGCGTCACCGTCCGGCTCAATGATCAACGCGTGCTGAAAGCCTCCCGGCTCAAGGCCGAGGCTCAGATCCGCCAATACAAGGCCGAAATCGAGGCCGAGCGCCTGGACATTCAGCGCGAGATTACCACCCGCACGGCGACCCTGCGGTCCAACCACAAGGTCCGGGCGGCCATCCTTGACAACATCCGCCAGAAGCAGGCTACCTTCAAGAACCGCTCAGAGGCCTACCTGGCCGGCGAATCGACGCTGAGCATTGATGATGTGCTCATCCCCATCAATGAACTGGCCGCCGCTGAAGTGCAGTTGGCCGCCAACCGATACTCCAGCGGCCTGGCGGAAGTAGCCCTGACCGCCGCCATGGGCGAGGTCTACCGGAACGTCGGCATGAAAATGGACGACGCCGCGGCGGACAAATAGCAAATAGCACGGGTGCAAAAACGAACGGCCGGCACTGCGGCCGGCCGCAAGAGGATCATTGTTCAATTCAGGCTGCCAGCGAAAGGCAAGGCCGTCCGTCGGTCCGCCCGGAAAAAGCTGCGACTGGCTATTGATAACCGGGCGCTGACCGGGTCACTCGATCGGCCATCGCGACAGATGCGAAGGCTGTTCCTGAAGGAAGAAGTAATCGAGGTCGTCGTTGAGCTGGCGACAATCGATCTCCGCCACGCGACGGCGCATCTCGCGACGCTCCTTGCCGGTATAGGCAACACCATCCTGGCCGCAGCACCAGCCGCCGGGCAAAGCGGTTGTGGTCCCCGGGCTCAGGCAGATTGGGCAAGAGGAATCGCAGGAGCAGCCCACCTCAATTGCGGCGAGCGCCACCAGAATCAAGGCTAAAATGCCGTACTTCATGAGTCCAGCCTCGCGTTAGGTTATTCCGCCGACGAAGAGCAATGCCCTCGACGGGGGCGGTCATAGCGGGCCGTGCGCCACTGCGGCCTGGCCATGACGGCGGAGTTCTCATGTCAGCCGGCGATTCTAAACCTGTGCAGCTCAGCCGTCAATTGGGTAACCGCTGATATAGATGAGCTCCTGTCGGATTTAGCTGGAATGCGGCCCCGGCCGCCCATGTCACGGGTGTGTTGAACGTAAGTTATTGAGGGAATTTGAGATAGGGTGCGATTTGGTGCAGGGTCCGCGGCCCTATCCCCGGGACTGCATCCAGATCCTCAAGAGACTGGAAAGGTGGGGAGGGGTTGGAAGCGGTCGAGCCGTCCTTGGCGCGCCGCTCTTCCCGGTAGGCCACGATCGACCGGGCCAGCGATTCGCCAACGTTCGGAAGCCGGGCCAGTTCAGCCCAGCCGGCCGTATTCGGATCCACCCGCGTCTGGAGCTGGGCGACCCGATCCGGCTCGACAGGCGGTCGATCCTGAAAAACCAGCGTCCTGCGATGCCGTTCCACGGCCGCGAGCACAAAAAGAACGACCACCAGCAGGTAACACATGAGGTGTACCCCGTGCGCCCCCGCGGGTCGGTCACTCGTATCGCTCATGGCTCAACAGCGTGGTACGTGGGTGATGCCAGTCCAGGCAAGTTCGGTCGTTTACCAGCTCGTTGCGGTGATCGAGAGCTCTTACTTGATCTCGTCCCGTCGGCGCACAGGGGGCCGGCGGACGGCGTTCAGCAACTCCGCCCGGTACTGCTTGAGCACCTTGAAGGCCAGTTTGGGATGCAGATCCGCCGACAGAAGCCCGCCGGTGGGCAATATGCCGGTTTCCGGCCGATCGGCCAGATCTGCCCACGTGATGCTCTCCACAAAGGGTTTGCTCAGGGCAATACCGTAGAATTCCTTGACCCACTGGGCCTGAACCGGCTCGCTCCAGGGCTCGCGCCAGAAACCGCCGTACCACTGATCACCGTTGGCGGTCGGAGCGGAGGGCACTTGGACCGTCGTAATGTGCAGCGGTTTGCCCAGATTGCCCAGCTTGTCCAGTCGATCGGAGATCTGGAACATATCGCGGGTGAACATGCCATCGGTGGGCTTGCCAAAGAGCAACTGCACGCCCAGCCCGTCAAAGGCCACCCCGCTCTGCACGACCATGTCGGCGTACAGCATCGGCGGAATGGTCCGCTGGTTGCGAGCGTAGTACTCGCCCCACGGGGCCACCAGATTAATTACCGTCTGGGCCCGCGGCGCAAGCTGTTTGACCAGCGAGGCCGTGATGCGGGTCACTTCCATCAACTGTTCGAAGGTGAACTGGAAGGTGTTGTCGGCGTGGATGCCGCTGATCACGTCCCACTGGTGGACGTAGCTGCCGTAACGCTCCACGACGCGCCGCACGTGCTCGAAGATAAAGTTACGGACCGCCTCAAAATCCGTCTCATAGATGGCCAGCCAATCGGGGATCTGGCCTTCGTTGAAGCTGACTAGCGGCCCGACTTTGATGGGCATGCGGTTCTTGACCAGCCACTCCACCCAGGCGTCAAAGGCCTGCCAGGTGTATTCCTGCTGTTTGGGCTCCACGCTTCGCCAGGGCATGGGCAGGTAGGCGTAATCAAAGCATTCCCGGAGCCGGTGGCGATAGGCCTCGCTGGTGTTGGACAGATCCACGGCGCAGCCCAGGGTTCGGCGCGAGAACGCGTGGGCCTGCTTGCGGCGGTTCAGAAAGATGTCCGCGTGGAAAAGGCTGAGCCGCTCACCGGCGACCATGGCCAGTTTCAGGGCCTCGCTGGCCACCATGCTCTGCTGGAGTGCGTCCTCGGTCTTGAGGGCCTGAACCATCAGGTCGCGGGCTTTGTCGATCTCCGAAGTGACGGGTTCCACCCCGTCAAAATCGAAAAGGCCCCAATCCTCGCGCTTCTGGTTGATGTGCATGAGGCGCCCACGAACCAGTTCCAGCACGAGGTTGTAGGGTTTTTCCCTGTCCATGAGGCGGCTGGTTTCCAGCAGGAGCGCACCGCTCCCCGGTACCGGCCAGACGAGTGCCAAGCCCGCGGGGCCATCGGCGCGCTTGGCGCAATAGACCCGCGAATTGCGCACTTCCAGCTCGGCGCGCAGAGGAACCCCATCGCTGCCCACGACGTAGGCACCGTCGAGCTTGAGTGGGGCAGTACCCTCTTCAGTGGAATGAACGGTAAACGATAACATGAGCGGTCCCGGATATAAGTTATTGTATGAGTCCGACTTGCCAGCCGGTTGAGGGGGCCGGCTTCTATGGGGGTCCGCCCGTCCGTTCTCCCGTCAACCTCCTCTGATAGTAAGTCCTGCCATTCAACTTTGCCAAAGTCTACGGCAAGGGGACTGTCTACTCAAGCCCGGCAGGCTTTGGGGCTCCAGCGGGGCCTCCGCCCCCGCCCGGAGTTTGCCGACGGCAGGGGGTGTAAATCAGCCGCCGACACGATTGGCAGACTTTCTCTATTTTAACGGTTGAGCTGCTCGCTGACTTTCCAGAAAAAATTTTCTTTTCTTAGGAAGAATAGACTGCAAATCGATTGACAGGTATCTTACCTATTGGGTAAATTATCCCCAGCATATTCGGTCGTCAGGTGCGCGGATGTCTCGCGTCTTCGACAATATTGTACTGGCGGCCTCTTCAGATCAGGTTGGGAAAATGCAGGAGGGCACATCGTGAAGCGATGCATACTAATCGGATCAATCTTTTTGGCGTTGACCGGCTGGGCCATGGCCCACACCGGAGGCCTTGGGGATGAGGTGCCGGATCTGAGCCTTGATGTGGGCTCGCTTGCCCCCTTCCAGGGACCAGTGCATGTCGAAGCGGGGGATCCCTACGGCGATGACTTCAAGGGCTGGTACTGGGTCACCCTGAAAAACACGGGTTCGGTCGCGTGGACCGGCATGACGATCACCCCCGGTGCGGGTGATTTGGTGGCTCTGGTTCAGGGCAATGGTCTGGAAGACGAGTGGGGCTTCTCCGGCAATAGCATTGACGTCAGCCGGGCTCTTGCCGGCCCGATTGTCTATTCCAACGCTTTGGGTGATGGCAGCCGAGACTACTCGACGATGAACGGGCTGGTCACAGGTTATCTGTGGGGCCAGGCAGATATGACCTTTGCCACCCCCGTTGGCACGAACGAGTCGGTTCGCTTCAAGATCTATACTGACAACTCGTACTATGAGGGGCCTCACGCCTCGTCCTTCTCGCTGGTCTTTGCTCCGGTTCCCGAACCGGCTACGCTGAGCGTTCTCGGTGGCCTGAGCCTGCTGGGCCTGCTGCGTCGTCGCAGCCGCTGAGCGTTTTTCTTTGCCCCCCAACCCAATTGCCCGGCCGGAAGACACACGACAGCTTCCGGCCGGTTTTTTATTTTTTGGCGGCGCAGGGGGGTGGGCATCTTGCCCGCCTTCCTGAATCCAAACAGGGGGTGAGCATCCTGCCCGCCTTCGTAAGACCAAACGGGGAGCAGGTGTTTTGTCCAGGAAACGGCCGGCACCCGGCTTTCGTCGAGTACCCAGCTTGCCCTCCACAAGCAGTGTGCCCCAAAGCATGTCGCAGGATCGCGCATGGTCAGCTAGGATCAGACCATGCCAGAAGGAATGCCCAGAAGCCTGCGTCTGGATATCGCCCGGCCGTTGCTGCGCTGGTACGACCGCAACCGGCGCGATTTGCCCTGGCGGCGGCGCGAACATGACGCCTATGCCCAACTCGTCGCCGAAGTCATGCTCCAGCAGACCCAGGTGGCCACGGTCGTGCCGTTCTATGAACGCTTTCTGAAGCGCTTCCCGACGGTTTCGGCTCTGGCTGCCGCCAGCATGGATGAGGTGCTCCCTTTCTGGGCAGGCCTGGGATATTACAGCCGGGCTCGCAACCTGCATGCCGCGGCCCGCAAGATTGTCGAGATCCATGGCGGGCGCGTGCCCGACACGGTGGCGGCACTGATGAGGCTGCCCGGGGTAGGGCGATATACGGCCGGGGCGATCGCTTCGATTGCCTACGGCGTGCGGGCCCCGGTGCTCGATGGCAACGTGGGGCGCGTGCTGATGCGGCTGACGGCCATGGAAGCTGACCCCAGGAGTCCCGCCACCCGTGCCCATCTCTGGCGCCTGGCCGAAGCTATCCTGCCGGCGAAACGTTGCGGCGATTTCAACCAGGCCCTGATGGAGCTGGGGGCGACCGTATGCGGGCCACAGACTCCCGCGTGCCTCCAGTGCCCTCTAAAAACCTACTGCCTGGCCTGCCGGAAGGGGCGCGCCGGCCAGATCCCGCCACCGGCCAAGCGTCCCCGGGCGCTGCCCGCTGCCGTCGTTGTGGCTCTGCTGCGGTGGGGCGAACGTCTGCTCTTTGTGCAGCGGCCGGCCAAGGGGTTGTGGGCCGGCCTCTGGGAACTGCCTGCAGAACCCGTTGAAACCGGCGAGCCCCTCGCAACCGCGCGCCGGCGGCTACGCGCCCGCTTGCCGGTCGGTGTGCGGTTGGCGGCCAGGCCCGCTGGAACCGTTGTCCGGCATCTCACTCATCGTGAGATCACCTTTCACATCTATGTGGGCACTCGGCTCCGTGGGCAGGATCACAACGAGCCTGATCCCTCCTCTCCCGCGAACCCGTCTCAGGGCCAGCCGCCGTTCCGCTGGCTGACTCCGGATCAAGCCCGGAGCCTGGGCATCAGCCGGGCCTGTGAAGCCCTGCTGCGCTTCCAGGGTGGCGAAGGCCTCCGGCTCAACAGGCGAAAGCCGTTACCTGGTGCTGCCGTTACGCCCGCGGACCGACCGACTGCTGAGATGAACGACTCATGAATTAACCATTATTGAGCCGTTTTCCGCCTCTTCCGCTGGGAATAATGCAATGTGGTGCAGGCCGGAGACGGCGGCTTCCCGTTGGTGAGCTGTCTGGTGGGGGCAGCATGGGTACGAAAAAGGACGCCTGATGCCGCTCATACGTCGAAGCTCCAGGTGGAGCGCTCTGCTTTTCCTGACCGTTGCCGGATTCGCGTACGGCGATCTGGTGTCAACCCCGGACGGTCCATCCGCGCATGGTGATTTCGCCATGCGGAAGGCTTTGCCGGCCGCTCCGGAGCAGGCATCCGGGACGCTCACCTTGAATATTCCGCAATTGCTGGTCCATGCCAGCAGGTACTGGGAAGGATGGCTCGACAGGCGGTCCGAATCTCGCAGTGCGGCCGTGGACGTCGCTCAGTTGTTCGGCGGCCCGGCGCGGTTGAACGATGCCGAGTTCGTCTGGCTGGCGCTCGTGAAGGAAACACCGCAACTGGAGCGACGCTTCGTCCAACTGCAACGGGACCTGCCGTGGGGAACCGAAACCCTCCCCATCCGCCTGGCCAGGAGTAGTGGCTTCAGTCGTCCTCCCGGCTCCGGGGTGCCGGTCAATACGAAACCCGATGCGCGCATGCTGAAGATGGAGCACAGAGAGCCATGGAGTCCGGCCGCGGCCCTTTTTTACCGTGGGTTTATCACCGTGACGATCGTGGCGATCCTTATCGTGTTCTGGCTGCGCGATCAAATCAAAGCCCAGTTCAGGCGGACGGTTTGATCAGGCCCAGGGCATCTCCTCGTTGATTTGATTGGTTGGCTGTCCGCTCGGCTCGCGCTGCACGCTGATGGGGGTGGCAATTCTTTATGGCGGGCCGCTGTAGAATCCCGGCTGGTACGCATCTTGCGAACCTCAAAGGCGGGTAAGATGCCCGCCCTCCGGAAGGCAGGATGCCCGCCCTCCCGGAAGGGCCCCGGCCCCGCCTGCGTTCCCTGTTCCGAAGCTTATCCTCATGCGGGGTTCGCGGTGTTATAATCCGCCCATGCGAGGCTTGGCCATAATCTTGTTTTTCAATTTCGCCGGCGTGATCCTGCACGAGCAGGCCCATGTTCCACTGCCGGCCAGCGTGCTGGGTTTTGCTCTGCTGACCGTGGCCCTCTTCACCGGGGTGGTACGGCTGGAGTGGGTGGAGGACACGGCGGAACTTCTCATCAGGCATCTTCCGCTCTTCTTTTCCCCGAGCATCGTGGTGGGTGTTGCGCTGTTCCCCCAGGTGGCCCATGAGTGGCCGGCGGTGGTGATCGGCATGATCGGCAGCACCGCGGTGACGCTGTTGCTGACGGGGTGGTGTGTGCAGCTTGTGGCCCTCAAGTGTGGCTCCGGACCGGCCGGCAAGGGGGGACGATGCCGCTCCTGACGCTCGCGCCCGCCGTGACGCAATCTCCGCTGTTCGGGCTTTCGGTGACCGTTGGTTTCTACGCGATCGCGTTGATGATCCGCGGCCGTTGCCGCTGGGCGCACCCCATCCTCCTGACCTGTGCGGGCACGCTGCTGGCGATATGGGCTTTCGGAGCCGAGATCAAGGCCTATCGCACCGGCGGAGACCTGATCACCATGGCCCTGGGGCCGGCCACGGTCGCACTGGCGGTCCCGCTGTATAAACACGCCGAGCGGATTCGGGCGGCGCTCAGGCCGGTGCTGGCCGGCGTGCTGGTGGGGTCGTTGACCGGCGTCGCTTCGGGCGCGGCCTTCGTGCTGGTGGTGGGGGGCAGCTCTCAAATCATGTTGAGCATGATGCCCAAGAGCGTGACCACGCCCATCTCGATGGAGATCTCGCGGTTGATCGGCGGCTGGCCGGAGTTGACGGCGGCGATGACGGTGCTGACAGGGCTGGCCGGAAGCATCGTGGGGCCAATGTTCCTGCGGGTCTGCGGTGTGCGGCATCCCGCGGCGGTGGGGGTGGCCATGGGAGCGGCGACCCACGGCATCGGCACCGCACGCATGCTGGAGGACGATCCGGTCCAGGGGAGCTTCTCGGCGGTGGCGATGGGCCTGTGCGGCATGTTGACCACGATGCTGGCGATCCCGTGGGTGATGGGGTGAACGCTCTCAGCTTGAGTCGCTGTGCTGCGCCGCGGACCATTGCCGACGCGGGCTGTGTACATGCGCCCTCGGCATGACTTCCAGCTCGGGAACGACGACGTAAAACCTCGTTCTTACCGGCAGCTTTACGCCTTCCCGGAGCCGGATTTGGCTGTTTTCGACGATGCCTTCGAAGGTGGCAACAGCCATGCGGATGTTCTCACTCGAATCCAATCCTCGGGTGAGGTTGGCGACCGGCCGACGCGGCGGTGTTCACCTCCCGTTACCCTCATTATAATGCGAAAAGAGCGTCCGGGGTGAGCAAATGAGAGTACAGGAGAGCTGAGATGGCCCTTCAGGTAGAACTGCCTCCCGAGCTTGAGGCTAAGCTCCGCGAGCGGGCGGCTGCCGTCGGCAAGGACGTGGCGGACATCGTACGGGAGGTCCTGGAAGAGAAGTTCATAGCTCGCAAGGACGCGGACTTTCGACTACCAGATCCTTCCATCGAGCGCCGCAGGGCCGAGTTACGCGCCTGGGCGGCCAGCCACCGGACTCTTGATTATGAAGCGGATGACAGCCGGGAGAGCATCTACGAGGGGTGCGGAGAGTGAGCATTCTGCTGGACACGAATATTCTGACGCGGATGGCTCAACCAGGTCACCGGCAGCACCACCTGGCCCTTGATGCCGTCGATCAGTTGATAGCGCAGGGGGAGAAGTCTACATCGTACCCCAGAGCCTTTATGAGTTCTGGGCGGTGGCCACGCGTCCGGCCGACGAAAACGGCCTCGACTTGTCCACCACGGAAGCACGGGCGGAAGTCGAGAAGATAAAGGCGCTTTTCACCCTGTGCCCCGATGACGATGGGATTCTCCCGGAATGGGAGCAGTTGGTGAGCCGGCACGACGTGAAGGGCAAGACCACTCACGACGCGAGGCTCGTGGCGGCGATGCGGCGGCACGGGTTGACCCGGCTGCTGACGTTCAATGCGAGTCATTTCGCGCGGTTCACTGAGATTACTGTGCTCACGCCGGAAGGGGTTTTGGCGGGGGGCGGGTGAGCGCAGAGGAAAGTTGAATTTCCCTGATTCGATCCCCGGACTACCGCTTGAAGGTCCATTCTGTCCAGGAGAGATCCTCGAAGGTTACGTTTGTCGCTCCAATTCCCTCGATCTTCTGCTTCAGTGCGTCGGTGACAACGACATAAAGAGTGATGGCGAGGAAGAAGATCTGCTGTCCTCTCCACATTGAATCGGTCATTCTGAGAAGTCGGTTTGCCTTATTGATCTTTGGCAGTCTGCATCCGGAACACACAGAAAGCAGCTCATAGCCTTCGGGAAGACTCGATTCGTCACGGATGACTACTTCGAAATAGGGTCCCACCCCACAAAGGTCATGACTCGAAGGAGTTTGTTCGACCATGTCTTCCGGTTCACCAGTGGAAGGAATGGGGGGTGGGAGAGTGGCATTCCTCTTGCCGATCTTCCGAAGGTTGATGGGGCAAACGGAGACGTGGGCAGGGCAATATTCGAGAAGCAGATTCCTGATTCGTTGGGAAACAACCAGGCTTCCTGATCCGCTCCACAGAAAATCGGCGCGAGGCCGTGATGGAACGTCAAGAAAACACGGCTGAAAGTAATCGCCCGGCCTGAGAGATTCGAAAGGCTGGCCATTGATGCCCAGTGCATTCATCAATGTCTGCTGGAGCGACAGATGTTCGGGGCGTGAAACAGACCTGCGGTTGTTAAAGAGTGGATGTGTCCTGAACTCTGCCGGACAGTCATAGGGCAGAATGCGACTGCCAGCCCACTCTTACCCGCAGATATCACAGCGGATGCCGGGGAGCGAGTACGGATGCGTGAGCGCGCCGTTTATAAACATGGCTCGGTAATCCGAATCGTAGTCTGGTTGCTGCAGCCGCCAGAACTTCATCTGCTGACGCTCCAAGGGATTACTCTGCCATGACAGCCTCGTCATCCATCTCTTCGCCGCTGTCTGCAGTCGAGGAGTCGGTCTCTTCTTCGTAGTGATATTCCCGCGGCGGGGGAGCCATGGGGGCGGCCGGGGCGCGGCGGAGCAGGCCGGCGATGGTTACCGTGTTTTCGCCCAGCAGGGCTTCGATTGCCTTGCGGAAGTCTTCGTTGGGCCTTACGCCGCAGCGTTCACTGGCGCGGATGGTGACCCGCAGCTTGCCTTCCGTCCACAGCTCCAAATAGAGGGGTTTGGGGCCATTGAACTGCTTGACCACTTCGCGGACCTGCTTGAGGGTGGCGTCGATGTTGCCGCTTTGTCCCTCGCTTGCGCTTCGGGCTCCATTGCAGTTGATGCGCAGGACGACGGCTGTGCTGAGAACCTCATCGGCCTGTTCCAGCGGGATGACTTCCGAGACGCGCAGGGACGGTTCCTCGCGCCGGCGGTCCACCTGGCCGCGGAAGAAGGCGATGGTCTCCAGTTTGAGCTGGGCCTGGTAGCGCTCCAGGTCTCTCGGGAACAGCACGACCTCCACCGATCCGCGCAGATCCTCCAGGGTCACGATGCCCATCTTCGAGCCGGCGTTGCGGCCGTTCTTCGTGATCACCGTGCGGATCTTGCTGATCATGCCGCCCAGGGTAACGTCCGTGCCGTCGGAATAGCGTTTCAGGTCAGCGGTGGTGGCGGTGGCGTATTTCTGGAGTGTGTGCTCGTGCGAAGAGAGCGGGTGCTTGGTCACGTAGAAGCCCAGCACCGCTTTCTCGTGGGCCAGCATCTCGGCTTCGTTCCACTGCTCGTCGGAAATGCGGGGCGCCTGGCGGGGTGGGGGGAGCGAATCGGAACCGCCGAAAAGGGACATCTGGCCGGAGCGGCGGTCTTCGGCGACGCTCTGGCCGTACTTGATGGCGTCGTCGAGGATGCGGATGAGCGCCCCGCGCATCGCGCCGGTGGAGTCGAACGCGCCGGCCTTGACCAGGGCCTCCAGCACGCCGTGATTGACCACGCTCAAGTCCACGCGCTCACAGAAGTCGAAGATCGATTTGAAGGGGCCGCCGGTCCGGCGGGCCTCCAGAATCGCAGCCACGGCCTTGTCGCCCACGCCCTTGATCGCCCCCAGGCCGAAGCGGATGGTCCCCTGCACGGGGGCGACGCCGGTACCAGACGAAGCTGGCGAAACGCCTGCCCCCCCGGGCTTGACCACTGTGAAATCGCGGTCGGACACGTTGATGTCCGGAGCGCTCACCTTGATGCCCATCCGCTTGCATTCCTCGATGTACTCGACCACCTTCTCCTGCGAGTCCATTTCGAAGGTCAGCAGGGCGGCCATGTACTCGGTGGGGTAGTAAGTCTTGAGATAAGCGGTCTTGAAGGCGACCAGTGCATAGCCGGTGGAGTGGGCTTTATTGAAGGCGTACCCGCCGAACCGGAGGATGTCCTCGAAGATCTCGTTGGCCACCTCGCGCTTCACGCCGTTCTTTTCGCAGCCGGCCAGGAACGGTTCGCGCTCGGCCTCGATCATGGCCGTCTTCTTCTTGCTGATGGCCTTGGCCAGGCGGAAGGCCCGCTTAAGCTCGATGCCGCCCAAGCGGTTGACCAGCCGCGAGACCTGCTCCTGGTAGACCATGATGCCGTAGGTCTCCTTGAGCACCTCGTCCATGATGGGGTGGGGGGTCTTCCAGTGCTCGCCGTGCTTGCGGGCGATATACGCGTCGATGTTGACCATGGGCCCGGGGCGGTAGAGGGCGTTGGCGGCGATGAGGTCTTCGATGCGGTTGGGCTTCATCTTCATGAGCACATCGCGCATGCCGCCGGACTCGAACTGGAACACGCCCTTGGTCTCGCCCTTGATGAAGAGGTCGAAGACCCGCTGGTCGGTCAGGTCAATCGCATCGAGGTCGAGCTTGATGCCGTGGTTCTTCTCGGCAAGCTGGCGGGCCCGCTCCATGATGGAGAGCGTGGACAGACCCAGGAAGTCCATTTTGAGCAGGCCGCAGAGCTCCACGCCGGGGCCGTCGAACTGGGTGATGACCTGGTCCGAGTTGGGCGGCTGGTAGAGGGGCACGAACTTGTCCAGCGGCTCGTCGCTGACCACCACGCCCGCGGCGTGCACGCCGGTGTGCCGGGCCAGGCCCTCCAGACGCCGGCTGATGTCGATGACCTTCCGCACGGTCGGATTGGTGTCGTACAGCTTCTTGAGCTCGGGCTCCTGGGCGAGGGCTTTGTCGATGGTCATCTTGAGCTCTTCGGGGATCAGCTTGGAGATGGCGTTGGCCTCGTCGAAGCTCAGCCCCAGCACCCGGCTGACATCCTTGACCGCCGCCTTGGCCTTGAGCGTCCCATAGGTGATGATCTGGGCGACGTGGCCGTATTTCTGGCGGACGTAGTCGATGACCCGCTCGCGGCCCTTTTCGCAGATGTCCATATCGATATCGGGCATCTCCGCGCGGTCCGGGTCCATGAAGCGCTCGAAATAGAGTTCGTAACGCAGCGGATCGGGAGCGGAGAGGCCCAGGCAGTAGCCCACCACCGTCGAGCAGGCGCTTCCTCTGCCGCCGCAGGGGATGCCCTGCGAGCGGGCGTAGTTCACGAAATCCCACACGATCAGGAAGTAGCTCGAAAAGCCCTTCGAGCTGATAACGCCCAGCTCGTAGTCGATGCGCTCGCGGATGGCGTCGGTGATTTCCGGATACTTCTGTGCCGCCCGTTCGTAGACCAGTTCGCGAAGATAATCGTCGGCGCTCTTGTTACCGGGCACCTTGTAGACCGGCGCGTGTACCTTGCCGAATTCGAGCTCGAGGTTGCACGCCTCGGCGATGCGGTTGGTATTGTCCAGGGCCTCGGGCGTGTCCTTGAAGAGCTCATACATCTCCTCCGGCGTCTTCATGAAGAACTGATCGGTGGGGAACTTGAAGCGGTCCTCGTCGGCGAGTTTCTTGCCGGTGCTGATGCAGCAGAGGACATCGTGGGCCTCGACGTCGGCGTGTTCGAGGTAGTGCACGTCGTTGGTTGCCACCAGGCCGACGCCCAGGCGCTTGGCGATGGTGATCAGTTCCGGGTTGGATTGTTTCTGCTCGGGCAGGCCGTGGTCCTGCAACTCAATGAAGAAGTTCTCTTCGCCGAAGACGCTGAGGTAGAACTTGGCGATCTCCTCGGCCGCGTGGCGGTCGTCACGCAGGACAGCCTGCGGGATCTCGCCGCCCAGGCAGGTGCTCGTGCAGATCAATCCCTGCGCGTACTCGCGGAGGATGTCCTTATCGATGCGCGGCCGGTAGTAAAAACCTTCACGGTAAGCAATGGAGTTGAGCTTGAGCAGATTCTGGTAGCCGGTCCGATCCTTGGCCAGCAGCAGAATGTGGTAGCTGGCCTCTTTCATGCCCCGGGCGTCTTTTTCCATCCGGCCGGCGGGGGCCATGTACATCTCGCAGCCGACGATGGGCTTGATGCCGGCCTTCTTGGCCGCCTGATAAAACTGGATGGCCCCAAACATATTGCCGTGGTCGGTCATGGCGACGGCAGGGGACCCGTGGGCCTTGGCCCGCGCGACCAGGGCGTCGATGCGGGTGGCGCCGTCCAGGAGGCTGTAATGCGTATGCACATGCAGGTGGGTAAACGAGGGTACCGCCATCGTGGGTTCCGCTCCTTCGGGGGTCTTGGGGGATCCTGATCAGGTGATCATAAGTTGGCGGAGATAGCCGGGCAATACAACGGTGCCTGTGGGGGGTCGGCAGGCTGTGAGTTGCTTGTGTGCGCAGCCGCAACCAGCGGTTCATCAAGGGGTTAGCCAATGAGTGCCATGTTCCCACGCCTGTGCTCCGGCGGTTGAGCATGTCGAAGTTCCACGGCATCCCGCCTGCTCACCTGCGGCCTGGGAGCCGACCGGCAGTCGCAGCATTTCTGGAGGGCTGCGTGTGAATATGGCACCCGATGCTCCAGAGCGTCGCAGAGGTTTCCCTCAAGCGTTTCGCCAGGAGGCAGCCGCCGGCGGAAGATGGCAAGGGATGACGGCGGTCGTCCAACACGGAGGGGGCCTCATGAGGGCAGGTCTGGCGGCCGTAGAGGCTGAAAACTGGGCGGGTTATGGATCGGGGGAGGAAGCAGTCATGGGCGGCTCAGCGTTGGTCCATTTCGCTGGCCGCCCAAGGCTGACCCGTGCCCTCAACTTTCACCTCTTGTCCTCTCTTGACGCGCTTCCCGCCTTGCCGGTATATATCATCATGGCTACTAACATCACCAACACAACCCACCCCAACGTTTCCGCTACTTTCCAGGCGTCCAAGATCATTGGCGACGGCATCACGTTTGATGATGTGCTGCTGCTGCCGGCCAGGTCTTCCGTCGTGCCCCGCGTGGTGGACGTGAGCACCCGCCTGACCCGCAACATCGTCATCAACCTGCCCATCGTGTCCGCCCCGATGGACACGGTGACCGAATCCGCCCTGGCCATTGCCCTGGCTCAGGAGGGCGGCATCGGCATCATCCATAAGAACCTGCCCATCGAGGCCCAGACCCGCGAGGTCTATAAGGTCAAACGCTCCGAGTCGGGCGTCATCCTCGACCCCATCACCCTGCGGCCGAACGACACGGTGGCCCATGCCCGTGAACTGATGCGGTTGCACAACGTCTCCGGCATCCCCATCACCACCGACGACGATAAGCTTGTCGGCATCCTCACCCGCCGGGATCTGAAGTTCCTGCCCGCCACGGATAGTCGGCCCATCGAGCAGGTGATGACCAGGAAGAATCTCGTCACCGCTCCGCCGGATACCACCCTTGAAGCCGCAGAGGACATTCTGCATCAGCACAAAGTCGAGAAGCTCCTGCTGGTGCATCCCGACGGCCGGCTGGCCGGCATGATCACGATCCGCGATATCGATCGCAGCCGGCTGTTCCCCACGAGTTGCAAGGATTCCCGTGGCCGGCTCCGCGTGGGGGCGGCCGTCGGCGTTCACGACTACGAGCGGGTCGAAAAACTGATCGCCAACGATGTGGACGTCATCGTGGTGGATTCCGCGCACGGCCACAGCGAGAACGTCATCGAAACGGTCAAGAACATCCGCAAGCGGTACGATATCGACATCATCGCTGGAAACGTCGCGACGGCACAGGGGGCGGCCGATCTGATCGACGCCGGGGCCGACGCGGTCAAGGTCGGCATCGGTCCGGGCTCCATCTGTACGACCCGCGTCGTTTCCGGCGTTGGGGTGCCCCAGATCACGGCAATCATGAATGCCGTGTCGGTGGCCGACCCGGCCGGCATCCCGGTCATTGCCGATGGCGGCATTCGCTTCTCGGGCGATATTACCAAGGCCATCGCGGCAGGGGCCAGTGCGGTTATGATGGGCTCGTTGTTCGCCGGCCTCGATGAGTCGCCCGGGCAGCTCGTCATCTGGAAGGGCCGGCGGTTCAAGGAATACCGCGGCATGGGTTCGCTGGGCGCTATGGTCAGCGGCAGCAAAGATCGGTATGCTCAAGGCCATGAATCACGCGCCGACAAGCTGGTTCCCGAGGGCGTGGAGGGCCGGGTTCCCTATCGCGGGCCGCTGGCCGAGTTCGTTTACCAGCTTGTAGGCGGTTTGCGAGCGGGCATGGGCTATTGCGGCACCCCGGACATCGACGCGCTGCGGCGGGAGGCCCAATTCGTTCGGGTGTCCGCGGCCAGCCTGGCGGAGAGCCACCCGCACGACATTGCGATTACCCGCGAGGCCCCCAACTATGCCGTCGATTACAAGGTGGAGCAGTGACGGCGACCTCACGGGAATCTCGAGGGTCGAAATCTAAAGGTGAAAGAAGCCCGAGTAGACGGAACCCGAATTTGAGCTCTGCCGCCCAGAGCTCATTGGAGCGGATGCGATGCAGGAAAAGAGGACCGACAGCCGGCGCCTTCTTTCTCACTTTCCCACCTTTTCGCTTTGGCCCCTGGCCGCCGCCTCGCGCCACCTTGGCAGCAGGCTACGGCAGCCGGGCGGCGGAGCCCTGGGGCTGGCCCTGGTCGTCCTGACGACGGCCTGTAACCAGCCGCCGGGCGTCAATCCCTGGCGCGATGACTCGATTCCGCCGATGACCTGGACGACCCCCAGCGAGCAGGGCATCCTGGCCGCCGGGCATGAGCCGGTGATCCGCCAGCGCACGCCACAATGCACCGAAGCCCGGGTGGTCAGCGGGGATGTGCCGCACTGGCCGCTCTGGTGGGAAGACCCGTTCGAGGACCAGGGCGACCAGGACGGCCAGTTCGCCTGGACCTGGCAGGACTACTTCGCGATGCCGTATTCCTATGCCCGGTGGCACCTCAATACGCTGGCCTTCCCGATCAGCGCGATCGTGACGCCGCCTTGCACGCCGATGGTCAGCGATGGGTTCGTCGAGCCGGGCCACCCGCATGACGCCCGGCGCGGCGTGTCGCCGGATCCGTCGGCCAGCTCGGCGGATTTCGGCTACCAGGGCGAGACTCCGCATTCCGCTGATGTGGGCGAGACTCCCACCACGCTGCCGAGCTCGTAAATCGTGGCCAAATAAGAGATAGCGTCAGGACGGGCTCGCCGGAGCGCTTGGGTTTTCGCGAGGAATGGGGCATTTGCTGCCACCTCAAACGGTGGCCGGCACTATAATGGCCCGGATGTTGATCGAATGGGTGGGGCGGTTTGAACTTCTCTCCCCCGTTCGAGTATAATGCCGATTAATCCTGTTCCGGGGTCGCACCTGTGAACAGTGGACGTATCGACCTCTGCAGGAGCAGCGAATGTCTCTTGAAATGAACAGCTTGGCCTTGTTCGGGCTACCCGGCGGCTGGGAGTTGGTTGTCATTGCTTTCTTCGGTCTTCTGCTCTTCGGCAAGCGATTGCCGGAAGTAGGCAAGTCCCTGGGCCGCAGCATCGTCGAGTTCAAGAAGGGTCTCCGCGGGGTGGAAGAGGAGATCGAGAAGGCCGCGGAAGAGCAGGAGATGCTCCCGCCACCGGACAAGGCCCAATCCACCGATTCGACCGTCGCCCAGACGAAGACGACCGCTTAAGTCGGTTTTCCTCTTGGTTTCAGGATTCCCAGCCGTGGCGGTCCGGAAGGACTCCCGCGGCTGTTCTTATGCGCCCGCCGGTAACGCGATTGCGCACAGACTCAAGCGGTTCTGTCCGCGCCTCCTATACGGATTCCAGATGAACCTGGCGCGTTGGGCGCCCCGCCTCCCATGGCGTTTGATTGTCCAATTCGGCAATGGCGACAGGGGGCTGGCTTCAGCCGACCACCCGGCTCGGTGGGTGGCCCACCTCTGCCAGAGGTGGGTTCACGATTTGGACAACCAATGAGGGTGCCGACGGCATCAATCGCAAGCCCGGCTGAAGCCGGAGTGCGTCTGAGGCTGGAGATGGGTTTGTCGCTCAGGGAATCGCCCGTGGCCCCGAGGGGGGCAGGTGAGAATAGCCACCAGTGCAGCGCAGCGAGACTGGTGGTTGCGCTGGTTTACACCTCCAGGGCCTTGTCCTCGACGCAATGGTCGGCGATCTCGACCCCCTTGGAAGTCAGCCGAAACCATCGTTTTCTCCAGGAGGTCAGTCGCGGGTCGGCTTCGCTCTCGGCAATGATCCGCTGGGTGTAACCTTTCTCGCACAGGTAGGCGAGATCTTTCTTGAGCACGTCCCACTCCAACTGTGGAAACACGGCCAGCAACGTTCGCAGGATCTGGTCGCCCTGCAACGCGGCCGGATAGAGCATCTTGAGGGCCATGAGCACCTCGTTCCGCACGCGCTTAATCTGCCTGGCTCCACCGTTTCTCATGTTCGAACTCCTGATTATGGATGGTTCTGTATCTGTTCCCTGCCGGCCTATCTCACTTCTCACTTCGCACTTCCACGACCGGCTCTCCCCTTGTCCGTGCAAGCTGTCTGACAACTTCCACCATTGCCGCCGTAGCCCTGCCCAGTTCGACGGCCATCCCTTTGCCGTTCTCCAACTCCGCCTCGATACGCGTGGCCATTTCGGTCAGACGTTCCAGCCGCTGGCGAGCCAGCATCGATTCGCGAACCCACTCCTCTTTCGTCGCATATTCACGTTCGAACTCGGCGGTGGAGCGCAGCAAATCGTTGATCGATCGCTCCATGGTTTCGATCCGCCGCACCATCTCGGTCATCGTGGTGGTCTGGTGTTCGCGCAGGGCCCGCAGGTACAGCGAGATCACGCCGAGCGGCACGCCCACCAGAGGCGACAGCACCCCAACGAGCAGTCCCAGTTGCTCCCAGTTCACTTCTCGCCCCTCCTGAATCCCAACTCTGGGCCCTTCTCAGAGCAGCAGCCGTGAGATGAGTTGATTGGCCAGCCGCAGCAGCCGGTTGGCGGTGTCCACGCGAATGAGGCCCTCGGTCAACTCGTTGCGGAATGCCTCTACCTCGGGCGCATGCCGCAACGACACAATCGCGCTGGTTCGGGCTGGAGCCTTCAACTCCCGATCAATGGCGTCATCCTTCCGGCCGGCCCTGGCTTCGGTGGCCCGGGCCGGTCGGGGCCGGATGTTCGCGTCCTGCGCCGGCCCCGACTCCGATGGAGGCTCTCCTGCATCCAGCAGGGCCTGAAGGTTGCTCAGAAATCGTTCCAATTCGCTCATGGAAGCCCTCATTTTCAGTCTTCAAGCCTGGTTTCGACCTTCACCGAGTTGTTGGCCCCGGCATGCTGTCTCTGGTAGGCCTCGATCCATCCTGTGAGGTAGCGCTGCAGCTCGTCCTGGAGCCCGAGGCTCTGGATGGCCAGCTTCCGCATGCCGCGGGATACCTCGCGCAAGGCGTCGACGTTTTCCAAGGCCGCATTGCGACGGGCCCATTCCGTCTGGCGATCCTGGCGAATGCGGCGCAACGCGGATTCGAAATCCGCGGCGTGGGCCTCTACCGCGGCCTCATCGGCCGAGTCCTGGCGCACCCGGGCGACGAAAGCGGCCACCGCCGTTGATTCGCGCGTGTCATCAAAACGCGAGACTTCCTGGTGGTACTCCTCAACCGTTCGCTCCATCTGTCCGGCCACCGCGCTAATCACATCAGCGGCGGAAAACTCAACCCTCGCGTCGCCGCCACATCCGCCCGCAAGCCACGCGCAGGCCCAGCATGCCCAGGTGCGCCTCATTGCGAACCCTCCCGCCCGCCGGCACGCCCCGCGTCCTCATGAGCGATTCCCAGGATCAACGCCACGCCGACGCTGACCATGGTGAGCACCATCTCTTCGCTGACGCCCAGGCCGTACTGGGCCGCAAACGCCGTGATGATGGTGGTCAGCGCCACTCGTACCTTCCGCGAAGCGAGCGGCTTGAATATCCTCTGTAACAGACTTGCCGGACTCATGCTCTTCCCTCCGAAAAACACCGGAACCATGAACGGCGCGTACGCTATGCCATGTGCTCAACAGGCAGGGAGGGGTCGGGGGCAACCGGACGCCCCCGAACCCCCCTGGTGGTAGGAAGAAGACCGCTTCTCGCCGTGCCATGTCCTTTGTTCCTTCCCGCCTGAAATCCCGTCATCGCCACGCGTGGGCCATGGCTCTTGAGCCGTGCTGGAACGACTCCAGCTTTCGGCACCGCTCAAGCGCCGTGGCGCACAAATCGCGCTCTGCGCCGTCTCACCATCGCGCACGGTTATTCAGGAGTGCGCTGCCCCTGTTTCCGACATGACCTCAAGCGTGCAATGACGCCTCGATCAGTTGATTTCCTTCATCGTCAGCGGCCCACAGGTAGTAGACCGGCCGGGAGCCCACGATCTGTCGATACGTCTGGGCGAGGGCCCTGGCCGACAGCCGTTGGGCGCGCGCCTCACCACCGGCCGTTATGGAGCGGTACCAGTCGCCCACCGCCTGGCTCACCAGTTTGCCCACCGACTCGTTATCGCGGACCGCGTCCACAAACCCCGCATCCAGCGGGTCGGCGCCGAGCTTGCGGAGGCGTTGCAGGATTCGTTCCTGGCCGGCCGGCAGTTCGCACACACCGACCCGCCGCATACCCGCCTTCTCGAATACCGGGTTTACCAGCCCCATGGCCGATAGACACTCCACGAAGCGCACGCCCGTTTGCGGCAGGGTCTCGCGAACCAGCCGGTGCCCCAGCCCGCATCCGCGCGCGTCCGGATGCACGATCAATCGCTTGAGCACTCGGAGTTCCTCGTTGAGCCGCTTGGCATTAGCAACGAAACGCCCGCCTGTGGCGCGATTTCTGGGACGCAACTCCAGGCTGGCGTGGCCATAGACCACGACGGCCAGTGGTTCGCCGTCCCTGCCGCGCAGCGCGAACACTTTGTCCACGAATCCCAGGTTCTCCCGCCGCCGGTAATGCATCGGAGCGAAACGCGCATAATCGCGCAGGTCGCCCGGTTCGATGCAAAAGCCCTCCGCGAAAGAGGGAACCGCGTCTGGTTCGAAACGGGCTGCGGACGCGCATGCCGTGCTCTGACAGCCATGCCCCGAAAGGTGGATGATCCGGTCCGGCCGAAGATCCCGCTCGATATCGTCGCGACAGGTCGCCAGCACGATTGCCAGCCGTTGTCGTGTGGCCAGTTTACGCAGATTAAAGGCCAACGCTTGGGCGATCCGCGTATGCAGGCCTGCCCCGAACTCGTCACACAGCAGGGGGGCTCCCCGGCCGCGGGATGAAGACGGGCGGGAACGCCATCCTGATTCATGATCGCGGAGCAGCGCACATGGATCGGCCGCGCGGCCGTGCATGGAAATGGCCCGTGCCAGTCGAGCCCGAAATCGCTCACCTTCCGAAAGCTGGTCAAATCGCCGCAGCCACAGCGAAGGCTCTCCCAACCCGCAGGCGGTCAGGAGGCCCATGGCTTCGTCGATGCCCCGCGTCGGCGCCACCGCATCAATAATCGAGACATCAATAGGGAAAGGGCAGGCGTGTACCAGACGTGACCCGGGCAGATGCCGAGCCATGGCTTCTAACAGGAGGGTCTTACCCGCGCCGGATGGTCCTTTGATCAGTGTGATCGTTCCCGGTGACGAATCCAGCTTCAACCCCGTGGCGATCCGTCGAGCCGGTGCGGTCAATGGCAAGCCGAACCTCAACGCCACCTCGGTAAGCCGGGGTGATCTGACCGGCCGGCATGGGGGCGTTTCAATCACCGGCAGAAGTGCACGGGCATCGTATGCGTCCACCACCGAAGCGAGCTCGCCGGGGCGCTTCCGCCGGGTGGAATCGAGACATCCGGAACCGGACAGGCCGGAAGACCTGCCGCCCGACCCGCCGGTCCGGACCACTTTGTTCCCCTCCGCGCGTCCTTTGCCGATGGTGGCTTCGCAGGATTCGTACCGAATGCCACCGGCCACAGCCGTCTGCCGAGCGATCGTCTCGTTTGTCCCCATGCCCGCGCCTGCTTCCAACCGCCTCATCCCCAGGTCAATCCAACCGCTTGGTACCCAGCTCCGTCCGAATACCTAACATTAACCTAACATATACCTCGCAAATCGGCGGGCGTCAAGTAAAAAATAGCAATTCTCAGCAATAGGCTGCCTGCGGCCCCTGCGGCGCGCGGAATTCCTGCTGTTGAAATGACTTCTGCTCATGACGGAATGCCTGCATCGTCAAGTGATTTTTTCGTCAGGCCGGCGATCGTTACGACTCATCAGTGAAAAGGTATTGCGCCATGTTTTGCTTGATCGTGGCCCGTGAAGATAGTAAAATGTTCATTGACGGAGGCGGCGGGGAAGAAAACTAGGTTGGGGTTCTGATCCATGGCCAAGAGATGGATCGACGTTCCAGGGATGGGCTACCTGCTGGCGGTTGCAGGAGTGGGTATAGTCGCTCTGATACCTTCGGCCTTGGAACCCTACTTAGGTTACATCGCTGCTCACATACTTTTTTATCTGCCTATCGCAATAGCCGCATATCTGGGCGGGCGGGGGCCCGGCTTGCTTGCGCTGCTGCTGGGGGCCGTGACCGCCACATTCTGGTTCCTGCCGCCGCGAGGCAGGTTCCTGGTCAACGCCACGGAGGATCTCATCCTCCTGGCCCTCTTCCTGGTGACCGGCTTTCTGGCCGTATGGTTGGCGGCGTGGGCCCGGACGGCCCGGCAGAAGGCCCTCCGCCAGATGCTTCGGGTTCGCCAGACGCTGGAGAGCATGAGCGATGGTTACGTGCTGCTCGGTTTTGACTGGAACGTGCTGGACATGAATTCCCAGGCCAAACGTGTGCTGGAGAGTTCAGGTTCCGAACTGTTGGGCAGGAACGTATGGGAGAGTCTGCCCTGGGTCCGGGACACGCGCTTTGGTGAGTTCACCCGGCGGGCCATGAAGGAGCGTGTGCCGGTGCGTTTTGAGGAATTCCTTCCTCACCTCGGCAAATGGCTGGAAGAGAGCCTGTATCCCTGCGAAGAGGGGGTGGCCATCTTTTTCCGGGACGTGACCCAGCGCAAGCACAGCGAGGCCGGGCTTCGGCTCCTGTTCGACGTGTCCACCCGGCTGTTGAAGGTCGAGCGCATGGAGGAGACGCTGCATGGGATTCTGGATTCGGTCGCCGACCATCTGGGCCTGGGACTGTATCTCAATTATCTGGTTACAGAGGATGGCCGGCGTCTGCGTTTGAATGCCTTCAGGGGGTTGGATGAGGCCACCGCCCGCACGGCCGAGTATCTGGAATTCGGCCAGTGCCCGTTCGGCATCATGGCCGGCGATCGATGCCGTGTCATTCTTCATCACGTGCAGTCGAGCCAGAATCCCGAGGTGGCCCCGATTCGCGAGTCAGGCCTTCGCGCCTACGCCTGTTATCATTTGCTCGACGATCGGCTGCGCGGGCTCGTTGCTTTCGGTGCTTACGACCGCGACTATTTCACCGACGAAGAGCTGGCCACCATGCACTCGGTGGCGGACCAGGCGAGCCTGGCCCTGGCCAAACAACACCTGGCCACTGAACTGGAGCAGCGCGCCGCCGCGCTGCAGAATGTGAACAAGGCCAAGGATCACTTTCTGGCGACGCTCTCCCACGAACTGCGCACGCCGCTGACGCCGATCCTGGCCAGCGTGTCGCTTCTCCAGTCAGAGAGGCGTTTGGATTCCGAAATACGCCACAGCCTCGACGTGATCCGCCGCAACGTGGAGCTCGAAGCCCGGCTCATCGACGATCTGCTCGACATTACCCGCATTGCCCGCGGAAAGGTCGAACTTCACAAGCGAACCGTGCTGCTGTGCGAGGTGCTCATGGAGGCCGTGGACGTCTGCCAGCCGGACATTGAGGCCCGCCGGCTGCACTCCGATGTGGCCGTCGAACCCGGAGTCAGTAGCTGGGTGGAGGGGGATCCCGCACGGCTCCAGCAGGTGTTCTGGAACCTCCTCAAGAACGCGATCAAGTTCACACCGCCCGGGGGGCGCCTCAACGTGCGCTGCTACCAGAACAACGGCCAGGCCGTTGCCGCCGTGGAGGACAGCGGCGAAGGGATCGAGCCTGAGGCCCTGGGGCGGATTTTCAATGCTTTCGAGCAAGCCGATCGCTCCACCACCCGGCAGTTTGGCGGGCTGGGGCTGGGTTTGGCCATCAGCAAAACGCTCGTCGAAATGCATGGCGGCACCATCCAGGCTTTCAGCGAAGGTCGTGGCAAAGGCGCCACCTTTGAGGTTCGCCTGCCGCTGGCGCCGGCGCCTGCCGCGCCCCCTTGCGCCGCGCCCGTCCAGGTCACCACCGAAACGCTGGAACGCCACCTGGAGGTGCTGCTCGTGGAGGATCACGGGGATACCGCCCGGGTGCTGGCTCGCATTCTGACGCGACGGGGGTATCGGGTGGAAACGGCAGGCGACGTGGCCGCCGCCCTCGAAGTGGCGAGCCATCGTCGTTTTGATCTGCTGATCAGCGATCTGGGATTGCCGGACCGCAGCGGGCTGGAGCTGATTCGCGAACTGCGGTTGCGCGGCCAGACGCTTCCCGCCATTGCCCTCAGCGGCTATGGCCAGGAGGAGGACGTGAAGCGCAGTCGGGAAGCGGGTTTCACGGTTCACATGATTAAGCCGGTCAACTTCGATCAGTTCTACAACGCCATTGCGGCGGTCACCCGGTAGGCCATAGGATCATAGGATCGATGATGACGCCGGCCGGCTGAAAGCCGGTCATCCGGCCCGCCATTACCCGGTTAGAGAATCAAACGTCATCAGAGGTGGGGGGGTAAAGCAACACAAACCGCATCAGAGATTGGCTATTTCGCGTTCCGCATAAAAGAACTGGTCATGTAGCCGGGCGTACTTGCCGCCCTGGCGCATCAGCTCAAAGTGGGAGCCGCTTTCGATAATCCGCCCGTGGTCGATCACGAGGATGCGATCCGCCTTCACCACCGTGCTGAGGCGGTGGGCCACGATGAACGTGGTGCGGCCCTCCAGCAGTCGTTCCATGGATCGCTGCACGGCCTGTTCGGTGGCGGTATCGACCGCGCTGGTGGCTTCGTCCAGCAGAACGATTCGCGGATCGGCCAGAAAGGCGCGCGTGAAGCAGATGAGCTGCCGTTGACCGACCGAAAGGTGGGCTCCCCGCTCGCCGACCCGGGTCTCAAAGCCTTCCTTCAGACACATGATCATGTCGTAACAGCCCAGGGCCCGGGCCGCCGCGTACACGTCGGCATCGCGGGCTTCCGGCCGGCCGAAGCGGATATTGTCCATGACCGTCCCGGTGAACAGGTAATTGTTCTGCAGCACGATGCCCATCTGCTTGTGCAGCGATTCGCCGGTGACGTAGCGGATGTCATGGCCATCCACCAGTACCCGGCCCAGGCGCGGCTGATAGAACCGGGCCAGCAGCGAGAGAATGGTGCTCTTGCCGCTGCCGGTGGCTCCGACAAGGGCGATCATCTCGCCCGGCTGGACCTCCAGGTTGAAGTCGACCAGCACGGAATGCCGGGGCTGGTATCCGAACGTGACGCCGTCAAACACCACATGCCCCCGGATACGCGGCAGTGGCACGGCGTTCGGCACGTCCTCAACTTCCGGCTCCGTATCCAGCAGGTTGAACACCCGCTCGGCACTGGCCATGCACTGCATGAGCTGATTGTAAAAGGCCCCCAGGGCCAGGATCGGGCCGATGAACCAGTCCCAGTAGAGGAAGGCGGCGACCACCGAGCCCACGCCAGAAATGCGGCCGGTCGATACGAGATATCCCCCGTAGAGCAGAATGATGGCCTTGCCCGTGAATCCGATCAGCAGCAGCATCGGCTGGTAGACGCCGTTGAGTCGGGCGGCCGCCATGTTGTCCTCTTCATTGCGGTCCTGCAGCGTGTGGAAGATGCGCAGGTTGTGTTCCTGGCGTTCGAATGCGTTGACCACGCGCACGCCGGTGATGTTCTCGGTCAGGTTCGACGCGATGGGATTCCAACTGGCACGCACCGTCTGGTAGATCTCGGCGGCCTTCCGGCGATACATATGATCGCACATCGCCAGAACGGGCCCCAGCCACGCCACCGCCAGAAACAGCGACGGCTCCGTCCAGAACAACATGCCTGCCGCCAGGAGGAGAATGAGCGAATTCTTGACGACGGTGTCAATGCCCCACACGTGCACTTCGCGCATGGCCATAATGTCGCCGGTGCAGCGATGGATGATCCGGCCCAGCTTGGTGCCGTGAAAGTAGCTCATGGACAGCCGCTGCAGGTGGTTGAACACTTTCCGCCGCAAATCGAACTCGACCCGCAGTCCCGCCCGAACCATGACCCAGATGTTCATGCGCTGGATCAGAAGCGCTGAGGCCGCTACCACCGCCCAGAGCAGGATGATCCCAAGCACGCGGTGGACGGCCTCCGACTGGCTGGGCATTGGGGTCAGCGTGCCGGCTACGTAGCCGGTGGCCAGGTCGATGATCTGGCCGATGAAACGGGGGTATTGCATCTCGAGCACGAGCATGGCGACATCCAGCACCGTGCCCAGCAGGTAGCTCCGCTTGTAAGGGGCCAGCCCGGAGAAGAGCCGCTTGATCAACTGCCGGTCGATCGGACGCGCCGGCGTGTCCTCGTTCTCAAGCGGAAGACGGACGCGGGGCGCTGCCGCCCGCGCCGGCGAGCGCCATGCCAATCTGGCCAGTCTGGAAACCCACGCTGTGGACATAATGCGCTTTCGGGATGAACCGAATGGAGTGCCCCGTCGGCGTGATCGAAACGGAGACTAAACTACCCCCGTCGCCACTTCTTCCGGGTGGGGTGGCGACTGATCGTGGAACAATTGAACCTCTGCGATGTCTCGATAATGCCCCGGTTCGCGGAGCAGTTCTTCGTGCGTTCCTGTCTGCGTAATCCGTCCTTTCTCCAGCACCACCACGAGATCGGCCTGCTTCACCGTGCTGAGCCGGTGGGCGATGATGAAGGTGGTGCGGTTCTTCATCGCCGAACGCATGGCCTGCCGAATGAGTTCTTCCGTCTGGGGGTCTACCGCGGCCGTCGCGTCATCCAGCACCAGGATGCGGGGATTGGTCACCAGAGCCCGGGCGATGGCCAGACGTTGCCGCTGGCCGCCAGAGAGGGACGTGCCCCCCTCGGCCAGGACGGTGTCGTATCCTTGCGGCATCTTCTCGATGAACTCGGCGGCCTGAGCCATGCGCGCGGCGGCTTTCACCTGGGTCAAATCCAGGCCCGGCCGACCATATGCGATGTTGGCCTCAATCGTGTCGCTGAACAGGTACGTCTCCTGGAAAACGTACGCTACCTGCCGCCGCAAACTGCCTAACTGGACCTGCCGCACGTCCATGCCGTCAACGAGCACCCGGCCGCGCTGCGGATCGTACAAGCGGGCGATAAGGCTCACCAGGGTGGACTTGCCGGCCCCCGTCGGCCCGACAATCGCGACAACCGTGCCGGGCTCCACGGTGAGATTGATGTCCCGCAGGACCGGCTCGGAGTCGCCGTAGGAGAACCAGACGCCCTCAAAACGCACCTCGCCGGGGCCGGGACGAAGCCGGGGCGACCCTTTGCGAACCGGCACGCAGGGCTCCGCGGTCAATACCTCGTAGAGCCGCCGGGCTGACACGATCGCACTTTGATACTCGTTGCTCATGCTCGCGACCTGCTGCAGGCGGCCCAGAATGGCCCCGATGGCCGCCCCGAGCACCAGCATGTCGCCGGCGTTCAGCCGGCCCTTGATGATCAGGATCCCGGCCGCGCAGAACATCGCCAGGTTCGAAGCCAGCGAGATGCTCCGCACTGTCGGGGCGAAATTGGAGAACAGCTTCAGCCGCCTCAGCTCGCGCGTGTAGAACTCATTGCAGCTTTCGCGGAACTTGTCTATCTGCTGTTGCTCGGCGGCGAAGGCCTTGATGACGTGTGCGCCGTTGATGTTCTCGGCAATGATGGAGACGTGTCGGTCGCCGGCCATCATGAGCTGCCGCACCGCCGGCTGCATCCTCTTCCCGAACCAGCGCAGATATAGCATCCAGAACGGCAGCGGCGTCAAGGCCAGCAGGGCCACCCACGGCGAGCGCATGATCAGCATGCTGAAGTAGCCGGTGAGAATGAGCACGATTTCAAGGGCTACCAGCACCGAGATATTGATGAAGCCCCGGACCGCCTGCAGATCATTCATCGCCCGGTTGATCAGCTCTCCGGTGGAGAGCATGTCGTGAAATCCCTGCCCCACGCGCTGAAGCTGATCGTAGACTGCGGCGCGCATGTTGTTGACCAGCTTCATGCTCAGCCGTACGTTGGCGAGTTCACGCAGTAAACTCAGCGTGGCCATCAGCAGCATGAAGCTGCCCAGGAACAGGATGGCCCTCCGCAGCGCTCCCGCCTCCCCCGCGCCGCCGTTGAGCCACACCAGAAAACCGGAAACCTCCGTCTGCCCCTTGAACTGGAGAGTCTTGATCTGGTCCACGGCCCGTGCGGTCTGACGGACAACCAGTAGTTCGACGCCGATCCAACCCGCCGTACACAGGCAGGCCAGAACCAGGCGCAGCCGCACTGGCCGGAGAAAACCGAACATCCAGCCCAGCAACTGACGATTGGAGACCCTTCCAGAGGTGTTGTTCATCAAGAATGTAGCCCCAAGGCATTCGGAGGACCCCATCGCAGACGTTTCCCGTCCGGCAGTCCTGCTGCCCTGTTTCTACGCTATGACTCGCGAGAGGGTTTTTCTATTCGGCGGGATCCAAAAGGAGGGGATTGGTGTCATATTCTGGGATTTTAATTCGGCTTGCGGCGCAGGACTGCGGCCCGGCCGTGGGGGCGCACGCGGAGCCCGACCGGCCGGGAAACGCCAGGCCGTGCTGAACCGGCCGGCCCACTCCGTTGCGGAAGATGAGGCCCATCAGCCGATCGCCGAGGCCTGGGCGGCACGGTATGGTTCGCGCCGGGAATGGCCGGCCGCCCGGCTCATCATGAGACCGAATGCGGCCAGGATGCGCAATGACCTGGAGAGTGCATAAGGCGAGACAGGTCAGCCACTTGGCCCGACGCCGCCCGGCCAACGGCTGACCTGCCCCCCTCTGCCGCGAGGGATGGCCGGCCGGCAGGTCCGCGATCCGGTGCAGCTTGAGTCTCGGCTGAAAAACCTGAAAAGTCGCGGGATGCGCAAACCGCGACGGCAGGAAAACAGTCTGAATAGAAGAGGCTCATGGCGATGCCGGGGTCAAATGACCGTGCGCGATGATGCGCCGGCCCAACGCGCGATCGGTGCACACACTATTGCGACGTGCCCCAAGGCGTGTCGCAGGATCGCACACGGCCCTGCAGGAGCGATCGCCGGAGGCAACCGGGATGTGGACGTCCTGCGCTGACCTGATTACCCTGTGCATTGGTTGGCCGGGTTTGGAGCCATGCCGTCTGCTGAAACTCACGGAGTACGACAGCTTATGCGCCCAACGACCAGTTCGCTTGCCGTTGTCGTTCTGACGGCCCTGTTCGTTCCCTGTTCGGCCGGTCTGGCCAAGGAACGGACCGCGGTCACAGTTTCGTATGTGCTGGCGCCGCCTCAGCCGCTGCCGGATGGCCTGAAGGGTGTTGCTGTCATCGACGCGGGCGTGCAGACCCAGGGAGCCAGGGAGGACGAACGCGAACGGAAGTGGTCGGCCATCGCCGCGGACATGATCGAGGCCATGCTCCAGAACGCGGGTACGCAGTACGGCGGCGGCCTGGCCGTTGCCAAGCGAAGTCAGACCAAACGCATCCTGGAAGAGCAGGATCTGCGGCTCTCCGGACTGGTGGAGGGCGCGGATGCAACTCGGGCCGCCAGGCTGCTGGCCGTCCAGGGACTGATCACCAGCCGGTTGATCATCAACATCGACGTGCAGAAGAGCAGCAAGTCGACGCTTGACTGGGGCGGCATTCTGGGAGGCGCGATCCAGGGTTTCGCCGGCTCCCGGGAACGCGCCCCTCGCACTGTGATCGTGCGACCGGCTCCGCGCGTGGTTCGCCAGCCGGTACGGGTCGATCCGCGAGTGCGGGATCCTCGGGCGACACCCCGCCGGGGGATCCTTTATGCGCCTGGCTACCGGCCCACGCGCAGTCCGCGCCCGGAGGTGGAGGGGGGCGGCTTCGGGGGATTTGCCGAGTTCGGGTTGAAGACTAAGGAGGTGGAGGAAATCAGCCGGAGCCTGACCGTCCAGTGCTCCTTCAGCCTGATCGACGCCAACACCGGCCGGTCCCTGGTCCAGTATTCGCCCCCGCCGTTCCAGAAGACCGACTCCGCCTCGCCGGACTTCCTGTTCGGGGGACTGATGGATGATGCCGAGCTGGACCCGGTCGATCACTTTATCGGTGAACTGGTGGAGCGGGCCACGCGGGAGTTCGTGGGCATGCTCGTGCCGGTGCCTTTCGAGCAGACCTACACCCTCGAGCTGCGCGGCAAACGCGGCGAGGCCGCAATACGGGCTATCCGGGCTGATGATTTCGAGACGGCCGCACGCCAGCTCGAAGCCGCACTTCGCGAAGACGATGACGATAAGGGCAAATTGGCCTTCGCACTGGGCGTGGTACGCGAGCTGCAAGGTGACTATGCCGGGGCGCTCAAGATGTACCGCCAGGCGGCCGCCGCCCGTGATCCCGACAAGGATATGTTGCCGGTGTACATGGGCGCCAAGCAACGCCTCACCAACCACATGAACCGGATCATGGTGCCGTCGGCCGGGCCGGCAGGGAACCCGCCGGCAGGAATGCCGCCCGGCGTAGCTCCGGCTCAAATGCAGCCTTCTGCCCAGACGCCCCCCGCTTCGATGGTCGGTCCGGCCCCGGCGGCATCTCCACCCGCGCCGTCGGCTTCTCCGTCGGTGCCGGTGGCTGCTCCGCCTGCACCACCAGCTTCTCCGTCCACACCGCCGACCACCGCTCCGGCCTCCGGCGCCGTGGAGGACGAGATTCGAATGCTGGAAGAGCTCGAGGCGCGCGACAAGAAGTAAGACAACTTCGGTACTCCACCCCGAAGGCGTATGTACTCACAACTCGCGAGCCGTGAGGGACAATCGCACTGTGTGCCACGGCTCCGCTGGCGCTGCTTGGCTGTGTGGGGTTACACGGTGTGTGCCGCGGCTCTTGAGCCGTGTAGGGACGTCGCGTTGTATACCGCGACTTGCACACCGCGACTCTTGAGCTGTGCGGAGACGACTCTGATGCTCCGCACTGCTCAAGCGCAGTGGCACACACGGACTGTTTCTTCGTAGCTTGCGAGGACGGCCTGGATCTCAAATCTGAAATTTGAGATCTCAAAGTTGAAATCTGAAATCCCGAATTTGAGATCCGAAATCTGCAATTTGGAATCGGAACCCACAATCCCCGCCGAGTCTCCGACAAACCCCGCCGGGACCTTCTGTGATTCTATTTCAACCTGGTTTGGCCCGGGATGCTACTATTTCAACTTGGTTTGCCTCGGATACTATTTCAATACGACTTCGCCCGGGCGAATGCCAAACCTATCTGGACGAATGCCAAGCCTGTCTGTCAATGTCAGTTCAATCGTCTCTTGCGATAGAACAGGAACATTCCGCCCAGCGCCAGAAAGGCCGCGGTGATGGGTTCAGGAACATAGGTGTATTCGACGGTGGCCGTTGCTCCGGCGGCGGTCGCAAACTGCAACAGCAGATTTCCGGCGCCGCTTCCATACGATGTGCCGGCCGCGGTCACGGGCAGCGAGATCTCGCCCGGCCCGGTGAACAACGCCAAGTCCGCCGGCGTTGCACTGATCGCTATATCCATAGCCGTTCCTGAAAGATCGGCATAGGTCTTGCCGGAGGTTCCAGCGAAATCCACGACCCCATCGAAAGCCGCCGCCAAGTCCGAGGTGTTGGCCAGGGTGAAGACGACGACGAGGAGGGAACCGTCCGGCCGCTGCAGCTCGACCCTTGAAGTCAAATACATTTCCACCGTGGTTGGCGAGTTATCCAGACTTTCAAACTGGGCGGACCCCTGGACTGATCCCGAGAGGGTAAACTTGATCGACGTCAGCTCTCCGAGTGCAGGATCAAACTTGGGGAAAGTGATCGAATCCGTCCAAGTCGTGTCTCTCATGTCGATTGTGCCCGAATAAGAGACGACGAAGGCCTGAACGCCACCTGCCCAGAGCATCATACATACCAAGGCTGCGACGTATTGCTTTTTCCCCATGCTTTTCCCTCCTGTCTCAGTATGAAGTCGTCAACCGCAGAGTTGATGATCTTCCCGCAATCCTGAACCTGTATAACTGCGGGGCGATGCAGTGGAAAGCCGGTCTGCAAGGCCCCCGCATTTCCGGCCGCGCGTCAGTCTGCCCGATTTGGGCCTCGGCCAACAAGCGCCCCACACATTAAGGCACCCTCATTCTACCCAAAGAGATATCTAGTGTCAACGGAAAACAGCCGCAAACGGAAATTTCCAGAGATTGTTCGTTTTGTCGGCAAGTAGTGTTCTATCATGATATTAAGTCAATGTAGATACATTGTTTCTATTATTTTTTTTCCTGGATACCGTTGAGGCTCGCCGGCTCCGGGGAAGCGCAGGGCCCACAGTAGATTGGAATGCCGCTTCGTACGTCCGAAAAAGTTCCGGTCCGAAGGGTGCCGGCTACCCGGTGAGGCCCTCGGCGGCGACTTTGGCGCTGGACCAGGCCCATTGGAAGTTGAAGCCGCCGATCCGGCCATCCACGTCGAGAACCTCTCCGACCAGGAAGAGGCCGGGGCACTTGCGCGATTCCATGGTGGCTGGGTCTATTTCGTTGAGGGAAACTCCGCCGGCGGTGGCCTCAGCGAAGCTATACCCGCGGCTGTCGCGGACCGGCAACGGCCATTCCAGCAGGGCATGGACCAGCTTGCGACGCTGATCGCGGCCCAGGTGGGCCAGGGGGATCTGCGTGCCGATGCCAAGGTGTTCCAGGATGGCCACGGCCACCCGCGCGGGCAGCGCGGTCTGGGCCACGCCAGGCGAGGCAGGTCGGGCCTGCGAGCCAGACACCTGGAGACTCGAAAGTGCGTTGTGCAGCACGGTTTTGGGCTGCTGCGCGGCCAAGGCGATCAGCCGGGCGTCGAGCGATTCGAAGGTCTTGCCCGGCAGCATGTTGGCGCTGATGTGAACCGGCTTGCTTTCCAGCCTGGCCCGGTGCCAGTGGCGGGAGGCGTTCATGGCCACCGGGCCGCTAACGCCGAAGTGGGTCCAGAGCATCGCGCCCGTAAGGCGGACGGGCTTGGCGCCTTCGACCTTGACAGTCAGCTCCACGTCCTGGGCGATGCCGGTGAGGCCGGCGTGAAAGTGGCCGTCAAGGACGAGAGGGGCCAGTGCGGGCGTGGTGGGGACGATGGAATGACCCAGGCTCCGGGCGAGTTGATATCCGTGGCCGTCGCTGCCGGTCTTCGGGAGTGATTGACCGCCGGTGGCCAGGACCGCTTTGCGCGCGGAGAGGGGGCCTTGGCTGGTCTGGAGCTTGAAGGTGGCGGCCGAGACGTTCGCTTCCTTCGGGGGGCGGGCATCCTGCCCGCCTTCAGCATCGATGGCATTTACCCGGTGCTCGGTAAGTATCCGCACATTCAGACGGGCGGCTTCGCGCAGGAGGGCATCGAGGATGGTGCGGGCCGAGTTGCTGTCGGGAAAGAGCTTGCCGTTGGGCTCCTCGTGCATCGGGACGCCAAGCTCGCGGAAGAAGGCGATCGTTTGTGCGACGGGGAAGGCGTTCAGGACGCGTTTGATCACATTTGGGCTGCCGCCCCAGTAGTCGGCAGGGCGGACGACGGCGTTGGTGACGTTGCACCGGCCGCCGCCGCTGACCAGGATCTTGGCTCCGAGCTTCTTCGCCCCATCGAGCACCACGATAGAGCGATCCGGCGCCCGCCGGGCCGCAAAAATGGCCGTGGCCAAGCCGGCTGCGCCGCCGCCGATGATGGCAATGTCCACGTCGAGCAAAGGCATGTGTCCTCTTCTGGGGCAGGCAGAAGTCTGCCGCTGATTTCAGGCAGGAATCATATCAGTTCTGTCTGTCGGTACTTACAGAGCTCACCGAGTCTAACCCCGCCGCCTCATCGAATACTCACGCCCTCGGTTGTTAACTGCTCCCTCTGACGCGACTTACATTTTCGGCAAGCGGGTTTCATGGCGCCCTGAAATAAAAAAGACTCCGATTTTCTTGCATCTCATACCTAGACGGATTATATATATACATAGACGCCTTAGGTAAGGAGATGCTGGATATGGACTCGCGTTTGTTGTGGGGCATGGTGGACATGCTGATCCTGGACGTGGTCTCCCGCGGCCCCACGTATGGATACCAGATCGCCCAGACCGTGCTCAGCCAGTCGAGCGGTTACTTCGAGCTCAAGGAGGGCAGCCTCTACCCGGCCCTGCACCGGATGGAACGGCAGAAGCTGCTTACGTCCTATTGGGAAGAGACCCAGGAAGGCCGCCGACGCAAGTTCTACAAGATCACGCTGGCCGGGCAGAGGGCGCTGGATGAGAAACGCGACGAGTGGGCTCGGTTCAGCGCCGGGGTGAACGGAGTGCTGGGAGGCGCCTATGGGCTGGCCTGACGCGATTGCCGAAGGGCTGCCTCCTCTACATGAAGGCGAGCCATCCAACCTGCGCCAGGACATCATCGAACTGGCCGACCATCTGGCGATGGCGATGCAGCGCGAGCTTCGCCGCAATGAGGATGGACACGTCGCCCGCCGGGCGGTGCTGGCGCGGTTCGGGGATCCACTGGCCGTGGCTCGGCGGCTGTGGTGGGACGCGATGAAGGAGAAGATCATGAGAGACCGCTTGATGCTGGTCGGGGTTGCGGTGGTGCTGGTGGCGGTGCTGGCATTTCTGGGTGTGTCCTGGGCGGCGCAAAACCGGATCAACCAGGCGATTCTGGCGAAGCTCGAAGATCTGTCCGCCCGGCCGTCGGCGCCGGCCGTGCCGGAGAACTGGTCCAAGGCGGTGATTCGCGTGGTGGAAGGCGCCAAGGCCGGCCCGCCGGTGGCCGACGTGGTCCTGCGTCTGAATGGCAAGCCGTTTACAGACTCTGAGCAATCCGTGCTCAGTGCAGAAACCGACGCCGAAGGCCGCGCCTCGTTCGGACCGGTAGGTCCGGGGAAATATCAGCTCATCGCCTCGGACGGCAAGCTTGGCCTCACGAGCGAGTCTGAAGTGGCGCTCTACCCGGGCCAGGTGTTCGATCAAACCTTGGTATGCCCGCCCAAGTCTGCGCGGGGGGAAGTGAAATTCCAGTTGAGCGGGTTACCCGAGTGGGTCGAGCCGGGATGGGTTTGGGGATGCGTATTCGCAGGCGCCGAGCCGGTCCTCGCGGATAACACCTCGTGGAATGCCCCGCGCCCGGGATTGTGGTTGAATGCTGCCGGCGAGGTCCTGCAGGGTGTCCAGTTCAGCGGATATGAGCCAACTCAGGTCCCACGCCCTCCAGGCACAGGTAGACCGGCTCTGCCTCCAGTGTTTTATCTTGCCTCTGAAGGGTCCGTGACCACCGCGCCATCGGTTACCTGGGCTGCCGCCACGTACCGTCTTGAGCACATGAGTGTTTTCGCCCCGCGCCCTGCCCGGATCCGGAAAAGCGCATCGAACGTTGTTGGCGGCAGGTTGGACCCTCCTTCTCGGAGAGCGAGTCTACCTTTGAAGTGAAGATGGGTCAGGCCAATACGTGGAACATCGAATTGCCGAAGGAGTGGATCGAGAAGGTGCATGAAGCGATACCGGTGGACGTGGTCTTTCGGTTTCAGACCGTTCCCGAGTGGCTGGGGCCTGACTGGATCATCGTGGTCGAGGTGGAAGGGGATTCGGCAAGCTCGGCCAAGCCACGGTTTCCTTTGGACTTGAAACCCACGGGTGAGCGAGTCCTCGGACTCGACAGGCAGTCGCTCCCTGGGGGAACATCGCTGCTTTATTCGCGAAGTGCCCCTGAGACCGAAGCAGGGGTCGAGATGCGGCCCAAGATGTACAGGTTAACTGCCTTGGCCGTGTATCGATCTGTGCCCAGTCCTAACCCGCTGCGCCCGCAGGATCTCTACTGGTCGAGAGTGGGCCCTGCACACTCCTTCCCGCCCGATCGCCAGCCGGAGTTTAAGCCCGAGGTAGGCAAGTCCAACGTGTGGACGATTGAGCTGCCCGCGGAATGGCTCGACCAAGTGCGTGCGGCGAGTGAGGCCGAAAGCCGGCCGGCAGGCGGCGGCACGACGCGTCCGGTGGCGCGGTGACACCTTGGCACTCGCCCCAGCGGGGCGAAGGTGGTTAGCCAGGGGCGCAAGCCCCTGGGAGGTGATCGCGCTTCGTATGAGCCCCCGAAAGGGGGCGACAGTGTGGATCCATCTGTCGCCCCTTGCGGGGCTCTCTTGATCGCGCAGGCCCCGCACCAGGGGCTCACGCCCCTGGCTAACGACCGTTGCCCCTTCGGGGCAATTCCCCGACCGCTCCGTCCCGTGATCTCTCTGTCCCTCCGTCCCCTTGTCACCTTGTCACCCCCTCTCCCCCTCCCCCACTCTCCCCCTCATTGCCAGCCAAAGCGGCGCACCCAGCCTGCGGCGTTCAGCCCCCGGCCGCTCTCCGCTTGCCCCTCCGGGGCGGCGCTGCGCGGCGCGGCCGGTGGCTTCACCCCGCCGCCGCACTCCAAATGCCCCTATTCCCTCGCCCCTCGTCCCTCGCCGCTCTTCTTGAGCGTCACGCTCATGCCGCGATCGGTGGGGTTGGCGAAGGCCGTGGCCAGGTCGGGGTTGGTGGTGATGGCTTCGATGAAGTCCTGCATCTGGCGTCGCTGGCCGGTGACGTTGTGGGCCAGGATCAGCCCGCCGGGGCGGACCAGCGGCAGGAGCTGCTTGAGGTAGTCGGCGTAGCCCTCCTTCTCCGCGTCGATAAAGACCATGTCGATGGGGCCCTTGAGGTCTTTGATCTTCTGGTGGGCGTCGCCCTCGACCACCGTAATGAAGCCATCCACGCCGGCTTCCTTGAAGTTAACGCGGGCCATCTTGACCTTCTCCGGGTCGATGTCGAAGGTGGTCAGCTTGCCGCCGGTGTTCTTGAGGGCCATGCTCATCCACAGGGCGGAGTAGCCGTTGGAGGTGCCGATCTCGACGACGTTTTTGGCGCCGATGGATTCGGCCATGATCCGCAGAAACCGCCCGTCGTCCGGCGGGACGCTGAGCATGGGGCCGATCTGCGGCGTGAGCTTCTCAATGACGGCCATGATCCGGGCCTCGTCGGGGCGGACAGGCTGTTCGGGCCTCATGGGCTGTCTGCGGCTCTGGGCAGCGCCGCTGGTGAAGGATATGGTCGTAGCGGCGGTCAAAGCGGTAATGGCGATCCAGCGTTTCACGTTCACGGCAGGTCTCCTCTTTCGCGTCTGATCGTGTCCTCGCGGCGATGGTCCCGGTACGGACGATTGTACCCCTGTGCCCTTGCTGGTGTCACTCCTACGGTATACGGTATACAGTGCAGGCTTGGAGAGTGCATGTTGCTTCGGGCAGGCGGAGGATGTCCTGCGGACCCGAAGAGAAAGATGAAGATTAAGATCAGGATTGAGAGTAAGAGCAGGAGCAGGATCAGGAGAAGGACTGCCGGCGGGCGGGTTCGGTCTCAATCTTTCTCGTTTTCGTATGTGAGGAGCGGCACATGAACGGCATACCCGTTGCTCTGGTCACCGGCGGCTCGCGCGGTATCGGGCGAGGCATCTGCCTGGCCCTGGCCCGCGAAGGATTCACCGTTCTGATCAACTACAACAGCAACCTGGCCGCGGCCGAGGAAACCCGCGATCTGATCGAGAAGGAGGGTGGCTCGGCCGAGCTGTGCCAGGCCGACGTGTCGCTCAAGGAGCACCGCGACCTCCTGCTGGACTTCTGCATGGAGACGCTGGGCCGGCTCGACGTGCTGGTGAACAACGCGGGCATCGCGCCACCGCAGCGTCTGGACTTGCTGGAGACCACCGAGGAGAGCTTCGACAAGGTGGTCAACACCAACCTCAAGTCGGTCTTCTTCATGAGTCAGGCGGCAGCCCGGCTGATGATCGGACAGATCGAGCATGGGCGCATTTCTTCGGCGGCGATCATCAATGTGTCCTCCATGAGTGCTTACACGGCCAGCATCAACCGGGGGGAATACTGCGTGAGTAAGGCCGGGTTGTCCATGGTAACCAAGCTGTTCGCGGCCCGGCTGGCCGAGCATGGGATCAATGTCTACGAAGTCCGGCCGGGCATCATCGAGACGGATATGACCGCCGGGGTGAAAGACAAGTACGACAAGCTGATCAACGAGGGCCTTACTCCCATCAAGCGATGGGGCCGGCCGGAGGACGTCGGCCGGGCGGTGGCCATGCTGGCCCGGGGGGAGTTGCCGTTCTCGACCGGGGAAGTGGTCAATGTGGATGGAGGGTTTCATCTGCGGAGGTTGTGAAGAGGGATTAGTACTAAGTACTGAGTGACGAGTACTGAGTGCTGACCGCCGAACGCTGACTGCTGACCGCTGACCGCTGATCGCTGACCACCCCACCGGCCCTGTTGGACTCCCCACCCGAGACGCGTATAATCCGCAAGCATCGGGACGGAACCATTCGAGCTTTTCGCGCGTGGAGAGATGGCTATGACCAAACGAGCCAAGATTACGGTTATTGGTGCTGGCAATGTCGGGGCAACCTGTGCGCACTGGGCGGCGGCCAAGGAGCTGGGCGACGTTGTGCTGGTGGATATCGTCGAAGGGCTGCCGCAGGGCAAAGCCCTGGATCTGCGCCAGGCCTCGCCCATCGAGGGTTTTGACAGCGACATCATCGGCACCAACACCTATGAGCCCACCGCCGACAGCGATGTGATCATCATCACCTCCGGCCTGGCCCGCAAGCCGGGGATGAGCCGCGACGACCTGCTGGCCAAAAACGTTCAGATCGTCAAGGAGGTCACCCAGCAGGCCGTCCGGCACAGCCCCAACGCCATTCTCATCGTGGTCAGCAATCCGCTGGATGCAATGGTCTATACCGCGTGGAAGGTCTCAGGCTTCCCGGCCCACCGGGTGATGGGTCAGGCCGGCGTGCTGGATACCGCCCGCTATCGCACCTTCATCGCCATGGAGCTGGGCTGCAGCGTCGAGGACATCCAGGCCCTGCTGCTGGGCGGGCACGGCGACGACATGGTCCCGTTGCCCAGCTACACGTCAGTTTCCGGCATCCCGGTCACCTCGCTGATTCCCAGGGACCGGCTCGATGCCATCGTGGAGCGAACCCGCAAGGGCGGCGGCGAGATCGTCAACCTGCTCAAGACCGGCAGCGCCTACTACGCTCCGGCCGCCGCCAGCGTGCAGATGGCCGAGGCCATCATCAAAGACAAGCGGCGGATCCTGCCGGTGGCCGCCTATTGCGACAAGGAGTATGGTATCGGCGGTTACTTCGTGGGCGTGCCGGCCATGCTCGGCCGCAACGGCGTGGAGAAGGTGCTGGAAGTGCCGCTGTCGGATGAGGAGCGGGCCGCCTTCAACGTGAGCATTGGGCACGTCAAGGAGCTGGTGGCTCAGGCCGAGAAGATGCTGGGGCAGTGATTTTTGTCCTTGGTTCCTGGTCCTTGGTCCTTAGTTCTTGGTTCTTGGGCAGGCAGCAGTGATGGGCTACGATGAGCAAAGGACAAATGACAAAGGACCAGGAACATAATCTCCCGCTCGATTCCCTCTCCATGATGCGCAGAGTCCGTATCGTCCTGGTTCGGCCGCAGGTGGCCGGCAATATCGGGGCGGTGGCGCGGGCGATGGAGAATTTTGCCGCCGGCCAGCTCGTGCTGGTCAACCCTGAGCGCCCGCCGACGCATCGCGAGGCTCTGGAACGCAGCACCCGCGGCCAGCACCGGCTGCACGCCGCGCGGGTGGTGAACACGCTCGAAGAGGCCCTCGCGGGCGCCGTGTTTGCCATCGGCACCAGCCGGCGGCGGGGACCTGTGCACCAGCGGGAGGATCTGTTCTCGTACGACCTGGGACGGCTGATCGCCGAACATAGCGCCGAAGGCGACGTGGCCCTGCTGTTCGGCACGGAGGACAACGGGCTCTCGCGCGAGGAGCTGCTGGCCTGCGATGCGGTCGTGCAGATTCCCGCCTGGCCGGAGTACCCCACGCTCAACCTGTCGCACGCGGTGACCATCTGCCTGTACGAAGCCTTCCTAGGGCTGGTCTGCGGCCGCGAGGCCCTGACGGGGGGGCGGGCATCCTGCCCGCCGTCAGAGCCCGAAATCGGAGGGCGGGCATCCTGCCCGCCTTCAGAAGCTCGGCAGGACGTTCGCCAACGGGGGGCCGACCGCCCCCGGCGATCAGATCCGGCCGACCTGGCTCTCATGGAGCGGCTCATGGCCAAGCTCCAGCACGCCCTGCTGACCATCGGCTATCTGCACGCGCAGAAACCCGACCACCTGATGTTCCCGATTCGATCCATTCTCTCGCGGGCCAGTCTCACCCGCGGCGAGGCCCAGATCCTCATGGGCCTGGCCCAGCAGATCGACGAGTTCGCCCGCTACGGCAACCGCAGACACCCTGATACGAAGAACAAACTGCATGCTACTAATGATCAACCGCGGATGGACGCAGATGAACGCGGATAATCGTTTGAAATCTGAGATCTCAAATTTGAGATCGGAAGTTTGAAATCCACGATTTGAAATCTGAAATCCACAACCCAAAATCTGCATCCATCTGCGTTCATCTGCGGTCTTAAACAGAGTAGAATGGCCTCATGCGTTGCTTTGTCGCGATTGAATTACCGGACGACGTTCGCGCCTGTCTGGCGGATCTGCAGAGGCAGATGGCCGGCCTGGGCCGCGGGGTGCGTTGGACCCGGCCGGAGTCCATTCACCTGACCGTGAAATTCCTGGGCGAAGTGCCCGATGCCCAAGTGGCCGAAGTCTGCGAGGCGGCCCGGCGGATTGCCCGGAAATACCCGGTGTTCGACCTGGCCGTGGCAGGTACGGGTTGCTTCCCGCCACGGGGGCCAGCCCGGGTCATCTGGGCGGGCATTCCGCAGTTGCCTCAGCCGCTCATCGACTGCCAGCGGGAATGCGAGGATGTCTACGCGGGCATGGGCTTTGAGAAGGAAAACCGCGCCTACAGGCCTCATCTGACGGTGGGGCGGGTCAACGATCCCGGCCTGTCCAACCGGATTCGCGAAACCCTGCGGCAGTTCGAGCACTTCTCCGGCGGGGATTTCGCGGCCGGCGAGTTGGTCGTGTTCCAGTCAGAGCTTCGCCGGGGCGGCTCGCTCTATACGCCACTCGCTCGCGCACCGTTGAACGGATCCTGAACAGGAGAAAACAGAGAGAACAGAGGGTTCGTTCTTTTTCTCTTTTGCCTCTGTTTCCTCCTGTTCATTTCAACTCAAACGCCTCCCCGCTCTCGGGGATGGCGACCTTGCGAAAACCGTCGGCGCGCATCCCGTCGGCCAGGGCTTGGGTTTGGTCGGGTTCGCCGTGCACGACGAACGCCTGACGACAGCCGGGGGCCAGCGGCGCGAGCAGGTTGCGCAACTCCGTGGCGTTGGCATGGGCGCTGAAGCCGTTGAGCGTCTTGACCCGGGCCTTGAGCTTGTACATCTCGCCGAAGATCTTGACCTCCCGGACCTTCTCCACCAGCCGTCGGCCCAGCGTGTTGGCCGCCTGGTAACCCACGATCAGGATGGTGTTGCGCGGGTCTTCCATGTTGTTCTTGAGGTGGTGCAGGATGCGCCCCGCCTCGCACATGCCGCTGGCGGACACGATGATCATCGAGCCGGCCACCCCGTGCAGAGCCTTGCTCTCCTCCACGTTCTGGATGTAGTGGACCATCTTGGAGTCGAACAGGCTGCCGTTAATGTGCTTGAACCGGGTGGCGTCATGGTCGTAAGTCTCGGTGTGGCGCCGGTAGACTTCGGTGGCCGCCAGGGCCAGCGGGCTGTCCACCACCATGGGCACGGCCTGTTCGATCATGCCCGCGACCAGGAGCTGGTTATAGATATAGACCAGGGTCTGGGTCCGCCCGACCGCAAAAGAGGGAATGATCAGCTTGCCGCCGCGAGCCACCGTCTCGTTGATGATCTGGGCGAGCTGTTGCGGCAGGTCTTTGGGTGGCTCGGTGTTCCGCCCGCCGTAAGTACTCTCGGTGATCACGTAATCACAGTCCGGCAGGGGGGCGGGATCGCACAGGATGGGCATGTTCGGCCGGCCCAGGTCGCCGGTGAAGACCAGGGTAACCGGCTTCTTGCCCCCGGTATCGCATTCGAGACGAACGCCGGCCGAGCCGAGCATATGCCCGGCCTCGTGGAAGGTGGCCCGCACCCCGGGCACGACCTCAAAGGTCTCGCCCAGCCGTTGGCCCTTGAACAGGGGCGCGACCTTGGCGGCGTCGTCCTGCGTGTAGAGCGGCTCAATAGGCGCGTCACCCTTCTTGACCCGCTTCTTGTTCCAGTAGATGACGTCTTCCTCCTGCACGTGGGCCGAATCGACCAGCAGAATGGAGGCCAGGTCCCGGGTGGGCGCGGTGCAGTACACCGGCCCGTCGAAGCCCAGCTTGGCCAGGAGGGGCAAACGTCCGCAGTGATCGATGTGGGCGTGCGAGAGGAGGATGGCGTCCAGCTTGCGCGATCCGTCCGGCAGGGCCCGGTTCTTGGCCAGGGCTTCGGCGCGCTTGCCCTGAAAAAGGCCGCAGTCCAGGGCGATGGTGTAGCCGTTGGTTTCCAGCAGGTGCATCGAGCCGGTGACTTCGCCCGCGGCGCCGTGAAATCGCAGGATGGGCTGAATCATGCCGCCTCCGTGAGTCCCTTCAGTTCTTCGGCTGTATTTGTCGGCAGACTAAGCAAAAGGGTAACGCCTGAGGCTGATAACGCAAGCCTGACGCGAGCCCGGCCCCAGGAGCACGCCATTCGCCCCGCGGCGCTTGCGCGGGCGGGAGCCCGGGCCGTCATGATGTTTTTCAGCACCGGCGCTTCCGTGTGGACCGGGTTCCATTTAGGATGGACTTATGGAGCGAATACTGGTTTCGACGATTTCCGGACGCGAGTACCCCTTCGAACAGGTGGAAGAGTTCTCCGAGGACGGCGAGTCGCTGGAAGTTCGCCTGGCCGGCCTGGAGACGGCCAAGATCCGCCCCGGCCTGCGCCTGTGGGAGCGTTTTGCCGATTTCCTGCCCTTCAGGCGGATGGATGCCGACCTCTCGCTGGGAGAAGGGAACACCCCGCTGTTGCCGGCCGGTGATCGGCTGCGGGCTTGCGCCGGCGACGTGAATCTGCTGCTGAAAAACGAGACTCAGAACCCCACCTGGAGTTTCAAGGACCGCGGCTCGCTCACCTGCATGTTCCTGGCTCGCGAGCTGGGCGAAGACACGGTGGCGACCATCTCCACCGGCAACATGGGCCATTCCGTGGCCGCCTATGCCGCCCGGGCCGGGCTGCGCGCGGTGGTGTTCCTGCCGTCTTTCGCGCCGGCGGAAAAGATCAGCGCCATGGCCATGCACGGCGCCGAGATCCTCAAGGTGGACGCGCCGGACTACGCCCAGATGAAAAACGCCATCCTGGGCCTGGCCGGACGATTGGGACTCCGCATCGTCTCGGGCAACGGCCCCATCCGCGTGGAAGGCTACAAGCTGACCGCCTTTGAGATGTTCGAGCAAATGAACGGCCAGGTGCCGGATTATATCGCCGTGCCCACTTCCGCCTGTGGGCACATTCGCGGCCTCTTCAAGGGTTATCGCGAGCTGCATACGGCGGGGCTCATCGACCGGCTGCCGCGAATGATAGTGGTGCAGGCCCGCAACAACTCACCCCTGGTCACCGCCATCAAACAGGGCTTGAGCCGGGTAGTGCCGTTCACTCATGTTCATACCGTGGCGGAGGCCATTACCAGCGGGAACCCGGCGGGCGGCGAGGAGATCCTGGACAAGGCCCGTCGCTATGACTGGCTGGCCGAGGATGTGACCGAGGAGGAGATCCTGGAAGCTCAGCGGGAGTTCGCCCGGGCGGGGTTCTTTTTGGAACCTTCAACCGCCACCCTCTTGCCGGCGGTCCGGAAACTGGTTGGGGCCGGCAGGATCAACCCGGCATCCACAGTGGTGCTGATGCTCACGGGGGCGGGGCTCAAAGACCTGGGCGCCCTGCAACATCAACCGCCCGGCCGGGTCCTCGACACGGATATCGACCGGGTAGAGGCTGACCTGTGCCGGCTGCTCCGACCCAGCGGATCGTGAGGTCAAAACACCAGTCGGCAGGATTCTCTCTGACGTTGCCAGCGGTTCTTCGGTAGGCGAGTTCGTCACCCCTGAATGAGCGAAGTCCGACGCTGGACGCAGCGGGCGGTATGCACGCTGGAAGCTTCCATCGCGACGGAACCGATGACCTGATGGAGCGCAAGCCGGCAGGACGGCGCGGGTTGCCAAAGCCCGTTGCGTGAAGCCGTGTGGGTATTGGGTTGTAGAAAAACCCTAGAAAAACCCGATTTTCGTCTTTTGTAAGTGCTTGTAAAATAATGACTTGGGATGAGGGCGCTGGGACTCGAACCCAGGACCCAAGGCTTAAAAGGCCTTTGCTCTACCGACTGAGCTACGCCCTCGGGGCCGGTCCGGTTCTAAAGAAACGCGGACACGGGCGAATCATAATAGGGGC